>Ga0070734_10000039_pt1 | contig 380998 bp, 328 predicted proteins | sample Coa_R1_8_FD_66444 | JGI IMG/M metagenome (GOLD analysis project Ga0070734, IMG submission 66444) | Surface soil microbial communities from Centralia Pennsylvania, which are recovering from an underground coalmine fire - Coalmine... | ecosystem: Environmental > Terrestrial > Soil >...
CGTGCAAATGGATACCGCGGTTCTCCCGGCCAAAACGGCAAACAACAGCTATGCGGCTGGCGCGAAGCAGTCGTTCACCGCTAGTTCCACAACAGCGGGATTAAACGTTAACACGGGGGCGCTGCCTTCCGCTCCGGTTGCCGGGGATATCGCCATGAACAGTGCTGGAAACCTCAACTGGTACGACGGAACGGCCTGGCGGCTGGGAAGCATCGCCGATTCCGTCCTGACCGCAGGCGCTCCCCTGATCGGCAATGGAACGAATCACCTCACCACTGGTTCCGTCACTGGCAGCGGCAGTTTTGTTCTTTCCACGGCTCCAATCATTGCGAATCCAGTGATCACGACATTCGTAAATTCGAACCATGACCACTCCAACGCAGCCAACGGCGGGGCAGTAGCTTTCTCGGGGGATGTAGGAGGGACCAATCAGGCGTCCACGATCTCTGCGAATGCCGTCACATCCTCCAAGATGGCTGTGGTCAACACACGGCGCGTCTGTTCAATCGTAATCGGGGCAGACAATGGGCTTGCACTCGCTAATGCAGATCTGGGCCCCCAGGGGCGGCAATGTTATATTCCGTATGCAGCTACGGTCGTCGAAGTCATCGTCGCGGCGGATGGAGGGACGCCGAATGCTGTGCCGTCCAGAAACCATGCTGGAACCCGGGCCCACCTGACAAGTTCCGCTCTGGCGACCGCCGCATCGGGGGGATTGGCATGTAGCAACACTGCAGGCACGGCCGGTCTTGATGGAGTTACCGCCTGCAGTGCCACACTCCAAAACACATCGCTTTCTGCCGGTGACTGGATCGATCTTGATAGCGGGGCGACCGCTGGTGGGACGGCGAAACGTATGTCCATTGACATTACCTATGTCGTGAACTAAGCAGAGCATCTATGATACGAAGGCTTATTTTGTTGTTGACTCCGGCCCTGTCATGGGCCGCTATCACGGAAGTTCAAGCCCCTAAGACTAATAATTATAGCGGTAACACCGTTGCTTACACATCGAATGTTACTAGCGGTAATCTGTTGGTTGTTTCAGCAGATGTGAACAACGTAAACTCCCAATCAGTCAGCGGGTCCGGAACTGGATGCGGCTCGACAACCTGGACTAAACAGGGGCATGCTCAACAGACGCTTGAGCAAGACTTATGGACTGGAGTTGCTTCGGCTACGGGCCCTTGCACGATAACCGTAACACCTGCCGTAGGAGGCCATAACGGTATTATCGTCAGTGAATATAGCGGCCAGGATCCGGTCACTCCAATTGACACCACAGGGAGCAATCACGGAACAGGCACCACCCTAACATGCACGGCTGGGGCGGCTACTGGCCGGCCAGGAGAGTGGGGATACGTGTCTTGGTCGCAAGGCGGAAGTTCTTCCATAACGGCGGCCGGATGGACATCCGAGCTCGGGAATGGATACGACGGAAACCTGAAGCAAACCAATATAGCATCGGGCACTACGGCATCATTCAGCGGCGGGACGTTTTCCGGATCGTTGAACGTGTGCAATCTCATCACAATTCAACCACCGCTTTCGACGGTCAATCACCGTGTTAGACAGACGTGGTACCGGGATCTGTGGTGTCCGGCTGGGCTCGGAAACTTTCTTGTCACAAGCCTGCAATTAGCGTATATCTCTATATGGTGAAGACTATCTTTTTAGTGGTTTGGAGTGGTGCGCTGTGGGGGCAGGCAACGCTTGCCACGTTCACTCTGTCTGAACCTGCTGGTGTGAACTGGCCGAACCAGCCGATTGAGTTCCGGTACGACGGCGGCGTTCCTCCGCTGACAACCACCCGTATGCTCGGCCCGGATGGGCTGACGGAGGTCCCGTACCAGTGGGTCTCATCCTGCGTCGATCAGACCGCGATACAGGGCTGCATCGCCATCCGCGATTCTCTCGCGGCCAACGCCAGCAATAGCTACACGCTTCAATCAGGCGTCGCTCCGGTAGCGGCCCCGGCCAATTCGGTCAGGATCGCATCCGTGCCGTGCTTCGGCACAACCTGCTGGCAGATTACTAACGGACTGACCGGCGTGCGGATTGTGCGCTCGCAGGGATCGCCCTGGAATCTCGCGCCGATCCAAGGTATTCTGCTCGCCGATGGAAGTACCTGGACCGGGGCAGGGGCGTCGGCGAACCTGCTATTCACGGAGAGTCAGGCGGCAGCGGGCGGTTTAGGATCCACTCTCCATTCTGCTGCTGTGCCGTGTACTGGCAACCACGCGCCCTGCCTGAATAGCTTTAACAGTTACTTCATCGAAGCCGGCCCGCTAAAAACGGTCTTGGCGGTAAACTACACGTTCAACCGCCCGCAGTACTGCTACGGCCCCACGTGCATCCAGGCCTCGGGCTCCGGCCACTACACCGCCAAGTTCACACTCTGGGCCAATGCCAAGTCGATCATCGTGGACGAAGACTCCGACATGATGTTTCAGTACTTCGTTCCGATCTATGCTCAGGTGCAACCGGATACCGCCCGCTACCGCGCGCATGATAGTCGCGACGGGACCAACACCTTCAATCCGCGCTGCGGTTACCACACTGCCGTAAATATTACAAGCGCGACCAATAGCAGCCCCATCACATTGACTTTTGACGCCGCAATTCCGATGACTCCCAACTGGAACGCGGTGGTTATCACCGGAGCGGCTGGGAACACAGCCGCGAACTCCCCGTCCAGCCCGGTAACCGGACCCACGAGCGTTTATTACCTGAAAGGTTTAGGGTCACCGCCATATACCAGCGCCCAGCTTTACTCCGATCCGGGCTGGTCGTTTCCTGTGGCTGGGAATGGAACCTATACGGGTGGAGGCGTGGCTAAGGTTGCATACCTTGGGCAAGTCTATAGCGACCCTGTGCTGGACGGGTTCTTTGATATCAGCTATGCGGCGGATCAACCAGCTCAACAGAACTGCACGCCGGGTGCTGGTAACCCGATGCTGATTGACTCTTACCCCTCCTCCGGTCCGTCGAATGGATGGAGTTTTCTGACATTTCAATCCGCCGGCGGTAACTCGACGCCCGTTCTCGGCTGGTATACCGGCGACGTGAGCACGTTTTGGTGGACAGGTCCAGGCCCCAATATGCCCGGATTGTACAGCAGCAATTCGGACTTTATTACATCTTCTAGAGCCGCGGATCTTCAGGTCCAAAACCTCCTGCGGGGTCCGGACGGATCGATCGTTGGTTCGGGAAACAGTTATTCCGTACATCGAAATTGGGGAATCTTTGTATCGACCAAGGCCGATGTGTTGGCGCCGGCTTCTCACCAACCTATCAATGACGATCAGAACACGCTGGCCGGAATAAACCTCTCACGCATCTACACCTATCAGCTCAGTTTCCCTGACCCAACCGGTGGTTGGACATGGCTTTACCAGCAGGCTGCCGGGATGAACGCGCTCATGTCGCTAGTCCGAAACGGAACTTCCTATTGCGGTTCAACTACCTGCTACGCCACTTTACTCAACAATGCGAGTAGCGGGGATGGCGGGGTTTCCGCGGCCATCACAACCATGTGGACTGGTAATTCGCAGTCCGCCGTCCAGACAGCCCTCAATACCGCAAGCACGGCTTATAATTCCGTGGCGGCCGAAATAGCCAATCAGGATAACCGCTGGACGGGCCGGTATGGAGGATATCAACTCGGCCTCAACTGGGGGTTCCGCTATACGCCTTTGCTAAACGCTATCCTGATGGATTCCAATTCCAGCGCTTCCCAAAAAACGGCGGCCAAGGCTCAATTGGCTTTCTATGGAAATCTGATCTGGGATAACTATTGGTGGCCGCTCAACAGTGACGGAAACAATCCAACCGGAGGAGGTTGCGGAACCTCGAACCAGTGTCTGCAATACCCGCAATATCGCGCGAATATTGCGCTAGCGATCCCGACCCACCCGAGGATGGCCGCAAACTTTAATACCGCGCTGTCCTGGACAGTGCAGGACCTTACGGCTGCGTTTAACTCCAACGGAACGCCGCAAGGCTCGACCCATTACCAGGGCACCTTCACGGAACCCTTGTATGCAAACTACCGGCTGGCACAACTGAACGGGCTTGCCTCATTTGCATCCCCTGTTTGGTCTGGATACGCCAACTGGGAACTTGCCATCCAGACGCCTCCCGAGCCGCGGTTCGGCAGCATGCGCAAAGGGGTGAGCGACGGGGACGGAGCTACCGAGGGCGATGCCCGCACCGGGCTGCTGGCAACCGGCTTAAATGGAGTGAATAATTCGTTGGCGCAGAATCTTTCGTGGGCATGGAATGCATCCAACAACAGTGCCGCCCTGACGCACGATAATCAATTTCTCGATACGTGGGTCGAGATCGACCCCACCATCCCCCAGACTGCTCCCGCCGCTTCCTTCTGGAACCTCCATGTTCCTGGTTATCTTTCCGCGCTGCGCTACGGCTTTGGAACGGACCACGAGACCGCCTTGTGGTTCATCAACGGCGGTTACTATTCTGCGGGCGGGCACCGGCATTACGACGATGGGCAAGTGTCGCTCTATGCCCACTCCGCGCCTCTGGCGGTTGACTGGAACGCCACTTTGCATACGCCCGATACTTACGGGCGCTTCAGCCATAATGCGGTGACTCGGGATGCAGAGCTTACACAATCCACTCATATTTGGAGCACCGACACCTCTCTGGTCGATGGCGCCATCTATTTGTCCGGAGCCAACGGCACGCAAAACTATGCCACCGAATTTGCTGCATTTACCGGCTCCACCAAGTCTTGCGCTAAGTTTTTCTGGAGCGACGGCGGAACTTGGTTGCGCTGTGTTTCGCTGGTTGGCCTGAATCCTTCCTACCCGTTGATCTATGTTTCCGACACGTTTGCGGGCGCCAATGCTGCGGCTCCGAAGACGCTCACATGGAATCTGATGGCAGAAGCGGGGCAGCGGGTCACCATTCCCGGCGGAACATTTACGCCTCCGACCCACTTCAATACCGGTTGTAATGCGGCTGGTACTCCCGGTTTACCCACGGTGGCAAGCCCTGGAGGAGGTACTCCGGTTGCCCTCTCGAACGGTTTACAGCGCTTCACCTTTACCGGCGCCCAATGGCCCCAGCATTCCACCAACGGCATCAATTGGGATTTGTGGCTTAATCCATCTTCCGGCTCCGCTCAGTATTTCATAGACGAGTGGGGGCACGGTTGTCATTCCACAAGGGAGACTATAGAATTCGCAACTGCCAACTCCGCCAATCCGGACGGAACCACTTTCAATGAGCGGCAGGATATCCTGCGTGTTCACGATACCGGTTCGTTTTCTACGATCATCGCCCCGTACCGCAAAACCGAGGCGCCCACGCGGTCGATAACCACCGAGGCCTGCGGCACCCAAATCGTACAGAGTAGCGAAACGACATGCTTTGACGATTCGCATTTAACGTACACGAATGGGACGAAACAGGTCCTGACCGTGTACGACGCCTCAACTCAATCGGCGTTTGGCTTCACGGCTTCCGGAGGGGCGCAGGAACTGGTCTACGATGGCGCGGGAACCATTGCCTGGACAATCGATGATGTGAACGCGGGAATCCGGTCTGTCACTTTGCCTCCTGGAACCTGGTATCCGAACGCTCCCCTCCAGTTCAGTGGAGGCGCCTATACCTACTACCACGCGGGAGGAGCACAACCAACTCCCTCTACCATCACGTTTACTCAGACTCCGGCTCCTGTGCGTCCTGTGGCGCTCCGGTACACCGCGCCGGCGGGAACTGCGCAGGTGCGAGTCAAGTTTGGTTGGGCGGACCATTTTGCAGTGCTCGCCCCGTGCCCCTCTGCCTGCTCAGTTGCGACACAAACTCCTGCGGGGACATGGGCGGAGCAGCACGATTTCCTGGATAGTAATGGAAATGTAATTGAATCCAGCAGTGAGCTGGCTGTGACAGTACCGTAATGTCGTGGGAAATGAAAAAGGGCGTCTGGCAAGCCAGACGCCCAAACAATTTGCGGAACTGACTCGAATTAAGCGGTCTGCTTGCGATACTTCACAAACACGAAGGCAACCGCTAAGCCGATAGCCAGAAGTCCATAGAAACCCGGCTCCGGCACAGGCGAAAGGTACGCGCTGCTGGAACCCGTACCGCCATCCAGCAACGAAAAAGTTCCCGGCCCGATAATCTTAGAATCGGTCTTGATCAGGTAGATCGCACTCTCTTCCCCAGGCGCCACCGCATTGGTGCCCGTGAAGTTGAACCCTACAACCGTCCCGGCGTTACTAGATCGATTGGCCGTGAACGGGTTACCGGCCGTCGGCCCAGGCGAAGTCTGGACCGAAAATTGGTCAGGTGCCGGGGCGCCAGGTAGGTTATTCAAGTAGTACACATCCACGTTGCCAGGATTCCCCGGGGATCCAATATTGCCATAACTGGTCACCGTCAAATGCTCCAGCGAATCACACGCCGATGCCGGTGGGCACGCGGTGTTATTCGTGAACTGGTAAGCAAAATCCAGAAATCCGCCCGCTTCTTGATACACGTTCTCGGTAGCTGTCGCAGTCGCCACCGTCGTTGCGATACAGTTGTTTGTGTCGGAACAGATCCGGATCGTTCCGGTTGCGCCGGCCACCCAAGTGCCACTTTCAGTAGTGGCAGTTATCGGTGTAGTACTGCCCGGCGCCAGAAGTGTTGCGTTTGCCGCACCGCTAAAAAGTAGAAGTGGCAGCGCCAAAACTGATAGCTGAGTCCATCTTTGTTTCATTTATTGTCCAAATCCTCGTTTCCTCGAGACATCCGAATAAGGCTTCTCTCTCCGCCCTTGTATATTAACCTTAGAGGGGGTCTGGAACAATACCAAACGCATCGGGAAAGTACTAGCGATGCTCAGAGTGACGTACCAGGTTTTTCCTTTGGGATCTAGTACTTCTGGAGCATGACAGGGCCCGGAGGTTGGATCAGCCGGGCCCGGAGAGGAAGGCTACGAGAGGGTGGGACGTTTGACGAATTTACCGGCTAGAACAACCGCGGCCAGACCAATTGCCAGGACTCCATAGAAGCCCGGTTCCGGAACGGGAGCGAAGAAACCGGCGAGCGCCGGGGTTCCGGCGTCATTATGAATGGATGCCGTGCCAGGTTCGTAGAACAGCGCGTTGGTCTTCACGATCAGGATCGCGCTTTCTCCCTGAGTCCCTGAAAAATTATAACTTACGGTCCGGCCATTGGCCGTCCGGTTGGTCACCGTAGGGTTCGGATTGGTTCCGTTGGCTCCCAGCGGAAGCAGGAACAGACCAGCCCCGTTGTCCACCGGTACCGCGTCGGAGTACTGAACGTCAGTCGAAAATTGGTTCGGAATCGGAAACGGCGCATAGTTGGACATCGAAATCACGTCCGTACCCGATGGGCCTCGATTGCTGAACTGGTAAACGAAATCAAGGGTACCGCCGGACTCACGATATACACCCTCTGTGATGGATCCGCAGATGTCATTGCAGGTTGGTTCGGTATCGTAGGAGATTCCGCCGACCGGAGTCGAGGCGATCAAGGAGCCGGTTTCACCTGTAACATTTAGGTTGGGTACGACCAGGAATTGGCCGGGCAAAAGCGGGGTCGCCCCCGCTGCGGGAATTAAGCAGCAACCGCCTAGCCCAAAAAGCACCGTGAGCAGGAACTTGTGCTTGTACATGGATATTGTCATCCTCCGAGTTCTTTTGGTTTTTGATATTTGGTGATTGGCGAGTGGGCTGTCCCGCCCGCCTTTGAATCGTAGTCTGAATGCGGAAGCCTCACAATACCAGAAGCAGTATTAAAGTACTAACCGTAGTAAGCAAAGAGTTCTGGATCTGTGGGGTAATTCTGGTACTATGACCACCTTTTCAAGCGTAAGGGCTCCAGTGGAAGGCTTGGTTGATAAAATTAATCTTCGAGCAATCGCATGAAAAGCAACATGACTGTTCTCCGCTTAGGTGGCGTGGCTGCGGCGGCGATCTTTGCCGTAGGGTGTGCAGGGCCACGCGATTACCTGCAACGTGGCAATAAAGCTTTCGCCGGCGGCAACTATGCCGAGGCTTCGTTGGACTTTCAAAAGGCAATCCAAAAAGATCCGCAGTTTGGGGAAGCTTTCCACCGGTTAGCGTTGAGCGAACTGAAACAGAACCAGCGGATGGAGGCTATTACGAATTTCGAGCGCGCCCTCCAATTGAAACCGGGAGACGACTCGATTCGAGCGGAGTTCGCCGATGCCGCTTTAGCCGCATATCTAATAGACAGATCGCGGCCCAAATCTCTTTACGATAAAGCCGAGAAACTTACCAAGGAATTGCTGGCGAAGAACCCCAATTCTTTCGACGGGCTGCGCTTTTCGGCATCGCTTTCGTACACGGATGGCCACGTGCCTGAAGCGATCCGGGCATTTCGCCAGGCAAACGTAGTAAAGCCCATGGAACCAGTAGTCATTTTGCCGCTTGCGGATGCTTTGCAGGCTAACGGCCAAGGCGAGGAGGCCGAAAAGCTCGCCAGCGAGCTCATTCAAGGCCCGCATAAGGACTATCTCCCCATTTACGACTGGCTCTACGGTGCGTACATCAACAGCGGCCGGCAGGCGCAGGCTGAGGCTGTCCTGGTGAGCAAAGTGGCCAATAACCCGAATAATGGCCCCGCTATCATCCAACTGGCTTCTTACTACCACCGGGCTCAGAAACCGGCGGAAATGAATGCAGCGTTGGCAAAGATTTCTCAAAATCCGGCCGGCTTTCAAGGTTCGTATTTTCTCCTGGGAGATTTCTATGCGTCGGTGTCGAATTGGCCGGAAGCCATCCACTGGTTTGATGCCGGCGCCAAGGCCGATCCCAAGCAATCCATCGCCTATCGGGAACACGTGGCGGGCGTCTATATCAGCCAAAACAAGCGTAGAGAGGCACTGGACGTTCTCAATCAAATTATTAAAGACCAGCCAAACGCCGTCGGGGACCGCGCCCAGCGGGTTCAACTGCTCCTGACCGGGGGTAACGCTCAAGATTTAGCGCAGGCCGTTAGCGAGTGTCAGGCCTTGGTTGCGAAGCAGCCAGGCGATGCCCGGTTGAAGTTCCTCCTGGGCCGAGCCTATCTCGAAAGCGGCGATAAGCCTTCGGCCGCCAAAGCATTTGGGCAGGCAGCCGCGCAACAAAAGAATTACATCGAACCACGGGTCGAGCTTGCCCTCTTGAACCGGGAAGGCAAGAACTTCAAGGAAACCGTCCGTTTAGCCGAGGAGATCCTGGCTATCGACCCGAACAACTTCACGGGCAGGCTTCTCCACGCCTCGGGCTCAACCGCACTGGGCAACCTGGATGTCGCTCAGCGCGATTTGGCGGTGCTGATCAAACAAGTGCCGCAATCGCCGGAGGTGCAATTGGAACTGGGCCTGCTCAACCTGGCGCGAAAGCAATACAGCGCGGCGGAACAAGTCTTTACCTCTTTGTACAGAAGCGGCCAAAGCAATACCCGCGCACTCGGAGCATTGGTTAGCGCGCTGGTGGCGGAACAGCAATTCGACCGGGCTCTCCAGATTTTGAACGGAGAAATCTCCAAGTCGCCGAATTCCTTGCCGGTTCGCGAAATGCTCGCGGTCACCGCTATGCTGGCGGGTAAAAAGGATGTGGCGCTCGAACAATACCAGAAGCTCGTGCAATTGGCCCCCGCCAATTCTGATTACCTGGTGAAGCTGGCCGACGTATTCCGTCAAAAGGGCGATTACTCGAATGAGCTGGCGGCCCTGCAGCAGGCCAACAAGCTGGCACCCAAAGACGCTGTAGTCGCCGGCCGGTTGGCCATCGCCGAGGACCTTACGGGAAATAAGAAGGCCGCGATCGAGCAAGCTTCCAAATCGGTAGACCTTTCGCCCACAGACCCTGCTCTGCTGAACAATAAGGCTTGGTTCATCGCCGAGGATGGCGGCAACTTGGATGATGCGTTGTCTTACTCGCAGGCTGCTCTTCGCAAGCTGCCGGATAATCCTAACCTGCTCGATACGCTTGCCTGGATTTACACCAAGCGCAACCAGAACGATAGCGCTATCCAGGTCCTCGACAAACTGGTCCGCCAGAATCCCGATGTGGCCGCGTTCCACTATCACTTGGCGACCGCGCTCTATCAGAAGGGCAATAGCAGCAAGGCTAAGACCGAGTTGGCCGCCGCAATGACGAAGAAACCGTCCCCCGCCGAAGAGGCTCAGATTCAAACCCTGATGAGCAAGATCCGCTAAGGCAGCGGCTTCAGTTCCGGCTTGGTTCCCTCGGGCAGCGGATACCGGTCGGTATTCAGAGCCAGGGAAACCAGCGTGTAGTAGCCCATCACGTTGATCATATCGACCGCGCCCCGTTCTCCGAATTGGCTCACGGCGCGCTGGAACACGGCATCACTGGCCTGTTTGGTGGTGAGCAGTTCGTGGCAGAAGTCATACACGGCCTGCTCGCCGGCATCCATGGACGGGGGCCTCTTGCCGTTGGCGATCGCGTCGATGATGGATGCGCTCAAGCCGGCCTGCGTCGCGAGGCGGTGGTGCGCTTGCCATTCGTACTGCACGCCCCAAAACCGCGCCGTGATGAGAATCGCCATTTCGTTCAGCTTGTTCGGAAGCGAGGAATGGTAGCGTATGCGCGCGCCGAGTTGCTGCGCCAGATCGCCCATCTCCGGGCTGCGTACAAAGACGTTGAAGGGTCCGGTGGTGGATCCCTTGCGTTCCCCGGCCAGCAGGTGATCCATCATGGTCTTCTGCTCGGGTGTCATCTGGTCGTAGCGCAGCGGCTTGAAGCGGTCGCCGCGCAGGTTCAACACGGGGTCCGTCCAGGCCAGCGCCCCTACTCCTAAGGCCAGCGCGCCCAAGCCAACCAGAATACGATTCGTCATGTCTCCGCCTCCGTGCCAGATTATACATGCCATCGAAGCTGCGGCAAAATGGAGAATATGCCACTGGTCAAAGTAGCGAAGGTATCGGATGTCCCGGAGAATTCACTTGTAGAAGTCAGCGTGGGGGAGAGCCTCTATGCGATCTGTAACGTTGGAGGGGCGCTGCACGCTTTGGAGGGAACTTGCCTCCACCAGGGCGGGCCGCTGGGACAGGGCAACCTGGCCGATGGACGAGTGATCTGTCCCTGGCATGCCTGGGAGTGGGACTGCCAAACTGGCGCCAACTGCGATGATCCCAGCCAGCACCTCGCCAAATATGAAGTAAGTGTCTCCGGCGACGATATTCTGATTCAGGTCCCCTGAGTGCCGGAGCTTCCCGAAGTAGAAACGGTAGCGCGCTCCATTGCGCCTCTGGTAGGCAGGCGGATTCTCTCCGCCGAGTTTCGTTGTCTGCGCATCCTGCGCGGTGGCGATCCCGACCGCATGGCCGCGGCACTCCAGGGCCGCAAAATCGCGGGCGTCAAGCGCTATGGCAAGTTCCTGCTAATCGAGCTTCAAGGGGGCGGATATCTGGTTGTCCACTTAGGGATGACCGGCCGCCTCCTGTTGGGCGGATCGGCCGGTAAACACACGCACGCCATCCTGACGCTCGATCGCGGTGTGCTGCTTTACGATGACAGCCGGCAGTTCGGATGCATTCAGTTCAGCCCGGAGTTTCCGGCGCGCGTAGCGAAACTCGGTCCCGAGCCTTTGGAGATCGCCCAGGAGGATTTCCTCCCGGCGCTCCGCCGGCGCAAAACCCGGATCAAAGCGCTGTTGCTCAATCAGGCGTTTCTGCGCGGGCTAGGGAACATCTACGCCGATGAAGCCTTGTTCCGCGCCGGGATTCACCCGCTGGCCGTGGCCTCGCGGCTTCGCGCCGATCGCGCGCGGCGCTTGTACCAGGCGATCCGGACCGTGCTGACGGAGGCGATCGCCGCGGGCGGTTCCTCCATCTCCGACTATGTGGATGCGGAAGGAAGAAAGGGTTTCTTCCAATTCAGCCATCGCGTCTACCAGCGCACTGGCGAGCCGTGCGTAAACTGCGGCACGCCGATTCGCCGCATACTCGTAGCGCAGCGTTCCTCGCACTTCTGCCCGAAGTGCCAGAAGAGGTGAGAACGGTTATCTGTCTTTAGGCGGGTCAGCGGCACAACAATCGGACTATCCGGAAGGCGTAGGGTCTTCTCCAGCACCTGGATTACGCCGGTTGACGTGCGAAGCTCACTTTCAAGAGTAGCCGGATTGACGATCCACACATACGGCACGCCAAGTCCTATCAATTCGTTAGCTTTAGCCCAAACATCCACTATGCGGTCATCATGCGACAGGATCTCGACCCAGAGTAATGGCGGCCGCGACGGATATCGTTCCTGAAAATCGGGTGCCAAATAGACGCAGATATCGGGGATCGGATACCACTTGTCCCGAACTTTCACTCGGAGTTCGGTGTATACCTGAATATTCCACTCGTCTTCGCGAAGGATCAGATATGCGGCCAGTAGCGCCTGTAGTCGTGCGTGCGCTTGATCTCCCACGTTCCGCTCCACTAACACCCCGTCTCGGTATTCGCGGTCGGGCGAGTAGGAAGTGTTCAAATATTCCTCTAGGGAAATCAAACTCCCTACGCTCATACGCCTACTCCTGAACTGCCGGGAGAGGCTCGCCCGTGAGGTCTTCGATTGCTTTGGGCGGGTTGTAGTAGAGGATGCGCTGGCAGCTCTCGCACGACATGATGCGGTCGCCGCGCTTCAGGTCCTGGAAGAATTGCGGGCGGAGTGCCATCTGGCATGCGGCGCACCGGCCGTCAACCGCCTCGGCGATCGCGATTCCTTTGCGCCCCTTGCGCACGCGCTCATAGTTCTGGTAGGTGGCGGGCGTAATCTGGGCGACGAGTGCGGCACGCTCTTGCCGCAGTTCTTCGGACGCCTTCTCGTCGGCCGCTGTACGGCTGCGAGCGTCCTGCTTTTCGGCTTCTACCTGTGCTTTCTCAGCCTTCAAGGCGGCTTCGGCAGCTTTGACGTTCTTTTCGAGCGGCTCGGCTTCGCCCATCAGCTCGAGGATGCGGTCCTCGAATTTGCGGATTTCCTTCTGGCAGAATTCGATCTCGTTCTGAAAGGCGCGGTATTGCTCGTTGGTTTTCGCCTGGAGCATCTGGTCCTTCAGCTTGGAGATCTTCTGCTCTTGCGACTGAATGTCGCCTTCACACTGCTTCCGCTCCTTCTGATTGGCTGCGAGGGCGGCGCGGTCGGCTTCGAGCTTGCGCTCATGCGAGGTCAGTTTCTTCTCGATCTCGGCAATATGTTTCGGTAAAGCGGTGATCTCGCGGGTCAGGTCGCCAAGCCGGGTGTCGATATCCTGGAGCCGGATCACCAACTGCAGGTCGGGGAGCATTGCTTATCGAAGTTTAGCATCCCCGCGCAGCGGGTCGGCGCGGCGGAGTTCCACCTGGCGGTAGATCTCGCGGGTCTGCGGTAAGGTAGCAAAGCGCATGCCGGGCAGGCGCGCGGATGCCGTACCCGCGGCCACACCCCACCGCAACGCATCCGGCTGGTGGGGATTATTCGCCAGAGCCCAGGTGTATCCCGCCGTGAGCGCATCGCCCGAGCCAATGGGGCAAATCGCCTGCACCGGCGGTGGCGCGGCTTCCACCAACCCATCGGGAAAAGCAGCGATGGCGCCGCGGCTACCGAGAGAAAGCACCACGGATTCGGCGCCCAACGTGCGGATCTCTTCCGCGGCCTCTCCCAGCTGGGTGTGGGTCAGCAGCGTGCGCCCCAACAACCGCTCAGCTTCGTGCTGATTCGGGGTAGCAACTGTGGGCTTGGCGGCAATGCCTTCGCGCAAAGCTTCCCCGCTGGCATGCAGCAGCGTGTTTACGTTCTTTTGGCGCGCCAGGCAAATGAGTTTCCCATAGAACGACGACGGCACCCCCGGCGGCAGGCTGCCGCAGAGCATCAGCCAGGACGCTCGATCCAGGCTCTCGCGCACCGTACGCTCGAAGCGCCCAACTTCGGTCTTGCTGAGTTCCGGCCCGGCCTCGTTCAAATTGACGGTCAGGCCCTGTTTGTCGGTAACCGTCAGGTTGGTCCGAATCTCCTTTTTGATCGGCACCACCGAAACAGCAAACCCGCAGCCGTCGAGGTGATTGGCGAAACGTTTCCCGGATTCGCCGCCCGAGGTTACGATTGCCATTGTCTCGCCGCCGAACGAGTGGATCACGCATGAGGCGTTAATGCCCCGTCCGCCGGGCGATTCGTGGCTGGAATTGATGTAGGCGCGATCTTCGAAAGCCAACCGGTCCACGCTGATGGTTCGATCGATGGCAGGGTTGATCGTTACAGTAATAATCAACCTATATTCTACGGCGGAAATGATCGTAGCCCAGCGGTCGAAGCTGTTTTCCAGCGAGTCGTATTTCTCCGGCCGTGCCTTTCCGCATCACGCCAATGCGTGTGAGCGGCAGGTGCTGAAATTCAGCCGGCACATTGGTTCGTGGAGATGCGGTAAACAGCAATTCGTAATCTTCGCCGCCGTGGAGAGCCTGGTCGAGAGTGGCGCCACGAAAGCGCGGCGGCTCGGTAATTTCCGCCGCGAGACCGGATGCCTGGCAGAGCCGCCAAACATCCAGCGAAAGGCCGTCGCTGAGGTCCATGGCGGAGGTGGCGTGCAGGCGCTCCCGGAGAAAACGGCCGAGGGCGAGCCGCGGTTCGGGGCGCAAATGGCGGCGGCGCGCTGCAGGGGACCCGCTTGCCAACCCCAGGGCAGAGCCGCCGAGGTGGCCGGAAACATAGATCGCATCACCGGCATGCGCGCCATCGCGGCGCAACGCCTTGCCGCGAGGTACGGACCCGCAAACGACAATGTCACAGCCCAACTTTTCGCTGCGCGCCAGATCGCCACCGGCTAGCACGACACCACTGGCTGAAGCCAGCCGCAGCAACCCGCGGTAGAAATCCCGGATCCAGGCGTCCGTCGCCCAGGGAGCAATCGCCAGCGACAGCAGGCAAAACCGCGGTTCGCCGCCCATGGCGGCAATGTCGCTCAAGCCGCGCGCGAGCGCCTTCCAGCCGACATCGGCAGGGCGGTGAGTCGCCCGCTGGAAATGCACATCTTCGAGAAGCAGATCGGTAGTGAAAAGGAGGTCTTCGGGGCTGCCGCGCGGCCTGTAGATGGCGCAGTCGTCGCCAATCCCAAGCACAAGGCTGCCACCGCTCGGGACTGCGACCTGGCGGCGCAATCGCTCAAGGAAATGCCATTCGCCTTTCACTCCACTCCGAACACCATGAGCGCGCGGCCGGCGGTGATGGCAACGTACTGTTTGCCTTCGAACTGAAAGCTGATCGGGTTCCCCTGGGCGGGCGCGCCGGCTTGGAAATTCCAGAGTGCTTTGCCGGACGCGGCATCCAGCGCAAAGAGATTGCCCTCGTTGGTCCCGCCGAAGACCAAGCCACCGGCGGTCGAGAGCAGGCCCGACCATGGCGGCGAGTGCAGCGGGAAATCCCAGCGCTTTTCTCCGGTCGCTGGATCGATCGCTTCCACAGCCCCTGAAGGTTCCACGCCCGGCAGTCCGTGGATGCCGCCGGCCGTGTAAATGGTGCCCGTTTTGAACTCGGCCGTGGCGCGATAAAACGTAGTCCCTTCCTCGCGCATGGCGACATAGAACAGCTTCGAATCGGGGCTGTACGTGGGACTGAACCAGTTAGTGCCGCCGTGCACTCCCGGGTAAACGACCAATCCTTCGGGCCTGGGGTCCAGCGCAGGATTGAGCTCGGGGCGGCCGCGGTCATCGAGCCCCTTGGCCCAGGTTTCTTTGGCGAACGGTTTCCCCAGCAGGAACTCGCCGTTCTGGCGGTCCAATATGTAGAAGAAGCCGTTGCGATTGGCGAAAGCCATCAGCTTGCGCGGCGCTCCGCGGAATTCGCCATCGAAGAGGATTGGCGTCTGAGTAGCATCCCAATCGTGAGTGTCATGCGGGGTGAACTGAAAATACCATTTCAGCTTGCCGGTCGAGGCATCCAGCGCGATCAATGAGTCGGCGTAGAGGTTATCGCCGCGGCGGACATCGCCATCGTAATCGGGCCCGGGATTGCCCGTGCCCCAATAGACAAGGTTCAAAGCAGGGTCGTAGGAGCCGGTGGTCCAGGTTGTGGCGGACCCTTGTTTCCAGGAATCCCCGGACCAGCTCTCGTGGCCGGCTTCGCCGGGGCCGGGCACCGTCCAAAAGCGCCAGAGCTGTTTGCCGGACTTGGCGTCGTACGCATCCACGAATCCGCGCACTCCGTATTCGCCGCCGGCCATGCCGACGATCACTTTGTCCTGTACCGCCAGCGGCGCGACCGTGATGGAGTAGCCAACCTTATAGTCCGCTACGGTGGTGTCCCAAAGGACATGGCCGGTTTTGGCATCGAGCGCGAGCAGGTGGGCGTCGAGCGTGGCGAGGTAGACGGTATCGCCCAGGATGGCGAGGCCGCGGTTGACCTGGCCGCAACAGGCGCGCACGTCACTGGGAATGGCGCGCCGGTACATCCAGATGGGGCGGCCCGTGCGGAGATCGAGAGCGGCGGCGTTGCTGGGCGGCTCCGAGATGTACATGACGCCATCGGCGACGATAGGAGAGGCTTCGAATTGGTTGAGGTCGTTGGTCTGGTACATCCACGTCAGTTTCAGGCGGCCGACAGTCGACCGGTCGATCTGCTTCAGGGCGGAGTAACGCTGGCCAGAATAGTTGCCGGAGTAAGTGAGCCAACTGCCAGGCTCGCCGGCAGCGCCTGCGATCCGCTCGTAAGGGACTTGGGCCGCGAGCGCCAGCGGCAATGCGCAGAGCAGAATCAATTTTTTCATTGCGGACCTTGTAGAGAAGCGAGATAGGCAACGACGTCTTGGAGTTCAGAGTCGGAGAAGACGCCCCGAAAACTGGGCATCGGCGACTTGCCCCAGTCTTTCTGCAGGTCGCGGAGCTCATCCTTGCGGAAAGAGTACAGGCGGTCCTGATCGTCGCGGATTTGAATGGTAAAGGTATCTTCGTCTACGCGTAGGCCGGTGATCTGCTTTCCGTCCTGCGTGGTGGCGCGAACGCGCAGGTAGTTATCGGGCATGTAGATGAGCTTGCGGTACGAGGCGAAATTCTCGGGTACTTCGACGGCTGGTTCGAGAATGGAAGTGCGCAGGTACGCTGGGCCGCGGCGCGCGCCGATATCGGTGAGATCCGGCCCCATCCGCCCGCCCCGCGGACCGACCGTATGACATTGGCCGCAATTCCCTTTGGACCAGAAAAGCGTTTCACCGTTGGCAGCGTTGCCGGGAATATGCGCCGCCTGCGAACGGCCCAGGCTGCGGACATAGGCGACGAGTTGCGTGTTTTCGGCGGCGGTCATGCGCGTGGCAGGCATCTGCGTGCCAGGGATACCGGTAGTGATGATCGCGGAGAGCGCCGCGTCATCCGGAGCGCGCGGCAAACGGCGCACCGCCAGATTGGGGCCGCGTCCCCCCTCGCCTTTCGCGCCGTGGCAAGGAGAGCAGTGGGTTTGAAAGAGGGATTCGCCCGCCCCCGCCGCCCAGGCCGTATAGGGTGCCAGCAGGCACGCGATCCACAATGTGACCTTACCCATACCGTGGATATTAGATCATAAGCGGAATGGGGGCCGTCACGTCCCATTGGTGATTTGACAGTCGCTGCGGAGCTCTCAAGAATAGCTTTGCGGCAATGTGGCAAACTGATGAAGCACCGATCCATGACGGATCAAGCTACGATAGGGAAGCCGCCGGCCGCCGATGACCCAGCTCTCGCCGAAGCCGTGCGACGTCTGGTGCAAGCTTATCAGCCGGAGCGCGTGTGGCTTGGCTGTCGAAAGCGAACCTTGATCTAAAAGCTGCAGATCTGGAGATGACTGCTGATGGACCGCTATTTGCGGTCCCGATCTGGCCTTTCGACGCGATGGCTCTAATCGGCTGCGTAATGTCCTTTACTGTGCAACTATCGGTCCGAACGTTGGCATCTGGCCCACGACGGCCGTCGTGGCAGTCTCGATGATCGAGCCGGGAACGTAGGTTGGCATCGTCGGCCCAAACGTGCCTGCGGTGTAAAGATACTTGCCGTCGGGGCTGACCGCGAGTCCTGCTGTGACCAGAGGCATGGTTGAGGTCACTGCGTTCGTCTGCGTGTTGATCACGTACAAAGTTCCATTCTGGCGATTCCCACTCCAGGTGTAGGCCACCGGAGCGGTTGGAGAAAAGACGATGTCTGTGGAACCGGCGTCTATGGACGGTGACGGTGTAATTGGTCAAATCGACCACGCTGATCGGCGATGTGCCAAGTAAGGGCCCCACATATGCCACGGTACCGGTGGGATTCATGGCCACGGCCCCGCTGTTAACCTCAACGGTCCCAAGGATGACTCCGGTCGGAATATTGTAGACCGCAAGCTGACCGTTCAAACCGCCAATCAGCAGGATCTTCCCATCGCGCGACATGCTAAAAGTCGGCGTAGTTCCGGCAGAGGGGAGCTGTTTCCGGATCGTGCCTGACTTTGTATCAACCTCAAAAAAATACGCAGTATTTCCCTTGAGTCCTCCTGCGAAGAGGGTCGCTCCGTCGGAGTAAGTGCGATCGAGTAAATCGCGTACCCTTGGAAATAGGATGCTACGGGGCTGCCGGAAAGCACAGATATCAGCGTCACACCGGTATTATCCGCAACGAACATGTTGAAATCGTCTGCTGAAACGGCGAATTCGGTATTCCCTGGAGCCCGCACGATGCGTGCGGGCAGTGTGGAGGTCTCTCCAAATACGGAGATGTTCGCCCCGGCGATGGAAAGACAGTACAATTGTCCTATGGCCGACATTGCTAAATCAAGAGGAGCTTCGCTCCGATAACTCGTCGAGACGGACATTCTGGAGATATCGACTTGATAGCTCAAGCTCGTGTACTGATTGGCGATGTATGCGAATTTCCCCGCGAGATCCATCACCAGACCAGACTCACTGAGGCTGGGTAATGAAACAGAACCAGTGGTTGAGAGCCCAGGCGCGCGGTAACAGGTGAGCGTGTCGTTTGCGCCGCCGTTCGTGTAGCCGGATGTGGTTGCAGATACGATAGAGCCGTCACCGGAAATGGCGATCCTCTCTCCACCGGTGATCATCACTTCGCGGGCCAAGGTTAGCTGAGGAAGGTTCAGCTCGGAAAGCTGTCCGGCGCCAAAAGCGGGAGCAACATAGGCCCGAGTCCCCGCGGGCTTCAATACAAGCTTCCCGGGAGATCCGAAAAGGGTCAAGCTCTTGCCAGGAGTATAGGTGGCGAGGGAAATTGCAGTGATCGAATTCGCGGGGATCGTACTCCCGGCCTGGGGGGCAGAAGAACATCCGACGCAGACGAAATCGAAGTAGTGGGTTGTGTAGGCCGTCTGACCGTCCGGCGAAACCGCGATGCCGGCTACCTCATCGCTACCCAACGAGACTGCCGCGATTTCCTGCGCGCTTGTCACATTAAAGATCTCGACATACCCCGCTTGACACGCCCCAAGGAGGTTATTCGCACAGGTGCCGACCAAAAGTTTCGATCCATCCGGTGTCAGAGCGAACGGAGTGGTGCTCAAAAAAGTCAATAAAGACCGGATACTTGGTCGGATAGAAGAGTGTCTTGCCCATGAATGGAGTAATGGCCTGCAACGTTCCCCCAAACCCGGTGATAAAGAATGTTTTTCCATCCGGCGATACAAAAAACGTCTCGGGGCTCTGGCCCGCAAATCCAACTATCGAGGATTGGCCGCCTATTTGATTAATTGATGTGCTGAGTGACGTCGCTACGGGTGCATAGACGTGCGACGAACAAAATAGCGGGAGCGGAAGCAGTAAGGGGAATGGCAGCCAGCGCAGGGGAATCATCTTCGGACACATAGATGTCGTATCACGATAGCAGAACATATTGGCGAAACCGATGGGCTTTGCCTACCTTCTTGTCAGAACCCATTCGCACGTTTTTCTCTAATTTCTCTATTGCATTCTGCCCCCTTTCGCCTGTATAGTCGTGAGATAGGCGCGTTTCGCGCCGTTCTAGCCATGCGCAGGAAATACGACAGCACGCTGCGATTTTCGGGTGAATCCCCGGTCGCGGTATGTGTCGCCAGTTCCTTTCCGCCCGCGGCCATGACCCCTGGATTCATTCGTTAAGTCCAGGTCCCGTCAGGCCGTAACTTTTTCCTTTGTCTGATGAGCGCTGGCGAGGCGCATTTGTATGGCTACTACTGCTATTTCACAACCACGGAAACCAGGACTCTGGCAATCCCTCGTGGAAGCCGTACGCGGCACGCAGCAGGACTTCACCGAGGGATCCATCAGCCGCGCCATCCTGCTGCTCGCCGTGCCGATGGTGCTGGAGATGTTGATGGAATCGTTGTTCGCCATCGTGGACGTGTTCTGGGTGACGCGCCTGGGGGCGAACTCGGTGGCGACGGTCGGATTGACGGAATCGATGCTAACGCTGATCTTCTCCGTCGCCCTCGGCGTGAGCATGTCCACTACGGCCATGGTGGCGCGGCGCATCGGAGAGAAAGACACGCGCGGAGCGTCTACCGCGGCGGTGCAAGCGATTCTCTTAGGCATCGCGCTGGCCGTGTCCATGGGGATCCCGGGAATCTGGCTGGCACCGCGCCTTTTGGAATGGATGGGAGCGCCGGCCGACCTGATCGCGATCGGACATCGCTACACGGCCATCGTGCTGGGCGGCAGCATCAGCGTGATGCTGATTTTTCTCAATAACGCGATCTTCCGGGGCGCGGGGGACGCCTCAATCGCGATGCGGGTGCTGTGGCTCTCGAACCTCATTAACCTGGCGCTCGATCCCTGCCTGATTTTCGGTTTAGGGCCGTTCCCCGCGCTGGGTGTAACCGGGGCTGCGGTCTCGACGCTCACCGGCCGCACGTGCGGCGTGCTGTACCAGTTCTGGATCCTCTCGCGCGGGCACAGCCGCATCCGCATTCGACGCGAGGACGTGATGATCGTGCCGCGCGTGATCGGTTCACTGATCCGCGTGTCCACTACCGGCGTCTTGCAGTTCGCCATCCAACACACCAGTTGGATTCTGCTGGTGCGCATCATCAGCTCGTTCGGCAGTGGCGCCGTGGCAGGCTACACGGTTGGGATCCGCGTATTCATCTTCGTGATTCTCCCCTCGTGGGGTTTGAGCGGAGCGGCGGCTACCATGGTCGGGCAAAACCTGGGGGCCAAAAAGCCCCGGCGCGCCGAGCGGGCTGTGTATCTGACCGGCGGTTATAACATGCTGTTCCTCGGCATGGTGGCTGCTGCCTTCATTGGCATCCCCGAGATGATCGTGCGCCTTTTTACGACCGACCCGGCCGTCGCTCCCTACGCTGTGGACTGCCTGCGCGTGGTCGCCTACGGCAACCTGGCGTACGCATTCGGTATGGTGCTGGTGCAGGCGTTCAACGGCGCAGGCGATACAGTCACGCCAACCATCATCAACCTGATCGGGTTCTGGATGTTGGAGATTCCGCTGGCGTGGGCGCTAGCCTATCGAGCCAGCATGGGGGTGCGCGGCGTGTTCGCTGCCATTCCCATATCCGAGCTGGTCATCACCCTGATGGGCCTGGCGATGTTCCTGCGCGGGTCCTGGAAGCGCCGGAAGATATGATAGGATTCCTTCACTTGGAGGTTCTATGCGTGTAATCGTAGCCGTTCTTCTCTTCTCCGCCGTAGCGTTGGCGCAACAGCCGGCGGTCAAAACCTACTCGTCCGCCGCGGATGTGCAGGCGCTCATCGCCAAATCCAAGAGCGAGCGTAAGCAGGATCAACCCATCGTGACGCAGCGCATCCTATCGCTCGCGCCGTACAACGCGAACCTGGAATACCGTGCTTCCGTCGGGCCAGCCTCGGTTCACGAGAAAGAGGCGGAGATGTTTTACGTGATCGATGGCAGCGCGACCCTGATGACCGGCGGCAAGCTCACCAATGAGAAGCGCACGAACGCTGAGAATCTTACGGGTACCGGGATCGAGGGCGGCCAGTCGCGGAATATCGGCAAGGGCGATTTTGTTATCGTCCCGGAGAACACGCCGCACTGGTTCAGCTCGATCAATGGCACGCTGGTTCTGATGTCGTTGCACGTGCCGCGCACCGCGGGCGGCGGCGGGCAGTAGACGGCGGAGGTGCGGCTGGCGGACGATAAAATGAAAACCAGCCGTGACCTCAACCGTCGCAGTTCTCGTACTGGACCTGCTGGAGTGGCTATCGCGCCGGGATCGCTCGTATGAAGAGACAATGGATGCCTGGCGCACCTCCTGCCCGCGCCTTACGGTGTGGGAGGATGCCAGCGATCATGGGTTGGCGCGCGTCGAAGAGGCCGGCGGCCACTCCTGGGTGCGGGTAACACCCGCCGGATCGGAGTTTCTCCGCAAGCTCCGGCCGGAGCGCGTGGCGTGAAGGCTCGGCTCCCCGCTGTGACGATCCTGGGGCTCTCGATCGGCGCGCTATTCGCATTCCAGAAGCCGTTTCGCGAATACCCCGGCCAGGAATATAACGATTTCCCCCTGCCACCGGACTATACGGCAAAGACCGAGTTCGTTTTTGCGCGCCTGATGTATCCGGATGCCTACGGCGGCTTCGGCTTCCGGCGCCGCTTCGCCGATTGGCGGGAGGGCTACACCAACTGGACCAACGATTATCCCCGCTCGGACCGGCACCTGATGCTGGCTCTGAACCGGCTCACCCGCATCCAGAACCGCCCGGTCGAGCAGCCTGTCAACCTCGACGATGGAGACGACGTCTTCAACTATCCGTTCCTTTATATGGTCCGTGCCGGCCTCGCCCGCTTGACCGACGATCAGGTGTTGAAGCTGCGCGAGTATCTGGCGCGCGGCGGCTTTCTAATTGCGGATGACATCTGGGGCGACGGTGAATACGAGAACTTCATCGAATCGACGGCCGCGCGCGTGCTGCCGAATCGTCCGGTGATTGAGGTAGAAGATGCCGACCCCGCATTCCACACGGTTTATGACCTGGACCACCGCTACCAGATTTCCGGTCAATGGTCCCTGCGCTCGGGCATTCCGTATTTGAACGGCGGCATCGTCCCGCACTGGCGCGCTATCTACGACGACAAGAAGCGCCTTCAGGTAGCTGTTTGGGTGAACAACGATACGGGCGATTCGTGGGAGTGGGCCGACGATCCCACTTACCCCGAACGTTACTCGGCGTTGGGCATACGGCTGGCGGTGAACTACGCGGTCTATGCGATGACGCACTGATGTATACTCGACGTTGCCTCTGTGAGCGTTCAATCTAATCAAGCCGCTTCCGCTGCCGCCCGCGCTTCGGGCGCGAGGCCGACGCACGTTCGTCACATCGTGCTGGGGCTCACGGTCATCGCCTACATGATCACGTACATGGACCGGCAGATTCTGTCGGTGGCCCGTCCCGTGATTATGAGCCAATTGGCGATCTCGCTCACGATGATGGGGACGATCCAGTTCGGTTTCCGGCTTTCCTATGCGCTCTTCCAGATTCCCGGAGGTTGGCTCGGAGACCGCATCGGCGCGCGCCGCGCACTTACTTTAATCGTGGCGTGGTGGAGTGCTTTCACGGCTTTGACGGGAGTCGCCTGGAATGCCCTTTCCATGCGCGTCATTCAGGTGCTGTTCGGCCTCGGGGAAGCGGGAGCGTTCCCCATCGCCACTCGATCGCTGTCGCGCTGGATGCGACCCACGGAGCGAGGCTTTGCCCAAGGCGTTACCCATGCGGGTTCCCGGTTGGGCGGTGCCCTCACGCCTTTGGCGGTAGTGCCCATCATCGCTGTTTTCGGCTGGCGCCCCGCATTCTTCCTCTTCGGCATGCTAGGCGTAGCGTGGGCGGTGGCGTGGTTCTTCTATTACCGCGACACGCCTGAGGAACACCGCGGCGTCAATGCAGCGGAACGGGAGCTTATTGGCAGCGGCCGCAAACGCTCCGAGCATGTCCCGTGGCGTAATATCCTGGCGCACGGCAACCTGTGGATCCTGGCGGTCATGTACTTCTGCTACAACTTCAACCTGAACGTATACCAGGACTGGTTTCCCACGTACCTGCACGATTCACGCGGCATGACGCTGGCGAAAATGGGAATTTACGCCACCTTGCCGCTGCTCGCCGGGGTGCTGGGCGATCTGGCGGGCGGCAAGTTTTCTGATGCGGTCCTGCGTGCTACCGGGAATGTAAACCTGGCGCGGCGCTGGGTGGCCATTCCGGGGTTTATTGTTTCCTGCGCGGCCACGATTCCCGCGGTTCAGGCCCACGATCCCCGTATTTCGGTTGCCTTCTACTCCCTGGCGTTTTTCGCTCTGGAATGGACCGTGGGCATCTCGTGGGCGGTCCCGCTGGATATCGGCGGCGACTTCGCAGGTTCCGTTTCCGCCGTCATGAACTCGCTGGGAAACCTCGGCGGCGCGCTCTCCGCGCTGGTGGTGACGTACCTGGCGAAGAATCTCGGTTGGAATATGCCGTTCTATCTGACCAGCGTTCTGTGCGCCATCGCCGCCCTGCTCTTCCTCAGGATTGACGCATCGCGGAAGATAGCGGCTGCAGCTTAGCTTCCTGAGCCACCTGCGCCAGGTACTGGAGTGCCGCGTTCACGCCGCCCGCTTGGTGCGGCACGCCCGCGACCGCCAACCCCATCTCCACGCCGCTCAATGTTCCCGCCAGCATGAGGTCGTTGAAGTCGCCAAGATGCCCGATACGGAACACCTTTCCCGCGAGCCGGCCCAAACCATTTCCAAGCGACATGTTAAACGTTTCGAGAATCATCCTGCGCAATTCATCCGCATTGGTTCCCGCCGGCACCAGCACGGAGGTGGAAGAACCGCTGAATTCCGCGGGGTTCAGCGCGAGCACTTCGAGCCCCCAGGCGCGAACCGCCCGGCGCGTGGCTTCGCCATGACGCGCGTGGCGGGCGAATACGTTCTCCAAACCTTCTTCGTGCAGCATCTGGATGGATTCGCGCAGTCCATAGAGCAGGTTCGTAGCGGGCGTGTACGGGAAAAAGCCGGTCCGATTATTGTTCAGCATGGCCTCCCAATCCCAGTAGGCGCGCGGCAGACGGGCGGACTTGTTGGCCGCCAGAGCCTTTTCACTGATGGCATTGAAGCTGAGGCCCGGCGGCAGCATGAGCCCTTTTTGCGAACCGCCCACGGTCACGTCGATCCCCCACTCGTCGTGGCGGTAATCCAGCGAGGCGAGCGACGAGATGGAATCGACCATCAGCAGCGCCGGGTGCTGGGCGCGGTCCATGGCGCGCCGGATCTCCGCAATGCGGCTGGCTACGCCCGTGGAGGTTTCGTTGTGCACCACGCCGACGGCTTTGATCGTGTGCGCGCGATCTTCCGTCAACAGACGCTCGGCAGTGGCGGGGTCGGCGCCGTGCCGCCAATCTCCGGCGGCGAACTCCACATCCAGCCCCAGTTTCACTGCCATATCTTTCCACAAGGTGGCAAACTGTCCGGTCTCAAACATTAGCACGCGGTCGCCCGGCGAAAGCGTGTTTACCATAGCGGACTCCCACGCGCCGCTTCCGGAAGAGGGGAAGATCAGAACCTTTCCGGAGGTTTTGAAGATGCTTTTAATGCCTTCGAGGACTTCCAGGGCGAAGCGCCCGAATTCCGGTCCGCGATGATCGATGGTGGGGCGCGCTATAGCACGCAGTACACGCTCCGGTACATTGGTGGGTCCGGGGATCTGAAGGAAGTGACGTCCGCTTTGATATGACATTTGCCCATGATATACCCGGAGCGGGGTGGCGCGCCCGCGCTCGGGATGCTAACGTTTGTGCGACGCCGGCAGCTTGTTACGCCGGCTGACGGGCGGTATGATGCTGGTATGACCCGGTCGAAGATTGCTATAAGCTTGCCCAAGGATCAACTCGCCAGAGTCCACCGGGAGGTGCGCGCCGGACGAGCGGATTCGGTGTCGGGTTACATTGCCCAAGCCCTGGCGGAACAGGAAAGGCGCGATTCTCTCCGGGCACTACTTCGTGATTTGATCGAGCAATATGGAGAACCAGGGGCGGAGGACATCAAATGGGCAGAGCGCGCACTCGCACCGCCACGGCGGGGATAACGCTGGATACTGGCGCGCTGATCGCCCTGGATCGCGGTGATAAACGTATGATTGCCTTGCTCCGCCAGGCGTTGGCGCGAGGCTGTGCGTTTCAAGTGCCCTCGGGCGTTGTGGGACAAGCCTGGCGCGATGGTCGTGTTCAGGTGATACTGGCACGCTTCTTGCGAAGTGAAGAAGTGGAGATTATTCCTCTTGACGGGCCACTCGCCCGTGCCTGTGGAGAGTTGTGCGCCGCCACCAACACGTCGGATGTGATCGACGCGTCGGTGGTGATCCTCGCGAGGGAACGGCAAGACACCATCGTCACAAGCGATCCGCGCGACCTGCGGCGCCTCGATCCGGGAGCCTCGATCACCTCTGTCTAAGACCGTCCGGCCGGGTTTCATGACGGGTGGGTTTTGGAGAAAACACTTTCGTCTAGAACGGGTCTGCGTGGGAACTGGAGGTGGCGATGGGTTGGTTTTGGTGCGATCGTTGCGGGAATGTTAAGTGCACCTGCGAACGCGATGCGAAGTGTGCGGCCCTCGGTCCTTTGTGCAACGGATGCCTTATGAGGATCATGACAAGCCCGTAACAATCAAATGCGCGGCGCCGGACTGAGCACTATCCCACGCCCGGTATTGGCCGTGGCGCGCGTCGCGGCATCACCCGCGTAAACCACAGCCGCAGGCGGTCAAGGTACAAGTAAATCACCGGGGTGGTGAACAGTGTGAGCATCTGGCTCACTAGCAGGCCGCCAATGATCGTGATGCCCAGAGGGCGGCGGAGTTCCGAGCCCGCGCCGCCGCCGATCGCCAGAGGCACCCCGCCCAGCATGGCTGCCATGGTGGTCATCATAATGGGGCGGAACCGCAGCAGGCAGGCTTCGAAGATGGCGTCGCGCGAGTTCTTGTGTTCTCTGCGTTCCGCGTCGAGCGCGAAGTCGATCATCATGATGGCGTTCTTCTTCACGATTCCGATCAGCAGAATGATTCCGATCAGGGCGATCACGTTCAGGTCTTCGCCGGTGATCAGCAGGGCCAGGAGCGCGCCCACGCCTGCGGAGGGCAGGGTAGACAGAATGGTAATGGGATGAATGTAGCTCTCATACAGGATGCCGAGCACCAGGTATACAGTAACCAGCGCTGCCAGAATCAGGTAGGGCTCGTTGGCGAGCGATGACTGGAAAGCCTGTGCCGTGCCCTGAAAGCTGCCCTGCACGTTGGAGGGCATCCCGATCTGCCGCTCCGCATTATCGATCGCCGTTACCGCGTCGCCCAACGCCACGTTGGGCGCCAGGTTGAACGACAGCGTCACCGAAGGGAACTGTCCTTGATGGTTCACGGCGAGCGCGGTGTTGCTCTGCTCCAGATGAGCAATGGCGCTGAGCGGGACTTCGTTGCCGTTGCTGGCGCGAATGTAGATGCCGCGCAGCGAATCGGGGTTTTGCTGGTATTGTGGGTCTACTTCCATCACCACGAAATATTGGTTCAATGGCGTGTACATTGTGGAGACGTCGCGCTGCCCGAAGGAATCGTACAGGGCTTCGTCAATCGCCGAAGGAGAAAGCCCGAGGCGCGAGGCGGTGTCGCGGTCAATGATCACATTCGATTCCAGCCCGCGATTCTGCTGGTCGGTATTGGCGTCGCGAATTTGGGGTATCTGGCGCATCGCGGCCAGTAGCCGCTGCGACCATGTGCTCAGATCGGCCAGGTTGTCGGCACGCAGAGTGTATTGATACTCGGAGGCGCTGGCCCGGCCGCCCACACGAATGTCTTGCACCGCTTGTAGATATAACGTAGCGCCCGGAATGCGCGCCAGTTTGCCGCGCAGGCGGTTGATTACCTGGCTGGCCGTGGCATTGCGCTTATCTTTCAACTGCACGAACACGCGCCCCGTGTTGACGGCAGAGCCTCCCGTAAAACCGACCACGTTCTGCACCGCGGGGTCCTGCTGGACGGTCGAGACGAAAGCATCCAATTTCTGGCGCATCGCCGGAAAAGAGATGTCCTGATCGCCCACGATCGACCCGTTCAGGCGGCCGGTGTCCTGCTCGGGGAAGAAGCCTTTGGGCACGATCGTGTATAGGAAGATGTTCAGGCCAATGGCGCCAACGGTCACGAGAAGCGTCAGCGAAGGGTGGTCCAGCACCCAGGTCAGCGTGGATTCATACCGGCTGAGGATCCACTGAAAGACTCGCTCGCTCGCATAATATAACCGTCCGTGGCGGCGCTCGTGCTCAGGCACCAGGAACTTGGCGCACATCATGGGCGTGGTCGTCAGCGAAATCACCAGCGATACGCCGATGGCGATCGCCAGCGTGACGGCAAACTCGCGAAACAGCCGGCCGACGATGCCGCCCATGAGGAGGATGGGGATGAACACCGCGACGAGCGAGACGCTCATCGACAAGACCGTGAAGCCGATCTCGCCGGAGCCGCGTAGCGCCGCCTGCAACGGCCGCATGCCCTGTTCGAGATAGCGGGCAATGTTCTCGATCACCACGATGGCATCATCTACCACGAAGCCCGTCGAGATGGTCAGCGCCATGAGCGAAAGATTGTCCAGGCTGTAGCCGAGCAGGTACATGACGCCGAAAGTGCCCAGCAGCGAGAGCGGCACGGCAATTCCCGGAATCACGGTGGCCCATCCGTTGCGCAGGAAAAGGAAGACCACCATGATGACCAGAGAGACAGCGATTAACAGGGTGATCTGCACGTCCTTAACGGAGGCGCGGATGGTAGTGGTGCGGTCCACCACAACCCCGATTTTCATGGCCGGTGGGATGGATGCCTGGAGGCGCGGCAGCAAGCCCAGCACGCGATCAACCGTCTGAATCATGTTCGCGCCGGGCTGCCGGAATAGGATCACCAGCACTGCAGGCTTGTCGTTGGCGAGGCCGGCGTTGCGGCGGTCCTGCACGGAATCGACCACGCTGGCGACATCGCCCAGTTTCACGTCCGCGCCGTTGGGCTGGTAGCTGATGATGAGGTCTTTGTATTCGGCGGCTTTGAAGAGCTGATCGGTGGTGTCGAGTTCCCAAGTATCCGTTCCGTTGGTGAGGCTGCCGGTGGGCGTGTGGGCATTGGAATTGGCCAGGGTCGTGCGCACCTGGTCGAGGCCGATCCGAAAGCTTTCCAACGCGCGCGGGTTCAGTTCCACGCGCACCGCCGGTTTGGCGCCTCCGCCTACGGTCACTTGGCCCACGCCTTCCACTTGCGAGAGCTTCTGTGCCAGGATGGAATCGGCCGCGTCGTACATTTGGCTGACATCGTATCGGCCGGAGGTAAGCGACAGGATCAGAATCGGGGCATCCGCCGGGTTCACTTTGCGATAGGTCGGGTTATTCGGCAGATTGGAAGGCAACTGGCCGCGGGCGGCGTTGATGGCGGCCTGCACGTCCCGTGCGGCTGCATCGATGTCGCGGCTGAGATCGAATTGCAGAACCACATTGGTGGTCCCCAAGCCGCTGCTGGAAGTCATTTCGGTGACTCCCGCGATCCGGCCGAACTGGCGCTCTAGGGGCGTGGCGACGCTGGAGGCCATGGTCTCCGGGCTGGCGCCTGGCAGACCTGCGGAAACGCTGATGGTGGGAAATTCGACCTCGGGCAGCGGTGCAACCGGCAGCAACCGGTACGCCACCACTCCGGCCAGCGCGAGTCCCGCGGTCAGCAGCGATGTGCCAACCGGGCGGCGGATGAAGGGCGCGGAGAGGCTCACATCTCCTCACGCGGCACGGGATGTGGGCCCGTCCAATCCGGCATCGGATTGCCCACCCTCCAATGCGCCAGGCGCCGCGCCACGCGGTCGAAGAAGAGATAGACCACGGGCGTGGTGTACAGAGTCAAAATCTGACTCAGGATCAATCCGCCGACGATAGTGATGCCCAGCGGTTTGCGCAGCTCCGAGCCCACGCCACTGCCGAGCGCCAGGGGAATTCCGCCCAAAAGCGCCGCCATGGTAGTCATCATGATCGGCCGGAAGCGCAGCAGGCACGCCTGGTAGATCGATTCCTCCGGAGTTTTCCCTTCCTCGCGCTCGGCTTCCAGGGCGAAATCGATCATCATAATGGCATTCTTTTTCACGATGCCGATCAGCAGGATCAGGCCGATAAGCGAGATGACATTGAAGTCGTTGTGTGTGATCAGCAGAGCGAGAATAGCGCCGACGCCCGCGGAAGGCAGCGTAGAGAGGATGGTTAGTGGATGGATGTAGCTTTCGTAGAGCACACCCAACACGATGTAGACGGTGATGAGCGCTGCCAGGATTAGAATGGGCTCGTTAGCCAGAGAGTTCTGAAAGGCTTCGGCAGTGCCCTGAAAGCTTGCCCGGATGCTCTCCGGGAAATTGATCTGCTGCTCGGCATCGCGAATCACACGTACCGCATCGCCCAGGGAGACGCCGGGTGCCAGGTTGAACGACAAGGTGACCACCGGAAACTGGCCCTGGTGGTTGATGGCCAGCGGAGTGCTGCTGGTTTCGAAATGCGCGAACTGGCTGAGAGGCACTTGCTGGCTTCCGCCGAGCCTTTGCGCCAGTGGCGCTTGCGACGCGGCGGTTCCGCTAGGAGGTGGGGGCGCATTGTTGGCCCGAAGATAAATGTTGTTCAGTTGGTTGGGGTCTCGCTGAAATCGCGGATCCACTTCCAGCACCACGTGATACTGGTTCAACTGCGTGAAGATGGTGGATACCTGGCGCTGGCCGAAGGCATCGTAGAGCGCGTCATCGATCTGCTGCGGGGTGATGCCGAAGCGCGATGCGGTATCGCGGTCGATCACCAGCTCTTCGCGGAGGCCGCCAGACTGCTGATCGCTCGCCACGTCCCGGAGTTCCGGCTGGCTTTGCAGTTTGGCCATCAGGCGCGGCGCCCAGGTGGCGAGCTCGTTGGAATCGGCATCCTCCAGGCTGTACTGGTATTGCGTGCGCGAGACGCGGTCCTCCACGGTCAGGTCCTGCACCGGCTGCATATACAGGGTGATGCCTTCCACCTTCGTGAGTTTCGGCTGCAGGCGCCGGATAATGTCGGATGCGCTGCCACTGCGCTCGTCGAGGGGCTTAAGATTGATCTGGATGCGGCCGCTGTTCATGGTCGGGTTGGTGCCATCGATTCCGATGAACGATGAAAGGCTGGCCACGTCGGGGTCCTGGAGGATCACTTTAGTGAGTGCCTGCTGGCGCTGGGACATGGCGGCAAAGGAAACATCCTCGTTGGTCTGCGAGATACCCATGATGATGCCCGTGTCCTGCACCGGGAAGAAGCCCTTCGGCACGACAATATAGAGGAGAATCGTACCCACCAGGGTCGCGGCGGTAATCAGTAACGTGGTCCGCCGGTAGCGCAGAACGAATTGCAACGTCTTGCCATACCATCCGATGATCGTATCGAAGAAGTGCTCGGAAACCCGGTAGAACCGGCCTTGCTGCGATTCCGGTTTGTAGCGCAGCAGCAGCGCCGACATCATCGGAGTCAGGGTGAGGGATACCACCGCCGAGACCAGAATCGTGACCGCCAGAGTGATGGCGAATTCGCGGAAGAGGCGGCCCACGATGTCCTGCATAAACAGCAGCGGGATCAGCACGGCAATCAGCGACACGGTCAAGGACACAATGGTAAAGCCGATCTGCTCGGAGCCCTTCAGGGCTGCTTCCAGTGGACGCTCGCCTTCCTCGATGAAGCGCGAGATATTCTCGATCATCACGATGGCGTCATCCACCACGAATCCGGTGGAGATGGTGAGCGCCATGAGCGTGAGGTTGTTGAGGCTGTACCCCAGCAGATACATGACGCCGAAAGTGCCCACGATCGAAAGTGGTACGGCCACGCTGGGGATGATGGTGGCGGAGAGGCTGCGCAGGAACAGAAAGATCACCATTACCACCAGGGCAATCGTGAGCATCAGTTCGAATTCGACGTCTCGAACCGATGCGCGGATGGTGGTGGTCCGGTCGGTGATTACCTGGACGTTCACCGTGGCGGGAATAGTCGCCTTGAGTTGGGGCAGGACCCGCTCGATGCTATCGACGACGCTGATGATATTGGCGCCGGGCTGCCGCTGGATGTTCAGGATGACAGCGGGCGTGGTGTTTACCCACGCCGCCTGGCGCACATTTTCGGCGCTATCGATCACATTGGCCACGTCCGACAGGCGCACAGCGTCGCCATTGCGGTACGCCACGATTAGCGGCGCGTAATCCTTACTGGAAAGCAACTGGTCGTTGGCGCCGATGGTGAACGATTCGCGCGAGTTCTCCAGGTTGCCTTTGGCCTGGTTCACGTTGGCCTGTCCGAGCGCCGTCCGTAAGTCATCGAGCGTCAAATCATAAGAGGCCAGCGCGGTGGGATTCGCCTGGATCCGTACTGCCGGGCGCTGGCCGCCGCTGATGGTGACCAGCCCGACTCCCGGTAGCTGGGAAATCTTCTGCGCCAAAGTGGTGTCGGCGTAGTCTTCGACTTTCGTAAGCGGAATCGTATTCGACGTGAGCGCGAGTGTCAGGATCGGCGCATCCGCAGGGTTGCTCTTGCTGTAGATCGGCGGATTCGGCAAGTCGCGCGGCAGGTACGTACCGGAAGCGTTAATCGCAGCCTGCACCTGTTGCTCGGCCACATCGATATTCAAGTTCAGAGCGAATTGCAGCACGATCACGGAGCTTCCGAAGGAGCTCATGGACGTCATCTGCTTGAGGCCGGGCACCTGGCCAAACTGGCGTTCCAGCGGCGCGGTGACCGAAGAGGCCATTACCTGCGGACTGGCCCCGGGGTAGAAGGTCAGAACCTGAATCGTTGGGTAATCGACTTCCGGCAGCGCGGAAACGGGTAGCTGCTTATAGGCGACAAACCCCGCCAGCAGGAGGCCAGTCATGAGCAGCGAGGTCGCGACCGGCCGTAAAATAAACGGCCGTGAAGGACTCATGGGCGTGTGCCGGGAGCGTTCGCGGTAGGTCTGCGGCCGCGCCCGGGATTAGCTAATCCGTCGGCTCCCACGCCCGGTGCTCCTCCCGGGCTCGGCCCGCGATCAAAGTTCGCGCCGGCTGCGCCGGTGCCAGTGAGGTTCCGCGCCGGAGGCCCCTGAAAGTTTGAGTTGAATGCCGGCGGCTGAACCGTGGGGGCGTTTTCGCGGGTCACCTGCACCTTGCTGCCCTCCTGCAGTTTGTCCTGGCCATCGGTTACCACCCGCTCCCCCGGCGCCAGCCCGCTGGTGACCTCTACATTGTTGCCCTCGGTAATCCCTTCGGTGATTGGACGCATCGTAACGGTTTGGTCCGGCTTCACTACAAACACATAGGTGCCTTGCGGTCCGTTCTGCACCGCAGGGGCGGGGATGATCACCACGTTCCGCTTGGTCTCGAGCAAGAGTCGCGCATTGACGAACTGATTCGGGAAAAGCGCATTATCCGCATTATTGAAGACCGCCTTCAGGCGCGATGTGCCGGTGTTAGTATCGATCTGGTTATCGACCGTTTCCAGCGTGCCGCTAGCGATCTTGTTGACATCGGCGCGGTCGTACGCATCCACCGGCAGCGTCGCACCCGCGTTGAGTTTCGCCATCACGGGCGGCAGGCTGTCGGCCGGAATCGTAAACAGCACCGCGATAGGCTGCATCTGGGTGATGATCGCCAGCGGGAGGGCGTCTGTGGCATGGACGATGTTTCCGATATCCACCTGGCGCAAGCCGATGCGCCCGGTAATAGGAGCCGTTACGTTGGTAAAGCTGAGATTCAACTGGGCGGTATCGATCGCCGCCTGGTCCGCCTCAATCGTGCCGTTGAACTGTCCGACCGTGGCCGCTTGCGTATCGAGTTGTTGCCGTGGAATCACGCCTTCCGACCAGAGTGTCTGGTAGCGCGCGAGGTTGACCTGGGCATCTTTCAGTTGCGCTTCGTCGCGTGCTTTCTGGCCTTGCGCCTGCTCGAGCGCTGCCTTAAACGGACGCGGATCGATCTGCACCAGCAGATCGCCCTTTTTCACGTTTTGCCCTTCTTTGAAGCTGACCGCTACAATCGGCCCATCCACGCGCGTTTTAACATTCACCGTGTTGTAAGCCGTAACCGTTCCGAGGCCGCGCAAGTAGACCGGCATATCGGCCCGGCGCGCGGAAGCGGCAGCCACCGGTACGGCGCGGTTCACCTGCCGTGCTTGGGCGGCCTGGGCGGCCTGCTTCTTCTGCTGGGCGGTTTGATAATAGCGGAATCCTCCATACCCCAGGATTCCCAATACCAGCAGCCACAGCCAGCCGAGGTGGCGTTTGCGGCGGCGCGGAGGCGCTTCGGGAAGGGCTTTCCGCTCCGGCGGGGGCGGCAACTGTTTCAGGTTCGAGGGAGGCGGAATCTCAACAGGAGTACGGTTCACCATAGGCCTCGTTCCGAAGGCCTGCAATTCTCGGGCCTTCAATCAACAAGACGGGTAGCGGAAAGCCCGTGTTACGAGTTGGCCCGAAAGGGCCGGAAGGTGAAAACCCGTGCCGTTTGTCACAGAAGACTCTGTCCGGCGGTTCCGGCGCCAAGCGTTTACAAAGACTTACAACGTCGCGACTGTATGTTTTATGGCGTCCTGTTCCGGAAGACGAGAAACCCGCAGCCGCGAGCCGAGCCCGCGCAGAGCCCGATACCGCAGCGTCGATCTGATATCTTTTTGGGAGCAGGTCTCGGAGTAATGACACTCGCGGCTGGTGAACCGCCACAATTCGCCTGGGATTTCTTCATCGCTCATTCGGGGGGCGATAAACAATCCGCCGAGGAGCTTCATCAACTGATCACGCCGCGGCGTCGAGTGTTTCTGGATTCGAAGTGTCTGCTTCCCGGCGACGACTGGGATCTTGTGTTGCCGAAGGCGCAGAGCGAATCGCGGATCACTGTTGCCCTCTTGTCCGAGCACGCCGATCAGACACACTACCTTCGCGAAGAGATTGCGACGGCCCTGGCGCTCGCTCGTAACAATGCGAATCTGCATCGTGTCGTTCCCGTGTTTCTTACTGGAACCGTGCCGGACCCAGATGATCTCCCGTACGGCCTGCGAACCAAACACGCCATCGCGCTCGGCACGGGCGGTTTGCCTGGGGTGGCCCGCCAACTGCTGAACCTGGCGGATTCACTCGACGGAAAATCGCCGGAACTCCAAGCCATTGAGCCACTCGTTCAACGAATTGATTATCAGCATGCCGCAAAAAGCATCCCGGTTTTGCGGGATTTGATAGCCCATTTGAGAAAGAGCGGTTCTCAGCAGGAGCGCCGGCTCGCCGCGAACGCCATGAAGGACATCGTTCTCAACATGGGCGATTTCGAAGGGGCCGTCGTGCCGGCCCGGATTCGCGAAATGCGAAGGCTCGCGCTCGACGTGATTAGACTGGCAGCCGCCGGCGGGCTCGGCTCCGAGTTCGCACACCGCGAACTCGAGTATCTCGATATGTATGGCATGAATTTCGCCTATGAAGACCTGCGCCGGGTGAGCTTCAGAGGTTGTTTTCTCGTCGAATGCGACTTCCAGTCGTGCTATCTCGCTGGGGCCTCGTTTTCCGGAGCCTATATACGTAACGCCAATTTCAAGAATGCCGATCTGACCGAGGCCGATTTCACCAACGCAGACTGGTTCAATGCGGCCGGCCTTACGGCACCGCAACTGCAAGCGGCGCGCGCAGGAACCCTGCTAAAATGCCCGCCCGACATCGCCGGAATGCATGGAGTGCTCAAGGCGCGCTACCTGCTGCCATTCGATTCCTGGTCTGATGAGGTCCAACAGCAGCTACAGAGGACTTGGGCTACCTACCTGGAATCGGGTGGGTTCTGCGCTGCGCTAGGGCGGCAATCATAGGTACACGCATATCAGAAACTTCTTGCAGTTTTTCGCGCGCGCATGATATTCTTCGTGAGTCCTGAACTGAGCCTCAAAAAGGAAGGAGGTACGTCCATTATGCGATGCGAAGTCAATCAACTTAATTTCGCGGCGATTGGCGCGCTTCCGGATTGCCCGCTTTCCGCCAGTCCTCGCTAGGCCAACTCTCTTAACCAAGTTTCGGCATTAGAGCCGAAGTGTGCATTCTGAAACGACCTCTCGTCTTTAACAGGGCACCGTGTGGAGTTCTTTTCAAATGATGAATCCGAATACCTTCGAAGCACTTCCAGTTCCCAGCACCGAAGAAATTCACGAAATTCTCGTACGACGTATTGATCATCAAAAGCAAGCCGTTGGCATTGTGGTGGGGGTCATCGAACCGAAGGGTCGCCGCGTGGTCGCGTATGGCCACCTCGCCCAGGGCGACCCGCGCGCGCTCGATGGAGATATGGTTTTCGAAATCGGCTCCCTCTCCAAGGTCTTCACTTCATTGTTATTGGCTGACATGGTGAACCGTAACGAGGTCGCCCGCGACGACCCTGCAGCCAAGTATCTTCCCGAACATGTCAAGTTGCCTGAAAGGAGTGGCAAATCCATCACACTGCTCGATCTTTCTACCCACACGTCCGGGCTCCCACGCCTTCCCAGCAACCTGAAGCCGGCGGACCTGCGCAATCCGTACGCCGGCTACAGCGTGGATGATTTATATCAATTCCTCTCCAGCTACACACTGCCGCGCGACCCCCGTTCCGAATTCGAATATTCCAACCTGGGTGGGGGCTTGCTTGGCCACGTCCTTGCATCCCGCGCCGGAACGGATTATGAGACCCTGGTCCGAAGCCGCATCACGGAACCGCTCAACATGGCGGATACCTGCATTACGCTCTCTTCCTCGATGAAAGAACGGATGGCTAGTGGCCACAATTCGACTCTGGAGCCCGTGCCCTACTGGGACTTTCCCACACTTGCTGGTGCTGGCGCGCTGCGCTCCTCCGCAAATAACATGCTGACGTTCCTGGAAGCATTCCTCGGCTACAAGGAAACACCTCTCGCGCCCCCCATGAGAGCCATGCTCGAAGTTCGCCGCCCCGCTGCCAAAATGGAGATCGCCTTGGGGTGGTTCCTTATCGGAGAGATCGCCTGGCACAACGGAGGCACCGGCGGTTTCCGATCATTCGCCGGATTCGATCAGAAAGCGCGAACCGGGGTCGTTGTACTCTCCAATGCTTTTACTCCATCCGGTGTCGATGATATCGGTTTTCATCTCCTGAATCCGAAACTGCCGCTTGCCAATCCCGAGCCACCAAAGCAGCGCCCACAGATTCCCCTTGATCCCAAGCTCCTTGATAACTACGCCGGGCGCTATCAACTGGCTCCGGATCGTATCCTCGAAATCACCTGCGAGGGCGGCCGTCTTTTCGCACAGGTTACCGGCCTAAGTTTGAACTGCTGGCCGAAGGCGAGCGGAAGTTCTTTAATAGGACAACTGGCTCGCACATCGCCTTTGAGACTGGCCCCCGCGGCCGGGCCACGGGACTAATTATGCATCGACCCGGCCGCGAACCCATGGCTGCTGCAAGATTATCTGGTTCCCACATCTAAAAATGGAGCACGCAACAAATAGCGGACGTTATTGGCGTCCCCTTACGTGGAGCTTGGTTACGCCTATGCGCGAGACAAGCAAATCGTGCTGAGGAAATGAATGCCTCTCGCGCCCTACCTGCTTTACGGAACTTCCCGCCTCACGCTCGCGTATGAGAGGTGAAACAATATCCAACCATGCAACTCCGTTCCATCGTCTCGATCGGGTGGCTCCTGTTTTTTGCCTACTGGTGGATCTCCGCCATCGGCGTGAAGAGGAACATCCGTGGCCGGTCGTGGTCCCGGGAGATCGGCGTCCGCCTTGTTTTGGTTGTTGCCATCATCGCCATCGTCCGTCGCCCGGGCAGCCGGGCTTTCTTCACGAGCGGTACGCCGGTATTGATCGATTCCGTTCAAGGCGTCGCCGGCCTCGTCCTATGTGTTGCGGGCTTTGCTCTGGCGGTTTGGGCGCGCCGGCATTTGGGCCGAAATTGGGGGATGCCCATGACACTCAAAGAAGGACATGAACTGGTGACTAGCGGGCCGTACTGCTACGTGCGCCATCCCATTTATACCGGCATGCTGCTGGCCTTCGTGGGATCCGCTCTCGTCGCCGGGCCGTTTTGGCTGTTGATCTGCGCCGCCATGGGGATGTATTGCCTGTATAGCGCCCGAACCGAAGAGCGCCTCATGCTGCAGCAATTCCCGCGGCAGTACGCAGAATATCGAAAGCATACCAAGGCGATCATTCCGTTTGTGCTCTAAACTTGCTTTTCTCTCTACGCCCATGTACGATCGGGTCGCTATGATCCGAAGTTTTTCGAAGAACGCGTTGGTCGTGTGCCCTTCGGCCACGCTCTTGCTTTTGCTCGGTGCCCAGATTTCTTCCGGCCAGCAAAAGGTGCCCTTCAAAAATGGAATTCCGGTGGCTCCGCAGGGCCTGGCGGGGCGCAAACTGCCCGATTTGCCGCGCGAGTACGATACCGGCGAAGGCCAGCGGATTCGTGTGGTGGCGGTAACGCGCGATTTGGAATACCCGTTCGCGATGGCGTTCTTGCCCGATGGAAACATGCTCGTCACGGAACGTTTCGGGCGGCTGCGCCTGATTCGGAATGGCGCCCTCGAGCCGAAGCCTGTGGAGGGAACACCGAAGGCCTATGGTTCGGGAGTCTCCGGCCTGCCGGGAACCGTGCATGGCTACATGGATATCGCCTTGCACCCGCGTTTCGCGGAGAACCACCTTCTTTACCTGGTCTACAACAAGCCGTTGGATGAGAAGAAGCACGTAGTCGCTCTGGCGCGCGGCCGCTGGAACGGCAAATCGGTGGAAGAGATGCACGATATCTTTGTCATGGACCAGGCCGGCACTTCGCGCATCGCGTTCGGCCGCGATAACACCATTTATATGACCACCACCGGTATGGATCCGCAGGACCCCAACACTTTGGGCGGCAAAGTGCTGCGCCTGAAAGACGACGGCAGTGTGCCCGGTGACAACCCCTTCGTCGGCACACCGGGCCACCGGCCGGAAGTTTACGCTTTGGGCATCAGGAGCTCGCTCGGCCTCGCCATGCATCCGCTCACCGGCGAGATATGGGAGAACGAGAACGGCCCCAACGGCGGCGACGAGATTAATATTCTGAAGCCCGGCCGGAACTACGGCTGGCCGATCGTGAGCTATGGACGCGATTACCCCGGACCGTGGCACAACAATCCTCCCGGACATGCCGGTTACGAGGCGCCCGTCGTGGTCTGGATTCCCGCAATCGCGGTCTCGGGTATGGCGTTCTATACCGGCGACAAACTGCCCAAGTGGAAAGGCGATGTTTTTGTGGGCTCGTTGCGCACGGGCGAAATTCCGGGGACGGGCCACCTGGAACGCATCCTCTTCAACGAGAAAATGGAAGAGCTGCGCCGCGAGTCTCTGCTGGTCGACCTGCGACAGCGCATCCGGGATGTGCGCCAGGGACCGGACGGCCTGCTCTACCTCTGCACCGATGAAAAGGAAGGCGCGGTGCTCCGCATCGAGCCCGCTAACTAAGTACATGCGTTCAGAATTTCGCCCACGTATTCCGGAGCACCGCTCCCTGGCGGTCGCGGCTCAGTAACGCATACCTACCGCGACCGTTACCTACGTAGTCGGATTCTGCTCGTTTCTGGCAGAATATTTTTCGCGACATGCGTTTCGCTCAATGTTTACAGGGATACGGAACACTTCTGCATGCCTCTCGAACTATTTCGAATTGGCACCTCGGTTGGTTCTGGCAATGCCGGCGTTCGGCTGTGCTGCGCGCGTCTTTAACCGGCGGACAGAAGCGCACCACCCCCCGCATTTGAAGATGCTGGGCGAATGCGAGGCATACCTAACCACTTTTGACTTTTGACCTTTGATTTTTGACTTTTGCCTTTCGTCTTTTTTGCCCTTCGAGCCTCCCATTCATCCCTGTTTGGTTCCGGCTATGCCGGGTTAGGGAGCGGTAAAGCCGGCCAGCGACAATTGGTGGCTGTATTTACGACTCATCTTAGCGGTGAAGCGCCCCGGGATGCCGGAGCGCCTCCATCCGGCTCCGGTCGCCAGAGATGTAGAGGTAGGCCACCATATCGGACGCATCGGCAGATGACACTCCAAGATTGGGCATCGCGGTAGCCGGTTTGAACTGTCTGGGGTTCATGATCCAGGCGACCGCGTTCGAGGGCGCGTTCACTAGCATGCCGGCGATGTATTGCCGTTCGGCGAATCCACCCAGCGGCGGGCCGATGTGACCCGGACTGAGATCCGGGATTTCATGACACGTGTTGCACCCGTAGCTGCTCAATAAATCGCGGCCTCTCCGCGGATTCGCGCGGTCCAGTTTGCTGAATCCGGCGTCGTCGCGGGGCGGCCACGCCAAGGAATTGACGCCCTGGTCCACTTCGGCAGCCAGACGCTTGTAATCCGCTGGCGAGAACCAAACCAGCCGTCGAAGGAAAGCGACAATGCTCCAGCGGTCCCGATCGCTCAGACGCGGAGCGAACGCCGGCATACCGCTCATCTTCAAACCGCGGGAGACGATCCAATAGACTTGAGAATCCGTCCAGTTATGAAGCGTCCCGGCCAGCCGCGGAGGCTTGGGATTGATGCCCCGGCCGATCTGGTCGTCGGGTTCGCCGGGTGCGCCATGGCACGGGTGACAGTTCTTGCGATAAAACGAGAAACCGTGGACGGCGAGCGATGGATCACCGAGGTCCGGAACGGCGATACCACGGCTATGAAATTGGACGGAACGATCCCGGACGGTTAGCAGCGCCCATTCGACCGGAGCGACGTGCGGTGTGTCCGCGGCTAAGTTGTACCATCCGCTTTCAATGAAGAGGAGATTGCCCAGCAGGAACAGCACGCCGGCGGCAAGCAGCGTCACCAGCGCGGTCTTCACAACCAACCGCCCCGTGCGCGGAGGCGCCGGCGTGACACTCGGAGCTGTATGGGAGGGAAGGAGTTCAGTAACTGCAGCAACCAGGAACAGAGCACCGAGACCAAGCTTGCCCAGCGTTCGAAAGACCCTCATTCCTGGTGTCCGTCAGCGAAGCGTGTACAAGTACGCAGCCATATCGCGAGCTTGTTCCTCGGTCACTCCCAAGTCGGGCATGGCATTCCCGGGCTGCACTTCCTGCGGCTGGGCGATCCAACGGAACAGGTTCCCGGGTGTGTTTTCGAGCACGCCCGCGATGTAGGATCGGTTTCCGAATCCGGCCAGCGGAGGGCCGATGGTTCCGTCCGCTTCTCCCACTCCCGGAATGGTGTGACAAGACCCGCAGCCATATTGATAAAGTAGCCGGCGGCCATTAGCGGGGCCACCCGCCGTAACGTTGAGAGACTGGTCCGTATTCCGGCGAGCACATCCGGCCCCAATGCCGATCCAGATCGCACACATGGCAGCCAAGCCGCGAATCATAGCTGGAACAAAAACCCCTGTGGGGTTGAGCAACCGGAGGGCCAAGGACGATACCGTAACGGTGCTGAAAGTGCTCTTGTCGAACTACGAGGAAGTCATGGATCACTCAATGACTCCGTATTCCAATCCGCGCGGCGCAGCCGTTCGGCCAAATGATCTCAACCGAAGAATTGCCGATGTAGAGGCGCTCGCGCGCTGGATGGATTATGCCTTCTCGCTGCCCGGCGGATTCCGGTTCGGGTTTGCCGGCTTCATCGACCTCATTCCAGGTATCGGCGATATTCTCGACGCGCTCCTCTCCGTGTACATCGTGGCCAGAGCAGTGCAGTTGGGAGTTCCCAGAGTGACCTTGACTCGCATGGTTGTGAATGTCGGTTTGGAAGCTCTTGCCGGGGCAGTTCCCTTTTTAGGCGCCATCTTCGATACGGTGTTCAAGGCGAACCGGCGGAACTATCTGCTGCTCCGGGAGCACCTGGAAGGCAACCGGCGGCAAACCGCCAAGGATTGGCTGTTCTTGGTGGCAGTCGGCTTGATCGCCTTCCTCAGCGTCGCGGTTCCCATCATTGTGCTGTGGGAACTCCTGAAACGCATTTGATACTCGCGCGCCCCGTTTGGCTAACGGCGAGGTGTACCCAATTTGCTGATTGCTGAAAGCTGATTGCCGTCTTCCGGCTAGTTGACGCCCGCGAACCGAACGCGTATTCTCAGCTCAAATGGGACGGTTGCGGTTTCGAGGAACGCTCGACTTGTGCCACGACGTGCGCGTCGCCGCGCGCACGCTACGGCGCAGTCCAGGCTTTGCCGCCGCTGCGATTCTCACTCTGTCGCTCGGGATCGGCGCCAATACCGCGATTTTCAGCGCCGTCGATGACGTCCTGCTGCGGCCTTTTCCCTTGCCGAATGCCCAGCAACTCGTCACTATTTACAGCTACTTCCCGAAAACCAACCGTTTCGTCTCCACCTCCTACCCGGATTACGAGGAATTCCGGCGCCGCGCCAGCTCGTTCCAACAGATTTCCGCGTATCTGCGGCTACCGTTGAACATCACCATCGGGCCGCATTCGGAACGAATCACGGTGGAAGGTGTAAGCGATAACTATTTCGACATGCTACAACTGCCGGCTCTCGCCGGCCGGTTGCTCGACGCAGAGGACGACCGGCCTGGCGCCGAGCCGGTGGCCGTAATCGGCGAAACGCTCTGGCGGACCCGCTTCCATGCCGATCCCAACATACTGGGCAATCCGCTCACCATCGAAGACCATTCGTTTCGGGTTGTGGGCATAGTTCCCAAACGCTACACCGGGATCAACCTGAATTGGGATGAGGCTCCGCAGATCTGGATCGCCATCCACTTGGCTCCTTTGGTCGTTCCGGGTTTTACCAGGGCGGACGTTTTTAATCGCCGCGTACAGTTCGTGCCGCTTGCGGGCCGGTTGCGGCCCGGCGTCACCCCTGCGCGCGCCCAATCCGAGTTGCAAACAATCGCCGCGGAACTGGAGCGCGCGGCGCCTGCCACCAATCGAGATCTCACCGTATCTGTATTTGAGCTCTCACGTTCCAAGTTCTGGCCTTCCTATCGCAGCGAAGTGAAATTGTGGCTGCTGGTCCTCGCTGCCGCGTCCGGGCTGCTGCTATTACTGGGGTGCGCCAATATTTCCAACCTGCTGCTGCAACGTGCGCTCGACCGGCGGCGCGAATTTGGCATCCGCCTGGCGATCGGCGCTGGCCGCGCGCGCCTCGTACGACAGCTCTTGACCGAGAGCTTCCTGCTCGTGCTTACCAGTTTCGGGCTGGCGTTGATTCTGGCGCAAGCGCTCGGCAAGCTCTTGCTGCGGTTTCCGGGTGCGTTCGGCCTGGATCTCACCCTCGATTTATCCATCCAGAGCCGGGTTCTGGCATTTGCGGCGGCGGTCTCCTGCGGTACGGCCGTTTTATTCGGCCTCGCGCCGGCTATGCAGGCGCTGCGCCCCACGCTCTGGCCCACATTGAACGAGGGTGCCGGCAGCTCCGGAGCGCAACGCCGCTTCGGACCCCGGCAGGCGCTGGTCGTGGCACAGATCGCGTTTTGCTTCATACTTTCCGTGGGTGGCGGGTTATTTGCGCGGACACTTTGGAAGGCCTATTCAGTGGATCTCGGCTTCGATCCGCAACACCTGTTGATCCTGGAATACAATTTTCCGCAGTCCCAAATCGGCTCAGCCGCGCGCGTGCAAGCGTTCCACGCCAACCTGATCCGGCGATTGTCTATGCTGCCTGGGATTGAATCGGCGGCGCCTGCGAGTGTTCCCTTGACCTCCTTTCGCAAGGTCATACAGATTGAAGACTCGCTAGCTGTCGAGTTCGACAATGTGGGTCCCGGTTTCTTTGGCACAATTGGGATTCCCGTCCTGCGGGGCAGGGAATTCAATTTCAGCGACCGGCTCGGCGGGCTGCGAGTGGCTGTAGTCAACCAGGCGCTAGCCCGTATGCTCGCCCCTGACGGCAATGTCGTCGGTCGCGTGGTGACGTTATCGCAGGGACCTCCGGCGCAGATCGTCGGAGTCGCCAAGGACTCGAAGTATCATTCCGTCTGGGAGGCGCCGCAGCCCCACTTGTATTTGGCGAGCGAACAGGATCCCAACCCGGGTGTAACGGTAGTGGCACGCACACGCGGCACGCCCGAAGCAATGATCCCTCAGGTTCGACGGGAGTGGGACCAGATCGCACCCGGCATACCGCTGATCGGAGCGTATACCGGTGAAGACCAGGTGGACCGCTCTTTGGCGCCGCAGCGCGCGGTGGCAACGCTGCTGGCCGGTTTCTCGCTGCTCGCGATCCTCCTGGCATCCATCGGGCTCTTTAGCGCCGTGGCGCATGCAGTGGCTCAGCGGACCCGCGAGATCGGCATCCGCATGGCAATCGGCGCGCGACCCGAATCCATTGTGCGTCACGTACTCGGCCAAGCTCTGACGCTGACTGGGTTGGGGGTTGTGTTAGGAGCGGGGGTGAGCTTGGCGGCGATGCGGCTGCTCGCGTCGCAGCTTCGAAATGTCTCCCCTTCGGATGGCCTGACGTTTTCGGCGGTCTCGTTGCTGGTGATCGCCACCACGCTGGCTGCGGCCTGGCTGCCGGCCCGCCGCGCGGCAGCCATCGACCCAGCCCGCACCTTGCGATGGGAATGAAACGTAGCGACTCAGACCGTCTGGTGCGCGCGCCAGCCTGCCGGCGCATACGATTCGCGCGCGACTTCGGCGTACGGAACGGGGGAGACAATCGCGGGAATCTCCATTTGGATGTGCGGCTCAACCGTGGGCTTTGTGGATCCGCCATTGGGTTCGCCCCAAAGCAGAGAAACCTGCACCCCCGGTTTGCTGTAGCCTTCATCGACCATCGCCAGGGTCAGCATTCTGCCTTCGTTGGAGCTGTAGCCGATCCAGGTCGAGAGCCCCACGGTCTGGCCGTGCGCCAAAACCCGGTCAAACGGGTGCATCGAGTAAACGGCGCTCGGGAATTCCATGAATTTGGCCCGATCCGTCTTCCGGAAAGCCGTTCCGATGATCTTCATCACGTGCTCCGTGTCTAGAGCAAGGGTTACTTTCGTGCGGTGCGGTCCTTTGGCTTTCTTCTCGAGCGCGGCACGGCCAATGAAATCGTGATCGAACTTCACAATGTGGCCGTAGCCCAGTTCCCACGGCGTCAGGTAATAATCCTCGATGTTATCGGAATAGAAGCTGCCGCCGATCGAGGCTTTTGCTTCGTAACTATCGGCCGGAAGCCACTCGCGGTAGGCTTTCAACTCCTTGCCCGTGTAGATAGCGGGGAGCGGCGAGGGTATCCAGCCGGATTCCAGGGTGTTGGACGAGTACGCGCGCCCGCCGACCTGCCGGAGCCCGAATTTCTTGCCGGCTTCCACCAAGGCCGTTCGGACGGCTTCTCCGTCCTCCCATGGTCCGAAAAACTCCAATCCTGGCTGCCCCGCCATTCCGTGGCGCAGCGCGCGAACCTTCTTGCCGCCGATTTCGGTCCATGTAATATGGAAGAACTTGATGTCCGGAAATGGAGCGTTGGTAGCGCGCTCGATCACTTTCGCGGCGTTCGGCCCCTGGACTTGGAAACGATAATTCCGGCGCTTCGTGGGATCCTTGCGTAGAGCAGTGCGCTCATCCAACTCTGCCTTTACGTTGTAACCGCCCGTTTCGGCATGGTAGCGGACCCAGTTCAGGACCGGGTTGCGGCCCACCAGGTTGAACGTGTTCTCCGCCAGGTGGAATAGGATCACGTCTCCGATCACGAACCCATCCGGAGTGCACGGTACGAACTGCTTCGCGCGGTCCAAGCCGAAATTCGCGAAGCTGTTCACGCCCAGGTAGCTCAAAAGCTTCAGCGCATCCGGCCCCTCTACCAGGAGTTCGGCCATGTGATACGACTGATTGAACAGGACACAGGTCTTCTGCCACGCCTTTTGCTCATCGCGCCAATTGGTGAATTCGGGGGGGACACCGGGGTACACGTTGGGACCGGTCTGCTGATTGTAAAGAAAATGGGAGATCCCTTTCGCCCCATCGAGCACTGCTTGTAAAGTCGGGTTTGTCATTTGGAATCCAAGTTATCTCTTGCAAGGATACCCGTTTTCCAAGCTTTCTTGTATCAACGGAATGCGTGACGAGCATCAAGTTTTTTGGTGGGGCTGGCCTCAATCGTGGCGGAGGGCGACCGCCGGATCGACGTACATGGCTCGCCGCGCGGGCATCTGACAGGCGAGCAGCGCCACCAGGATCAAGAGTACCGGGGCAGCCGTCAAGGTGACCGGGTCACGGGGCGAGACCGCCACCAATTGCGACTGCAAAATCCGGTTTAAGCCCAGCGATCCTACGAGCCCGAGTATCATCCCTAAGGCCACAGGCGACATGCCGTCGCGTAGCACCATGCCGCGGACATTCTGTGCGGTTGCGCCAATCGCCATGCGCACGCCGATTTCTTTGGTGCGCTGGCCGACCGAATACGCGATCACGGCGTACAGGCCGATGGCGGCCAGCAGCAGGGCAATCGCTGCAAAGATCGGCGCCACGGCGGCGTGCCGGCCCATTTCGGCGTGTTGCAGATCCATTCGGTCGCGCTCGAATCCGAATCTGGCTTTCAAAGTGCCGAAATCCTCCAAAACCACATCGGGATCCAGCTTTTGCACCGCGGCCCGAACGGCTTGCGCCACCCGGCCGGGAGCTACGCCGGTACGCGCAAAGAAAAACGCTCCCGTCGCCGGCTCTTGCTGGAAGGGTACATAGATGAGCGGTTTGAATTGTTGCCGGATGGCATCGCCCTGCATGATATTTGGCACCACCCCAACCACCGTACGCCACGCGCCGGGCTGGTTTCCCGAAGTAGCCCTGATCCGCTTACCAATAGGCTGTTGGCCGGGAAAATACCGCGCTGCAAAACTTTCGTTCACGATGGCCACCGGCAACGCTGACGGACCATCGTCGGCGTTGAAGTCGCGTCCCGCGGCCGCGGACGCTCCCATCACCCGGAAGTAATCCGGCTCTACGGATAAGAATTGGGCCGAATCCGGACGGCTCGGGACGGCCGGCCTCCCTTCGATATCGAACGTACGCAGGACGCCCGAGCCAACCGGAATACTGTTGGAGACGGACTCCGCTTCGACGCCCGGAAGCGTCCGAATTTGCGCTTCCAGCCGGTCGAAATAGCGTAGCCTGGCTGCCGGGCTTGGGTATTTGTCCGAGGGTGGCCGCACCAATCCCACCAGGACGTTTTCAGGTTCGCGAACACCGGTTTGCGCGCCGACCACGTTCCACAGGCTACGGACCAGAACGCCCGCACCCGAGAGTAGCACGATGGCCAGAGCCATCTGGCCGGCCACCAGCGCCATAGCCAAGTGCCTGCGGCGGACACCGGCCGTAACACCTCGGCCTTCGCCTTTGAGCGTGCCGTTGACATCCAGTTGCCACACACGAGCGATCGGCGCCAGTGAAAACAAAATCGCTGCGGCCAACGATACGGCAATCAGATAGGCGAGCGTGCCGGAGTCCACGTGGTAGTCGAGAACCTGGTAGCGGGACGCAGTGGCTACGGCCCAAGTCTGCACGCTCCACTTGGTAATCCACCAGCCGAGCACAGCCGCTACGCTCGTCAGCGCCAGGGCCTCCACCAGAACCTGACGCATCATCCGCGCTTGGCCAGCCCCCAGCGCCAAACGGGTGGAGAATTCTCGCGATCGTCCAATGGTCCGCGCGAGTGTGAGATTGGCGAGATTGGCGCAAGCGATCAGAAACACAAACCAGGCCGCCGCCCAGAGCGAGCCGTAAATCACCGGCGCATCCGGGCCAACGAAGAACTGCGACCAGGTGTCCACTCTGGGGAACACGCCGCGATTGGTCGCCGGCCATGCCGCCGCCAGCCGCCGGTTGATCGTCTCCAGTTCCGCGCGGGCCTGTTGGATGCTGACGCCATCGCGCAGGCGCCCAAAGGCCATGTACCCCCCAGGAACCCCCCGCTGCGACTCGGGCGTGTGGGTCAGCGGCATCCACATATTTCGTTCCTCGGGGAAATCCCACCCCTGCGGCATCACGCCAATGATGGTCGCCGGTACTTGATTGATACGGACGGTCTGGCCCACGATCTCCGCCCGTTTTCCGAACCGGCTTTCCCAAAACCGGTAACTGAGCAACGCGACGGGCGGTGCGCCAGGGGCTTCATCCGAGGGCACAAAATCGCGCCCCAACGCCGGCGATAACCCCAGAAGCGCGAAAGCATTGGCACTAACGACGGCGGTGGAGGTATCGAGCGGGCGGCCGTTCCCATCGGTCAAGGAGATAGACTTTCCCTCGATGAACGCCATACCTTCGAACGAACGCGCCTGTGAGCGCCAAACTTCGAAATCCGGATAAGACATGCAGCACAATCCGGACGGGTAGCGCTCCTGCATATAAACCAGCCGGCCGTTCCGCTTCACCAGCCGAAAGCCGCGAAAAAGCATGGCATCCATCACGGTAAACACGGTGACATTCAACCCAATGGCCAGCGCCAGCATCACGATGGCGGCGAGCGTAAAGCCCCGGTCGCGGCGGAAGCCTCGCAGCGCAAATCGCAGATCGGAGCCAATCCCGTCGCGCCAGGCGAGAACCGTGCTGGATCTTAGGGGCATGGTTGGGAACGATTATATGTGAATCAGCCCGGAGCGACGGGTGGAGCATCAAGTTTCTTGGGGCTGGCTCCAATCATGGCGGAGGGCGACCGCCGGATCGACGTACATGCTCGCCGCGCGGGAATCTGACAGGCGAGTAGCGCCATCAGGATCAAGAGTACCGGGACAGCCGTCAAGGTGACCGGGTCACGGGGCGAGACCGCCACCAGTTGCGACTGCAACGATTTCAAGAGGGAGCTTTTCTCGGTGCTGAGCTCCGAGACTCGCCGGCAGATCACGAAGCGTGGACTGGCGGAGGAATCGGCCCCGGCGGGTTTCGAATCGTGGCGGAAACAGCTTTTCCCCTCATTCAATCGCTCAAGGCCAAAACGGCAATCTCTGGTACGTACCTCACGAAGTCGGCCGTGTTGTGCGTCAGCCATGGGATTCGGTAACGCTGCATGGTAGCGACAACGTTGGCGTCATGGACCTGCTTTCCCTGAGTCGTTCGCGACCTCAGCAGGTCGAGCAGGAGCGCTGTCACGCCCGCATCATCCTCGGCAATCTGGAATGCCGCTTCGAATTGTCGAGCCAGTTTCAACAATGAATCTAAGGACGGTGGCGGCAAAACGGCGCCCGGCCGAGTGGTGACCGCAAGGAATTAGCGCAAAACCTGGCGGCTGGTCCAGAGCACTACACCGATACCTTCGAGTTCGTCCAATCGTGCGCGTGCCGCATCGTGGAAGGGCGCTCCAGGAAAAGGCGAATAAACCAGAATGTTCGTGTCAACAAATACGGGGCTACCTGCCGTCGGCGCCATAGATGTCTTCGCGGCGGAATGTCATCGCCGGATCAGCCAGATGGCCTTCCAGAACGGGGAGTGAACTTACGAGGGAAGCTTTCCGCGCAGGCTTGTCCTGGAGCGGTTTCAGCACGAGCGTTTCACCTTCTCGGGCCGCTTCGAGACGGGTATGCGGTGGCGCCTGCACCAGTTCCGCTGGCAGTAGAATTTCGCCCGCATTATTGACCTCAATAATCACCAAAGGGCTCCTCTCCTCAATCATGGTCCGGGAGCGGCCGCCACGTACTCCAAGCCAATTGGTTCGATTCGAAAAAACGAACTGGAGGAGCCGGGGTATCTCCTCTCAGCCCGTAAACAGTGTAACCCGGCGGGATGCTGCTGGAGAGCTAAGTTGTTGATATATCAGGTCCAATCACTCGTGAACGCAGAAGTTTTCATCCGCGGGCAGGCCGGTGTGCAGAAAGCGCTCGGTCCCCACTTGATGATGAAAACGCTGGTTGAAGCGCTTGTCCGCGGAGCCTACTATCGCCAAAGCATGGAGCAATGACCTCAGCTTGAGGCTGGAGCGATCTGCTAGCTGATGCGTGGGACGGCGGCGGAGAGTGAGGGCGAAGAGGGGAAAGGTTGGGATGTGGGATGGATATGCGGTGCTGCGACAAATCATCACCGCTTCGGTCAACGCACATTCACCTGCTGGCGCTACCGATTCAACGGGAAGACTCCCGTGCTGGAGCTACGGGCAGATCTATGATGGTCACTGGAGTGACCACATGAAAATCCGTACCGTTCGGGAGTTTCGAGACAACGCCACGGGTCTTCTCCGGTCGAAAGCGCCAATCCTGGTGACACGCCGGGGGCGATTGGCGGGCGTATTCTTTCCATGGCCCGAGTCCACTCTACCAATCGACTTCAAGAAGGAGCTTTTCTCCGTGTCCCGCTAGGAGTACGCCGCAGCCCGTACCGGAGGCAGAGAAGCGAATCGCCAAACGCGATCCGGACGATATCGACCTCCTAGCGCTTGGGATTCAACTGAAGATTCCCGTGTGGTCCAACGACAACGATTTCGAGAACGCGGGTATCGAGTGGTACACAACGGCCCAGGTATTGAAGAGGCTGGGCATCTCCGCCTAGACTAGACAGCGCCAGGAATTGGATAAACTGGCTTCTCATGCGACTGTGGACTCGTCCGATGCTAAGAACTGCCTGCTTTTGGGCGGCAGTAGCCTCAGTGGGAATTGCCGCGGCTCAGAGCTCGAATTCCAACGCAATCACGATCACGCTAGCCGGGCAATCCATGATCCGGTCGGATATTCGGCAAACCGCGCCGGCGGCGGTCCCGGTAATCCAAGGGCTGCTCAAGGGCGATGTGGTGTTCACCAATTTCGAAGCCGCGGTCGCCGAAAAAGGGGAAACCATCAGTGAGGGCAGGGGATTCCTCTCTCCGCCGGAAGCTCTCGACGCGCTGCGAACTTTCGGCTTTAACCTGTTGTCCCTTTCCGGCAATCATGCCTTCGACCTGAAGGTCACCGGTCTTCAGAACACGATCCGCGAAGCGGACAGCCGAAAAATTGTCCATGCAGGGACTGGCCGGAATCTGGCGGAAGCCTCCGCTCCGGGTTATCTGCGGACGCCCAAAGCCACCGTCGCCTTGGTGGCGAGCGCATCCGGGCTGATCGGGCCGGGCGCAAGCGCTACAGCCACGCGGCCAGGGGTAAACGAGCTGCGTGTCGAGGCCGGTGACAAAGAGAACGAAGCGACTACCGACTTGCCGGGAGCGCCGCCAAATACGCCCAATCCGGAGGATGCGCAGCGTATTCTGCAGAGCATTCGCGACGCGCGGAAACAGGCCGATATCGTCATCGTGTACCAGCACAACCACGTATTCGGAAACCATTCGTTCGCAACCATTTTCACCGAAGGCATGGAGGAACGGCTAGCCCCCAACGATTGGCTCAAAAAGTGGACGCACGCGGAGGTGGATGCCGGCGCGGATATCATTGTGATGCATGGCGCGCCGCTGCTGCACGGAGTTGAGATTTATCACGGCAAGCTCATTCTTTATGATCTGGGCAATTTCATCTACAACGTGCCGCCCACCCTCACGTACATCCATGAACCGATGAACTTTGAGAGCGCCGTAGCATACGTGCAATTCCGCGGAAAGAACATCGAATCCGTCTCCTTCCGCCCCATCGTGCTCAACGTCGTTGGCGAAGGCCAGCCTGATATCCACAATCCGTACGCCGTGAACCAATTCCTGTTGACGCGTGGCCTGCCTGCGCCGGCAAAGGGAGCGCAGGCCGGTTACATTCTGGAGCGCCTAGCTGACTTGTCGAAGCCGTTCGGCACGAAGGTGCAGATTAACGGCGACACCGCCGAGATCAAGCTGAAATAAGCATGTGCCGCTACTCCGGCGGTTGTTGACCTACAGTTCTTCCGACTGTGCCGCTTCCCACGATGGACTGCCCGACTGTGCCCTATTTCCCACCGGTTTCTCTGCCGAGTTGTTGCAATGAAATGGAGAGGGCACTGGCGAACTTATGGCACAGACGGTATCCGATATCTTAATCGAGAGGCTCATTGACTGGGGCGTGGACACGGTCTTTGGGCTTCCCGGCGACGGAATCAACGGCCTATTCGAAGGGCTGCGAACCCATCAGGACAAGTTGAAATTTATTCAGGTCCGCCACGAAGAAGCCGCCGCTTTTGCGGCTTGCGGATACGCCAAATTTACTGGGCGGCTCGGCGTTTGCATGGCCACGTCCGGTCCTGGCGGCGTTCACCTCTTAAACGGTCTTTACGATGCGAAATTTGACGGCCAACCGGTTCTGGCGATTACCGGCCACACCTTCCATGACATGATTGGGACTCATTATCAACAGGATCTCGATCTGGACAAGTTGTTCATGGACGTTGCGTTCTACAACCAGCGCATCATGGGCCCCGCGCACGTCGAAAACGTCGTAGACGAAGCCATTAAAACGGCCTTGGCCTACCGTGGTGTGGCGCACATTACGGTTCCAAAAGACATTCAGGAGTGGAAAGCATCGGACGCGCAACGCTCCAGCATGAATGTGAAGCGGCACAGCGCCGACTTGCTGGCGCCGCGCTACCCGATCCCGCCCGAGCGCGATTTCGAATCGGCGGCGCGGCTGATCGCGGATGGCTCCAAAATCGCGATCCTGGTGGGCCGCGGCGCTCTGGGTGCGCGGCAACAGGTTTTGCAACTCGCGGAGAAGTTGAAGGCGCCGGTCATCAAGGCACTTTTGGGAAAGGCAGTGATTCCCGATGACAGCCCGTACAACCTCGGCGGAATCGGCCTCCTGGGCACAGCCCCCTCGCAGGATGCGCTGCAAGAGTGCGACACCCTGATCATGGCGGGAACGAGCTTCCCCTATGTGGAGTTCCTGCCGAAGCCGGGGCAGGCAAAAGTAATTCAGGTCGATATCGATCCCACGCGCGTCGGACTGAGGGCAGCCGTGGATGTGGGGCTGGTGGGAGATTGCGCCGCCGTGCTCGACCTGTTGATCAAGTTCCTGCCGCAAAAGGAAGACGGCAGTTTTCTGGAGAAGTCACAGCGCCGCATGGAATCGTGGCGGAAGCTTATGGATGAGCGCGGCACACGGCCGGACAAGCCGATGAAGCCGCAGGTGGTCACGTATGAGCTCAGCAAGATGCTGAACAATGACGCCATCGTGATTTCGGACAGCGGCACGATTGCCACCTGGTCTGCACGCTATGTCGATATCCGCGGCGACATGCAATTCTCGCTCTCCGGCATGCTGGCCACTATGGCGAATGGCCTGCCGTATAGCATCGGCGCTTCGGTTGCGTACCCAGGCCGGCAGGTCGTGTGCGTAGTCGGCGATGGGGGCTTGACCATGTTGATGGGGGAGATCGCCACCCTCGTCAAGTACAAGCTCCCGGTGAAAGTGATCGTCATCAAAAATAATGAACTGGGGCAGATCAAGTGGGAGCAGATCGCGCAAGAGGGTAATCCGGAGTTCGGTATCGAACTGCAGCCGATTGATTTTGCGCTCCATGCCCAGGCGTGCGGCGCGGCCGGATTCACCATCGAAGATCCCAAAGATGCCCAGAGCGTCCTGCGCCAGGCGCTGGCGCACCCCGGTCCTGCGGTGATTCAGGCGGTGGTCGATCCCAACGAGCCGCCGATGCCGGGCAACATCACGCTGGAGCAGAGCGTCCATTTCGCGGAAGCGTTGCTTAAGGGCGACAAGAAACGCGGCGAGATCATCAAGACCATCGCCGAAAACAAAATCCGCGAAGTAATCTGACCGGCGGTCACGCGCCCGTTTGCATATACTATCTGGAGGCTGGCGGTACGCTAGCCGCGCGGGTACTACATGCAAGCGGGTGTCGTCGCGGTAATCGCAATTGGATTCGGTCTGGCTCTGCCCGGCATCGGCCAGGCGCAGGGCGGAGGGTATGCGGCCTCCTATCCGCAACGGCCGCTGGGCGATCCGCAGATGATCGCGCGCGGCAAGGCCCTGTTCGATGTGAACTGCGCCCTGTGCCATGGTGAGGACGCTCGCGGCGGAGACGGCGGTCCCAACCTGATCCGCGGCAGTGTTCTGCTGAACGACCGCAATGGCGAACTGCTCGGTCCGGTGCTGCAGAACGGGCGGCTGCCGGAAGGGATGCCGAAGTTCGATTTCTCCACTGCGCAAATCGCCGATATCGACACGTTCCTGCACAGCTTTCGGGTTTCCGGTTATGACGCGGCGCGGAAGCGTCCGCCCAGCATAGTGGTGGGCGACGCGAAGGCCGGGCAGGCCTATTTCCAGGCGAAGTGCGCGTCCTGCCACTCGGCTACGGGCGACCTCAGCGGCTTGGCTGCCAGGATCACCGATGCCCGAACGCTGCAGCAGCGCTGGCTGCTGCCCTCAGGCGGTGCTCGCGGAGGAGCGCCGGGTGTGGCTGCCCAAGTTACGGTGACCTTGGATTCGGGCCAGCGGGCCGACGGGCAACTGGTCCGCATCGACGACTTTATCGTTACGCTCCTTCAAGCCGATGGCACGACCCGCACCTTCCGCCGCGACGGCGATAAGCCGAAAGTGGAAATCCACGATCCCCTGCGCGCGCATCGAGATCTTCTGCGCGTGTATAGCGACAAAGACATTCACGATGTGACTGCCTACCTGGTGACTCTGAAGTGATCCGTATGCGCATTCGAAACCACAGTCATTTAACCGCTCCCTCACGGTCGCGGCTCTGTAGGCGTGTGTTACTGAGCCGCGACCGCAAGGGAGCGGTTGGCCGCATTCTATTAATTCCCTTCCTCACCTCTGCCTTGGCCCTTGCTCAACCCCTCGACCCCGCCTCCTTGCTAAAACCTCTGGGTGACTCGTGGCCCACGTACTCGGGCGATTACTCCGGCAAACGCTACAGCACCCTGAACCAGATCAATCAATCCAACGTGAAGAACCTGACGCTCGCTTGGGTGAGCCGGGTGACGGCGGGTGCGAATGGCGGGCGCGGCGCTACGACCCCGATTATCGGCGGAGAAGGCACAGGCGAGTTGGGGGTCGGCGGCGGCACCAACGTCAAGGCTTCGATCCTCCAGGTCGATGGCATCCTCTATGTATCCACGCCCGACAATGCGTGGGCCCTCGACGCTCGCGACGGCCACGAGTTGTGGCATTACTACTGGAAGACGCGGGGTGGCACGCACATCGGTAATCGCGGCCTCGGAATGTACGGCAACTGGCTGTACATGGAGACCCCCGACGATTACCTGATTTCTCTTGACTCGCGCACGGGCAAGGAACGCTGGCACAAGGTCATCGCCAGCTTCGAGGAACAACATTTCTCAACCACGGCGCCCATCGTGATAGGAAATCACGTCCTGGTGGGCACCGGCGACGATCTGGATGAGCCGGGCGTCTTGCAATCGTTCGATCCGGAAAGCGGAGAGGTGCAGTGGAAGTTCTACTCCGTGCCTATGAAACCGGGCGATCCCGGCTTAAATACCTGGGCGAATCTCGACGCCGCGCGCCACGGCGGCGGGCAGATGTGGGTGCCCGGCTCGTACGATCCTGAAACGCATCTCTACATATTGGGCACCGGGAATCCCACGCCCGCCTATACTTCGCAAACGCGCGGCGAGGGCGACAACCTTTATACGTGCGCCATCGTCGCCATCAATGTAGATACCGGGAAGATGGCCTGGTATTACCAGACTTCGCCGCACGATACGCACGATTGGGATAGCGCGCAGACGCCCGTGCTCGTGGACGCCGAATTCAACGGGCGGCCCCGTAAACTGGTGCTTACGGCTAGCCGCAACGGCTACTACTTCACTCTGGACCGCCTCACGGGCGAGCGCCTCGCCAGCGGTAAGTACTCGGAAACCGCGAATTGGGCCAAGGGCTATAACGCCAAGGGCGCTCCCGTGCGCGATCCCAAGAAAGATTTCGATATCGGCGGCTCGCTGGTATCGCCCGCGAACGGAGGCATTACCAATTGGCCTCCGCCCGCATTCAGTCCGGATACCGGCCTGTTTTATGTTCCCCAGAACGATAGCTACGCCATGTATTACCTCGCGGAAACCGATCCGCGCGGCGCAATGGGGCTGGGCGGCAAGGAAGAGCAGGCGGTCGCCTCGATGGGCGGATACCTGACCGCCATCGACTACAAGACCGGCAAAGTGGTCTGGCGGCACCGGTACCCCGGCACGGGCGGGGGCGGAACCGCCGGCCTGCTAACCACCGCGGGGAAACTGCTGTTTGGTGGCGATCTCGGAGGCAACATTGTGGCCTATGATCCCGCCGATGGCAAGATCCTATGGCACTCGCATATCGGGCAAGTGTCCAATGCGCCCGAGACCTATATGCTCGACGGGCACCAGTATCTGCTGGTCGCGGCCGGTGATTCGTTGTTCGCCTTCACGCTGTATTAAGAGCGCGCTTACCGTGGGCCCTTCTGGAACGCCGGATCCATCGCGGCAATATCAACTCGATAGCTGACGGTATTGGCGGTTGGGAAGGTGCTGGGGATCGCCTGCGTGACATTGCCGGTGGCCGCCCATTCGGTACCGCGCTGGAAAGTCACGATGAATCCTACACAGCTTAAGGCGGCCACATCGTGCCCGAGCGTGGTGTGAAAGATTCTTCCTTTGCCATAGCGGAGCACCATCAGGATGGGCTCATCGCGGCCGGTGCCGTGGTTGTTCGGGTCGGAGTGGGCAGTGGCCAGCACCGTCATATTGGACCCCGGCCCGCGAAGATTGGCGTACAGTTCATCCCCCGCGTGCATCCAGACCTGGGGCAATCCTTTGGTGATGGGGTGCTCGGGATCGCGAACCGTTATCGGGAACGGAAGCCGTGCGCCGTGCGAACCGGCAGCGCCCGGCGCAGTGTCGGGCGCCAGCTTTCCATCCGCGAAAAACCAGTGCGGGCCGCTCGTTTCCGTACGGCTGCGCCATCCGCCCACCCCGATCATTTGGTTGAATGCGCGCCAATGCGGAAACGCATTGTCCGCGGCGTGTACGGCCACGAACCCACCGCCATTCTGCATGTACTGCTCGAACGCGGACTGTAGATTTGCCGGCCAGTCGGGCGCATCGTAATTGAAAATCACGGCCTTATATTTGCTGAAATCCGGTTGGAAATTGCTGAAGTCTCCGCTTTCCGGCGCAGTGACCACGTCTACTTGAAAAAGGCCGGCCTCCTCCAGTTCCTTTTTGAGTACCGGCGTGGTCAATCGCCAGGCGTGATAAGGTCCTGCGCTTTGCCCGTCCAGAAGCATGACGCGGATCGGCTCCGCCGCGCGAACGGATACCCCGTAGGCCAACAAAAGGACCACGCCGTGCAATTGACCAACCAGGAATCGAGCGGTCATGCAGCTAATATATCGCTCTCGGGACCCAAGTCGTTCACGCGCTCTCGCGCAGCTTATCCAGAAAGTGGAACAGCGAAACGCCCACGATAGCGTTCAGCCCGCCCAGCAGGAGCGTCTTCTGCAAGTCAAACCCCAGTTGCTGGGCAAGCAGCGCGCGCGCCATTACCCAATAGAAGAATTGGTGGAAAACGAAAAAGAAGAACGCCAGAAGGAGCCGAATCAGGCTGTTGTCTACATCGAACCGAACGCCTACCGACGCGGCGAAATACCCTACCAGCGTTTTGACGATTCCGAACATCCCCAGTGGGTTTTTCGAAAGTGAATCCTGCGCCAGGCCCACCAGCGCGCCTACCAGCAGACCCTGTACCTGGCTGCGCTTCATGAGGGCGAAGTAGACCACCACCAGTAGCGGCATCTCCAGAAACCCGAGGAACTGGAAAAAAAGGGGTACGTAGACCTGGAACAGAATCGCGGCCAACGGCACCGCGAACATGACCCAGGCCCGGAAACGCGAAACCTGCCCTTCGCGCTGGCTGTTTAAGAGGATGCGTCCGCCGGAGTAGCTCATTCGGGGTGGGCGGGTTGCACCGCCTGAGTGCTTTGCGGCGGGGTGGCGGGCGCTGGAGTAGATGGGGCCTGAGGGGCAGGTGCTGGGGGCCGCGAAGCAGCAGCCGGAGCACCCGGCGTTCGGTTGGCAGCAGGGGAAGCGTTCGTTCCCGGAGCCGTCTGCACGGGTGCCCGGTTCGCAGGAACTGCGGCAGTTCCAGCGGGCGCTGCGGTCGCAGCCGGTTTGCCCGGCCCCCTGCCACCGGCTCCTGGCCCCTGATTTGCCCCCTGGCTTCCGGCCCCTGACGCCGGATTCGCAGGCACCTTTAGATTAAAATCCGGCGGCTTCGAACCTGGAAGCCCCTCCCCAAACTTATGATTTTGCGCATCCCCGACGAGCTTGTATTGGTTGCGCAGCTTATCCGCTTCGGTGGTTCCGGCGGGTTGGGCCTGAGCCACATCGGGCGTGTTTGGCGCGGGCGCGATATATACCGGCTGGCTCGCGGGCGGCTCATCGGGAATCGCTTGATGCACCCCCTCGATCAGAATCAGCACGTCCTCCACGCCACGCTGCATCCCGGAAGGCTCGACATAAATCTCCTGGAACGGCTGCCCGGGGTGCACGGCTTTAACTATGCCTACCGGGAAACCGCGCGGGAAGATGCGGTCGTCGCCGGAGGTATAGAACCAGTCCCCCACCGCTACCTTCTCTTCCGCCGGCAAGTAATCCACTTTACACATGGGCGTCCCTTGCCCCTTCAATGTGCCCCGTGCCATGGTTTTTTGGGAAATCACGCCGGCCGCAAAATCCGGATCGGTGATCTCCATAACCTGGGATGCCGTGGGATAGGCAGCAATCACCTTGCCCACGATTCCATCCGGCGTCACCACGGCCATGCCGCGCTGGACCCCGGAAGCCGACCCTCGGTCCACGAACACCACCTTGGAATTAGTGCCCGCGGCAGTGCCGATTACGCTGGCGGCCAGCGTCTTCGAAGGCGTTTGCGCCTGAAACAGCGCCAGCGCTTTGGCGCGGTCGGCGGTGTTTAGCTCGTTCTTCAGGAAATTGTTTTCCAGCTTGAGCCGGTCCACCTCCGCCTGCAGCCGGACGTTCTGCTCGTGCGTGTCGTGCAGAACGATGTAGTCGTGGACGAATCCTGTGCTGCCGCCGCGCAACCACTCGACGATGCGCGCCACCGGGGTAACGGCTGTGACCGTCCAAACGCGGATCATGCGCACGTCCTGATCGTTCTTCACCTGCACCGCCAGCAAGACCAACTGCCCGAAGATGACCAGCAGCAGGACTGTGATGTTGCGGTAACGGTTGAGGAACGTCTCCATACAGCGTTCAGCAATCAGCCTTCAGCTTGCATCCGGCTTCGCTCAAGGGTTTGCTGAATGCTGATAACTGATTGCTGATCACCGATTCCTATTACTAGTCTATCGAAATCTTACGCAAAAGCCGGAAATCGCTCAGCATCCGCCCGGTTCCGAGCACAACGGAGGCCAGTGGGTCATCCGCGATCGATACCGGCAGCCCGGTTTCCTCCCGGATCCGCTTGTCCAGGTTCTTCAGCAGCGCGCCGCCGCCGGTGAGCACGATTCCGCGGTCGCTGATGTCCGCGCTGAGCTCCGGCGGGGTACGCTCCAGTGCCACGCGGATGGCGTTCACGATCGTTGCGACGGATTCCGAAAGCGCTTCGCGAATTTCCGTGTCGTCGATGGTGATCGTACGGGGGACGCCTTCAATCAGGTTCCGGCCCTTGATCTCCATCGTGATGGGCTTGTCCAAAGGATACCCGGACCCAATCTCAATTTTGATCGCTTCAGCCGTGCGCTCGCCGATGAGCAAGTTGTATTTTCGCTTCAGGAACTGCATCACGGCATCGTCCATCTCGTTGCCGGCCACGCGGACGGATCGCGAATAAACGATGCCGGAAAGGGAAATCACGGCCACGTCGGTTGTGCCGCCGCCGATATCGACCACCATATTGCCGGAGGGCTCGGTGATGGGCAAACCGGCTCCGATGGCCGCCACCATGGCCTGCTCCACCAGGTGCACTTCGCTGGCCTTGGCGCGGTAAGCCGAGTCCATCACGGCACGCTTTTCCACCTGCGTGATTTCGCTCGGAACGCCGATCACAATTCGCGGATGCACCAGCATCTTTCGGCCATGCGCTTTCTGAATAAAGTAATTCAGCATGCGCTCGGTGACTTTGAAATCGGCGATAACGCCGTCTTTCATCGGTTTGATCGCTACGATATTGCCGGGAGTGCGCCCCAGCATTTCTTTGGCTTCTTTGCCGACCGCTTCCACCTCGCCGGTGTTTTTATTGATGGCGACGATGGAAGGTTCGTTGACCACGATGCCTTTGCCTTTGGCGTAGACCAAGGTGTTGGCCGTTCCCAGGTCAATCGCCAGATCCGAGGAAAACAGGCTAAACAGCGACCGTAAATTGGGCATTATTGGTGGTTCACTTCAGGAAGGGAGTTGCTTCGGCGAGCCTCCGCAAAATCCCTTTGAATGGTAACACAACGCGCGTTTCCGCACTCCTTTTTTGAGAGCTAATGTTTGCCGATGTGATACTTTGAGCCAATGCCGAAAGTGAATGCGAAGCCCGAACCGGTAGAAATTGATTTTCATCAAGCTGCGGTTGTCGTGGTCGATATGCAAAACGGCTTCGCTAGCAAAGGGGGTCTGCTGGATCTGGCGGGTGCCGATATTTCCGGCGCGCCGGCGGTAGTCCGGTCGATCGGAATCTTGCTCGCAGCGGCACGGGCCGCCGGAGTGCCGGTTGTGTATCTGCAAATGGGATTTAAGCCGGACCTGAGCAATAGCGGCGGTCCAACCTCGCCGAACTGGCACAAGGAATTGGCCCTTCGGATGATGAACTGCCGCCCGGAGCTCAAAGGCAAATTATTGATAGAAGGCACTTGGGATTTCGCGATTGTGGACGAGTTACAGCCGCAACCGGGCGACCTCGTCCAAGTGAAGACGCGGTACAGCGGCTTCGCCCGCACGGATCTGGATGCGAAGTTGCGCGCGCAAGGCATTCGTTACTTGCTTTTTGCAGGAATCGCCACGAATGTATGCGTGGAATCGACTCTGCGCGACGCTTTCTTTCTCGATTACTGGCCCATCCTCGTCACCGACGGAGTTATGCCGGCCGGTCCCCCCGCGATGCAGGAAGCCACCCTCTTCAACGTGGAGTCGTTCTTCGGATGGACAGTCGATTCCCAAGAATTGCTGCGGCATCTGGCGTGAGCGGCGGTCTCAGGTGGCGCGGGCGGTTTCGCCTCCGAATCGGCGGCCTGCTGGCACTGGGACTCCTCAGCGCCTGCCCGTTCGCGTTGGCGCAAACAGCCATCCTGCAAGGCCGCGTGACCGATCAAACCGGGGCTGCGGTAGCGGGTGCAAAGGTCACCGCCGCCGGAGCTTCGGGCAAAAGCTATTCCGGCACATCGCGCATCGACGGTACCTATTCGATTCCAGGCCTCCCGGCGGGGCAGTATTCGATCCGTGCTGCCGCACCGGATCTCGCGTTGCGCACTCCCATCGACTTGACCATCCAGCCCGGAACGCAGACGCTCGATTTGCAATTGAGCATCGTCGTCGCATCGCAGCAGGTAGCGGTGCAGGATGCCGCCGGGCCCGCCCTGGCAGTCGATCCTGCCTCCAACGCGAGCGCCACCGTGCTCCGCGGAGCGGATCTCGATTCCCTGGCGGACGATTCCACCGACCTCGCAGCCGATCTCCAGGCGCTTGCCGGACCCGCCGCCGGGCCGAATGGCGGCCAGGTCTTCGTGGATGGCTTCAGCGGCGGCGAGATTCCCTCGAAGGATTCCATCCGGGAAGTGCGCTTAAACCAGAATCCCTTTTCGCCCGAGTACGACAAGCTGGGCTTGGGGCGGATCGAGATTTTCACTAAGCCGGGCAGCGACAAGCTCCGCGGCACCGCCTTCTTTAACTTCGGCACCGACTTCTGGAATTCGCGCAACCCGTACGCCGCCGAAAAAGCGCCTTTTCTGCTACGGGAATACGGTGGCAATGTGGGCGGTCCCATGAGCCACACAGCGTCCTTTTTCCTCGATGTGCGCCGCGACGCAACCGATAATGGCTCGATCATTAATGGAGTCACGCTGGACCCGGTAACGCTTGCGTATGGCCCCTATACCAATGTCTACCGCGTCGAGCAGCGGGCCATTCGCGTCAGCCCGCGCGTGGATCTGCAATTGAACCCGGCAAACACGCTGACCGTAAGCTACCGCTTCACCGATATGGATATACCAGGCGCGGGTATCGGCAGCTTCAACCTGGTCTCGCGCGGTTACGATGCCGCGACCCGGAACCACACCTTGCAGATCGCCGAAACAGCGCTGCTGAACCAGACCACCGTCAACGAACTCCGCTTTCAATACTTCCGAAGCGGCCTACAGAATGCGCCGTTTACCTCCGGCCCTGCCATCCAGGTGCTCGGCGCTTTTTCTGGCGGCGGTGCGACCATTGGGCGGTCGTCCGACGCGCAAAACAGTTACGAAGGCCAGGATTATGTCTCGCTCGCTCGCGGCAAGCACACTTGGCGCTTGGGCGCGCGCGTGCGCGGGCTGACGGAAGTGAGTATTTCGCCGACGAACTTTGCCGGCACCTATACCTTCAGTGGCAGCCCCGGGATCACTTCCATCCAGCAATACCAGACAACATTGCAGTACCAACAGCTCGGCTATTCGCCGGCACAGGTTCGGAGCTTGGGCGGCGGCGCGACCCAGTTCAGCATCGCTACGGGCAATCCTCGAATTGCGGGCGGCCAGACCGATCTCGGTGCGTTTGCCGGGGACGACTGGCGGCTGCGCCCGAACCTCACTCTGAGCTATGGTCTCCGCTACGAAATGCAGAGCAACATTCAGGACTGGCGGGACTTCGCGCCGCGCGTGGCCGTAGCTTGGGCGCCGGGGGCAGCCGCGCAAAACACCAACGCCAAGACCGTGCTTCGTGCCGGTTTCGGCATCTTCTACGACCGCTTCGCGCTGGCCAACACGCTATTGGCGGAACGCTACAACGGCATCACCCAGAAGCAGTACTTCATTGCGAATCCCGATACATTTCCCGCAGTCCCCGATATCCGCGCGTTGCCGGCCGCACTCCCCAGCAATATCGAAGAGGTCAGCTCCCAACTGCGCGCTCCCTACACGATGCAAACCACGCTCGCGGTGGAGCGGCAACTTCCGCTGAAAACCAAGCTCGCCGTAACCTATGCGAACTCGCACGGCCTGCATCTGCTGCGCTCGCGCGATATCAACGCGCCATTGCCTGGGACTTTCGACCCCAACGTGCCCAGCAGCCAGGCGCCTATTTTTCTGATCGAGTCGGCTGGTTTGTACAACCAGAATCAACTGATCGTCAACGTCACTTCGGTGGCAACCAAGACCATCTCGATCAACGGAAGCTACGTCTTAAATCGGGCGCTGAGCAATACCGACGGAGTGAGCACGTTTCCCGCGAACCAGTATGACCTGACGAGCGAGTATGGGCCGGCGGCCACCGACATCCGGCAGCGCTTCTCGCTGAACGGCTCGATCACGACCAAGTGGAATTTCAGCCTGAGCCCTTTCGTGGTGCTGCAATCGAGCGCGCCCTTCAACATTACGGTGGGTCAGGACTTGTACGGGACAACGCTGTTCAATGCGCGCCCCGGTTTTGCGACCGATCCGAACAAGCCGGGCGTCGTGCCGACGCCTTATGGGCTGCTCGATCCGAACCCTACGCTGGACGAGCGGCTGGTGCCGCGAAATTACGGCCGCGGGCCCGGGTCGATCCTGGTGAATCTGCGCGTGGGGAAGACAGTCAAGTTTGGCCCGGAAAAGAGCCTGGTCGTCTCGATGGCCATCCGCAATATCATCAACCACAACAACCCCGGCCCGATCATCGGCGCTCTCACTTCGCCATTATTCGGCCAGGCGAACCAACCCGCGGGCGCGGGCGACCTGGGGGGCGGCGGTTTCTCGGAATCAGCCAACAACCGGCGGCTGGAACTGCAGGTAAGGTTTACCTTTTGAGTAACGGTAGTGGGGCGGGCAATCCTGCCCGCAGCCGGCTTTCAGCCGGTCCCGATTGCCCACCCCACATCGAATGCTGAATCGGAAGCACGATCGGCCCAGGCGGATTGGGGGCCACTCCAATTCTGACACGAACGGCACGACCGGTAGGACCGTTACGCTTGACGTAATGCGTAATTCCGGCTATCGTAATAAATGATTGTTGGTTATCGGGATAAGCGCATCAAAGGATTCGGTTCCGGGAAGCGGGTCAAGGCCTTCTCCGGAATCGAACGATCCGCGCGACTGAAACTGGACCGGCTTGAGGCGGCTACGTCGCTGAAAGACCTGCGAGCCCTGCCCGGGAACCGATTCGAAGCTTTGGCCGGAGACCGTAAGGGCCAGTACAGCATTCGCAGCAATGACCAGTGGCGGATTTGTTTTGAATGGCCCGAGGGAGAACCCGGACCGTCAAATGTCGAAATCGTTGACTACCACTAGGACTTGAAAATGTCACTGAAACCGATTCATCCGGGTGAACACCTGGCCGAAGAACTAAAAGAACTTCGGATCAGCGCAGCCGAATTGGCACGGAATCTGAGTGTGCCTACCAACCGTATTACCAGCATCTTGAATGGACAACGCTCGATTACCGGCGATACGGCCTTGCGACTCGCGCACTACTTCGGCACCAGCCCTGAGTTTTGGCTCAACCTACAAAGCATTTACGAACTGCGTGTCGCCGAGCGTAAAATCGGACGATCCATCCGAACCCTTCCAAAGTTGAAGCACGCTGACCGGATCCCTGCTTGAATCGCGAGCGGGCAGCCGTGCTCCAAGAATGGCGCCTCTCCGTTAATGCTGAATCGGAAGCACGATCGGCCCAGGCGGATTGGAATTGATGCTAGCAGGCGATGTTACGCCATTGATCGTCAGGCTCAGCGGATAGTTACTCTCCGCCAGAGTCGCAAACTGTTGCGGCACCGTGAAATTGATCTGAAACTCGCCCGGTCCGACCAGCCCCGCTGCATCTGCTGCAACCGTGGCGCTCCCGAGGGTTACGGTCACTCCAGTTACCCCCTGAAAATTGACCGCCACGCCAGCCGGCGAGGGAGCGAGGCCCGTCGCATAAAGCTGAATGTGATCTCCCGGTTTGGCGTTGCGAAAGGACGCGCCGATCGACGGATCGCCCACGTATTTGCCGTCCAGAAACACACCTCCGGCATAGTTCACGCCATTCGCAATGATCGGCACGATGCCAGGGGCATTCGCTACAGCCAACGCCATCACCGTATTACTCGCAGCGCCGTTATTGAAAACCTGCACCGAGGCCGGCCCGTTGATTCCAGCCGGGACCTGGAAATTCACTTGTCCGGGATCGACGAAATACACCGCGGCCGGCTGGCCGTTCACTTGAACCGAGGTGCCGCTGAGCTTCGTGGGCAGACTGTTGCCCAGCCCCGCAAAATCGGCGCTGCTCCAGATCCGGCTCACGGTGGCGAGGTTGGCGCCCTTCACCTGGGCCCAAGAACCGGGCACCAGCCCGCCGGCGATATATGTAGTTCCGTTCGCCACCGATCCGGAGGTGAGCGTGGGCGCCGCGGAACCCGTTGTGATCGTGAATGCCCGCGACGAAAACGCGCGGCCTCCCGGCGTGGTCCCCCCTTGGCAACCCCACAAATAGAACACGTAGCCGGTGAGCGACAAGTGGCCGGCGCTCTTGCCCAGCGACATGAACGTCGGATAGAACCCTTTGTAATCGGGACAACCACCCGACGCATCGATTGCGCTCCACGAGCCCGCGATCTCCTGAGGCGCCGTCCACTTCGTCTGGTCGGAAAGGTTGTAGCTGGTAGACCAGAACCAGGCTGCGCCCTGTCCGGCGCCGCTACCGGGCCCCAGCGCCGGATCGCCCGGCGATACGCAGAGAAACGTCAGCAAATATTGCTGCGTGTCATCCACGTAGCTGATCGAACTGCCGTATTGGTTTTGCGCGGGTGCTTCGCAGTTTTGGAACGGACCGGCGGGCAGGACACTGCTCTCCGCGCCCCCAATTCCCGGCGAGGAGAACGCCTGCCCGTTCCATTTCTGGAACGCCAGCGGCGCCGTCCCGCCGGTGAGTTGAGCGCGCGCCACGCGCGCGTCTCCGGAATTGGCGTAGATATAAGTTGGTGGACTTGGCGCTACATCGTCGACGAAGCCCGAAATCTCTTGCTCGCCGTACTTGGTGGTCAGAGGCGTTGCTGCCGCCATCAGCGATGCCAGCGACATAGGCGGAGTCACGACCGCGTAACGTCCATAGCTGGCCGGTGGCGTACGGGTGCAATCGTTCCCTATGCAGACATTCTTCCCAACCGCGCCCGTAGGCGCATCGGGGGCTTGGGTTGCGTTGAAGCCGGGAAGCGGAGCGAAGTTGAAGGTGGGAGTGCCGCGATAGGTGGGCCAGCTCTTGCCGTAATCGAGTGACGTTGCAATCGCCAACGATATGTAATCGTCCGTTGTGTTCAGCACCGGGCCTCCGGCATTGCCGATGCAGGCGTTCGTCCCTTCGTAAACCATCAGCAGAGCGCCGGGCGTCGCCGTCGGGTCTTTAACGATCGACCCCGAGGCCGCATAATGCATATCGAACGTCTGGTCCTGGTGCGCGGGGTTGCCATCGGCCACGGCGGGGCAAGTGTCTCCCTTCGTTGGCGGATTGAACACCTGCCCGAAGCCACTCGAGTACGAGCCATAGCCGTCAGCAACCGGCAAGTTGAGAGTCCACTGGCCGTTGTTCGCTGGACCCGAGCCGCCCGAGAGGACCGAAACTCCGATAGCACCATGGCCCTGTTCCGGGCTGGCAAGGAAAAAGAGATAGTCCGGATTGCCGCCGAGGGTTCCAGGCGCGAACACCGTAGAGTGCTCGTCCGGAACGGGGGCCATACCGAGACTGCTCTGGTTGATGGATATGCCTCCCGGCCCTAGCACGAGCTGGTGCGTGTCCAAGCTGCCGGCCGGGCAACTCCCCTGGCCGCCCGCCCCATTGCTGCTGCACACCGATATGGACGTGATCCCCGGCGGGTGCGTGGTTTGGGCCGTAACATCCCAATAAGATGCGATTGCCGCGCTCAAGATATAGATCGATTTCCGCAGCTTCATATGGGTGCCGGCGCAGAGTGCAATAGGAACAGATCATACCAAGCAATAGCAGTTCAGGGAAGGAATGGTGATTAGATGACTTTGAGCACTTCGTTCAACGACCCTTGCCGGTACCCGGCGAGGTCGAGCGTCACATAATGGAAGCCCAGTTTGCGGAAGATCGCGGTGAAACGCTGCGCCATCTCAACCGAGAGCGCTTTCGACATTTCCTCCGGCGCGATTTCGATGCGCACGATGTCGCCGTGAAAGCGCACGCGGAACTGTCGAAAGCCGAGCGCTTTGAGTTGCTCCTCTCCGGTCTCAACCGTTTTCACGTTTTGAATGGTGACCGGTGTGCCATAGGGGATTCGCGAGCTCAGGCAGGCGGATGCGGGCCGATCCCAAGTCGGCAGCCCGGCCCGGCGCGAAAGTTCTCGGATCTCGGCTTTGGTCAACCCGGCATCGGCCAACGGAGCCGCCACCTGATGCTGCCGCGCGGCATTCTGTCCCGGCCGGTAATCGCTCAGGTCATCCACATTCACGCCGTACACAATATGCTCGTAACCGCGCTCGTGGGCCACCTGCTCCAGGCGATGGAACAACTCATCTTTGCAGTGGAAGCAGCGGTCGGGTCCGTTTTGGACGTAGGCCGGATTGTCGAACTCGCGCGTTTCAATGAACTCGTGGGCAATTCCGAAGCGCTGCACGAACGCCTCGGCCTCGCGCTTGTGAGACTCCGGCAGAGATGCGGAATCAGCAGTCACCGCCAGAGCATTCGCCCCCAGTGTGCGCTTCGCCGCCCAGGCCAGGTACGCGGAATCCGTGCCGCCCGAAAACGCGACAATCACGCGGTGCATGTCGCGCAATTGATCGAATAGCGCCTGTTCTTTTTCGGCTGCCACTACTCCCAGTTTACTGGAGCGGCAGGTTGTCTTGGCCGTTGCCGTTCTCGTTCTCCGTCTCCGGGATTACCGATGCGGCGGCGACTTTATCTTCCTCCTCGAGCGTGACCAGCCGTACACCTTGCGTAGACCGGCCGGCCTGCCGGATGGTTGACGATTCAATGCGGATAATTTTGCCGTTCTGGCTCACGATGACCAGTTCGGAATCCTCCTTCACCGAGAGGATGGCCACCACGCTGCCGGTCTTCTTGGTGGTCTTCATATTGATGACGCCTTTGCCGCCGCGCGCGGTGAGCCGGTAATCCTCCAGCGGCGTACGCTTGCCGTAACCGTTCTCTGCGATGGAGAGAATCAGCCCGTCCTTTTCGACTACCTCCATGCCGATAAGGGAGTCGCCTTCGGCCAGATCCATAGCCCGTACTCCGCGCGCCTGCCGCCCCATGGGACGCACCTGGCTTTCCGCGAACCGAATGGCTTGGCCTTCGTGGGAACCGAGGAAGATGTAATTTTCGCCACTCGTGATTCTGGCGCCGATCAGTTCGTCGCCCTCGTCGAGAGTAACCGCGATAATGCCCCGCGACATCGGATTATCGAACTCGGTAAGTTCCGATTTCTTGATGACCCCATGCTTCGTCACCATGACGATGTACTGGTTGGGCACGAAATCCTTCACCGAAAGGAAGGCCTTCACCGTCTCATCCGGCTGCAGGTTGATCAGGTTGGAAATATGCTTGCCTTTGCCGGTGGTGCTGGCGTCAGGGATCTCATAAGCCTTCAGCCAGTAAACCCGGCCGCGGCTGGTAAAGATCAGGAGATAGCTGTGCGTCGAGGCCACCAGCAGGTGCTCCACGAAATCCTCGGCGCGCGTCCCCATTCCGATGCGGCCCTTCCCGCCGCGCGACTGCCGGCGGTACGTATCGATGGCCGTGCGCTTGAGATATCCGCCGCGCGTGACCGTGACCGCGACATCCTCAACCGCCACCAGATCTTCCAGCTTGATCTCGCCCGGATCTTCGACGATCTGCGTGCGGCGCTCGTCGCCGTAATCCTTCTGGACCTCTTTTAGCTCCTTGATGATGAGGTCGCGCAGGACCTTGTCCGAACCCAGGATTTCCAGGTACTCGGCAATGCGCCGCTGAATGTCGCCCAACTCGTCCAGGATTTTCTGCTGCTCCATGCCGGTAAGGCGCTGCAACTGCAGCTCGATGATGGCCTGCGCCTGTTTTTCGGTGAACTCGAACCGGGCGATCAGCGATTCGCGCGCTTCGCGAGGCTGCTTGGCGGCGCGGATCAGCCGGATCACTTCATCCAGGTTCTGCAACGCCTTCTGGAAGCCGAGCAGGATGTGCTCCCGTTCGCGGGCCTTGCGCAGTTCGTACTCGGTGCGCCGTCGGACCACTTCCACGCGGTGGTCGATGAAAAACTTGATCGTATCGAGGAGTCCGAGTTCGCGCGGCTGCCCATTCACGATCGAAAGCATGATGATGCCGAAGCCGGTCTGAAGCTGCGTGTGCTTATAAAGATTGTTGAGTATGACTTCGGCCTGCTCGCCGCGTTTGAGCGGGAACACGATGCGGGTGCCCTCGCGGTCGCTCTCGTCGCGCGGTTCGCCCATGCCTTCCAGCTTCTTCTCGTTGATGAGCGCGGCGACGTACTCGATCAGCTTGGCCTTATTCACCTGGTACGGAATTTCTGTGACCACAATCTGTTCGTGATCTTTGCCCGTGCGCTCGATGGCGGCCTTCGCCCGAATTTTGATCTGGCCGCGCCCCTTGGTGTACGCATCGATGATTCCCTGCCGGCCGAGGATGAATCCGCCTGTCGGAAAATCCGGGCCTGGCACCATCTCCAGGATCTTGGAGAGCGGCGCCTTGGGGTTCTGGATCAGGTAAATGGCCGCGTTGATGACCTCCGTGAGGTTGTGCGGCGGAATATTGGTGGCCATGCCCACGGCGATTCCGGCGGAACCGTTCACCAGCAGGTTCGGCACGCGCGTGGGCAGCACCTCCGGCTCGACTTCGCTCTCATCGTAGTTCGGCCGGAAATCGACCGTCTCTTTATCGATATCTTCCAGCAGCGCAGTTGCGATGCGCGAGAGGCGCGCCTCTGTGTATCGCATGGCGGCGGGCGGGTCGCCATCCATCGAGCCGAAGTTACCCTGCCCTTCGACCAACGGGTAGCGCATCGTAAAGGGCTGGGCCATGCGCACTAACGAGTCGTAGATCGGGGCGTCGCCGTGCGGGTGATATTTGCCCATCACCTCGCCGGTGATCTTGGCGCACTTGCGCGTGGGGCGGTTGGGCGCCAGGCCCATTTCATGCATTCCGAACAGAATGCGGCGATGCACCGGCTTCAGGCCATCGCGAATGTCGGGAAGCGCGCGGCCCACGATCACGCTCATGGCGTAATCGAGGTACGACCGGCGCATCTCGTCTTCGATGTTGATGGGTACCAGATTCTTGTTTCCGCCGTCGCCCGCGCCGGGCAAAGAAGCCTGCCCGCCATCGGGCGGCACGGTGGGATCCTGAGGTGGTTGTTGCTGGTCTGCCAATTGGGCTCCTCGTGGGGTTAAGTGCTATTGTACCAAGAATTTAGTAGCCGCGGAAGAGTAGAGACGTTTCGCTTTTTATTTGCTTCTAATTCATTGACATTCGATCGCATCAATTTTGCGGCGTTCCACCCTCGGCTGCTGTTCCGCCTTCGCGTGCCGCCAAACTGATGCGATCTTTCTCATTCACGACACTTGGCAAAATCTTTTCGACCTTTGATTTCAGATATTTAAAGGTCTGGAAGTCGAATACATTTTGAGCCCGCGCGCTACAATCGAATCAGGAGGAGCAGTGAATCACCGGCCGGTGAAGTTTCTCCGTAGTAGTTGGTGTTCCGTTGCAGTCGCCGGGCAGTGACAGTACTCGGCGGCCGTAGCGGGCGGGCATCGATGTCCGAAAAGAACCATAGCAGGTGCAGGGAATCCAGTCGGATAAAGCGGTGGTGGGGTGCGGGCTTCGCCCCGCGGCGTCCGCCAGCAGTGACCTGTAGCAGCGAAATTCTCACCCGGAAGAGGCGGAAGTCTGGCAAACTTCCGCCCTCTTCTGAAAAACTCACCCGATCCTTCAGCCCACGTGTGCCCAAATTCAATTAAAGGAGACCGAGCCGCCAGGCGAGGTGTACCTCATCACTTTTGACTTTTGCCCTTTGCCTTTTGGTTTGTCTTGGGTTCGTTCGTTCCGTTTCGCCTTTTCGCCGCTCTGAAGGCCCGACTCCGCCAGGTATTCACCTGCCTCTCGCCGGTGGCGAGTTCGTTTTTTCGTGGGAATCCCGCCGCGCGTCGGCCCCCAGATCGCCATATAATCTTGGGGCAAGGAGTGTCCTTATGAGGCGTGTCGGGTTGGGGAAATGGTCGTGGCTTACAGGCCTGGGGCTGCTTCTGTTGTGCTGGTCGTTAAGCGCTCAGAAATCATCCCTTCCGAAGTTCAAATTCGATCCGGACTGGCCCAAACCGCTGCCCAATAAGTGGAAGATGGGCGGCGTCACCGGGCTGGCCGTAGATAAAGACGATAACGTCTGGGTCTTAAACCGTCCCAACGACCTCACGGACATCGAGCTCGAGGCCGAACTGGATCCGCCGCTGGCCGATTGCTGCGTGCGCCCTCCGGCCATGATCCACATCGACAAGAACGGGAATGTGATCGGCTCATTCGATGCGCCGCAAGGGCATGGCATGGCCGTCGATAGCAAAGGCTTCGTCTACATTGGCCAGGACACGGTGCGCAAATACGATCCCAAAACCGGCAAAATGGTGGGCGAAGTGCCGCGCACGCCGGAACGACAGCCCGGGAGCGCCGCGGATCCCCCCTTGACAGCAGCGCATGTTCCCGGCCGGGGCAGCGCCGGGCCGGTGGCCGGGTTCATCACTCCTCCTGGCGGCCGCCGGCAGGCCGACCCTACGGCACAGGCGGCCCGCGAAAAAGCCATCGCGGCCTTTCGCGCCAAGTATCCGCCTACCACACCCATGATAGTGGGCGGCATCGAAGAGATCCGGCTCGATGAACCGGCGCGCGAGCTATATGCCGCCGATAATTACCTGGGCGGCCGCGTCATGGTGTTCGACCTCGATACGCTACAATTCAAGCGAGGTTGGGGCGCCTATGGCCACACTCTTTCCGAAATCACCACGAACGATGCGGACCGCGCCTACACTCCCGGCGGGCCGATGCCGAAGGAGTTCCGCGGCCACCTCACCCTGAACATTTCCAACGATGGGTTCGTCTATGCCGCGGACCGCAACGCCAATCGCATTCAGGTGACCACCAAGCAAGGCAAGTTTTTGAGGGAGTTCATTGTGGCCCCCACCACAGGAGTCGGCGGGTCCACCGGCGGTGTCATGTTCTCGCCAGACAAGGCGCAGCAGTTCCTTTATATTTCCGACCTCACCAACAACCACATTTGGTTTCTGAACCGCGAGGACGGCAAAATAATCGGCCAGATGGGCAACATGGGCGAAAACGGCGGCCAATTTTTCGGGCTGCACATGATAGCGGTCGATTCCAAGGGCGACATCTACACCGGCGAAGTCTTCGCGGGCGAGCGCGTGCAGCGGTTCCTGCCGGTGAAATGACGGTGATATGATGAGTGGCGATTTCGCCGCATTCGAGGAGAGCAACATGGGGATGAGTATCAGCCGCAGAGAGTTGTTCCAGGCGCTCGGCGCCGCCGGTATCGCAGCCACGATCCCGGATTGGGCGGTGCCCGCGCTGGCCGATGGAGACACGGACGTCCCCTTTACGGACATCCCCAAAAACTTCAACCCCAACAATCCTTCTGCGCCCACCCGCATGCTGGACATCCGCCGGATTGATGGGCCGCTCACTCCCAAGGATCAGTTTTTCGCCATCAACCACTTCAACCGGCCGGAGGTCGATGGCGCCGCCTACCGTTTGAAGTTCTCCGGAATGGTGAACAAGCCGGCCGAGTTTTCTTTGGCCGACCTGAAGGGCATGAAATCCGCCGAGCTGGTCAACGGCTATGAATGTTCCGGCAACAGCGCGCGTTCGATGCAGGGGCTGTCTTCCTGCGGCCGGTTCAAGGGCGTCCACTTGAGCACGCTGCTGAAGAACGTCGGAGTGCATCCCAAGGCGCGCGAAGTGGTCTTCTTCGGCACGGACCGGGGCATGCAGGACGTAGTTTTCCGGCAACAGACCTTCAAGCTGGAACAGCAGTTCGCGCGCAGCATTACGCTCGAAAATGCAATGAAACCCGAGCCCCTAGTCGCGTACGAACTGAATGGAGACCCGCTGACGAAAGAGCAAGGGTTCCCCGTCCGGCTCATCATGCCCGGCTGGTATGGCGTGGCGAATGTGAAGTGGCTGGCGGAAGTCCATCTGCAGGAAGAACGGTTTCTGGGGAACTTCCAGGCGCGCTGGTATCGCGACCTGCGCGGCGTGGGAGGCACGGGCGAGGACAACGATCCGCAAACGCAGTGGGTCGAAAACGAAGTCACGCACATGCAATTGAAGTCGGTGATCGCGCGCGTCCGCAAAAGCGGCGGCGCCTACCAGGTGCTGGGATTCGTGCTGAACGATGGCACTCCGTTGAAATCGGTGGAAGTGCAGATCGATGACGGCCCCTGGCAGAAAGCCACACTCGATTCCGGCAATACGCAATATTCCTGGAAGTTGTTTACCTACAAATGGGAAGGCGCCACCGCGGGCGAGCATACGCTGGTTTCGCGTGTCACAGACATAAACGGCGCGGTGCAGCCGTCCGCGGCCGATTTGAAGAGGAAGAAGACGTTCCTCGAAGACAACGCTCAGTTCCCGCGCAAAGTAATGATCTCGTAAGTTACCTTTTGATAACGGGCTAGTACCAATCCTAACGATAGAAACTTTCAATTGGATTCAGGCCGCCGCGCCGCGTTAGCATGAAAAGGTAGTCGCGGCCTCGTCCCTCGCTGCGAAGCTTCTTCCGATCCCCGGCTCGGATCCACAAGACCCGCACCACCGGTTCGCGCACCTGTAATCCAGCGTGTGCCCATTAACCGGAAGCCCGTTGCACTCGCGGGCTTTGGCGGGAACGTCATCAGCTTTTGCGGTCGATAGGAGGATCGTGTGTTCATGAAAAGGTTGTGCTGTTTGCCATTGTTATTACTGATCGGTTCCACGGCCTGGGCGCAGATGCCGCAATCGGCGGGCCCGTGGGGCGCCCCGTTCCTTATTTCAACCCCCGCACAATCCGACTGGGTAGACGCTCTGCAACGCGCTACCGTTGCTCCTTACACCGCGCAGCCCGCGCTCGAAGCCTCCAGTGTTTCCGTAGCGCGCTTGCGGCACAAGCCTCCCGGGCGCGCCATCGCTGCTCTTTCCCGCGGCCTGAAATTCGCCACGGCGGGGAAATGGAATGACGGCGCCAGAGAGTTTCAACGCGCGGTAGCAGCCGATCCGGGCTTCTCCGAAGCACATGCAGATTTGGGTGTCGAGTACACCTTTCTCGGACTATTGGATCAGGCACGTGATGAATTGCAACGCTCGGTGGAACTCGATCCGGCGACCGGCAGCTATCGTTCGAATCTCGCTTACGTGCTCATCCGGTTGGGCCAGAAAAGCGAGGCTGAGCGACAACTGCGCAGCGCGATCGATCTGGATGCCGCCAACACTCCGGCACAATTTATGCTGGGATATTTGCTGGCGCAACGACCCGAGACCCGACAAGCAGCTATTGATCACCTGGTATACGCGGCGCGCCAATTGCCGGAGGCCCATTATTTGCTTTCGCGAATCTACGAGGAGCAAGAGCCGCCCGGGCGCGCAGCCGAAGAAATGCACCGCTATCGAAAAGGGATAATCAACCGGACCGAGCCGCGACCGTAAGGAAGCGTCCGTGTATAAAAGCTAGCCGCGACTGTCAGGGAGCGTTGTCGCTACCGGGAAGAAAGCTCTCGGGGCCGCTCTATGAAACCGCCTCAGGATGAAGATCGCGGCCCCGAGGCATTAGCTAGTCTTCCGGAGGCGGATTAGTGGAAGAGGAGCTGGAATTCGTTGTCGTAGTGCCGACCCACTTGCCATGTTTCTTCTTCGATTGCGTGGTGCTGTTCGTGGTTTGCGTGCTTACGTGACCGTTACTGTCAGCCGTTGTTACGCTATCGCTGGAGTGAGTCGTTTTCTTGCGTCCGTGGTGCTTGATTGCGGTCGTCTCTTGTGACCTTTCCACTTGAGTTTGCGTTGTCTGCGTTTCAACAGTCTCTTGCGCGAACATCACGGCGGTGGCCGCTGCTGCTGCAATGATGAGCTTCTTCATGCTGCGTCCTCCTGCTTAGGGAGAAGCACGCCTTGCCCCACCGTGCGGCAGCGCGCCCGGACAGAATTGTATGCAGATTAACCGAAGATCGAGTTAAGCCTGCAGTTCGCCTTGGAGAACCGTAACGGCCTGTCCGCCGAGAATCACCCGTTCGCCCTTAACCGTTACGCGGACGATGCCTCCCCGGGCTGAGGCCTGGTAGGCGGTGAAGCTGCTGCGGCCCAGCTTCCGGCTCCAGTGAGGTCCCAACGCGCAGTGAGCGGAGCCCGTTACCGGATCCTCATCGATGCCGGAGCCGGGGGCGAAAAACCGCGAAACAAAATCGAAGCCGTTCGTTTCGGCAAGGGCGGTCACGATCACGCCGCGCACCGGGAGTTGGCGCAGTTTGTGAGAATCCGGCTGCATCTCCCGGAGCACCTGTTCCGATTCGACCTCCACCAGGTAATCGAACTTGTTCTTGCCTATAAACAGCGCTTTCACTCCAAGTGCTGGAAGCAACTCTGCTGGAGCCTCTGCCGCCACGGCGTGCGTGGCTGGGAAATCCAGTTCTATCCACTCGCCCCGCTGGTCGGCGAGCAGCAGACCGCTGCGAGTCTGAAACCGGGCTTGGGCGCCGCGCGCCAGGTGGCCGTCTTCCCAAAGTACGTGCGCGCTGGCAATGGTGGCATGTCCGCATAAATCCACTTCCACCGCCGGTGTGAACCATCGCAAATGGTAACCGTCGCTTTGCGGCACCAGGAAAGCAGTCTCCGAAAGGTTCATCTCCCGGGCCACGGCGCGCATCCACTCTTCGGGTGCGCTAGCAGCCAAAACGCATACGGCTGCCGGATTTCCCGCAAAGGCCCGATTCGTGAACGCATCCACTTGCACGATTCGTACTGTCATTCCTAGTAGGCTAGCGCAGTTGAATATTCGGGCGGAATAGCGGAGTCTAGTAGTAGGTTACTCGATGCTGCGATTTGGTTCGGTTGCGGTGGTGCTCGCGTTAGCGGCGCTGATTTGCGGTTTTACTGCCCTCCCTGAGGGCAGGAGTTGGGTGCATGCGCCCGGCAGCAATCAAGGGAAGGTGCGCATTCTGCAGTTTCGCGCCAGTGTTGCCGCGCTGGCCTCCGGAGAGAAGGCCCAACTCTGCTATGGAGTGGAGAACGCACGAATGGTGCGAATCTCGCCCGCGCCCCTGGAGGTTTCTCCCTCCGGGAACCGGTGCGTGGATATTTTCCCGAGGCACACGACTCACTATGTCATCGTGGCCGAAGGTTATGACGGCTCGCTGGCGACGGAGTCCCTGACTCTGCCGGTGCGCACGACGGCGCCCGTGCCTCCGCGGCCGGTGCAGTTCTCCTTTTGGTTACTTGGAAGAGCGGCCTGAACCACCGCCGCCCGCAGAGGTAGCCGGTGCGCGGCCGCCGCCGCCGAAACCGCCCCCACTGAAGCCGCCGAAGCCCCCGCCGCCGGCATGGCTTACGCCGGCAAAGCCGCTATTCCCGCGGGAGCCGATGCCGGCCGCCGGTTGGGCACCAGCCGATGTGGAGGGAGGGACGGATCCGCTCGGCCTGGTAGGCAGACCGTTGCGCCCCGTGAACCCGTTGTTTCCGCGAGCGACGCCGGAACTTGTGGCGGCCCCGGCGGTCCCATAATAAGGAACTGCGTAGTACGGCGGGATATATGCGTAATACCCCATCGTGAAGGGGCTCCAGAATTGCCAGCCAAACGGGCTATACGCGATTCCGCGATACGGCAAATACGTGAACTCGTCCAGTAACGGACTGAAACCCCAGCCTCCGGCGGTCCAGGTGGTCCCGCTGGTGCGCAACGACTGTCCCGCGGAAACGCTGGCATATGCGAGCACGCCGGACCGCATCTTACTCCATGCGTAAAACGCATCCTCCGCTTTGGCGTCGAAGTGCTCCGCTTGCGGCACGCTGTTGAGGCCCGTCTCCTTGCCGTGTTTGAGAGTCAAAGGGCCGGTCTCGGATTGCACCACAGCCTGCCCGTCATACACGCGGAACATCGCGTGGTCGGCATCCAGCCGGTACAGTCCGTTCTTCTGCACCTTGATATTGGCGCCGTGATACACCAGCGTGAGGGCGTTATCGGGAAGCAGTTCATCGCACTCGACCATGGCCGATCCGCTCACCACTTCGACCCGTGTGTCGGAAAGCTGATTCGCCAGCATGCGCACGGTGCTGTTCTCGTCAACCCGCAGGAACGCGCCCGGCGTCAGCAGTATTTCAGCGCGCCCGCTCTCAGTGCGCAGTTCCTCTCCAGGCTTCACCGAAGGAAATTGGCCGAACTTGTGGTCCACCGGCTTCTGGCCCACAAAAACAACGCCTTCGCTGTAATGAACAGTGCCCGATTGGGCCGAAATGACCTGCTGGGCAAAACCGATCCCGCTGGTCGCGCAAGCCGCCAGCAACCCCGACAGCACAAACGGAACGGCACGAGTATACATACGCTCCACCTTCGTTCAACTCTACCACTTTCCGCAGCAGGCGGATACGAGGCTGGCGTCCCGGAATGCATCCAGGGGCCCATGCTATACTTCGGTTTCCACCCTTCCACGGGCCCGTAGCTCAGTTGGTTAGAGCGCTACCTTGACACGGTAGAGGTCTGGCGTTCGAGTCGCCACGGGCCCACCACCGAATTCAAGTTATGATTGAGACATGGGAACGCTGCACATCAGCGTCGCCGATCTCGCTCGGGATCCACATGCCGTCCTGGCGATAGTCGAGGAAGGCGTGGAGGTGAGCGTGGAGCGCGACCACCGTCCGGTGGCGACCATCAGACCATCGAAGCGTTCCAGGCGCCATATCTCTGAGTGCATCGCATCAGCGAGGGCCAGCGGCTCAAACGCGATTTTGGACGACGGCTTCGGCAAAGATGTCGAGGAAGGCATTCGAGAGCGAAGCCAGCGATGGGATGCCCCGTCCTGGGATTGATGCTCGATTCGAGCGTAATCATCGCAGCAGAACGAAAGCGGCAGACCGTCGAGCAGTTGCTCAAGTAGGTCCGTCAGGCCTTCGGAGAAGTCGAGATCGCGATCTCGGCGATCACTCTTGCTGAACTCGTACATGGAGTGGCCCGCGCCAACTCATCTGAAATCCGAGTTGCACGCCGCGCGTTCATCGACGAACTGAAGAAGCACGTTCCGGTGCATCCAGTCACGGAGAGCACAGCAGAAATCGCCGGTCAGATCAGCAGTGAGCAAGCGGCGAAGGGCATTACCCTGCCGGCTGATGATCTGCTAATCGGCGCTTCAACGATTGACCAGGGGTATGCGGTCGCAACTCTGAATACGCGCCATTTTCAACAGATCCTCGGGCTACAAGTAATCTCGTTCTGACGCGGCATGTGGCGTTCGAGTCGCCACGGGCCCACCATAAACTCACTTTGAAACCTAGAGTCGAATCCGTTTCTTTTGGTCTTCGCGGAAAAAGGCGTTCAGGTCAGGGAATGGCGCGGCTCCTTCAAAGCCGGCGAAACTGCCTTCGTCGGCGATCAATTTGGCCGCGCGAAGGAAGCCGCCCCAGGCGGCGCGGGCCAGGGAAGAACCTACGCTGATCCGGCGGACGCCCAAGTCCGCCAAGTCGGCTACGCGCAAACCAGTGTTCGCGCTCATCAGCACATTCACCGGTTTGGGGCTGACCGACTGGACAATTGTCCGGATCTCTTCGCGATCCCGAACCCCGGGCGCATAGAGCACATCCGCCCCCGCATCCGCATAGGCTTGCAAGCGCCGGATCGATTCCCGCAGCGCATCGGGGTGGTGGATCAGGTAGCACTCGGCGCGGCCCACGAGCAGTACGCCTGACGCGCCGATCGCCGCCCGCGCCGCCTTGATCCGTTCCACAGCGAGAGCCAAGTCGTACATTGGATGATCCGGGTCGCCGGTTGCGTCCTCGATAGAAAGGCCGGCCACGCCTGTTTCCACGCCCAAGCGCACGCTCTCGGCCACACCTTCCGGCTGGTGGGCGTATCCGGATTCGAAATCGGCATTGACCGGAACATCCACCGCGTTGGCGAGCTCAGCAAGATGTTGCAGCACCACGTCGCGTGGGACAGCCCAGGAGGCGTCGGGGAAACCCCGTGAAAACGCGAGCCCCGAACTGGTGGTTGCCAGGGCGGGGAAGCCGAGGTGCTGCAGGTAGCGCGCGGTACCGACATCCCACGGATTGGGAATTACGAAGCAGCCCTGCTCGTGCAAAGAACGGAAGCGAGCGCGGCGCGCGGCAACATCAGTTTTCGTCACCACTTGAGTGTACAACCCGCAACCCCGAGCCCCAGTCACGTATCCTATTAGTAGATGCCTCCCGCAGTTTCCCGTGCCGTTTGGGCGTATCGTTCGGCTCCTCATTACTGGAAGCGGTATGCGGTAGAGCGGAAGCGGCGCGTGTTGCCCGCTCCGGAACGACCCAATCCGGCACACTGGCCCGACCGCGGCTTGTTTGCCGCGTGGCTGGGACACAGCACGGTTCTGCTGAAAATTGATGGTGTCACGGTTCTTACCGATCCGGTCCTGGGCCGTCGGGTGGGTATCGGCCTAGGGCCGGTGACGGTCGGCTTGAAACGGATCGTGGAACCGGCCTTGCACGTATCGGAACTGCCCAAGATCGATGTGATCCTGCTCTCCCACGCGCACATGGATCACTTCGATATCCGGAGCCTGCGCCGCCTGGAAAATCGCCGCACGGCCGTGATCACGGCGGCCCAGACGAGCGATCTTTTACGCGTTCGCCAGTATGCATCTGTCCAGGAGCTGGGCTGGGGAGAACGGGCCACCGCCGGCCCCCTGGAGTTCCGCGCTTTTCAGGTGAGTCACTGGGGAGCACGCATGCGCACCGATTTTTATCGCGGCTATAACGGGTACACCATTGAGACGCCGCGCCACCGGATCCTGTTCGGTGGCGACACGGCGTTCACCCCCAGTTTCCGCGCACTGCGGAAATCGCGGCCGTTCGATTTGGCGATTATGCCGGTGGGCGCGTACGACCCGTGGATTCGGAACCATTGCAATCCGGAACAGGCATGGCAAATGGCGGAAGATGCAGGCTCGGAGTTCTTCCTCCCAGTGCACCATCAGACCTTCGCGCTGAGCCGCGAGCCCTACTACGAACCGATCGAGCGGGTTTTCGGCGCGGCCGGGCGGAATCGGGAGCGTGTCGCAGTGCACGCCATTGGGCAGGAGTTCCACCTCCGCTAAACTGCAATCTGTTATTCTTTGTATTCAATTGACAGGAGACGGAATGGCAGTCAAAGTTGGAATTAACGGTTTTGGCAGGATCGGCCGGAATGTTGTCCGCGCGGCGCTGGACCGCACGGATATGGAGTTCGTCGCCGTCAACGACCTCACCGATACCAAGACTCTGGCGCACCTATTGAAGTACGATTCGGTGCTTGGGCCGCTTTCTCAGGAAGTCACGCATGACGCGGACTCCATCAGCGTGGCCGGGAAGAAAATCAAAGTCTTCGCTACCAAAGATCCCGCTCAGCTCGATTGGAATTCGGTGGGCGCGCAGATCGTGGTGGAATCCACGGGCAAATTCACCGATGCCAAGGAAGCCTGCAAACACATCCGCGGAACCGTAAAGAAAGTCATCATCTCGGCGCCAGCCAAGAACGAAGATGTCACGATCGTGCTGGGCGTCAATGATTCGATGTACGACCCTGCCCGGCACAACATTGTTTCGAACGCTTCGTGCACCACCAATTGCCTGGCGCCGGTGGTCAAAGTGCTGTATGACAAGTTCGGGATTCAAAAAGGGTCGATGACCACGATCCACAGCTACACCAACGATCAGAACGTGTTGGATTTTCCGCACAAGGATCTGCGGCGTGCCCGCGCCGCGGCCCTCAACATGATCCCGACTACCACGGGCGCAGCCAAAGCCATTGGCTTGGTAATGCCACAACTGAAGGGCAAATTAGATGGGTATGCGATGCGCGTTCCAACGCCCAACGTTTCGGTGGTGGATCTGGTAGCCGTTCTCGACAAGCCTGCCACGACCGATGATGTGAATGCAGCCCTGAAATCGGCGGCTGGCGGGGAGTTGAAGGGGATTCTGGCGTACACCGAAGATCCGGTGGTTTCCAGCGATATGATGCACAATTCCAACAGTTCCATCGTGGACGGCGAGATGACGAAGGTGCTCGACGGCAACCTGGTCAAAGTGGTGTCCTGGTACGACAACGAGTGGGGCTACTCCTGCCGGATTGTGGACTTAATCGCGTTTCTAACCCGTAAAGGCCTGTAGCCGGCGAGGATGGAGTGCCCGGCTAAGAAGCAGTAAGTTTACAAAAGAAAACTGAACTCTTCGAAGTTTCGCCGGAATTCCCAGTAATCAGGTGTGATGAACACCTCCTCATTGCTGAGATCCTGGATGACCGGGCCGCGCCCCCTCAGACGCGGCCCGGCGGTTTCCAGATAGGGATTTCAGTTCCGCGCTCGCGCGGCAATGACTTCCGACAGCAAGTCTGGCTTCGATCCGTCGCGCTCTAGGTGTGGGTAGCGTTCGCCGCCGCGGTAATCGATCTGGAACGTCTGATAGTACTCACCGTTTTTGATCAGCAGTTCCACTGGGCGAGTGGGGGTGGCTTTCACCGCGTCGCGAAGCACAGCCGGGGTGAACTCGCGCCCATTCACGGCAATGAGCTTGGTCGAAGGGGTCACGCCAGCTTTGCGCGCCGGACCCTCGTAAGTAACATCCAGAATCTCGCCATCTTCTTTCACTAGGATGCCGATCGAATAGCTGAGGTTCACTTGCTTACGGAATTCTTCGTCCGCCTTCCACCAATTCGAACGCTCCGGCGCGTACGCCAGTTTCCAGCCGCCGCGCTCGATGCCGCCGAGGGGGGCATGCGGCGCCGTGGAGCGCAGGCGGTCATTGAAGAATCCGGCCCAATCGTATGCTTGCACCGCGTTCAGGGCTGCCACAACATCTGCGAAATCGTAAGGTCTTATGGCGGGAGGGCCACTCGCGCCGCCGTGGAACGCTTTGCAGAAATCATCCAAGGACTTGGCGCCTTTGCTCAACTGGCGGATCACGGTGTCGGCCTCGAGCCAGATCAGCGAGCCCTCCTCGTAGTAGTCGGTGCTACGCCGGTATTCGCGGAAATCCTGCGGGGAGTCGTACAGAACCTGCGCGAATACCGCGGTGTCCTCCAGCGGGCGCCACGCGCGCCCGGAGCGCGTATCCATCAGCGCTGCAGTACCGGCAAGTTGGTCGCGGTAGTCCTGCGCGGTCCACAGGCCGCTGCGCGCGGCCAGCACCTCGCCGAGGTAATTGGTCAGCCCTTCATACACCCAGAGCAGGTCGCCTTTCATGGGTGTGTCGTAGCCGCCATCGGCGCCGTTGCCGATGAGCCCGCTTGGGCGGCGGTACTTACCGTTCCAGGAATGCGTGAACTCGTGGGAGAGCAGCGCCGCCTCCACCTTCCGGCCCTCGGGCTCGATAAGCGTCCGCTCCTTGACGCGGTCGTCACTCGATTCGTGATGCTCCAGGCCGAAGTTGGCCACGTGATCGCTCAGCGTGACCAGGAAATGGTAGTCCCGATAGTGATGGCTGCCGAAGAGTGCGCCCGCTTCGGCCACCAAATTCCGGTATTGACCAATCAACTCGTCGGGAATGGCCACCGATTCGTCACTGTCACCGGCGAAGTGGACGTAGTGCGGGGCGCCAAGACCATCTCCTAGCGAGACCGTCCGGTAATGCCGGCCGGTGGAGAGGGGAGAATCGATCAAGGTGGTCAACGACGCCGGTTGGAACTCGATATCATCGCCGCTCTCTCGATCGATCGGTAGCGCCGTCCCATAGCGCCAAGTATGCGGCACCTTTAGGCTGGCCTGATATTGGAGGGTGTCGGCAGCGGCGCCCTGCGGATACAAAATGAGCTGATTCCAGTTAAGCACCGCCAGTTCAGAAGTCGCCGAACTGCCGGATGAAAAACCGGAAGTCTCCGATGGGGAAATGAAATCGAAGGCAGCTTCCAGCGAACTCACCCCGGCCGGGATGTCGATATGGAAAGCGTAGACATTCACGCTATCCCTGCGCCAGGGGATGATCGCTCCGCCGCCACGGATGCGTAGGCCGATCAGATTGGCGATGGGGCCGGTGGGGCCGTGCTCGCCCGGGATCCACTCGGGGTAGAGCAGAGTCATGGGACCCGCTTTGACCGGCATAGTTAATTGGACATGGAAAATCCGGCGCGGCGCATCGGTGGCATCCACACGAATCCGCACCGGGGTCTGTGCGCTAAGCGCCGAGACGGTGATAAGGCCAATCCAAAAGCTCCGCAGTGGCATGATTCCTCTGATTTTACGGCTTTCCGGGTTGAGACAGAACGCTCCCTAATGGTCGCGGCTCGGATCGAGGTCACCGTGCGAAAATGGGAGATATGCTGTTCCGTCTGGTGACCGCGATGCTTGCGGTTGGTTTTCTCGCTTCGGCACAGAAACTGGACCTCAAGCAGTTGCGGGCGTTTCTGGAGTCCTCGGTTTCGATGAAGCAGTCGGATAAAGAAGTAGCCGGCTACCTTGCGAAAGCCAAGCTGACCGAGAAACTGGACGATCACACGGTGGAGGAACTGGAGGGTTTAGGGATCGGGCCCAAGACCTTGGCTGCTTTGCGTGTGCTTCGCGACCAGACGCAAAACCTGGCATCCGCTGCCCCGCTGCCGCCTCAGCCGAAGATCGTGCCCAAGCCGCCGCCGTCCTCGGAAGAGCAGGCCGCGATTTTGGATGATGTGCGCGAATATGCCCTGAACTACAGCAAGACGCTGCCGGATTACATCTGCACCGAAGTGGTGCGGCGTTACGCCGCTCCGGCGCGCGGCGGGAAATACGGGAAGTATGCGGGCAACAACGACGAGCCTTCCTGGCAGCTCCAGAACACGCTGACGATCCGGTTGAGCTACTTCGAGCAGAAGGAAGACTACAAGCTGGTCCTGGTGAATAACACTCCAGCGCAGGAAGATTTCCGCAGGGTGGGCGGCACCATATCCACGGGCGATTTCGGCAGCCTGCTCCGACAGGTGTTCGAGCCCGGGAGCGAGACGCATTTTGAATGGGATCACTGGGCGCTGATGCGGACGCGGCCCAGCTATGTGTTCGCATACCAGGTATCGCGGGCGCGCTCGCAGTGGCACGTGACCACCGATGGCGACCTCGACATCATCACCGGTTACAAAGGCTTGATCTGGGTGGATCAGGAAACGCATCAGGTGCTGCGCATCAACATGCAGGCCGTGGAGATCCCGCCGGATTTTCCGGTGAAGTTCGCGAGCGACCAGCTCGATTACGATTACCAGGATTTGGGCGGCGAGAAGTTCCTGTTGCCTCTTCAGGGCGTAGTACGAGTCGACAGCGGCGACATCCTGACGGAGAACAAGAACGAGTTCCACCTGTATCACAAGTACACGAGCTCGTCGGCGATTACCTTCGATACCGACACTACGCCACCGCCTCTTTCGGACGAGCAGACGAAGGAACAGCGGCAGAAATAAACGACCGCTCCCTAGCGGTCGCGGCTCAGATTCAGCGTTTCGACGTGAGCGGCTGTGGCCGAGGCTAAGCCACTCAAGTTATATCCGCCTTCCAGGACCGAAACGATGCGGCCGCCGGCGTGCTGGTCCGCGATACCCATGACGGCATGGGTCAGGTCGCGGAAATCGGTATCGGTCAGGGTGAATTGGCCGAGCAGGTCGTCGATGCGGGAGTCGAAGCCCGCGGAGATCATCACCAGGTCGGGTCGGAATTGCGCGGCCGCGGGCTCGAGGGATTGCTCAACTGCGCCCAGAATCTCTTTGCGGCCGGAGCCGGCGGGGAAGGGGAAATTCATGGTGTATCCCTTACCGGCTCCCGCGCCCGTCTCGGTGGCGCGGCCGGTTCCGGGATAGAGTGGCCACTGGTGCGTGCTGAAGAAGAAGACCGAGGGGTCGGTATAAAAGGTGTCCTGGGTGCCGTTGCCGTGGTGCACGTCCCAATCGACAATCAGCACGCGCTCTAAGCCATGCTTCTTCTGCGCGTAGCGCGCGCCGATGGCGATGTTATTGACGAGGCAAAAGCCCATGCCGCGGTCCGGTGTGGCGTGGTGGCCGGGTGGGCGCACAGCACAAAAGGCATTGCGTGCTTTTCCAGTGACCACGGCATCGACCGCATTCAACACGCCGCCCGCCCCCAGAAGCGCGACTTGCCAGGAATCCGGAGTCACGTCGGTATCGCCCGTGGTCAAGCTTGGATAGCCCACTTCGACGTCGTGTTGCGCGGTACGCAGATACTCGGGGGTATGGCAGAGGAGCAATTCGTCCGCAGTGGCGCAGCGGCTCTCCAGGCGATGCAGCCGGCTCAGAAGGTTCGCTCGTTCCAAGGCTTGCATGATGGCATCGAAGCGCTCCGGGCGTTCGGGATGTTGGCGTCCCGCGAGGTGGCTTCGGCAACGGGCATCAGCAAAGAGGGCAGTGGTTCCTTGCATCGTGTACCCATTGTATGGTGTAGGGCACGGGTCAGAGAGAGTTCAGGTAGGCGATTAAATCGGTCATTTGCTGAGCGGTGAAGCGGGGCCAGGGCAACTTGCGCTGAGTCATCAGCTCCAACATGCGCGGGCCGTGCTCCCAAAGGGCGGAGATCATGGAAATGTCCGAGTAACCGTCCGGGCCTTTGGCTAACTTCGGGGCGCCGCTGGAAGGGTCATTGTGGCAGGTGGCGCAGTTCTTCTCCGCGAAAACCTTTTGGCCGCGCTCTTTGCTACCGTCGCCACGAAAGTACTGCCGTGTCCAGAGATAGCCGACGATCTGGCGCATTTCTTCCTGCGAGAGGTTGGGGGGAGGCTGCTTCATGCTGGCCTGGTGGTTCCACATGTCCAGCGCGATATCGGTGAGGGTCTGATTGCGCAGCAAGGTTTCCAGCGCCAGTTTGCCTTTGTGGCAATCGGCGCAGCCTTTCGACTGGAACAGGGTTGCCCCGGTTTCCGTAGGGGGGAAGGAGAAGGCCGTGGCGAGTTCCCGGGTTTCCGGCAGGCCGCGCAAATACACGAGGATGTCGCGCAGTTGCTGCGCAGTCATAGGGCTCCAGCGCAGCTTGCGTTCGGCATAGGCCTGGCGCATGCGGGCGCCGTGGTTCCACATCTGCTGCGCGAGCACGACCGGGTCAGCGAGCGATTCCCACTTCACGATGGGCGGGGCGCCGGCGGCTTTGGACGTGGTTACGCCGTGGCACTCGGAGCAGTGCAATTCGGTGAAAGCCTGCTTGCCGCGCGCCGCGTCTCCCGGTTTTTCGAAGAACCGGGCAGCCACGAAGTAGGCGAACAGGTCGGCCGCGGATTCGGGCGAAAGCGTCCCTTTGACAATGCCTTGCTTGCGCATGGCGGGCCACATTTCGGGCGCGTGATTCCACATTAAGGCGGCCATGGCGGCCGGGGTGAAGTCGCGGTCGATGTGCTTGCCCAGGTCGGAAGCGAGCGTGCCACCGCGTCCGTTGATGTTGTGGCACTCAACGCAGTGCTCGGTCAGGAAGACCTGCTCGCCGCGCCGGGCTTCGCCCAGAACTTCGTTGGCCGCCAGGGCACTCGAGGCCGCTAGCAGGCCCAGCGCCGCTAATCGAAGGTTGCGCATGGCAGTCTCCTATCGGCTCAGATGGATACCCGTGGTAAAGGCATGGACCCGGAACCCTTCATAAAGATAGAACGGTTCGCCGAATCCGTACCAGCGCCATTCGGTGTTCCAGGCCACATGCTTCGAAAAAGGCAGGGAAAGACGGCCGAGCGGCTGGTAGAACTGAGTGGGCCGGCTTCCCGAAGAAACGAACAACGATCCGCCAAACTCCAAGCGGGGCGTCAACCCGGCATAGCCCGGTAAGGCCAGGCTGACCGTGGAACTGGCCATATGGGCGTTGTCGCGATATGACGAAACAGCGTTGGTGAAGAAAGGCAACGAAATGTAATTGGTAGTGGAATGCAGGAAGGTGTGGTCGTACTCGCCGAGAAAACGGATGCGCTTGCTGTTATTGGGCGTCCAGCTAATGGTCAAGCCTTCGTCCTGAGTTTGAAAATCATAACGCACAGAGGACGCGGGGTTCTGGTTGTTCAGCAGCCTGAAATTGGCGGTGAGCGATAGGGTAGAGGTGGCCTGGAATTGGGCGCGCACGCGCGCCTTGTTGTAGTTATTGAGGCTGGTGCGGAAGTAGACGGCATCGCTCAGGCCGCCTTCATATTCCACATTCATGCGGAGCTTGGAAACGGGACGGAAGGAGGCGCCGGCCAGGGCCACATCGCGGCGCAGGTCGCCGGAAGCCAGGTTGCCGGTCTGGCTGAGTTGCCCGGCGCGGACCGTGGCATCGCCCCAGACGTGGCGGTAGCCGCCGCGGAGGGTGATGCGCGACGTGAGGTCGTACATGGCATCGATCTGTTGCTGGTTGAAGTTGACGATCTGGGATACGGGCAAAGACGTGGGGACGAATACTTGCGCGCTCTTTGTGGATAGATAGGTCGAAAGCGCTCCGAAGGCGGCATCGTGATAGCGGTCCGTCATCCAGGATTCGACGATGCGCAATCGGGGCAAGGGGCGCAGTTCAAAGCCCGCATTGGCGGTTACGTGCGGTTGAGTAGCGTTTGCGGTTCCGATATCGGTGATCCCGCTGTAAAACGCGTTGAGCAGTTCCAGGTTGCCCAGGGCGTTGTCCGTGTAGTGGACATCCGTTTTCGGAAGGCTGTAGAGGAACTGGCCCGTAAGAGTGATCCAGGAGTACGGCGTTGCGGTGATGAGGCCGCGGGAATAGGTGCTGTGGCCCCGGATGGCGTAAGCCTGGGAAAAATTGTTCAGCAAAAGAGTCTGGCCCAGTAGCGCGGCGGCGCGGTCGCCGGAGTTAGGAATGTTGTCGTAACCTTGGGAATCATCTTTGAAGGTGGTTCCGCCCTCTTCGAGCGTGACGTGGAAGCGCGTGTATTCGAAGCGCACGCCGCCCCGGTAGTTATTGGTGCTGTCACGCAGGAGCGAGGGGACGGCGTATTCGTTGTTCGCATCCACGGCCCAGGTTGCGATATCGTGACCGTATCCGCTGTTCTGGCCGTACATCAAGTAGGGGACGATGTGTTTGCCGGGGAAAAATTCGAGATCCACATCGGCCATGCGGCGGTGGATATCGAAGGACTGCTCGTTAAAACCGGCCGGCGCGAACGTGTTGGCGAATGACGGCATGGCATTAAAGTAGGCGATATTGCGGTAATCGGCGCTGAAGTCGTAAACGCCGGATTTCCGCGCGTCCAGGTGAGCGGTGTTATACGGATCGCCCCATTCGGAAGCACGGACTTCCAGGCGATCGAACAGGCGTTTCTTGGGATCCACAATGGAGAAATCCACGCCGAAGAGCTTGGGCCCCTCTCCGAGGTTGACGATGCTTCGGTAAGTGGGCATGCTGCCACGGATGTCCGTCAGCCAGCGGTAACCCAGGTCGACACTGCCGGTAAACCAGTCCTCGGAGGGCGGGGCAGGGGATTCGGCCTTCTGATCGGCCGCAGGCGTAGGGGCCGGCGCCGGCTGCCCGGCGGCGGGCGCGGGGGCTTCCGTCTTCTGCTCTTGCGCCGCAGCCGCAAAAACGAACATCACTGCAATTAGCAATTTCATTTGAGTAGCGCCCGATCCACGTACGACCCGTGCACCTTCTGGTGGCACATGTTGCAATTGGCGAAGCGTGGGCTTCGCAGGTCATGAAAAGCCGGCGGCACGGTGCCCAGCGGTCCGTTGGCTGCCGGGGCTGGCCTGGGAGCAGGCAGATTGGCGTGGCATTCCAGACAAACGAACTCAACCTTTGCCCTGGTCAGCATGCGCGGATTCGCCGACCCGTGCGGTTCGTGGCAAGCGGTGCAGCCTTCCAGGCGGACGGGGGCGTGCTCATAAACGAACGGCCCCGACTTGTCTCCGTGACATTTGAAGCAGCCGGGCTCGTTGGCGCGGGCGGTTTGCAATTGATGCGGCAGAACGGTGCCGTGGGGATCATGGCAATCCACGCACGACATGGCGCCTTCGGGCAGGCGATGCTTGTAAGGCCGCTGAAAGCTCGCCCAAACGTCGCTGTGGCAACCCGCGCACTGTTCGTTGACGTCGGCGGGCTTGCGGGCCACTAAACCATTGGGTCCGTTTTTGTGGATGGCGTGGCAGGCGGTGCAGGCGACCTGGTTCTTGGCGTGGCTGCTGTTGATCCGCCCGATGTGGGTGGCGGTGTTCTGGTGGCAGGAAAGGCAGATGCGATCGGTTTCGGCCGGCTTCAATTTCGCCGGCTGGCGGATGTCAGCGGCCGATACCGATTCGGTGTGTTTGGCTGCGGGGCCGTGGCACGATTCGCAGGCATTGCCGGCGTGCCCGTACTTCTTATCGGTATCCACCAGGTGGTGAGGATTCTTGGCGAACGCCTTGGAGATATCTTCGTGGCATAAGGCGCAGGCTTCCGAGCCGGCATAGTCGGTTTTTGGCTGGGCGGAAGCGGCGGGCGTAAAGAAGATGGTCATCAGAGCGAGCGCGGCAAGGTTCCAGCGAGAGACGCCGGCCTCCGGCCGGGGGGCCGGATGAAATCCGGCCCGCAGGCTGAAAGCCTGCCCTACCAAGTTGTGGTTATTTGCCGGCATGGACCATATCGACATCGAAGGCTGCTCCGGTGGAGTGGCACACATCGCAGCTTTCGCCGTACTTCGGATCGGTGTTGGCCTGCGCGTGGGCCAGGGCGGATTGGTTCAAGTGGCATGCAGTACATGCGGAGGTGGTAGGCGGTACGGGGTTCAAGAGACCTTGCGGATCGATCACATTGTTTTTGCCGATGCCGATCGGGAAGATCGCTTCCGTGGGTGCAGGCGTCTGCACGTGGCACATATAGCACTTGGCCGTATCGCCGGTCGAACCGGTGGGCCCCATGGCGGGGTACCGGACGCCGGTATTGGGAATGGATTTGGGGACCGAAGCGAAATTAGCGCCAAAATCGGTCGTCCCAACGACGAAGTTGGCTCCAAATTGCCCGAGATTTTCGCCAGTGTGAATCTTGTGCACGAATTGGGCGAAGTTGATGGCTTGTCCAGGGGCGGGTGCAGAGGCCGTGTTGCTGGGGTTGTGGCACACGACGCAATATTCGGTCTGGTTCCGATTCCCGCCGTGCACGGACAACTCGGCGTGGCATTGATTGCAGTTATTGATGTTGACCACGGCCCGGCGCGGTTGAACCGGGGAACCGTCCACCGAGAAGTACGCCACCACATTCTTCGCGCCTACGTTGACGGTCTGCGCCTGCTCGGTGCCGGGGAGAATGGAAACCATGCGCCGGCCTTCCATACCAATGGCATAGGTGCCTTTCGCATTGGCCGGAACAGCGTGAGTGAAGTTATATGTGCAGGTGCCATCGGGGCTGCACTTAGCGGCAGTAAGCGCGCTTTCGGAAACGTATCCTGGCGTGGTGACGTCGGAGCCGAAGCTGGTATACCCAAAATCGGACGTCGGACCCGCCATCACCAAGGAGAGCCGGGCACCGCTGCCGGTAGCAGCCAACTGGGTATTGGTCACTCCGTTGCCTTGGAAGTCTTTCAAGGTGAAGGTGACGGTCGGTTTGTTGCCGGCAGCGCCATTATCGACTTTGAGGATCTTCATCACCAGACCCGGGTTCGCGGTAGTGTCCACCGGGATGGTGTGCGCGCCTGTGATCGAGGCATCGAATTCCAAATTGCCCTGCGGGATGTGACAGGTGGAGCACAGAGTATCGCCGACCTGCGGCAGGTTGTTGGCCGAATGGTTCTTGCCGGTGGTGAAATTCACGTCATCGTGGCAGGAGCCGCACGCTGCCTGGCTGGGGTTCGTCAGCCAATTGTTCGCCTGAATGGCGCCGGTCACCTTCGTGTCCTCGTGGCAGAACGAGCAGCGCCGCACATCCGATGGCATAACCACGGTTGACCAGTCGGACACGCTCTGGTTGAAGCCAATGATCTGGTAGGGCGTGCCGGCTTGTACGCTGGGCAGGGTGGCGCCGGCATGAATCTTATGAATGAAGACCTTCATGTCGACTGAGTTACCGGTGTCGGGGTCAACGGTTTGGGGTTGGTGGCACATGACGCAGAGATCCACGCTTTTGCGCGATCCGCCATGAGCGGCGAGCGAATCGTGGCACTTGTTGCAGGAAGCGGTGCGGATGACATCGCGGTTGTTCGATGGCGTGCCGCCCGCAGGAACCCAGGTAGCAGTGGCGTCGTCGTAGTTGGTCCCCAGGTCAAATTCCGTCAGGTTGCGCGAGCCGTAAACACCGATGCGATGGGTGGTGGTGGGATCGTAGGGCGCGTTGTTCTGGCCTACGGCTTTAGTTTTAAAGGTGTAGATATATTCTCCCGGGCCTACCTGCTGAGTGGTTCCACCCGAATCGGTGCCGGCCTGGGTGGCGCTTACGTGAGTAATCGGGCTTGTCTGTACGCGGGTCGTGTAAGCAAAAAATTGCGATTGGCCCTTGGGAATATAGGCGCATAGAAAGCTCAGGGAAATCGGCCCCGGCGTTTGAATTCCTTGCTGGTCCAAAGCGACTCCCTTGGGATCCGACAGCTTGTAATCGACGCTGATGGTGCCGTCTTGAGCGACGTTGGCCGAGACAATCTGGATATTCAGACCGGGCCGGATGAACTGCAGCGTACTAGACGTGGCGTAGTATTCCTTATCGTGAATCGTAAATTCCGTTTTCTTCGCGGCGCTCCTGAGTGCGACTGCACCCCCGACCAGAGCCAGCGCCAGAGCTAAGCTATAACGGCCAAGCCGGAAAACAGAAAATGGCATCCGCATAACTCCTCTTCCTAACTTCAATTTCCCTGACGTTCCGTGGCTTGGCGGGAAACAACCCGTCGAGTCCGATGGAACATGCCGTACCGGCCCGAGCACGTACAATAGAGCACTCGACTGTCCAGAAATTAAACAGTCCGAATGAGATACCAAAATCTTTTCTTTTGAATAAATTGGGGAATCAGGCTGGATATGGCTCAGGAAATCCCCTTGGCCCATTTGGGGCAAAAGACATGGCGAACTGGGGGAAAACACGACGGAAGGAGACAAAAGGGGCGGTTTTTGAAAAAACGAACTCGGACCGGCGTCCGGCGGGTGGCAGACGACAAACCTTGACCGTCTGCCCCACGGGTTATTGCGGGACTTCTTTAGCTGCGGTGCGGGAGCCGAACGGGAAATGAATCCGCAGGACGCGCTCGCGGTGGCGCTCGTCTTCGAGGGCGCGCCTGCGGGCACGCAACAGATCGTGCAGCGAAACCATTCCGGCGAGGGTGCGGGTGTCCTCCCGCTCGACCACGGGCATGCGGGTCACACCTTTTTCCGCCATCCTGTACACCACCAGGCGCAAAGGTTCATCGGCATACGCGACGATGGCATTGGGCTGGGCGAAGTTAGTTAAGGGGAGATCCGCGTCGTTTTCCTCCTGGAGGATTTGCTGCAGGTTGGCGCGGGTAATCACCCCGACCAGGCGCTTATCCTTGTCGACAATGGGGTACAGCAATTGGCCCCGGCGCTCGTGATCGGGGTGGAGCGAGCGCTGCAGTTCGCGCGGCGTACTGGCGGCGGGCAGGGCAATGACTTTGCTGCGCATCACCTCGCGGACAAACAGGATTTCCAACGGATCCACGGCATACTCGCGGCTGAGGTGATATCCGCGCCGGGCGACTTTCTCGGTCAGGATGGAGCGCCGCAGGACTAATACAGTAAATGCGTGGGCGATGGTGACGGCCAGAAGTAGCGGCACGAGCATGTTCACGTCATGCGTCAGTTCCAGCGCGAAGATGACGCCGGTGAACGGCGAGCGCATGGTGCCACCGAGGATGGCTCCCATGCTGACCAGCGGCCAGAAGCCCATGCCCTCATTGGGGAGAAACATGGCTTCGAGGCCGCCCAACGCGCCACCCATCATGAGCAACGGGGCGAGCACGCCGCCCGAAGTTCCCGACCCCAGTGAAAAGGCCCAGATAAAAGACTTCACCAACAAAATCCCGAAAATCATGTTGCGCGGCACGGATCCCTGCAGCAAGGCGCCGATGGTATCGTAGCCGACGCCCAAAGCCTGCGGGAAGATAAGGCCGCCCAACCCGATCGCCAACCCTCCCAGCAGCGGCCACCACATCCAGTGAATGGGCAAGAGGTTGAAGAAGTCTTCCGCAGCGTAAACAGCGGCGGTGAGCAGCGCAGAAAGAGCGCCCGCCAGGATTCCCACAACCACGCAACCCAGCAATCCCTCCGGACCGATGAAAACCGGGTGCGGCGGAGTCGGAAACAGCGGTCCCAAACCCAGGATGTAGCGCCGCGCCGCGCCTGCCGTTACGCTCGCTAGAGCTACGGGGATTAAGCTCCGGGGCTTCCATTCGAACAATAAGAGCTCCACGGCCAGCAGGACCGCCGCCACCGGAGAGGCAAAGGTGGCCGACATTCCGGCTGCCGCCCCCGCAACTAACAACGTTTTGCGTTCGACGCTGGAAAGCCGGAAGAGTTGCGCGATCATGGAGCCGAAGGCGCCGCCGGTCATAATGATGGGACCTTCCGCGCCGAACGGCCCGCCCGAGCCAATGGAGATGGCGCTGGAAAGCGGCTTGAGGATGGCCACCTTCGGTTCCACCTTACTGCCGTTGATCAGGATGGCCTCAATGGCCTCTGGAATACCGTGCCCTCGGATGCGCTCCGAACCATAGCGCGCCATCAGGCCGATAATCAGGGCTCCTACGACCGGCACTGCTACTTCCCAAAGGCCCAGGTGATTCCCTGCGGGTGATACGAGGGCTGTTCCCCACCGCTGGTAAAAGAAGAAGTTGGTGAAAATTCCGATTAGTTTCAGGAGGAGGTAGGCCACATACGCGCTCACCAGGCCAATTCCCACCGCCAGGCCCGAAATCGAAAGCACGCGGGGCGTCATCGTGAAATCGCCCAGCTTATCCATCATGGCCGATTCGTGCGGATGAACCATCTTGTGTATGGCGGTCTTGAGCCGTGAAAACATCCTTCTCCTTGGTATGGGTGCTATTCAGAAGGTTGGAGGAGCGCGCGTAAAGACTCCGCCAACATCGGCCCGGTATTCCGCAATTCCTGGCGGTGCGTGACCGATAGATCCTGCAACTTACGTTCTCCTTCTGCTGTGAGCGCTACCCGAACTTCCCTTCGATCTGTCATACTGCGCACGCGTTCTACCCATCCGTGATCTTGCAAGCGGTCCACCAAGCCGACTGCGCTGTTATGGCGGATCAGCAAGTGCTCCGCCAGCATCCCAATCGTCGGGCTGGCTTGTTCTGTGAGGGCCCGGATTGCTAATAACATCTGGTGTTGCTGCGGCTCCAGGCCCGCAGCGCGGGCGGCTTCCTCGCTGAAATGCAGGAACCGCCTGATCAGGAAACGAAATTCGCCTAAGGACGCGTAGTCCCGCGCGGTCAACGTTTCCGAGCTTGTCATTCAGTTATATCGTATCACGATATTTATTGCGGGGCGGCAAAGAAGTACGGCAGCAAGGAGAGCGGCAAGGAAGGGTGCGCTTTGCGATTTAAATCCAGATTGGAAACAATGCGGGTATCGGTACTACCCGCATTCGGGGGTAATGCGGACTATCTGGGATTACTCTGTGGTCAGCACACTATATACTGTGGGGAAAATCCCAATGCATCGATCAGTAATTTTCGGTACTATTTAAAATTTCTCTTGATTCCTGGGTATACGGTGTTTACATTAAGAACTGTCCCAAATGGTACTAAGGAAAATCTGGGAACCAAACAGACTAGGAGATTCAGAAGAGATGACGCCGCTGATGCTCCCCTCCCCCGCTTCTGAACAAAGAAGCCGAAGCTTAGCCGTCCACCTGCTCCGCCGGCAGGCACTCGAAAGGCTATATCGCCGTCGAGAAGCAGTGGATGATCTGATCCGTTCTTTAGAGGCCTACCAACGGGAAAGCCCGGCGCAACGACCCCGATGTTTGGACATCAGTGCTGCTGCGCGGAAGTGCTCGTAAGGTTTCTCTCGATCGCGAATTTCACCAGCCCTACCAGGTCACGCACCTGGAGCTTGCGCATGAGGCTGGCGCGATAGGTATCCACGGTTTTGGGGCTGATGCCGAGGCGGTCAGCGATGTCCTTGGCTCGGAGCCCGTTGACGAGATAAGAAAAGACTTCGATTTCCCGCGCGCTCAGTACGGCCAGGGGGTCGTGGCGGCGGCTCTCATCTCCCTGCGCAAACAAGCCGGCGCCGCGAAGTAGCGGTGACACGTAGACTCCGCCATCCTGCACAAAGTGGACGGCATCGATGAGGTGGCGCGAAGGACCGTCTTTTAGCAGATAGGCGTCCGCTCCGGCGCGGAGGGCGTCACGAACGGTGGCTTCGTCGCGCGTGATGGAAAGAATCATCAGCTTCGACCGGGAGCCGGTCGCGCGCAACCGGCGGATCACTTCGATGCCGGTCAGCCCGGGCATATGCATATCGAGGATGGCGAAGTCGGGGTTGAGGGAACGGACCATTTCGAGCGCCGCAACGCCGTCGGAGCATTGCCCGAGGATCCGCAATCCATGGCCCGAACAGAGGGCGGCAATGCCCTCCCGCACAATATTGTGATCGTCTGCGAGCACCACGGTGGTTTGCGTCGCTATCTCCATACCTCCCCCTATGGCCGCCGCGGCCGGCTCTTATTCGGCGGACGGATCGAGCGGCACGACTGCCAGTAGCCGGGTTCCTTTGGAACCGGATTCGATTTGCAAAGATCCGCCGAGATGTTCCGTTTGCTCCCGAATGGTACGCAACCCGATCCCCGCCGCCAAAGACGGCGGCGCCTCTGAGAGCCCTTTCACGTCGAACCCGATCCCGTTGTCTTCAACCCGGAGCGCGATATCCCGATCGCGTAGTTCGAGCGTCAATTCCGCTCGCGTAGCCCGGGAATGCCGGACCAAGTTGGAAATAGCCTCCTGGGCGGCACGATAGATCAGGACTTTGGCGTCCAATTCCGGTTGTTGCGGCAACCTGTCCAACCGGAGATGAGCTTCGAACGTTTGCGGAATGCCGCTCAGATCCCAAAGCTGTTCCAGCGCGGATTCCAAGGTGAGCCTTTGCCATTCCGGCGGGTGCAGCCTCTTGGCAATCGAGCGCACTTGCTCCAACGCGTCGGCCGACAGCGCCGAGATCCGCTCCAGCGCCGTCTGCACAACCGGGCTGCCGGCTGTCAGATTCGAAGACACGATCTCGAGTTGGAGCCGTATGGCAGAAAGCAGTTGCCCGACGCCTGTGTGGAGTTCCGCTCCCAAACGCTGGCGTTCGCGCTCGATCTGGCGGAGGACATTCGGCTCCGGCGCGCGAGAGCGCTCCTTGGCCCGAAGGTTGCCTTCCGCTTGCTGCAGGCGGAAGTAATGCTGCAGCAGATTGAGTTGCACGCGCAGTAGTCCTTCCAAGTCGGAATCGACGCCGGCTTGCCCCAAGCGCAACAGCACGCGGCCCCCGGCTTCGCGTAATTGCGCCAAGCAATGTTCGGAGCTTTTCCCAGGGTTCGCCGCAAGGCTTTCCCGCGCCTGGCCCGGCAGGGTATTCACCAGATTGTTCATTCGTGTGAGTGCGCGGTGCGCTTGCGGATTCACCCAGGGCACGTTTCCCCACCGGTCCCAAATAGACGAGTGTGTAACCCAAATTAGCGCGAAGCGATACCCCCTTGTAGGCGTTTCACACGCTCTCCTCTGGCGTCTGGATTCGTAGCCAGAATGGCAGTTTGCATTCCCGCTTGCAATCACCTTACGTACCTAGTACGTGGATTACTAAATGTAGTACTTGCATAGAGATCCGTAAAAGTATTATAAGTGAAACACTGATGCCGGGCGCCTGGAAAAACGTACCCCGAACGGTAATTTTTCTCGCGGGAGTGGCGGCTGGCGCCGTAACTGCGGCGCGGCGTCGCCGGGATCCGCAAGCTGCGGAAATCGAGTTACTCAAGCATTCCGTGGAAACCCTCGAGGCGCGCCTCTCGGCAGCGGAGTCTGCCGCTGCGAGCCGCTTTGGCGAACTGGAAACGCGAATTGACGAGCAAGGCGCCAAGCTTGCCGAGATTCCAACGACCGGCCAGATCGTGGCGGCCATGGAGCAGTTGCTCTCTAAAACGATGAGCTCTCTGGATGACCGTCTCCACGCCCAGGCACAGTCGATAGAGACCTTAAAAACAACTGTTTCTCAAACCGATGGCCTGCTAGAGAAGGTTTTGGAATCGCTGGATTCCCTGCAACCGTTTTCCGGCGATCCCAGCCTGTCGGCTTCTTCGCTGGTACCAACCGGCGCAGTCGAAGACTAATTCCGAGGACCACGGCCTCCCGATTAGATCAAAGGTTCTAGGCGAACTCCTGGTGGATTTCCTTAGATGAACTTCCGACGAAAATTTCTTATCGTTAAGAATCGGACATGGATTTTGCAAAGGTTCTGGCTCAACTGCGGGAAGAACTACGCGCTCTGGACATGGCGATCGAGAGCTTGGAACGTCTGCAGCGCGGAGGCAAACGCCGGGGCCGTCCCCCGATTTGGCTCAGCCAGGAAAAACCTAGCAGCCCGCCCATCAATCGGAAACCTCGTAAGCGGCCGCCGGAGGGCGAAGAGTAAATAGCCTCTCACCAACAGGAGGGAATGTTAAAGCAGTAGCGCATTTAAAACGGCACGTCGTCGTCGGTGATGCCTTGGCTGAAATCGTCCGGCGGAGCCGAGGCCGCTGAGGGAGGTGCAGCTGCGGGCCGCTGTGCCGAGCGCGGCATGGAGACGGGCTGACTGAAATCGCCTCCGCCAGCGCCGCTCGAATCGCCACGGCTTCCCAGCAAAATCAGATCTTCGACCACGATTTCCGTGGTGTAGCGTTTCTGTCCTTCTTTATCTTCCCAACTGCGTGTTTGCAAGCGGCCCTCGATGAAAACCGAAGTGCCTTTGGTGAGGTAGTTGGCGCGCGTTTCGGAGCGCCACAGGACGCAGCGGTGCCACTCAGTTTCCTCTTTCCATTCACCGGTCTGCTGGTCTTTCCAGCGGCGATTGGTCGCAACGGTAAAGTTAGAGACGGCCGTGCCGGAGGGAGTGTACTTAGTCTCGGCATCTTTGCCGAGGTTCCCCATCAAAATGACCTTGTTGACACTGCGGGATGCCATGTTAACCAGACTGTACCACAACACACCGGGCTAAGACGCGGTTCCATCTACCGCCGCGTATCCGCGGTGGATAGAGGGCAAGGGGCAGAAAGTTTACGCGCTTCTTCCTTTGGAAAGTATGGGCTGACGTGTTCCAGGGATTGCTCCAAATAAGGACGAGAAGCGCAGGAACCGGCGGCTACGGCAGCCAGGTGCCGCCACGCCGAGGCGTCCTCCCGCAAGGCGTCCGGAAGCCCGGCATTGAGGGCGGTGGTGAATTCTTCTTCTGCCGAGGCGTAATCCTTGCGACGCTCGAGCAGGATGCCGCGATAGAGATGCGCTTCTCCGGAATTCACGTCGGACGCATGGGCCAAAGCGGTGCGTGCGGCCAAGTTGTAGTCCGCCAATGCTTCGGCGGAGTTTCCGGATTCTTCCTTGGCACGGCCACGGAAATAAATGGCGCGGGTGAGGCTTGGGTCGGCTCGAATGGCTGCATCCAGGCTGCCGACTGCAGCGGTGAAATCGCGGCTCAATAGCTGCGCCCCTCCCAAATCGGTCAAAACCTGGGCCATCACGGGCTGCGGATCGAGACGCACCAGCCAGTCAGCCGGAGGTTCGCGCTGCTCCCGCGTCCAAACTTCGACCGCCTGACGGTATTGACTGGCAGCCTCCGCATAGTTTCTGTCCGCAAATGCTTGCTGCCCCTTGGCCCAATGCGACCAGGGGTCATCCGGTATACCGGTAAGGTCGCGAGCCGCGCGGAGACGGTCGTCTTCCCGGAGCGCAATCCAACCTAGCCAGACGTGAGCGGTGCGGACTAGCCTCTGGCATAGGTCTGCGGACATGATTGCGGCGGAGCAGACCGGCGGATCGGCCGCAGCGGAAAACTCGTGCCGGGCGCGCATCCACGCGCCGGAACCGGATGACGGTTCCAACTCTGCAATTTGCGCCAGGATGCGCAAGCCCGAGGAAACCGGCTCTGGCAGAGCTGCTTTTCCACTAATCCGCTGCGGCCAAGTCTCGATCGCCTTGGCGAACTCGGCGCTAGCCGCCTGAAAGTCCGCCGCGCCGCGAGTGATGGTCGCGCCCGCCAAGGCGCAATACCCTTTGCGGAAATGTGCCAACGCCAGTTCGGCCGGGACGGCGACCGCGAGGTATGCCGCCTCAGACTGAACGCAGCGTTCCGTATCCGGGAGTTGTGGCGGGATAGCTGCACGAACCCGCTCGAAATCGGACTGAGCCCGCAGCGCTAATGCTAACTGCGCCTCGTCGGCGGCACAAAGTGCCAGCGCACTCATGAGCAGGAGGATACCGGGGCGCATGAACTCTACAATTGTTGCTGGTCAAGCCGGGTATTAAGACCCACCGCCGACCATGGGTGTGCCAATTTTACGCGGCTCGTTCCGCCGGGATAGCCTCGGTGACAGGTATCGGCTCGCCCAGCATGGGCTGCACCTTACATGCCGGACAACAGTGAGGGCAATACCATCCGTGTAATTCCTCGGGCATATGTAGCCGTCCGGGCCAGGATCCACAGATGTCGCAACAGCCTTTTACACGTTCGGAGATATGACAATTTGGCCTCATGGCGAAGTTATCATGCAGGTAAACTGCCAAATCTGTAAAGCAATGTAGGCAGGGAGACTTTAGACCCGCCGCTTACGGGAAGGAGTGCCGGCATGGCCGAGGACGCGGAAGACGCGCAAAACCAGGATCACGTTAATCACCCAAATCAGGATTGCCGCAGTGGTCCAGAAGGCCAGCATGTCCACTGAATTAGCACGAAAACGACCAATGTGCGGGCGACCGGGGTATGTAGCCATAGGATAATTTTTCGCATTGCCGCGAAGCGACTTCGGCTTGGGGCCCGCGGCGCGGCTGGCTGATGAGGGCGTGGGGGCCGAAAATCGCGCGGCGGGACGAGTAAGTGGCGTATAATCAAAAAAAGAACCCTGAGAGGATTTGTGCCCGGACGTACGTTCTTCCGTCTTTTTAGTCACTTACAGATGCTGCCGATTTTGGAAAGCGGCGAGGAAACACTCGTCGGAGGGCAGGCCGTATTGGAGGGCGTGATGATGCGCGCCCCCCACAGCTATTGCGTGGCGGTACGCAAGCCGGATGGCGAATTGACGACGGAAGAGATGCCGTTGGCGCGCATGTCGGAGAAATATCCGATTTTCAAATACCCCCTCTTGCGAGGCGTGGGAACGCTTTGTCAAGCGATGCTGCTGGGTGGCAAGGCGCTGAAATTCTCTGCGGGCGCGGCCATGCCGGATACCAGCATCTCGCCCCAGAAAAGTGAAAAGAAGGAAGAGTTGCCCGGCTGGGCATTCGTCGGCCCCCTGGTTTTTTCCCTCCTGTTTTTCATCGTGGCGTATAAATTAGTGCCGCTGTTTCTGGCCACTCAGTTGGAAAAAGTTTACCCCATACTGGCCGGCCGGTTCGCTTTCAATCTGACGGACGGCATTTTCCGGCTGGCGATTTTGCTGGCCCTGCTTTACGGGATCTCTCGTTTCAAAGACATCCGCCGCACCTTCGAATATCACGGCGCCGAGCACAAGGTGGTCTTCAACTTTGAATCCGGCCAGCCGGTTAACGTCGAAAATGCGCAGCGGTACACCACGTTCCATCCGCGCTGCGGGACCAGCTTCCTGTTTGTGCTGTTCTTCCTGGCGATTCCCGTTTACGCTCTCATTCCTTTCGATGGCTTCGTGGCCAAGTTGCTGTGCCGGATTGCTCTGATTCCGCTGCTGGTCGGGCTCAGTTATGAGTTGATCCGCTTTGCCGCCAAGCGTCGCGGGTCGCTCCTGGCTCTGCTGACCACCCCCGGCCTTTGGATGCAGCGTATCACCACCAAGCCGCCCGATGATGGCCAAACCGCAGTTGCGATCCATGCTTTGGAAGGCGCCATGGCGCTGGAAAAATCGCAGGGCGGGGAACTGGTCATCGCTTAACTCCCCATGCAGTACGCTGCGAAACTCGATCAGCTCGAAAAGCGCTTCGAAGGCTTGAACGAGCAGATGGCCGACCCCGCTGTGATCGGCGACGCTGCGGAGTACCGGAAAATCACCAAGGCGCACAGCGAGCTTTCGGAAATCGTCGGAAAATACCGGGAATGGAAGCGCGTGGACGATTCATTGGCGCAAGCGCGTGCGATGCTGGATGAGCGCGATCCGGAGTTGCGCGCGATGGCCGAAGAGGAAGCCGCGCGGCTGGAGCCCGAACTCGCATCGATCGAAGAACAGCTTAAGATTCTGCTGCTGCCCAAGGACCCGCTCGACGATAAGAACGTAGTGCTGGAAATCCGGGCGGGTACCGGCGGCGATGAAGCCACTCTCTTCGCGGCGGAAATCTTCCGCATGTATAGCCGATACGCTGAAACGCAAGGCTGGAAAATTGAAGTCACCTCCACCAGCGAATCTTCCGTTGGCGGTCTCAAGGAAGTAATTGCGCTGGTGAGCGGCGATAAAGTTTATAGCAAGTTGAAGTACGAAAGCGGCGTGCACCGGGTGCAGCGCGTTCCCGTTACCGAGCAGCAGGGCCGCGTGCACACTTCGGCGATCACTGTGGCGGTTCTGCCGGAAGCTGACGAAGTCGAAATCAAGATTGACCCGAAAGATATCCGGATCGATACGTTCTGCTCTTCGGGGCCGGGCGGCCAGTCGGTGAACACGACCTATTCGGCGGTACGCATCACACACCTGCCCACGGGGTTGGTGGTCTCCTGTCAGGACGAAAAATCGCAGATCAAGAATCGCGCCAAGGCCGAGCGCGTGTTGCGTTCGCGGCTCTATGAAATGGAGCTGGAAAAACAGCAGGCGGCGCTGGGCGCGGAGCGGCGCAGCATGGTGGGCACGGGCGACCGCAGCGAGAAGATTCGCACCTACAATTTCCCGCAAAACCGCGTTACCGACCATCGCATCGGCCTGACACTGCATCAACTGGATTTCGTGATGGACGGGAAACTCGATCCCATCATGGATGCGCTCACGACTTACTACCAGACGGAAAAACTGCGGCAGCAGGGCGAGCAGACAGCGGCCGATTAAACATCCAACGCTCCCTCGCGGTCGAGCTGCAAGCAGCGGCTCGGAAACGAAACACACCTGTTACTATGACCGTTCAGACCGCGCTTCTGCAGGGTACGCGGCTGCTGGAAGAAGGCAGCATTGCCGTGCCGCGGCTCACGGCCGAAGTCTTGCTGGCGCACGCCATGCATGCCGAGCGGGTCTATCTCTTCGCCCACTCTGAGCAGGAGTTACGCGAAGTCGAGTGGATCCATTACGGCCGATACCTGCACGAGCGCATGCAGGGCAAGCCGACGCAATATATCACTAAGCGCCAGGAGTTTTACGGACGCGAATTCCGCGTCACGCCAGACGTGCTGATTCCGCGCCCCGAAACGGAACATGTGGTGGAATTGGCCTTGCGGCTCGCGCGCGGCGCGCGGCGCTTCCTGGATGTGGGGACCGGATCGGGCGCACTGGCCGTTACGCTTCAATTGGAAACCGGAGCGGAGGCGTGGGCCACCGACATCTCTAAGAAGGCTGCAGCAGTGGCTGCCTCGAATGCTTCGCACCTCGGGGCACGCGTTTCGTTCGCTGTGTGCGACACCATGGACGCCATTGCCACGGCTTCCGTGGACCTCATCGTTTCGAACCCTCCCTACGTGCCCCGCTCGGAGCGGCAGGGATTGCAGCGCGAAGTGCGCGATTGGGAACCCAAAGTGGCTCTGTTCGCCGGCGCGAGTGGTTTTGAGATTTACGAACGGATCGTTGCCGATGCTCCGCGCGTCTTACGCCCGGGGGGCTGGCTCATCATGGAACTGGGGTTCGGCGGCCGTGACCGCGTGAGTGAGTTGCTAGCCGGCTGGGGAGACGTACAGATTGAGCCGGACCTGGCGGGTATCCCGCGGGTCATTGCGGCGCGGTACCCTGGGGCCTAGACAAGCTCATGAAGACTTACTTCCACGTCGACATGGATGCCTTCTTCGTGTCGGTGGAAGAGCTTTTCGATCCTTCGCTCAAAGGGAAGCCGGTGGTCGTGGGCGGCCGGCCCAACGAGCGTGGTGTGGTCTCGGCCGCTTCCTATGCCGCGCGAAAGTTCGGCGTGCACTCCGCCATGCCGCTGCGCACGGCGTACAAGCTTTGCCCGCAAGCCATCTTCGTCGATGGGCACCCCACGCGGTATCGCGAGTACTCCCAGAAGGTGTATGGCGTACTCCAGCAGTTCTCTCCTTTGGTCGAGATTGCGTCTATCGATGAGGCCTATGTTGATATGACCGGCACTTCGCGTCTGCACGGGCCGCCCTTGCAGGCGGCCCATCGGCTGCACCAGCGGATGAAGGAAGAAACCGCGCTCAACTGCTCGATCGGCATCGCTACATCTCGCCTGGTGGCGAAGATCTGTTCGGATCAGGCTAAGCCGAACGGCGTGTTATGGGTCATTCCGGGCCAGGAAGCGGACTTTCTCGCTCCGCTCGATGTGCGCAGAGTGCCCGGCGTCGGCAAGGTCACCGAGAAAAACTTGCATGCATTCGGCATCCGCAAGATTGGCGATCTTGCCCGTTTGGAGGAGTCTTTTCTGCAGGAGCGGTTCGGGAAGTGGGGTCTGGCGCTGGCCGGGAAATCGCGAGGTCTGGATGCCGGAGGCTGGTTCGATACGGAAATCGGCGAAGGCACGGCGCCGAAGTCTATCAGCCACGAACACACCTTCTCGGAGGATACTGCCGACTTGGCGCAGATCGAATCCACCTTAGCGCACCTTTCCGAGATGGTCGGCCGCCGCCTGCGTGAGCATGGCCTGCACGCCCGCACGTTGCAGCTCAAGCTCCGGTACTCCGATTTCTCGACGATCACGCGCGCGCACTCTCTGGCACGGCCGACGCAGTTGGATACCGAGTTATTCGCGGAAATTCGCGAGTTGTTCCGGCGCAACTGGAAACCTGGCGCGGCCGTGCGTCTGCTCGGTGTACATGCCTCCTCGTTCGTAGAGGAATCCGAGCAGATGGACCTCATCGGCGAGGACCACCATCAGCGCTGGCGCGAGGCGTTGGCCGCCGCAGACCGGCTACGGGACCGCTTCGGCGAATCAGCCATCTCACTGGCGGCCGGCATGCGCGGGAAATTTCGCGAACGCACTCATGAAAATCCGGCGGGGCTGCCCGGAAAAAAACCGGTTGAAGAGTAATGAATAAGGACACAGGACCGCTCCCTCTGGTCGCGGCTCGGAAAGAGGAGTGGATCAGAACAGAAACACCCCATCGGACCGCCGAACAGCCGCTAGTAACCGCGCTTTTGGCCAAGATTCACGAACAACTGGAGCGGGCCGGGCACTTGATCGGCTGCCTGCCGGACAATCGGCTGGACTGGACGCCGGGTTACGAGCGCTCCTGGCCAGTGGGCTTGCTGCTGGGCCATCTATTGGAATGCGGGGCCGGAATTTGCGCGGTTCTGGCCGCGGCCGAGCCCGAACGGCTCTCCCACTTCAACGAACTCCGAAAACTGCCTGTCAACCACCGCTGTTCGCGCGAGGAAGCCCTCGATCGAATGCGGTTGTACGGCGCGTGTCTCGATGAAGCGTTCCCGCTGCTAACGGACGCCGATTTAAGCCGCTCGATTCCCACTGTCTTTGTTCCGGCGGGGGAGCCTATTCTCACGCTGCTGCTTGGCAACCTGGAGCACCTCATTAATCACAAACACCAACTGTTCCTGTACCTGAGGCTGATGGGAGTTCAAGTCGATACCGGGGATTTATACCAGTTCCGCGGCACAGTAGAATAGACACATGGACCTGAACCGAAAGACTGTCGCTATCCTGATCGCGCTAGGTGTCTGCGGAAGGCTGATTCCGCATCCCTGGAACTTCACGCCGATGATGGCAGTCGCGTTCTATGCCGGAGCCAAATCGGAGAAGCTGCGCTTGGCCATCTTGGTGACGGTGCTGACGCTTCTGATCAGTGACGCCATACTCGGGTTCTACAGCGGAATGTGGTACGTGTATGCGGCATCTCTGGTGCCGATCTTCTTTGGAAGATTTTTGGCCAGGGGGAACGAGGTGGGCTCGATTGCGGCTGCCGCGATCTGCTCGAGCCTTTCGTTTTTTGTGCTGACGAATTTTGCAGTGTGGGCCGTTGGCTCACTATATCCGCACACGGCTTCTGGCTTGACGACCTGCTTTACGGCCGCGATTCCCTTTTATCGCAACCAGGTGTTCGGGGACGCCTTCTACACGATTGCCTTATTTGGCGGTGAGTGGCTCCTGCAGCGGCTGCTCCAACCTGCCACGCGGACCGCGTAAGGCATGCGCGTAGTTTCGCTGCTCGCCAGCGCCACGGAAATCGTTTGTGCGCTAGGGGCTGGTGACAGCCTGGTCGGGCGCTCGCATGAGTGCGATAACCCGTCCTGGGTTCGATCCCTTGCGCCTTGCAGCGAGCCGGCCTTCGACGTCTCGGTATCGAGCCGTGCGATCGATGCCGAAGTGAACCGCAGAATCCGCGCGGGAGAACCGCTTTACCACATTCATAGCGATCGTATTCGCGCGCTGCAGCCGGACCTGGTGATTGCACAGACGCATTGCGCGGTTTGCGCCGTAACACCGGAAGATGTTCAGCGGAGCGGTTGCGATGCGCTGACGGAACAGGTGCTAGGGCTCGCGGCAGGGTCGCTATCGGAGATTTTGGATACTATCCGGCAAATCGCAAAGGCGATAGGGCGCGAGAGCCAAGGGTGTGAAGTGATCACCCGCGAGCGGCAGCGGATGGAAGCCGTGCGAATGCGAACCGAGGGCGAGCGGCGGCCTACGGTGGCCATGTTGGAATGGACCGACCCCATATTTCCGATGGGAAACTGGGGGCCGGAACTTGTTGAGATGGCCAATGGCGAGCTGCTGCTTGGCAAGCGTGGCCAGCACTCGCGCGCCATTTCCGACGGACTGCTGCGCGAAGCCGATCCGGAATATCTCATCGTGGCCCCCTGCGGTTTCAATCTGGACCGCACTCTCCAGGAGAAGGCGGTATTGGAAGCTTATCCGTGGTGGAATTCGCTTTCCGCCGTGCGGGCCGGCAAGGTGGCGTTCGCCGACGGAAATTTGTTTTTCAATCGCTCGGGGATGACCGTTTCCCAAACGGCTGAAATCATCGCCGAGATACTGCACGGCGTGACGTTCGGAGCCGCCACGGAAGGCGTCCATTGGTGTTGGATTGACCAGGCCGGCGCGCTATGAAGCGAGTCCTGCTTTCCTGGAGCAGCGGGAAGGATAGCGCCTGGGCTTTACATCTTCTGCTGCAGCGCCAAGACCTGCATGTGGCAGCTCTGTTGACCACATTCAACTGCGCCGCGGACCGCGTAGCCATGCATGCCGTACGGCGGTCCCTTGTGGAAGCACAGGCCGAGCAGATCGGGCTTCCGCTCTGGGCGGTGGATCTGCCTTGGCCCTGTTCGAACGCCGAATATGAGGAAATTCTAAGCGGCGTTTGCCGGCGCGCGGTGGATGAAGGCATCGACGCTATTGCCTTCGGCGATCTCTTTCTCGCCGATATTCGCGCTTACCGCGAGCGGCAGCTTCAAGGCTCCGGCCTCGAACCGCTTTTTCCGCTCTGGCACATTCCCACACCGCAGTTGGCGCGCGACATGGTGAACGCCGGCGTCAAAGCAAAATTGACTTGTGTGGACCCTTCGAAGCTGGCCAAGTCATATGCCGGCCGCGATTTCGATCTGGCGCTGCTCGAAGATTTACCTCCGGAGATCGACCCGTGCGGAGAGAAGGGCGAGTTTCACACGTTCGTTTATGAAGGGCCGGTCTTCCGACAGCCGATAAGTGTGCGGGTCGGCGAAATCGTGGAATGTGACGGATTCGTCTTTGCGGACGTGATCGAGGATACGCGCCGATAGCCACGCGCCGCCCGCAAGAACGCGGCTATCGCCGCGTGTCCACAACGGCAAGTCTACTTTAATAGCGCTTCGTCGGCACGAGCCCCGGCCAGGATGCCTTGCAAGCCGTAGTTCCCTTCCTGGCAGGCATACTCGAACAGAGCCTCTTTCGAATGGCGCAGCGGAATCATCGCCGTCCAGGGCTTTTCCCACGCACCCGGATCGTCCACTTTGATCTCCCACTTCAAGCTATCCGGGCCCGTGCGCGTGTATCTCTCCACCACGTGCAGTTTCGCCGTCGATACGTTCATGAAGGCGCCGGGCTTATAGTTGGTGGTGTCCACGACCAGCGTGTCGCCTTCCCAATGGCCGCGCGAATCTCCCATCCACGTTTGGATGTTCGCCGGCACGTGTGGGCTGCCGTCCAACGGAATCACCCGCGCGTCGTGGATCGTCTCCATCAGTATCACCGCCTGTTTGGCCGACTGCAGGATCTGGAAGTAGCTGTTATAACCCGCCCCCAGCCGCGGCGAACCGAAGGTAATGCAGCGCTCGCTCAACGACCGGTCTTCCGGGCCGGTCGCTTCCCGGCGCGCCCGCGCTGCTATATCCGCCTGTCGCTGCTTGGCTTGCGGTGTCATCGCCGGGAGGCGGCCATCCGGCGGCTCGGTGATCAGGGAAGTGCGGTTATCAAAATCCCGCTCCACGGTCCACACCGAGCTGTAGTCTCCGGTCTCCCCATCGGTGCTCTTGAACCCCGCTTTGGTGCCTTTTACATTGGCAAGGACGTTCAAAAAGACGCTATCCCCAAAGGCCGCATCCGATTGGCCGTTGAATAGTTCGGCCGCTTTCTTGCGCAGCGCGGCGACTTCTTCGTCCGTCAGAAAGGCGCGTCCGGCCAGTTCCTTCGGCCGCTCCAGCGGAGTGGCGTTGTTATTCGCCCAGTTGCCCTGCAAATCGGGTTGTCCATCGGGAGTCCGGGGCGTTGTCCACGTCCCCGCCGTTTTGCCGGCCGGCTTGGCAGCTACTGCCTGAGCGTTGGCCTGTATCTGCACTAGCGATAGCGCCGCGGCTATCGCGCTTGCGAAAGTGAGATATCGAACCTGCATCCCAGCCTCCATGTTGTATATCAGTATATGCGCGTTCGCGGCCGGTGGATAGGGGTGTCCGATTTTGAGCTAACCTTTTCGATAGACGAACGTCTAGCTGCAAGTCGGGAGGGATGCCGCCTGAAACAAGACGCCGCCTATGCGGTCCGCAGTTTCGCGCGCAATCCTGGATTTGCCGCGGTCATTATCTTCACGCTGGCTCTGGGAATCGGCGCCACCACAGCTATTTTCAGCGTTGTCCAAGCCGTCCTCCTCAATCCGCTTCCGTTCCCCAATTCCGGCCGGCTGGTATTGATTCTGGAACGGCTGGTTCGCGATTCCAACGCTCCCCCCTTCGCCGATTCTTATCACGACCTCGAAAATTGGCAGCAGGGCAGCCGTAGTTTCGAACGCATCTCTCCGGTCTCCTGGATGGCAGGCAATCAGTTGCTCACTGGCGCCGGTCTTGCTCGCGAGGTGCTTGCCACGCTTGTAGGCATCGATTTCTTTCCCTTACTCGGCATGGCGCCAGAGCTGGGACGCACGTTCGAGCCCGCGGATCTCCAGCAGCCGTGTACCGTCGTCCTCAAACACAAATTCTGGATGGAAACCTTTAGCGGGCAGAAGAATGCGATCGGGCAGCGCATCCGGCTCAATCAAAAGGACTGCACCGTCGCCGGGGTCATGCCCCCGGAATTTAGTTTCTATCCCGATGCCACTTCCATGTGGATGCTGGTCACGCACGCGACCCCCACGGCGCGCATGCCCATTGTGGTTGTCGGGCTTCTCAAGCCCGGGGTTTCTGTGGCCCGAGCACAACAGGAAGTGCAGGCGCTTTACAAAAACGCTCCGCGAACGGATGTCCCTGGAATCCCGATCGAGCCAGCCGTCTACCCGCTGGCCGGGCAGTTCGATCGACTCACGGGGCCCAGCCTGCGGGTCACGGTGGCGCTGTTGTTTGGGGCCGTCCTCGTAGTGCTTCTCATCGGCTGCCTGAATATTGCGAATTTGCTACTCGGGAAGTCGGTAGCCCGGCGCAAGGAACTGGCGCTTCGCGCGGCTCTGGGTTCAGGGCGCGGGAGGCTGGCGCGTCAACTGCTGACGGAGGCATTGCTGCTGTCGTCCGCTGGGGCCGCATTGGGCATCTTTTTGGCGCTGGGGGCCGTCCATTATTTCCGGGTGCTGAATCCCATCGCGATGCCGCCCGGCAATCCTGTCGCAGTGAATCTTCCGGTCCTCTTCTTCACCGCATCATTGGCGGTTCTTACCGCTTTAGTATTCGGACTGGCGCCCGCCTTAAAGGCTTCCCGCGTCGATCTGATCGACTCTCTCCGGATGACCTCGCAATCCGCCTCCACGAACCGCGCCGGACGCAATCTGCGGCGGGTATTGGTTGTTGCGGAAGCCGGGCTTTCGCTTGCGCTGTTAGCGGGCGCTGGACTCCTTATTCAGAGCGTCGATCGGCTGTCATCGGTGCCCCTCGGATTTCGCACCCATGGGGTAGCCGCCATGTCCCTTACGCTGCCACCCTGGGCCTATTCCAGCGGCGCGGCAAGAGTCCGCTTCTATCGTGCGGCTCTCGACCGCGCTGCGCAGGTTCCCGGCGTGCTCGGCGCAGCGCTCGCCAGTTCGGTGCCTCCGGATGCGCGTTTTGGGGCAGACGCGCTCGCAGTCGCTGGCCGTCCCGAGCCCAGACCCGCCGCAGCCACCCGCGACGTCAGCCAGACCTTCGTCTCCGCCGATTACTTCCGCGTCATGAATGTGCCGCTCGAACTCGGCCGGGTTTTCCAATCGGCGGACAGCGCGGCCAGCCCGGCGGTCGCAATTGTAAACCAAGCGCTCGCGCGTGAATATTTTCCCCGCAATAACCCCATCGGCAAGCAAATACGGCTCGTAGCGCCGCCTGGTGTCGAGCGTCCCTGGGTAACGATTGTTGGAGTAGTGGGCAACGAAAAAGACCAGAATTTCTTCCGTCCGATGGACTGGGAGGAGACGCCTACGATCTACCGGCCAATCGAGCAGGATCCTCCCGCGCGCGTTTCCGTCCTGCTGCATACGGCCAGTAGCGGTCTGGCGGCGGCCGCGGCGGCACAAAAGAAGGTTGCCGCCCTCGATGCGGATGTGCCCATTACGGAACCACAGACGATGGACGAGCGACTGGCGCGCGCCCTCTCGTACCCGCATTTCCGCGCGATATTATTGGCCGCGTTTGCGGGATTCGCGCTATTGCTGGCTGCCATTGGCCTATACGCCGTGCTTTCGCAACTGGTAGCCCAACGCACGCAGGAATTCGGCATTCGGATGGCGGTGGGAGCGCGGTCCGGCGACTTGCTGGCGCTGGTGATTCGGGAAGGGATGCTCCTGACGCTGGCGGGCCTCGCCGCCGGCTTGATCATCGTGGCGTCCGGGGCGAGTTTGTGGAAGAGCTTTCTTTATGGCGTCGAGCCGTCCGATCCGTTAACTCTGTTGGGGGTATCGCTGTTGCTGCTTTTGATCGCTCTGCTCGCGGCCTTCGTTCCGGCACGGCGCGCCTCGAAACTCGATCCCTTGGCGGCGTTGCGCCATGAATGACGGCCGGATGAATCCGGCTCGCCGCCGCCGTTCCGGGCGGCGGATGGCAGGCTCAAGGCCGGTCAAGGCTCGCCCCACCATGGTGCGCCTGAGGGGCTGCGTGAATCCGGAAAACACGCCGGCCTACGGCCGGTTGGCCGGATGGAAATCCGGCCAGCAGCCTGAAAGCCCGCCCCACCCAACGCAGCAATGTGTGGGGCGGTCGTCCTTGAGCGGCGGGCTGGAGGTCTACTCCACCTGCCACCCAAACAAATCCTGCGCCGGGACCACCTCGGGCCGGCTCCCCCAACCCACGCGGAATGCCTCCCAGCGAAGCGAGGCTGCAGAATTGAATATCTTCGACAGTCCAGGAAACTGTGTCCGGTGAGCACGCAGAGCGGCCTCTTTGGTTTCCCGGAAGGGGCCGACATCGATCAAAATATCGATTCCCGGCTGCTGCGCCACGTTCTTCGTGAGTCCTAACTTAAATGGCGGCAGGGGTGCGGTCCACAGTACGCCGCGGGGAACGTGTGGAGCGCCCGTCTCCGGATACCACCGTGCATCGGCCGCCGCCGCGACCGCGTCCGTGGTGAAGTGGCTGATTGATATGTGATCAGTGTGCCGGTTGGCTCCCTCCGGATCAAAGGTGATGATAATCTCCGGCCGTTGCCGTCGGATTATGGCCACAAGCTGCCGCCGGATCTCGTCAACCGGGGCGGACCACAGTTTCTGATCTTCGTACGGCAGGAACTCCAAAGAGCTGATCCCCAGAATGCGCGCTGCCTCCCGCAATTCGGCCTCCCGGACGTGCGGTAGTTCTTCGATCGAGCAGAGATCGGCGGTTGCGCCGCGTTCTCCTCGCGTGGCGCATATCAGCCCTACGGAAGTGCCGGTCGCCACGTATTTTGCAATTGTGCCAGCGAAAAAGGTTTCATCGTCGGGATGCGCCAGTATAAACAGCAGACCAGCCATGGCAACTTCATTTAATAGCAGGCGCGCCGGCGGCGTCTGTGGGATCTGGTACGCCGGTTGCCGCGGCTAATGCCACAGGTCCGGGCAGGCTCAAGCCTGGCTAAGAGCAGAGGGTAGCGAAATCGGTTGCTAAAATTTTGATGTGTTCGGCGGGACGGGTTCGAGGGACATCATGACTCCGGATCGGGACCGGCGGAGGGCAAGGATGAAGATTGGCATTGTTGGTCACGGTGTGGTTGGGTCGGCGATGGCACGGTTCTTCCGGAAGCAGCCAAAGCACGAGGTTATGATCTACGACAAGTTCCGCTCCCCGTACGATGGAATCAACCAGAAGAGCGCCGTTAACTGCTGCGACGTGGTATTCATCTGCGTGCCGACTCCGACGGCCGAGGATGGATTCAGTTGTGACCTATCCGCAGTGGAGGAGTGCGTGGAGTGGATCGAGCCGCCCATGTGCCTTCGGTCGACGGTGGTTCCGGGGACAGTGGATCAATTGAGTTTGAAGACGGGGAAGTCCCTTTCGTTCAGTCCCGAATACCTCGGCGAAAATCCGAGCCATCCCTGGCATGAGGAGGGGGCCTGCGGATTTCTTGTGATTGGCGGTCCATCGGAGCTGTGTGATCTTGTGGTCTCAGCTTACTCGGAGGTGCCTGACGGGGCACGGAGGTTTTTTCGGACCACAGCGCGGACAGCCGAGTTATGCAAATACATGGAGAACTGTTTCCTGGCCACGAAGGTGGCATTCGTGAACCAGTTCTACGACATCGCCGCGGCTTTCGATGTCAACTTTGATGAACTGCGGGATCTCTGGCTTGCGGACCCTCGGGTAGGGCTCTCGCACTCGGTAGTCACGGAGGAAAGGGGGTTTCGAGGCCGTTGCCTGCCGAAAGACCTTGCCGCGATGGTCGCCGTGATGCGGGTGAGAGGTGAGGCTCCGCTATTGGCAGCCGTGTTGGAGTACAACACTCGTTTGTGCCAGTTGGCAGATCAGCGGCGCGCAGCATCGAAGATGCAGAGTTAACGGATCAGCCCGCACAAGGCACCGCCATTGGTTACGGCAGGACCGTTTAACGTACATTGATGTCGAGCAGCACGAGCCAATACTGGACGGATTGCAACAGAAAGCCGGTCAGGATCAGACCTATGCCGAACACTCCCATGCGCCGTTCGGGGATGCGATCGGCGGTCCATTCGACAAAGGGCATGCAGGAGCTGGCGACAGCGGTCACGATGCCCAGGGCCAAGCCGGTCCTGAGGCCGACGGTGACGGCGTGTTCCCGCTGGCCGGCCACGAGACTGCTGAAGTAACCAGTGGCGGCGTAGCCGGCCGTCCGATTGACGGCGGCGAGGAGTTGGCGGCGGGTGAGCCGCGGGCGAGTGGCCGGGTTATAGTCGAGGGTGGGGCGGATACCAACGCGGTAAGCGGCAACCTGTCCGAGAGTGCTTAAGATACCGAAAGTCACTCCGAAGCGAGCGCCGAAAGAATAAGATGCCCCCAACGCAAAACCGGCGCCGCGGATGGCACTCATCCCCGTATCGAGCCAGAATGCGGGCGCGAATTGCCGCCGGGAAGCGCGGGATAACTCCCAGCCCAAAGTGATGCCATGAGCCACACCGCTGGCGAGGCCGAAGACGGGGCCGAGGGCGATTCCATATCCGGTTCCGAAGAGAACCCCATATGTGACCGCGCGCGTCAAGGTGCGGAGAGGCCCATGTTCGCCGCCCAGTAAATCGTAGGCGAGATATAAGGCTCCGAGAACGTCGAGCGAGCTTCCGATAATGCTGATCAAAGCCAGCGTGTGCTTTTCGATGCTCCAGGAAGCGACATTCATAGCGTGACAAATTGGCCGTTGTTGAGAACGAGGAAAGACGGATCGGTCGCGGCGGTCTGCAGGATCCGTTTTGGTTCATCGATGCTCTCGTCGGCTAGTTGGAAGGTGCCGCAGTGGATAGCGATACTCGTGTGGGCAGCCAGGACTCGATGAGCCCGCAGCGCCTCCATGGGATTCATGTGAACGGGGGCCATGAACCAGCTCGGATCGTAGGCGCCCGCCGGCAACAACGCAAGATGCGGCTCACCGAACCGCTGACGAATTTCGGCGAAGTGATCGCCGAACGCCGTATCACCTGCAAAGTAGACGACGCGACCAGCCGCCTGAATGAGGAATCCGCACCACAGTGTTCGGTTGCGGTCGGAGAATGTCCGTCCCGAGAAGTGAACCGCTGGAACCGCATGGATAGTGGCGCCGGCGAGCGGCAGCGAATCACCCCAGTCGAGTTCATACGCGGGAGCAATATTGCGCGACCGCAGCAGGGCGGCAACGCCGATCGGAACGACGAATTCGGGCCGGCCGCGATCGGTGAGCCGACGCAATGTGGGCAGATCGAGATGATCGTAGTGATTATGGCTAACCAGAACCATGTCGATAGGAGGAAGGTCGTCCCATTGAACACCGGGCGGCCGATGGCGGCGCGGACCAACCCACGTAAACGGGCTGGCGCGTTCCGACCAGATCGGGTCGGTCAAGATATTCATTCCTTCGAGCTGAAGGAGCAGGCTGGAATGATTGATCATGGTGACCCGCAGTTCCGTTCCGCGGATGCGAGCGGGTGGCTTGGTTGGCGAGACGTCGCGGACGAAAGGAGGGGAAGGGTGTTGGCGGCTGGTCAGTTTCCATCGCAGGACGTCAAGCAAGCCGCGGGCCCGGGAGGAGTTCGGGTTAAAGAAGTGTTGACCGTCAAAGTGTTTGGGGAACGGAGGCGAGTTGGCTCCGCGAGGCACGAACTTCTATTATGGTGCAGCGGAGCGGTATGACCGGCTCACATGGGCAGCGCGCCGCTTGCCGTTGATTCCAGCAGCGTCCATACTGCGAGCATGAGCCTCAGAACCGCAAGTTTGTTAGCTCTAATCGGCATGGTAGTGCTGACCATTGTATTGGCGGCAGATTTCATCAGCGCGATTGTGGCAGTCGCGCGAGGTCTGCTGCCGGCAATCGTATTGGTCCGGTCGCTGATCTATTTATTTGCCGCGATCACGGTGACGATGTTTTTCTACGTTTTCCAGCGGTCCCGTTTCTGAGCCTCGCATCGCCCAGCGATCCCCGCGTTACAAGCACAATCTCGAGGCCTGCGCCGCTAGAAAGTGAATTTCATGGCGAGTTGCAGGATGCGAGGATCCTGCGCGCTCAAGATATTGCCGAAGGTGCCGGGATTGCTCAGGGTCACCGATGGGTTGTTGAACCGCACATTATTGAGCACGTTGAAAGCTTCGGCGCGAAACTGCAAAGCCATTCGCTCACGGATTCGGAATTCGCGTACGAGGGCGGCGTCGAACTGGAAAAACTTGGGGCCCAAGGCGCTATAGGCGCCGATATTGCCCAACGTGCCCAAGGCCGGTTGCGCAAAAGCGGCAAGGTTCAGCCAACTCACACAGGGCTTGATATTCGGGCAAGCTCCGCCTTGGTTGGGGGCGGCCGTCATGGCGTTGACCTGGTTCGCGCGCTCGGTGCTGCCGAAGCCGACGAGCGCGTTATCCAGACCCGAGAGAATATTCAAAGGCGCCCCCGAGGTGTAGCGATAAATGGTGGAAAGCGACCAGGCCGAGGCCGTCAGGTTTAACGCCCGGTTCGCAAACCTCGGCATGCGCGCGACCACGGTGAGGTTGAACAGGCTTCTTCGGTCCTGCAGGCAGTTGCCGACGTCCAGATTACGATTGTTGAGGTGGGGATAATTGGAACCCGGGTTGGGGGTTGTTGTCCCATTCGTCGGAATGCCGATGCAATGCGACCACGTGTAATTGGCGTTGATGTTCAGGGTATTGGTGGGGCTCCAGAGGGTGGTCAGAAGCAAGCCGTTATAACCCGCGGTGCCGCCATCATCATAAGCGGTCACGTTGGAGATTGCAGCGGCGGCCACAGGGTTGGCCAGATTTAACACCCGGCGCGCATTGACATTGCCGACGGTCGAGCACGGGCCCGGCGCCGCGAGGCCATATTGGCCCGCGGCGCAAGTCCCTGGAATGTATACGCCCGGATTCAACTCCACGTTGTCCCACAGGTGGATGGTGTGGCTACCGACGTAACTGGCCGAGACGAACCACTTCGGCGTGAATTGCCGCTGAATTCCCACGTTCCAGCTATAGATCTGCGTTTCCTGAATATTCGGCGGCACCGGGTCATAGACAGCGCCGACGGGAAATTTGCCGATGGGCGGCGTGGAAATGTAGGGGAAAGGATCGCCGCCGGGGGTGGTGCTCCAGGGAGCAGCCAGCGGGACCGGGCCATTCACGGTGGTGTCGCCCGCGAATGGCGCGACATTATCTTCGTTTTGGTAGGACTGTAGATTTACGAAGTCGTAATTGATGCCGGCGCCTGCCCGAATGGCCATCTTGCCGTCGCCGAATGGATCATACGCCAGACCCACACGAGGCTCGAGATTGGAGCGGGTTCCGTTGATCCCCGCTTTTCCGTTGAACCCGGGATCGCCAGGATAATAGAATCCCGGCGGGGCATTGGTCCAAACGGTGCTGCGCGTGCCGCCGTAGAAGCGGCTCAGATCAAAAGTGTAAATCCGCCCATCGCCGACTTGCATGGGGAAGAACGGTTCCCAGCGGAGGCCGAGGTTCACCGTGAGGCGGGACATGGCCTTCCAGGTGTCCTGGACGTACGCTCCGAAGAACCATTGGCGGACGTCCAGATCGTTGGGAATCGATTGGCGCATTTGCGATAAGATGCCCGCCATGAAATCCGCCATTCCCAACCCGGTAGTCTGGCCGTTAATGGTGTAATTGCCGATCGAGCGAACGTTGGCGAGATCGAGGGCCAGCGCGCGTGTGAGATTGGCGCCGAACGAGATCTGATGCGAGCCATGAATCAGGCTGAAATCGTCGTTCACCGTGCCGAAGGTATGCGCGTTCCACACGTACTCGGCGACTCCCGATCCGATCGATGGGCCTCCCGTGATCGCCAGAGTCATCACTTTGGGAAGGTAAGTATACGCATCGATGCCCACATCGGTGGGGCCGAAATAGCGCCCGGCATCGTGCAGCATGCCGATGCGGTTGATGGACAGCCGAATCGAGTTGATCTTCGACGCACTAATCAGCCAGGTATGTCCCACCGTCATCGATTGGGCGAGGTCGTCAGCTAAGTTCCCGCTCGCCGTGAGCAAGTTGTTCGGAGTTAGCGAATAGGGCAGAACCTGGTTCTGCTTGGTTGCCAGGTAACGGCCGAAGATCGTTTGCTTGGAGTTCAGTTGGTAATCCACGCGGAAGGGAACCTGCCAGTAATACTGGGAAATCAGGGTGGAGGTCAGAAACTGGCCACACTGATTCAAGGCAGGCGGCAGGTAGCTCGATATCTTCAGGGCGACCGGACTGATAGAGGACGGCGCCAGCCGGTTGTTTACAAAGGGCGCCCCCAAGTTCACATTGCGTCCCTGGCACGCGGCGGAGGCGAAGGCAGTGAAGTCGCCGGCCAACATGTCGGCGGTTGGTACAAACGTGGTCGTGGGCGCGGGAGTCTGGCGGAGCTCGGTGCCCTGATATCCGAAGAAGAAAAACAGCTTGTTCTTCATGATCGGCCCGCCGATCACTCCCCCGAACTGGTTCCGCTTCAGCGTGTCCTGGGCGGCTGAGAAGAAATTCCGCGCATTCATGTCGCCGTTGCGGAAAAACTCGAAGGCATCGCCGTGAAACGAATTCGTCCCCGAACTGGTTACGGAGTTGACTTGGGCGCCCGAATGCATGCCGGCCTGAGCGTTCTGCGCGCTGGTTTCGACCTTGAATTCTTGCAGCGCGTCGGGAAAAGGGAGCGGCAGGTTGGTCGAGTCGTACATATTCATATGCGGCGCGCCGTCGAGCGCATAATACATCCCGAAGGCCACTCCGCCCGCCACTGAGATCGTCACGCCGGTCTGCATGCTCCAGGGGACCGAGGAGCCCGTTTGAATCGAAGCCGGCATGAGCGAAATCAGATCCGTCGGATTGCGCCCGTTCAGCGGCAGATCCAAAATGCGCTGTGTTTCCATGACCGTGCCGACGCCCAGTTTTTGAGTCTCTACCAGGGTGGCGTTGGCCTCCACTTCCACGGTGGAAGTAACCTCGCCAACTCCCAAGGTAATTGGGATGACAGGATTGGAGTTCACCTGCAACTCGATCCCGGTCTGCACATAATTGCGGAATCCGGGTTTGGTCGCTTCGAGCCGGTACGGGCCGATCTGTAGGTTGGGAATGACGAACTCCCCTGCATCGTTGGTAACGACGGTGCGCTTGATCCCCGTGTCGGTTTGAGTGGCGGTTACTTCAACGCCCGGTACGACGGCCCCGGAAGCATCTTTGGTGGTACCGCTGATCTGGGAAACGGCCTGCGCAAACACCAAGCCCGATCCGGTTATGGCGTATCCGACCAGGAGTACAAGCCGGACGAATCTCCGCATGAAATCCTTCTTCATACGTCTGCCCCCTATCCTGGGATGCTATTGTATGCGCAAACCGGCGCTTAGGCCAGAACAGTTTGCAAGACTCCCAGCCCTGGCTTCCAGGGGCGGAAAGTCGATCGACATCACTTCGGAACAGCGATCGAAATCAGTTCGGAATGCTGATCGCCATCCGCCGGGGTCCGCAAGCCGCCCGATTTAGCAGTCCAGCTTTTCATATGTGCGCTTCCATCAGAGAAGTACGATCAATTCGGAACAGCATAAACAAGCAGTTTTGGGTTGTTGGCCGCACCCGCGGCGGGCGCCGGCGGAGTATTGTTCCCGCCCTGAGCAGCGGCCGCGGTGGGTTCGACGGGCGCCGGTCCACGGCCTCGGCCGCCGCGCCCGCCGCCCCCACCACCCAGTCCAAAATCTGCGCCACCGCTAAAAAGGCTGCCTCCTGCCATAACGGCAATGTATTGTTTGCCGTCGGCCATGAAGGTCATCGGTGGGCCCGTACCGGAATTCAGCGGCAACTGGATGTCCAGAAGTTGCTCGCCCGTATCGGCGGTAAATGCTTTGAGGTGTCCGTTGCTCAACGTTTGGATCACCAGGTTCGAAGCCAGCGATAACGTGCCACCGCCCGACTGGCCGCCGCCGAGCGCGAACCACCGTTCCTTCTGTGTCGCGGGGTCCCACGCACTGAGAATGCCGCCGCGCACCTTGCTCCCATCCGGATTCTTGCGGTCGGGGCCGTGCGGAGGCGGGGATGCCATCGGCACTCCACCCCGTCCTGCGGCCAGGTCCAGCCCAAAATTCTGGCGGCCGGGAGTTGGAGTGTAGCTCTTGGCGGCCACGAAGCTGAATGTGTTATCCACTGCGATTGGAACATAGACCAGACCCGTGTTGGGATTGAAGGACATCTGCGACGTGTTGTGCATCTGCAGCGGATAGACCGTCACGCCCTTCTCATCGGAATAGAGCGCGTCGGGATTCACATTGGGGCGGCCGGTCTTCGGATCGATTCCCGTAGCCCAGCTCACTTGTGACATTTCCGCAGCGGAGATGAATTCGCCGTTCGTGCGATCAATTACGTAGAAGTAACCGTTCTTGTTCGCTTGCACAATGACCTTGCGAACCCGATTGCCAATCCGGATATCCGCGAGCAGAAGGTGCTGAATCGCGTCATAGTCCCATTCGTCGCCGGGCGTGCACTGGTAGTGCCACTTCAACTGCCCCGTATCCGCGTTAATGGCGAGGATCGAGGCGATGTACAGATTGTCCGGGTTGGTGGTTTGGCGGCCACCGTTCCGAACGTCAGCCGACCAAACGGCGCCGTTACCGGTGCCGACATACAAGAGGTTTTCATCAGGGTCGTAGGCCATACCGTCCCACATGGAGCCACCGCCGCCCATCTTCCACCACGCGCCTACCCAGGTCTTTGCGGCGGCTTCCATGGCTTTGTTCTCAAATCCCTTCGACGGATCGCCCGGCGTCGTGTAGAACTTCCAGAGTTGTTTACCGGTATTCACATCGAAGGCGGAAACGTATCCCCGAAAGGGCGGGAACTCCGCGCCGGCATTGCCAATGAACACCTTCCCTTTGGCCACGCGGGCCGCCATAGTGAGAGAGTAGGAAGAAACCTCGCCTTCTTTGGGCTCCGGGATCGCCCACGAAGACCACAGGAGCTTTCCGGTCGCTGCGTCCAGAGCCTGCATCCGCCCGTCGATCACGGGGACCAGAACCTTGCCCTCATATAGCGCAACTCCGCGGCTATTCACGCCGCAACACAAGCGGGATTTTCCCGGCTGAACCATCGTTCGGTCGGCATCGGGGTCATAGCGCCAGATCTGTTTACCGGTTTTCGCGTCGACGGCGGCGACAATGCTCCAGTTTGTCACGGTGTAGAGGATACCGTTCGAATAGAGGGGAGTCGCCTGCTGGGGGCCGCCACCGGAACCAAGTTCATACGACCATGCGAGTGCGAGTTTGCCAACATTTGCAGGATTGATCTGGGTCATGGTGCTATAGCGCTGCTCCCCCCAATCCATCCCATTGGTCAGCCATTCCGTGCTCTTTCCCGCATTCTTCAGCACGCTGTCGTCGATTTTTCGAATAGGTTGCCCAAGCGCTAATGTCGTCCAGGCAAAAAGAAGGACCCCCGGAAATCCGGCCCAGGGGTATGCCATTCGTCGCAGTATCACAATGCTCCTCAGCATACAACTGTTTGGGCAGACAGTTCATTTCCGGCTGCGCATTATTTGTTGGGCAGGCCCGCGGTGGCTTCTGCCCATCGATCGACGGCATTCCCGATGACGCAATTGTGTTGTGCCCGGCGTCAAGATAGCGATATGAAGAAAACGAAGCGCGCAGTTGAGAATCGGCGCCTCAGGCGACTCTCGAAGATTTGTCTAGCACTCCCGAAAGCCACGCGCCGGGACAGCGGCCCTCATGCCGCGTTTCTGATCCGCGGGAAAACTTTCGCATACTTGTTGAACGATCATCACGGCGATGGAATCGTCTCCGTCGCATGCAAGGCGCTTCCGGGTGAAAACTCCGCTCTGGCTGTTGCTCAACGCGATCGTTTTTATCTGCCGGCATATGTCGGACCCCGAGGTTGGATCGCCTTACGCCTGGATCGCGGTAAAACGGACTGGCGGGAAGTCAGCGAATTGGTACAGGTCAGTTACCGGCGCGTCGCCCCCAAGCGGCTGGCAGCGTCGGTGAAGCTACCGGAGTGATGGAGCAGCAGCAGCAGTTGAGGTGTAGCTGGCGCCGCCCGCTGCGCAATTCGAGCAGCTTTCCCCGCCAGCCGGCTCACTTTTGCTCCGAGCCTTCTTCCACCCGCGCGCCTCTCAGGAGGCCTTCCATTCCGTAATTTCCTTCGTGGCAGGCGTATTCGTATAACGGTCCTTCGGAGCGCATCAAGGGAACTTCTCCCGACCAGGATTGGCTGAACGCGGTTGGATCGTCGATCGTGAACCGGTAGAGGATCTCATCTGGGCTGACGCGCGTGAAGCGCTCTAGAATGCGAAGATTCTGATCGGCTCCACGAAAATGCGTCTTGCCGTTGAAGTTTGTGGTCTCGACCACGAGGGTGTCTCCCTCCCAGTGTCCGCGGGAATCGCCCAGCCACTGGCGCACTTCTGGGGACAAATGCGGCCGGCCATCCAGTGGGATCATGCGGACGTCGTGCACCATCTCGGTGAGGATCGCGACGAATTCGCCGGTTTGCACGATTTGAATGTTGTTGTTGTAGACGGCTGGAATCAACGGCGGCCCCGCGTTATCGCCTACGATGCAGCGCTCGCGAATGAGGCGGTCTTCGGGCCCGGTTGCGGGCCGGCGCAGTCTCTCCGCCCGCAGGTTTTCCTGTTGCTGCGCCGCCGGCGTGAGCGGCGGAATTCTCCCGTCGGGCGGGTCCACAATGAGCGAAGTGCGACGGCTCGGCACGACTCTAGTTCCACGGTCGAACCAGGCTTCGTTGTAGGCGCGGGCCACGTCGGCGTCGGCTGGTCCGTCACGGCGGTCCCGGTTCAGATCGTGGTTCGTCTTTTTCTCAAACTCGGCCGCTTCGGCTTCCGTAAAGAACTGCTTGGGCCCTAACTCGCGCGGGCGTTCCAGCGGCGTTATGGTCGAGTTATTCCAGATGCCGGACAAGTCACGCGAATGAGGCTGCGCTTCCACGGGCGCCTGCCCGTAAATCGGAGCCGCTACGATTCCGAGCAGAGGGCAAAACAGGAATTTGTACGGAAACCTCATACGCCGTCATTCTACTGGCCGGCCGAGGGGCGGTCAAATCGGGTTAGGAGGGGTAACGCGTTTGGGATTAGTGGGGACTGGTTGGAGCGCCCAAGCGATCAGGGCGGCCAGTTTTATGGATGGCTAGGATCTACATCGAAGCGCTGCGCGTCCCTGCAGTCATGGCATGCTCGTATCCGGAGACCGATGAATTTGCAATGCTGGTGAGCGCAATCAAAGAATCCAACTCGACCCTCTCGCCGCTCTCGGCAGTCCAATAGCCATCGACGAGGCGAAAATCTAGCGTGTCCGATTTCCCGCATACCGCTACGCGCATCCGTCCGGCACCGATAGCCAGGACAACGCCCTCTAGTCTCCGTTGGTCGGGGAAACTGAGCGTGATGTACATAATTTCGATTACTCCCTGGTTTGGAGTTTGATTGCTGGAAGTAAACGGTACAAGACTGCCTTTGGATATGAATCGATCGTACTGGACTGCATGGAACCCACCGCATCCGTCGGCGCGCCGGCGAATGGAAATGAGTCCTTCACGCTGCCGGTGATGGCAACTTTTGGAGATTTCCCGCAGTTCCGCCCGGATATCTGCCAACTCGCTTGCCAGCGCTGTTTGTGCCACGTTTTGCCGTTCCAGAAGCCGAGCGCCTGCGCTTCGATTTTTTGCCCTAATTCCGCGATCGGCTCATCGTCGTGCAGGTCGATGTAGGTATCGAATGCAAATTCCAGCCAGTTGAGCCATTGTGCCGCGGCCGCGCTCCGATCCACGAATAGAAAGCCATAGACGGCAACCAGGATCGGGAACAACTCTTTCAGGTTGATTACGTTTCCGAGTGCCTCCTGGACCGAGCGATTGAATCGCTCAAGGAGCGATTTATGGAGCGGCTCGCATCCGATATACAGGGTTCGGTATCGGGGCACGCCAAGGTGAACAAGCCAGCGTGTAATGCGTGTTGCTCCAGTGCGCCAAGAAATCCGCTGAAAAGATCGGGTTCGTATTGGATCACGATAGTGCCGAGCATTGCTTGGATTCGATTCGCCTAACGCCAAAAAGGCCCGTTAGAGCCGTACGGATTGCCTGTAATCTCGCGGGATTACCTCTTGCATCCCGGATTGGCAGCCGCAGCCGGCCCGGCACATGGTGTAAAAGATCGGCTGGTTGGGTCATCGGGACATCCTCCCACGAACCCAATCTACGGCAAATCCCAGAGGACGCCGGCGATTCGCGGTTTTGAATGGCGCCGCCTTGTACAAAAAAGGACCGGCTTCACCCGCTCGCGCCAGGTAAAGGTGTCGTTATGCGGTGGAAATTGGTTTCGGCGGATTGCGTTCCTACTCTTGGGCGCCTCTTTTCGATTCAAGCTTTGTCCAGATTGTTATAGATGGCCGCAACATTCGCGCTGAGGCGCTCCTCGACCGGTGTCCGATTCCCCAGGTACACCGTGTATCGGGCGAGGTTATCCGCCACGTACGACCCAAAACCGCCGGTCTGCAGTGTGGCGAGAGTGCGAGGCGTGATCGTTTTCTGTACTTCCGCCAAGGGAGTGCCGGCTCTCTTGGCCCGCTCGACGCGGGCGGTGAGGTCTTCAATGTAATTCCGGAACTGCCCCATCCGGTCGCGGCCGTGCTGCACAGGGCCGTGTCCGGCAATAATGTTGTCGAACTTCCATGCTCCAACCGAATCAATGGTTGCCGGCCATGGCCGCGGATATCCATCGTTCAGGTTTGGCAAGAAACCGATGATGGCGTCGCCCGAGGCCACGACTTTTTTCGCGGGAGAGAAGACCTGGATATCGCCTGCTGTGTGCGCCTTTCCATTGAACGCAAGTTCGAGATCACCCGACGCATCCTTGATGACATGCGTCTTCGCGAAGGTGAGGGTTGGAAGTTCCAGCGGATAGCTCTTCATCTCGGCCTGATATGCCTTAAGCTGGCTCAGTTGCTCATTGGCCCAGTCCCGTTCCTGGGCGGTCTTGGCCCGGCTCAAGCGTGCGTTCGCCGCGTCGATCAAGCCGGGCACGCTGTCAATGGATTCTTTGAGGCGGTCACGTTGGAGTTGGCCCAGAAGCTGCTTGGTGGCGTCGCTGGCGATAATCTGCACTTGCGGATTCGCCTTTTTGTAAGCAGAATCCCCCTGGGTGTGGTCCCAATGGAAGTGGGTGTTCACCAGATAACGTACCGGCTTGTCCGTCACCTCCTTTTTGATCTGCGCGATCAGCGAAGCTGCCGCGGACGGCTTCGAGTGGGCGTCTACCACCAGCACGTCACGCGACAGGACAAAGATCGCGGCGTTGCAGTTGGTGAGGGCGGCTGGCTTGGCCAGCGCGGCGAAAACTCCGTCGGCCACCTTTTCCAAGTCGAACAGATTGGCGGCCGCCGTGGGCGCCTGGGCCCGGGCCCAACTAGCGCGGAGAAAGGCCTCTTCGAAAATCGAGGCGCCCGCCAGGATTCCCGCGAAACTGCCGCGGAAGAAATCGCGGCGCGAACCATGGTGATGATGATCGCCCATAAGTGTGTTCAGGATACACCAGCCAAGGCATAACCGGCCTGCCCGATCATTTCTTCAAACCCGCGGCCCAGTTGACCACCAGGGTCATCGGAGCTTCAGCCAGCGCATCGACCTGGGAGGGTATTAGGAAATGGCCCTCCTGGTTCACATCGAACCAGGCATCGGAACCCAGGCGTACTGGAAATAGCGGCTTCGGCACACTGGCGGCGAACTGGTCGCCGACGGTTTTCACTTCCACGGCCATAAGCTTCCGGTCGGGACTAATGAAGAACAGTTCCGCGCCATTCCGGCTCCATACCGGGCGAACCCCGCCCTTGGTCGAAACCTGCCATTTGGCGGCGTGGGTGGGAAATGTCTGCACGTAAATTTCATCGCGCTCGGTTTCATTGGAGGAGTAGGCCAGCCAGCGGCCGTTGGGAGAGAGCCTGCCATGGCTTTCATCGAAACTGGTTTGCACGAAGGGAAACGGTCTGCGATTTCCGGAGAGCGGCACCACCCAAATGTCGCTGGAAGTCTTGGGAGCGATTACGTCTTCAATCAGGTATTGACCGTCGCGAGACCAGTCGTCGGCCCACTTGCGGCGCGGTTCCTGGTCCAGTACCTCATCCGGACCGGCGAAGACCGCCCTTCGATAGAGGTTGCGGATGCCATCGCGTGTGGAGGAGAAGACGATCTCGCGGCCGTCGGGAGACCAAACCGGGGAGTCGTTGGTCTTGGATTGAAAGGTCAGACGCGAAACGGTGCCGCGAGCGAGGTCGTGCAACCAAAGATCGTAAAAACCGGTTTGCGGGTCGAGGCGATCGACCACGACGGACCTGCCATCGGGTGCGATGGCGGGTTGGATCAGCACACCGGGCGTGCCCAAAACGCCGATTGCGTTCCCGGAGCGATCAAACCAGGTTAGCTGCACGTTGCGCGCGTTCCCGCCGGAGATATACGCCAGCACGCCGTTTTGCGACACGGAGAACTGGCTTTGCGTCCGGGAACCCTGCCAATCGACCTGCTCGGCAATGGGAAACGGTTCCCCCTTAGATACGGCTTTGCCGGGATCGAACGGTTGAGCCATCAAAGTCCCGCTCCGCGTGAACAGGAGATAGCCAGGAGGCGCGTACACGGCATTCGAACTAGCGGCGAACAGCCGCCGGCATCCCTGCGATGCCAGGCTCGCGACGTAGACCCCATTTCTTTCCGCGTCGTTACTGCGGACCGTGTAGAGAAACTGGCGCCCATCCGGCAGGAACCATGGAAACCGGTGGGAGTTTTCGAGGTTTGCGCCGTCGAGCGCGGTTATGGGTGTAGGATTTCCGCCGGTGGCGGCCACGCGAAACAGGATGGAATCCGTAGTGGCGGCAAAGATGATCACACCAGCCTGGTTCCAGGAGCCGCCCTCGCCTTCGGCGGCATCGCACAACGTGAGGACTGGTCCGCCGGCCGCATCGATCTTCTTCAGCTTGTCATTCGCGAAGAATGCCACAAACCGGCTGTCCGGGGACCAGAACGGGAAAGCAGCTCCATCCGTGCCGGGGAGCATGCGGGCCAATAAGGAGTCGGTGTCGCGAATCCAAAGGCTATCCTTGCCGTCCACGATTGCGGCGAAGACGATCCGGCGTCCGTCGGGAGAGACGGCGGGAATCATATCGGCGGCGAACCGCGATTTCTCGGGAGGCGACACGGAGACCTTGAGAACATGAAGCTCTGGCGTGGGTCTGCCAAAGTGCAGCCAAGCGAGGGCAAGGGCCGCGGCGGCGCATATGGCTGCGGCTGCCCACGCTATCGCCCCGGTACGTTTCGGCACGGCCGCCCGTGGTTCGGCCACGTTACCAACGAGGGCTTCCTGGATCTCCAGGCGTGCCGACCCCATATCGGGCAGCCGGTTTTTTCGCTCGCGGGTGAGGCAGCGTTTCAGAAGGCGCCTGATGCCCGCCGGGGTGCTGGCGGGAAGGCGAGTCCAATCCGGTTCCTGCGTGAGCACCGCCGCCAGTGTGTGGGTCACCGTCTCGCCTTGAAACAGGCGCTTGCCTGAGAGCATTTCCCACAACACGACGCCGAAGGACCAGATATCCGAGCGCTTGTCCACGGGCTTTCCGGCAGCCTGCTCGGGGCTCATATAAGCAGCCGTCCCCATGATGACTCCAGCTTCCGTGGCTGCCAATGTTAATGTCGGAGAGTTGTTGGGATCGGCCGCCGCGGAAGAACTCGGCGCGACTGCCGCCAATCCGAAATCCAGCACCTTCACTACCCCGGCGGGCGTTACCTTCACGTTCGCCGGCTTCAGATCGCGATGGATGATGCCTTTTTCGTGCGCGGCTTCGAGGCCTTCGGCAATCTGGCGGGCGTACTCCAGGGCCAAAGCCATCGGCAAAGGACCACGGAGCGCTTCGCCTTCCACCAGTTCCATCACCAGAGTGCGATTCTCCACGCCGTAGATTTGGGCGATGTTGGGGTGGTTGAGGGAAGCGAGCGCTTTGGCTTCGCGCTCGAAGCGGGCTAGCCGTTCGGGATCGTCTGCAACAGCATTCGGCAGCACCTTTAGTGCGACTTCGCGCCCCAGCTTGGTATCGGTGGCGCGATACACTTCGCCCATACCGCCGGCGCCGATCTTGCCCGTGATGCGGTAGTGAGCTATCTGTTGCTGGGGAGTCACTGCTTCTGGTCCGGCGATTATAACAACTCCGGCAACCGAACTGTTCGCGGTAGTTACGGCTTCCCGAGCGAAGTCAATGGGTCGCCCAGCAGCACGCCCTGCCAGCTCAACATGGGGATGGAAAGGTAATAACTTTCGCCGAGGGTCCTGCCATGGAAATAAGCGGGCAAGAGATAGTCCGGGCGCGGGCAGCCGGCCAGGTAAGGTTCATAGGTGTTTCCGGTAGCTGCCGTCGCCCCTTGGAGAATGTAATCGGCGCTCAAGCTTTGGGAAGTGCCCCCAAAAATGTGCTGTTTCTGCGACCATCCGGCGAAGCTCCAGTCGTCGGGCGGGCGTTTGAGAGTGCGCGCGTTGGTGGAGACAAATTCCGTGGCCACAGCGCCGGGCAGCCAATGAAATCCAAGCTGGCGCCGCTGCCGGTGCGGGTCGTTGGATCCCCAGGCCGCGTACCCGATGACATCGTGCTGGTCATACAGCACCTGCGCGGTCTGATCAATGACGACGCGCCCGGCAGGCAGCAAAATGGCGGTATTGCGCAGCCAGTTGTTGCCGGCTTCGTCGTCTGATGAACTTAAGTCGATTACGAATTTGCCCCGGTTGCGCGCCGCTAGCGAGCGATCAATCATCGCCTTGACCGTCGCCACATCGTAAGCGGCCAGCCGGGCCACGAGGTAAATCGGAAAACGCGGGTGCTGGAAGGGTTCATCGCGGCGCATAAAAAACGGGTTCGCGATGCCGCCGCCGCGGCTTACGGCCCGGCCATGCATCTTCCCGTACAGCAGCGTCAGCTCCGAGTCCACCGAAGCGTGCTCGGCGCTGAACGCTGAGCCCCCTCCCGTGACTTTGAGCGGCGTTCCCAGCGTCAAGACGATATAGAGAATTGTTTCCTTCAGCCCAGCCCGTTCCAAACACGCCGCAATGGGCTTCTCAATTTGCTGCTGATACACATCCCAGGAGACCTCTTCCTCGGTGGACGCCTGGATCGGGCACACATTCGCCACGGGAATGTCGCGCCGCGGACGATAGTAGTCCGCTATTTCTATGGACGCCGCGCTGTTCCGATTCACCACTAGCAGGACCTGCTCGCCACTCTGGGCGTGTATCGCGAGCACTACCAGCGCGAATGGGAGCAGGCGCCGGGTCACTGCAGCGTCTTCAAGTACTGCACGATCGCGCCGGCATCGTCCCGCCTAAGCTTGTAACCGGGCATGGGATGTTGAGCGGCCTTGCCCGAAGGCGGCCGTCCGGTCTCTAGAAAAGTTTGAAAGCCTTGCTCCTTCCAGTTCGCCCACAACGGCCCGGCCGCGGTGATATCGGGGCTCGAAATGCGGCTATTCACGCCTTTCAGCAATTTCGCCGGATCCGGCCGGCCCTGGGGTGTGGCGGGAGTGTGGCAGTCGCCGCAATGGGCGACATGGTCCACCAGGTACTTTCCGCGCTCCACGAGCGCTTGGGCGCTTACAGGAGCCGCGAGCAATAACAGCCCGCCCATCCCCACGCCCAAAAACGCAATTCTCTTCATCAATTCCGATGGTACCCGCGCGTGCGGGAAGCCGCAACGGGTCCTGGTGTGGGCAGGCGCAATTTGGTGGCGAATCAGGCGGGTACACGTCGACCCGGAGACCAGGGGGTCTTCCTCAAACGTTCCGGTTCGGCTGCCTGTTAACCTCAATATGATGACAGGCACCACCCCCACCAATCCGCTCCTTACCGAACAATTTCAGATTCCTTTCGATCGCATCACTGCGGCCGATGTTCAACCCGCGGTTACCACTCTTCTGGCGCAAGCGCGGGCGCGGCTGGAATCTGTCTCTAAGGAGTCCGGCCAGCGAACATTTGCGAACACCATGCAGGCTCTGGACGAGTTGACCGAGCCGCTCGATTACGCGATGGCCGTGGTGCGCCATCTCGAATCCGTTGCCACGTATCCGGAGCTGCGCGCCGCCTACAATGCGGTGCAGCCGGAGGTGAGCGCCTTCTACTCCGGGATTCCCCTGGATGCTGGCTTGTGGCACGCCATCAAGAGCTACGAGGCGGAACCTGAAGCGGCAACTCTCACTGGAGAGCGCCGCCGTTTCCTGGAAAAAACCGTCGAGACCTTTCGCCGCCACGGCGCAGACCTGGTTCCCGCGGGCAAAAAGCGGCTGGAGGAAATCGATGTCGAATTGGCGCAGCTTACCACCAAGTTCGGGGAAAACGTTCTGGATTCGACCAATGCGTTCGAGTTGGTGATCGGCGATGAGAAAAAGCTGAGCGGACTGCCTCCCACCGCCTTGGCCGCGGCCCGCGAAAGCGCGGCGCGAAAGGGAGCGGAAGGGTGGCGGTTCACACTCCAGGCGCCCGATTATTTCGCCGTGATGACGTATCTGGATGACGCTGTTATCCGGCAGGAAATCTATCAGGCATATAGCATTCGTGCCACTAGCAGAGAGTGGAACAATCGCCCGCTGATCGTCCGGATTTTGGAACTGCGCCGCGAAAAGGCCAGCTTACTCGGGTTCCGCGATTTCGCCGACCTGGTTCTGGAAGACCGCATGGCGCATACCGGGCGGCGCGCGCTGGAGTTTCTCGAAGATTTGAAGCTCAAGACCGAGCGCCGGTTCCAGGAAGAGAATGTCGAGCTACAAGAATTCCGCCGGTCGTTGGAGGGCTCGGCGGCGCCCGAGCTGAAACCGTGGGACGTGGGCTATTACGCCGAAAAGCAGCGGGCGGCACTGTATGCCTTCGATGAAGAAGCGCTCCGGCCCTATTTCCCTTTGGATCGCGTGGTGGCCGGGCTCTTCGAATTAGTCCATAGACTATACGGCATTCGCGTAATCGAACAGCCAGGAGCGCCCGCGTGGGACCCGCAAGTACGCTTCTACAACATCCGCGACGAGGATGGCTCCTTCCTCGGCGGATTCTATGCGGATTGGTACCCGCGGGAAAATAAACGCGGCGGCGCGTGGATGGACGCTCTGATTACCGGGGGGCCGGCTCGCGATGGCTTCCGTCCGCACCTTGGTCTCATTTGCGGAAACCTAACACCTCCGATCGGTGGCAAACCGGCATTGCTCACCCATCGCGAGGTCGAAACGATTTTTCACGAGTTCGGCCATTTGCTCCACCATCTGCTCAGCAGGGTCGAGATCCGGACTTTGGCCGGCACCAACGTCGCTTGGGATTTTGTCGAGTTGCCCTCCCAAATCATGGAAAACTGGTGTTGGGAACGGCAGGCACTCGACTTGTTCGCGAGCCATTGGGAAACCGGCGCGCCGGTTCCCGACGATCTGTTCCAGAAGATGAAGCGGGCGCGTACGTTCCGCGCCGGCAACGCGCAGATGCGCCAACTGGGATTCGGTTTCGTCGATCTTCTGTTGCACGTCCGTTACGATCCGCAGAAAGATGGCGAGCCGGTGGATTATACGCGGCGCGTACTGCAGGAGTTCAGCCCCGCGGAGTTGCCGCCCGATCACGCCATGATTGCAGCGTTCACGCACCTATTCTCCAGCCCAGTCGGCTATGGCGCGGGCTACTATTCCTATAAATGGGCGGAAGTGCTGGACGCGGATGCCTTCACGCGGTTTCGCGACAACGGCATCTTCAGCCGGGAAATCGGGACTGCTTTTCGGACCAATATCCTCTCCCGGGGCGATAGCGAGGATCCCGCGGAACTCTACCGGCGGTTCATGGGGCGAGAGCCGGATCCGATGGCTCTTCTGGTGCGCTCTGGACTGGCGTAATATAGCCAGGAACCGTTTCGCCCAGCAGCTCTTGGATACGTTCGATTAGCCGGCGTAATACGCAAGGCTTGGTCTCGTAAGCGTTACAGGCGTTCGCCAGGGCCGAGATCACCTCCTCGCGTTCGGCATGCGCTGTTAATACGATAATCGGGGTGCGAAACAGATGCGGGTCGTTCCGCAGGAGGCGGATGGCAGTACGCCCGTCCATCACGGGCATGTCGAGATCCATCAGGATGAGATCCGGGTGGGACTCGCGCGCCACGGACACTGCTTCTTTGCCATTTGTTGCCGTCACGGTTTCGTAGCCGGCTTTCTCCAGCCGCCTGCGCAGCATGTCCCGGCTGAATTCGTCGTCTTCCGCAATCAATAATCTGGCCATCGGGCCGTTTCTCCTCTCTGCAAAATCGTTCCCCTACCAGGCTCTGTTCCCGTCCGGAGCGTCGAGCTGCACCGGAATCCGCATCGCGAACGTCGAGCCTTTGCCTAATTCGCTCACTACCGAAATATCGCCGCCCATCAACTGGCACATCTTGCGACTGATCGCCAGTCCCAATCCGGTGCCTCCAAAACGCCGCGTGGTGGAGGCATCCGCCTGAGTGAAAGCCTGAAAGAGGCGCTCTTGCTGGTCCGGACTAATACCGATTCCGGTATCCCTTACACTCACCACCACCCATTCGTCAGGCTGGGATCCCTCCCGCCCTACGTGCACTTCCACCTGGCCGTTTTGCGTAAACTTACAAGCATTGGCAACCAGGTTCATGAGGCTTTGACGGAAGCACATTAGGTCTGTATGGATCTGGCTTGCTCCCGGCAACCCATGCACTGCCAACCGGTTGCCGTTACGAGTGGCTAGTGGCTGGACGCTGGTCACCACGTCCTGAATTACAGCTCGTGTATCGAAAGTCTCCGGGTGCAGTTCCATTTTCCCCGCTTCCACCTTTGAGAAGTCCAGCACCTGGTTCACCAGATGCAGGAGGATGCTCCCGGCACGCTCAATATTCGCCAAATCGGCTTGGATGTCCGCCAGGCCCCGTTCCTGGCAAGTTTCCTGGAGAAGTTGGCTGTACCCAAGGACGGCGTTCAGAGGAGTGCGGAGCTCGTGGGTCATGTTCGCCAGAAAAGCGCTCTTGGCGGCGTGGGCCGCTTCGGCCGCTTCTTTGGCGTGGCGTAAATTCTCCTCCAACTGTTTGCGCGCAGTCACATCCTGCGCCACCCAGACCGCTCCTTCGAAGCTGGATCCCCGAGTACGCATGGGCGCTGCAGAAACCAAGACCGGAAGCAGCTTGCCGGAAGCAGCCACGTAATTCACCTCGAGGCCGACCCCGCTCAAGTGCGCGGCCGCCGCGCAAATCTGGTGGACCGGGCGATGAAGGAGGGTGTCCGCAGAGTAGCCGAGCAACTGGAGAGTCGCCTGGTTGACCGTCCGAACTAGACCTTCGCTGTCAATTACGATGACGGATTCCGCCATCGACTCGATGATTGCGTCTACATAGTCTCTCGAGACAGTGGTCGCGCCGAGTTGCTCCACCATCCGATTAAAGGCCTCGGTAAGCCGCCCTACTTCGTCAGGCCGCAAGACCGGAGCACGGCTGGCGAGATTTCCGGCCGCTATTTCGCGGGTGAAATCGGTGAGAGATTTTAGCGGACCTAGCAGGGTTCGCAACTGTAAGGCGTGCACGCCGGCCGTTAGCAACAATCCGGCCAGCGCCATTGCCCCCGTTGCCCAGACGATCCGCAAACGGGCGGTGCTCTGTTTCTGCGTGGAGTAACCAACCCGCAAAATCCCCAGGTGTCGAGGCGCGTTGCCGTCTTGCCAACTCAAAGCCCCGCCTGTCACGGGCGTGACATGGCGAATGATTTCGATATAAGGGTGCCCGCCGGCGGAGCGACGCCCGCCACGCGGCTCCTGCGGTACTGCCGAAGCAGGGAATCCACTGCGGGTCAGCAACACCGGCTGATTGCCCAAGTCATCGGACATCTCGACGAACAACACCGGGTCACTGGCAACCGCAGTGCGTGCAAGCCGCTCCATCTCGCCGCGATCGCCCACTAGCATGGCGAACTGGCACTGGTTCGCGAGAAACGCAGCGGTACTGTCCGCCTGCTCGAATAATTGCCGCGAGAAATCGCGGCTATAACCTACGAGAAACAGGGTCGTCAGCCCTACGATGATCCCGGTGCTAAGGGTCAGGCTCGCCAGCAGCACACGCGCCCGCAAGCTCTCCTGAAGTAGACGCCTCACCGGAATATCTCCACACCCGGCCCCGTGTGAAATTCAATTCCGAGGAGCCGGGCTACACGCTGGTTCACTGCAGTCCGTAGCTTGCGAGGCCCTTCTTCCGTTCCGTGCTCTTCTCCCCGCGCAATTCGCAGCGCCATTTCCCCCGCCTGGCGGCCGACCTCCTGATAATCCGGATAGATTCCGGCAGCCGCGCCCGCGCGCACGAAGCCGGGAGAAAACCCGATCACCGGCAGCCGGTCTTCCAGAGTGGCGAGAATTAGGGGCTTGATCGTCACAGAATTGAAAAGATCGGCATCCGGAAAGCACAACAGAAAATCGGCGCGGCCTCGCAAAGCAGCTACGGACGGTAACAGCCGTGCCGGCCCGTCGGATTCCACCACCACCGCGGTATAGCCCGCCCTGAGTGCCACCGCTTGCAAGGCTTCGGGAGACGGGTATGAGCTGGATTTGCCGCGAATAATGCCTACCCGGCGGCTCTGCGGCAGCAGCAAGTGCATTTCGGCCAGCAAAGCGCTTAACGGCACCTCCAGATCCACCTGGGCCCTGAAATGCCCCTGCGGCGGATGCAGCACCATGGTTGCGATCACCGGCACATTGAAGTTGCGCGCACGCACGGCCGTCAGCGACTCGCTTCCGACGGCCACCAAGACTCCCACATCGCTTCGGCTCAACGCGCGATCCAATTCCGACTCCGCTCCCGCGGTATGCAGATCGATGATTTGTGCTCCGTTCGCGCCCAACACCGTCCTGAGCCCGGCCAACGCTTCGCCGAAAGCTTCATTATTGGATTCGAATGCGGTCAGGACCACGGTTGACGGAGCGGGGAAGCCGGCCGATGCGAAGAGCAGGGCCACGAGAACGCGCGTTATTCCCATACGCGCCAAACCAGCTTTACAAAGGCCGACCGTCCATCGCCGCGAATCCGGTCAAGGATCAGATAAATTGGATCTTCATAACGGCGGTTCAAGGCGTTGCGCAGCCCGGCTTGTAATTCTACAGATCGGGCCAACCGTACTGTCGCCGTGCAATCGCCCAATAGTGCGCCGCCCAGCACACTCCCGCTCCAAGTCTGGCGGGGCGAGAGGTACTGCCAAGCTGTGGAGAAAAAGAATGGACCGAGCGGTACGCCCAGGCGCATCTTTGAAATATTCCGGGGCGCGTTCGGAAGCAATGTCCCGTGTTTGGGGTCCAGCGCGCTCTGGAAGGCGAAACTGGCAGCCGCTTCAACTCTCTTCCACAGCTTCCCCGCGAGTTCCGCTTCCAGCCCGGTGGAGCGGAGCATGCCGGCATTTTGGTACTGCTGTACCTCATCCTCCAGTGAGACCGCCTGGATTACATGGCCGATCCTATAGTGATACCCATTGAAAATAACCGTCCAATTACGCGACACCTTCCGCTCGAAAGAGCCCTCGAACGCGTCCGCTGTCTCGGCCACCAGCGGAGGAGCGGCCGCGTACGACAGCCCGCCATCGTTGTAGAACTGCTCAAAGCTGCTGGGGTTTCGGAACGGCCGGCCATAGACTAGCTTGTAAACCGTTCGTGGTGACGACTGAAACACCAGCGCCATCCGCGGCGAAACAAAGCTGGGATAGTATCGGGTTACATCCAGGCGCAGCCCCGTGTAAAGCTTCCACCGGGGTGCAAGGTTCCATTCCTGCTGCGCAAATACTGCCGCGCCGCGATCCGGCCGGCTGATCCAGTCCTGAATGGACCCATCGCCCACCACGTTGTATTGCAGGTTGCGCAGATCCCAGAACCCTTGCAACCCCGCTGTGAGTTGTCCGATACGGCCCGTCGGCAGATCGTACGTCAACTGCGTATCGAGCCAATCGCCGCGATTCATGTCACGCACCGGCACGATCTCGCCTTTCTCCGGATATTCGAAAAGATCGCGATATCGGTATTGGTCGTAGGCGAAAGTCCACTGCAGTTGTCCGGGCCCGGCGTTCCGTTTGTAACTGGCTTCCACCACATTCCGCGAGTCCAGGAAGTGTTCAGAGCTGTCGCCCGAAAGGCTGGTTCCCAAACCGATCGGGGGATGCTTATCGCGTTGATTGAAGTACGCCGTGAAGCTCCAACGCCGCCAGATCAGGTTGACGAAACTATGAAACCCGCGTTCGCCATCGGCATCCGAAACGGGGCTTGTTACACTCGGCGGGAGAGCTAATCCATTCAGAGGAAAAGTGATTCCCCCGTCGTCGAACACCGAACCGGATACCAGCAGGTTGGCGCCGCTCCCCAGGTAGGAAGAGGAGCTGAAACTCAGTTTGCGATCGTTGAATGAGGATGCTTCCGCAGCCACGCGCAGCCGCGGTGAATCCACTGGCGAGCGCGTAACTATATTAATGTTGGCGAGCATGCCGTTGGACCCGTAAAGCGCTGAAGTCGGGCCGCGGATGATCTCGATCCGCTCTACCAAGTCCATATCCAGACCGAAATCCTGCCCAAAGAAATTGTTGGAGTTATAGACGTTGTCGGTTAGCGGATGCCCGTTGATCATCACCAGAAACCCGGTGTTGAAATCGCCCGGCAACGAGAAGCCCCGCACCCCCACATAGCGGTACATATGATCGTTGCTGACATAAAAGCCGCGCACCGATCCCAGGGCTTCGCCCAGCGTTCGATAGCCATAGCGGCGGATCTCCTCGGCCGTAATGACGCTCACGTTGGCGGGGGCCTCCGCCAGAGTTTGTACGTGCAGAGATGCCGCCTCCACTTGGGGCAGGTCCGCAAAGAGAACTTTTTCGTCTCCCCCATTAGCCGGGTTATCCGCCGGTTCACCGGACGTCTGAGCGAAAACGTCGCCAGTGCAGGCCAAAAGTGCCAGGGTGAGTGGGATCCACATCTCGCAGTATTCTCATCGGCGCCCCGGTGCGAAAGCTGAATAGACCGTTGCATTTTCCCCCAGTACTGGTCTCGAAAGTACTCCCCTGCGTTGACACACTCGTTCACCGGGGCATACACTCGAACACAGCCACTCTCGGAGGAGGGATCATCTATGCCGCCGCGCACAATCGAAATCCGCGAGGACTTATGGCTTAGGTTGGTGCAATCCGCGGAATATCACGGATATGGCTCACCCCAGGAGTATGCCGCCGCGATCCTTGAAAAAGAGCTCGGCGCCGCTTCTGGTGTTACGGATCAGGAAGTTACGCGGAAAATGGAAGAATTAGGTTATCTCGATTTCGGCCGCGACATCTAGACTAGAGAACCGAGCCGCGACCGCGAGGGAGCGGTTGAGTTATCCCCGTTCAAACCTCACGCAAGCCCGACCGAGGTAAATCTCGTCTCCATCTCTGAGTTTCTCTCCGCGCCGGTCGCCCGAAGGTACTTCAATCGTCCGCCCGTCCCGAAACACGCGCGTGCCGTACTCGCTACCGTCATCGCAAATCCGGTATTCGTTTCCGTCGAATCGGACGTGGGCGTGGTGGCGGGAGACGGTTGTGTTGACCTCGTCCGCGCCCTCATCGAACACTACGTCGTTGCGGCGGACAACACGTTGTTCGGCATCCGTTAACTCCGCCATCCTGCCGATATTGATCCGCGACCGGTTCAGTTCGTAGACGCTCTCCTGGGCTTTTCCGCGCACGACGGCGAGGCGGCCTGGCGCGGAAGGAGCCGCTGCGGCCGCATCCTTGCAATACTCGATCTCAAACGGCCCTTGGCCGCTCTCCGCGATCCGAAGATCGACCGCGAATCCGGACGGGACCTCGCATTTGGCGCCTTCCAGAGCTTCGCGAATCGCCGTGGGTAACCGCTCGCCGAAAGCGGACTCATAGAGCGCGCGGCGGTCGGGATCCTGCGATACCAGCGTGACTGCCAACCGCCGATATGGGAAAATGCGCTTCCCACGAGCCAGTGTTTGAATCCGGGTTTCGATCTGTTCCAGAATGCTGCGGTGGACTAAGAGCAATTCATCGGATTGGACCGGCCCGAAGGCGTGTTCGGTCCAGCGGCGAAACCCGCGCTCGATGGTTTTTTCGATGTCGCTGAAAACGCTCATGGCTGGATCAATCCCAGTTTGGCGGCGGCATCCACGATGGCTGCGGCGGCCGGGGCGGCTGCGGTTCCGCCGTACACTCCATTCTCTACCAGCACCGAAAACGCGATTTTGCGCCCCGCTCCGCCGTAAGGAGCGAAGCCGATGAACCAGGCGTGCGAAGGCGCATTCGCCAACTCAGCGGTTCCAGTCTTGCCCGCTATGCGAATCCGGGACGCCGCGCGTGTGCCGGTACCCAAAGTCACGACTTCGCGCATAAATCGGCCTAGCGTTTGCGCCATATCCGGGCCCAGCACCATCTGTGGCATATCCGTCCGCGGGTTGGTTTCATCCGTGATCCAACGCCCCTGCGGCATCGCACCCCCGTTGGCCACCGTAGCCGCCACCCGCGCCATCTGGAAGGGCGAAGCCACCACTTCGCCCTGTCCGTATGACGATTGCGCCAGCGATTTCTTCAATTCGGCCGCAGTATCGGGCGTTGCCGCCGCGATTCCCAGCAGCCTCGCCGTTTCGAACAGCTCCGGCGCACCCACATCGTATGCTCCCAACTGCGCAAAATAGGCATTGCACGAAACGACTAGCCCATGTTCGAGGTCGAGCGTGCCATGCGGGTTCTTATCCTGGATGTCGTCGCGAATGGGCCGCCGCGAGCCTTTAATATAGTTCCCCACACGCCCGTCGGGCAGGCGGATGCACGCATAAGTCTTGTGGGTGAGTTGTGGATCCTTGCGCAGCGCCGCCATCGCGGTAACCACCTTAAAGGTTGACCCCGGCGGGTACAAACCATATCGTGCCCGGTCGAGTGCGTTCTCCTCTTCCTGCTCCGTAGGTTGCGGGTAGCTGACCGCCGCCAAAAGGTCTCCACTCGCTGGATCGAGCACCACGGCCGCGCCTTTCTCACGCCCAGCTTTCTGGAGTTGGTCGCGCAAGATCTGGCTCGTCTGCACCTCGAGGCGCGCGTCGATCGACATACGCACGTCGCGCGGCCGGTCGAGCACACGCCGGACCGCTGGATTGTTGGGCTCATAGCGGTGCCGGAGCAGCGGCACCAGTTCGCGGTAGTCGTAGCGCACCACGCGCTCCATGCTGCGATCCTTCGGATTGCGCACCTCCACGAGAGTCGGCCGGTCGTCGTAGCCGCGCAGCCGGCGCGCTTCATCGCGTTCCACCAGCGAGGAATTGGGTGCGCCCCAACGTGCCCGCGTCCGCACATCGCCAAGCAGATCGAACATCAGGCCGCCGAACGGGTAGTGCCGGCTTTCCGTCCGCGAGCATGCCTGGTCGATATTAATTCCGAGTTGCTGGTACTCCTGGCGGTGCTTTTCCAGCTCATCCCAATTGCTGGTCGCCAGCGGAAGGCCGTTGCGGTCGTAGATGCTGCCCTTGGGAATCTCTGCCATCACTTCCTGGAATCGCGGATTGTACTGGTAACGCCGCGCGCCATCCGCTTGCACCACCAGCGTTCCCTGTCCCATGACCGCAGCGCTGTGCGCTACCTGCACATATGCTGCTTTGGCCAGCACCGCCCCCGCCGCCAGCCCGAATACCAACGCGGCGGCTTTCGTAACCCCGCGGAACGGAAGTGTGTTCTCTGGTGCGCCGCGTTGCGCCGCGCCCCGCGCCGAGATGGAAAGCAGGATTCCTACTAGCAAAAAATTCGCCAGCATCGCCGTGCGGCCATAGCTGAGAAACGGTGTGACCACACCGGAGAGGGGGAACACTCCCAGCGCACCGCCTGCGATCAGCAGGATTTCGAGCACTGTGGCCGAAGCCAAGCCCGCCGCCAGGAAGAATTCGTAGTCGCTGCGCGCGCGCAGTGCGATCCGTAGCGAGCGGTAGATCAGCCAACCATACAACCCGAAGACTGCGGCCACTCCCAGGAATCCCCATTCCTCGCCGAGAGCGGAAAGAACAAGGTCGGTGTGGGCCGCGGGTACGATCTGCGGATCGCCTAAGCCGATGCCGGTCCCCGAGACGCCGCCGGTCGCGAACGCCCACAGCGAATGGGCAAGCTGGTCGCCGCCATGAACCAGGTTGTCCCAAGGCGATAGCCACATGGCGACACGCTCCCGGACCGTGTGCGGGATTCCGATGACATAGCCTGCCACGAATCCGCCGCCCAGCAGCACGAGCCCGGCCGCGGGTACGAAGGCGCTGCCGCGGGCCATGCCATACAACACCAGAAACAGGCAGCCAAACACCAGCGCCGGTCCCATATCTTTCTGCAGGAAAAAGAAAACCAGCGATAGTGCGACGCACACCAGCACGGGAATGGTGTATTCGAGCGGTGGAATGTCCAAGCGCCGCGTCAGCGCCGCTACCGAGGGGCGGGTCTCCCGCGCATGCCGCAGCACGTCCCAACGCTGCGCGAAATAACCCGCCAAAAAGAAAACCAGCAGCAGCCGTATGATTTCGACGGGCTGAAATCCGAACAGGTTCACCTTAGCGTCGCTCGTCCCCGGTCCCGAACCGAACAGGATCAGCAGCGCCGAAACCGCGAAACTCGCCAGCAGGGGCACGAAGCTCAATTTTCCGAATAACCGCTCGAAATCGAGCGTACTGGCCACGGCCAGCAATAAGCAGCCCCCGGCCACGCCCTGCGAAAATCCGGCGAATAGCAGTCGATCGCGCACCGGATCCCGCAGACTCACCATCAGGATGAATCCGATCCCCGTCAGCAGCAACAGGACTGGCAAGAAGGTCTGGTCCCCGCGAAAGCCTCGCACGCTGAGCCATGCATGCGCTAGGAAGAACGCGGCGAGGAAAATCGCCGCCCACAAAAAGAACGCGCGCTGAAACTGCTCCGGCCGCCGCACCACGGCCAGCGGTTTGAACAATCGAAACTCTTCGCCGCCGAGCACGCGCGCCACCGCCCCTACGTTCGGCAGTCCGCCGGAAAGATAGTAGATGCGCCGCGCCGCTTCCTGCCGCTGTTTGGCGTCCGGAATCGTGCTCAACAGCGGCAGCAGGTCCTCTCGTGTCGAGAGCCCATTGAGGTTCAATATCCGCTTCGCCGCGAGGCCTTGCTGTAGGGCGGGGAAGTCCTGAGTCTTGGCCCGGTACACCAGGTTCAACCCGGCGGCGACGAGCAGCCCGGCGCCTATCAACCAGATCAGTTCCCGCAGGCGCCACACGGGTCCGGGCAAAACGGTCCTTTGCAGCGTAGGGCGTTCCGCGGCTCTACTGCGGGTTACCGCCACGACTTCGCGCTCCCGTCACCGATCTGGTCCAGCCGGGAATCGACGCTTTCCAGGCTTTGTTCCACGCGCAGGATTCCGTCGTTGGAATTCCCGTAAGGCGCGACCTCCTGGTAAAGCTCCAGCGCCCGCTTGTAATCGTCCTCCACGTGCTGGACTTCGTCCTTCTCCTGCGGCAACCCGCGGACACTGCGCGTATCCCACCACAGGCGGTCGGCTCGCGCCCGGTAACCATCCGCCAGTTGCGACTTTTCCCGGTTACCCAGCGAGTATCCGAGCTTGGCCGCCTGCTGTAAAGCCCGGTAAGCACGGTCAATATCCTTGAAACCGTAAACATAGGTGCGCGCCAGCCCGAGCTGTGGATCGGGCGATTTGGGCAGCAGGCGCTGCGCTTCATTGAAATCCTCGACCGCGCGATTCAAGTCGGCGAGATTCGCGTGGGCCGTGCCATTGATGCGCGCCAGGTGCCCCTCGCACAGCCGCAACTTGCCCCGCGTCGCATCGTCCGGGTCTACCGCCAGGGCGCGTGCCGCCATGGTGCGCGCGCGCTCCCAATCCTTTTCATACACCGCCTGGGCGTCGTTGCGGTACGCCCCGATCACACGGTCGGTTTCCGCCATGAACTTCTGCTTCACTACTCTTCGCGGTCCAATCAATAGCAAAGACGAAGGATGCCCCTTGGAAAGTTCCGTCCAGCGATTCCAGATCTGGTCGAGGTCCGTAACTTGCTCGGTTTGTATGTCACGCTCGATTTGCTGTCCGTGCTGATAAAGCAAGTATTCGGAGACCACCGTCCATGCTCCGTAGAGCACGCACGCTGTCACGATCAATGCGATTGTGCGGACAAACCGGCCGAAAATGCTGGGCCGCGGCTTGGGCGGAGCTGCCGCTGGCAGATTCACCGGCCGCACGGTCCGTCGAGTGGCTTCGGTTGCCAAATCCGGGGTCCGCGCCGTTCGCCTCGTGGCTTCAGCTTCAGAATACTGGTTGCGAAAAGTCCGCCGGGTAGCATCCAGATCGATAGGCGCAATCACGACGTCTTTGCCACTCCGGAATGTCCGCAGATCCGCGGCGAAATCAGCCGCGGTCTGGTAGCGCGCTTCCGGATCAGGTGCGGTCGCTTTGATCAAAATACGTCGCAGCGGTTCGGGGCAGGGATCCGGCGCCGGTGGTGGCGGAATGCGCGACCGGATCATCCGCTCCAGCCGTTCGGTCGAGGCGGATTGGTAGGGCTGCAGCCCCGTAACCATCTCATAGAGCATCACCGCCAGCGACCACAGGTCCGAAAGCACATTCACTTCGCCCAGGTCCAACCGCTCCGGCGAAGCGTACGGCACACTGCCGAATTCATTGCGTGTGAGCCGCCGCGATTCCGATAACGCCTTAGCGATTCCGAAATCCAGCACGCGCACGTCTCCACGGCTGTCGATGCGAATGTTCTTGGGCTTGATATCGCCGTGTACGATGCCGCGAAAATCCTTGCCATCGATGGCCACCTGCAGCGTATGCGCATGTTCCAGCGTCTCCGCCACCGCAATCGCCACGTCGACGGCAAATTCGGTGGCCAGAGGTCCCGCGCGCATCAGTTCGGCCAAATCCTGGCCTGCCACATACTCCATGGCCACGAAGAAGAAACCATCCAAATCGCCCGAGTTGTAGATCCGCACCACCCGCTCGTCGATGGCCGCGAGATGGGCTTGTAAAACGGTGCCGCGCCGTTCCGCCTCGATGGAATCGACGGTGTCGGCGTCCGGGGCGTGCTCAATCAGCTTCAGAGCGACAGGCGCACCCAGTTCCGTATCCTGCGCCAGGTAGACATCCGCCATTCCGCCGCGGCCCAGCTTCTGCCGGATCTCGTATTTGCCGAGTTTGCGGCTAGCCGGCGCGATCATTTCTTGCCCGCCCGCCGCGCTGGCTTAACATCTATAAAGAAATTCATCTCCTGCGCGGCTTTCGAGTCAGTATCGGGTCCCAGCTCCAGCGCATTTTTCTCGAACACATTGCCCACCAGGGACGGCCGCGCTCCATCGTGCGCCGCCACGCCGGCCCGGCCGTTCCGTTCGAGCGAATTGTGCGAGAGCCACGGCGTCGAAGGGCCGGAAATTAGAATGCCTTCGCCGCTGCAGTCGTGGATAGCATCGGCGCGCAGCACCGGCGAGGCCGCGCCGCGAATTTCAATCCCGGTGCCGGCGCCGCTGATTTCCGTGTCGTCCACTTCCACTCCTGAATTCACCAGCACGATTCCCGCCGCCAGCGGCAGTTGCGCATCGCCCAGGATGCGAAACCCGGTCAACTGTGCGTTTTTCACATCTTCCGCCAGCACGGCCGGACCGCCACCTACCGGAGAGGCGCGCAAAATCGCCTCCCGCGGCACCTGGCTCCGCACGACCACTCCATTTTTGAGCTTCACCTGTTCGCGGTATTCGCCCGCCCGCACTTCGACCGTATCGCCGGGCCGTGCTGTGTCAAGAGCCTCCCCAATCGTGGCAAAATCGCCACCCATTCCGACGGTGAGAACGCGCGGCGTAATCACCACGGGCGGTGGCTGCCACCACGGCCGCGAAAACCACCCCGCCGCCCCGGCAATCACTAGCCCAAAGAAGAAGAATGCCGCGCGCCCGGCCCAGATCGGGTGATTGTACCTGTTCTCGCGAACGGCCGGAGCGGTGAATTGCTCACCTTCCACAATCAGAGCTGTCACGTTATCTTTACCGCCCGCCAGGTTGGCAGCATCGATCAATTCGTGCACCGCCCTTTGCGGATCGCCGGCATGTGTTTCCGCCGTTCGCCGGATATCCTCCGAAGCCACCTGATCGCTCAATCCGTCGCTGCAGAACAGCAGCGCGCTGTCCGGTTCGAAGGGTACACGCAGAACTTCGATGAAATCGGGATCTTCGGGAGCATGCTCTTCGGAACCGACGTCCCGGAAAACTTCGTTGCGGCGCGGGTGCCGCATGGCTTCCGTTTCCGTGAGTTCTCCGTGGTCTTCGCGCTCGCCTACCGGAGAGTGATCGTGCGTCAGCTTGCGAATCGCGCCGCGCCGGACTTTGTACAGGCGCGAATCCCCCACGTGCCCCACCACTACCGAGCCATTCTCCAGCACGGCGACCGTGAGCACGCAGGCCATTCCCTTCCAGTCCGGACGGGACTTGGCTGCGCGCACGATTTCGTTGTTGGCCATGGCGATGGCTTCGCGGATGCGCTGTTCGGCGCTGCCGGTCTGCCGTTCGAGCCGCGCGCGGATGCGTTCGACCGCAATCTCGGCCGCCTTTTCTCCGGCTGCCTGTCCGCCGATACCATCCACCACCAGGAAAATGCCGCGCTCGGCATCCAGGTGGTAGGCATCTTCATTGTTCTGCCGCACCAATCCCGGATCGCTCGCGCCCGCGCATTTGAGCCCGGTCTTAACCATGCGAAGTATTTCGAAATTCCAAGAACACCACGCCGGCAAGCCCAATGCGCGCGGTATCCGGTACAGGGGTCTCTATGTTCCGGTCGCGCTTGTCGTCGCCGACGAACTCTACGCTCGAGGGCGCCGGCTGTCCGTTGATGGTGGTGCCAAGCCGGCTCAGATCTTTCAAATAGAATTTTCCGGTTGCCGGATCGCGCCGCAGCCGGAAATGCTCACGCGAGACGTCTGCAGGCGTTTCAAGTTTGAGGTCGGTCCAGTAATCCTGCCCGCCGCGGCCTACCACGATCTCGTCTTTCGTCATGCGGTAGGTGCGCCGCCCGCCGTTGTCCTGGTATTCGATCACCGCGTACGCGCTCTCATCGGCACCGGCGGGCTGGTAGCTTTGCGAGCTGGATTCCACGCCGCTGATGCGCCGCGTGGCGATCCGCTTGGTCATGCTGCCGGAGCCCAGTTCCGTTTTGGCCGGCAGGGCCAGTTCCGAATAGATCACGATATCGCCGGGCTCGACATCGTCGTCCGTGTTCTCCAGAATCTGGATGCGCCAACCGCCCTCGGGCGCCGTGATCTTCGGTCCCGTGCGCCGGGCGATTTTCATCCGCTCGGCGAGAGAGGCTTTGTTCAGGGCTTCCAGTTCCGCATCCAACGCGCGCCGCGCCTCATCGACGATCCGCGGCAGAATTCCCCGGAGCCGGTCCATGTCGTTGGGATGCAGGTATACGTGATAAACCGCAGGCGGAAGAGTGGAGTAATGGAGAGGCTCAAGCCCCTCGCGCATATTGCGGACAATTTCGAGAATGATTTCGCGGGCAGTGGCGGCGGACCGGTCCATAGACGACCTCCTCCGATTTTACCGCCCCCTATTTCGGTGACAGTCTACGAAACCCCTAAATATCCCCACATTCGGCCGGAGTACTATTTCGGGTATTTGGTAGACTGTCCCCGAAACAGCGCAACGCCGCTAAAGGACTTATCCCGCCTATTTCGGTGACAGTCTACTAAATCCACTAAATATCCCCCCAGCCAGCGAGGAGTAGTATTTAGGGGTTTCGTAGACTGTCACCGAAATACGCCGAAATACGGGCTGTCACCGAAATACGGGCTACGCGCTCGCCGGCATTTGGAACGGCTCATCCGCGCTGCCGCCGTAGATGCTCGGCACGTGCGCGTTCATCGCGCGCAGGTAGGCGGCCAACTGGCCTCTGTGATGAATGCTGTGATTGTTCCAAAAGCCCATGTACATGACATTGGGCAACTGCATCACGCCGAAGAAACTGACTACTTGGGCGAGTTGATCGCCCGAAAGCCCCTTCACTTTCTCGAGCTTCGGACCCACGGCGTTGTAGAACGCCACCATATCCGCAACCGTGGCGTTCGGCGGCATCGGTGTTTCCTGCTGCGAGAAATCGCCGGCGGCGACCCCATCCGCGAACCAGCTCTCCGACGCGATCAGATGCCACGCCAGTTCGCGCGTCGTACGCCCTTTCTCGCCCAGCTTGAAATCCAGTTGATTTTCCGGGATCGCCGCGATCACCTTTTTCGTAGTTTGATATTCATTCTCCAGGCCGGGAACGAATATCATGGCGACAGCTTTCGCTTCATTAGGACTCATCCTCGTTACCTCCTCGGCTATGGTACTGCTCGCCCCGTGAGATAGGCAAATGAAAGTACAGTTTCACCGCGTCCGGCCGAGCAGCCGGTCCAAACTCCACGGCCCCGGCCCCGCCGCGGCCAACCAGAGAAACATGAAGCAATAGAAAACTGCCAATTCTCCGCCATTCAGCAAGGGCCAGAAGCCGCGCGGCGCGTGCGTCCGGAAATACCCGATGGCCATTTCGCCCGACAGCAGAAACGCGACCGGCCGTGTGAACAGCCCCAGCAAGATCAGCGCGCCTCCGATGGTTTCAATCACCCCGGCCGCTCCCAGCATGGTGCTTACTGGTACGCGCGATCCGCCGATCCCTCCGAATAGCCCGAAAAACTTTTGCCAGCCGTGCAGCGAGAAGGTGAATGCGGCCATAATCCGGAACAAAGATCGAAATTGTGGCTCGTATGGCGCCAGAGGATTCTGCATCGGTAGCTTACGTTATCACAGCTCCTCGCACGGACGCGGCCAGCGGAGGTAAACTTGCGAGGTGGAATCATGGCGAAGACGCTTCTGCTGACTCTGACCCTACTAAGCTGCGCGGCTCATGCCCAGACCGGTAACGCCGAAAACGGCAAGCGCCTTTTCCTGAAGAACGGTTGCTACCAATGCCACGGGCAGGCAGGGCAGGGAGGACTCGCGGGTGCCCGCCTGGCACAAACCAAACTGACGCTAGCGGCATTTTCGGCTTACGTGCGCAATCCAACCCCCGGGGGTATGCCACCCTACCGCGCCAAGGTGATGTCCGATGCGGAACTGGCCGATGTCTACAGCTATATCAAATCGCTTCCCGAGCCGCGCCCAGCCAAAGACATTCCGCTCCTCAACGATAAGTAAGCGACAACGGTAGCTCGGCCCCACCGGACCGATCCCAACCTACCGCTTGGCAGGAGCTTCCGGCGGGAGTAGAATCTTGGCCAAGAGGAGGGTCCTATGTCTGGCATTTCTCCTTTTCAGGCAACATTGATCGTGTGGGGCACCGTTACCGCCATACTCGCAGTGTTGCTCATCTACCGTTCCCTGATTTCCATGAAGGAAGACGATCAGCTCTTCCTGGATGCCGCGCAATCGAACCTGGAAGACGAGCAAAAACAGGTACGCACGCGGCTGGAACGGTTGGCGCCGTATACCAAAATCCTCGGTGCTAGTTCCGGGGTGCTGTTCGTAGCTATGGCTAGCCTGTGGGTCTATGAGCAGTTCACGAAGCAGGGGGTGACACCGTAAACTTGGGCGGCGCGCCCACCGTGTCCCCTGGCTGCCGCCGGCCGACTGCGTTGCGGCGCGCTTGCCGCATCTGAGACACTGGCCTTTCATGGCCCGCTTCGTGGCGTCGCTGTTGTTGTGTGCCCAGTCGGCCCTCGCTCAGGGCATCAGCCTGCCCAGCCGGGAGACGCTCTCATATAACATTGAATGGCGCCTGGTTACGGCTGGCAAAGCCAAACTCGAATGGGCTTCTGCGCCGGGACGCGAGCGTAGCTGGCAAGCCAATCTTCACCTGGAATCCGTAGGCCTCGTTTCTAAATTATTCAAAGTTGAAGACGATTACATGGTCAATCTCGACGCAGCGTTGTGCGCGGAATCGTCGCTCATGACCTCGCACGAAGCCAATCGCCGCCGCGAGACGAAGGTGACCTTCGATTCCGAGGCGCGCAAGGCCTTCTACCAGGAGCGGGACCTGGTGAGGAACACCGTCATCGCATCACAAGAAACCGAGATTCCCGAATGCGTCCATGACACCCTGGGCGGCCTCTATTTTCTGCGCACCTTGACCTTGGAGCCGGGCCAAAGCACCGAGGTGGCGGTGAGCGATGGCAAGAAGAGCGCCATGGCGAGAGTGGAGGCGCAACAGCGCGAGAACGTGAAGGTGCCCGACGGAACTTACAGCACGATTCGGTACGAGTTGTTCCTGTTTAATAACGTCCTCTATCGCCGGCCCGCCCATTTATATATCTGGCTAACCGACGACCGGCGCAAACTGCCCGTGCAGATCCGGGTGCGCCTGCAGATCACGATCGGCACCATCACCCTGCAATTGGAAAAGCACGAGTAAAGGCTTTAGAGTTTGCGAACCGCGGGAGCGGTCAGACAATAGAGCCACTTCTCGAAACGGCTTACCACTCGCCTCCTTATTTTGACCGCTCCTGTTAGAATCAGCTATCGAGCATGCATTCGCGGCGCATCGCCACCTTTTTCCTGGGATTGTGGTTGGGCAGTTCGGCGTTCATTGTCTGGGCGGCAGTGGAGAACGTCCGGGCAGTGAACCGGCTGCTGGCGGATCCCACTCCGGCGGCTGCGCTGATTCTGAAAAGTGTGGGCACGGAGACGGCGCGGCAGCTCCTTCTCTACCAGGCATCGCACCAGAACAGGGCGGTTTTCGAGCAATGGGGCACGCTGCAACTGATTCTGGGGGTGGGATTTTTCTTCTTTCTCTTGTTCGCCACCCGGGAGCGCAAATTGGTGCTGCTCTTGGTCCTTCTAATGGCGGTGGCGACCGCGCTGCAGCTCTTTCTGCTGACGCCCGAGTTGACATTCCTAAACCGGCTTTTCGGGGTGAGCAGTGCGGGTGGACCTTCTACACGGGTGCTGTATGGCGCCTATTCCGCGGCCGAACTGTTTAAGTGGGTGTTGGGGCTGATTCTGGTGGGAAGGTGGGTGCGGCGCAGCGAAACCCCCGAGCGCTCACGAAACACCCGGAAGAACTTCGATCATGTCAATAAATCCGATCACGGCCATGTCAATCGGTGACTGAGGGCGGCCGACCGCGCTGGAAGCGGCATAACCGTCCGTGGCCAGAAGCACGCGGTCACCCACACCGGCATCAACGGCATCGAGCGCGATGACGGGATCCCCGCGGTTAGTGCCATTCAGATTCAGCGGTTGCACCAGCAGCAATTTGCAGCCTTCATGGCTGGCGTGTTTCTGTGTGGCGACCAATTCTCCGACCACGCGGGCAATCAGCATCAGGAAGTCCTCTTGGCCGGCTTGCGGCGGCTGACTGGAGAGGATTCCTGGCTGAGGTGGACCTCATCCACAATGCCCACGATAGCGGCGTCGCAGGCCACTTCCTTAGGCAGGAATGGAAAGCATGCCTCGCGGCCGCGGACCCAGTAGATCAACTCACCCGCACCGGCGCCGGCGGCATCGGCGCAGAGGAGACGCTTGCCGGTTGGGTTCAATTCCGGAGTGAGGGGTTGCACCAGGAGAAAGCGCATGCCTTCCATTTGCGGGTTTTTTGCGGTGGCCCAAACGCAACCGACGACGCGCCCGAGGAACACGGCTAGTCCAGACGCACATCATCGACGATGCCTACAATGGCAGTATCGACCGGCGTATCCTTGCATCCTTCGGCCATGCGAGCGGAACTGCCCGAGACGGCGATGACGCGCTCGCGATACCCGGCGCTAACGGTATCGACCGCCACGACGTAGCCAGCCTCGTCCTTGCCCTCGGGGGAGACGAGCTTCAGGATGAGAAGCTTCTTGCCTTCCAGCCGGGGGTCCTTGCGAGTGGCTACGACGGTACCGACGACGCGCGCGAGGATCATGGAATGTCCCGTCCGGCTAGCGTGCGTTCGCGGCTTGGGATTTGCCGATGGGCAGCACGTCTTCCAGGCTCTGGTGGGGCCGCGGGATTACGTGGACGGCAATCAGCTCGCCTACACGGCGGGCGGCGGCGGCGCCGGCATCGGTGGCGGCCCGCACGGCGGCCACATCGCCACGTACCAGGGCGGTCACGTAGCCGGAGCCGATCTTCTCCCAGCCCACGAGCGTCACCTTCGCGGCCTTTACCATAGCATCGGCGGCTTCAATCATGGCTACCAGGCCGCGTGTCTCGATCATTCCTAACGCTTCACCCATATCTGTTCTCCTACGCTACACCATGCGCGCGTAGCGCCTCATTCACCAGGCCGATTAATTCGGCGCGAGTCACGGTAATGCGCTCGCCAGGCCCGCCGGACAGGTCTTCAGCGACCATTGGGCAGGCCGATTCGCCCGCGGCCGGGGACTTGATGCCATAACGCGCGCGAGAGTCCAGCAGCTTGTCCACTTCCTTGCGCGAGAGCACGTTGGGGCCACCCAGCAACTCTGCGACCAGTTGGATCCGGGCGCTATGCTCGACGGTTTCCATCCGGAAGTAGGCCTGAAACACGTCCTCGCCGTAACAGACCGATCCGTGATTTGCCATTAGCAGCGCGTCGTGCTTCGGGATTAAGGGCCGCATCGGCTCGGTGAGCTCGGGCGTACCGGGCAAGCCGTAACCGGCGATCGGCACACAGCCGAATGCGATGACCACTTCGGGGAGCAGTGCCAAATCCAGCGCTTTGCCCGCCGTCGCGAATCCGGTGGCCACAGGCGGATGGGCGTGCACGACCGCGCGGACGTCGGTACGCATGTCGTAGATCGTGAGGTGCATGTTGATCTCGCTGGTGCGTTCGCGATGGCCGGAAATTTTGTTGCCCTTACGGTCGAGGACGATCAAGTCCTCGGGATGCATCATGCCCTTCGATACTCCGGTGGGAGTGGCGAGTATCCGTGCCGGGTCCATGAGGATGGTGATATTGCCATCGTTGGAAGCCACCCAACCCTTCTGGAACATCAAGCGGCCGATTTGAACGATATCGTCGCGATGCTCGCGCTCCGTTTTCTGCATCGGGGACTTCGATTGTAGCAGAATGCACTTGGGCGTTCGGATAAACAACGGGTTGTAAAATGAGGCAGATGGAAACGCGCCGAATGTGCCCGCATTGCCGGGCGTTTATCACTACGAGCGATCGGGTGTGCCCGTACTGCAATGAAAAAGTGGGCACACGGGCAATCGACCGGCGTAGTCCATCGCCGATTCTGGGCGGTTTGATTCCGCATGCACGTTTCACCACAGTGATCATCCTGCTCGTCAATTTTGGGCTCTACCTGGTGACGGTGGTGGCCAGCATGCGCGCGGGCAACGGCCAGGCCTTCATGAATCTCGACGGGCAAACCCTGCTGGAATTCGGAGCGAAGGTGCCTCGGGGGTCGGGGTTATTTGCCTGGTGGCGGCTGATCACCGCTGGATTCCTGCATGGCGGGCTGCTGCATATTGCCATGAATTCCTGGGTGCTGTTCGACGTGGGCGCGCAGGTGGAAGAGATCTACGGCACCAGCCGCATGCTGGTGATTTATTTCGTTTCGACGATTACAGGTTTCTATCTGAGTGCCGTGTGGTACCGCGGGATCTCGGTCGGGGCTTCGGCGGCCCTGATGGGACTAATTGGCGCGATGATTGCGCTCAGCTTGCTCCATCGGAGCGAACTGACCAGGGCAATTCGCGGCCAATACATCCGCTGGGTCATTTACATTCTGATCATGGGGCTGCTGCCGGGGATCGGGATCGATAACGCAGCTCATATCGGCGGGCTGGCAGGCGGTTTCGTGGTGGCCTACCTGGCTGGGTTGCCGCGCTTCGAAGGCTCCTGGCATGAGAACGCCTGGCGGATCGCTTCTTATGCCTGCATTGCGGTGACGGCGCTCAGCTTTTTCGAGATGTACCGGTGGCTCACGCAGGTAGCGCCGGGGCTGTGAGTCTTCGATTTGTCAAACCTGATCGGCCGCAGGTGCCAGGAGATCGAGCCTCGGAAAATAACTCCGATAGCGCGAGGCATCGCGCGTGAGAAGAACCAGATTACCGACTGCGGCGTGCGCACCGATGTAGAAGTCCGGCAGAGGCGAACTCCGAGCCCCGCCTCGGCGACGGTATTGCACGAAACACTTTCCAGCCAAGAACGCAGCCTCCCAGGGGAGCGATTCGCGTTGATAGAAGGGCAGCGCCAGCACTCTATCGAGCGCCTCGATGGTCGAATACCGAATCGACACTTCGGCATAAATGATTGGGTTGATTACGAGTGTTGCATTCTCGGCACACCCCGCCAACGTCCTGGTGGACCAATCGCCCCAGTTCGGGTCCCTTGTAGCAATATCGAGTAGGACGTTACTGTCCACCAGCACGCCGCGGCGCTGGCTCAGACGCGCTCGCAGCCCCGATAGTGTGGAGGTCATCTGCGTCGTTTCGGCCGGCGGACTTCGCCTCGAGTGAGTTCCATGATCTCATCAGTAGTCATGCGCACATCCCCAGTTCCGCGGAGTGCATCGATCACCATGCGGCCTCGGGTGCTTTCGCCGATGGGGTGCGGAGCCCTGCGAATTCGCGCATGATCTCCGGCGAGCTCGAACTCGACCTCGGTATGAGGCAAAAGGCCGAGGCGCTTCCTGATTTGTTGAGGGATTGTGACCTGACCCTTACTGGTGACCTGCATGGTAATACTCCTACTGGTAAGAGTAATACTGAAAATGGTGGAGCGCAAATCCCGGAGGCTGTTAGCATAATCGGTTGATCTCGGTCGTGGTGGTGAATTGGAACCGCAAGAAGCTGCTACAGGCCTGTCTCGATTCGCTACGGAACCAAACCGGGGTGGAGTTGGAAGTCATCGTCGTAGACAATGGGTCCGCTGATGGCTCCGCCGACATGGCCGAGTGGGACTTCCGCTGCACGGTGATTCGCAATGCGGAGAACCGGGGCTTCTGCGCCGCCAATAACCAGGGGATCCGGGCAGCCCGCGGCGAATTCGTTGCGCTGCTGAACAACGACGCGGAAGCCGAGCCGGGCTGGCTGGCTGCACTATGGGATGCCTGCCGGCGGGCGCCCGACGTGGGGATGGCTGCCAGCAAGGTCCTGGTTTGGGAAGACCCACGCACCATAGACAAAGCCGGCCACCTGATTTTCCCCGATGGCCAGAATCGCGGACGCGGCAGCGGCGCGCTCGATCGCGGCCAATTCGATCGCGAAGAGGAAGTGCTCTGGCCCGACGGGTGCGCCGCCATGTACCGCAAAGCAATGCTGGACCAGATCGGCGGCTTCGATGAAGATTTCTTCGCTTACGGCGACGACGCCGAACTGGGCCTTCGCGCCCGCATCGCGGGTTGGCGTTGCGTGTACACACCGGCTGCCGTGGTGCGGCATCATCGCGGCGCTACGCTCGGGAAAGACTCAGCGCGACGCCTGGAGCTAATCGAGCGCAACCGCCTTCTGCTGGCGATCAAACTGTTTCCCCCAAGTTTGCTGTGCCTGAATCCGCTGTATTTCGCGTTGCGAGTGGCCGCAAGCCTGGCAGCCGCCCACCGGGGCGCCGGAGATACCGCTTACTTTCCGGGGTTCGCGGGGAAATGGACGATGGCGCGAGCTCTGCTGCGCGGCGACTGGGAGGCTCTGCGCCTGGCCCCGCGAATGTGGCGGAAACGCGCCGAAATCGAGACTTTTCGCAAACTGGATGCGCGGGCCGTGCGCCGGCTCATATGCGATCATCGGCTAAGTCTGAGAGACGTCGCATGAGTGCTTGCCTGGTTTGCGGATCCGATCGTTTCGCGCCGCTGTTCCGCGCTTCCGACCGTCTCTACCGGACCACCCAAAAAGAGTTCGCGGTGGTGCGCTGCGGCTCGTGCGGGCTGCTCCGGCTGGACCCGCAGCCGCACGAAGAAGAACTGCGCAGCTATTATCCGCGCGATTATTGGTTCGCCGGTGGGGAAACGGCAGCCGGCCGGTTGGAGGAGGCGTACCGGCGCTTAGTGTTGCGCGATCACGTGCGGTTCGTGGAGCAGTCGCTGCACTCGGCGGGGGAGCCAGCCTCCTTGTTGGATGTTGGATGCGGCGGCGGCCTGTTCCTGGGGATGCTCCGTGAGCGCGGATTCCGTGTGATCGGGTTGGATTTTTCAGCCGAAGCCGCGGCCGTGGCCTGGAAGCGCCAGAACGCTCCGGCGGTGTGCGCCACGCTCGAACAGCCCCCTTTGCGCGCCGGCAGTTTTGCCGCGATTACCATGTTCCATGTGCTCGAGCATCTGCCCGATCCGCGCACCTATCTGATTGCGGCTCATCGGCTGCTGCGCGAGGGCGGCCGGCTCGTCGTCCAGGTGCCCAACGCGGCCTCGTGGCAGTTCCGGCTGCTCGGGTCGGCCTGGAATGGCGTGGACGTGCCGCGGCATCTGTTCGATTTCCGCGATCAGGATTTGGAAAAGCTGCTCGAATCGTGTGGCTTCACGGTGGCCCGGCGGAAATATTTTTCGCTGCGCGACAATCCGGCGGGCCTGGCGAGCAGCGTAGCGCCCGCGCTGGATCCCATGGCGCGGCGCGTCCGCGGTACACCGGAAACTGGCTTCGAGCGCCTGGCGAAAGACCTGGTGTACTTCGGACTGGTACTCGGCTCGCTGCCGTTCACGATCATGGAAGCGGCCTGCCGCGCGGGCTCGACCGTGATGATCGAGGCGCGCAAGCGGTAAGTTATACGGGCTTGGCCTGCCGGCTCCCGCGGCCGCTGCGCTGCCACATCGTGTACTTGGAGTGCCCGATACAATAGACTCAAATCAGGATTATGTTGGGGATGCTCGAGCGCGCCCGCACTGCTTTGGCTCTTCTGATTTGGATCGCCGCAGCTCTCCCAGCCGTCGGCGAAGATGAAATCGTTCGCTTTCAGAGTGAACTTTCGAGCGGCCAGGAGTTCCGCCAATCGATTGGCCATGGACTTGTGCTGGTTCTTGCTCCTGGCGACGGCTGGACCATTCAAGTCTCTCCTCAGAAAATTACAGAGCCGGAATGCGGAGATTTTGCCTGGGTCGTCAACCCGCCGTTCCGAAGCTATAACGCACTCTATCTGAATGTGTCTTATGGCGTCACGGCGGAGCTGCGCCGGCGAAAAACGCGAAGCGGCGTTCGTGGATCGGCTGATCATGTCCTCGCCCGCCGGATTGCAGCCTACAGACAAGCAGGTCGCCGACGCGGAAGCCAAGATGGGAACGTCCCCTCAGGGGCACGGGAAACTCTGGGTGTTGGATTACAAGATCAGCGCAGCGCCGGCCGACATTGACGGAAAGAATTACGGCCAAATCGATTGGATGCGCTTCCGGGTGGAGATTCAGTTTCCGGAGAATGCCGATTCGTTACCTGTTCCAAATGATTTCGAAGAGCCCGGCATTCTCCGGCACACTGTGACGGGCACTGTGCGGGACACCTACACACACCTGCCCGTCGGAGAAGCGAAGGTATCCATGCGCGCGCGCGAAGCGGCACTCGGCCCGAAGGAACCGGTCCTTACCGGGCCGGACGGTCGTTTTCTATTCCAGAATGTCGCCGAGGGTCCGGTCAACATCACCGTGGAGAAGTCGGGCTACGTTGCCGCTGGAATCTCCTCGGCCCCATATTCACCTCCCGAGACTCTGTTCACAATTGGACCGGCTGCGAAGGATTTCGACATCGGAATCACTCGTCTAGGCACAATCTCCGGTCGCGTGACAAACGCCGAGGGAACTCCGCTCCAAGGAATCTTCGTATATTTGACTGCCCGTGAACTGGTGAACGGCCGGCGCAATTGGCGCAGCGTGGCGGGCCAGGCGTCGACCGACAAGGATGGCCTGTACTCAGTTCCGAATCTTTGGCCGGGCGAGTACGTGGTACGCACACTGCTCACGCCCATCACTTCGGTGGGAGGAATTCTATCTCGAGAGGCATACCTGCCGCAGTACTATCGAAATGCGGCTGATTTCGCCTCGGCGGCGCACCTGGGTTTGAAAGGGCAGGACATTCGTGCCGACTTCAGCCTATCTGTCGGCCCGGTGCACTGGGTCAGGGGTGGGGTGAAGGGTTTGCTGGACCCCAACGCATTTCACTGCCAATTCGCCGACGCCGCCGGACAAGCCATGACAGCCGGCGGATTCCAATATGATTCTGCGACCGCCGCGTTCGCGATCATGGTGCCTAACGGCCGTTGGACGCTCTGGTGCGACGGCTCGGCCGGCAAGCCGCCCGATTATGGCACCGTGCGCGCCTACGCGACTCGGGATATCGAAGTTCAAAACGCGGATGTTATAGGCCTTCAACTCGAGTTACCCAGCCAGTGAACATCCCCATCGATGCGAATATCGCTCACCTCGTTAGGATCGATCCGCCCACGGAAGGCCTCGCTCCGGAACCGGATTACGCGCAACTGGAGCAGACCGAGATTCGCGGTGTGGCGCCGGGCAAGTACAGGATCAGGGCCGGAGCTGGGAGTTGTACGGAGTCCATCGCGTCCGGCGCTGTCGATCTCTTGCAGGAAGACTTGGTCATCGCGGATGGCGGTCGTCCTCCAGCGATCCACCTGACGCGATACAGCATGTGTCCAACGCTCGGCGGCACCGTACATTCCGAATCCGGCGATTCCCAAGGTGTGGTGCTGGTGATATCCGACTCCGATCGCATCGAACCGGAGGTCCGCCCCATTTACGAAGGCCGGTTTGGGGATATCTCTCTTAGGCCCGGAACCTATCACATATACGCGTTCGACTCTCTGAACGGCCTCGAGTACGCCAACCTGGAAGCCTTACGTGAATATCCGGGGCAGACGATCCGCATCGACCAGGACCAGCACGCAGCAGTTAGCTTGGAACTGATTCGAAGAAGATCGCATTAGCAAAAGCCACGCTCTCGCTTTACCAGTTCCGAACTCGGCGCCGATGGTCCTGTTAGCATAATCGGTTGACCTCGCTCGTGGTGGTAAATTGGAAACGCAAAACACCGCTACAGTCCTGCCGCTCGGGCTCGACCGTGATGATCGAGGCGCGCAGGCGATGAGCTATACCGGCTTGGCCTACCGGCTCCCGCGAGCACTGCGCCGCCACGTCCTGCACTTCGAGTGCGAAATCGAAGAGGCCGTTGTCTCTTTTGCCGCCGCGCTTCCGCCCGGAGCGCGCGTTCTCGATGCCGGAGCGGGAGAAGGGCAGTACGCAGGTCATTTTGGCAGGCAGCGGTATTGCGCGGTGGATTTGGGAGTAGGCGATCGCGGCTGGGATTACAGCCGCTTGGATGCGCTGGCCGATCTAACGGCTTTGCCGTTCCCGAGCGCTACCTTCCCTGCGGCCTTGCTCATCGTCACGATCGAGCATCTCCGCGAGCCGGCCTGCGCATTGTCAGAGTTGGCGCGCGTGCTATGCCCGGGAGGATCGCTGCTCGTCGCCGCGCCCCACGAGTGGGAGGTCCACCAGGCGCCCCATGATTACTTCCGCTACACCGCGCATGGTCTTCGGTACCTGCTCGAGAAGGCGGGGTTCGAAGTGCGCGAATTGCGGCCGGCCGGCGGCTATTTCCGCCTGCTAGCCCGCCGGCTTCTCAACGGATTACAATTTTTTGCAGGGGGCTGGCGTTGGTTGGGATTTCTACCGGCCGCCCTACTCTTGGTCCCCCCGGCACTGCTTCTGCCGTTTTTCGATTTTCTCGACAAGTACCGAAATTTCACGCTGGGATATATTGCGGTTGGACGCAAGCATCGTGGCTTATGACATGGGACACTGGTGAAGGGAGAGACACAGTGGAGCGCGACACGCCTGACAATCGGCACTGGAAAACCAGAGTGATTCGGGGCGGATTCCCCGATCGCGATTTCGACATTGCGTTCTGGCAGGAGCAGGGCGATGAGGCGATCTTCCAGGCGGCTTGGGAAATGGTGGAGCTTGCAGAAGAACTGAAGCATGGCAGAAAGCCTACACTACAAAGAACTGCTACAAGCCTTAAACGAATCTCACGTTGAGTTTCTAATTGTCGGCGGCTACGCCGTTATGAAGTATACGGAGCCGCGATATACAAAGGATCTAGACATTTGGGTGAACCGATCGCCGGAGAATTCGGCGAACGTCTTTCAAGCCCTCGCGAGATTCGGTGCTCCCCTGTCGAAGGACGGGATTACCCCGGAAACCTTTACTGAAGAAAGTTTGATTTATCAGATTGGTGTACCTCCCGTGCGAATCGACATTCTGACGCAGGTAACTGGTGTCGAATTTGAGGAGGCTTGGCCTAACCGCGTGGGAAGTACGATTTTCGGTGTACCGGTACACTTTATTTCGTTAAGTGACCTGATCGCCAACAAGCAATTGTCCGGCCGGGATAGCGATCTCGACCATCTCAAACCTATTCAAGAGCAACAAAGTGGCCGAAAGGATTAGGCAACTTGCTACACCGAAGTGAAACCTGAAATGGACGGAGTCATAGTAGTCGATAAACCCGAAGGATGGACCTCCCACGATGTGGTCGCTAAGATGCGCCGCATCGCGAACACCAAACGAGTCGGGCACCTGGGGACGCTTGATCCCATCGCGACGGGGGTGCTGCCCGTGGTCGTCGGGCGCGCAACGCGCCTGGCGCAGTTTTATGTTCGCAGCGACAAGATCTACGAAGGTATCGTGCGCTTCGGCTGGTCCACCGATACATACGACCGAGCTGGCGAACCTACCACTGAAAAGCTGGAGTTGCGTGTTACCGCGGAAGACCTGGAGCCCCTGCTCGACCGGTTTCGCGGGGAGTTCTTGCAAACGCCGCCTCCCGTTTCCGCGAAAAAAATCGAAGGCCGGCGTGCCTATGAACTCGCGCGCCAAGCTGTCGCTGTCGAACTGGAGCCGGTGAAGGTTCACGTATACGAGCTCACGCTGTTGGAAGTAAATGGGGCGGAAGCGCGGCTGCGCGCGCACTGCTCGGGCGGAACCTACCTACGTTCCATTGCGCACGATTTGGGCCAGGCGCTCGGCTGCGGTGCGCATCTCCAGGATCTGCGCCGTACTGCCAGCGGGGAGTTCGAGATCGGACAGTCGCGGAGCCTCGCCCAACTGGAAGCCTTTTCCGCCGGCGATCGTCTGGCCGATGCGCTCGTGCCGGCCGCCGATTTGCTCCCCGAAATGCCGAGTGTTTTTGTCGACGAACTCACGGTTGGCCAAATTCGCCATGGGCGCGATTTCCCAGCTTCTCCGTTCCGTTCCCAGCCTCCGGCGCGGCGCGTCAAAGCCGTCTCCCGGGAAGGGCAGTTAGTCGCCATCGGCGAGGCGGTGCTGCCCAACATCTATCATCCGATCGTGGTGTTGTAAATCCTTGTCAGTTTTCCCGCTACAATAAGGGTCAGATGCTCAAGCGCTTCATCTTGTGGGATTTCCGGCGTGCGAGCTGGCAATACGATGTGATGGTGGCAATTATTCTCGCCTTCATTTTTCTGACGCCGCGGGATTTTTTCCGCGATCAGCCGCGTATTCCCGGCGCCAGCAGCATCGCCATGCTGCCCTCGGAAAATGGGAGCTCGGTATTTTTTGTGAATTCGGAACTTCTGGCGGGAGTTCCGGAAACACAACGTGCGGCGAGGCTCACACAAACCCTGCAAACTCGGACTGGTAACCGCCGCCTGCTGGTCACGCGGGTGGAACCGGTACTCGATTCGGAAGGCGAACTGCAAGGTTACATGGCGTTTGCGCGGCCCTGAAGCGGCAATTGAAACTAAAGACCCGACGCTGTATTTCATGACACGAGTTTTTTGGATTTGTACTTTGGGTACGGCTGCGGCGCTAGCCGCTGGCGGTCCGCTGGAATCCACGCTGGCCAAGATGGACGCCGCCGCCGGGCCGTTTAAAGGACTTTCGGCCGACATAAAGCGCGTCCACCACACGGCCGTGATCAATGAGGACAGCATCGACGAAGGCAGCATTCTGATCAAACGTCCGAAGCCACACGACACTCGTATGTTCTTCGATATCAAAAAGCCCGACGCCAAACAGGTGGCCTTCGACGGCCGCAAAGTCGAGGAATACTTTCCGGTATCGCAAATTGTTCAGGAATACGACGTCAGTAAATACCGCTCGATGGTCGATCAATATCTGCTGCTCGGTTTCGGAAGCAGCTCCAAAGAGCTGCAGGACGCATATACCATTTCTGTGGGCGGTCCGGAAATGGTGGGCACCGAAAAAACCACGCGTTTGGAGCTGATTCCGAAATCCCCGGATGCTCAGGCGCATCTAAAGCGAGTGGAACTTTGGATCTCAGACGCCACTGGCTTGCCGGTGCAGCAAAAATTCTATGAGCCGGGCGGTGATTTCGATGTGGCCAGTTACACGAATATCAAGGTAAACCCCAATCTTCCGGACTCCGCTTTGAAACTCAACCTTCCCAAAGGTGTGAAGCGCGAGAAACCCGTCAATTAACCGTTAATGAAGACCCCAACCAGCGCCTACCGGCTGCAATATCTCGACTGGCTTCGCGGCCTCGGGGCCGTGATCATGTTGCAAGGCCACGTTTTTCAATCTTTTCTGAAAAACGATTTGCGCGATGGCGGGCCCTACATGTTGTCGCAATTTCTGGGTGGAATGCCGCCGGCGATCTTTCTCTTTCTTACCGGAGTGACGTTAGCTTTTCTGATGGACAGCACGGAACGCAGAGGCCTCGCGCCTTCAGCCCGCGTAACCACGGCGCTGCGGCGCGCGGGTTACCTTTTCGTCTTGGCTTTCGCCTTCCGCCTGCAGCTCTGGCTTTTCGGCTGGCCCGCGCCGTGGACCGACCTGCTGCGCGTGGACATCCTGAACTGCATGGGCTTCGCCATGATGCTGATGTCCCTCATGGCGTTGTTCCGGACGGCGGAGCGCACCCGGCTGTGCGCGGCCCTTGGCCTCGGAATCGCTTTTGCCTCGCCGTTGGTGACCCAGATCGACTGGTCCGGCGCGCCCGCACTGGTGCGGAGTTATATCGTGCCGGACTATAACTCATTCGGCTTTTTCCCTTGGGCTGCCTACCTGGCATTTGGGATGAGCGCGGGTAGCATCCTGCGTACCATTCCGGCGGAAGTCACCGAACGGGCCATGCAGTGGGCGGCGCTTCTGGGCGGTGCGATGATCATGGCGGCGCAATATGCCGCCAATCTGCCGTGGTCCATCTATGCCAAATCGGAGTTCTGGCTCAATAGCCCGGCCCAGGTGCTAATCAAGCAGGGAGTCACGCTGCTCCTCGCCGCCCTAGCTTTTCTCTGGACCCGCTATGGAGCGAAGGATGCCTGGAGCTGGGTGCGCCAGTTCGGCACCACCTCGCTACTCGTCTATTGGGTGCACATCGAGCTGGTCTATGGCCGCTGGTTTGGGTATTTGAAGAATAACCTGACCGTGGCGCAGACTGTCCTGGCTACCGCAGTCGTGATTTCTTTGATGCTGGCGCTCTCGACGGCCAAGACGCGAAGGCAACGGATCGCCGCCAGGCTGGCCGATTGGGGATGGACTTTCGGTGCCCGCCCGCAGCGCGTTCCGGGCGATTAGTAGCGCCGCCAGTCTTGCCGGCGGTGAAACACCGGCGACAAAGATCGCCGGCGCCACCGGCCACGAGCAACTATCCTTTCACTCCCATCATTTTGTTAAACAGCGAGAATCCGGTGACTCCGCTGAACAACCCGCTAAATGCGACGGCGCTCAACACGCCTTTCCACTTGTAGCGCAGCGGTGCCCAAATGGCCGCGGCCGCGGCGGCGGAACCCACTGCCAGCGCCACTTTCTGTTGCGTCGGCCCCATGTTCTCTTTCATCGTGATTCCTCCGGGTTCGTGCCGTTTCCGGCTTAACCCTCCATCAGCGTACCGCCCCTCTGCCGTGTGTTTCCGTGCGATCCGCACCATCTCACGGAATCAATTGCGACCGAATTGTGACCCGCGCACGAAAGGCGCGGAGGTGTAGAATAAACCGGTCGCCCCACCGCGGAAACAATTCCGGGGCCCATCGACGAGGAGCAACCAATTATGCAAATCAGGGCAATTCGATTCGCGCATCTGGCGCCGGCCGCCGCGGCCTTGCTGGCCTTCGCCGCTACGCTCAGTGCCCAGGCGCAACAGGATTTCAGCAAGGTGGAAATCAAGACCACCAAAGTCACCAACAACTTTTACACGTTGGAAGGGCAGGGCGGCACGATCGGCGTACTCACCGGTCCCGATGGCGTGTTCATGGTGGACACGCAATTCGCTCCCCTGTCCGACAAGATTGCTGCCGCAATCCGGAAGATCACCAACGGTCCGATCAAATTTGTGGTGAACACCCACGTTCATGGCGATCACACCGGCGGCAACGAGAACTTCGGCAAAATGGGAGCCACCATTCTGGCGCGCGAAAACCTGCGCAACCGGCTGATGCATCCCGCGCCGGGAGCCAACGGCGCGCCGGGCGTGCCCGCGCCTCCAGCCGCTTTGCCAATAATCACCTACAACGGCGCGGTCACGTTTCACATGGATGGCGAAGACGTGCAGTTGATCCCGGTTCCCGCCGCCCATACGGATGGCGACACGATGGTGCGGTTTGTCAACGCCGATGTGATCATGACCGGCGACTTCTACCGCTCCATTCAGTACCCGAACATCGACCGGTTGAATGGCGGTAGCCTGAACGGCATGTTGGATGGCTTGGGCCAGGTGATCGCGCGCTCCGGGCCGAATACCAAGATCATTCCGGGACACGGCGCCACGGTGGACCGCAATGCGGTGATGGCTCACCGCGACATGATCCTGGTGATTCGGGATCGGGTGGCGAAATTAATCCAAGAGGGCAAGACGCAGGACGAGGTGCTCGCGGCGAAACCCACGGCCGATTACGACGCCAAGGTTCCCAATGCCGCGGAAACCACGCAGAGGTTCGTCACGCAGTTGTACGCCGAGCTGAAACCCGCCAAGTAGTAAGATGTCCGAGCCGCGACCGTGAGGGAGCGTTTGCCCCGGCGGCAGAAACCGCCGGCGGCTCTCTCACACCGCGACGTTGTGACCCAGCAACTCGGCGACTTTCGAGCGCAGTTCCGCGACAGTGAAGGGCTTGGTGAGCAGCGCGTGGCCTCTTTCCACTACGTATTTCTGCACCACGTTAGTGTTGTCATATCCGGAGATATACAGCACTTTGAGGTCGGGCTGCATCGCCGATAATTTGTCCGCGAGCATCGGCCCGCTCATTCCCGGCGCAACTACGTCGGTGATCAATAGTTCGAGGGGGGCATTCTGATTTTTGAATAGCGTCAAGGCGTGTTCGCCGCTATCCGCTGTCAGGACTGCGTACCCGAATTGCGACATCATCGCGCCGACCAGTTTCCGGATTTCCGCCTCGTCGTCTACGACGAGAACCGTTTTCTTGGTTTCGGGTCCAAGCATCCCCCGATTGTATCGGGCAAGTTACGAAGCGGCAACCCACCCAACGCAACTTGTGTGAAAATATGCACTTACCCTCTGGAAAAATGACGGTCGCGCGTACCATTTCCGAGCAACTGGAGCGGTCCTCCTGGATTCGCCGCATGTTCGAAATCGGCTTGCAGCTCCGGCGGGAAAGAGGCGAGGAAAACGTATTTGATTACTCGCTCGGCAACCCCGACGTGGAGCCGCCGGAGCCGGTCATGGCGGCGCTGGCCCGGGTGGTCGCGGAACGCAGACTCCGCAGCCACAGCTATATGCCGAACGCCGGGTTTCCAGAAGTACGCGCGGTAGTGGCCTTACGGCTGGCGTCCCGCACGGGTATTCCATTTACCGGTGACGACATCATCATGACCAATGGCGCAGCCGGAGCAATCAATGTCGTTCTGAAGGCCATTCTGGATCCGGGCGACGAGGTCATCCTGCTGAATCCCTATTTCCCCGAGTACCGCTTCTACGTCGAAAATCATGGCGGGCGGGTGGTGACAGTCGAAACGGACGATGGTTTCGCGCCCGACCCGGCGCGCATCGCCACCGCCATTACTCCGCGTACCAAAGCCCTGATCCTGAATTCCCCGAATAATCCCACGGGCGCCGTGTACAGCGAGTCCGCCCTGCGGGACTTAAACGCCGTTCTCCGCGATCCGATGCTGGTGATTAGCGATGAGCCCTATCGCCCTCTGGTCTACGATGGACGCGCGGTTCCCGAGACTTTGCAGATTATCCCCCGGTCGGTGCTGGCGTGGTCGTGGTCGAAGGCCATGGCGATTTCAGGCGAGCGCATCGGCTATCTGGCGATTCCGCCGCACCGGGCCGAAGCCGTCGCTTTGCGCCACGCCTGTACCTTTGCCAACCGCATTCTGGGCTATATCAACGCTCCGGCCCTGTGGCAGCTAGTGGTGGCGCAAGCACCTGACGCCACGGTGGACGTGAGCCTCTATCAAGCCAAACGCGATCTGCTCTGCGATACGCTCACTTCGATGGGTTACGAAGCCCCACGCCCGCAAGGTTCGTTCTATGTGTTCCCAAGAACTCCGGTGACCGACGACGTAGCATTTATCCGGCTGTTGCAGGATGAAGGCATCCTGGCGGTCCCCGGGTCCGGATTCGGCCGCGGCGGCTATATGCGGCTCTCACTCACAATTGCGCACGCCGACCTGGAACGCTCCCTGCCCGGATTCGAGCGGGCCATCCGCAAGGTGCGGCTGTGAACCGCAGCATGTTTTCGCCAACAGAGCGCGCTGTATACCGCCGGCTCACGACGCCAGTCAAGATCCAGCAATTCATCGACGAACTCGCATACAACAAGGAACCGGACGGCCCGAGGTGCCGCTCGCCGCGGCTTGTGCTGCGCGACCGCACGGCGCATTGCATGGAAGGTGCGCTAATGGGCGCCGCTGCCCTTCGCATGATCGGATTTCCTCCCTTACTGCTCGATCTGGAAGCCGTGCGCGACGATGACCACGTGCTGGCGATCTTCCGCGTCCATGGACACTGGGGCGCCATCGCCAAATCGAACTACAGCGGTCTCCGCTACCGCGAGCCGGTCTACCGCACGCTGCGTGAGTTGGCCATGTCGTATTTCGAGCACTACTACAACCCAGCCCGGGAAAAAACGCTGCGCACCTACTCACGCCCCGTGAATCTAACGCGCTTCGACCGGATCCAGTGGATGACTGCCGAAGAAGATGTGTGGGCCATCCCGGAGTATCTCACAACGATCGCGCACCGGCCCTTATTGCTCCCGCGGGTAATCCCGAAGCTAGGCCGGGTGGACGATCGCCTCTACCACGCGGGCCGGCTGGGGCGGGCGGAGTGAGGCCTTATTGACGCGTTTGCCGTGCACACGTATTATGTGTACATGAACCTTACCTTGGCAATTGATGGTAATCCAAGCGGCAAGGCATCGCGCCGAGGTTTTGGGTACCAGTGTGAATCAGTTGGTGCGGGCGTACTTGGAGCAACTGGCCGGAAAAACCGATCCAAATGCCGACGCTGACGAATTTGAGCGGCTCTCGCGAGCATCGCAAGTCAGTTCCCGGCGCTGGAAGTTCAACCGTGAAGACCTCCACGAACGGAAATGAGCGGCCTCGCATTTTTCGACACGAACATTCTTTATACGCCGACGACGCTTCCGCTCCGAAGAAGCGCGGCCGCCCTATTGCCCTCTTTGCGGAGCATCTACGCTGCGGGACCGCGGTTTTATCTCTGCAAGTCCTGCAGGAGTATTTTGCCGCCCCGGCCCGTAAGCTTGGGCTCGCGGCCGAGACGGCGCAACGGAAAGTCGAGGTGATCCAGGACGCGAAAGGTTGACGAACCGGTTTGGCTTCGATTTTTTGTAATCGAACCGATATTCGGGTTTCAGCCCAATCGACCTTTTCGCTTTAGTCGCTGAATTCTTCATAATCCTGCTGCTCTCCTCTGGTCGCCCGACGGGCACTGATAATTCGGACGCGGCCTTCCTGGTCTTCGGTAAAGCAGACGAGCAACAATTCCTTCGTCCGCGCTCCACGGCGGAATGATCCTCGTCCGGAAAAATACGCGCGAGTGGGTCGCTGAAGACCGATATCGCCTCGACGAAGCTGACGCGGTGCTTTCTTACATTCCCCCGGTCGGGTCCCATTCGACCACCAGCTCCATTGCTTCTGCTTACAGCATAGCGAGGAAACTGTCCGCCTTCGTAACCAACGAGCACCCAGTTACGTCCGCTATTTCCAAGAGATCCCATTCTCCTCGCACCACTCAATCGCAATCTCTCGCAGGGCGTTGTCGCGGAATGCGTACCAGTCCTTCTCGATATGGTGCCGCCGGATCGTGCTTCTAAATTGCCGGAACGCGCCTGCTCCGTGGATAGCATCCCGCAATTCTTCGCGGATCCGGGGCGACTTGACCGATTCCGAGAACTCTTCCATGATGGTCCATTCGTTCACATCGAGCTTGCTTGGAAGCTCAATAAAGCGATCGGTCGCACCGATTCGCTTGGATACTTCCACTCCTCGTGTTGCCACTTGGGAAGGTCCGGCTCCTTGCCGGCCTCGGCCTTAGAAAGAAGATCGTGAGAAATCGTCTCCACCTGGCCGCTATCGAGATCCAAATACGAGCAGGACTCGTCGATTTGGATGTCTAAAGCCTCGACGACGTCCTGCAGAAGAACCACCCCAGCCATAGCTTCGAAACCATCATACAGCGGTGCTTTTGCATTGCTGCGGCGGTACTTTCGCCTCGTGGAGGTCTTCGGCAAAAAAAGATTAGATACAATAGCCGGAAACCTCGCGGAGAGTGACAACCATAATGCGATCGCGACAACTGACGGTTATTTTAGTGCCGGCGGCCGGTCTTGTTCTTGCGGCCTGGATGGCTTTTGCCCAGCAGCCACGGCGCGTGGATGATGCTGTTTTACAAAACGCCGCCAAGAGCGGCGATGAGTGGATCGCCTACGGCCAGAATCCCAAGGAAACGCGCTACAGCCCGCTGAGTCAGATTAACGCTGCCAACGTGAATCGGCTGGGATTGGCGTGGAAATACGACGTCGGCCCCGGAGGCGGCGGGCAGGAGGCCACTCCGCTGTTCTGGAACGGCAATCTGTACGGTATTACCAACTGGAGCATCGTGTTCGCGGTCGACGCGCGCACCGGTAAAGAGCGCTGGCGCTGGGATCCGGAGGTCAACCAAACGGCTGTCCGGCCCAAGATCTGCTGCGGCGTGGTGAACCGCGGGCTCGCACTCTACAACGGCCTGGTCATCGCGCCCATTATCGACGGCCGCCTGGAGGCACTGGATGCCGAAACCGGCAAGGTCGTGTGGGAATCGCGTGTGGCGTTTCCGCAGGAGAACTACACGCTCACAATGGCGCCCCGCATAGCCAAGGGGAAGGTGATCGTGGGCGTGAGCGGGGCCGAATATCCGGTCCGCGGGTTTTTCGCCGCATACGATGCCGCTACCGGCAAGTTCGCCTGGCGGTTTTATACGGTTCCTGGCGATCCTTCCAGGGGTTTCGAAAACGAGGCGATGCGCAAAGCGGCTGCCACGTGGGATGGCGAATGGTGGAAGATGGGTGGCGGCGGCACGGTCTGGGACGGCATGGCCTATGACCCCGAAGCGGACCTGCTGTATGTCGGCACCGGCAACGGCGGCCCCTGGCCGGAAAGCCTGCGTCAATCCAAGGGCAAAGACAACCTGTACGTCTGTTCGGTGCTGGCGGTGAAGCCGGATACGGGCGAACTGCAGTGGTATTTCCAGATGGTTCCAGGCGATTCGTGGGATTTCGACAGCGTGCAGCAGTTGATGTTGGCCGATCTGACGATTCGCGGCCAGCAGCGCAAGGTTCTCATGCAGGCCAATAAGAACGGGTTCTATTATGTGCTGGACCGGCTGACGGGCCAGTTCATTTCCGGGCAGCCGTTCGCGGAGGTGACATGGGCGAAAGGCCTGGATGAGCGCACAGGACGGCCCATCATCAACCCCGAGGCGCATTACGACGACGATAGCGTCTCGATCTCGCCTGGGCCCGGCGGTGCCCACAACTGGGCGCCCATGTCTTTCAATCCGGCGACGGGGCTGGTATACCTCCCGGCATCGACCGGCGGCTCATTCACGTACACGCTCGACAAAAACTTCCAATACAAGCCGGGCCAGAATAACATGGGGATTGTGTTCGGATTTGGCCGCGGCGGCGCCGGGGCTCCCGCAACACCCCCACCAGCGGACACAAAAGCGCCGATCAAGCTGCCTTCCATCGGCCCGAAGCCGATTGAAGGGCAGCGGGGAGCGCTGATCGCGTGGGATCCCGTCACCCAGAAGGAGCGCTGGCGAACGCCTGGCGGCGCGGGCATCGGCGGCGGGACCATTACCACCGCCGGCAACCTGGTTTTTCAGGTTCAGCCGGACGGAAAGTTCATGGCCTACAGTGCCGCTAAAGGCGAGAAGCTGCTGGAAGTGCAGACCAACCTGCGCGGCGGAATGGCGCCCCCCATCACTTACATGCTGGATGGGAAGCAGTACGTCTCGTTCATGGGTGGCACGGGGCGCGTGCCGCCGCCCCCAGGCGCTCCGGGCGGTGGTGGTCGAGGCGGCCGCGGCGGAGCCGCTGCTCCAGCACCCGCAGCCGGCCGAGGCGGGAACAATGGAGGTGACGCTCCGGAGACCGCGCCTCCCGGATTCGGCGGCGGCCCGACCGTAGAACCGAAACTGCTGACGTTCGTGCTTGAGGGCAATGCACCATTGCCCGAGCCCCCGCCTGCACAGCGCTGATTTTGGTGGGGACAGACCTCCAGGTCTGCCCAGCGGCCGGAGGCCGCCTACTGCACGTATCCCAAACTCTTCAGTCGCTGCAACGACTCGGGATCGAGCTTAACTTTTTGCTGGCCCTGCGCAGGAAAGGTTTTCATCCAGGCGTGCAAGTCCGCGTTCAGTTGCTGCGCCACGGCGGCCCGTGTCTGCGATAAATCACGCGTCTCCTCCGGATCGGCCTGGATATCATATAGTTGCCGTTTGCCGTTCGTCGAAGTGATGAACTTATACGGCCAGGAGTATACGGCGCGCGCCGCGCAGCCGCGCGGGCATTCCGGCGATTGCGATACCGCGCAGGGGAAGGTCTCACTGAACAACTCGCGAGTCTTCGGCAGTTGCAGGAGGCTCACGCCCTGCATCCCGGCCGGACGCACGACTCCGGCTATATCGAGAACCGTTGGGGCGACATCGATGAGGCTGACCGGCCTCGCCTCCACGCCGGTTCTGGCCGAATTCGGGTACTTCACCAACAGGCCGACGTGCAGCAGATTCTGGTACGGCGAATTGGCGTGCCCCACGTGACTGCGCTCGCCGAAACTCTCGCCGTGATCGGTCGTTACCACGATCATCGTGCTGTCGTAAAGGTTGTGCTGCTTAAGCCAGTCGACGATCCGCCCGACCTCGGCATCTTCATAAGCGATCCCGCCGTCATATTGAGAGATGGCGTGTGGCTGGTAATTGGCCGGGATCGGATCGCCTTCGGTAATTCGCTCGCCTTCGGCATCCAGGTCGTCCGTTGTCAGGAAGCGGTCTTTGCCAGGAAAAGCGTTGGAATATGGGGGCGGAGGCACATACGGGAAGTGAGCGTCCATAAAGTTGAGAAACGCAAAGAAGGGCGCGCCCGAGCCACCTTTGCGGTCCATGATCGAAAAGAAGTAGCGATCGATATCTTCGCCCAAAGTATTCAAGCGATCGAATTGGGATGTGTCGAATCCCACGGTGAGGGCCCTCCGTGCGGGCCGGCGCAGGAAATACCAGTTCTCTTCCGTTAGCAGCGGTACCGGGCGCGGGATTTCGAAAGTCTGGAACCCGCGCTCCAGGCCGAACTCGCTGCGTAGATAAAGGTTGGCAGCCACCGCGAAAGTGGAATACTTCTGGCCGTGCAGTAGTTCAGCCAAAACCGGCAGGTGTTCGTTCAATTCGCGGCCGTAGGCGGCATCCGGCGGCTGGCAGTAGGCGCCGTGCCAGCTTGGATAGACACCCGTGAAAAGCGAAGCGTGACTGGTGAGAGTGAAATCAGAGGGAGATTCCGCGTTGGTATAGACCACCGCATCGCGCGCTAATTGCTCCAGGTGAGGAGTTGTATGCCTGGTGTAGCCGTCAATAGAGAGATGGTCCGCCCGGACCGTATCCAAAACGATGAGCAGCACATTCGGCCGGGATGAGGCTGCCTGGCTGGATACCGCGGCATGCACCGGCGACGGGCCGGAAGAAGTGAGGAATTCGCTTCCCGCAATCAGAACGACCAGCACGACGGGAGCGGCCACCGCCCATGCCATGTTGGCGCGAATCAGCCTCCCGGCGAACACCGCCGCGCCAGCCAAAACGAGAAGCAGCACGGCTAGCAGCGACGCCCAGAAATGAACCGGGGCGCCAAACTGCCGCGCTAACCCGATATCGAGAATAACGAATTCTTCCCCGATTCCGAGCAGCACCGCCGACATGACCCAGGGATTCGTGAGCAGTCCCATGCGCAGGCGCCACTTCTGAGAACGGATCGAGGTCAGAATTGCGGCGAGATAGCCGATGCTGACAGCGGCCAGGAACCACCCGCTCCCGGAGGGCGGCGAGGCGAGTATATGCACCGCGAAAGCGAGCACCAACGAGAAGGTCGCCGCCAGTTCCAGTTGCCTGCGTTCCGATGGGTCGCCCAGGAGGAAAACTCCGAGTCCAGCCAGCGAACCGGCTAACAGGGCGGCGGCAATATACCCGCCTGCCAGGAGCCAGGTGAGCTGCCAGTGCCAAGAAGTGAACGCTGCGTAAGGACGTGTCCAAACGTACAGTAAAGAAGAGAAAACGAACTCGCAAGCGGCGTAAGCGGACCAGGCCGAGAGCCCATAAACGACGCCCAGCCGTAGGCATCGCGCCAGCGTTTTTCGGTTGCGCATAGCTCGCCATCAGAGTAAAGCAGCCTGCGTTAACAACTAATTACAAATCGATTTGCGAATGGGTGGAACCAGACGCACTGAAGGGTGGGAAAGCACCCAAAAAGACGCCGGAACCATCGACCGCTACATTGCATCAAAATAACTGAAGCAACATGTATCGTCCTTCTTGTGCGGGAACATCCACTTTGGTTCTGCTTGCGGCGGGACTGCTTACGGGAACAGCTTTCGCGGAGGATCCCGCGGGTGTTCCTAACTTCCATCGCGTGAATGAAACTGTGTATCGTGGTGCGCAACCGACGCCCGAAGGCTTTCAGAACCTGGCAAAGCTCGGCGTTAAGACCGTAATTGATCTGCGGGAAGCCGGTACTCTGGCCGACGCCGAAAAACAGGTAGTTGAGAAACTGGGCATGCATTTCGTAAGCATTCCGATGCGCGGCATGCACGAGCCGACGGCCGATCAAATCACCAAAGTCCTGGCTTTGTTTAATAACAACGCTGCCGGTCCGGTGTTTGTGCACTGCCGGCGTGGCGCCGACCGCACAGGGACCGTCGTGGCTTGCTATCGCATTTCCCACGACCACTGGGATAACCAGAAAGCCCTGACGGAAGCGCGGTCCTTAGGTATGGCCTGGATCGAGAAGGCGATGCAGCATTACGTGCTGAGCTACAAGGTGCCGGTTGAATCGGCTACCGCTTCTGCGCCGTTGCCGCTTACGCCGGCCATTGCGGTCACGCAGTAAGCCTCAGCCGGCTAACCTTCTAACTTCCGTGATTTCCGCGGCGCTGAGCCGCCAACCGGCGGCTGCCGCATTGGTTTGCACCTGCTCCGGAGATTTCGCGCCGGCGATTACCGACGCGACCGCCGGCTGGCAGGCGAGGTAGGAAACGGCCAATTCGAGAATCGTACGGCCGCGCTTACCTGCGAGTTCGATGAGCGATTCCACAACTGCCAGGTTCTGCTCCGTGAAGACCTTGGGGCCGAATCCCGCCTGCGCGCGGCTGCCCTCCGGCGCTTTCTGGCCTTTGCGGTACTTGCCCGTCAATAAGCCGTTGGCCAAAGGGAAATACGGAATATAAGCAATTCCTTCGCGCACACATTCGGGCAACACCTCCTTTTCGTCGTCCCGCTTCAACAGGCTATAGTCGTTCTGGACGCTGACGAACCGAGCCGCTCCGGTCCGCGCAGCCGCTTCCGCTTCCCGCAACTGCTGCGCCGAAAAATTGGAGCAGCCAATCTCCCGCACCTTGCCGGCCCGTACCAATTCATCCAGCGCTCCCAGCGTATCGGCGATCGGCGTCTCGGGATCGGCCCGATGAAGTTGGTAAAGATCGATGCAGTCTGTCCCGAGGCGTCGAAGGCTGTCATCTACGGCCTGACGGATATAGGCCGGCTTCGCGCCTTGACGCTGTTCGCCCATCTTCATGCCAAACTTCGTGGCTATGATTACGTCGTGCCGGCGCGGGCCAAGCGCACGGCCTAGGAACTCCTCGCTCCGGCCTTCGCCATACACATCAGCCGTGTCGAAGAAGTTGATGCCCGCCTCCAACGCCGCTTCGACCGTCGCGGCCGAATCCTCCGGGCCAATGCGCCATCCGAAGTTATTGCAGCCCAACCCCACAACCGACACTTCGAGCGAGCCGATTCTCCGTTTTTCCATGATTTCTCCGGGTTCTATTGTCGCAGGGAACCGCGTTTTAAGCTGTATCGGATTCGATCTTTTCCACCAGGCGTTCCACGTGCAATCCATAGATGGCCGGCTTGCCGTGGCGGTCGCTTTGAAAGTAGATCCGCTGCGCGTCTGGAGCAAACACGGGAGTGACAGTTTCCGGGTGGCTGGAGCGATGCTCGCACAACGTGAGCTCGCGGCGTGTGATGCGAAGCAACAATAGGACGGCGGGTGAGGCGGCGTTGCGGCTGGCTCCTACGAAGACGGAAGTGTCGCGATTGCATCCGAACGACACGAACTGGCTTGTTTTGGCGACCAGCTTATCGCTTTCCGCATCGGGTGAGTACTCGCGAATTGCGTTCAACTGCGAGCGGTCTTCGGGAAAGTTGAGGTAGAGTATCGCCTTGCCGTCGGCCGCCCAATAGGCCGGGCCGGTTTCGCCGGTAGTAAGTTTCAGTTGGCGGTTCTGGCGGCCGTCGGCATTCACCAGCCACAACCCCTTTCCGCTTTCCCGGTACAGGAATTGGGCGCGCTGCGGACGTTCCATCGGGTCGGCGATGAGAAAAGGCGCTTCTACAATCGTGCGAGCGGGGCCTTGGGCCAGAGTCACAGTGCGCAGCCGCGAGGCTTCCCGGCGCCCTTCCGGGAAAGTGGCGTGCGCGCCGTCGGCGGCCACGCTCAAGCCGGATCCCCGCTCCCAGCCCTCTGGAATCGTGTAGACCCCCCGCTCGCGGAGCGTCTGGATGCTGGCCATATATAAGGTGCGCTCCGCGAAGTAGCAGAAGGAGCGGCCATCCGGCAGCAGCGCAAGGGATGCAGGGTCGAGATCCTTACGGTCGGTCAACTGCTGCGTTTCCCCGGCTTTCAGGTCCATGCGATAGGCTTGCATTGAGCCCGTGCGGTCGCAGGCAAACAGCAGCAGAGCGCTGTTGCGCGAAATCACACGATTGTAAGTACCGGGCAGCGTGCTGGTATAGGCGGGATCGGTCAGCCGGTACACCTGGAATTCAGTAGCTGGATCGGCGTAAGGCATCCACTCCCGTTCGAACACCTCACCTTTTTGACCCGCCATCCCTCGATGGTACCCCGTCGGATGGCACCACGGTTGCAACTCGACTCCGTGCCAGAGCGGGTGTTTTGCCCGTTGTGACCCGCGAATCGCCGGTCGAAGGGGAAAGGCGTCAGGCCGGCGTATGGTGTATGCCAGAGTGGCGCAAGGGTCTGCCTTGCGGATGCAGTTGGTGGCACAGGCATTCCTGCCTGTGCTGAGCGTTGTGAAACGGTGCGGCAGGGTTTTTGCCTTTTCCCTTGCCTGGAAACGGTCAGCCACGGAAGCGTGAAAGCGCTTACCAGAACGGGCCCGTGGCCCCGGCGCCGCAGGCATTCTGCGCACATTTTCAAGGCAATGCCTTAGCTCATAAGCAGTCTGCCAATCATGATAGGATCAGCTCAGGGAGCCGAAAGGCCGCCATGCTTACCCGCAACGTGAACCTTACGAAAGAACTCGATCAGTTCGTCCTGGCCGAGGTCAAGAGCGGACGATACGAAAACGCCAGCGAAGTCATTCGCTCCGCATTGCGTAATTTGGAACGTGATGAACAAGTGCACGAGACTAAGCTGAACGCACTCCGCGCTGCGGTCGGCGAAGGCGACGCCAGCAGTAATGCCAAAGGCGATCCGTTTGCTCGAGTCCGTAAAAAATTTCGGCTGAGCAAAATCCGCAGTTAGCTTGTGGCAACCGTTCGTCTATCGATTATGGCAGAAGCCGATCTGGAGACGATTGCCGCCTACACATTCCGCGTCTGGGGAGCCAATCAGACGGCCAAATACATCTGGAGGCTTGCTGCCGGATGTTGGCCTTGCATCCCGAACTGGGCCGCGCCTGACGAAATCCGACCCGGCCTCCGGCGTATGGAGCGCGGCAGGCATGTCATCTTCTACCGCCAGGAAGAGCGTGGCATTATCGTCGCCCGCATTCTCCATGAGCGGATGCTTCCGGAACGGCACGATGCGGCACTAAGGAGTAGTCGGCCGTTCTATCGGACGCCAATGAGCGGCCAATAGAGCGGCACGATCACCACCAACAATAACGAATCCACGAGGCTCAGGAGCAGCCCGAGCCGCAGCAGATCTTTCGGCCGGAAGTAGCCATAGGCGTACCCCACCAGCAACACGCCCGATTGGTATACGAAAATCCGGCCGCCCGAAGCGAACACCCAGATCATGCCGAGTTGCAGCGCGCTGAGTCCGTGCGCGGCGGCGAACTTCATCACCAGCGGCATCGAAGTGCCCAGCATCGAGATCTCACTGGCCAGGAAGATGTGGTAGAGGAAGCCCGTCCAATAGAGCACGAAGGTGGAGATCACTCCATGGCCCAACAAGGGCTCCATCCACGAGAAGAGGACATTGGTGAGGACATCCAGCCCCTTGGTCGCGCTCAGCACTTTGCCCATGCCGACCGCGGCGGCGACAAAAAACAGTTGCAGGAAATTCAGCTTCCGCACGTCCTCGAGCGACAAGATGCGCGTAAACGGGAGCACACCCGCAAGACCGATGCCCAGCCCGATCATGGCGGGGGAAATGTGGTGCAGGAAATCCGTGGCCCAGAGGACGATGGCGGCGGCCATGAGAGCCAGGGTCTTCTTCTCCAGGGCCGTCCATGGGCCGGCATTCTGCAGTTCTTTTTGAAGATAGCCGCGCCCTCCCGGCAACTCGGGTCGCTCCGGCGGATAGAGCCACAACGTAAGCCGCCAGGCGACCAGAATGGCGATCAGGTCGGAGGGCAGATAGGCCAGCAGCCAACGGCTCCACAGCACTTCCACGTGTCCGATCTGCTCCATGATGCCGCGGCCTGTGATGGCGGCTGCGCCGGCAATGATCGTCTTGTCGAAGACGCCGGCGGAGTAAGTGACGATGAGGAGCATCCCCCGTCCCACATTGCTTCCAGGGCCTAAGCCGAATGCCTCGATCAAGCCAATTGCGACCGCCGCGAGAATGGCCACACGCGCCATGCCCGAAGGGACCAGCAGGGTCAGCAGGAAGTCGGAAAGGATCAGGGCAAGGAGCAGGCGCGCATAGCTGGTTCCGAGGCGAACCATCACGCCATACGCCAGGCGCCGGGCCAAACCGGATTTGCTGGCCATGGCTCCAAACAGGATGGCGCCGAACAGAAACCAGGGGGTATCGTCGGCGAAACCGCTGAAGGCCAAGTCGAAGTGTGCGGTGCCAGTGACCCAGAATAGGTAACAGCCGACTAACCCGGTGAGGCCGTGGTCCATCATCTCGGTGGCCCAGCCGAGGATCATGAAGAGCGTGATGGCGATGGCGTGTTGTGGTTTAGCGTCGAGGTGAAGTGGGGCAAACCAGAAGGCGATCGGAACGATGGCAACCACGAGTGCCTTGAGCCGCTCGAGCCCCGGGTGCGAAGGCTTGCGTTGGAGGGCGGTCGCCGAGTTAGACATAGGGGGGCGGGCAATCATGCCCGCAGCCGGCTTTCAGCCGGCTGGACCCGCTGGAAAGCGGGTCCGCAGCTTGAAAGGCTGCCCCACACGGCCGTGCGACACTGTCAATACTTAAAGCGAACACTACGCTACACCTCCGCAGCTACCAATCCCGCCGCGATTTCTTCGATGAGCATATCGCGCTTTAGGAGCAGGGAAGCGGAGCGCACCCAGTAGACTTCACCATGGTGCGCGGCAGTGGGCTCGCGGCCCTCTTCGAGCGCCCCGATTTCGTCCAGCATCAGCCTACGCATCGCGATAATCGCCGTATCGCTCGTGCCCAAGCGCTCCCGGGTGCGGTCTACGCACGGCCCCATGCTCTCCTGAATGGCTTGATCCTGCGCCGCAAATCCGTGAATACCCGTCATGGAAGTTGTGCGCTGCTGTTCGCGGTCGATTCGGTAATCGTTCTCCCGGTTGCGCAGCGGCCGGAACGTAGAGGGGTCCACGCGGGCGTGCACAAAACTTTCGTCGTGAATGGCTTCATGCTCTTCCTTGGAGAGCGGCGCATCGGGGTTCCAAGTAATCGTCCAGACCCAACAGGTTTCGTCGTCCCGCGGCACCCAGCAGTGCCCGTGTATCGAGTGGCCCTTCTGATAAGGAATGATGGTGTGGCTGGGCAGCAGGAACTGCGTCAAGCGCCAATAATAAGTGTCTTCTTCCGCATTCCGGCGCACGGCAATGAGCAGGCCATAATCGGTTTTATACACCGTGAACCGCGGCGCTTTATCGAGCACGTGGTACCGGGCGCGCAGATTCGAGCTGTGCTTGACCTTTTCGATGTACGCATCCGTCATTCGGAAGGCATCCACGCTGGCGTGCAGGAAATTGGAGTGGCTGGAGTCGATTCCGCCCTCCACCGCCTGGAGGTAATTGGTTTCCTGAAATCGCTTGGAAACGTACCGGTGGCTATTGGGCACCCGCGTCCATTCCAGCTTCGGCGGATCGGGCAGGCGATCGGCGGGGCCGAAGTATGCCCAGATGACGCCTCCGTGTTCGCGCGTGGGATAGGCAGTAATGCGCACTTTGTTGTGGAATCCGTATTCCGGCGGCTCGTTGGGCATATCCACGCAGGCACCGCTGACGTCGAACTTCCAGCCGTGATACACGCACCGAAGGCCGCACTCCTCGTTTCGTCCAAAAAAGAGGCTGGCCAAGCGATGCGGGCACCTCTCCGCGACTAGGCCAACGCGGCCCCGGGTGTCACGAAACCCGACCAGGTCTTCACCCAGGATTCGCACGCGAACCGGAGGACAATCGGGCCCCGGCAATTCGCTCGCGAGCAAGGCGGGTAGCCAGTAGCGGCGGAAATACGAACCGGCGGGCGTGCCGCGGCCGGTTTGCGTCAGGCGCTCATTTTCCTCCCGCGACAGCATGATCCTTCTAGGTTACAAGAACTGGCTAAGCAGTTCGGCGGCTTCCCGGGGGCGCTTGGCGGCCACCAGATCGTGGGCCTGGTGCGCAGCTTGATGCAGGCGGAGCAAGCCATCCCGTTCACCGCTATTCGCTGCCAGAGCGAATCCCGTTATGGACCAGATGGCGTCCAGTTCGGCTTCGCGGTAAACCAGATGCTCGAACTCCGTCGAGACCCGGAGATGGGCTACCATGCGGCCCAGGGTTGCGGCGGAAAAATCCTGAACGGCCACTATCAGGCCCGGATTGACCGGCATCTCATCCACGGCAACACAGTATCACGAGCGTGGACACGCGGCGCCGCCCGTGTCGCCAGTCAGGGTTTGACCTTTGGTATTCGCACATACAAGCCCGCGGATTTCCAGTACCATGCGCGCGTCAAGGAATCAGCTACCCGTGATACGATTGCTGCCACTCGTTCACCAACCTTCGAACCCGTCGAGGTTCCCCGAAAAGGAGAAACTATGCCTACGCGAAAAACCGTCCCGTTACCCGGTAGCGAACGAACTCCAACCCACCAGGCGCGAGTGAAGGGCCCCATCAGCGCCGATGAACCGATCGAGGTCCGCATCAGCCTGAAGGCCCCGGCATCCCTGAGACAGCAGGCCGATGAAATGGCCAGGCAGGACGTGTCGCAGCGGAATTACCTAAGCCGGGAAGAATTCGAAAAGGCCTTCGCCGTCGATAACGACGCCATCGCCAAAGTGGAGCAGTTCGCCCGCGACCATAACCTGAGCGTCAGCCGTATCGATCGCGGTCGTCACGCGGTTTATCTGAATGGCACGGCTCGCGACATGAGCCAGGCGTTTGAGACTTCTTTGGAAACGTACGAACAGCCTGACGGCGTAACCTATCGTGGCCGGACCGGCCCGATTCACATTCCCGAAGATTTGGTTGGCGTCATCCTGAGCGTCAACGGTTTGGATAACCGGCCCGCCGCGCGTCCAAAGATGCGGGTCCGGGCGGCGGCAGCGGCGCAAGGGCTCGAATATACACCGCAGCAGCTTGCGCAGCTTTATTCCTTCCCGCAAGTGCCAAACCCGGGGCAAGGCCAATGCATCGCCATCATCGAGCTTGGCGGCGGCTTCCGGCAGTCGGATCTGAACACATACTTCTCTGGCAAAGGTCCGATTGTAACGGCGGTGCCCGTCGATAGCGGCCACAACCATCCCACCAGCAACGCCAACGGACCGGACGGCGAGGTGATGCTGGATATCGAGGTGGCTGGCGGCGTCGCGCCGAACGCCAACATCGCCGTGTACTTCGCTCCCAACACCAACAAAGGATTCCTCGATGCCATTAGCGCGGCGGTGCACGATAGCGTCCGGAAGCCTTCGGTGGTCTCCATCAGTTGGGGCAGCGCCGAGGATGGCGGAGCCTACAGCCAATCAGTCCTCAACGCATTCGACCAGATCTTTCAAGCAGCCGCGGTACTGGGAGTGAGCATCACGGTGGCAGCGGGCGATAACGGGTCGAGCGACGGTCTGTCCAGCGGAGATCACGTGGACTTCCCGGCGTCGAACCCGCGCGTCACGGCGTGCGGCGGAACCCGCCTGGTAGCGCCCGACAAGAAAACCATTCAGAGCGAGACTGTGTGGAACGACGGCGCACAAGGCGGTGCCACTGGCGGTGGCGTCAGCACAGTGTTCCCCGTGCCTGCATATCAGAACGGCCTCAGCGCGACCCGCACGGACCAAACCAAGGTGGCGCTCACCGGGCGGGGCGTGCCGGATATTGCGGCGAATGCGGATCCGGCCACTGGCTACGATGTGCTGGTGGATGGGCAGCGTTTTCCGATCGGTGGAACCAGTGCGGTAGCGCCGCTCATCGCAGGGCTGATCGCGCTCATGAATCAACAGCTCGGCAAACCGGTGGGCTTCTGGAATCCCATGCTATATCAAGCCATCGGCACAGGAGCGGTTCGCGACATCACCCAGGGAAATAACGGCACTTATGCCGCAGCCGACGGGTGGGATGCGTGCACCGGTGTAGGCGCGCCTGTGGGCACCGCCCTGTTAGGCGCTCTGCAAAGTACCAAGTCGGCCTCAGGAGACTAGCACTAGCACCCAGAAAAAGTGGGGCAGACGCCCTCGTCCGCGGACCGGCGCCCTCGCCGGTCCACCGGCCGAAGGCCGGAAGTGTGTAGTCTTCAAAAACTGGCGATCGGGTTCGCCGGCGACCCGGTCCCGCCCACGATTGCCAGCGGCGCCACCGTAAACAGAAACTCCCAGCGATTGCGGGCCGCCGCCGCATCCGCTAATGCCTCGAGATCGCAGTTATCGATCACGTGCACGCCCAGGTAGAGCAATGCAAAATCGTGAGCCGCTCCCGAAATGTATGACGGCGCCACGTATTGCGGATGATCGCTGCCGAGCACCGCGATATCTCTTTGCCGCAACCACGGAATCACCGAGGGATCGAGCCCCGCTGATTTCCCCCCTGGCGCCCGCCCGCGCAGCCATGGCCCCACCGCCTTGCGCCGTGCCCACACGCCCGTTCGCACGAACAACGCGTCACCCGGCCCAACTTTCACATGGGCCTTCTTCTCCCAAGCCTCCAAATCCTCCACGTAGATCGGCGTCCCCGGCTCGAGATACGGAACACCTTTCAACCGTGGAATATCGATGAGAATGCCGCGCGTAAAAATCCCGTTCTTGACGTTGTGAATTGAGTTTTTTTCATGCCCCTGCTTCATCACCGAAGCCGCGTCTGGCTTGTAGCCGTTATAGAACACGCCCTTATCGTTGATGTGGGCCAGTGAATCCAGGTGCGTATGCGCGATCCCGTGGTAATTCACGGCGATCTCGTCCGTCCCAATGGTCAGCATTTTGAGGTCGAAGGGATTCGGATTATCCACCGCCTTGACCGTATCGGCATCGCCTGACATCGACACCGAAACCCCTTCTTTGACCAACGCGGCCGCTTGCTTCCTCTTCGCCGGCGTAATCAGATTCAATGTGCCAATCTGATCGTCTTTGCCCCAGCGACCCCAATTGGATAATTCTTTTTTCCAGCGCTCGTACTCTTCCGGGCTGACCGTATGCCCCGGCGCCGGAGTGATCGCGCGCGGTAGCGCTATTCCGATCAGCAGCACGCTCAACCCGGTTACACAGAAATTACTTATCCGGAGTCTCATGCTTCCTCCCTGCTAGTTTTTCGCGGCGGGAACCGTTTCCCATTTGGCAAAGGGCGCCGCCGCATAGACGACCTTCCCCCCGACCATCGTCAGCAGCGACTCCAGCCCGCCGATCTGCTCCACCGGAATCGTCATATAGTCTTTCGTCAATACCGCCAGATCGGCAAACTTGCCCACCTCCAGCGACCCGCGCTTGTCATCGTCATGGGAAAACCACGCGCTTCCCTGGGTGTAAGCCCGCAACGCATTGGCGCGCGTGGGCGTCTCCTCCGGGCCGCGCAGCGCTTTCCCGCCCACCGACTTCCCGTCGAGCGCCCATTGCAATGCGGTAAATGGGCTGTACGGCGCCACGCGATGCGCATCCGTTCCGGCCCCGACCGGCACTCCCATCTCGCGCGCCGTCTCGACCGGTGGCATCCGCCGCACCGCCTCCGCTCCCCGCGATCGTTCGTTCTGTTCGCCTTCGAAATACATGGCATCCTGCATAGTCCATCCCATCCCCAGCGCCTTCATCCGCCGCAGGGTGGCTACCGACGCGTCATTCAAATGCGCCAGCGACCATCGCAAATCCTTGATCGGGATCTCGTGATCGACGCGCTCGAAAACAGTCAGGATGGCGTCTGCCGCCGCGTCCGTGTTGCAGTGGAACGTGAGCCCATACCCGCGCCCTGCCGCCCACTTCGCGATCTGATAGAAACGCTCCAAGTCTGCCGGGTTGGGCTTCGCGACGTTGTTGATCGCCCATACAATCTGCTCCCCAATGCCGTTGAAATGCATCATGTCGTCGCCAAACCCCATGGGGATCAGGCCGAGATATTTCTGGTACTCCTCCACCTCGTGCGGCGGATTGAATCCACAGATCGTGTACGCCACACGCACCGTGAGCTGCCGGTCGTGCCATACCTTGTTGATCGCGTCATAAGTCGCCGGAGTTACGTTCATTCCACAGGGATCGCTAACGCCCGTCATTGCCAGCCGGTTCAACTCACGGAAAAACTTCCGGGTTCCTTCCACCTGTTGTTCCAACGTCGGCCGTGGCAAGCGGTCGAACAGTGCTGTGATGCCGCCAGTGATCAGGCCCGTCGGCTTGCCGTTCGCATCCCGCTCCAGCTTTCCACCGCTCGGCAGATCGGCGTCCGATTGGATATGCAGCGCGTCCAAGCCCCGCTGGTTCATTAGCGCCGAAGCGTAAAGCATCTGCACGTATGCCGGATGCTCGCCTGCCGCCTCGCTCAATTCCGCTTGCGTCGGCCCGCGCTTCTCCCGGAACTGGTCGGCGACCCAGCCTCCCCCGACGATGACCCATTCGCCTGGCTTTTTCGCCTTGGCCGACTGCCGGATTCGCTCCAGCGCTTCCTGCAATGTCGGCACGCCTGCCCAGTTCGTCTCTGTTGCGAAGAACGATGCTGCGCGGATCGCGTGCATGTGGGAATCGATCAGCCCCGGGATCACCGTACGCCCGCCCAGGTCGATCACCCGCGTCTTTGGACCCGCCAGTTTGCGGATCGCCGCCATCGGCCCCACCGCGACGATCTTCCCATCGCGGACCGAGAGTGCCTGCTGAACCGAGAATGCCGCGTCGCCCGTGACGATGTTGCCGTTGACCAAAACAGTATCGGCGTCTTGAGCGATAGCACAACCGCCCAAAAGAACAGAAAAAATAAACAGTTTCATGAGTCGTGGGATGGCCCCGCATCCCGCCCGGCAGCATATCACAAGAACGAGTGGGGCCAGCCCTTCTGGGCTGCCGCCGGCCTTCCGGCCGGCGCTCAATCGCAGGGCAAGCCGGTTATCGGTGTATGATGGCTGCAATCTCTCGACGGAGGTCGAAATGTCCGTACGTATCCTCCTCGCCGCCGCTGCGGTGTCCCTCTGCGCCGCCCCCGCGCTGCTCTTCTCGCAATCGGTGGAATGGTTCCTTCAGGGCTCCGCGCCCGACCCAGGCGGCCGCGCCGTCGTCGGTCCGGGTGGACACGTCGTCTCGATCCCGGCTCCTGCGGTACGCAGCGGTCCCGCGACCCGGCCCCCCGACGCCTGCTCTCATTCCCCAATCTGCGGCAATCGCTTCGATGGCCCCCGCTCCACGCTGCAGCGCGTCGAGTGGAAACAGACCATGGGCTACACCTTCGCTTACCCTGTCGATTTGCCCGAAGGTGGCGGCGGTGTTTCGGCGGTCAAAATTGATTCCAAGGGCAACCTGTGGGTCTTTCAGCGAAACGCTCCCGGAAAGCCGCAGCTCTTCGAATTCGGTCCCGATCGCAAACTGATCCGCGCGGTCGGCGACGACGTCATCGGCCACCAGGAAAAAGCCCACGGTATGGCCATCGACTACGAAGATAACGTCTGGATCTGCGACGCCAACGGCGCCACCATCATGAAAATCAGCCCCGAGGGCAAGCTTGTGATGACGCTCGGAGTGAAAGGCAAAAGGGGCGATTGGAACGAGGCCCGTGGACAACGCCTCCTCTGGCAGCCTCTCGACCTCGCCTTCGCTCCCAACGGTGATATCTACATCGGCGAGGGTCATGCCAACGAGAGCCCCAACGATGCCGATTCCGACGACCCCGCCAACAACATCGGCGCCGCCCGGGTCCTGCACCTGGATAAGAATGGCAAGTTCATCAATCAGTGGTTTGGCAACAGTATCGGGCAAGGCAAATTCAGCATGGTCCATGGCATTGCCGTCGATCCCGCCAATGGCAACGTTTGGCTTGGCGACCGCGAGGAGTACCGGCTGGTGGTCTACACAAGCGCTGGCAAGTTCGTCAAAACCGTTCAAATGCGGAACCTGATGTGCGCCGTCGCCTTCGACCCGTCCGGCAATCTGTGGGTCGCCTCCGGCCAGGATGGCCAGCTTTTGAAAATCGACCAGAACGGCAACGTGCTTGGCGCGATCGGCAACGGATCGGGCACGGGCCCAGGCCAATTTATCGAAAGCAACTACCTCACCTGGGATCGCGAAGGCAACCTCTATGCCGGCGACACCAGCGTAGGCCGAGTCACCGAAATGCTCGCGCCCCGCAAGAACTCTGCGCCCCTGCGACCCGTCGTCGAACTTCGCTGACCGGTTAAGGCGGTCACTGAGCAGACCAATGCATGAGCGAGCTTCGCAACGGAGAGAGCGATGAAAGACATCCTGAACGATGAACCGGCCGCGCCCAAAATCGTCGATAGGAGCACGTTCCAGGCGGAGTTGGACGCATTGCGGATACGAGAGAAGGCTCACACCAGAGAAGGCGACGCGATTGCGGCCGCCCGGCGGCGGCTGCCTATGGTCGAGGTCGATAGTGCCACACCGTTGATTGGCGAACGAGGCGTGGTGACCCTATTGGACGCGTTTGAGGAGCGCCGAATGCTCATCGCGTACTACTTCATGTGGCACACTGGCCATCCGGCCCCGGAACAGTGCGAGGGGTGCACTTGGGTTACGTCGCAAGTGCGCGAGTTGTCCTATATCCATTCGCGCGGCGTAACCCTCGCTGTTTTCTGCCAGGGCCCCTACGAAGAGAGTGCCCGCTACCGCGACTTTATGGGTTGGGAGGTGCCGTGGTACTCGGGTCAGAGTTCGCTGAAAACCCTCCTGGTGGGACGTCGGGTGGGCCGGATGCACATCGTTTGCTACTTGCGGCAAGGATCGAGTGTTTTTGAGACCTACTGGACGACGGCGCGCGGCGTCGAGTATATGGACAATAGCTTTCGCCTGCTGGACCTGACTGTATACGGACGCCAGGAAACATGGGAGGACTCGCCAGCTGGGTGGCCTCAACGGTTTGCAGACGAGCAGAATTTCCGTACCGATGGACGTCCGACAGCGCAGTGGCCTCGATTGAAGGCTGGGTTTTCCGACGATCTGGGAAACGGCAGGGGCTGAAGGGGTTCTCAACAGAGGCTCAAGCAAAGGCTCCGTCCTACGGTCGCTTGGCGGGACGAAATCCGTCCGCCAATCTGGCAGCCGCAAAACTTGCTCTACCGACAATCCCTTGCAGTGTGATGCGCCTATCTCCTTTGCGGCGAAAAGGACTTGAAATCAGTCGGCGGCTCGCGTATCATAATAGAAGTTTGGCGAGCATACGGCCAATTCGTCCTGCGGTGCAGCAGCCGGAAGAGCTGCAAGCGCGGGCCATGGACAACCTACGGTACATCCGGTTGACCATGGAGCGCGCGGGGTCGTTTACGGCCGTGCCGGGGGCCGGTGGCGTCTTTATGGGCGCCACAGCCATGGCGGCGGCTTGGCTGGCAACCAGCCAGCCGAACGCGGCGCGATGGTTGTCGGTATGGCTAGGTGAGGCCGTGTTGGCGCTGCTGATCGGAATTCTGGCGGCGGGGCGCAAATCGGCGCGCGCGCGAATCCCATTGTTTTCGGCGCCCGGCCGCAAATTCATCGCCGCTTTCGTGCCCTCCATGGCCGCGGGGGCTTTGTTAACCCTGGTTCTCTTCCGCGCAGGTGCGATCGGCGTGTTGCCTGGCATGTGGCTGTTGCTCTACGGAGCCAGCGTGGTGTCCGGAGGCGCCGCCTCGGTGCGCATCGTACCTCTGATGGGCGCGTGCTTTATGGCATTAGGCGGGGCCGCTTTATTGGCGCCGGCCAGTTGGGGCAACCCCTTGTTGGCGGCCGGTTTCGGCGGCTTGCATATTGTGTTCGGAGTCACGATCTCGGTGAAATATGGCGGGTAAATCCAATTCGGCACGGCGGGAACGGAAATTGCAGCCGGCTGAGGTGCACTCTCCCGTAGCGGGCGCGCCGAAGCTCGACCGCTTAATCCATGAGCGGCTGCGCCTGGGGATTTTGAGCGCCCTTTCCGTGAACGAATCGCTGACGTTCAATGAACTAAAAAAGATGCTGGACACGACCGACGGCAACTTGAGCGTGCATGCGCGCAAGTTGGAAGAGGCGGGTTATATCGGCTGCACCAAATCATTCGAAGGAAGGATGCCGCGGACGGATTACCGGCTGACCGCTTCCGGCAAGCGCGCGCTGGAGCGGTATGTCGATCACATGGAGGCGCTGATCCGCGCGATGCGGGAAGGATAGGGCGTCTTTTTTTATGGCCATCAACTTTGCATTAGAAAGTACTCTGCATATCGCCATCATCATGGATGGCAACGGCCGTTGGGCGCTGGGGCGCGGCCTGCCGCGTGTAGCGGGCCATCGCGCCGGAGCGGAATCGGTGCGGCGGGTGGTGGAGGCCGCGCCGGGGTTGGGAATCGGCGTGCTCACGCTGTTTGCCTTCTCGGCCGACAATTGGCGCCGGCCCGAGCGCGAAGTTGCCGCGCTCATGAGCTTGTTCGTGAGCTTTCTCGAATCGGAAAAACCACGATGCGTCGCACAGGGAGTACGGCTGGAGGTGATTGGGAGGCGCGACCGGCTGGAGCACTCGCTGCGCAAGACGATTGCCGAAACCGAAGCTGCTACCGCGCCGGGCAGACGTTTGCGTCTACGCGTGGCCGTAGATTATTCCGGGCGGGATGCGATCCTGGCGGCGGCCCGCGCGCTGCCGGATCTTTCGCGCGAATCGGTGGCCGAAGCCTTGGGTCCTCCGGTCGATCTCCTGATCCGTACCGGCGGGGAGCATCGGCTCAGCGATTTCCTTTTGTGGGAAGCCGCATATGCCGAACTGTTGTTCACGCGGAGGCTATGGCCGGATTTTGGAGGCGAAGACCTGGCTGGAGCAATGCGGGAATTTCGTTCTCGGGAAAGGCGTTTTGGCTCGATTCCAGTACCGCCGGAGCTTACGGCGGCTTACTGGCTCGACTGAATTAAATAGGGGAATGCCCTAGTAGTTCTGGTTCGATAGTTTAGTACAATAGGTCTAATGAATCGTGCTTACCATCCGGAGGGTGTGCCTAATATCGCAGCACACCCCAGGCCTGGTGAACGGATCGTAGCGCGCCTTTTGACCGAATTGAAAGCGGCTGAGGCGGCGTTTACGAGGGCCGATGCGCCCGAAAAGGAAGCCGCCGGCGAGCGGTACCGCCAAGTACTGGAGAGATTCAACGAGGTGATTGTCCATCGGCGGATGCCGCCGGGTGTCGCGCTCGAGACGGCGGGCTAAGGCCTGCCCCACCTTACCGCTCTTCGGCAACAGAGCGCTGCGCCAATTCACCGAATAAAGGCAGGGAATACGCCTCACCGTGGGCTGCTTTCACTATCATGAAGATCGACATGATGAGCAGGGCGACTTCCACCAGTTGATGCAGCGGGAAATGCGGGGTTAGATCGCCCAGCGGGCGCAATACCCAGTCGTTGAGCAGCCAGCCGACAAACAGATATAGGCCCTGGAAAGCGTGGAAGCGCAGCGTGTTGTCGCGGCGAAACCGTTGCGAGGCGAGCACGATGATCGAAGCGATCCAGCCGACGCCCGGGATATAACAGCAGATAGAGGCCGTGCGGGGTGAGATATGGGAGAAGGGGTCGGGGCGCGGCATGTCGCCAGCGGCCGGCTGGCGCGCGCCGCATTTTCCGCAGAAGGCGTCGCTGGCACCGACCTGGGTTCCGCACTGGCTGCAAAAGGGCATCTATTCCTTCATACGTTATTCCGGCAGTGCGAGTTCACGCAACTGAAATGCCACAAATGCTAAGATCGTCGCCATGCGATCGCTGATCCGTGGCCTCCTATTCCTGGTGTGTGCAGGGGCCCTGCCCGCCGCCAAAAACCTGGAGGTGTATTTCATCGATGTGGAGGGTGGCCAATCCACGCTGTTTGTGTCTCCTTCCGGGGAAACGTTGCTGATGGATACCGGCTACGGAGGGTTTAACGGCCGGGACCCGGGGCGGATTGCGGCGGCGCTGAAGGCTGCCGGGAAGAAAGAAATCGACGATTTGGTGATTAGCCATTATCACCAGGATCACGTGGGTGGATTGGCGGAACTGTCCACCAAATTCCCCATCCACAATTTCTTCGATCACGGCGCCAACACGGAGACCGATAAGGATTCGGTAGTGCGGTTCAATATGTACACGTCCGTAAGCGGCAAGGGTACCCGCACCACGGTAAAGCCGGGCGACACCATTCCGGTCAAGGGGCTCGATGTGAAGGTGCTGGCCGGGGCGGGGGAGACCCTCGCCGCGGCGCTGCCGGGGGCCGGCCAGCCGAACCCGGAATGTTCCAGCTATAAGCCCGATCCAGCCGAGGAGGTGAGTGAGAATCAGCGATCACTGGGATTGCTGATCACCTTCGGCAGCTTTCGGATCCTGGATTTGGGCGATCTCACCAGCAGCCGCGAACATGAACTGATGTGCCCCGTCAATAAAATCGGCACGGTCGATGTGCTGGTGGCCTCGCACCACATGGGCGCGGCGGCCAACACGCCGCAATTGGTGCACGCCATTCACGCGAAGGTTGCGATTGCCGATAATGGGCCGCGAAAGGGCGGCAAGCCCGGGGCGTGGCAGACGGTGCACGATACACCCGGAATTGAGGATATCTGGCAATTGCATTATGCGATCGATGCCGGCAAAGACCATAACGCAGCCGACCCGTTCCTGGCGAACGTGGACGAGATTTGCCAGGGCAAATGGCTCCGTCTGACCGCCGAGAAGGATGGATCGTTCACCGTCTTCAACAGCCGGAACAAGTACGAGAAGAGTTACAAGTAGGCCTCCGCAGCCAGCCCCTCCGGCCCAGCCGCGACTGGGATATGCTATTCGTGAATCGGAGGCTGAGCCATGAACCTGCCAAGCGAATTCAGGCATACGCATGGGCATCACGTGCATGCCCATGGCAGCCCCACGCGGCGAACTTTCCTCGGAAGTCTGGCGTTGACGTGTGCTGCTCTGCGTCTGCATGCGCAGAAGAAGTCAACGGCCGATTCGCAGATGGATCGCTCGTTGGCGGAGGCGGCCAACAACTTTCTAACGGCGCTGCGCCCGGAATTCCGCAGCAAGTACGAGTTCGCTTTCGACGATGCCTACCGGAAGGACTGGAGCAACCTGCCGCATTTCATTCATCCGCGGAAGGGCCTGAAGATGGGCGATCTGAATCCGCAAGAGCGGACGGCGGCGCACCGGCTGATTCAAACCATGATGTCCAGCCAGGGATATTACAAGGCCGAAGTCATTATGGGGATCATGGATGAGTTTCTGGGGTCGGCTTCGGAGGACGCACACAACCATTACGGCTCGGAGTTTTACTTCCTGGACGTCTTCGGCAAACCGGGCGGCGACGATCCATGGGGCGTGAAGCTGGATGGCCACCATTTGGCGATGAACATAGCGGTCATCGACCACAAAATCTCGCTGACGCCGCTGCATCTGGGGGCAGATCCGGCGGTGATTCCTTCCGGGCGGCACGCAGGCTGGGCGGTCTTGGCAGGCGAAACCGCCAAAGGCTTTGCGGTGCGCAACGCATTATCCGCAGAGCAGGCGAAACGGGCTGTGCTCTCGGAGAACATTCCCGCCGACATGATCACCGGGCCCGGCCGCGACAACCAGTTGCAAACGCCGGCGGGAGTTTCGGGACTCCAGGGCTTGCAGCGGGACTTACTCGAGGCGCTCATTGAGGAGTACCTGGGAAACCTTCGGCCGGATGTGGTGCGAAACTACCGCAGCGCGATCCAGGCGGCTGGCTTCGATAAAGTCCATTTCGCATGGATGGGACCTTCAGAAGTAGGAAAGGCCATGTACTACCGGGTGCACGGTCCCACCATCTTGATCGAATACGACAATGTGGTCCCGCCGAATTCCAAGCTGCCCAACGATCCGAACCATATTCACACAGTGCTGCGCTCGCCAGGCAACGACTTTGGAGACGACTGGCTGAAACGGCATCATCTGGAACACCACCAGGCCTAATAGGAGGGGGGGAGCACATGTCGAAAGCAACAGTTTCGATTGTGATGACGCTGGTCTGGTGCAGTATCGCGGGAGCGCAGAAGTGGTCGACGATTGCGACTCCCCCGCAGTTTACGCCTGGCGTCGCATTGCAGCTTACCGATGGTACCGTTCTGATCGAGCAATATCAGTCCTCAAATTGGTGGAAGTTGACGCCGCAACCGTTCACGCTTAACTATCAACAGGGGAAACTGACCGGAGTACAGCCCTTCCCGACTTCGATGAACTACGCGCCCAAGTTTTTCGCTTCGGCCATGTTGCCGGACGGCCGCGTGATTGTAGAAGGAGGCGAGTACAACAACGGAGTGAAGGATTGGACTACCTTGGGCGCAGTTTATGACCCGACCGTTGGTTCACTCGGCACTTGGACGCCCGTGTCGCCTCCACCAGGGTGGACCAAGATCGGCGACGTGCAAAGCGCAGTGCTGGCCGACGGCACATTTATGATGGCCAATAAATGTCCGCTGCCCTGCACGACCTCAAACCCTCCAGCGGCGGCAGCGCTCTTCAACGCCAAGGCGTTTCCGATTCCGCCCTATTGGACGCTTCTCACTCCAACTAGCGGATTTAAAAACAAATTCGATGAGAACACCGAAGAAGGATGGACGCTGTTGCCCAATGGCAATCTGTTGACGGTCGATACTTACGTCCCATTAGGGAGCTCGATCGGGAACGACTCAGAGACTTACGATCCTGCTACCGGGGTGTGGAGCTTCGCCGGTCCCACAGGACCGCAACTTTGGGACTCGCACGTTACTTGCGGTGGCGCCTCCTCGCATGAAATCGGGCCTGCTGTGCTGCGATACGACGGCACGGTCTTCGCGACCGGCGCGAATTCGTGCCCCGGGGCGGCGGGCAGCACGGCGATTTACGACACTGTATCCAGGATCTGGAGAGCGGGCCCTAACATTCCGGGGACGAATAACATGCTGGACGCGTCTGCCTCCATTCTCACCAACGGTAACGTGCTGGTTGACACGAGCCCTGGAAATAATATAGGTCCGAGCAAGTTCTATGAGTTTAACGGGACAGGCTGGCTCAATATTCCCCAACCCTTAGGCCTTCCGCCCAAGCAAAGCACCGAGGGTGGGCGCATGCTGGTCCTAGCCTCCGGTCAGATCCTGTTTACACAGCTGGGCACATCGCAGATTTGGTTCTACACACCGGGAGGGACTTACCAGCCGGCCTGGCAGCCAACCATCTGCCCTTCGGTTCCGACCTGTTACCCCGCGAATGGGTCGATCGGAGGAACTTACAAGCTGATGGGAACCCAGTTCAACGGGCTCTCGCAAGGCGCGGCTTACGGGGATGACGCGCAATCGGCGACGAACTATCCCCTGGTGGTAATTACGAACGACTCCACCGGGCACAAGTTCTTTGCGCGCACGCACGATTTCAGCACAATGGCGGTAGCGACGGGGAGCTCGATGGTGAGCTGTCAATTCACCATTTTGCCTGGGACGGAGACGGGCAACAGCACGCTAACCGTGATCGCAAACGGAATTCCGTCGGCGCCGGTGGGGATTGTCATCGACCAGTAGCGGCGCCGAGATATTTTTTTGGCATCTTGGCGACAATGGTGAACTCGGGGTCCACGATGTTGGAGATTTCGTACTCCATCGCCTGACCCATGAGAAGGCTGGCGCCGCGCTCGTTAAAACCGTAGCTCTCCGTGAGCCAGCGCAGTAGCTCCGTGGTGGCGTGCTGAAGGGCTTCGTTCAGCGCCCGGGAACTGCCGAGGACCATGATGTAGTCCTGGTTTTCGAGACGGGGCCAATTGATCTTCTTCCCTTTCAAGAGGTCGACGGAAAACTCGACGTCGAGCGAGGTTTCGATAGCGCTGCCATTCACTTCGCCATCGCCTTGGCGCGCATGCCCGTCGCCGAGAAACAGTAGCGCTCCCGGTTCGAATACGGGCAACATCACGGTAGCCCCGGCGCCCATCCCGTTGTAGTCCATGTTGCCGCCGAAATTATCGGGGTAAGTGGTTGGGATGGCGGCCTTGTTCGACGGCGCGGTGGCGATGCAGCCGAGCATCGGCCGCAGCGGCAACTCTATGCGGCGCGGAGTGAACTCGCCCGGTTCCATATAGGCGATCCCTTTTTGTTTATCGATCTGCCAGGTGGCATTCTTGGGCTCGCGCGAAGCTTCGAGCCGAAGAAATCCGGGGTCAGCCGTGTAAGGTGCGAGGAGCGATGCCGAGAAGCCGGTAGCGCGATTCGTCTCCAGCCGCAGGAGGTGGACAACGAGCGTGTCGCCGGCCTCGGCGCCTTCGATGAAGAAAGGGCCGATCTGGGGATTGGGTCCTTGGCCGCGCCGCACGCCCGCCGCATCGGTGCCGCCGGCATCGATTGTCGAGGTGATCACATGATCGCCGGGCTTGATTCGCAGCACGGGCGGATGAGCGCTGGAAAAGGTGTTGCGAAATTCTTTGGGCTGGAACTGGTGCGTCTCGGCCAAAGCCGCAGCCGCGAAAAGCACGACCAAAAGCAGTTTCATGCGACACCTTTCACAACCGGATGTTTCGTATGCCACTCGGTGGCCTGCTCATAGGCCTGCGCGAGTGCCAGCATGGTGGTTTCGGCAAATGGTGCTCCGCTGATCTGAAGCCCGACGGGCAAACCGGCGCTTGTGAATCCGCAAGGCAAGGTAATCGCGGGCAGTCCATATACGTCAAAGGCCCAAGGATTTCCGGTGTTGGCGTTTCCACCGTTGGGCCCGCGCCCCGCCGAAGGGTTGGGTGGTGGGGCCGCGTTCTGGCTCGCCGCGATGAGCGCGGGCGGAGTTTTCATCGTGGGGGTCACCAGAAGGTCCACCGTCTGAAACGTCTTCTTGATCTCCCTGCGGACCAGGTCGACTTGGCGGCGCGCCTCCGCGTAGACATCCACTTTCACGTCATTTGACCGGATCATCTGTGTGCGCGTCGCGGGCTGATACTTCTCGGGTGATTCGGTGAGCCACTTGGCGTGATACGCGTACGTTTCCGGTCCCCAGATGACTGGCGCTGCGATCGCGGGCGGTAGTGACACGTCGGCGACGCTGGCCGTCAGTCCGCGCAGCACCTCGATTGCGGCTTCCACCGTTTTGGCATACTCTGGGTCGAGATTGTCGAAGAAGGGAGCGCGCGGCAAGCCAATTCGCAGCTTGGAGACGCGCATCTTGGAGGCGGCGCTGTAATCCGGAACGGGAATGTCGACGGTTGTGGGGTCCATCTCGTCATAGCCGGCGATCACGCGGAGCATGAGCGCGGCATCCTCGACGGTTTTGCAGATCGGGCCCACGTGATCGAGGGTCCATGCCATAGGAATAACGCCGCGATTGCTGACGCGGCCATAGGTAGGCATCAGGCCGACGGCGCCACAATGGGAACTGGGGATGCGGATCGAGCCGCCGGTATCGGTGCCGAGGGTGCCGAAACACATGGCAGTGGCGATGGCGGCCGCCGAACCGCCGGACGATCCGCCCGAGACCCGGTCGAGCGCCCAAGGATTGTGTACAGGTCCGAAATAGCTCACCGCCGATGTGGCGCCGTAGGCGAACTCGTGCATGTTGAGCTTGCCCAGCAGAACCGCGCCTGCCTCTTTCAGGCGGCGCGCAACCTCGGCATCTTCCGCGGGGACGCGCTCTTTGAACAATTCGCTGGCGCCAGTGGTGCGGATACCAGCGGTATCGATATTGTCTTTGAGCGCGATGGGAATCCCGTGGAGAGGGCCGCGCGACTTGCCTCTCTGGAGCTCGGCTTCCCTCTCACGCGCCGTGGCGAGAGCGGATTCTCCGGTAACGGTGATGAACGCGTTCACCGCGGGATCGTAGCGCGTGATGCGCTGCAGGCAGGACTGGGTGAGTTCTACGGGTGATACCGTTTTGCTGTGCACCATTTGTGAGGCCTGACGGAGAGTCAGAGCGGTCAGGTCCTGCGGCGCGCCCACAGCGGTCCTAAAAGCCCATGCGGCTGTGCCGACGCCTGCGCCCAGGAAGGCACGGCGGGAATGCTCGGAATCCATATGGCACCTCGGTGATAGGATAGCCGGTTATGAAAGCAGCAGCGGCCGGTTTGGTTTTACTCTGCTGCGTTCGAGCGCAGGCGCAAGGCCAGGCACTGGTGGACCGGCCCTTCCAGATCCAACGGCTGGACCCGGCTCTTGACGAAATCATTGCGCCGAACGCTAAGTTGGAGGTGCTGGGCGAGCATTTTGGCTTGACCGAAGGTCCGGTGTGGATACCCGAACCCCGCGGCGGGTACCTATTGTTCAGCGATTGCGCCGCGAACGTCATCTACAAATGGAAACCCACGTCCGCGCTCTCCGTATTCCTCGAAAAGAGCGGCTACACGGGGACCGACATCCTGAACGTCGGGCAACAGACGGTCTCGGGCGGCCGGCTGGCGATCCTGCTGATTGGCTCGAATGGCCTGACGCTTGACCCGGAAGGCCGCCTGGTGATCACGGCTATGGCGGACCGCAATATCGTCCGTTTGGAGAAGGACGGCCAGCGCACAGTCCTGGCTGACCGCTACGAGGGGAAACGTTTCAGCGGGCCTAATGACATCGTGGTCAAATCGAACGGTTCGGTTTACTTTACCGACAGCATCAATGGCCTGCGCGGGGGCGGCGACAGCCCGGCGCGAGAACTTGCGTTCAACGGCTTCTACCTGGTGAAGGGCGGCAAAGTGACGCTGCTGGGAGGCGACAAGGATCATCCCGGTGAGTATCCGAACGGCATCGCACTGTCGCCCGACGAAAAGCACCTATACGTGACGGCCGGACCGCGGAAGACGTTGCGATATGACGTGCTCGCGGATGATACCGTCGCCAATCCGGCGCCGTTTATAGAAGCAGGCAACGATGGCATCAAGGTAGATCGGAATGGGAACGTCTACTCGACGGTGCAGGGGAATGAAATCTGGATCACGTCGGCAAGCGGGAAGCATCTCGGCACGCTGCAAATGCCGCAGAGCACCAGGGAACCCCGTCCTCGCATTGTGACGACGAATATGGCGTTCGGGGATGCGGACAACAAGACCCTTTACATTACGGCTTGTACCCACCTTTTTCGCATACGGCTGAAGGTAGCGGGGAGCCGGCCGGCGCAGGGTATTATTTGACATCTGCGACTGCCCTGAGCTGACAGACTCAGAATTCCCTTGCCGTAGCACATCTCCCGACGGCCTTGCGAACGGCCCTCGACATCTGTAGCATTGGTTGGGCCGCGCTATGGACTGGTATTTCCTGAAACGGATCGGTGCCCGGTTGCTTCTGTCGGCTGCTGTCGTCCTGATCGGGACGGCGGCGGCGGCGCAGTCCGTCCAACCTCAGCGGGCGCTCCTCGATCGGTATTGTGTTTCCTGCCACAACCAGCGTCTGCACACGGCCAATCTCGCGCTGGATACCCTATCGCTTGACGATATCGCGGGCCATGCCGCCGTCTGGGAGAAGGTGCTGCGGAAGCTGCGGACGGGCGCCATGCCGCCGCCCGGAATGCCGAGGCCGGATGCCGCAGCGGTGGACTCGTTTGCCTCCGCGCTGGAAACAGCCTTGGACCGCGCCGCTGCCGCCCATCCCAATCCCGGCCGCGTGGCCGTACATCGCCTGAACCAAACCGAATACACCAATGCGGTGCGCGACCTGCTGGGGTTGAATATCGACGCGGGCTTGCTGGTGATCGCCGACGATGCTGATGAGCAGGGCTTCGACAATATCGCGGGAGTCTTGTCGCTCTCTCCGGCACTGCTGGAGCGATATCTTTCCGCCGCGCGGACCATCAGTCGCATGGCTCTCGGAGATCCGACCCTGGTTCCCGGCTTTGCAACCTATGACGCGCCAAAGGGACTAGTGCAGGAGGAGCGGACCAGCCAGGATCTGCCTTTTGGGACGCGGGGCGGCATCGCTATACACCATTACTTTCCGCTTGATGGCGAATATGTCGTCAAGGTCCGCCTGCGCCGGCAACTGTATGACTACATCCTCGGCCTGGGCCGGCCACACCAGTTGGACGTACGTCTGGATGGCAAGCTCGTCCAGACGTTTACGGTGGGAGGCCAAGCCAAAGGCAAGCCCGCGCCGGCCAGCTTTGTGGGGCAGATCTTCGGAGACCCGGAATGGGAACAGTACATGCACTCCGCCGATGCTGGTTTGGAAGTGCGATTTCCGGCCAAAGCCGGCCCGCGCGTGGTGACGGCATCTTTCCGCAGAGACTCCGCCGAGCCGGAGGCCGTCCCGCAGCCGTATGGCGGCCGTGCCGTCTCGATTAATGAATGGTACGATGGCGATCCGTCGGTCGATAGCGTTGCCATCGGTGGACCGTACAATGCCCAGGGCGCCGGGGATACGCCCAGCCGCCGGAAAATCCTTTTCTGCGTTCCCACAAACAGAGGGGAAGAACGCCCCTGTGCACAAAAAATCCTTGCCGCTCTCGCGCGCCATGCTTATCGCCGTGCGGTGACGGAAGAAGATCTGCAAGCGCTGCTCGACTTCTATGAGTCGGGCCGCCGGCACGGAGGGTTCGAAGCGGGAATTCAATCGGCGGTCGAAAGAATTCTGGCCTCTCCCGACTTCCTCTTTCGCTTGGAAGCCAGCCCCCCCAACCTGCCACCGGGCTCGGTTTATCGATTGAGTGATGTCGAACTCGCCTCCCGCTTATCTTTCTTTTTGTGGAGCTCCATCCCGGACGATGAATTGCTCGATTTGGCCACCCGCGGAAAATTGGCAGAGCCCGCGACGCTCGAACAGCAAGTCACGCGTATGATAGCCGATCCCCGCGCCAACGCGCTGGCCGATCATTTCGCCTCCCGGTGGCTGAACCTGTTCAAGCTGCACGGCTCTTCGCCGGATCCCGACATCTACCCCGATTTCGATGAGAATTTGCGCGAGGCATTCCAGCGGGAAACCGTCTTGTTTATCGAGAGCCAACTTCGGGCGAATCGCAGCGTTGTGGATTTGTTGCGAGCGAATTACACGTTTGTCAATGAGCGGCTGGCCCGGCATTACGATATTCCAAACATCTACGGCGAGCGTTTCCAGCGCGTTGAATTCCCCGATGGGCGGCGCGGGGGCCTCTTGGGGCAGGGGAGCATACTGACGGTGACCTCGTATGGCAATCGCACATCGCCGGTGCTGCGCGGAAAATGGCTGCTCGAGATGATTCTCGGTACGCCTCCGCCTCCTCCCCCGCCGGACGTGCCGCCGCTCAAGGAAAAGAACGAAATCGATCACCCGTTGTCGGTCCGCGAGAGGCTGGAACAGCACCGCCAGAATCCGGCATGCGCCAGTTGCCACGTGAGGATGGACCCATTAGGGTTCGCGCTTGAAAATTTCGACGGTATCGGGAAGTGGCGCACGGCGGAGGATGGAGTGCCCGTCGATGCGTCTGCCGCCTTGCCCGATGGCGCCAAATTTGAAGGCATCGCCGGCCTCCGAGGCCTTCTGCTTCGCAACCCCGAGCAGTTTGCCGGTACGTTCACGGAAAAGCTTCTGACGTACGCGCTCGGACGTGAACTGGAGTCCTACGATTCTCCATCCGTGCGGAAGATCACGCGGGAAGCTGCCGCCGGCGACTATCGCTGGTCGGCCATCATTCTGGGTATCGTGAAGAGCGTTCCGTTTCAGATGAGCATCACGCGGAGCGCGGGAGTACAACAGGCTCAGACCAGGAGGTCCAACCAATGATCCTCACCAGGAAAGCGATCAATCGGCGCACGGTGCTGCGCGGCCTGGGCGCCGGCGTGGCTTTGCCGTTGCTGGACGCTATGGTTCCGTCCCTAACCGCGTTTCAGAAGACAGCCGCGAAGCCGGTGAACCGTTTTGGCGCCGTCTATGTGCCAAACGGGATGATGATGCCGCAGTGGACGCCGTCGGGGGAGGGTAGCGCCTTCGAGTTCTCGCCTATCCTGAAGCCGTTGGAACCCTTTAAGGACCGGCTACTAATCCTGAGCGGCCTCAACAGCACGCCGCCGGCGCGCCAAGGAGCCGTTGGCGTTCACGCCCGCGCCAGCACGCGATTTCTCACTGATGTGCCGCCCAAAGTGACGAATGGCGCTGATTTGGAAGCGGGCATTTCGATGGACCAGATCGCGGCGCAGGATCTGGGGCGGAATACGCAATTGGCTTCGCTCGAGCTGGGCCTGGAGTCCACCGAATCCGGCGCTTCCTGCGACAACGGATTCAATTGCGTTTATACCAGCACCATCTCCTGGCGCAGCGCCACGACTCCGCTGCCCACCGAGCACAACCCGAGGGCTGTCTTTGAGCGGCTGTTCGGCGACACTGCCAGCACCGATCCGGCCGCGCGGCGGGCCCGTATCGAACAAGAGCGCAGTATTCTGGATTCGGTAACCCAGAGAATCGCCCGCCTCGAGCAAAATGTAGGATCGGCAGACCGGGCCAAGCTCGACGAATATTTTGAAGCCATCCGCGATATCGAGCGCCGTATTCAGAATGCCGAGCGGCAAAGCGCCACCGAGTTGCCGGTGGTCGAGCAGCCGGCCGGCATTCCCGCCAGCTTCGAAGATCACGCCAAATTGATGTTCGACCTTTACACCCTCGCCTATCAGTGCGATTTGACGCGCGTGATCACGTTCATGATCGCCCACGAATTCAGCGGCCGTACCTACCCGCAAATCGGCGTCCCCGACGCGCATCATCCCATTTCGCACCATTCGGGAGACTCCGGCAGGCTGGCGAAACTCGCCAAAATTAATACTTATCACATATCCCTGTTCGCATCTTTTTTGGAGAAGCTTCGGGCGACCCCGGATGGTGATGGTTCCCTGCTGGATCACGCCATGATCGTTTACGGAGCCGGCATGAGCGACAGCAACATTCACGATCCGAAGAACCTGCCAATTCTGCTGGCCGGCGGTGGAGCGGGGCAGTTGAAGCCCGGAAGGCACCTCCGCTTTCCGAAAGACACGCCTCTGGCAAACCTGCATCTCACTTTGCTGGACAAGCTCGGTGTGCATGTGGAAAGGCTGGGCGATAGCGCGGGAGAGTTGCCGCAGCTCTCGCTGGCGTAGGAACGGCGGTTCAAAATGCTCGAAAAGTTCAAATCTGTACTTGCCCTTTGGGTGCCGGTGCTGGTCGTCGCTGCTGGCCCGGCAAAGGGTGGCGATCTGCGGCTGGTGGAAGCCGCTCAGCATCAGGATCGGGAAAGCATCCGTGCCCTGCTGCAGCAGCATGTGGACGTGAATGCGCCGCAGGGCGACGGCGCCACGGCTTTGCATTGGGCGGCGTATTGGGATGATGCGGCGACCGCGGACCTGCTTCTTCACGCAGGCGCCAACGTCAACGCTGCGAACGATCTGGGGGTCACGCCTCTAGGTTTGGCCTCCTCGAGTGCTATGGCTGAAAAGCTACTAACCGCCGGCGCCGACCCAAATCCCGCCGGCGCGAACGGGGAATCGCCACTCATGGTGGCGGCTCGCACTGGCCGCGCGGACGTCGCAAAGGCATTGCTGGCGCACGGTGCCGATGTGAACGCGCGCGAAAATGTCCGCGGCCAGACCGCGCTGATGTGGGCCGTCTCCCAGCGCCACCCGGATGTCGTGCGTCTCCTGCTGGAACATGGGGCGGATGTCCACGCCCGGACGCGCAGCAATCCGCAACTCGTCTACACCGGAGAGCCCAGCGGAGCAGGACGAAGCCGGACGGACTGGGTCATGAGAGAGGTGGACCGCGGGGGCAGCACGGCCTTGCTCTTTGCGGCGCGCCAGGGAGATCGCGAGTCGGCGCGGCTTCTAGTGGCCGCCGGAGCGAGCCCTAATGAGACAGGGCCGGAAGGCATGAGCGCGCTGGTGATGGCCAGCTACAGCGGCCACGGCGATCTCGCGGCATGGCTGCTGACCAAGGATGCCAATCCGAATGCCGCCAATGCCGGCTATACTGCCTTGCATACCGCGGTCCTGCGTGGCGACACCGAACTCGTGAAGCAGCTTCTGGCTTTCGGCGCTAATCCCAACGCACGCATCACGCAGGGGACCGGGATTACCCGCGAGGGCGAAGACTTCGTTTTGCCTACACCGCTCGTTGGCGCGACGCCGTTCTTTTTGGCAGCGAAATTCCTGGAAGTGGATATCATGCGGCTGTTGGCAAAAGGAGGCGCTGATCCGGGCCTGGGAACGCAGGACGGCACCACGCCGTTAATGGCTGCGGCAGGAATCGGCTGGGGTGGCGGAGTAGATCGCCGCGGCCGCGATACCAGCGGTCTCGGCGACCCCGTAATCCACGATGAGGATCGCGCGTTGGAAGCGGCCCGTGTGGCCCTCGATTCGGGCGCCGATGCCAATGCTGCCAATAGTGCCGGAGTGACCGCCCTGCATGGGGCCGCAAGCAAAGGCTACGATGCCATGGTGCAGTTGTTAGCGGATCGTGGCGCACGCCTGGACGCTAAGGACAAACGCGGCCGGACACCCCTGGATTCAGCCAAAAGGAGCACCGCGGACCTCTTGCGCAAGTTGGGCGCAAAGGAATAGCGCGCCCCGAAACCGGACGCGTACCTGCTAAGAGTTGCAGCCGACAGTAATGCCGTGTTTATCACTTTCGACCGGAAGCTGGAGAGTGTCGCAGCCCGCAAAGTGACGGTCAAGGTTCTTAGCTGAGATCAATTTCGCCCGAATGCCAAGCCAGACTGATCTATCATAAATGAATCCTGCCACGGAGGCCTGTATGAAGAGACTACACGTATTCGCGCTCGCGATATCCGTTGCGCTACAGATCGCGGGCGCCGCGCATGCCCAAGCAGCCCTCGATTCGGTGCGCATCGCAGCTAAAGACACCATCGCTCTTGCGAAGTTTTACCAGGCGGCGTTCGGCATGCAGGAGGTCAATCGCATCGTGAATCCCGGAGGCACTGAGGTCTTCGTGAACTTCGGCGAGACGGTCGAAGCCGCCAAGGCCAACAAGAACCCGGTGATGATTCTTTTCCATCGCGATTCCGACGACGTCAAGGATCCGATTCCGCACATTATCATGAATGTGAAGGACATGGCGGCGACCGTCGCCGCCATCAAGGCCGCCGGTGGAAGCATGTCGGGTGATCCACGCCCCTTCCGAGACAGCGGGATGATAATGGGCTTCGCTGTCGATCCGGCCGGTAACCGCATCGAGGTGATTCAGCGGCCGTAAGCGAATGCCTAAATTGTAAGGACTTTTCTGTCGATAAGAACCAGGGAGCCATTTGGCCACGCGCGTTCTTAGCAGCGCATCGCCACATCCCCTGGTAACGCTGTGGAAGAACCGGCAGAACAGATCGATGGGAAGGGATCCTCAGGACTGTTGTGGTGGCGGCTCAGGGATTTCCTCCGGCCCGCACCCGTTCGACGCGGTTTCCTGGTACTGAGCGCGTGGGTTTTGCTGTGGTTGGCGTGTGTTGGTTCCGGCTGCCTGTCTACCAACTGGAGTGCCACTCCGCTGCACATCGGATGGCTCACGCTCAAGGTGACTTTCTATCCGCCGCTTTCCATTTGCCTGCTATTGGCACTGACGGTTGGCCCGATTTGGGGTGTGGTTCCCGCGTATTTCACCAGCCTCACCATTTCGCTGCATCACGGGATGCCCCTAGTAGTCGCGAGCGTCTTCAGCCTTGGAACTCCGTTAACCATTCTGGTCATCTGGATCTCCATGGCTATGCTGGGGGTCTCTCCGGCGTTGCGCTCGTGGTTAGACAAGGGCCGCTTCGTAACCTTCACCCTCATTGCGACCGGTGCCTCGTCGGTGGGGGCGCTGGTGTGGACTGCCTACCAGGGAGCCGATTTCGATCGTACCCAGTCGATCTGGCAAGGGTGGATCTTCGGCGACTCCTTCCAGATCCTACTCCTGGTTGCGCCCCTGTTGCGCTTCTCCCACGCACGCATTCAGAAATGGATGAGCAGGTGCGTGCCATCGCCGCCGCGCGGGACGCTTCACCCGACACCTTACATCCTCCTGTTCCTCTTACTTTTCACCGTCATGGTGACCTCCGGTCTTGTGGCCGTGGAACGCTTACACTGGACTGTCCACCAGGCAGGGGTAGGAGGGATGATCCCCGAGGCACACCTGAGCAAACTGCTCGCCGCCGCGACGTTTTTTGTGGGCGTCTACGGGTTGATCTTTCTGACGACCGTGATGACGTTCTCCTTGACCATGGTCAGCCGGTTTCATCGAGTTTCCCTGGAGATGACGTTCCGCCGCAAGTCCGAGGAGGCATTGAGCGCCGCCAAAGAAGCGGCGGAATCGGCGAACCATGCCAAAAGCAAATTCCTCGCCCAAATGAGCCACGAGATCCGGACGCCCATGAATGGAGTAGTCGGCATGGCGGGCCTACTGCTGAAAACGCCCTTGGCTACTGAGCAGCGCGAGTATGTCAAAGCCATCGACTCGTGCGGCCAATCCTTACTGGCGATCATCAATGGCATTCTTGATCTCTCGCGTATCGAAGCCGGAAAGATGGAACTCGAACCGGAGCCTTTTGATCTGGTGGCCTGTCTGGAAGCCGTGGGAGAACTTCTCGGAATGCACGCTCGTGAGAAAGGAGTCGAATACTGTTTCTGCTGTGACGCCCCGGTTCGGCGAGTCGTGGGCGATGCCGGCCGCATCCGCCAAATATTGGTAAACCTGGTCGGGAACGCCATCAAATTTACAGATCGCGGCAGTGTGACCGTGAGCCTCTCGACCATTGCGCAGAACCAGGAGACTGCGAAAGTGGAGATCACCGTTGCTGATACGGGTATTGGAATCGCGCCGGAGAAGCTGCCACTGCTGTTTCAGAACTTCAGCCAGGTGGACTCATCTCCCAGCCGGCGGTACGAAGGGACCGGCCTCGGTCTGGCGATCTCGCAGCAGCTTACGGAACTCATGGGGGGCCGCCTGGAACTGCGGAGTGCACTGGGGGAAGGAACGACTTTTCGAGTTCGATTAGTATTGCCGGTCGAAGTCCGGCCGGATGGCGAAGCGCTTGCCTCGAGCGCGCGGCAGGAGGCGTCTCCACGGCCGGGTACGCAGGTGCTGTTGGTCGAAGATCACGCGATCAATCAAGTTCTTGCCAAGAAAATGCTAGAAGAATTTGAATGCAAGGTCGAGGTCGCCTCCAACGGGCGCGAAGCTGTGGAGAAATCCGCGGACCAATCCTATGACATCATCTTCATGGATTGTATGATGCCCTGCCTGGACGGCTATGAGGCCACCCGGATCATTCGAGAGAAGGACCAGAAAACACCCATCATTGCCATGACCGCGCACGCCGTCAAAGGGGCTCGCGAAGAATGTCTGAACGCGGGTATGACCGATTACATTAGCAAGCCCATCCACGCCTGCGAGGTCAAGCGTGCCCTGCTGGCATATGCCGGCAAAACGGAAAACACGCCCGCCTAAGCCGTACGATGCGCCTTGAGAAATGAATGAATCTGGCGCACCGCCAGCGGAACGCGCTCCTTGGGTTCTTTCCAGGGGAACATGCTCACTTCGGCCTTGGGCGCGAGCATAGCGCTCTCCATGGCGACGGCCAGCGGATGAGCGGGGACATCGTCCGGCAGGATCAGGACGGGGTTTTGGCAGCTACGCACAAAATCGCGGGTCACGGTGAAAACGAAGTCGGGGTTGGTTTCGAACATCCGTGTGGTGAATTGTTCGGCCGTTTGCGTGGGGATCTCGGGCCGCTTGGCATTGATCTGCGCAGGCCAGCCCTTCCAGAACGTTCCCGGGTACTTCGGATCGCGCATCTCCGGACGCCAGCCCACCGGCTGTGCCAGCACCGCCGCGGGAATCCGATTGGGGGCGCGCTTCAACAGGCTCCAGATGAAGGGGCCGCCAATGCAGAAGCCCATTACGGCAAACTTGTCGATGCCCAGGTGATCCATCAGGCCGAGCTGATCGTCGGCATAGGATTCCCAGGGCCGTTCGACCTCGACCGGACCGGTGGACTGCCCGGTGGGCGCATTACGCAGGTCCGCCGTGATGCACCGGTACTCTGCCTTGAACTCCTCAATGGCGTTGAACGGCGAGTTTCCGGCGAAAAAGGCGATGGTCGAGTTCAATCCTCCGCCCGGCAGCAGCAGGAGAGGGAATCCGGTGCCCGCCTCCTCGTAGTAGATACGAACCTTGCCCTTTTCATAGAACTTGCCACTGCCCGATCGTTGGGCAAATACGCTCGGAACGGCGGTAGCTGCGGCAGCGGCGGCTCCTGCTGCCAGGATGGTGCGTCTCGTCGAACCCATAATGTCCTCCCGTAGCGCCACCGGTCCTGCCCGCGGCGAATCGCACCGGCGACAAAATCGCCGGCGCCACTGGACTCTAATGGCGGATTTGCGAAGCGGCGTGGCCCAGTTCCTGAACCTCGCAGTTGCCACGCTCCCGGAGAAGACCCGCGTTGGGATTGGTGTTCCGGGTAACTTTCCGGGTCGGCAATACCCAGGGCTCCACCAGCACTTCGGGGTCTTCTACCGTGACGTCATAGAGCAGCACATCACCTTCGCGTTTGAATCGCTCTGTGACGTGCATCTGATCGGAGTGGAAGAACCCGCCGCGCCCCAGCCATGTCGAATCGGTGAAAGCAATAGCGTCGAGCACGAGCGTGTCACCTTCCCAATGGCCCACGGTGTCGCCCAAATATGTGATGTCGAACTCCGCCGCTTTCGGATGCGGGCGGCCATCGGTAGGGATGATGCGATATTCGCCGTATCCGCCGCCGGCATCGCCCCCGGAATAGATAAAAGTAATGTCACTGTCGGTTTGGTATATCCGGCGCGGCGGACCCTCCCGTGGAACTCCCAATGGCTGGCAAGTCATCACCGGATCATACTTGTTCGTCCACATGTCGAGCTCTTGCACTTTATTCCAGTACTCTGGCTTATAAATCGGGCGCCCCAGGCCGCCGAACCGCGAGGGCGAGTAGAGTTCGAAATCGTATGTCTGGTTATCCTGCCGGGTACAATCCGCCGCTTGAGTGGGGCCGCAGCGCCGTCCGCCGCCCGTCATGTAGTTGCCAATCCAATCGGTATACGTCCAGTTCCCCGACAGATCAGGATGCCCGCCCGTGCGCGGCGTGGGCGCCGATTTGTTTACGGCAGCCTCCTCTTTAGCGATCACGCCGTGTGGGAGCTGGCCACTGACCTTCTTGACCTGCACGCTGGCTGGAACCGGCGCGACCACGTATACGTTACCCGTCTCCGTCACCGTGGTTGTCAGGTCGCGGATTACTGCACCGTTCCGGCGCTCGGTCATCTTTCCGGCGTAAAGCACTCCGATCTTGTTCAGCGGGTTGTTCCAGTCCTGATAATCCCCATAGGTATACTCAATCTTGTTCGTCGAGCCCGGCGCGGTCACAACCACGCGTTCGGTCAAATATCTTGAATCCAGCGTGGCTGTCGCAGTCGCCCCCGGGACACCCGGGATCGGGAAGGTAATGGCCGGTTTACCGTTCTCCCACGACAGCGATGTTTGGCCCACTTTGTTGAGGCCATCGGCGAAAAGAGTGCCCGGATTGGCCCCTAACCAAAATGTGTCCGTGGTTCCTGCCACCGCCGCTTTGGGCGCCCCTTGAGGACTTGCCCAAAACCGGACAAGCCGCTCCTCCACAGCCGCCGGCATTGGACTGACATTTCCCTTCGTCGGACCGATCTGCGCGCCTGGAGTGTCTTCGTTCCAGGCGTATAGCCCGCTGACCACCTCGACGTTCGAGTAGGTTTGTCCATCCGGCCGTGTGCAGGTGTACTGAATCCGTTGGCTGAAGGTCTGGTAATTCGTGCTCGCACGATATTTCGTCAACGTGCAAGGTTGTCCCTCAACCTGAATGGTGCCTTTACCTTGATATTCGAGCGACGCGACCATGTCGCGCTCATCATGGCCCTTCAGCATACCCATCCCCCACATCCATCGGAAGATCACGGCTTTCAGGTCTTTGGCATCTTTTGCAGGTGTGTAAGGTTCGGCAACGCCGCCGCGCCCCTGCGCACCGGCCGTAAATGAGGCGATTGTGAAAATGATGGCGGGCGCAATCATCCCTCGTCGCACGGACATGACGGTCCTCCCAGTCCGAGTTATTCTACACCCAACCGCCCCCGCTTGCGCCGGCCAGGGACGCGATCACGAACTGGAATCAACAACGGCCTTATGGCACCAGAAGACTCGCTCCTAGGGGTGTGTTCTCCGAAGATCCCCCGACGAATACCTTGTACTCCCCGGGAGCCAGGGTCCAGCAGTTATTCGCTTCATCAAAAGTCTGCAAGACCCGCGGATCGATCGCAACTGTGACCGTCCTGGATTCGCCAGGCGCGAGCGTTACGCGCTGCCACCCAACCAGCCGTTTGAAGGATTCGTCCGCGCCTTCCGGAAGTTTGGCATACACTTCAGCGATTTCCGTGCCTTCTCGTTTGCCGCTGTTCTTGACCGTGAAACGCGCAGTCCTCGCGTTTGAATCGACACGCAAACCGGAATACGCGTAGGATGTGTACGACAAGCCGAAACCGAATGCAAACAGCGGCTGCTTGTGCCGGACTTCATACCATTTGTAGCCAATGGCCGGACCTTCATCGTAATGGACGGCGTAGGCTTCGGCAGAGGCGCTTTCCTGCGGCGGCGCCGGTGGAATGACCGGACGCGGGAGGTCATTTTCGCTTCTGGGAAAAGTGATCGCAAGTTTGCCTGTGGGGTTGACCTCCCCCACCAGTACGTTTGCCAATGCTTTATGGCCCGCGCTGCCGGCGTACCACGCTTCGACTACTCCGGCCACTTTATCGAGCCACGGCATGATCACCGCGGTGCCGGTCTCGAGCACGACGATGGTGCGCGAATTGGCCGCGGCTACCTGCTCAATCAAAACATCCTGCTGATCGGGAAGTGACAGGCTCGGCAAGTCCATATCTTCAGATGTCCATTGGTACGCAAAAACAATTGCAATATCGGAACTTCTCGCCAGACTCACAGCGGATGCGGCATCCGCTCCGGAATCGAATGCGATTTTGGCATCAGGCATTTTTGCCCGAAGAGCCTTCAGAGGAGAGGTTGGAAACCAGACGTGGTCCTGCCATTTGGTTGCACCCTGGCCCGGAGGCATGATGGCGTTACCGCCCGGAGGGTCGACTTGCGCAGACCCTCCACCGGAGATCATCCCGATATCTGCGTGGCCGCCAATCACCGCAACGCTATGGACTCGGGATGGCAGGATTGGGAGTACGGCATGGTCATTCTTCAAAAGAACGATACTCTTTTCCTCCAGCCGTTGCGCGACTTCTAATCCGTGTTCTACGTCCACGACGCTGGTCCGAGGCGGATCGTCCACTACCCCGGCGAGGAACTCGGCATACAAAACCCGTCGCGCGTGGTCGTCAATCTCGGAGAGCGGCACCTTCCCGGTGTTGACCGCATCTCTGAGGCTTGGTCCGAAGAACTGATTCATCGGCTGTTCCTGATCCATACCTGCCGCAGAGGCCTTCTCGGTGCTGTGGGTTCCGCCCCAGTCCGAGAGTACGAATCCCTGGAAGCCCCACTCCGCCTTTAGCACTTGCCGCAACGTGTAAGCGTTTTCACCCCCGTAATCCCCATTGATGCGGTTGTAGGAGCACATCACCGCGCCCGGGTTTGCGATGGATGCCGCAATGTGAAAGGCAAGGAGGTCGGATTCCTGCATGCCCCGTTTGGAAATAACGGAATCCACAACGAAGCGTCCGGTTTCCTGGTCGTTCAAAGCATAGTGCTTGAGATCGCCAACGACATGCTGGGCCTGTTCGCACTTCATCCTGTTGCCGACGAGGGTACCGGCGAGAAGCGGATCTTCACCCGCATATTCGAAGGTGCGCCCGTTCCGCGGCTCGCGGGCGAGGTTCACGCCGCCTCCTAAAGTCATATCGAAGCCTTGCGCTCGCAGTTCACGGCCGATGGTTTCGCCGTACTCGCAAGCGGATTGCGGGTCCCAGGTCGATACTGCTCCTAAGTTGGACGGCATCCCGGTCGAATATCTCCCGTTGGCTCCGCTATCTCTCACGCCGTAAGCTGCGTCTGACATGATCAGGGGCGGTATCCCAAGGCGCGGAATGCCTTCCACGTATCCTGCGCCGCCATTCGTCAGATACGTGAGAGGCATTTGCCACTTGGCGGCGTGAGCCATGCCATTCCCATGGAGTAAAGCCAATTTCTCGTCGAGGGTTAACTGTTTCAGCACCAGTTCGGCGCGCTCCAGCGGCGGGAGTTTGGGATTCATCCAAGGCCGGTCCAAATCCTGCGCCGCGATCACACGCGCGCCGGACACGATTCCTAGAGACGCAAGGAGTGAGAGAGGAAGATAGTGAGGCCGTTTTCGGTTGTGCATAAAACCGGCCCTGTCGTTGCCGGTATTAATATTATAAAGGGTCTTAAACTCGTATTAAACAACGAGACGGTGTAGGGGCGAAACCTGCCGCGGAATGTATCCGGCAGGCTTACTTCTTCCGCGCGGCGGCGTCTTTAAGCGCCTTCAAATGCGGCAGATCGTGGTCCTCTTCATGGCAAGCGGCTTCCGTCAACTCGAATTTTTGGCGGCTGAGCGGAAGCGAAATTGTCCACGGCCTGGTGTACACCACCGGGTCGGTCACGGTGGCCTGGTAGGTTACGGTGTCCGGTCCCGCCGGCGTGAATCGCTCCACGACGTGCTCGGCATAACTCACGATCTCCCCACCTTCGTTAAGCCAAGTCTTGCCATTGAGGTTCGTGGTATCGACGATCAGGGTGTCCCCTTCCCAGTGGCCCACCGAGTCACCCTGCCAGAGCCGGATGGTTGGGGGCAGGTGGGCGCGGCCGTCCAGGCGGATGATGCGCCAGGACGTGCGCTCTTGGAGAATCACGATGGAATCGGGGGTCTGGATGATCTCCATTGCGGTTGGTACGTACATCGAGCGCGGCACACCGGCCGGGAAGCAGTGAGCCGTGGGATCGTCGTAACCGCGTTCCGGGCGGTTGCGGTCCTTCAGTTCGGCCACAGCCCACGGCCGCATCGGAAGCTTGCCATCTGGTGGATCGATGATTACTCCGCGGCCGCCTGGCGTAAGCCCATCACCAGTGTGCTTTTCCAGGCCGTAGTTGGCGCCTCCGCCGCCGGCTGCCGGCACATAGAACCCCTGAAAATCCGGCTTTCCAGTCGCCGTGCGGCGGATATTGGCGGTGGCCTTTGGCGCAGCGGCCGGCGCGGGCGCGGGAGTCGGCGCAGTCATTGGGGGAGCCGGTGTTCCATCACCCGGATACCACGTCCGCGGTTCGCGCGTGAAGGCGCCGTTAGCCTCTTCGAGTTCCGCCTCGCAGGCATACTCGAAAAGCCGGTCGCGGTCTGTGCGCCGGTGCAGTTCCAGCCGGATAGTCCACGGCTTCGTGAATACTTTGGCGTCATCGAGCGTGGCTTCGTATTGAATGGTGTCCGGCCCCGTCATGTGATAGCGCTCCACAACGTGCAGCGCGTCGCTGTGAAAATCACCCGCCATATCGAGCCACGTTTTGTCGTTGTTGTTGCGGACGTCCACGACGAGGGTATCTCCCTCCCACCAGCCGCGCGAATCGCCGATCCACGAGGTGATGTCGGCGGGATGCCCGCTGCCATCGGTATAAATCAGGCGGTAATCCAGTGACCACTCGAAAGCCATGCCGATCATCTGAGGCGTTTGAAAAATCTGGAAAGGGAAGTCCAGGTACATGATCCGCGGCGTGCCCGGAATGTAGCACTGAGCCAAGGGATCGGCCTTGGCGCGGTCGCGAAAATTCTCAGCTTTTTTGGCCGCCGCCCATGGCTGATACGGGATTTCACCACCCACTACGACCGAGCGCCCCGCCAGCATGTTTAACCCGGCAGCGTGATCCTGCAGATCGGCTGAGGCGCTTCCGGCGGCCTGCCAAATGCCTTCCAGGTTCGGTTTGCCATCGGCGGTGCGGGGCAAAGCCTGCGCCGTAGCGGCAGGCAAGGCGCTAGCCAGTGCGAGCGCGAGGGTGACGACGAAATTGGAGCGCAAAAGAGATTTTACCGCAGAGGCGCTCACTCCTGACCGCGGATTACTGTTTACTGACTACTGATCACTTTTTTCCTACAATAGTTCCCGATGTCAAAGCTACTTTCGCAACCCATCAGCCGCCGGCAGGCGCTGGAAATCTTGGCCGCAGGTGCAGCCGTCTCAAAGATGGCTTTCGGCCAGGAGCCCGCATTTCCGAAGGGCGCGATCATTCGTACCCTTTTGAAAGATTATGCGCCCGAGGAGTTGGCCGGCGGCGCCACGCTGTTCCACGAACACATGCAGTTGGCGCCCGATTTCAATGCCAAGTTCGCCGCGGCAACGGCGGCGGCCCGGGCTGCCAATGGGTTGCCGCCAATTCCGGGACGAGGAGGTGCCGGCCGCGGCCCCGTAGGCCCCGACATTCAGCACAACGTGGATCTGATGTCCGCCGAAGTCGCCAAAACCAAAGCCGAGGGAGTAGCGTGCATTGTGGACGCCGGGCATCCCGACATGGGACGGAACATCGATTTTCTTCGCCAGGTTTCGATGAAGTCCGGCATGCCTATCGTTGCGGGAGGCGGCTTTTACTCACAACCCTTCTACCCCAAAGAGATCTCCACCATGAGCGAGGAACAGATTTTGAAGGCGCTCATCAAGCAGGTGGATGACGACACGCTGGGCGCATTCGGCGAAATCGGCTCGTGGGATGAGATCACGGCCGATGAACGCAAGGTTTTCCGCGCCGTGGGCCGCGCGCAGGTCGCCACTAATCTTCCCATCTTTACGCACACAGGAATCCCCGGAAAATCGGCCATCGAACAACTCGATCTCCTGGAAGACGCCGGCGCTAAGCCGGAGCACGTGCTCATCGGGCACTTAGGCAACCTGGTGGACCCGAACGTCTATGTACAGAAGGTGATCTGCCGGCGTGGCGCGTTCGTGGGGTTCGACCGGCAGGGTGGCAACAACGATGCACAGCAGGTTCCCATGGTGATGGCGCTCATTGAAGCCGGTTTCGCGGACCACCTGATGTTTTCTGCCGACGCTTCGAGCGGCTATGGCAAGACGCTCACGGTTTTCCTGCCGAAATTGAAAGCCGCCGGTGTAAGCGACGAAGTGCTGCACAAGATCATGGTCGATAACCCACGCCGGTTTTTGGCCTTTGTTCCGAAGCGCCCCCGCAAAAAAGCCACGGCGTAATTCGCTCATTGCCGTGCCCAACCGGCGACTGTTTCCGAGCCGCGACCGCGAGGGAGCGGTCCTTCTCAACCGATCTCCTAAGCGCTGGGCACTTTGCCCTGCCGCAGGTTGTCCAGCAGGTCGGGAGGGATGTTCAGATTGCCGCCGATGCCGCCGCCGAGTTTGATGCCCGGCTTGGCGGCCCCGTGGAAATCGGAACCGCCGGTCACCAGCAGGTTGTATTTCTTGGCGAGTTCCAGGAACAGTTCCGTGTCCTTGGGCGAGTGGTCGCTGTGATAGGCCTCGATCGCATTCATCCCGCCTTCGACCAGTTCGGGAATTATGGACGGGACATCGCCTTTGACACGCACTGGATGCGCCAGCGCGGCGATGCCCCCGGATTTCCGAATCCGTTCCACACCTTCGGAGAACTGCGGCTCACGCCGGTACACATAGCCTTTGGCGGACTCGTCGAGGTATTCGTCAAACGCTTCCTGCAGAGTGCGCACGTAGCCTTTTTCCAGCAGGAGTTGGGCGAAGTGTGGCCGGCCCGTTAAACCGCGGCCCCGTTTTTCGGCCTCTTCCAGCGTAATGTTACAGCCGAGTTCTTGCAGCCGCGCCACCAGCCGGATATTACGATCGCGCCTCGAGGCCTGCATATCCAGCACCCAGGTGCGCATGTCGGAGATGCCGTTTTCCCCGAGGAAGTACCCCAGCAGGTGCACCGATTGGCCATGTAGCTTAGTGGAAAGCTCGATGCCGCAGACTACTTCGACGCCGGCCTCCTGCGCAAAAGGCACAGCTTTATCGAACCCGGAGAAGGTGTCGTGGTCCGTGACGCCGAGCACCTGGACTCCGGCGCGCACAGCTTCGTCTATCAACTCCGAGGGCGAACAAGTGCCGTCGGATTCGTTAGTGTGCGAATGCAGATCGATCAAAGGAAATTAGACCCAAGCTTTCCAGTGTAGCCCAGATTTTGTCGAGGCTCTCCTCGGGTGTTTCCTTTGAGGAGTTGACCACCACTTCCGGGTTCAGCGGCGGCTCATAAGGATCGGAAATCCCGGTGAAGTGCGGAATCTCTCCGGCTAGGGCTTTCTTGTAAAGCCCTTTCACGTCCCGGTCGGCCAGCACGCTGATGGGACACTCGACGTAGACCTCCACGAAATTGCAGATGCCCTTGCGAACCTCGTCGCGGAGCGCGCGGTATGGAGAAATCGCGGCGGCAATCGCAATCGTGCCGTGCCGGGAGAGCAGTTCGCAGACGAAACCGATCCGGCGGATATTCTCGTCGCGGTCTTCTTTGCTGAATCCCAAGCCTTTTGAAAGGCGCGTCCGGACCACGTCGCCGTCAAGCAACTCGACTTCGGCGCCGCAGGTCCGTAGCCGCTCCTCGATAGCTGTCGAAAGCGTGCTCTTGCCCGCGCCAGATAGGCCGGTGAACCAGAGCGTGAAACCTTTATGCTTTAGATGAGACATGGCGCCGAACCGAACCGTCCTCCGAGAAGTGAATACCGCATTCTTTTTGGCTCTGCTCCCACCACCACCGGCCCGCACGCTCGTCTTCGCCCGACTGAATCGCTCGGGTGCAGGGCGCGCAACCGATGGACGCATAGCCCTTCGCATATAACGGATGCACAGGCAGGCCGTGCTCGCGCGTGTATTCTTCCACTTGCGATGCGGTCCAGTCTGCCAAGGGGCTGAGTTTCATAAGCCCATCCGCTTCTGCGATTTTGGGTACGGAGGATCGGGTGGGCGACTGCTCGCGCCGCAACCCGGTGGCCCAGGCGCGCAGTTCACGCAACTTGCGGGCCAGCGGCCTGGTTTTGCGAATATCGCAGCACATGTGCCGCGCCTCCAGGCTGCCATAAAAAAGATTCGGGCCGTGTTGCGTCACCATGCGCTCGACTTCTTCCCGGTCGGGAAAGACCGGTTCGACGACGATTCCGTAGCGTTCGCGCACCTTCTCCATCATTTGGTAAGTTTCCTCCGGCAAACGCCCCGTATCGAGCGTAAATACACGGACTCCTGGTTGCATGCGGGACGCAATATCAATAACCACCATGTCTTCTTTTTGGAAGCTGCTGGCAATCGCAAAAGCGTTCCCGAAACGATTTACCACCCAGGAGAGAAGGTCAAACGCGGACGACTCCTCCGATATCCCGAAATCTGTCAAACTCATTCAAGTCTAAGGAGAGGGTAGAAGAAAAGTCAACTAAACAGCGGGCGCAAGGTACCCCCTAGGTACCGGTCCCGCGATCTGCTGGTCACCGAACCGGAACCTGAGGGCCTCTATGATTAGCGAGGCTCAGCGGCGATAAGAAAACTCGGCCCGCTCTTCGCGAAGTTTCTCGAGATCGAGTTCCTCCGCCACGGACAAGTCGAGCACGGTCACGCGCTGCCCTTCTCGCAGTTCTTGCAGACGCACTTCGCGGCCATTGGCAAAGCGCACCGCATCGCGGTAGCTATTCACTGCCGCCGAAATCTGCGTGAAGGTCACGTCTTCCGCCGCGCTCACGCCCAGTTCATGCTGGAGCCGCACGGGAATATCCCGCAGGTGCAGGCGTGCTCCGGGTGGTATGCAGACGGCGCATACGGGTTCGCTCTTGGGCGGGTTAAAAAATTCTGAAACCGCGCGCCAGAAGCTTTTTCGCGTAGGCAGAGGTGGGTCCGCCGCGCGTTTGAGGTCCGCCGGAGCAGCTAACCCCAGCGAACCGGTTGGAAACCGGTGGGCTACCAATTCTTCGCCTTCCCGTGCCAACCGGTTGGGCACGGCCATGAGCGAGTAATCACACATGATCTTCCCTCTCCTTTCTTACCTGGCGGGTTTCGCCTGCTCGTTAATGTACGATTCCGCCAAATTCGTTAACTTTTTATCGGTTGCACCTTCCTCCTGCAGGGTTTCATTCAGCAACTGGGCATGATCTTCGAACCCCAGCCGGCGGGCGTAAGTGCGCACCGTCCCATAACCGGCAATCTCATAATGCTCTACACGCTGCGCCGCGGAAATGAGAGCCGCGTCGGCAACCGCCGGGGGAGCATCCTTGTCCATCATATCCTCGCCTTCGTCGATGATGCCCTCCAGACCTTTGCACTTTTGACCCTTGGGAGATTCATCGAGTTTCTGGAAAATTTGCTCTAGGCGCTCGACGTGGTTACGGGTCTGCTCCAGGTGCTCCTGAAATGCGCTGCGCAACTCGGAGGAATTGGCGTTCTCGGCCATTTTTGGAAGCGCTTTCAAGATTTGTTGTTCGCCGCTGTATAAGTCCTTCAGTTCTAAAACATATAAGTCCTTTAGGGAATTGACCTTCATGATCTACCCTCCTATTTAAAGTTTCGGTTCGGCTACGACGAATAGCAAGATGCTGCCGGCTCCGCGAGGTTCTATTGAGAACCAAATGCGCATGCCTTTGGGCGGGCGGTCCGGCTGGTCTACCACCGCTGCTAAGATGTGAGGAGTGGACTCGGAGGAGAACGCAGCAGCACCGCCGCCCGTGATGGCGGTCGAGCAGCATCCTGCCTGGCAGCGCGTCCTGCTGGCTCGGCATCCCAAGCGCCCCCACAGTCTCGATTACATCGAACGCCTGTTCACCGATTTTCAGGAGATTCATGGAGACCGGGCCTTTGGTGACGACCCCGCCATTGTTACTGGCCTTGCGCAATTCGAAGAGCGCCCCGTCATGATCGTGGCCGAGCAAAAAGGGCGCGATACCAAACAGAAGCTGTACCGGAATTTTGGGATGCCCAAGCCGGAGGGGTATCGCAAGGCATTGCGTGCGATGGAGACCGCCGCGAAGTTCCAGCGTCCGGTGATTACCTTTTTGGATACTCCGGGCGCCTACCCCGGAATCGACGCAGAGGAGCGCGGACAAGCCGAGGCCATCGCCCGGAACCTGCGGGAAATGTCGCGGCTGGCCACGCCCGTGATCGCGGTATGCATCGGCGAAGGCGGCAGCGGCGGCGCACTCGCACTGGGCGTCGGCAACATCGTACTGATGCTGGAAAACGCGGTCTATAGCGTGATCTCGCCGGAAAGCTGCGCGGCTATTATCTACCGCGATTCCGGCAAGGCCGAGCAGGCGGCTGCGGCGCTACGTTTGACCGCGGAAGACCTGTTGCAATTCGACCTGATTGATGGAATCGTGCCGGAGCCCACGGGCGGCGCTCAGGAGAATCCGGATGAGGCCGCCGAAAATCTGCGGCAATCGTTGCGGAGATATTTGACGGAAATGGCCGCCTTGAAATCTGAGGCTTTGGTCGAGCACCGGTACGCGAAGTTCCGCAAGATGGGGAACTTCTTCGTATGAAGAACACCACCTGGCTGGCCGTTCTGTTCGTAGCGGCCGTAGTCGGTTTTATCGTTTATTCCACTTTCCACCAGGAACGCGTCCGCTGTCAGGTTTGCATGAGCTTCAATGGGCACCGCGACTGCCGGGTTGCTTCGGCCACCAATCGAGAGGAAGCACAGCGGACAGCGGTCAGCAACGCCTGCGCGCAACTCTCTTCCGGCGTAACCGAAACCACCCAATGCGAAAACACCAAGCCCGACTCCGTCGCCTGGCTTCACTAATTTCGGTGACAGTCTACGAAACCCCTTATCTGTTTCGGTGACAGTCTACATAACCCCTAAATAGTTTCGGTGACAGTCTACCAAATCCCCATTTCTGTTGGTGCGCCGCATGCCAGACTGGGCGCCAGCGCCTTCGGGCCCCGCTTGTGCGGACGTAACTGCCGGCCGGTCAGCGCCTCCATTTGAGTGATGAATTTGTCATCACCGGCGGGGCGGCCGGTCCGGGTCGCCTCGCGAATGCGCTCCGCAACTGCCGCATCCTGCACGCCTTCCTGCAGCGCATCACGCCATGAGTCGATTGTCCAACGAACGCTCCAACTGGCCAAGTCCAACACACCGCCGCGATCCTTCCTCCCGCCATGAGCCTGCGCGCTCGACCAGGGCCAGTCGAGTGCAGCGGAAACCACTCCCGCCCGCACCGGGTTCAACTCCACATACCGCAACGCTTCCCATTGATGATGTTCGTCTAGAGGGCAAGAGAAGAATCGGCTCTGCCACAAGTGGCCAGTTTGGCCGCGTCGCAGGTTGAACCAGCGCGCATAATCGTTGTGGGTGCGGCCGAGCGCTTGGGCCAAACTGCCTGACCTTTCAGGGATGGCGATCAGGTGGACGTGGTTCGTCATCAGGCAGTAGCCGGCGATGCGGACCCGGCTCTTTTGGCAGTGCCGCCGGAGTAACCGGATGTACATGGTCCGATCCGTGTCCTCAACGAAGATCGTTTCCCGGCGATTCCCGCGCTGGGTGACGTGGTGCCAGCAGCCTGGGGCCACGACGCGAGCCATACGTGCCATTCAGTTGTATCGTCCTGACGGCCCGCCGGGATTCTCATGCAATTTGTGGATTTCGTAGACTGTCACCGAAACAGTTAAGGGGTTTCGTAGACTGTCACCGAAATAGGATCATGGGGGGATGCGAGTGCGCGAGTTGGCGGAGTTTTTGGGCGGTACCTATGAGGGCGATGGGGAACAGGAATTGAGCGGCATGGCCGCGCTGGAGACCGCCGGCGCCGCCGAGGTTGCATTCGTCGGTAGCCGCAAGGCCGCCGCGCAGGCCGGGAATTCCGCGGCCGGATGTCTGCTCGTGCCTACCGAATGGCCTAGCCCCAGCTATCGCACCGTTATTCGCGTGCCTGAACCTCGTACCGCGTTTGCCCGCGCCATGAGCCGCTTCTATCCCACAGCGGAATTGAAACCGGGCATTCATGCGACGGCGGTGGTGGGCAGCAGCGTGGAGATCGGAGCGCTCGTGTACATCGGCCCGCATGCCGTGATCGGAGATGGTTCGCGCATTGGCGTAGCCGCCAGCATCGGAGCCGGATGCGTCGTCGGCAAGCGCGTCCTGTTGGGCGAGGGCTGCGTCCTGCATCCCAACGTGACGGTGTATGACAACGTGGACATCGGCCGCGGCACAATCCTTCATTCCGGTTCCGTCATCGGCGCCGACGGCTTCGGATATGTCATGGACCACGAGCGCTGGCACAAGTTTCCGCAGGTGGGCCGGGTAGAGATCGGCGATTTTGTGGAAATCGGTGCAAACTCGTGTGTGGACCGTGCCGCGCTGGGCGTGACTTCCATCGGGGAAGGCACCAAGCTGGATAACATGGTGCACGTGGGGCACAACTGCCGGATCGGCCGGCACGTGGTGGTAGCAGCGCAAACCGGATTCTCCGGCGGCGTTGTGGTGGAGGATTACGCCGTGATCGGAGGGCAGGTGGGCATCGGCGATAAGGCGCGAATCGAATCTCGCGCGGTATTGGGTTCCGGCTGCGGCGTCCTCACCTCCAAAATAGTGCGCTCGGGTGAGACGGTTTGGGGCACCCCGGCGCGGCCACTGAAACAGCACTTGGAAACCCTGGCGAATCTGGCGCGCTTGCCGGAACTGCGGCGGGAAATGGCGGAATGCAAGCGACGCCTCGCCGAACTCGAAAGGAAAAGTTGATGCTGGTCGTGGTGGGCGGTCATTCCCGTAACATCGGTAAGACCTCGGTAGTGGAGGGCCTCATCCGCAAGCTCCGCGATCGCAAATGGACAGCGGTCAAGATCACCCAATACGGCCATGGCGTCTGCTCGCACGCGGGTCAAGCGTGTGGATGCGAAACCGAGCCCGATCATCCGTTCGCCGTCACTGAGGAATATGAACCTGGCCCAACTGATTCCGGGCGGTTCCTGGCGGCGGGTGCCGAGCGATCTTTCTGGCTGCGCACTCCGATGGGCGAATTAGCCCGTGCCCAAACCACTCTGCGGAAGATCCTTACCCAGGGCGATAACGTGATCGTGGAATCCAATAGCGTGATGGACCTGGTGAGTCCCGACCTGTTCCTAATGCTCCTGGACTTCTCCTGCCAGGATTTCAAACCCTCCAGCTTGCGTTTCCTGGATAGAGCGCATGCTTACCTGATCATCGACCGTGGCATCAACGCACCGCTGTGGGAGGACGTAGCGCGCGGCCTGTGGGATCAAAAGCCGCAATTTCTCGTAAAGCCGCCGCGCTACGTCACACCGGCGGTCTGCGAATTCGTTACGTCGAGGCTCGCTTCCGTGGCCGCGCATTGAGACCGGCACTGCGCCATGCGTACTGAGGCATCGGCCAGAATCCGCGCGGCCTGATCCACTTGCCGCGTGATCAAAGTCAACTGCGCCGCTACCGGCTCTTCGGCGGGGGACAAGAGCCGTTTCAAGTAGCAAACGCTTTGCTCGATGGTGCTGAGAGGCTGGCATAGATCGTGCACCAGATCGGCGAAGATTTCTGGGAGAGGGCCGATAGAAGTTGTCAACATGCGGGGCTCAGAACTGGGCCAGTATAGCGCAACCGGCGAACAACGGGAAGGCCGCCGAAGACATCAATGAAGAGATCGAAGTAAATCGGTGGACTCAGGCCGGCACCAGTTCGGCGTAAGCCACTTCGCTGCGATTGCGCCCGCGGTGCTTAGCGGCGTAAAGCGCTCCATCGGCTTCGCGGATGAGGGTATCGGCGCTCGCGCACGACGGGCCAGAGCGGCACGCGCAACCTACGCTGCAGGTCACGGGTACACCTTCCGAACCGACCTGGAAAGGTTCCGTATCCAACGCCTGGCGGAGCCGCTCGGCCTGCGCCCATGCTCCCTCGCCCCCGCACCCGGGGAGCACAACCAGGAACTCTTCGCCTCCGTAACGGCCGATACAGTCGTATGCACGAACCGAAGCCTTCATGCGCACCGCCGCTTCCTCCAGCACAGCATCGCCTGCCAGGTGCCCGAGCGAGTCGTTAATCTGCTTGAAATGATCGAGGTCCACCATCAGGATCGAAACAGACTGGTTGTCCCGGTTCGCACGCGCGAGTTCCTGCTGCAAGACGCCCAGAATGGCAGTTCGATTGAGCAATCCGGTAAGGCCGTCATGCATGGCCTGCTGGCGCAGCGCCTCACGTGCTACTAAGAGTTCCTCCTGCAACTCGATAATGCGCCTGCCGGCACGTAGCCGGGCGCGCAGTTCCAGCGTGTTGAAAGGCTTCGTGAGGTAATCGTCTGCCCCGGCGTCGATCGCCTCCACTACGTCCTGGGAATCGTTGCGGGCGGTGAGTAGCAGAATATAGATGTAAGGTTCGGACCGCCCCGCACGCACGCGCCGGCACACCTCCACGCCGTCCAGGCCCGGCATCATCCAATCCAGTATTGCCAGCCTGGGGGCATTTTCTTGTTGGAGGATATCGAGTGCCTCGATGCCATCTCTTCCGATCACCACTTCGTAGCCCCATTTCGTGAGCATGCTTCGCAGCATGGTCTGAAAAATGGGATTGTCCTCCGCCGCCAAGATCTTCATGAGACGTTCCTGCGCCTCGCCAATTGCTTTGCCGTTCTACTCCACCTGTTCATATCGGCTGCGGATGCCCTAACAAGAGAGGACCAGAGTACTAAGTATTTCGCCCACCGGCCGTAACTTTTCGGCCAGCTCGCCGGTTACTCTATTGGGAGCACGTTGACAACTCCGGAGACAGAAGTGGAGCGGGCACTCATCGAGGCCGCGCAGGCTGACCCCGCGCGATTTCTGGAGATCTACGATCGCTACTTTCACCGGGTCTGGGCATATGTAGTGCGGCGGGCGGCGGATCGGGCAGAGGCCGAAGACGTTACCTCCGAAACCTTCCGTCGGGCACTCGAGAATCTCCGCGGATACCAATGGCGGGGTGCTCCGTTTCTCGCCTGGCTGCTGCGAATCGCTTCCCATACACTGGCGAATCGCTGGCAGCAGATGGGGCGTGAATCCAGTGAACCGCCGCCGGAGATGGCCGAACCGGATGCCGGCTTGGAGCAGCGGGCCATGCTGTTTCAACTGCTGGAACGGCTCCCCTACGCTCAGCGGCGCGTCTTGGAGTTGCGCTACATAGAGGAACGAAGTCTGCTCGACATCGCGCAACAATTGGGGAAAACAGAAGGCGCGGTGAAGCAGTTGCAGAGGCGGGCGCTGGAGAACCTGCGTGCCGCCTGGGAGGCCGGGCATGCCTGATCAACCATTCGCTTGGATCGAAGCTGCCTTGGCCGCCGCGCCCCGGGAAGACTTCCGGGAGAATTTACGCGAGGAACTGGAAAGGAGAATCCAAATGATGGCAACCGCAACCAAAGGCGTACGGGCAGGTTTTACCACCGTAACGCCGTACCTGATGGTGGCAGACGTCGACGCGCTGGTCAGATTCGCCAAAGCGGCCTTTGGCGCCGTCGAAACCGGCAGATCCCACGGGGGGCATGGCATCCACTGCGAATTGCAGATCGGCGATTCCATGCTCATGTGTGGCGGTCCGGCAACCAAGGATCGCGAAAGGCCGCAAGCGCTTCACCTCCAGGTGCCGGACGTGGACGCTACCTATCAGCGGGCGCTCGCGGCCGGAGGCGAGTCGCTCGCTGCTCCGGAGGAAAAGCCGTACGGCGAGCGCATGGCCGGAGTGAAGGATCCTGTCGGAAACTCCTGGTATATCGCCACTCATCACGGTCCGCTGGACGAAGGCATCCGCGCCGTTACCCCCTACCTGCATCAGGCCGACCCGCTCGCCTTGATCGAGTTTTTGAAGCAGGCTTTCCAGGCAACTGAGATGGGCGTCTACAAGACACCCGATGGGCGCGTGATGCATGCAGCGGTGCGGATCGGAGACGCTGTTATCGAAATGGGCCAAACCGATCCCATGTTGGCCGGATTTTATATGTACGTTCCGGATGCGGGCGCGCTCTATCAGCAAGCGATTGCAGCCGGGGCTAAATCGGTCCTGGCGCCCGCTGACCAACCCTACGGCGACCATATGGGCGCAGTCGAAGATCCCTGGGGCAACTCCTGGGCCATCGCAACCCACCTCGGACCACGCACGGCGTAGCCGGGGGGCAGGACCATTTGTGGTCTGCCCAGCGGCCGGACTTGATCGGCCAATTCCGCTAGCGCTACTTGCTTTCCAGCTTGAGCTGGGTCACGCCCTTCTCATCGATATAGTCGCGATTGTTCTCGCAAACATATTCCTGCATGTGGTAACCGGGTGTGCGGCGGTAGGCGAATGTAAACGTCCACGGTTTTTCGAGGGCGACTGGATCTTCCACTGTGATCTGGTCTTGCAGAACATCGGGCGTGACCAGCCGGAACCGTTCTTGGATGCGCATCTGACCGCTGTGCGGCATACCGCGGTAGCCCGGAACCGATTCCTTGATGCCGATCGTATCCACTTCGAGTGTGTCGCCATTCCAGTGCCCCACGGAGTGCCCGTAGTATCCCGGCGGCACATCGTCGGATTTGGCTTGCGCTTCATCCAGGTAAATGCGCCGCACTTCGCTGAAAGCCTCCGCGATGATGGTTACCTGTCCCGGCGTCTGCAGGATCTCGAGAGGGTAAATCGCCGACATCATCTGCGGCATTCCGTAAGGAATGCAGGCCGTGGAGCCGTTGCCTAAAGGTTCGCCGCGTTCGTCGGCTTCCCGCTCGGCTTTACGGCGCGCTTCGTACGGACCAGCATATTGGGGCTTCAACACTAGCGGGCTGGCCGGCGGCGGTACGAGCTTCGGGTCCCGGTTCGGCCGGCGGTCGGCCGCCCAGGTGCCCGTCAGGTTCGGGTGGGCGTCTTTCGATTGCGCCGGCAGCGAAGGCAGTGCCGCGGAGGCGAGCGCCACCACCAATACGGCGGCCGGCCTCATTGGTCGAACCGTCCGTTGGGCGGGTTGCCGTCCCCCAAAGTCCGGCCGTCCGGCAAGGTTGCTTTTTCGAGCATCCCTCCCGCTTTGCCGTTCTTCAGTGGATTGATCAGCAGCGTCACTCTATCACCGCTCTTCAGCTCCTTGAATTTCCATCCGACCCGCGTCAGTACGTTGGGACTGGCACACTCGATGCTGAAATGCTTGGTACCGCCGTTGGCTTCCGGAACGTCCAGTTCAATGTAAGCATGTGGATTGGTCCATTCGAAACTGGTGACGGTGCCTGTCAGAGTGATCTGGTGATCGCGGTCGTACATCGCGAAAGAATGGTGCGCTATGGCGAGCGGTGCCAAGGCAAAGACTCCGGTCCACAGGATTGCGGCCCGGGCGGCATTCCAGGTGTGCATTGCGGGTTCCTCTTCCCCCGGAATTATATCGCGGAAGAAGTGTTACTCTTTTCGCTTCAACGCCCCCGCAAGAATGTAGAATAGAACATCAGGAGACTATGGATGACTGGTGGAAATCGCATGCTGAAAGTTACGATGATGTTCGCTCTGGCTTCTGCTTCGTGGGCCGCCGATTCGGTGCTGGTCGTGGATCGCGGTTTGCCGCAGGGGAATCTGAATAACGTATCCGGCGCGGCGCGCAGCAATGTGCGCTGGGCATCCGGCGACCAGGGTTTCCTGGGCGATGCTTTCGCCATTGGAGCCCCCGGCGAGAAGTGGGCGATCGATTCCATACGCACCTGGGCGGTACCCGGCCAGGACAAGATCGACCCGGATCATTTGGGCGATTTCTACCAGGATGTGCGCTTATATTTCGGGGCTAGCGGCAGCGGAGTAACGCCGGCGGCATCTGCCGTGCTTTCCCCGGGCTCGGATGAAACCAGCAATCCGAACGTGCGGATCTCCGACGCCACCCAGGCCGGCGCCCTGCTGTATGACGATTTCGGCGCCAACCTGCGGATCTGGCAGGTCGATTTCGCAGGGCTGAACCTGGTGGTCGAAGGGGGTGCGACCTACAATTTCGGTGTTTGGGGTATGGGTCGGACCATGGCCGGACATCCGAACGATGCATACGAATGGTTTAATCATGCTTCCAACGCAGCACTGAGCGGTGCGCGGCAGGATGGCGCCGATGGTGTAATGCTCCTCTTCGATGGTTCCGGCAAGGCGCAAGGTCCTTTTAACGGCCAAGGGAACGGCTGGGATAAGAATTCCGACATCAATGTCCAGGTCTTCGCGCACCGGATCGCGGGGCCCGCGGGAAAGGCTGCTTTCGAATAGCACTCCCGTCCCATGAAGCTGCGGAAAACAGTCTGGCTGCTGGGCGCGGGGTTGATTTTTGTGTCGGCCCTGTTTGCCACCAAGCCCTTCCGCGTGTACATCAGCATGGAGGGATACGACAACATTCCGATTCCTCCAGACGCGGACGAGAAGACGGAATGGGTATTCGGCCGCCTCATGTATCCGCAGCATCCCTACGCCCGGTTTGCCCGCTACCGGTTCGGCCGGCTGGATTGGCGTGAAGGTGGCACCAGTTGGACCCAGGACTACCCGCGGGCGGACCGGCATTTCGCGCAGGCCCTCAAGCGCCTCACTCGCGTGCATGTCCGGTCCGTGGAGCAGCCGGTCAATCCCGACGATACGGACGATATCTACGATTGGCCTTGGCTGGCTGCGGGCGAGATGGGCGACTGGAAGCTGACCGATGCGCAGGCCAAAACTTTGCGCGAATACCTGCTGCGCGGCGGCTTCCTGATGCTGGACGACTGGTGGGGGGATGAAGAGTGGGACCGTTTCATGGAAAGCATGCGCATCGTCTTTCCCGACCGCTCGATCGTGGAGATCGAGAATGGCGATGCCATCTTTCACGCCGTTTACGATCTGGATGATCGCTACCGGATCCCGGGTATGTGGGGCATCCGTGGGCAGCAGCGCGGCCGGTCGGAAGGGGCGGTGGCGCACTGGCGCGGCATCTACGACGACAAAGGCCGGGTAATGGTGGCGATGTCGTTCAATTCCGACGTGGGCGATTCCTGGGAATGGGCCGACGAGCCGGAATATCCCGAGAAATATTCGGCGCTCGGTATCCGGCTGGGCGTCAATTACGTCATTTATTCCATGACGCACTGAGAGCGCGCCAAGCCGAAACCCGTGCGCTAGCAGCCGGAAATTTCCATTATCATGGAGACTATATGAAAAGAGTTGTTCTTCTGATTCCGTTCGTACTCGTATCGCTGGCTCAGGCACAGGACCTTCCCGCGGGTAAAGGCAAAGACCTGATCGAGAAGATTTGCCAGGACTGCCACGGCGTGGATGTGATCGTCAGCCAGCGCATGAACAAGGACGGCTGGGCTTCGGTCGTGGATTCCATGGTGGCGCGCGGCGCCGGCGGCACCAAAGAGGAGCTCGCCACCATAGTGGATTACCTGGCTGCCAACTTCGGCGAACAAAAGAAGGCCGACCAGAAGCAGGCGCCCCAGGTGGCCGTGCATACGCGCGTTCGCTAGCCCATTTCGGTGACAGTCTACTCAACCCCTTATCTATTTCGGTGACAGTCTACCAAATCCCCAAATTCGGCCAAACTGCTCAATAGAGTTTTCAACGACTTACGGGCGCACCAATCGCGGATATTTTCGGGGTTTCGTAGACTGTCACCGAAATAGAAACGGGATTTGGTAGACTGTCACCGAAATTAGCGCGCGCCAGTTACTGCAGGGCGAAGGCGAATCCGTCGGAAAAGCCGCCGGCGAAGGAGCTTTGGTACGCTGAGTCAGTGGCTTGTAAGTCGGCCGTGGTATACCCGGCGACATACACTCCGCCCTTCGGGTCGACCGCAAGCCCGTTGATTACGTGAATCCCGGCAGCGCCGAAAAAGCTCCCGTACTGCAGCGCCCCCGGCCCCGCCACCGCGGGATTGAACTTCACCACGAAGGCTTCCACGCCGTTCTGATATTGCGTTTGCACCGCGTCGGCGGTAACCGGAAAATCCGGCGAGAGCGTGTACCCTGCCACGTAAATCGAGCCGGCAGCGTCGGACGCAATGTCATATGCCACATCGCCCCCCGTGCCGCCCAGGTAGGTGGCATAATCGAGGAACTTGGCCGCGCCCCCCAATGGGTTTAGGCGCGCGACAAAGGCATTGCCGGCGGCAGATCCCAACGGTTTCATAGCCGTGGCCGTCACCGGGAAATCGGGCGACAGGGTCCATCCCGTCACCAGCAGCCGGCCCTGCGAATCGAGCGAAATCTTGCGCACTTCTTCGGAAATCGAGCCGCCGAAATACGTGGCATAGACCAGCGAGTTCGTTCCCGTCTGGTTCATGTCCATCACGCCGATAATCACGTTCTCGATCCCCAGCAAACTGTTTTGGTACGACGAGCCTGCCAACGGAAACTCGGTGGAGAAAGTCGAGGCCGCAAAATAAACAAGCCCCGAAGGTGTGACTGCCAGTCCGCGGCCATCCTCCCGGTCTTCGCCCCCCAGATAGCTGGAGTATGCCGGCGAGGTAGCGTTCGGATCCAGCTTAAGAAAGAAAATATCCGAAGGGCCCCACAAGACGTTGGCGTAGGCGGAATTCGACACCACCATATCCGTGGAAGTAGTCGTCCCCATCACATACATGAAACCGTTTTTGTCCACCCCAATGCCACGCGGCACCTCCGACCCGGTCCCGCCAAAATAGGTCGAATAAACCAGTCCGTTGTTGGGGTCGATTTCGCAAACGAACGCATCCGGCTCGAAAACCGTATTGGTGGTGCTCAAGTTTAGGGTCGTTTGCACGCTGTTGCCGGCCAGTGGGAAGTCGCTGGAGGTCGTCGTCCCCGCGACATAGATATTTCCGGCCGAATCCAGATCCATCACGTTACACGAATCGTCGCGGCCCCCGCCAAGATAGGTCAGAAGAGGCAGGGAAGTCGCGCCGGAAAATCGCGGGTCCAGAATCGCGATGAAGCAGTCCAGGCCCCCCACATTGGCGCCCTGCAGAAAATTCGCCACCAAGTCGTTCCCGGCCGTATAGCCCGCGACGTACATGCGGCCGCGGAAGTCGATTTTCAGCGCATTGATCACGTCCGTCGATCCGCCGCCCAGGAAGCTGCCATACGCCAGTACCGGGTCGATCACCAGCGGTTGGGAATGGTCATAGCTTTCCACACGAACACTGGCCCGATTCCCGCCGAGCAACGTATACCGGCCTTCGACGGGATGGCCCTGCTGATACAGCACCGGCCGCTTCTGCCGGAATTCGGCGCCTTTGGTTTCGACAAGAAGATCGCCTTCGGGCGTGAGTGTCAGATGACCCGCGCCGCGGAATTTCCATTGGATCGAGCGCGGATCGGCGCCGGGCCGCAGCACAAAATCGTATTCCAGTTGGTTTTCTCTCCCGTAATAGATGATATCGATGCCGGGATACACCGACCGGTATGCGACTCGCGCATACTGTGGGACTCCCGCCCGCCAATTCGCGTGATTGCCGATAAAGTAATTGGTCTTGCCGGTTGAATTGTCGAGAGGCTCAATTTCCGGCGCGGGATTGGATCCGGCCAGCGTGACATCCACACGCCGGGAGGAGGTCGCGAGAACCGGTCCCTGCGCGGTCAGAAGAACGGTTTCGCCGGCACCGCGGGCCACATATCGCACTTCGGAACTCCACTGCCCTTGATTCGGTTCAAAATGCAGCGGCAGCCCTGCCAGCGCGGCCTGCGCCCGCGGAAGATTGGGATCTGCGCCAGGAGCTGCGGATGCCGCCAATGCGCACACCAATAGCGGCAGACAAGACCGGTGAAGCGACATAAACCTGTAGTGTAGCAGTGCTCTCCTGGTCGGATATAGTAGTGACATGCGAGAAAGGCTTGTGAGTATTGCAATTGCGCTGCCACTAATCCTGCTGGCTGCCGAAACCGGATCCGTAGAGCCCAAAGACTTGGCAGCGGAACTGCAAGCAAAAGGCGCCAAGCCCTTACTCATTCACGTGGGGTTTGCAGTCCTGTATCGCGGCAAGCACATTCCACAGTCCGTCTACGCGGGCCCGGCGCGCACTCCGGAAGGGCTGGAGGCCTTGAAAAAGGCCGTCGCTGAAGTGCCGAAAGACCGCGAAATCGTGCTGTACTGCGGCTGCTGTCCCTATGACATGTGCCCCAATATTCGCCCCGCGCTCGGCGCGCTGCGGCAGGCAGGCTTCACGCACGTACGGGCGCTGGTGATCCCCACCAACTTCGCGGCCGACTGGGTGGACAAGGGCTACCCGGTCGAACTGGGAGAAGCGGCAGCCCCTCCCAAATAGCTGCCATGCGGCTGTGGGCGATCGCCGGGCTGACGACGGCGCTGTGGGCCAAAGGCCCAGGTGTGACCTTTTCGCACGACGTGGCGCCCCTGTTATATCAGCACTGCGCCGCGTGTCATCACCCCGGCGGCGGTGCGCCATTCCCGCTAGTCACTTACCAGCAAGCCGCTGCCAAGGCCGGCTTGATCGCCGAGTTGACCGCCAAGCGCGTCATGCCGCCCTGGCTTCCGGTTGCCCCCCACTTCGCCGGGGAACGGCGCTTGAGCGACTCTGAAATTGCGGTCTTCGAGCAGTGGGCCGCCGCGGGCGCACCCCAGGGCAACCTTTCCGCAGCCCCGCCCCCGCCTCACTTCAACGAGAGTTGGCTTGGCGGTGACCCGGATCTCGAGATCCAAATGCGGGAACCGTTCGCCGTTGCGGCCGACGGCCCCGACCTCTACCGCTGCTTCGTCCTTCCGCTGCCCCCTCACGCGCAGCATTACATCCGCCAGGTGGAAATCCGTCCGGGTGATCCCAACGCGGTACACCACGCCCTGCTGTTTCAGGATGTGACCGGCCAGGTCCGCAAGCGCGATGACGGCAGCGGCTACGAATGCTTCGGCACGCCGGGATTCCTTCCCGCGCATGGCCTTGGCGGCTGGACTCCCGGCGCGCCGCCCGTGACCATGCTGCCCGGCATGGCCGAGACCCTCTACACAGGCGCCGATCTCGTCCTCCAGGTACACTATCACCCGACCGGCAAACCCGAAACCGACCGCACCAGCATTGCCCTTTATTTCACTGCTGAAAAACCCACGCGCCACCTGTTGGATGTCGGGCTTTCCTCGACCCGCATCGACATCCCGCGGGGCGAGCGCAACTATAAAGTGACCGACCACTTCACCATGCCGGTGGACGTGGACCTCTTCGGCATCATCCCCCACGCCCACTACATCTGCAAAGATATGCTCGGCTATGCCGTGCTGCCCAACGGCACGCGCCGCACGTTACTCCACATCGCGGACTGGAACTTCAACTGGCAAGATCAGTATCGCTACCCGGCGCCCATCCGTTTGCCCGCGGGCACCCGCGTGGAAATGGAATTCACCTACGATAATTCGGACGCCAACCCGCGCAACCCCAACCATCCCCCGCAGCGTGTCATTTACGGGCCGGCGAGTACCGACGAAATGGCCGGCCTGCATCTCCAGGTCGCCCCCGCCCGCGAGACTGATCTGGAAGAGCTGTCGCAATCGCTCTGGGGCCGCATGATGCGATCGCTGGGTGGCGGAATCTACCGCCCGCCGGAGAAGTGAGAGCAGCCACCGTTCCGTGCTAAATTCATTACGGCACGCCTTCTTCGCCCAGTTGGGCCCTTAGCTCAGCGGTTAGAGCAGCGGACTCATAATCCGTTGGTCGTAGGTTCAAATCCTACAGGGCCCACCATCAAATCAATTGTCCATGTGTCTGGACGCTCACCGGGCGGTTGCCTGGGCAATGCCCCTGTTGTTCTCCCCCGTCTTACTCCACCTTGCACTCCCCCGATACCTCCGTTATAGTCAACCAAACCAGGTCCAGGCGCGAAGGGACGGAACCGCATGCCGCAGCTGCTCTACAACCTCCACAGCTTAGCCCTGCAAGGCGAAATCACCCGCCCGTTTCAGGAGAGGATTAACCCGCAGCCGGCAAGTGCCGTGTTGACCACCGATGGTGTCGCATCCTATCGGGCAGATAAATTCAGTTTGGGAAATGTTCTATCTCATAAGGGCGCTCGGGGCCACATAGAAACCGCCTACAATTCCCAAACGGATGAGTACCATGCCGTGGCGCATACGGTTCTCCAAGGGTTAAACATTTCCAATGTAGTAACCATCGACCAGATTGCGGCGCGCCTCGTCGCCGTCTTCTCCACTCGGCAGGACGAGCCGGGCATCTCCCCCCTCGGTTCCATGATCGTGAATCTGCGCGTGGCTGGACATCCAATCGAGCTCATCCCGCTCGTCGGCATGTACCAGGACCTCAATACAATGCAAAAACTGCGGCATCGATATCGGGAAAGTGCCGAGTTTCGCCAATCTTTCGCAATAGATTCGTTTGTAGGCCGGGAGCTTGAGCTTCCGGAACAAACTCACAAATTCTTCCCGTGGCGCCGTCACAAATCGAGCGGCGAATTGCCGGAATTCCGCGGCCACACAATCGTTCCGCTGTTTCGGATCGTCGATCCCAAGGTTCCAGGCATCCAGGTGCACGGGAATGTGATCGAGATCCACGATTTCGGCCGATTGGTCGTAGGCGAACTCTATATTTCAGATGGAGAGCGCCGGGTGGTCATGATCCAGGCCGATTTAGGATCTCCCGTCGAAGGTTACCTCGCCGTCTGCGCGGCTACCGCAGGCTGCGAATCGGCGTCCGGCGAGATCGGGGTGCACCGGGAAACTCGAAGGCCGCCCGGCCTTGCGGCTGGCCCCGCGTATGGAGCATCCGACTCGGGGACGGGAGAATCGGAACCGGCGCCGGCGCCTGCTGTCGCAGTCCCTGCGCCACCATCCCTACACATACGATTACCCCAGACTGCCACCGCGGAAATTCCCTCCGCCGTCACTTGGGACGCAGTACATTTCAGTATCGCGGCGCCCGCAATCGTTGCACCGGATACCAGATTCGAACTCACGTTTTTTGCCCATCTGGGAGAACAGCGTGACGAGGTGCTGGCACGCGCCATCCGGACCATCGGTGACCAGCACCCGCTGTTCCGATCGGAAGGCCCGGTTCAAGTCGCACGTGGTACCGATCTGCAGATCCGAGTCTCCATCCCCGGCTTTAAGACTCAGCCAAATCAGAAGACCCTCCTCTGGATTGGAGAGATTGCCGTCGCCGGCTTTATTGTCTCGGTCCCTTTCGAGGCCGCTCTCGGCCGGCATCCTGGGAAGGCTTCCGTTCGACTGAATGGACTCCAGATCGCCTCGGTGGATTTCCTGCTGACCGTCGGTCCGGCAGCTCGGCCCGTGGAATGCGCGCCGGTACAGTCAGCAATTCACAGGAGTGCCTTCGCTTCATACGCCAGCGAAGATCGCGATGAGGTGCTGGCTTGCGTTCAGGTACTGCATAAAGAGGCGCCCCATCTGGAAGTCTTCGTCGATCTCGTGAGTCTCCGTTCGGGTCAACTTTGGGAACCCGAATTGAGAAAGCGCATTTCCCAAGCGGATATCTTCTACTTATTTTGGTGCCGTCACGCCATGAGCTCGAATTGGGTAGCGAGGGAGTGGCAATGGGCACTCGCCAAGGGCCTCGATTTTATCGATCCTGTGCCGCTCGAAGGACCAGAACTGGCTCCTCCGCCGGCCGAGTTGGCTGCCAAACACTTCAACGATCCCCTTTTGGCATCTCACGGCAAAGGACATCACTCCCAGGCATCGGTTCCATAGCGACGCACCCCCGGCGATAGCCTGGCGCAAAAACCTGTACGCGATCCACCGCCCTTCCCGTTCCTCCAGTTCACCGCCACACCACGCCCCTTGCAAGCGTATGAAAAGCCTCTTCTAACCACGGTCCGCGCGGCGTGATACTTCTCCTAAGCGAACTCATATCAACTGCGGGAGGAGACCGTTAACGATGAAGGCTCGTATCGCAATAGTAAACGGATTCGGTGCCATCGCTCTTGCCTTGGCGCCAATGGCGTTACACGCCAGACCCATCGAATATTCGACTACCGGATCTTTACATCCTCCGGTACAAATGCATTGACAATCGGAGGCGGCCAACTGATCTTCAATAACCTCGGGCCGACCACAGTCACCGCCCCCACGAACATCAGCTTTGGCTTCTTGGATAGCGGCGGAATCGATGGTGGCGGGACCATTCCCTCTGGCACCCAATTCGTCCTCACCTTAGATCAAATTCTGCCCGTGGCCGGCACGAACCAGGTGGTGGGTACTCTTTCTGGCTTCATAAACGCTACCCAGAGTTCGGTAGCCCTCGACTTTACCAACCCTACGTTCACCATGGACGGAGCCACCTACACAATTGCGCAACCGCCCGGCGGTATCCTCATTGTGCCGCCTTCGAGTAACGGAGGAATCACGACTATCCAGGGCACCGTGAACAATGCAGTACCGGAACCAGGCACGCTTCTTTTGCTGGTATCTGGTATCGCCATATTGGGTTTCGGAATGCGCCGGCGGCGCGCCTGTTCCTGAGAAGCAACAGGATAATAGAATCCGAATCTATTGTGCTCCGTCTGCTCCGGGTGTATATTTAGTTTGAGGCACGAACCAACTTCGCGCCTCAAATATGCGGCCAGAGCAGTGGGAACTCTTCAAATTAGCTGCCAAGCGCCGCCCGGCGCATGGCGTGCCCGTGGCGCTGATCGTCGATAGCCCCTGGATCCCTGGTTACCTCGGCATCCGGCACCTCGATTATTTTCTCGATCCCGAGGTTTGGTTCCGGGCAAATCTCCGGATCGCCGAGGAGTTTCCGGACGTTGTCTTCATCCCGTCGTGGTGGGTCGAGTATGGCATGGCCATTGAACCCTCCTCCTTGGGAGCCCGCATTTCCTTCTGGCCGGATCAAACTCCCAGCGTCCGCGCAACGCTATTTCACCTGGAAGACCTCGATCAGTTAGCCCGGGTCGATCCGTACTCGGATGGTTTCATGGCGCTGGCCTTGCACCGCTACCGCTCTCAGAAACAACGCATTCGGGATGCCGGCCACACCATTCCGCTCGCCACGGCGCGCGGTCCTTTATGCACCGCGGCCTTTCTGCACGACATGAACAATCTCCTGGTCGCTATGATCGAAGACCCGGCGGGCGTTCATAAACTGCTGTCCTATGTCACCGATGCGATCATTCGCTGGCTCCGGGCCCAGGCCGACGTAATCGGGCCAAGCGTGGAAGGCATTTTCGTCCTCGACGATATCGTGGGTTTCCTTTCCCACCATTTGTATAAGGAATTCGCCCACCCCTATCTTCGGCAGATTTGCGATGCCTTCCCGCCGGAATGGGTCAAGATCTATCACAACGACGCGTCCATCTCGCAGTTTCTTGAGGAATTGCCAGATACCGGCTTCGATGTCCTGAATTTCACCCACAAGTTGGATATCGGAGATGTTCTGCGTAGGACGGGCGGCCGGATGTGCCTGATGGGCAACGTCGCCCCGCTCGATCTCGGTGTGCGCGGAACTCCCGCCCAGGTGAAGGCCGCCGCGCTCGCCATACTGGAAAAGACCGGTGGCAACAATCTGATCCTCTCCGTCGGAGGCGGCGCCAGCCCGGGCATGCCGAAAGAAAACGTCCAGGCGCTGATTGCCGCCGCCGGTGAATTTGCCACGTCAATACCCGCGCCTGTATAGTGGGGCCGGGCCCTTCCGCGCCGCCGCCGGCCTTCCGGCCGACGCTCTTGCTCTCACAAAGTTCTATCCAGGCCGCCTTTCCGCGCCGCGACCGCTAGTACCTACGTAGTCGGATTCTGCTCGTTTCTGGCGGAATATTTTTCGCGACATGCGTTTCGCTCAATGTTAGGAACATTTCTGCATGCCCCTCGAACTATTTCGAATTGACACCTCGATTGGTTCTGACAATGCCGGCGTTCGGCTGTGCTGCGCGCGTCTTTAACCGGCGGACAGAAGCGTACCGCCCCCTGCATTTGAAGATGCTGAGCGAATGCGAGGCGTACCTAACCACTTTTGACATTTGACCTTTGATTTTTGACTTTTGCCTTTCGTCTTTTTTGCTCCTCGCGCCTCCCATTCATCCCTGTTTGGTTCCGGCTATGCCGGGTTAGGGAGCGGTCTTAACGTTCAATCGGTATCCCGCTCGGTGCCCTGAAAGCACTCCCCCGCACACCGGAACACTCCCCGCCGCAATTTCCCGGTCCGCACACGCAAATCGCGCCGTGCATCGGTCATTCCGGTCGCGGTATGGGCATCGGACGCGCGACAGCTTTTCCGCGCGCCGCACCAATTCTGCCACCAGATCGGTGAGTTGCTTGGCTGCTCCCATCGTCTCCTCTACCATATCAGAAATCATTGATTCAGACCTCAAAACCTGTTAAACCGAAGGTAGCATGAGCCGCGCAGAAGAAATCCGCCACGCCCTGTTCGATCAGGTGCTCCTCGGGCACGCCAAGGATGCTAAGCAGCTCTCTGAAGAAGCTCTCGCGTTGGGCATCCAGCCGCTGGACCTCCTGTACGAGACCCTGATCCCGGCGCTCGAAGAGGTGGGTCGCCGCTTCGAAACGGGCGAGTACTTCGTGCCCGAGATGCTGGTGGCCGCAAAAGCCACCCAGCAGGCGCTCGCCGTTCTCAGACCCGCTCTGGCAGGCGCGGATATTCCGCCCGCCGGCACCGTAATGATGATGACCGTCAAGGGCGACCTGCACGATATCGGTAAAAATCTCTGCAATATCATGCTCGAAGGCGCCGGCTTTCGCGTCGTCGATCTCGGCGTCAACGTCACTCCGGAGAAGATGATTGCCGCGGTCCGGCAACATCGCCCGCAGATCGTCGGATACTCGGCGCTCCTCACCACCACCATGCCCATGTTCCGGGTCAACCTTGCGGCGCTGGTCAAGGAAGGATTGCGCGAAAGTGTGAAGGTGATGGTGGGCGGCGCGCCCGTTACGGAAGAATACGCCAGCCAGATCGGCGCCGATGGTTATGCCGCCGACGCCAGCGCCGCCGTCCGGCTGGCCAAACGGCTGCTTGCCGAAACCCCCTGTGAACAAGTGAGAGACATATGCATACCGCATTAGAATCGCGGACGAACACGGTGATCATTGGCCCCGATCAGCCATTCGTGATCATCGGCGAACGAATCAATCCCACCGGCCGGAAGAGATTGGGCGCGCTGATGGCGGCCGGCGATTTTGACCTGGTCCGCCAGGACGCTATCGCGCAGGTGGCCGCGGGCGCGCAAGTCCTCGATGTCAATGCCGGATATCCCGGCGGCGACGAAGTCTTCATGCTCCGCGAGGCCGTCCGCGCCGTCCAGGATGTGGTGAGCGTGCCGCTGTGCATCGACTCTGCCACCCCGGAGGCCCTCGAAGCCGCCCTTTCCGTTTACGAAGGCAAGGCTCTGGTGAATTCCGTCACCGCTGAAACCGACCGCATGGAGCGGATTCTGCCCCTGGTTCGCAAGCATGGGGCTGCGGTGGTCGGCATGGCCCACGATGAATCCGGCATCTCCGGCGATCCCTGGAAGCGCTTGGCCGCCGCTCGCAAGCTCTTGGAACGCGCCGGCGATCACGGTATTCCGCCCGCCGACATCATCATCGATCCGCTCTGCCTGGCTTTGTCGGCCGATTCCCAAGCCGTGCTGATCGCTTTGGAAACCATGCGGCTGATCCGCCAGGAGATGGGCGCCAACCTGTGCTGCGGCGCGAGCAATATTTCGTTCGGTCTGCCTGAGCGAGCGGCGTTGAATGCAGCGTTTCTACCGGCGGCCATGTCGCACGGGTTGACCTCTGCTATCACCGACGCGACCAACCCCCTGATTCGCGAAGCTGTGTGGGCGAGCGACGTGCTGTTCGGGCGCGATGACTACGCCGCCCGTTGGATCGCCCGCTACCGCGAAAAGCAGAGAGAGTCCGAAGAACTGCTGGCCGTTTGATGACATGTCCCTCCAGGCGTAGCCCGTGCCGGCTGGAGTCCCAGGCAGTCGTTGCCGGCGATTGCATAGCTGTACCTTCTGTGATCGGAAGAAACTTGGGAGTGGCGCTGGATATCGGAACGACCACAATTGCCGCCGCCCTGCACGACTTAAGCACCGGAGCTATGCTGGCAACCGGCTCGATCGGCAATAGTCAGACCACTTGCGGAGCCGACGTCATCGAGCGCATCAGTCACGCAGCCACTTGCTTAGCCGCCTTGAATCGCGCGGTCCTCATGAGCGTCAACCATCTACTCGGTGACTTGCTCGCCAAATCCGGCGCCTTCCCGGAAAATGCCTGCGAGGTGATGTGCGTGGGCAACCCCACCATGCTGCAGCTCTTCCTGGGAATCTCCCCCGAGACGATCGGCGTGGCGCCGTTCATTCCCGCCCTGAAAAATGCCGTGACTCTGCCTGCCTCGCAGGCCGGACTGCGCATAAATCCAGAAGCGAGCGTTCACACTCTGCCGCTCCTCGGCGCCTACGTGGGTTCGGATACGGTCGCTGGCATCCTGGCCACCGCTATGGCGAGGCATCAGCCAGGCAACGCGCGCCTGTATCTCGATATCGGAACGAATGTCGAAATCGTCTTGACCGATGGCCATCGCTCTCTTTGCACCGCCGCCCCCGCCGGCCCCGCATTCGAAGGCCCGCACGGCCATTGCGGTTCCCAGTCGATCTCCATTCTGGCCGGCCTTCTTTCGCAAGGCATACTCGATTCCTCGGGGCGCTTAACCGCCCCGGCCTGCCTAACGCAAAAGGATATCCGCAACCTCCAATACGCCAAAGCGGCCGTGGCTGCGGGCATGATCGTTCTGCTTTCACGCTTGGGTCTTCAGCCCGGCGATCTACAAGAGGTTCTGCTCGCCGGCGCATTCGGCAACTCCATCGATCCGGCGAGCGCCCGCGCCATTGGCCTCGTACCGGATCTGCCGCTCGAGCGCATCCGGGCCGTGGGAAATGCTGCTCTCGCAGGCGCGAGCCTCGCTCTCTTATCGCCCGCCGAGCGTGACGCCGCCAGCCGCATCCCCGACCACGTCATCTATGTCGAGCTATCCGGAAGCCCCGAGTTCAACGACCTCTTCACGAACAGCTTGGCCTTCCCGGACACGCGGCGTTAGCCGCGTCTTCGCTGTTCGTTGATGATACGATGATCGCTTACTGAGGAGACCTATGGAACGGATCATCGCCGACTTAGTGAATCGCTTCGAAAAAGGCGCGCTCTCGCGCCGCGACCTGATTCAGGGACTCACCCTCTTAACTGCCGCCACCGGAGCAGGGGAGGCCCAGGCGCAAACCGCCGGCCTCAAAGGTCTGAAGATCGACCACATCAGCATCCAGGTCAGCGACCTGCCGCGCGCCATTGCCTTCTACCAAAAGGTATTCGGACTGGGCATTATGGGCGAGGATAAGCCCAACGAAATCGTGCGCATGGGCATTGGCAAGATCTCCGTCTCCCTGCATCACAAGAGTCCCACCGGCCTGGTGGATCACTTCGCCATCGGCGTCGAAAACTTCAATCGCGATGCCGTCACGCGCACGCTCAAAGAGATGGGAATCACTCCCGAAGACAACCTGGACGCCGGCTTCCACATCAAAGATCCGGAAGGGATGAACGTTCAGATCGTCGGCGCCTGACTCATTTCACGCTCTTGATCCATTTCAGGATCGGGCCGGTCACGCTGGTATCCGCCGTGTCCGGGGACATCACCTCGGAAATGTGGCTGTGATCCTTGAACACCACATAATTCGGGCAGCGGTTCGCCTTGCAAAGCTGATCGCGTAGAGTCTCGGCGAACCCGATAATGTTCGGCGGATCGAGTTCCGCAACCGTCAGCATAAACGGCAGCTTGGAGCTGATGAGCCCCGGCAGGTTGGAGCGGGCCAACTGCGTGGCGGGATCGGCCTGCGGCCCGCGTCCGCGGCCTCTGCCGTCGCCGCGTCCGGCGGCTTCCGGACCGCGCCCGCCCGTAGGCGCTGCGGGCGCCGGCGCGCCGTTGGGCTGTCCACAGGGACCGAAGCCGCCTTGCACCGGCGGAGGCGTGGCCGGGAGAATGTCGAACGCCGGCGGAGACATGAACACCACGCCTTTGACTCCCACTCCCTCCGGTCCCCACAGTTCCGAGTGGCCGATGTAGGTGCTCACCGGGACGTTGCCGGCTGACTGGCACCAGATGAATACCCGTGCTGGGTTGCCCTTATACTTGGCGATGTTTTCATTCACCCACTTGACTGCCATCCCGATCGCTTTGGCCGGATCATCCCAAGCCTGTCCGGGGTGGCGCTGCATGTTGACTCCCACCATCCCGTTCTTCACCGCCCAGAGCATGATGTTGTCATAGAACACATCGCCATTCGGTCCGCCCTGCTGCTTGTTCCCGGCGCCGCCCGATACGTAAAGCAACACCGGGCGCGAACCGCCGCCTTTCTCGGGCGCGAAAACGTCGAGCACATCCTTGGCATCGGGACCGAACGAAATGTCGCGCGCGATCTGCACGCCCGTATACGGCGGATTCGGGTGAAGCGGCCGGTAGATCTGCGCCGTTTCCGGCACGCACACGCCCCGCCCGATATTGACCAGTTCTTTGGCAATGTCGGGCGGCACCGCCGCGGGCGTCACGCCGGCGGCGCCAACCGCCAGCACAAGCACACAAGTCTTCGCGTTCAATTGCAAGGGAAACCACCTCCAGCAGCAATCGAGTATATCGCTATTGGCAAGCGCATTCGGGCCGGCGGCCCGCATTCAACATGGGTCGCACATCTCACGGCAGGCCGAGCCGTCCAAGTTCCCTCTGCCCCCTCAGCGCCCTCTGGTTTTGACTTTGATTCTTCTCTGCGTCTCCGCGTCTCTGCGGTGATCTAATTCGCCTTACGCACGAAGATGATGATATGCTGCCGCGGCAAACTCTCGATCACCTTATCCAGCCGGAACCCTTCCGGCTCGATCTCCGCTTTCACCTGCGCCACCGTCATCTTGTGCAGTGGCATGATCGGCACGTTCGGATCTTCGGCGCGGTATTCCAGCAGAACCATGCGGCCATCCGGCTTCAGCGAGTTTCGGATGTGGCGCAGCATCTTCTGTGGCTCTGTGAACTCGTGGTACACATCGGCCATCAGCACGAGGTCGATCTGCCCTGGCGGCAGCTTAGGATCGTCCGGCTCGCCCAGCACCGGGATTACATTCGGTAAGTGCCGCTGTTCGATATTCTTCTTCAGCAGCTCGATCATCTGCGGCTGAATATCGTTGGCGTAGACCTTGCCTTTGGGGCCGACACGCTCCGCCATGCGCCAACTCATATAACCGACTCCCGCGCCGATATCCGCCACCGTCGAACCGGGCGCGATCTTCAGTTCATCCAGCGCCAGGTCCGGCTTTTCCTCGGCTTCGCGCTCGGACCGCACCAGCCAAGGCGCGCCACCCACGCCCATCGGGCCGGCGTACTGCCGTCCGGTGATCGGATGCGTGTTCTGCCCCCATGCCGAAGAGGCCAGCCACAGAGCGGCCAGAATTCCAGTGATCGCTTTCCGCGTTGAGTTACTCATTGGTCGGGTCGATGTCGGTAGGAATGTCCTTCATCGCGTCGAGCGCGTGCTGCATAGGCGGCCGGATCACGGCCAGCGTATCGAGCAGCCGTTTCGCACCGGCGTAGTCGCCCTGCGCTTCCAGCGTAAGCAGGTCGTGATCGAGATCGCGCACGGCGGTCTTGATCTTGGTGAAGTCCACCGCGAAGGTACCCTCCGGCCGCACCACGAAACCGCCCTTATCGGTCAGGTAATTGAACTGCATCGCGGTCCCGCGCGCGTGCGCTTCCGTCAGCCCGAAGCGCACCGAGCGAAATACCGAGGCGAGATACGTGGTGTAAAGCTGCCGCTCTGCATCTGCGCCATGCGCCAGGCCATGATCGAACAGGTACTGCAGCATGAACAGCCCGGTCACGTCGGCCTTGGCCTCTTCGAGCGGCGCGTACAACTCTTTCAACTGTTGCCGGGGTGAGGTCGTCTGCCCGCCAACCTGGATCTGCTGCGGCCCGATTCCATGGCTCAATTCATGCGCCAGGATGTGCGAAAAGAACGAATCGAAGCTGATCTGTTGCTGGTCGGCCTTCGATAAAACGCGCGAAGCAATCGGTTTCAGAATGGTCTCGAATTTGGCGTTCTGAATGTTGCTGAGCATCACCCGCTTGCTTCCTTTTTCGTGTACCACCCGCTCATCGTTTGGCAGATTGAAAGCCGCGGTTCGCACGCCGTGGGATCCGTCGCCGGCGGCCAGAACCTCATTTACCACTCGGATCGGCGCGGCGGCTCCCAACTTGGGATTGCGGTAGCGGGCATCGATCGGCAGGTTATTTTCGATCTCTTGCAGCCGATGGGCGAACGCTTCCAGTCGCGCGGTCTGGCGGTCGTCGCGAATCGTGATGTACGCTTCGAATGCTGCTTTATAGCCGAAGATCTCGTCGTTATAGGTTTCGTACGGGCCTATGGTGATGTCGAGCGGCGCGTCCAGTGCCATCCAGGCGATGTCGCTGGCATAGTAATCGTTCGAAAGGAAGGCGTCCGCTCGCAGCGAAAGATATTTCTTCAGTGACGCGTTATCCGTCAGGTTGGCCGCTTCCCGTAAAAGCCCGGCGGCTTTTTCAAGATCGGCTTTGTACGCCTCGCTGTACGGAACCATCGTTAGCTTTTTCGCTCCATTGCGCCGGATCACGGTGAAAAATCCCTCGGCCTTCTGCCGGTCGGCCGGGGATAAGCCTTTCACCCACGTTTCGAACTCATCCTTGCTCATGTCCTCGGGATAGAAATTGGCTCCCAGCGGCTTCCGCTCGGGAACACCGGGGAGAAACGCGCGATGACCGTCAAGATCCGACCACGGGCCCTTCATGAGCCAGAAGTAGTGTAACCGAGCCTTCCCCAACGCGCTGCTGTCTTTTTGCAGCTTTTCGTACAGGGCGCGATCGCCGCTCCAGAGCTGGTCCATGAAAACGAAATTTAGGATACGGGCCGCATCCATCAGTTTGGAAAGCGCCTGGCGGTCCCCGGCCGAAAGCGTCGAGGTGTCGTAGCTGATTTTGACGGGCGCGAAACGCGCGCTCATTTGTTGGAGTTGGGCGAGATCGGGCATAACGGCGGCGGCAGCCAGCAGCGCCACAAGCGATTTCATTACTACCGATCATATCGCGGCCTTTCTTACGCTGGCGGAGGCCGTGCTGCGATCAAGCGCGGAGTACTACTGCATGAAAATCCGAACTTCCTTACTGGCCGCCGGTACGCTGGCCTTTGCGATGATAGCTTTTGCCACCATTTCCACCGACTTTAACCACAGCGTCGATTTTTCCCGGTATCACACCTACTCCTGGATCGGTGTCAGGGCAGGAAATGAACTTTGGCAGGACCGCATTATGAACGCCGTTGATTCGGCATTAGCTGCCAAGGGTTGGATGAAGGTGCCCAGCGGTGGAGATGCGGACGTTTCGGCGTTTGGCCGGACGCGCGAGCAGGATACGCTGCAAACTTTCTATGATGGCTTCCCTGGCTGGGGTTGGGGCGGCTGGTGGGGTGAAGGAACCGCTACTACAGTCACCGAACCACAGAGGGTTGGCGATCTGACCGTAGACATCTTCGATGGCATGACCAAAAAACTGATCTGGCGGGGCCGGGCCGACAACCTCTTGTCTTCCAAGCCGGAAAAGAACGAAAAGAAACTCGAAAAAGGGGTTGCAGATATGTTCAAGAAGTTCCCCCCTCCGGAAAAAGGCTGAAGTCGGCTTCCGAGCCGCGACGGTGTTTTCCGAGCCGCGACCGTTAAGGAGCGGTCGGCATCTGACACGCGAAACTCGCCGCCTGCTCGATGCTCCCGCTCCCCTGATATCGCGCCTGCTTCGGATACGCGCACAGCGGTCTGGTTCTCCCCGGCCACGGTGAATTGCGTCCCGCCGTGGCCACAATCTGCTCCGGCGCCGTCTTCTTCTCCACCCAATTGACCAACGCCGTGAACGCGTCGAACTGATCCGTCGCCGGGCCGCCGGCGCAATGGTTCATGCCAGGCACCGCGAACACCCGCACGAAATCCGAGGCGGTTCCGTGGTAGGCTTGGTTCACTTCGTTCCACCAGTTAATCGTGTCTTTGATCGAGAAAATCGGATCGCTGACGCCGTGCACGATCACCAGCTCGCCGCCGTGGTTCTGAAAGCCCGATAGATCGGTCGAACTCGCCATCATGAAGTCCCACGCCGATTTCGTATAGACTCCCGATTCCGCATAGAGGCGTGCCGCGTCGCGGTCCAAGTCCAGCCCCAGCATGAAAGCCATCGGCGCCCCGCCCGACATCGCCAGCGGGGTCGGCGGCGTGGTGAAAACGGCCGATACCGCGCCCGCGCCCAGCGTAACATTGATGCCCGTGTTCTGCGGCGCGTCATAGGCTCCCAGTTTCCAGGCGCGCCAGCCCTGGTTGTAGTTGTCGCCGAGCTTTCCCCCAATGCCGCGATCCCACGCCCAATCCGCGTACAGCATTTCGCCCTTCGAATTCTTCGCGCCGTTGAAAACCTTTTCCAACGCCGCCACCTGCCCGGCCGACAGGCACGTGTTCAGCTTGGGACCTTTGCAAGTAATCGCCGTGAACTTGGGACCGACCACCGCGCTCGTGCACGCCGGGAAGTTGTCGATGATGCCGTCTTCCAGACCGTCTAGCCCGTCGCAGGCTTCCAGAATCACCTGCGCGGCCAGATCCATATCTTCATTTGTGAAAGTCTTATTGAGAAGCGGCTGGCCGAAGCGGTCGTATATCCCCACCGACTTCGCCAGGTTGGCGTACGCCTGCGTGTCCCATACTTCCCCAAACACCGCCGCTTTCGGCAGTTTGAAGCCGGGTGAACAGGCGAGGATGCCGTCGAAGTAGGATGGGAAGCGCTGCGACATCATCATGCCTTCGCGTCCGCCCTCTGAGCACCCAACATAGTACGAGCGCTCGGGCGGCCTGCCATAATAGCCGGCAATCAGTGCCTTCGCAACTTGCGTGACCTGATCGTACGAGTTGTAGCCGAAATCCAGTCGGGCCTGAGGGTCGAATCCGAAAGTCTGCGTGCCGTTGCGATTGGGATCGTTGTTCACCGCATTATCGTGGCCCGAATCCTGTGACACGACGGCATAGCCCAAGGTCAAAGCATTGGTGCGCTGCTGTCCCTGCAAATTGCCGTAAGCCGTTCCCAGGTTGCCGTTTGAACCGCCGCCGCCCTCGAAGAAAAACCGCCCATTCCAGGTCGAAGGCAGACGCAGATGAAACTTGATGGCGTACATCTGCCCGTTCGCGCCCATGCGCTCGTTCATTTTGCCGATCGCTTCGCAGTGTTCTGGCAGCGCCGGCGTGTTCCCCTGCGCCGCGCTCGCGGCATTCAACCGTGCGGTGGTGATCACCGTGGTCTGGTTCGGCAAACGCTTCGCATCAAGCGCGGTGAGGGCCGCGCACTTTTGCGACAGATCCTGGGCTTCGCCCGCAAAGGCTGCCAGGAGCCAGGCTAAAAGGAAACATGCTTTGGCTGTCATAGTAAAAGCGTGGGCAGTATATCACGCCGTTCGGAGCGTTACGCCGGGATCACGGCGCCCGTACTGGATTTACAGGTTGGCAGAATGCGTCGCTTATGGGCTGGTATCCGCAGGATACCTTCCATAACGGCTCTTATGCTTCGGGCCCTTCTAGCCGTTTGACGCGATCCGCCAGGGATTCCATTTCTAGGTCGAACGCACGCAGCGCTGCGGAGTGACTCCGCACACGCGCCTCAACTGGCGAAGCCCACTTGTGAAACTCAGTCAACAGGCTGGTTTCGACCGGTTCGAGCGCTTCCAGAATCCAGCGCTTATCTTCGTCCGTCAGGCTTATCGCGTCTTCTTCCCTTATCTGGTCTCAAACCCACTTACGAGTATTCGCCTGCTTCGGTTTCGAGCTTATCACGCTTGCAGGGTCCCGTCGCTGTGCATCCCAAACGGCATTTGAATGGACCGGCTCCGCCCCGTTCAAGCTGAAGAATCCTCCTCTCATTCCCCAAACATGAAAATTTAAATTGCCTTTATTTTCAACAAAACAGTCCTCAAAATTGGAAACACGTCGATACCGCAGTGCTACCTTCAAATCAGAGAGGAAGTCAATCACTGGCCAGTGAATCTCTCGTGCAGTTGGTGTTCCGCGCGGTCGCTTAGGTAGTAGGGCCGAACGACCGGTCAGCGGGCGGGCATCGGTGTCCGAACAGAATTTGGAAAGTGCAGGGAATAAAACCGGAGGAAGCGGGGTGGGGCGTTGGGCGCGCTTTGGCCTCGCCGAGTCCGGCGGCAGGAACTGTATCAATCAGATTTCACACCGGGATGGGGCGGGAGCCAAAATCTCCCGCCTCCCTTCTGAAAACCTCCCAACCATGTCAGGATTAGTGTCTTTGTGGCACATGCCTCCAGGCTTCTGCAGCCGCGGAGCGGCAGTTTTTCTACTGGCCGCTCAAATTGCTTTGTTCGTCCAGTTTTCCCGCCCCAGTTCGTTTTTTCAAATCCCCCTGCTCCTGCGTTTAAGATATCCATTGTGCCAATCGAACCTTTCGAGCTTTTCGCCATCCGCTATGCGCACCTGGGCAACCGCCATCCCGGAGAGAATTTCGCCCTCGCCGATCCCCATGAATTTGCCTCCGACATCGACTACTTCATCTGGGTCCTCCGGCGCAGCGATGCCGAATATGTGGTGGACACCGGTTTCGCTCAGGAAGCCGCTACGCGGCGCGGTCGCGAACTGCTGCGCTCACCCGCCGAGGCCTTGCGGCTCCTAAACATCGACGCCGCCCAAGTCAAAGACGTGATTCTCACACATCTCCACTACGACCACGCCGGTACACTCGACCGGTTTCCGCGCGCGCGCTTTCACGTGCAGGACCGAGAGGTCTTCTATGCTACAGGACGCCACATGGCTCACGCCCCTCTGCGGGCGCCTTTCGATGTCGAAAACGTTTTGGAAATGGTGCGGCAGGTTTATGCCGGCCGCGCTGTCTTCCACGATGGCGATACCGAACTGGTCCCCGGACTGAATCTTTATCGGGTCGGTGGGCATTCCGCGGGCCTGCAGATTCTACGCGTTTGGACGCGACGCGGCTGGGTGGTGCTGGCCTCCGATGCTTCGCACCTCTACGCGCATTTCCAGGGAGGCCGTATTTTCCCCGTAGTGTACAATGTCGGGGAAATGTTGGAGGGATATCAACTGCTCTATCGTCTCGCCGATTCGCCCGATCATATCGTACCCGGGCACGATCCTTTGGTCATGAAGCTCTATCCCGCGCCGCGCCCCGAACTGGAAGGCATTGTGGCGCGCCTGGATGTCGCGCCCGCAAGCGCTCTGGAAACCCATGCCTGACCAGGACATTGCCTTTGTCGGCATAGGCAGAATGGGCGGCCGTATGGCGCGTCGGCTGATCGACGCCGGGTTCGTTTGTTCGGTTTTCGATACCAGCGATTCCGCGGCTCAACCGCTCGTCGCAGCCGGGGCGCGCCGGGTGGCTTCGCCGGCCGAGGCGGCGTCGGCCGCCGAAATCGTCCTTGCCAGTTTGCCCACACCCCCAATCGTCGAGCAGGTGGCGCTCGGACCGAAGGGCATCGCCGAAGGAAGCCGCGTGAAAATCTTCGTGGACATGTCCACTACCGGTGCGACCTATGCCAAGCGCGTCGCAGACGGACTGGCGGGGAAGGGAATTACCGCCGTTGATGCGCCCGTGAGCGGCGGCATCGCCGGCGCCGAGAAGGGCACTCTGGCCGTGATGCTGTCCTGCTCCCCGGAAATCTGCAGCCGCCTCAAGCCCGTGCTCGACCATATCGGTAAGGTGTTCCATGTTGGCACGCAGCCCGGCCAGGGCCAGACGATGAAGTTGCTCAACAACTTGCTTTCCGCGACGGCCATGGCGATCTCGTCGGAAGCCATGGTGATGGGCGTCAAAGCCGGCTTGGACCCGCAGCAGATGATCGATGTGATCAATTCCGGCAGCGGCCGCAACACCGCAACCATGGACAAGATTCCCCGTTGCGTCATCAACCGGAAGTTCGACTTCGGTTTCGCCGTAGGGCTTTTGAATAAGGACATTCGCTTGTGCATGCAGGAAGCTGACGCTATGGGAGTTCCCATGCCTGTGGGAAGCGCCGTGCGCCAGATGCTCTCGATTGTGACCGCCAGCGAAGGCGCTGAAGCGGACATGACCGAGATGGTCAAGCCGCTGGAGCACTGGGCCGGCGTGCAGGTCGGCAAATCCTAACCATGCTGGTTTCTAATCTGCTGCGGAGTGGGGCCGGCCCTTCCGGCCTGCCGTCGGCTTTCCGGCCGGCGTTCCCGACTTCTCCTCGTTCGATCCGGTGTTCGACCGGAAGTGGTGCCGAGCCGCGACCGTCAGGGAGCGTCCCCATATCCACCAGCCGCAGGCCGGAGCCGTCTTCAACGGAGCGGTCCCTTCCGCGCTAGCGAACTATGAAGAAGTACCAGATGCTGATTGGCGGGGCCTGGGCGGACCCTGCCTCCGGAGAGTGGTTCGAATCCGTCAACCCTTACACAGCCGCGCCATGGGCATTGGTTCCGCGCGGCACGAAGGCCGATATCGATTGCGCCGTTGCCGCGGCCAAGCAAGCCTTTTACGGCGACTGGCGTAAGATGACCGCCACCGCCCGAGGCGCCCTCCTGCGCCGCCTCGGCGACCTCATTGCGTTTGAAGCCGGCCGCCTGGCCGAAATCGAGAGCACCGATAACGGCAAACTGCTCGCCGAAATGCGCTCGCAGTTGAACTACATCCCGCAGTGGTTCCATTACTTCGGCGGCCTTGCGGATAAGATCGAAGGCCGCGTCATTCCCATCGACAAGCCGGGCGTCTTCAACTTCACCCGCGAAGAGCCGCTGGGCGTCATCGCCGCCATTACGCCTTGGAATTCACCGCTGCTGCTGGCCGCGTGGAAACTCGCTCCGGCCCTGGCTGCGGGCAACACGGTTGTCTGGAAGCCGTCGGAGTTTTCGTCCGTCTCGGCTCTGGAATTCGGCGAATTGTTCGCGCAGGCCGGTTTTCCGCCCGGCGTAGTCAACATCGTCACTGGTTTCGGCAATGAGGTCGGCGAACCGCTGGTCACGCACCCCGATGTGGCCAAAGTGGCCTTCACCGGCGGCGATCGTACCGGTGAGCAGGTCTACCAGATGGCCGCGCGCGGCATCAAGCACGTCACGCTGGAACTCGGCGGGAAATCAGCCAATATCGTCTTCGACGATGCCGATCTCAACGCGGCGGTGAACGGCGTGGTTTCGGGCATCTTCGCAGCCACCGGCCAGACCTGTATCGCCGGTTCCCGCGCGCTCATTCACCGCTCCATCCATGCCGAGTTTGTCGATCGCCTGTTGGCCATCGCCAAGACGGCGCGCATGGGCAACCCGCTGGAATTAACCACGCAGGTTGGCCCCGTCACCACGCGCCCGCAATACGAGAAGGTGCTCGATTACATCCGCATCGCCAAAGCCGAAGGCGCCGTGTGCGCTCTGGGAGGCGGTCCCGCCGCGCGCGCCGAATGCGGTTCCGGTTGGTTCGTCGAGCCAACGGTCTTCACAGATGTCCGGCCGGATATGCGCATCGCCAACGAAGAGGTCTTCGGCCCGGTTCTTTCGATCATCCCCTTTGACGACGAAGAAGAAGCCATCCGCATCGCCAACAGCACTTTGTACGGGTTGGCCGCCGGCGTCTGGACCACCAGCATCCGCCGCGCGCTCGTCATGTCGGAGCGCTTGGAAGCCGGTACGGTTTGGGTGAACACATACAGGGCCGTCAGCTACCTTTCGCCGTTCGGCGGCTATAAACGCTCGGGCATCGGCCGGGAAAGCGGGCAGGATGCCATCCGCGAATACCTGCAAACGAAGAGTGTGTGGATCGATATTTCGGGCAGCAGTCCTAACCCATTCGTGATGCGATGATGACCCGCAGTTCGCAACCCGACTTTCATCGCCCTGTTCGATTGGCATTAGCGACTCCGATCTTTTATACTGTGTCATTCGGGTGACTTCCCGTGGAGTGTGTACCCACGTCTTTGGGGACTTTATTGGGCGTGGCCCGATAACTCCCGTCGAATCAGTCGCGTTTCAAGATTCTGGAGGATCTTCGTCGATGCTTTCCACTACAGACACGCCGTGTGTCGCAGGCCGCTCCCAGCGCCCCCGTGCGCTCGGGCGAATCGTGCTCGCTTTCCTGATGTTGGCGGCTCTCGCCGCCCCGCTCCTGGCGCAGGAGCAAGGAGGTGGCGGCGAAGCCAACCTCACCATACCGGATCTCAATTCCGCAACGTTCCTGAATGGCATCGGTGGCCGCTCTCTATTGATGGGCGGGCTGGTGGTCAGCGCTCTCGGCTTTCTGTTCGGCATCATGATTTTCGTACGCCTTCGCAATATGGCGGTACATTCCTCGATGCGGGAGGTTTCCGAGCTGATCTATGAGACCTGCAAGACGTATCTCGCTACGCAGGGCAAGTTCCTGGTCGTCCTGGAACTGTTCATCGCGGTGATTATTGTTTTTTATTTCGGTTTCCTTCTCAGCTTCGAAGCCTACAAGGTTGGGATCATCCTCTTGTTCAGCGTGGTTGGCATCTCGGGCAGCTTCCTGGTGGCGGCGTTCGGCATGCGGGTCAATACATTTGCCAACTCGCGTACCGCATTCGCCTCGCTCACCGGAAGGGCGTATCCGTGCTACGACATTCCGTTGCAAGCCGGCATGAGTATCGGAATGTTGTTGGTCTGTGTCGAACTGCTTATCATGCTGTTCATCCTGCTGTTCGTTCCCGGTTCGCTGGCGGGCTCCTGTTTCATCGGCTTCGCTATCGGGGAATCGCTCGGCGCTGCGGCGCTGCGCGTGGCGGGCGGCATCTTCACCAAGATCGCCGATATCGGTTCGGACCTGATGAAGATCGTCTTCAAAATTAAGGAAGACGACGTGCGCAACCCCGGCGTAATCGCCGACTGCACCGGCGACAATGCGGGCGACTCGGTAGGTCCCTCGGCGGATGGATTCGAGACATATGGCGTGACTGGCGTCGCTCTCATCACCTTTATCACTCTGGCGGTCAAAGATCCGATGGTCCAGGTGCAGCTCCTGGTCTGGATCTTCTCCATGCGCGTGATGATGGTGATCTCTTCGGGTGTTGGCTACTTTCTGAATGGCGCAATCGCTAAGGCGCGCTACGGCGCGGCGCCCAAGTTCAATTTCGAGGCTCCGCTGACGACCCTGGTCTGGCTGACTTCGCTACTCTCCATCGCGCTTACGTTCGTGGTCAGCTACTTCATGATTCCTACGTTAGGCGGGGACGATTCCCTGTGGTGGAAATTGGCTATTGTGATCAGCTGCGGCACGCTCGCCGGCGCGGTGATTCCTGAGTTTGTGAAGGTCTTCACCTCCACTCACTCGCGTCACGTGCGTGAGATCGTCACCAGTTCGCGCGAAGGCGGTGCTTCCCTCAATATTCTCTCCGGGTTCGTCGCCGGGAATTTCAGTGCCTTCTGGCTCGGATTCACCATGCTGGCACTGATGACGATCGGTTATGCGACCAGCACGCAGGGTTTGGCCAACCTGATGGTGGCGCCGGCCGTTTTCGCTTTCGGGCTGGTGGCTTTCGGCTTTCTGGGTATGGGTCCGGTGACCATAGCGGTTGATAGCTACGGCCCTGTTACGGACAACGCCCAATCCGTTTACGAACTGTCCACGATCGAAACGCTTCCCGGTATTGCCGGCGACATCCAAAAGAATTTCGGTTTTAAACCGGAGTTTGAGCGCGCCAAAGAGAACCTGGAAGAAAACGATGGCGCGGGCAATACGTTCAAAGCGACGTCAAAGCCGGTGCTGATCGGGACGGCGGTAGTTGGCGCTACCACCATGATCTTCTCCATCATCGTGAACCTGACCGATCGTCTGACGGCAAATGTGGAAAAGCTTTCGCTGATGCATGCGCCCTTCTTGCTTGGGTTGATTGCCGGCGGCGCGGTTATCTACTGGTTTACCGGCTCCAGCGCCCAGGCCGTGACTACCGGCGCCTACCGGGCCGTCGAGTTTATTAAGCGCCATATCAAGCTGGAGAGCGTCGAAAAGGCTTCCGTCGCAGACTCGAAAAAAGTAGTTGGCATTTGCACGCAGTACGCGCAGAAGGGGATGCTGAATATCTTCCTCACGGTGTTCTTTATCACCCTCGCCTTCGCCTTCGTCGAGCCGTTCTTCTTTATCGGCTATCTGATTTCGATTGCGCTGTTCGGACTCTTCCAGGCAATCTTTATGGCGAATGCGGGCGGCGCCTGGGATAACGCGAAGAAAGTGGTCGAAACCGAATTGCGCGCCAAGGGAACCGACCTGCACGCCGCGACCGTGGTGGGCGACACCGTTGGCGATCCATTCAAGGACACCAGTTCGGTAGCGCTGAATCCAATCATCAAGTTCACCACGCTGTTCGGGCTTCTGGCGGTTTCTCTGGCCGTTTCCCTGGCCCGACAGCAAGGGTCCGGGCTCACCGAGTCGCTCGCGGCGATCTTTTTCCTGGTAGCACTGTACTTCGTGTATCGCAGCTTCTACGGCATGCGCATCGAGAGCGAAACGAAGGAATAGCAGGTTACCGCTTACGCTCGCGGCTCGGAACAACTCTGGGCCGCGCCTTACCGCGGATCGACCATGTTCCGCGCCATCATCGCGAGCGCTGTGAGACTCGGCATGAAGAAGTAGTCACCCCCGCGCAGCTCCACAAAATTCGGCAGCCCGCCGCAAATGAACGGCGGGTTTTGCGGATCCGTGTCTCCCTGAATCACGAACTTGCCTTTCTTTTTGTGATTGCCCAGCAGAAAATCCTTATCGTTCCCTTGATGGGCGTCGTTGCCGTATTCCACCCACTGCTGCTGCACGAATTCGAACTGCCGGAAAATGCTGGCGTTCAGGGCCATGAAGATGATGCCGTGCTCGTCCGTGTCATTCACTGGCTGGCCTTCGGGAACATAGTTGCCATAGGGCAGCCCGCGTCGCATAATGCGGCGGCGGTTCACCAGACCGCCGCTGAAACCGAATGCGTCGCGCGGGTGCGTCCGTCGGATGTGCGCGCCAATCGGGCATCGCGCGCCGCTCAAATCGCCGCTATATGTGAAATCGGTGTTCCGGTTGTCATCTTTCACCAACGCCGGATCGGGAGCGTCGGGCGAACGCTCCAGCGGTGTGCCATCGCGCCAGCGGCCCACGAACTTGGCAGCCAGCTTCTCTTTACCGCCGCCGTATTGCGAGCCTTTTTCTTCCAGGTATGCGCGGAACGTAGCCACGTTCTGATGAAGCTTGCGATATACCAGAAACGTGCCATTCCGGCCGAGCAGATGCGGAATGGGAGCTACGGGCAGCTCTTCCGCCTCATCGGCATAACCCAGAAGAAACTCTCCGGTAGCGAGCGGCTCCCACCCTCCATCCTGATTGAGCTTTCCCTGACCGGGCACGTGTTCCCTCTCGGCTCCCTGGAAATCGGGGTTGCCGAATCCATCCGTATATCCGAAATGCTCCTTGGCCGCGCCGTTAATCAGGATGGCTGCGGCATCTTGCACCTGCAGTACGGTCGCTCCCTTGGTCGTTTCGATCAGTTGGAGCATCTCCGCGCAGCAGGTTTCCAATGCTTCCATGGATCGCGCATTAACCCCAAGCCACGCATGCACCCCCTCGTCTTGCCACACCGCCTCCCAGTGTTCGGGAGCGTTCTTCCCCAAATCCCCCAGGATGTCAGCGCGCGCCTTCATGCCCTGCTGGAATTCCAGGGGAAAACTCAGCAGGCTCGCCAGCGGCAGATCCAGCTTCACCAGACCCTTGTGGGTGAACGCGATGTTCACCGCCGTCATCGGCTTCTGGTTGTTGTCCCAACGCTCGCCGGTCATGATCACCTTCAACAGCGCGAGCAGCCAAACGCGCGCTGCTTCCGGCTCGCCCAGCTTGAGCAGCAGAAACCGCGCAAACGGAAACCTGTAACCCTTTAGTGCGAATCCTTGAATATCGGAAACATCGAGCTCAGTCATGAGGTCGCTTCTCCTGCGCGATATCCCGCGATTCCTCTCCGCCGCGCCGGACCGGCGGCGTCTTGCGCAACCGGCCCTCAAATTGGCGGAACGCGTCCTGCATGTCGGCCGGCGCCATACCCTGGGTCCTCTCGAGGAAGGCGGCCAGTTCGGTTTGAACGCGCAGCGCTTTCAGCGTGGATTCGACGGTTTGGTCATTCACGTCGGCGAAGAAGAACGTGGTCTTAAGCTGGCACTTCTTCATGTACGCGATAAATGCGTCAATGTTTTCCGTCCCGGGAAAACCCACGCAATGCGCCCATACATCGTTGACGAACTGCCGGGTCTCTGTCGCCATCCGCTTTAAGTAAGTATCAAGATCGCCATCGAAATTGGTCTCGAAGACCAGGTACCTGGACTTCAAATGATCCTCATGTGCCGGATGGCCGACAAACACCACATCGTCCATCACAACCAGACGTGCCAGATAAGTGCTCGATATCCGCGCAAACGGACTGCGATGGTCGCGTGGCAGGTTGCTCAGATACCAGCGCAGCTCCATAGAGTGACAAATGTCGAGGCGGTTATCCTCCAGAATCGGAGACAGAATGGTGAGCCCGTAGGTCGTGCCGCTCTCGTTCGCCATAAGTTTTATGTCCCTACCGGCGCGATCCCCGTCGAACCGACGTCCGGTGCCACTTTGACTCGAAACTCGAGCCACGCCTTGGCAAAGTCGTCGGGCGATAGCGACGCGCTGTTCTGCGCAAATTGCGTCAGTGCCTCGTGCACTCTCAAGGCGGCCTTCACATCGTTAGTAGTCGCGTGCGGGTACACGTTGTAGTAGTAGTCCGTGTCGAACTGAACCGCCGTAATATACCTCTTGAAAGCGGTAACCGGCCGCGAGCCCGGGTACTTCTCGCTCCAGATCCAGATCGCGTCCAGGCCGCGATAGAGGACGGAAGAAAACGCGTCAATGTACTGGTTCCAAGTGCCGTTAAAGTTGCTGAAGAAGAGCAGGTAATCGTACTTCAAGTCTTCCCGCGGCTGTTGCTCGGACAACCGCGGGAACGAATTCCGCCCGATCGACACCCAACGCGCGAAGTGGATGAACGAAAGATTCTTCAGGTCTTTCTGCAACGGCTTCACCAGGCCTAGAATCCAGAACAAGAGCTTCAGGATCGGCGTCTTCCACGGCTTCATAGGCGTAATCGCGTTCATCGCATATGCTTTGCCGTTGATGTTGGTCATTCAGGATATAGTAAACCGAACGTCGCAATCGTTTCACCCGGAATGTACTTTTCTAAGTTGCCGAGCCGCGACTGAATCGAACCAGCGCGAACGCTTCCGCACACTGTGCCCGCATTTCACGCCATTTTCCGGCAAATTCCCTTAAACTTTTTAGCGATTTCAGCGTCTAACTTTCGAGACTAGACATGTGCCGGGAGTTCAAGGTCGCGCAGGCGGTCGCTTCGCTCCTTCTCTTAGGCGCCTGCTCGACGCCGCCCACGACGAGCGCCGCGGCGCCCGCGGCTGCCGCTCCTGTCATCGATTCGTCAACCGGCGAAATCCGCCTGACGGGCGTCACGCGCGCCGTGCACTTCTACAACGTGCAGGTGCCGCAGCTTTCGAGCCAGGGTGGGCGGCTGATGCTCATTAAGCTGATTGCGAATGGCTCCCAGGTGCAGCCCGGCGAGGTGCTCGCCGAATTCGACCCCACCGATCAGCTCGATAGCGCACGCGATATTCAGGCCAAGTATGACGATCTGGCGCACCAGGTGGATCAACGCACGGCCCAGAATCGTTCCGATGCGGCACGCCGGGAGGCCGCTTTGGCACAGGCGCAGGCCGACCTCACGAAATCCACGTTGGAACTGCAGAAAGGGCCGCTCCTCAGCGAAATCGATCGCCTGAAGAACGACCTCAAAGCGCTGGACGCGCGCCAGCACGTGGAGAGCTTGACGAAATCCAACGCCTTGCATGACAAGGCAGACGCCGCCGCGCTACGCATTCTGGAGTTGCAGCGCGATCGCCAGAAAGTGGCTCTGGAGCGCGCGCAAAGCAATCTCGATAAGCTGCGGATTCGCGCTCCGATCAAGGGGATGGTGGCGCAGGAGAATATCTTCCGCAACAATTCCTTTGGGCATCCGCAGGAAGGCGATCAATTGTGGGGCGGCCAGCCGCTGGTCAAAATCTTCGACCCCACCGGGATGGCTGTCCGAGTAACTGTAGGCGAACCGGAGGGAGCTGCGATGGCCGCTGGACTCACAGCCAAGGTGGTGCTCGATGCCTATCCGAATCTCTCATTCCCCGCTCATTTCGATTGGGCCAACCCGGCTGCTTCCGCCGCTCTGGGGACTCCGGTCAAAAGTTTCACCGCGCTGTTTGTGCTGGACAAGCCCGACGCGCATGTCCTGCCCGATATGGCAGCCGCGGTGATCATCAGTGGGGCGGGACCCCAACCCGCCCCGCTTGAGGCCAAACGATGAGCGAGTCCGCTCAGCCTGCACCTTTGCCAGCCGCTGGCGCGAAGGCCGGCGATCCTTCCAAGGAGCGCCCTTTAGGTTCCCGGCGGCGCTTTCGGCCCTGGCTTTTCCTGTTCGCCGTTCTTGCTATCGCGGCTGGCGCCGTGACGGGAGTTTACCGGATGCGCCGGGTGCAAGCCGGGGCCTCGCTGCCGGTCGCTCCGGTGCGGCAAGGAGATTTCCTCGTCATCGTGCGCTGCCGCGGCGAATTGACCGCTGCGCGTTCCATCCAGATCGTCGCGCCCCTGGTGCCGAACCTGCGCATCGTTTGGACGGCGCAGGCAGGCGTGCCGGTAAAGATCGGCGATCCGGTCGTCCGTTTCGATCCGTCCAATGCCCAGCAGACTCTCGCTGAAAAGCAGGCTGCACTGGCGCAAGCCCAGGCTACTCTCGACCAGGCTGTAGCCCAGGAGCGAATTACTCTTCAGCAAGACACAAGGGACCTCTACGATTCGCAATACGAGGTGAATTACGCCAAGCTGGAAGCCTCCAAGACGGAAATCGTCAGCCGCATACAGGGCGAGGAAAGCAAGGTGGATCTCGCCGTGGCGGAGGAGAAACAAAAGGTGCTCCAGGCTGCCGCGGATCTGCACGCAGCTTCCAGCAAAGCCAAGATTGCCTCTCTCACGCGGTTGCGCGATCAGGCCACCGCCGATGTGGAACTCTTCCAACACCGCATCGACCAGATGGAGGTGAAAGCGCCCATCGGGGGCATCTTGGTGTTCGACCCGAACTACACCCAGGGCTGGATCAACGCCAAGCCCTACCAGGCGGGCGATCAAGTGTTCCCAGGCGCGGTTTTGGGCGAAATCCCGGACCTGAGCAGCCTGGAAATGGAAGGGCAAATCGAGGAGACGGACCGTGGCCGCGTCGATCCCCACCTGCCGGCTCGCGTAGCCGTCGATTCTCTCCCGGAACTCGCGCTTGCCGCTCATGTTGCGCGTATTTCTCCGCTCACGGAGTTGAGCGTGGCTGGTTGGCCGCCCACCCGCACCTTCCGCGCCTTCGCGGAAATCGAACATCCCGATCCGCGGCTGCGGCCGGCCATGAACGGGCACCTTGATGTGATCACGAGTCGCATCCCTGGTGCGCTCAGCATTCCCTCCAAGGCGCTCTTCACCCGCGCCGGAAAGCCCATCGTGTACGTAGCCGGCGCGGACGGATATCATGCGGCGGAAATCGAAATCCAAGCCCGCAATCCCGATGAAGTGGCAATCAAAGGTGTGCCTGCCGGAACGATGGTGGCATTGGTGGACCCCGAAAAGAAGGAGAAAAAGCAATGAGCCGGGGCCGGCTCTGGTTCGCTGGTTTGGGGATCGCAGTCGTCGCCCTCGGCGGACGGGACGCGTTGCGGCTGTCCCGGGCGGCTGTTCCCGCCGCCGTCCATCATTCCTCCATTCCCACCACCAGTGTCAAACGGGGTACGGTTACCCTCACGGTGGCGGCCCGCGGGGATTTGCAAGGCGGCAGCTCGGAGATGCTTTCGGCGCCCCTGGTCGGCGGCAACGATACCGGGATCACTTACCTGCGGGAAGCGGGCGAACTGGTCCATCCGGGCGATGATGTGGTGCGGCTCGATACCACCGAGCAGGAATACAAGTTGCGCGAAGCCGAAGCCGACCTGGCGGAAGCCGAACAGCAGGTCATTCGAGCGGAGGCCACGGCCGAAGCCAGCGCCGAAGAGGATCGCTACCTTCTGCAGGACACCGAAAATCTGGTCAAACTTGCCGAGCTGGACGCCCGCCGGAACCCCCTGCTCGCAGCCATTGTGGCGCACGAAAATGAGCTTGCGCTGGACGCTGCCCGCGAGCATCTCCGCCAGCTCCGGCGCGATATCGAGGACCGTAAGAGCACCGGCACCGCCGGCATCGCTATCCAGGAAGCTGCCCGCAACAAGGCGCGAGTCCAGGCCGAAACGGCGCGGCGCAACATTGCGGCTATGACTTTGAAGGCCACCATCACCGGATACGTCAATGTCCTGCCTAACGCTACCGGTCCGCTGTTCCAGGGCATGAACGTGCCGCCGTTCCAATTGGGCGACACGGTCCACGCGGGTGTTGCCATCGCACAGATCCCCGATCTCCGCACCTGGGAAGTAGTTTCGAACGTCAGTGAACTCGATCGCGGCCACCTGGCTGCCGGCCAGAAAGTGAATTTCGAAGTGATCGCTTTGCCCGGCCGCCGGTTCAGCGGGCACGTCAAGACTATTGGCGGAACTGTCGGACCGGCCTGGGATCGCCACTTCGATTTGCGTGTCGCAGTGGATAACCCCGCGAAAGAACTGCGCCCAGGCATGAGCACGCGGTTAGTCATCACGGAAGAGGTTCTGCCGAATGTGCTTTGGGTGCCTTCGCAAGCCCTCTTCGAAACGAATGGCCGCGCGTTCGTCTATGTAGAATCCGGCGGGGGGTTTGTCACCAGTGATGTAACCCTGGTGCGGCGCAGCGAAAGCCAGGCTGTCATTACCGGGCTCGCAGAAGGACAGCTTGTGGCCATGTCGAATCCCGACCAGCAAGAGAAGTCTGCAGCCGATTCCGGAGGCGCCCTAAAGGCCCTCTCGAAATGAAAATATTCGGGGACATCTTCCAGGCGCTGGCAAACCTGCGCGCGCAGAAGACGCGCACGCTTCTCACGGCGCTTGGAATCGTGTTCGGAGTGGGTTCCGTGATCGGAATGCTGGCCATCGGTTCCGGCGCCCGCGAGGAGTCGCTGCGCTTCATCGAGCAACTCGGCGTGCGGAACATTCTGATTGAATCGCGGCCGGCTATGAGCCAGGAAGAGCTGCAGCAGCGCCGTATCTCATCGCCCGGACTTACCGAGCGCGATATACGCGTGCTCCAGGCCAACGTGGAAGACCTGGAAACACTCTCTGCCCGCCGCACGTTGCATCCCAAAACGGTGCTGCCCAAGCCTTCCGGGGACATGCCGGAACTGTACGGCGTCCGGCCAGCTTATAGCACCATTCATTCGCTGCACGTGGCAGAAGGTCATTTTTTCAACGATCGCGAGGATGACGCTGCCAGCCCTGTCTGCGTGCTTGGCGAATCCGCCAAGATCAGCCTCCTGGGCTACGCTCCGGCCGTTGGACGATTTGTGAAAATCAACGACACCTGGTTACGCGTAATCGGCGTCCTCGGCGGCCAGATTGCCGCCGGATCGCAATCCAGCGGCGGCAAAATGCAGGACCTCGATAATGTCATCTACATCCCGTTGAGCACGTTCCAGTATCGTTTCTGGGACCAAAGCAGCTTCATGAAAGATGACCTGGATGGTATCGACATCCGTCTCAGTCCGCAGGCCGATAGCATCGAAGTGGCGAAGGTTGTGACCGCGGTGCTGAATTCCACGCACCACGGCACCGACGATTTCAGCGTCACCATTCCCGCCGCGCTGCTCGCTCAGCAGCAACGAACGCAAACCATCTTTACCTATGTCATGGTTGCGATCGCGGCCATCTCGTTGCTGGTGGGGGGCATCGGCATCATGAATATCGTGCTGGCGACCGTCATGGAGCGCACGCGCGAGATCGGCATTCGGCGCGCCACCGGCGCCCGCCGCTTCGACATTCTGCGCCAGTTCCTTACGGAATCGGTGCTGATCTCAGTCGGCGGCGGCCTCATGGGAATTGCCTTCGGCTTCTTCCTCGCGTGGCTGATCGCGCGCACCGCCGAATGGAAGACGATCGTCACCACTGCGTCTGTAGTGATCGCTTTCGGCGTCTCAGTTTTTGTAGGTGTCGTGTTTGGAATTTACCCGGCGATGAAGGCTTCCCGCATCAACCCGATTGAAGCGCTGCGTTATGAGTAAGGAGTCTAGATCGGCAGGGGCGACGTGGCAAATGGTTGAAAAAGCAGGGTGGAAAGACTCGAGCGCCGCAAAGCGGCGCTGGTGGCGCTCGAAGAGTTTGGGGCGGCGATGCTCTGACTGTCCTCCCCATCTGCGAGCTTCAGCCCGCATCCCTGTGCAATGACGGCGTCGCCTTCGCCCGCGTTTTGAAACACTTCCCTTTAGAGGCCAAGCGCGGGTGGTACAGCCACCTGGGATATTCTTGCTGCACGTCCGCCATGACTGATATCAGCTCCGGTGTTTTCCGTTCTAACGCATGCCGCGATCAATCCTCGATCCCCTGCTCTCGGCCCGATCTGCGGCAGGCGGCGGTGCTTTTGGAGGGTGCGAGGGCGGCTGCGGACGTGACTTGCCATTTCACGCCTGCCAGCCGTGTGAGAATTGTGGCGCGGCGCGAAATTCGCAGCAGTTCGATTAGGACGGGCGAGTGGAAGACCATCGTCACCGTTGCTTCCGTAGTGATCGCCTTCGGCATCTCTGTCTTCGTGGGTGTCATTTTCGGAATCTACTCCGCGATGAAAGCTTCTCGCATTAACCGATCGAAGCGCTTCATTCCGAGTAACGACTCGACTACAAGAACAATAAATGGCTCTGCCAACTACCTGTCACGATCTGCCCAATGCCGGTATCGAAGGTCACCAGCACGCCGTCGCGGGAAGCGGCATGCCAGAGCAAGAGGGCATCGGTCCACTGCCTGTGACCTCGCAGCACGCCTGCGGCGGACGCCAATGCTGCGGCCGGTTCGCGATCCAGGGGCCAGAATTCGTGCCCTGGATGCTGCATGATTTCCGTCAGGACGCTCAGCGCTGTCGCTGCACTCACGGCGCCCTGCGTGACCGCAGGATTTGTGAGCAGCCGTAGAACACCAAGTTGCGTGAGCGGGTTCGTGGCCCAGCCGCGACGGCCCGACCGGGAAAACCAGGCATGAGCAGCCGCATGAGCCTGATGGCGAGCCCATACCAATGCCAACAGGACGTTCACGTCCGGTAAATGGCGGCTCATTCCTCTTCTAGGAGCTCACGTACGCGTTCCGTTGTGATCAGCGGGAAATCCTCGGTGGCTTCGAGCACCGGAATACCATTGATCCTCTTCGTCGCAAGCTGATACCGCGCGCCCCGCCGGATCAGTTCTGATGCTGCTTTCCCAAGAGAAACATCGTTATCACGAGCATATGCTTGCAGCGTTTGCATTGCATCACTTTCGAGCGACAGTGTCGTTCGCATGCTTAATGATGACAATTCTCCAAATCTGATGTCAATCGCAGGTTGAGGTGAATCCGAGCGCTCCTCACTGCACCGTTGCCGTAACCGCCTGCGAGTTCCCCTGGCTATTCACTAGCGTCACCGTCACGGAGGCGATGGCGCTGGTATCGCCGGCCACGTTGAAAATCTGTGTGTACAGGAATTGGCCGCCAAACGGCCCGGCGGCGCTGCTCTGATACCACGTGCTGAATAACGAACTTACCGGAACCGTCAGATCCGTTGTCTGCAGCGTCGAGCCATTGGCCGAGTTGAAATGAAAAATCGCCTGGCTCACCTCACGCGTATCGCTGAAGCCGCTTACCACTACGGTGAAACCGGTCGACGCGCGGGTTGCCTGAACGGAACTGATGGAAGGCACCGAGGGATTGATCGTGATCTGAGCCGTCGGCGGCGGCACCGGCGTCAGGTCCGTGGTGGAGGCGAGCAATTGAGGAGTGATCGTGATGACCCCAGCCGTTGTGCCCGTCTGCAGAGAGACTGAATTCACGGGCGTTCCCGAAATCGAGAACAACGCGGCACTGGTGCCCGCCGGGATCGTGAATGGCACGGTCCGCCCGGCCGGGAATTGGATCGCCGGATCGTCACCTCCGGAAGCCGCCTGGAAGGAGATCTTTAATGTGCCGGTCAGCGGTACCGGGAATGAGCTAGGGCCTCCGATGGCCTGCGGTGAAGCAAAAGACGCTTGCACCGGGATTTGCGCGAGTGGGCTGCCGGTCGCGCTACCCCCGCTTACGGTGAAGGCGGGCAAAGCTGGGAGGGCAAATGTCACCGCGTAGGTACGGTTCACATTGGTACCTATACTATCCCGGACAGTTATCGTGAGACTTACGTTGCCAAACACTGCCGGATTCCCGGTGATCAGGCCTGTAGGCGAAATGCTCAGCCCGTTGGGCAGAGTTCCGGTCCAGGTATACGGCGGCGTGCCGCCATCGGCATTCACGGTCTGCGAATATGCCGCACCAGTCGTTCCGCCTGGAAGGACCGTCGTCGTGATCACTAATGCGACGCCATTCACTTCGAAGGAGAACTGCTTGCTAGCGCTGTTTCCCCGCGAATCCGTCACCTGAACGGTAAGCGAATACGTTCCCGCAGGTACGGCCGAGGCGGAGACTATGCCCGCACTGGAAATGCTGAAGCCGGCGGCGCCTGAAATACTGAACTGGTAGGGAGGCACTCCGCCAGAGACGGAAACCGGCGCGGAGTAATCGGCCCCTGTCCGGCCGTTTGGCAGGGAACCTGAAATCGAGAGCGGCGAAACTGTCACTGCGAGATTAAAGGAGGCGCTGGCCGTACTGCCACTTTGGTCCGTTACCGTGACCGCCACGTTCGAAGTGCCATCCGCCGTCGGCGTCCCCGTGATGTTGCCACTCGAGTCTGCTGTTAGACCCGTTGGCAAACCGGAGATCGACCACCGGTACGGTGGATTGCCTCCCGCCGCCACCAGCGACGCGGAATAGATCGAAGCCACGGTTCCGCCCGGTAGCGACCCGGTTGTGATCGTCAGTGCCCCATGACCAACCTTAACCGTTATCGAGGCGCTCGCCGAAGTCCAGTTCTGGTCTCCTGCGTAGGAAGCCTGGATCTGGTGCGTTCCTTCGCTCAACGCACCCACCGAAACGGAGCCGCCCGTGGCCGCGACTGTGCCGAGCGGAGCGCCGCCATCGCTGATCGTGATCTGCCCGGTCTGAGCAGGTACGCCCGCCGGCGGCGCCGGCCCAACCGTCACAGTGAACGTCACGGGTTGTACAGAGGTCGGAGATGTCGAAGATGCCGATAGGCTGAGCGACGTACTGATCGGGCCCACCACTTGCGTCAGGCTGGCGGAGACCGCTGCAAACAAATTATCGCCGCTATATTGCGCAGATATGGCGTGCGAACCGACCGTCAATCCCGAGACGTTCAGCGTTGCTTGCCCGCTCGAGACCGAAGCGCTTCCAAGGGACGTGCTGCCATCGGAAAACTGGATCGTCCCAGTTGGCGTGCCGGCGCCCGAAGTGACCGTCAGCGTGCCTGTGAACGTGACGGCTTGTCCTACGGGCGCAGGCGAGAGGCTGCTGGCAAGGCTCAGGCTCGCCTTCGGCTGCGGAACGTTGAAGGCCGCCGACGTGCTTCCATTGAAGTTGCTGTCTCCAGCGTATACGGCCGTGAAGCTGCCAAATGTCGCAGCCGCAGTGCCCGACGCCGCGTTGCCCGCCAAAGAGCCGTTGGCGACCGCCGAGCCCCCGTTCTTAACGAATTGCACCGTCCCCGTCGGTGTGCCTGCGCCGGGGGATACTACCGCAACCGTCGCGGTGAAGCTGATGGAACTGCCGCCCGCCGAGACGTTTAGAGTGATGGCGGTGCTGGCCTTCCCGACTCCCACCGCGGCGCCACCGCCACTGGAGCTGGAATAAGTGTTATCGCCGCTGTAATTCGCGGTAATGGAATGCGACCCGACCGCCAGCGGGGTCGCGGGAGTGAACTGCGCCTGGCCACCGCTCACGGCAATGGCGCCGCTGATTGGGGATCCATTATCCAGGAAGGTCACGGTCCCCGTAGCCGCCGATGGTGAAACCGTCGCTATATACGTTGTGGTCTGTCCGAATACCAGCGAACCGGAACCGGCCGACACGGAGACGCTGGAAGCCAGTTTCCCAATCGTGAGCGACAGCGCGCCCGAAGTTGACGTTAAGAAGTTCGCGTCACCGCTATAGGTAGCAGTAATGCTATGCAGGCCGGCTGCCAATCCCGACGTGCTGATGGAAGCTCCGCCTAAACTCGCGGCGGCCGAACCGATCGGTGTGCCTCCATCTTTAAAGGCAATCGTGCCGGTCGGCGCCACTTGTGCTCCCGATCCGGGAGACGTCACACTGAGGGTGGCCGATATCGTGATCGTCTGGCCGGGGTTCGGCGTGCCGCTGAAGGTGGGTGTGCTTACGTTGGTGGAAGCTTGCACCACATTCAAACCCGTCGAACCGGACACCTGGGCTACGTAGTTGGCATCTCCGCCATATTGGATCGAGAGAGTATGGCCGCCGATGCCCAGGCCGCTGCTGGGTGTTGCCGTGACGGTAAAGTCGGCAACACCACTACTGAGGGAACTCAGCCCATAAGTCGTTCCGTCGATCGCGAGTTTTACGCCTCCCGTTACCGCTGGTCCAGCTCCTGATGCCGAAACCGAAACATGGACGCTCGCTCCGAACGGCGCTGGCGAGGGAGAAGCACTAAATGTGATGCACGCCTGATTGCCGGATGGCGGGCACTGGGCCCGCAGCAGCGGAGCCGCCACGAAGACTCCGGCCACCCACAACCCGGCTAAATTCCGCTGTGACAAACTTCTCCTGATCGAGGGCATTCTCGTGAAATAAGGAACAATTGTACCCCGGGATGGACTGCCGGAGGACGGGTGCAAGTACTGGGCGCTAGCCGCTTGTGGAATTTAGCGGAGCTTACAAATTGAAGGTAATTCCGGCGCCCAATTCCAGTTGTTGCAGCCGTCCGCTTTGGTTATAGAGGTTCAGCGGTTTGCCGGTGTTGTACCAGCGCGCGTCGAACCGGAGTCCCCAGATCGACGTGGGCCGGATCTTAATACCAGCCCCATAATTGAACCCGTATTTGGTCTGCTGGGTGCCATACGATACCGAGCTGCCCGGAGGCACAAAGCTGCTAAAGTTCACGCCGCCCGCGGCAAACGGTCGGATGCGTTTGCCTTCGGGAATCGCGTACACCAGAAAATCGTAAAACCCCTGGTGAATCGGCACCGAGACATTCTGGGCAGGAGTTGTGGTTTGGCCGCCCAGAACGGGCGTGGTCGTCGACGGAATGGTGATGGAAGTATGGTTATAGGCGTAGCCGATCTCGTGCCCGAAAAACCGGCCTTGGTTGAAGGTCAGGCGGAACGTCAGCCGGAATCCCGAAGCCATGCTCACCGTGCCGCTGGACGGGTCCGAGCTCAAGGTCCCAATCGTCTTATCGCCGGTGAACTCCGATTCGCCACCGCTGACGGCAATTTCGAAGCTCTGAGCAAACGCCACACTCGTACAGGCACAAAAGGCAGCTAGGAGGATGCGCGAAAGCATAAACCCCTAGTGTACCCCGCTAGGCTCAGGCGACTCGATATTTATCGCGGCATTCCGCGGAACAGAAATAAATGAGATCACCGTTGACCGTGCGCGAGAGGCTGGTGGCTGTGGATACATAGGTTCCGCATACAGGGTCTTTCTTCAGTTCTCCCCCTGCGGAAACGGTGGGGGGCCGAGGCGTTGCTTGTTTGGGGGGCTGCGAGGTCGTGTGCAAGCTGGAAAAGAGGTTTCGGAGAACCGCTCTCACGAAAAAAATCAGGATGAGAGGAACAACGAGCCGAAAAAATAAAAACCGAATCATGCTGGTGAGGCGGAAGCTTTTGCTTCCGCCCCTGAATATCGCCCTACTTCTTGCCTTTTTTGCCGGAGGAAGGAGCCTTGAAAGACGTATCGACCTGCGCTCCCAAGGTCGCAAGCATCGATTTGGCGGAATCCGCGAAGGGCCCGTCTGGTTTGAGCGCGAGATATTTTTGGAAGGCCTCGGCGGTGCCGGGCACCGGCGTAACTTTTCCCGCGGCATCGATGGACGCCTTAGAAATCAGATAGATCCCATACTGATATTGCGCGTCGGCGTAATTCGGATCGGCCTCAATCGCCTTCTTGAACGCCTCTCCTGCCGGCTCGTTCTGGCTGGAGTTGACCAGCAACGCTCCCAGGTTGTAGTAATAACGTCCAGCGTTGGGTGGATCGAGAGCGGCCGCTTTGTTCAACTCGGCCTGCGCTTCGGGGAATTTCTTTGCTTTGGCCAGCGCTAGCGCGTAGTTGTTGTGATAGCCCGCGTCGTCCGGTTTGAGCTCGATCGCCTTGGTATAGGCATCCAGCCCCTTCTGCATTTCGGCATCCGCCTCGGCGCCGGTTTTGGTCGCGGCGAGATTCATCTCGGCTTCGGCCAGTTGCGCCCAGACCACGTGCTGCTTGGGATCCAGTTCGCTGGCCTTGTTGAAGGCGGTGATGGCGTCGGCCCACTGCTTGTTCTGCGCCGCCGCCATGCCGCCGTTGAACGCGTCGTTTAATTCTTTGTTCTTTTTCAGCGCCTCTTCGCGTTCCTTATTCTGCTTTTCCAAGGCGGCTTTTTGCTCGGCGCTCAGACCGCGCGTGGCGTCCTGAGCCGCTGCGGCCGCGGCCGCTGCGGTGGCATCCGTCGTCTGCTTGGTGAAATCGGCGTTCACTACGGTCGGGTCGCCACCCCGTAGCCGGACGCCCTGCTGCACCGGAACGTCCTTGCCTTCTACCGTGACCGCCACGTTGTACGTGCCTAGCGGGAGGCCGGCATACAAGTAATGGCCTTTCTTGTCGGTCTTTACCTGGTAGTGGCCTTTAATATCGGTGCGGTCGATCTTGACCACCGTCCCGGTCATCGGTTTCCCGTCCGGTCCCTTCACGTCCCCTTCCATGGACGCGAATTGCGCGAATGCCGAGCACGCGAACAGCGCCAGTCCAGCCATGCTCAGGGCGAGGCTTCGCAGTTTCATAAACCCTCCAACTAGACTTGTTTATATTAAATTCAAGTATAGCGCAAGCGTCCCTGCGGCTGCCCACGTGATCCTTCATGCCGATCTTCCACTCGCGCGCCGCATCGAGGCTGCCGAAGCAGCGATCGCCCGCGATTGCCACTCCACCATGCCGGGAGGGGCAATCGCCGAAATTGCGGGCGGGATGACCGTCTTTGCGGGCGCCGAGTCGCCTCTCACGCAGGCCGTGGGGGTCGGTTTATATGGCCCTGTGCCCGGCGCTGAACTCGACCGCCTGGAGGCTTTTTTCCGTTCCCGAGGGGCGCCCGTCAGCATCGATCTTTGTCCACTGGCAGATCCTGGCTTCGTCTCCGAATTGGCGGCGCGCCGATACCGGCCAGCAGAGTTCAACAACGTGCTGGTGAGAACACTTCCAGCCATGGCTCTTCCCGGCACGCCTCGCGTCCGCTGCGCGTCCGCGGGCGAGGGCGACTTGTGGTCCGCCACCGTAGGGCAGGGTTTCTTCGAAACCGCCTCGCTCACACCAGAAGAAATGGATGTGGGCCGCGCGATCTTTGCCATGCCCGGCGCGCTTTTTTACCTCGCCTCCGCCGAAACCGGCGAACCCGTGGGCGGAGCTGCGCTCGCCCTGCATGGGGGCGTGGCCATTCTGTTTGCAGATGGTGTAGTTCCTGGCGCCCGCCGCCGCGGACTGCATGCGGGACTGATCGCCGCGCGTCTTCAGGAAGCCTCGGCCCGGAATTGCGACCTCGCCGCCGCTACGGCGGCTCCTGGCAGCGGTTCGCAACGCAACTACGAGCGGCTCGGCTTTCAGGTGGCGTACACCAAGGTCACGCTCGTGCGGTGAAACAGCTACGCCCAGCCCAACTCCTTGAGCGCCAGACCAGCGTTCCAGATCTTGGTCATGTGAGATATCTTGGCGCCATCGAACTGCATGACGTACACATAGTCCGTGCTGATTTGGCGCCCAGTCGGAGGAACCGGCCCGCCTTCGCCCGTATGGGTTCCGTGAAATACGCCGTAGGCGGCCACGCTATTCCGAGCAGTGTCGGTCGCGAACGATTTCAACTCGTAATGCGCATCCGGCAAGACGGTCAGTATGCCTTTCATCCAATCGGTGTACTGCGCGAGCGTTTTCAACCCCAGCAATGGCTCTGCTTGCGCCGAAAAGGTCGCATCCGGAGTGCAGAACGCGCTGCAGACTTCCCACCCTTTACCGGTCTCGCAGGCGTCGAAGAAGGCTTCCGCCACGCTGGTGATCGATGTTGTCTGCGGTGTCATGATGAGTCTCCTTTCTGATTCTGCCGCCCGGCTACCTTCCCAAATGCACCCGGTCCTTCTCGTTCTCGCAGAAATTTTCGAAGACGTCGGCGTCGGGCAGAAGGTGGTGAGGGATCTTTACGCTAAAGGGCTTGGTGTACATCTTCGGGTCGTCGAAGGTAATCTCATACTCCAGATCTCCAAAGTCCACGCGCCGGAAGCGCTCTATCACGCGCAGCGACTCGCTATGCGGGTGGCCCATGCCGTCGAGCGGAGTCTTGTCGTTGAAGCCGGAGGTCTCCACTACAAAGGTTCCGTCCGGCTCCCAATGACCCGCGGAGTATCCGTTATACGCCGGTAGATTGACCTCCTCCGGAAGCCCGCGGCCGTCGGAATAGATTTGGCGGTGGAAGTTACCGGCCTCGTAGAGAACCATGGTCAGGTGCGGCGCTTGCACGATTTTGATCGGTTCGGAAAGAAGCCCGGCGAGCGGAAAACCAAACACGAATCCTGGTGTGCAGGCGTCGCCCAGCGGTCGGGCTGCACTTCGGCGCATGCGTTCGAGCGCCTCGGGGCGTACCGGAGAGTCCTCCGGTTTGAAATCGAGGAGAATGTTGCGGCTATATCTATGCTGCGTGCCAATCTCCATCCCCGGCGCGTCCACCTGGATCGCCTCATCGATCACATTGCCATAGAGCCGCCGCATTTCCGCCGCCGTAGTGGTTTCATGCATCCACACGCCCGAGAGATCGGGCTTTCCAGAAGAGTCCTTCGGCGCGGGCGCGCGGAGATCGACTCTTCCATCGGGCAAGCGAGGCGCTCCGGGATCTCGAAAATTCAGCCATTGCGCGTGAGCGGCAATCGAAAGCAGGAACGTCAAAGCCAGCGGCCCGCACGGTGTTCTCCGCTTCATCGATAGCCACCCTCCCGCTGGTCCTTCATCTTATCGCTAAAGGAACTTCGCCGCCGAAATACTTGAGAGCTTTCCTTGGCCCTCTACACTCTGCTGTAGTGGACAGGCGATTTCGGGCCTGTCGGAAATCCAGGCATTCCTAAATCGTGTGGCCGCACCACTGGCTGGCAGTGTTTCTGGCGCCCGCTGCGATCTGGATCCTCCTCAGCGGGCTGGACGATCTGTTCATCGACTTCGTCTTCTGGTTTCGGCGGAAGAAGCCATTTCCGTGGCCCGCTCCGGCTGAGCTCGCCCAAGCCCCTCAACGCCGCATTGCCATCTTCGTCCCTTTGTGGAACGAGCACGCGGTCATTGAGCAGATGCTGCGCCACAATCTTTCGGTGATCCTCTATAACACCTACGACATCTTCGTGGGCGTTTACCCCAACGATGGCCCGACGGCCGAGGCCGTCGAGCGCGTTGCCCGCGATGACGCGCGCGTTCACATCTCGGTTTGTCCCCACGATGGGCCCACTTCCAAGGGTGATTGTCTCAACTTCATTTATGCCAAGATGCGCGCTTTCGAGGTCGAGCACGCGGTCCGATTCGAGATTCTCATGACTCACGATGCCGAGGACATGGTCCATCCCGAATCCCTGCGGTTTATCAATTGGTTTTCGCGTGATTACCAGATGGTCCAGATCCCGGTATTGCCCCTGCCCACGCGGCTACGCGAGTGGACCCACGGGTTATACTGCGACGAATTCGCCGAGTTTCAGTTCAAGGACATTGCCGTGCGCCAGCAATTGGGCGGCTTTCTGCCCTCCAATGGCGTGGGCACCGGGTTCGAACGTTCTGCGCTGGAATCTCTCGAGCGGCGCTACCAGGGCGTTATCTTCGATCCCGAATGCCTGACGGAGGATTACGAAAACGGCTTTCGCATGCACGCCGCCGGATTTCGGCAGATTTTCGTGCCGGTTCGCTTCGGCGCCAGCGGCCCGGTTGCTACGCGTGAGTATTTTCCGCGCGGGTGGCGTGCCGCTATTCGCCAGCGCAGCCGCTGGGTCGCGGGAATCGCGCTGCAGGGCTGGCAATATCACGGTTGGCGGGTGGCGCCACTCCAGGCGTATTGGCTTTGGCGCGACCGCAAAGGCCTCGCTGGAAATCTCCTCTCACCGCTGGTGAACCTGCTGTTCTTTTATTGGATGGCTGCATGGACCCTGTCCGCTACAGCAGTCCTGCCGAATCCCGCCCGCTTCATCCCGCTCTGGCTAGCGCAGGTGTGCCTGCTCTCCTCGGCGGTTTCCGTCTTGCAGGGCGGCATGCGCAGTCATCTAGCGGCGCGCATCTATGGCTGGCGCTTCGCTGCCGTTGCGCCATTGCGCATCTTTCTAGGTAACTGGATCAACTGCGCCGCGACGGTCCAGGCGATACACCAGTTCTGGAGGGCGCGCGTGCGCCGCGAGGGACTCGTCTGGCGCAAGACTGATCACGTTTACTATTGCGGCGCCGCCCACCCGCACATGCGTCCCCGCCTCGGGGAGGTGCTGGTCAGCCTGCGCTTCATCTCTCCGAGCGAGCTCGAAGAAGCTCTCTTACAAAAGCCGAAAGGCCAGCGCATCGGTGAATACCTGGTAGGTCTGCGCAAGATCACGTGGATTGACCTCGACCAGGCCCTCAGCTCGCAGGCTGGCATGGTCGGCGCCTGGGTGGCGCAGCTCAGTTCCTCTCCACCGCGGGAGGACGAAAGTCGAAGTGCAGAATCACTTCGCCCGGCACGTTCTCCTCGCCCAGGCGTGCCGGCGTGAAGCTCCAGCGCCGGGCTGCGTATACAGCCGCCATCGCGAACGGGCTGTTGCTTCCCGAAGCGCGGCTCAAGACCTCGGCGTAATCCACCTTTCCGGTCTCGGTCACGTATACCTTCACCGCGATAGGCACTTCATCCGTCAGCGAACGCTGCTCCTGGGCGCTCAAAACCGGTTCCACCTGGCGGACCGGTTTCGGCGGGGCAAATGCCTCTTTTTGTTTCTGCAGGCGCCGGATCAGCGGGATCTTGTGCACTACCCTCCCGAAAAATGAGCTGGTCACGGGTTCCGAAGATACCGAAACATAGTCGGCTGCCTTCGTTTCTTTGGGAACGGGTGCCGGCGTGTACTTGGGGGCCGCGGGAGCTGGCGCCGCGGGCGCCACGAACGGCGATGGCTTGGCTTCACTGGTATCGGCGCGCGCCGCGGACCCCTGCTGGGGTTCTGGCCGCGGCTGAGGCAGTTTGGGGGCGGGCTCGCTCACGGGGAGAACTGGAGCAGCTGTCCGTGCCTCGGACGTCGAGGTTGGACTAGCTGCGGCCGCCGGTGCCCGGCGCGGCAATGTCACCTGGGGTGTTGGCATGCCGCCCACAACCCGAATGGCCCCGTGCTTCGTCTCATTGGCCTCCGGCACCTCTAGCTGGAACACCACATCCTGCGTTTCCGGCCAGTATGAGAGCGTTCCTACCCTCAGCTCCATTTGATCTAATTCTAGTTGGCTGTGATGAGTGCCATCTTGAATGTAAAGTGTTCCATGAGTAGCATTCCGTACTGGATCCCAGGATAGATGCAAGGCGCGCCCTTCCCGCTGCACGTGCAAGCCGATCCCCCGGCTCGGCGTGGCTGCTGGTCTGACTTCGGTTGAAGTTCTGGCTCGTTCGACGGGCGGGGGCGCGACCCTCGGCCGGAAGTGAGCCCACAGCGCCGCCCCCACCACCGCTCCGAAGAGCACTGCCGCCACTTGCCAACACCAGTCCCGCTGCTGGAGAGTTTGGCGCGTCCGGGCCGCGCTCAATCGCGGCTGGTGCGGGGTATCCGCGGTGGGCTCCACGGCCGCCTCATCAGCCTCATGTTCCACAATGGCTTCTGCCGCCAACTCGCCCGCTCGAAACGGGAATTCGTGCTCGCGCACCAGCTTCCCATCCCGCCGCAGAAAAACCGCAGCCGTTCCTAGGGCCGGCTGGATCAGCAGGAACACGCCATCGAGCCCCGCGCAGCATCTCTCGAACCAGCTCGCATCGTCGCTTTCGATCGCCAAGGTCTCGGCACGGGTCTGGGTCCGATACACCCCGACGCGCCGCGGGTGCTTCTGCAACAGATGATCCAGACGTTCCAGATCCGATTCCGAAAGGCGGAACGATGGTCCCGACCGGTGCTCCGATTCGACCCGCTCGTATCCCTCAATGTAGATGGTTGTAGAGCCGCCGCTGCTCGCGGTTCGGCCCAGCAGGATTCCCCCAATCTCCAGGCCACGCCGCGGTACCGCTTTATAGGCTTCCAACGCTTCCAGGCCAAGCTGCTGGACGAGTTCCAGCGCGAAATGGATCGAGAGCGCGCCGCCCGGAGCTTCCCAAACGTAACTGGACGGAGACATCCGCAAGCGCAGAGCACACGCCGCGCCATTGTCACCTGCCGCACGATCCGCTCCGTAAGGCGGTCCTAAGAAATCGCCTGCAAGCTACCATGCCATCAATAGAAATTTTGGATTGGACGGCATGGAAACCCACTCTTAAACTGAGATTGAATAGCCCCGCCGGGCTAGCACCACTTGCAGGCGGGTATCGGGCGCGTCTCTGTCCGCCGCGTTGCGAAAAAAGAACTCAGGGAGGAAAAATGGTGGCATCGGAGGGCCGGGGGCAGGTCGAATTACTCCATCAAATCAGCAACATCGTCAGCTCCAACTTAAGCTTGGAGAAAATGTTGCAGGAACTGGTGGAACTTGCCGTAGAGGTCACTGCGTGCGACGCTTGCCTCGTCTATCTAGTCGATCACGCAACCAATGAGATTGTGCTGCGCGCTTCGCAGTTACCGCATACGGCCGAAATCGGGCACATCCGCTTGAAGATGGGGGAGGGCATCACCGGCTGGGTCGCTCAGCATAAATCGGTGGTCGCTTTGGGCAGCAGCGCGGCAGCAGACGCGCGATTCAAACCGTTCCAAGCTCTACCGGAAGATACTTACGAAGCTTTCCTTTCTGTGCCGCTGATCAGCAACGGCGAGTTGATTGGTGTCATCAATATCCACCACCGCCCCAAACATACGCACACGCCCGACGAAATCGCGCTGGTGAGCTTCCTCGGCGAGCAGATGGGCGGGGCGATCGCCAAATCCAAGCTGGCTGAGCGCTCCGAAAGCGCCTCTCGCCGCATGGAGGCTCTCGCCGGTTTGGCCCGCACCATTTCCGAAGAGAATTACCTCGATCGAATCCTGCAGGCAATCTCCGAGATGGTCGCCGAAACTCTCGATTCGCCGGTCTGCTCAATCATGCTTGTCGACGAAGACCGTCGTGAGCTTGTGATCTCCGCTGCGCGATGCTCCTCGCCCGACTACCTCCACAAAATGCCTCTTAAGATCGAGGACTCCCTGATCGGGCGCGTGGTGCACGAAGGCCGGCCGATCATGATTCCCAACGTGGTCGAGGAGAAACAGTACCGTTACCCCGAACTGGCGCGCAAGACCGGGTTGGCGTCTCTGCTTTCCGTGCCCATGATCACTCGCGAGAAAGTCATCGGCACAGTCAACATTTATACCCGCGACGTTCGCCAGTTCTCCGACGATGAAATCGGCTTCGTGAAAGTGGTCGCCGGCCAGGCAGCCATCGCCATCGAAAATGCGCGCCTCATGTCCGAGACCCTGGAAATGAAACGCACGCTCGAAGCCCGCAAGCTCATCGAGCGCGCCAAGGGCATCCTCCAACATAAGTACGGCCTCAGCGAGGAGGAAGCTTACCTGCGCTTGCGCAATGAGAGCCGCCGGCTCCGCCGTCCCATGCGCGATCTCGCCGAGGCCGTTATTCTGGCTGACGATCTCGAGAAGAAAAAGGGCGCCGAAGCGTAGCTGGCGTTACTTCTGGATCGCGGGATTGACATATCCGGCCGGCAGAACGCGGTCTGGGTCCGGCCGTACGCTCAAGTAGTTCACGTGATCCGAGATCCCCTTCCACCCGTGACACACGTCGGGCGGAATGATGATGATGTCTCCGGGCTTGACCTGGCGCACCTGGGCTTCGCTCTCCCGGACAGTGCCGTTTGCGCTGGGGCCGTTCAATACCTTGTAAGCCTCGCTGGTCGGGGGAATCTCCTTCGGATTCATGACCGTCCCTCCCGTGATTAGCGTCCCGCCTCCGTCGACGATAATGTAGGTTTCGGTTTGATTATGGTGGATGATGCAGGGCGACGTTCCGTCGGTAGAATCCTTCGAAGGCCCCCGATGCACGATGCCGACCCCCACGTTGTACGGTCCGACGTCCACCACCTTCAGTTGTTGATCCACTGCCGGCGGAGCGTGCTTCAAAACCTCTTTGACGTTCTCATCCGTGATGTCAGTAGCAACCGTCGGTTTGGGATGGGATTGCGCGAAAGCAATCGCCGGCGTTAACAAGGGTAGGGCTGCCAGCCCCAAAAGGACCTGTCTCATTTTTGCCTCCTGATCTTCCCGGGCGACGAGCCTGGAACGGTTCAAAGGAACCGTTCCACAGAATTTATATCGCCCGGAAACGAATCGCAACCCCGGCCATTCGAGCTACTCCACGAGTGACCCGTATGCTCGTATCGGCCGGGATAAAATGGTCCAGCGCGCTCCTCTTTGGGGCAGTTGGCGAGCACCGATGCGACTTGTTAGATACGGCGGTGATGAGCCTCGATGGCTACATCGCGGGACCGAATGGCGAATACGATTGGATTCTCATGGACCCAGACCTCCCATTCGCGGAGATCATGGCACAGTTCGACACGTTCCTGATCGGTCGTAAGACATTCGAATTGATGCAACGAATGGGCAACGCGGAGAAGGCCATGCCCGGCACACATAGCGTGGTGTTCTCGCGTACCTTAAACCCGGCGGACTACCCTCTGATTACAATCCATGCGGACGCCGTACGCTTCGTTACCGAGTTGCGGAGTAAACCTGGCAAAGACATCGCGATCTTCGGTGGAGGTGAGCTGTTTCGCAGCTTACTGGAAGCCGGGTTAGTAGACCGGGTGGAATGTCGGTCATTCCGGTGCTCCTGGGCGGTGGGGTTTCGCTGCTTCCGCCACCGGCCCCGCGTGCAAAACTCAAGCTCCGAAACCAGCGCCTATACTCAAAGACCGGCACCGTCCTTCTCGAATACGATATTGTTCGAGGTTGATAACGGCCGTCGGTCCTTGCAATCAAACGGACGCCTCCGGCTGGAAATCAGCCTATCCTCCCGCGCGGATTGCCGGCGCAAGCATCCGGCCCAAAAACTCGGCTGGGGATTCCGCGCGCTTGCCCGAGAGCCGTTCCACGTCCCCGGTCACCAGGTCGAACGCGCCGGCGCGCAGAGCCGACTGGAATCCGGCAAACGTGTTCACCAGGAACGGAGGGAGCCCAGCCGCTTCCAACCCGGCTCGCTGCTGCGCCTCCGTGATCTCCGCGAAGCGGACAGGCTTGCCGGAAGCCTTTCCGAGCGCATCGGCGATCTCTGGTTGGCTCACGGAAATCGGCCCCGTCGCGTGGTACGTAATGCCCTCGTGACCCTTGGTCGTAAGAATACCGGCTGCCGCTGCTGCGATATCGTCGCGGGTCACGTAAGCTGCCGGGGCGCCCGGCACGGCGGAGTAGGCGCCCGACGCCACTGCCCGTTTGGCCGCATCGAGCAGGGTGTTGGTATACACGCTCATCCGCAAAAGCGTCCACGCCGCGCCCGATCCGATCAGCGCCTGTTCTGTCGCGAAATGCGAATTCATCAGCTCGTTGTTTGGATCCGGCCGCGGGCTGACGGTCGAAATGTAAGTCACATGGCGGACTCCACTCGAGACCGCCCTCTCAATAGCATCCGCTTGTTGCCGCCGCCGGACGCCTGGCTGCAGGTCCCCGGTGGGGATGATCATCAGCCGCTCAATTCCCTGGAAAGCTGCCGCCAACCCTTCCCGATCGTTGAAATCTCCGGTGCGGACTTGTACCCCTTGCTGCGAAAACTCGGCCAGCTTGCTGGGGTTCCGCGTAATCGCCACTATCTCAGAAGCTGCGACTCTTGAAAGCGCGTGCCGCAGCAGTACGGTGCCCATCTGCCCGCCCGCGCCTGTGATCCCAATCGTCATCGTACCCTCCAAGTGGACTATGATCGCCTATTTTCCTGCGCCGCCCTCCTTGCTGTGTTACGCTGTCGCCCATGAGGCTCCGCTTTGGCGTGCTGGCAACGCTCTGCGCGGTGACTCTTCGCGTCCCGGCGGCCGAGCCCTCCGTGCGTGCTTGGCAAGCCTCCCTCACGCTGCCTACCTGGGAAGAAGGTGCGCCGGAAGCAGTCCCCACGTTTGATATTTTGTCCCCGGGCCGCTCCTGGTATCCGTACCCCACGCGCTCGAATCTCGGCAAGCAACGCCATGATGAAGAGTGGCGCTCTCTCAACCTGGAAAACGAGTACCTTCTCTGTACCGTGCTCCCCGACCTCGGCGGCCACGTGTATCGCTGCAAAGATAAGCTCAGCGGCCACGAGATGTTCCATCTGAATCCTTCTATCAAGAAGGCGTTGGTAGGACTGCGCGGCTCCTGGGCGGCCGCCGGTGTCGAGCTGAATTTTCCTCTGGCGCATAGCCTGCTCACCTCGTCGCCGGTCGATTTCGGCATAACGCAATTCGAGAATTCCGCCAGCGTTTGGCTGGGCGCCACCGATCGCCAGACCGGGATGCGCTGGGTGGTCAAGTTGACGCTCCAAAGCGGCAGCGCGATTTTGCGCCAGGACGTTTTGCTTGAGAACCCGACGCCCCGGCGCCACCGCTATCTGTGGTGGGCGAACGCCGGCATCACGACCGAGCCCGATACACGCTTCATCATGCCCACGCACTTGATCGCTCACCATGGCCTGAGCGAGATGGACACCTGGCCGCGCAACACGGCAGGCGTGGATCGCAGCGTAGTGGCCAATTACGAAGAGGGCATCGGGCAATTTGCCCACGATTCTCAGGAACCTTTCTTCGCCGCCTATCATCCCGGAAGCCGTACCGGTACCGTGCATTATGCCGACCCGGTCACCGTTCCCGGCAAGAAGATTTGGACGTGGGGAAATAAAGATGATGCGGCCATCCGCCAGCAACTTTCGGATAACAACAGTAATTACGTGGAGATTCAGGGTGGGCTGTTCGAAAACCAGGAAACCTACGGCTTTCTCGCGCCTTTCGAGAGCCGCGCGTTTACGGAATACTGGATGCCCGTCCGGCAGATGGACGGCATTTCCCAAACTTGCCTGGATGGCATGCTCTTTCTGGAGCGTCGCGCCGACAACCTGGAAGTCCAGTTTCTCCCCACACACGCCATCAATGGCGCGCGGATCGAGATTCGTAACGTGGCGGATGGCGGTGTCACCGAGAATGCCGATCTTCTTCCCGCGAAGCCGTATTCGAAAACCATCCCGAACGCTCAGCCGGCGCCGTATACCTTCCGGCTGCACGATTCCGCTGGCAAACTCCTGCTGGTGTTTACGGAAGGCGAGTACCGCGCGCGCTCCGCGGAGGACGTGAAGCTCGGCGCGCAGCCGCAACGCGACTGGAGCCATGTTGCCACGCCGCAGGATTATCTGGATCGCGCCGAATACAACGAATTACAGGGCCAGTTTCATTTCGCAGCGAACGATTACAACAAGGCTCTGACGCTGTTTCCGAACAATGCCGCTCTCCTGAGGGGAGCGGGGCGGCTGGCCGTGGAAACGCGAACGTTCGAGGATGGAGTGGCGTATTTGCGCCGTGTTCTAGCGCTTACTCCAGTCGATCCCGAGACTCACTACTATCTCGGTTTGGCGCTGGCGGGAGAAGGACAGAACGACGACGCCCGGCGCGAATGGATCGCCGTGCGCTCCGACCCAGCCTATGGCCCGCTGGCGGCGTTTGAGTTGGCGGCCGCCCAAGCACGCTCCCGCGAGTTTAGCGTGGCGGCGGAAACTCTCCAATCCGCACTCCGCGGCCGCATTTTGCCGCGGGAAGAGGTCTTGGAAGCCGCGCTGCTTCGGTCGGCGGGAGATGCGTCCGGAGCCGCCGCCGCATTAGCGAAAGCCCTTGACGCGGATCCGACCGATTTACTGGCGCGCTACGAAGGCATCCGAGAACGGGCCGCCAACGCCGACCCTGCCTTGTGGGAACATCTCGCTGCCGATCCGGAGCGCGTGCTCGAAATCGCCGATTCCTATATCCACTGGGGCCTATACGCCGATGCCCTCCCGGTATTGGAATACCAATACTTCCCGGTTCCGGCCAACCGCACGGAGCCCGGCTCCGTGTTGCCCCAGAATGATCCACTGGTCACTTATTACCGCGCCTACTGCCGCGAGCGTCTGAACCAGGATGCCGGCACGGATTATCGGTTGGCGTCTTCGCAATCTGTCCGATTGGTGTTTCCTAACCGCCCAGGCACTCTGCCCGTGCTGCGCGCCGCGGTGGCGCAGAATTCTTCCGATGCTTCCGCGCATTATCTGCTCGGCCTCATGTACCTCGATTCCGGTTTGGCCCGCGAGGCTGCCGCCGAATGGCAAACCGCCCAGCGCCTGCGCACGGGTTTCGCCGAGGCGCTGGCGATGTTGACCACCGTCCAGCCAGCTTTGCCGCAGGCTGCGCCTCCGGTGCAGCCTGCTCCCCCTCGCGAGCCTCAAAAAATACAGTCCGTGACATCGGTGATCTCCTCGGCGCCCCCGCGCGCCATAACTCCATCATCGGCTCCCGTCGCGGCCACCGGATCGCCGCGCGAGATCGCCCTTGCGGCCCTAGCCAACACTGCCGCCGGCCACTTGGATATCGCACTTGCGGCATTTAACGCCACCAACTTTCCGCAAGAGAAGCAGGACGAATTGGTACGCGAAGCATATATCGAGCTTCAATTGCAGCACTTGCTGGCAATGGCGGCGGCGCATCAATGCGATCTCGTGGACCGCGGCATCACCACGCTCGGCTACGACGATAAGAGTCTCCCCTTCACCTTCCATGGCTTTGGCGCTTTCATGAAGGGTGCTCGTTTCCAGTATGAGGTGGGTCTGGTTGAGGTTTCGTGCGGGGGCGAAAAACTCGCCCGCCGCCGTTGGGAGCGGGTCGCCAAGATGCGCCCCGACCTTTACTCTCCCGATTTCGCCTATCCCGCAATCGCCGCTGCCCGGCTCAACCCGGCCGGGAGCGCGCCTATCGTGCAATCGGCATTGGAAGACGTGCAGAAGACCCTCGCCTCCGCCACCCCGGACCAGCGCGCTGCTCTGCTTTACAGTCAGGGCCTGCTGTTCCAGGTCCTCGGCAAAAATGAGGATGCCGGCAAGAGCCTCCGGGAAGGCGTGGCCGCATCCCCTCCGGGCATGCTCTCGTATTTGAACGCGCTCGCGCTGCGAACGGTAGGGGGCGCCCGGTAACTCAGATCACTGGCTGTGGCTCGATTCGAAGTCCTGCAAGCGGGACGACCTCGCGCAAGCGTTCGTCAGCGGCAATTACCGTTTTTGCTCCAGCCGCGAATGCGGTGGCTAAATGAATGGTGTCGAGGCTCCGAACCATGATGGCTTTAGGCCGTAGCAGAGCGAGCCGAACGATTTCCTGCGCTCGGTCCCGTACATCCTCCCCAAAAGGTATAAGGAGGATTCGGCCTCGCGTGCAATCCGCGAGAAACTGCTTGAAGATTTTCTGGGCGTTACCTGCCTTGATATCACCGGCCCGCTCTTTCCTGTGTGCAGCGCAAAGAACCTCGACCCAAGCGATCACAGAGGAGCAAATCGGTTCGGGTGTAGTGGAGATATAGTTCAGGTACGAACCGGAGTCGGGGCTCGGCGAAATATAACTTGAGAATCGCAGAGGTATCCCAGTACGTCAAAAGCGTTCCTCACGATCTTGTGCCAGGATCTCCTGTGTCAACAATCGCGGCTTGCGCCGCCGAGCCGTGAGCCGCTGCAACGAGCGGAGCTCCCGTGCCCATTGCTCGCCCATTGGGACTTGGTCGGAGGGATCGGCTTTTGTTAGACGTGCCTTGACCTTACCGCGAACGGTGATGAGCACATCCTCGGCGCGGCTCGCTCGCTCGATCATCTGGGAGAGCTTCGCCTTACCTTCCCGCAACGTGGTGACCAGGTAACCATTGTAGTCTCGTTCTCAGTCAGCCGAGGCCCTCTGAATTCCCCGCGCTTGCCCCAAGCGCCTTCTCTTCCGCGCCTCGCTGTAGGCGCGGCCGCAGCACCGCCAGCACAAACCACACCGCGGCTCCCAACGCCACGATGAACATCAATCCGCGCAGGATGCTGGCCATCAGTGCCACGGTGAGCACGGGCCATTGGAATGGGAATCGGCCCAATCGTTCGCCACGTTCCAGCATCCAGTGCCAGCCGGTGTGGGCCACCAGTGCCGAGAGAATGATTGTTCCCATGCGCTCGGCGACGGCGTAACGGAAGAGTGCCTCCAGGACGGGAATCAGCGCCACCAGCACCAACAGTTGGCCCAATTCCACGCCGATGTTGAACGACAGCAGTGACGTGAGCAAGTGAGATCCCGCAAACTGCAACGTCTCGCGCAGCGCGAATGAGAAGCCGAAGCCATGGACCAGACCGAAACCGAACGCCATCATCCAGCGCCGCCCTACCGTGCTGCCGCCGACGATGTTCTCCAGTGCCATATACACAATCGAAATTGCGATGAGCGTTTCGATCAGCGGCGGGAACCACAGGTAGTCCGGGGCCAGATCGTATGCCGAGGCGATCAGGGTGATGGAGTGCGCCACCGTGAAAGCGGTGACCACGGGAATGAGCGCGCGAAACCGGCGAAACGGGATCACCAGGCACAACAGAAACAGCAGGTGGTCGGTTCCACTCAAGATATGCCAGAAGCCCAGATCGACAAACCGCAGAGCGGCCTGATACCAGCGCGGATCGAGCCGCACCAGGCCCGGATCGCCGGTAAATTCGAATGCTCGCACCACGCCCGTGGGCGGCAGAAAGCGCATCACCGTCACCACGCGAATCCCGAGCCGCGCGAGACCGGAGTGAATCGAGAACCGCGATTGATCCGACTGAGTCGGATATTCGAACAGCACGTCGAGCAACGTCTGGTCCCAAATCAAATCGGTATCGGCGGGTAGCATTGGCCCCGTAACGTGTGCCAGCGCGGTCTCGTAGGATGCGAACGACTTATCCGAGGGCAGGGAAATCCGCGTCGCAACCACATTGGGCTTGGGCAGGCGCGCCTCTCCCTCGTAGAATTCCAGGAAATCCGAAATCCACAGGGTGGAAGCATCGTGTAATAGCGGCGCCGTCCGCGCCAGGTCGAGGTATCCCGGCCCGCGCCGCGGAAATTCGATGTCGCGCATGGCTTTGAGCGGCACGCGAACCAGCACGTCCAGGTGTTCGCCGGCGGGTTTGACGAATGCCTGCACCGTCACGTCATTGGGGATATCGTGAGCGAGCGCGGCTGATGGCAGCGCAGTCAAAACAGCGGCAAATGACAAGAGCGCCGCCAGTTGGGTATAACTAGTACCTTGAGCCATATTCCTAGGAGTTGTCATGGACCGCGTCCATCGGACTAAGCATACTGCTTTTTTGAGTTTCCTTCTTGTCCTGCTAGCCGCCCCAGCCTTTGGTCAAATCGAGCTCAGTGGCGTGTGGAACAACCAGCTCGATGAAGATTGGCCGGACCGGCTGTTCGGGCCGGAACTCGGCGATTATACCGGAATTCCTCTGAACGCCAACGCCCGCGCGCGCGCCGAGGCATGGGATGCCTCGTTGATCACCCTGCCGGAATATCAGTGCCGCGTGCATCCATCGGACTACGCGCCCAGTTTCGCCGATATCCGCATCTGGGAAGAGTGGGACCGGGACACGCAGAACCTGATCGCCATTCACATCCACCACTTCGCCTGGGGCACCGAGCGCACCATCTGGATGGATGGCCGCCCGCATCCGCCCGACTACGCCTTGCACACTTCCATGGGCTTCTCCACGGGGAAGTGGGATGGAGATATCCTCACCGTCACCACTACGCACTTAAAAGAAGGATGGATTCGCCGCAACGGGGTGCCGCGCAGCGATAAATCCACCGTGACCGAGCATTTCATCCGGCACGGAGACGATTTGACGTGGGTGACGGTCATTAAGGATCCGGTTTACCTGACGGAGGACATGATCCGTTCGCGCGACTACAAGTTCGCGCTGGCGGGGCAGATCGCGCCGTATCCGTGCGAAAGCGTGGAAGAAATCGTCCGGCCCAAGAACGTGATTCCGAATCATCTTCCTGGCACCAACACGTTCTTGAAGGAGTATCAGCAGAACCACGGGATCGGCGCGGAAGGCGCGCTGGGGGGCGCGCAGACGCTGTATCCCGAGTACCGCCCCAAGGCCGTGGCGAGCCAGATTCCCGTCAAAACCAAGTGAGATTCCGAATGAACAGAAGACTTTTTCCGCTGCTCGCGGCGCTGGTGACGGCCGCCTGGGGCCAGCAAACGGCCAACCGCGCCCCACAGCAGAACTTTGACAACGTAGAGATCCACGTTCAGCCGGTGCAGGGCAACATTTATATGCTGGTCGGCGCGGGCGGCAACATCACCATGCAGGTGGGCAAAGACGGCGTCCTGCTGGTGGATGCAGAATACGCACAGCTATCGGACAAGATTCTGGCCGCGATTCGCAAAATCTCCGACGGGCCGCTTCGCTACATTATCGACACCCACTACCATGCCGATCACACCAGTGGGAATGCCAACCTGCGAAAAGCGGGCAGCACCATCGCGGGGGGCAACGTGTCGGGCGACTTGGGCGCGGAAGCCGCCGAAGGCGCGGCCATCATCGCGCACAACAATGTTCTGGAACGGCTGAGCGCTGCAAACTCGGGAATCCCGCAGGCAGGTTGGCCCACCTCCACCTATTTGAGCGACGAGAAGAAGCTTTGGTTTAACAACGAAGGCATCGCCATTATGCATCCCGAGCACGCCCACACCGATGGCGACAGCATCGTCTTCTTCCGCAAATCCGATGTGATCGCCACCGGCGACATCTTCACTATGACCACCTACCCAATCATCGACCTGGCCGGCGGCGGCAGCTACCAGGGCCTTTTAGACGCGGTGAACCGGATCAACGACCTGGTGATCACAGTCTACGGGCAGGACGGCGGAACGCTGATCGTTCCCGGACACGGACGGCTGTGCGATGCCGGCGACCTGCTCAATTATCGCGAGATGCTGACCATCATCCGCGACCGCATTGTGGACATGATCAAGAAAGGCATGACGCTGGAGCAGGTGAAGGCTGCGAAGCCGACGTTCGATTACGACCCGCTATACCCGAGCACCGGGTTCTGGACCGCTGACCAGTTCGTGGAAGCTGCATTTAAGAGCCTCAGCCAGACCGTGAAGAAGTAGGCCGGAGAAGATTCGAATCATGCATTCCCTGTTTAACCGCAAGCGCGTGGCCCTTTCGGCTGCGGCGCTCCTGTTATTGGCCGGCTCCAGCGCCTACGCGCAAGGCCGCGGCGGACGAGGTGGGCCGCCACGCTCACCTAAAGATGCCGCGCCCATCGATCTCACCGGCTATTGGGTTTCCGTGGTGACGGAGGACTGGCGCTTCCGCATGGTCGTACCGCCGAAAGGCGACTTCCCCAATATCGGGCTGAATGCGGCGGGCCGCGCCATCGCCGAAGCCTGGGATCCCGCCAAGGATGAAGCTGCCGGCAACGCCTGCAAGGGTTACGGGGCGCCTTCCATCATGCGCGTGCCGAGCCGATATCACATTACGTGGCAGGATGACAACACTCTGAAAGTGGAAGCGGACGCCGGTACGCAGACCCGCCTGCTGCACTTCGGCGGCGCGAAACCGAGCGGAGCGCCCAGTCTGCAAGGCTATTCCGCCGCAGAATGGGTAATGGCACTCGGCGGGCGCGCGGGGCGGGGCGGTCAAGGCCAGCCCGGAGCCCCGGCCCAGCGTGGCGGTTCGCTCAAAGTCGTGACCACCAACCTGACCCCCGGTTACCTCCAGAAGAACGGCGTACCCTACAGCGAGCAGACTACCATGACGGAATGGTGGGACCTGGTCCACGAGGCCGACGGGGAGCAATGGCTGATCGTCAAGGCGATTATCGAAGATCCGAAATATCTGGCCCGGCCGTACATCACCAGCCCCAACCTGAAGAAGCAGCCGGATGGGGCAGGGTGGAACCCCACAGCCTGCACGGTGCGATAGCCACTTCTGGCCAGTGTACTTTCCGCACACCTTTGTTAAAATTGAAAAACCGACTGCTCAGGAGAAGAATCGATGAAAAGCAAGTTGCTCGTTCTGCTTGCCGCCGCAGTGTCTATGCTCGGCGTGCGGGCATATGCTCACCACTCGTTTGCCGCTACCTACTTCGAAGACCAGAAGGTCACAGTTCACGGCAAGCTGGTTCAATTCCTCTATCGCAACCCGCATTCCTTCGTGCACGTGGAAGCGCCGGACGATAAGGGCGAGATGCAGACCTGGGCAGTCGAATGGGGCGCCGGTGGGCAATTGGGCCGGCAGGGCGTGACGCGGGAAACCTTGAAGCCCGGCGACGACGTGATCGTGGTAGGCAATCCCGGACGAAACCCCGCGGATCACCGGCTCCGCATGGTCAACATCACCCGCCCATCCGACGGATGGAAGTGGGGCGGGACCTTCGAGTAGGTCCTAGCTACTCAAGAAAACATCGAGGCGGCTGAGAAGCTGTGAAAAAATCCGGGGACACTACTGCCGTTTGACTCAGCGGCACCAGTCGACAGCACTGGCCCGTAATGTCCCCGCATTTTTTCACAGCTTCTGGGAGTGTTTCCTCCCTTAGCCGCCGTGTCCTTTTGGAGGGGAGATGAAGCGAAGAATGCTGGTGTTGGCGGTAGCGGCCGCGTCGGCTGCCGTGCCGCTCCGGATGCAGGCTCAGGGCCGCGGTGGAACCCCTCCCCCACCGGCTGCAGCGCGCGAAGCGGCCGCGGAAGACCTCACTGGCTATTGGGTCGCTCTGGTGACTGAGGACTGGCGCTACCGCATGGTGACCCCGGCCAAAGGCGATTACGCCAGTGTGCCTCTGAATCCGGAAGGGCGTCGCGTTGCCGATACTTGGGATCCTGCCAAAGACGAGGCGGCGGGTAACCAGTGCAAATCCTATGGCGCGGCCGGGTTGATGCGTGTACCGGGACGGCTGCACATCACCTGGGCCGACGAAAACACTCTGCGGATAGAGACCGACGCGGGTGAACAGACACGCAATCTGCATTTCATTGCGGGGCAACCTCCTGCCGGCGATGCCGGCTGGCAGGGCTATTCCGTCGCGAACTGGGACTACGCGGGCGCTGCCGGGCGCGGCGGCCGGGGCGGACCTCCTCAACCGCGCGCGGGCTCGCTGAAGGTGGTCACCACCCACATGAAGCCCGGATACCTGCGCAAGAATGGCGTGCCGTATAGCGCCAATGCGGTTCTGACCGAGTACTACACGCGCACGAACGAGGAGGACGGGACTTCCTACCTGATCGTCACCACCATCGTCGATGATCCGCAGTACCTGCAGCAGCCATTCGTCACCAGCACGCACTTCAAAAAAGAGGCGGACGGGGCGAAGTGGAATCCTACGCCCTGCACAGCGAAGTAGCGCCGGACACGCGGCGATAGCCGCGTCATTTGGGTACCCCACCGGCGCGGCTGTCGCCGCGCGTCCGGGACCCTATTTCCAGCATTGGACTTCGACGGTGTATTTGGCGGGGTCGGGCGGCGGTTGATCGGTTGACTGGCTGTAGTCCGTCTTGGCGGCTTCCAGAAAGCCTTCGGCCAAGGTTGCTTTGATCACCACATTTCCCCCCGCCGTAAGCGGTTCGGATGCGTCCCGGAAGACCGCGAACGTGTCCACCTTCTTGCCCGACTTTAGCAATGCGACGTCGTTGTGGGCGTCGAAAACAGAGAGGGTGGGTTTCGTGCCATCGGCAAGGTGAATGGCGGTGCATCCCTGCACGGCGTGGTAGCTGGTCAACACGTCACCAGCGGGGTTGACGTAGAAGCCCGGCGCAGTGGCGGTCGGCGGACCCGATTCTGGCGCTACCACCACGCGGATGATGTTCACGCTGATCAGCTTCACCGGGAAGCGCGGCTTATCGTTGCTGTCCCGGATCACATGGGTGATTTTGGGGATAACATTCTGTCCATCCACCACCTGGCCGAAGATGGTGTAGGATCCGTTGCCGGCGGGGTATGGCGCTTCGGTAATGAAGATCTGGCAAGCGCCGCTATCGCGCGTTCCGGTGTTGGCCATGGCAAGCCGGCCAGGGCGATCGAACTTGAGCGACGGCACGATTTCATCCTTAATCGTGAAGCCGCAGTTGTGGGCGCCCGTTCCGGTAGGGTCGCCTGTCTGGGCCATGAAGTCGGGGATCACGCGGTGAAAGGTAATGTTGTCATACAGGGGCCGCATGACGAGCATCTTCTTCTTGGGATCGAGCCACGGCCGGGTGCCTTTGGCGAGTCCGATGAAGTTGCGAACCGTGTTGGGAGTGAGTTGCTCGTACAGTTCCGCGGTAATGGTGCCCATGGAGGTGTTGAAGACAGCGTAGAGGCCGGGCGGAAGCTTGGAGGTTTGAGAGGGAGGAGAAGTCTGCGCGGCGGCGCAAAGTGCAAGCAGGGAAACAGTCCCGACGGTTCGGAGCATGCTACTAGAGTAGCGTTACTCGCGATCGAGTTCGTAGGTGACGGCTCGATCGAGACAAGGGACGCAGAGGGTGGCTACCACGCCCGCTCCTTCCCGAATCTCATGCGGGGTTTCCTTCCCGCAAAGCGGACAGTAACGGAACGTTTTGGGTGCGTAGCGAGCCGGGAGAGCAGTCATCGAAACCTCCTGCACATGCGATTGTCACGCCAGATACAAATAGAATCCAGTCCGACGGGTACCTTATGAGGTACCCAGTACGAAGGATGAATTTAGCGGGAAGCCTAGGGGGAAAAGCACGCCGGGGCCAATGGCAGAAGCCCCGGCGGTGAGGAGTCAGGTCCGACTGGCAATCCAGAAGGGCGGCCCTTGAGAGTCTGTACCGAGGTTATCGCCAAGAGGGAGACTCCCCGGAACCGCACCTCATAATGCCGCGTGTTCCCCCTGCCGCGATAGTCCCCGTCGTACTTGGGAGGTACCAGAACCCTCTCCGGGATTTCACCCTGCGGGTGGGTTTGCCTTATAATTCCAACAACATCGTCTCATCATGCCCAAAGAAATCGCGTTTGAAATGGCCACTTCGAGCATCCGCTTTGGCAGCGGAATCACGCGCGAAGTGGGAATGGACCTGGCCGATCTCGGCGTCCGCCGGACCCTGGTGATGACCGACCCGGTGCTGAGCCGGATGAGGCCGGTGCAGGTGGTGCTGGAATCGCTCGCGGACCATCAAATCCCGCACGTGCTGTACGACCGGGTGCGGATCGAGCCGAGCGATGAATCGTTCGCCGACGCCATCGCATTTGGCCGAGAGGCGGACTGCGATGCCATCGTGGCAGTGGGTGGGGGCTCGACCATCGACACGGCCAAGGCGGTGAACCTATACGTCACCTATCCGCCGGCCGACTTCCTGGATTATGTGAACCCGCCGATCGGCAAAGGGATGCGGGTGCCGGGGCCGTTGAAGCCGCTGCTGGCGATTCCCACCACGGCGGGAACCGGAAGCGAAACGACCGGGGTCTCGATCTTCGATCTGCACAAGATGCACGCCAAAACCGGAATTGCGAGCCGCCTGCTGAAGCCTACGCTAGGCCTGCTGGACCCGGAAAACACGCGAACCATGCCGGCGCAGGTGGCGGCGTCGACGGGGCTGGACGTGCTGAGCCACGCGATTGAATCCTACACGGCACTGCCGTTCCATGAACGGCCCGCGCCGGAGCGGCCGTCGGTGCGGCCCGCGTACCAGGGCTCGAACCCGATCAGCGATGTATGGTCTTTGCAAGCTCTCCGGATGGTGGCGGAATACCTGGTGCGCGAGGTAGAGGACCCCGAGGACGATGAAGCGCGGGCCAACATGTTGCTGGCGGCATCATATGCAGGTGTGGGCTTCGGGAACGCGGGGGTGCATCTACCCCACGGCATGTCGTACCCGGTCTCGGGGATGGTGAAACAGTACAGGGCAGCGGACTATACGGTAGACCATGCGCTGGTGCCGCACGGGTTTTCGGTAATCCTGAACGCGCCGGCGGTTTTCCGGTTTACGGCTTCGGCGGCGCCGGAGCGGCACCTGGAAGCGGCGGAAGCTCTGGGAGTGGACGTTTCGCGATGCCAGAAGGGCGATGCGGGGCGCATCCTGTCGGAGCGGATCGTATGGATGATGCAGAGGCTGAAGACGCCGAACGGCCTGCGGGAAATCGGATATACGAACTCGGACATCCCCGCGCTGGTGGAAGGGACGCTGCCGCAACACCGCGTCACCAAGCTGGCACCGCGCCCGGCTGGGCCGGAGGAGTTGAGCGGGCTGTTCGAAGACGCGATGGTGGCCTGGTAGTCGAAAAAACGAACTCCTATGAGCCAGTGGCTGGAAATGCGCATCCAGGAAGAAAAAGAGCGGCGCGACCGGGAGGCGCGCACGCTGGAGCGGCTGCCCTCCGCGCTCGAAGAGGTCCACGGGGAACTGCGGGACTGCATTGCGAACTACACGGCCGCGTTCGGAGCGCAGACGGCCGCAGTCGAAGCAGACGGCGGGAAACTGCGGGTCACCGTGCGGGACGAGCAGGGCGGGGAATGGGTGGCGCGGGCGACGGTGGAGGTCGCTGCCGTGCCGGAATTGCCGGGATTCCGCATCGAGCGCGGCCAACAGCCACGGCTCGAGATCCAGGTAGGCCTGCTTCCCGGCGACAAGCTGTTCTACCGGGACGGGGATGAGTATATCGGCCTGGCCGAACTCAGCCGGCGGATTCTGGACCGGGCACTGTTCCCGAAGCTGGCGGAATAAAGGGAGACGCAGAGAAAAGCAAAAACGAACTCTGAACCGGAGGGCGCGGAGGGGGCAGAGGGAAGCTGCTCGGCCACGGACTTTTAGACACACTGCTCCCGAGAGATTGGAAGAAAATCGAGAACGAAAAGGGGGGCGAAAGCCGAAGCTCCGCCCCCGATCACGGGTGTGAAACTCAGATCGATACAGTTCGTGCCGCCAGACTCCGCGGGTTCAGCGCCGCCCAGCGCCCCCCACCGTTTCGCCCAGCATGATTCGCCGCACTTTCCAAATTCTTTTCGGACATCGAAGCCCGCCCGCTGACCGATCGTTCGGCCCTACTACCTAAGCGACCGCGCGGAACACCTGACTGCACGAGAGATTCACTGGCCAGTGATTGACTTCCTCTCTGATTTGAACGTAGCACGCGAGTGTGCGGCAGCTTTCTATTTTAGGAGCTGTTTTGTTGAAAAGAAAGGAAATAAAGATTTACGGATTTGGGGAACGCCGGAATGCGGAAACACGAGCCTGGTGCGCATGCCGTCTATGCGGTGCGGACGCCCGCTACGGCAACTTCTGCAGGTTTTCCTTCGCTTCCGCCAGCCCGGGATCGAGCTGCAGGGCGTGCTCGAAATCGGAGCGCGCGGCGTCCGTCTGGCCTAGAGTTGCGAACGCCACGCCGCGGCCGTTGAAACTCTCCGCGTCGTTGGGGTCGGCTGCGACCGCATGACTGAACTCTTCTAAGGCGGCCTGTGCCTGTCCCGCGGCCAACAACACGCGTCCAGTCTCGGCGGAAACGCGTGGATCTTGGGGAGCCATCCGGCGCGCGGCAGCGAGCACGTCGAGGGCCTCGGCCGTGCGCAGGGTGCGGGCCAGTTGCACGCGCGGGCGGATTTTTTGGGGAGCGCGGCGCACGGCTTCCAGCCAGAGCGCTTCGTCGCTGCGCCAGACGGCCGTCCGGCCAATGCTCACCAACGCGAGCACGGAGGCTACCGCAAGACCGGCGGGCGCTTTTGCGCGCGAAAGCAGGAGCCCGGCAGCGGCGCCGAATCCGAAGAGTGCGCAGTGCATGTGGTAGTCGCCAGCATCGGCGCCACGGAAAAAGCAACCCGGCAGCAGCAGGAGCAGACCGGAAAGCAGCCAAGTCCAGTTGCGGCGCCAGGCGAGCCAGGCGAGCGCCAGGAAGGCGATCCATGCCAGCGCACCGAGCCAAAGCGCCGGGACCGGCACATCCGGATCGATGGTGAAGCCGTAGGGCACGATGAGCAAGCGCAGATAGCGCAGAATCACCACTCCTCCGCCCTGGATGTAAGCACCGGGAGAAAAGGCCAGCGCGAAGCCGGCCACTCCGAGAAGCAACATCGCGGCGAGCGGCGCGCGGTGTTTGCGATCCAAGAACAGCAGCACCAGCGGAAACGTGGCCACCTCCGGGCTCGCCAGCAATGCTGCAGCGAAGCCGGCGACGGCGATCCAATGCCTGCCTTCGAGCCAGGCGAGCAGGGCAGCGAGGTAGAGAACCGTCGCCAGCATGATGCCGCGTGCCGAAACGTAATTCACGGCTTCCGCCTGTAGCGGATGCAGCGCGAAAATTGTCGCCGCCAGCCAAGCCGCGCGCTCCGGAAGCAGACGGCGCAGGCAGGCGAGCGCGAGCAACACCGCGATGATGTGTAGTAGCAGGTTCACGGCGTGGTATCCCAGGGGATCCTGCCCGCCAACCTGATAGTTCAACCAATACGTGAAGTCCGTGAGCGGGCGCCGGTGTAGCGGGTTCCAGATCTGGGCCCATCCCGAAAAGGACGTCAAGACAGGGTCGCGGAAAATGCCATAATCATCCAAGTGGAAACTGGAGCCAAGCGAAGCACCAAAAGCGGCCAGAGTAGCCGCAACGAGAAGAATCCGAGTGCGCATGCCAAATTAAGAGCTTACGGGAATCGGCCGAAGACCGCAGCCGAGCGCGCGCAGCGCGTGGCGGAGATTCTGCGGCGCCTGGACCATATGTATCCCAACGCTACCTGTGCTTTGCAGCACCACAGTCCTTGGGAGTTGCTGGTGGCCACGATTCTTTCGGCGCAATGCACGGATAAGCGGGTGAATGAAGTGACGCCCGGATTATTCGCCAAGTATCCGACCCCGCAGGATTTTGCGGCCGTGCGGCCGGAAGTGCTGGCTAGTGATATCCGTAGCACCGGTTTTTTCAACAATAAGTCAAAATCGATTGTAGGGGCTGCCAAGAAGATCGTTTCCGAGTTTGGCGGGCAGGTTCCCAGAACCATCGAAGAGCTTCTGACCGTGCCGGGAGCCGCGCGCAAGACCGCCAACGTGGTGCTCGGGACAGCGTATGGAATCGCGTCGGGGGTCGTGGTAGACACCCACGTGCAGCGGATCGCGCAACGCCTGGACCTGACTAAGAACTCGGACCCACGCAAGATTGAACAGGATCTGATGAAGATCATCCCGAAAGAGAAGTGGATTCTTTTTTCACACCAGATCATTCTGCACGGGCGGGCATTGTGCGTGGCGCGTAAGCCCCAGTGCGCCCAGTGCGAGCTGAACCCGGTCTGCTACGCCAAAGACAAAACGGCCTGACGAAGTTGCGGCCGCCGATACACGCAGATAGAGCCGATAAATTCAGTATTGCCTGATGGCGCTCATCAAGAGAAGTGGATTCGTTTTCCACACCAATTGTGTGTGGCGCGTAAGCCCAAGTGCGCCCAGTGCGAGCTGAACCCGGTCTGCTATGCGAAGGACAAAACCGCGTGACGAAGTTGCGGCCGCCGATGCACATAAGCGCCGATCGATTCAGTGATCTTCGGTGCTCAGCGGCGTGCACAAACCGAGTTGCTGTTCCTTTACAAACTCTTTACGTTCGGGGTGCATCCGTTTGCCGGCCTGCCGCGTTTATATAAGTGGGAGGACTCAGAGAGATGAAAACAAATATGATGCACCGGCTCGGAGCGGTTGCCGCGGCTCTCCTGCTGAGCGTTGGGATAGCCGCCGCGGGATCGGCCCCGCAGGCTGCGCTACCGGGAACGAGCCAGGACTTAGCGAAAAAGGTCCGCCACGAGATTGTGATGTACCCCCATTACACGATTTGGGACAACATCGGTTTCCGCGTGGATCAGGGGAACGTGGAACTCACCGGGGCGGTGACGGAGCCGTACAAGAAATCGGACCTCACCAAAATCATTCAAAGGATTCCAGGAGTGACCAACGTAACGAACGAGCTCGAAGTGCTGCCGCTTTCCTCCATGGATAACCAATTGCGTATGCAAGTGGCGCGGGCGATCTACCGCGACCCGATGCTTTCCCGGTACGGGATGGGCGCGCTGCCTTCGATCCACATCATCGTGGACAACGGCCATGTGAGCCTGGAAGGTGTTGTGAGCACGCCCGCGGATAAGCAAATTGCCGGCATGCGCGCCTCGAGCGCGGGGCTGAGCTTCGGGGCCGTGACCAATAACCTGCAAGTCGAGCATCCGGCTGCCAAGAAGGGCTAATGCGAGAGTTCGTTCATCGTCCGTAGTCCCGCCACTTCCGGGCAGGAGCTGCAGTTGGGGCTCCTGCCCGCCCGCGTTACAATCGGTCTTCGTGGCGCGGGCTCTTGCATTCCTGCCAATTCTCCTGGGCGCCGGTTGCAGCACGGCGCCCGAATTTTATGCCCCTCCTCCGCAACGCCAGCCGTTGCTAGTGCCTACCGCGTCATCCTTGAGCTATTTCCTGAGCATGAGCAATCCCCATGCGAACGCGTATATCGTGCAGGGGATTGCGGCCGATACCGAAGGCACCGGCTACCGTTGGACGTATGCGCATCCCGTGGTTCGCTTTTGGCTACCGCACATGGACCGGCCCAAATTCCACATGGACTTCGCGTACCCGGAGCGTGTCTTTCGCCTTATCGGTCCTTTGACGCTCACCTTTTCGGTGAATGGAAAACAGTTCGACCGCGTGACTTACCAGGCTCCCGGCCAGTTGCAATACGAGCGCGAAGTGCCGCCCGAGCTGCTTCGCTGGGATGCCATCAACCTGGTAGCAATCGACCCCGAAAGGTTGTACACCTCTCCCGGCGATAGCACGGCGCTGGGATTCGTGGTTTCCCGTCTGGGGTTCCTGGAATAGCGTGCAGGCCCTCGCTATCCTCTTCGGGGCGCTGTTGACCGTGGCTGCGTGTTTGGGTTGCGGGCGCATTCTGCTGGCGGGGGCCGCGGTAGACCTCGGAATTACGTTCGTCAGCGGCGCGGCCATTCTGAGCCTGGCGGTGTTCGTGGCCTGTGCAGCGGGAGTGGCGTACCCGGCAATGTTCCTATTGATCGGCATTGGGATGATTGCCTTGGCGGTGAGAACACGGAGGGCAAGCTCGAGGCCTGGACCATCGGCAACGTGGGTAAGTTACGTATTCGCTGCGCTGTTTGTGCTTTTTTTCGTGGTTTACCTGAGCCATGCCATGGCGCCGGAAGCCAGCCCGGATGGCTCCGCGTACCATCTCGCGCTGGTAAGCCGCTACCTGCGCGAACATGGATTTCGCCGAATTACGACAAGCATTTATGCCAGCCTTTCGCAAGGCATGGAGATGCTGTTCCTCTTCGCCTTTGCTTTCGGCAAACACTCCGCGGGAGCGATGGTGCATCTGGCTTTCTTGCTGGCGCTTGCGTGGCAAATGTTCGAGTACAGCCGCACGACGGGATTCCCTCTAGCGGGCGTTTGCGCGGCGTTTCTGGTGTTCGCCAGCCCGGTGGTGGGGATCGATGCATCGAGCGGGTACAACGACGTTGCCGTAGCTGCCATTGCTTTCACGTTGTTTCAACTGCTTCAGATTTGGGACCGGCAAAGGCAGACGCGTCTGCTGGCGGCGATCGGGCTGGTGGCCGGCTTTGCCTATGCGGTAAAGTACACGGCGGTGCTGGCCGTTCCTTACGCGCTGGGGTATGTTGCGTGGAAATCGCGCCGCCTGCGCGATGTGGCTTTTGTGGGTGGCTGTGCGGCCCTGCTGATCCTACCATGGATGGCCAAAAACTGGCTTTGGGTGGATAACCCTGTAGCGCCATTCTTCAATAGCTGGTTTCCGAACCAATATGTAACCACTTCATTCGAAAACGACTATGCGGCGTACCTGCGGCATTATGACCTGCACAGCCTGTGGCAGATCCCTATGCAGGTAACTACTTATGGCCGGTTGTCCGGCTTGCTCGGGCCGGTTTTCCTGCTGGCGCCGGTGGCCCTGCTGAGTTCGTTTTTTCGAGAAGGCCGGCAACTCCTTTTGGCCGCTCTCGTCTTCGGCGCAACGTACTTCAGCAATATCGGCGCCCGTTTCCTGATCCCGCCGTTGCCTTTCCTGGCACTCGCTTTGATGCTGGTGATTGCGCGCATCGGCTGGTTTCCGTGCGTGGCAGTCGTGCTGGTCCACGCGGTTCTCTCGTGGCCTTCGATCGTCCCGAAGTACGGACGCGAAGATGCCTGGCGCCTGCGCGGCATCCCCTGGCGGGAAGCACTGCGCATCCGCAGCGAAGAGGCCTACCTGGAGCGGAGCCTTCCGAATTATAGCGTGGCGCGATTGATCGAGGCACAGACCGCGCCGGGCTCGACGGTCTTCTCCATCCAGCCGTTGCCGGAAGCTTACACTTCGCGGCGAATCCTGGTGGAGTATGAATCGGCGCAGAATCAGGTGAGCGGCCGTATGTTGCGGACAGGAACGGTTCCCGAATACGCGCCTACGCTCCGCCTCCGATTTCCATTTGGGCGGAAAGCCTTGCGAGCAATCCGCGTGGTGGAAACGAATACCGGAACGGACCTTTGGACGATTCATGAACTACGGGTCTTCGACGGCGCCCGGGAACTGCCGCGGGAAGGGAATTGGCAATTGCGCGCGCGGCCGTTCCCTTGGGGTATCCAGGACGCCTTCGACAACAGCCTGGTCACCTTCTGGGTGAGCGGCGACACGCTCCAGCCAGGGATGTTTGTGCAAGTGGACTTTGGTGGGTTGCGCGACGCGGATGCCGTGCAGATCGAAACCTCACCCAACCAATGGCACGTCCGGCTGCAACTCGAAGGACAGGACCAGAGTGGTGGCTGGAAGCTTCTGGCCGGCGCGCCGCAGCAAACCGAGGAAGCACGGCCGCTCGGATTGCGCGCCGCAGTGGCGGCTGAATTGAAGCGCCGCGGAATCGATTACCTGCTGCTGTTCGATCAGGATGGGGGCGCCGAGGATCTGCGCCGCAACACGGAACAATGGAAAGTTCGGTTTGTGGGTGAGGCGAACGGAGCCCGGCTTTATCAACTGCCATGAGAGTTTTTCTGGGAGTAGATGGCGGCCAATCCAGCACGGAGGCTCTCATTGGAGATGAGAGCGGGCAGGTGATCGGCTGCGGTACGGCCGGACCCTGTAACCATGCGGCAGCCGGCGAGGGCCGCGCGCGGATGGAAAGCGCCGTTCGCGAGAGCGTGGCGGCGGCGTGCCGCGAAGCGGGGCTCGATCCGGGCGTGCATTTCGCGGCCGCTTGCTTTGGAATGAGCGGCGGGCCGGACGATAAGCGCGACCTCATTGCGGCTATCGTGAGCGCGGAAAAGCTGGTGGTTACAACGGATGCAGAAATCGCGTTATGCGGGGCGACGGAAACAGGGCAGGGAATTATCGTGATCGCGGGGACCGGCTCCATCGCGCTGGGCCGCAACCCGGACGCGCGCCAAGCCCGCGCCGGCGGATGGGGCTATGTCTTTGGAGATGAAGGCAGTGCCTTCGATATTGTCAGGCAAGCCTTGAGGTCGGCGCTGCGCATGGAGGAAGGCTGGGGTCCGGGTACGGCCTTGCGCGCGGTGATATTACAAGCGACCGAATCGGCCAGCGCCAATGAGGCGCTCCATCGGTTTTACGGCCCGGATTGGCCGCGCGACCGGGTGGCTGGTTTGGCGCCCCTGGTGGATACGGCCGCGAATGAAGCGGATAGCGTGGCAAATGAAATCCTGAACTATAGCGCGCTGCAATTGGCCACGCTGGTGACTTCGGTGCGGGGGCAGCTTTGGAAACCGGGCGACCCGGTGGAGGTGGCATACACCGGCGGCGTCTTCGGGAGCGGCATCGTGCGGGAGCGTTTCCGTCTGCTGCTGGAACTGGATGCCGGGACCCGCTGTGTGCCGCCGAAATACAGGCCGGCGGAAGGGGCGCTGCGGGAGGCGTGGCGGGTGGGGGGAATGAAGTCGGATGCTGGATTTTAAGCCCTACTAGCTAATCGAGCTTGTCGGGCCGTTGCTCGTGAGCCGTGGCGACACGTTCCAACCGTTTGATGGAATCGAGAGCGTCTGCTGCGATTTGTGCCAGGCGCTGAATGTTCTGGCCAGTCTTGCCGGGAGGTGGTAATGAGGTGCTCGAGATGGACGTCATGGCGCTGAACCGCTTCGAATAGTTCGTGAACACTAGCGTGCAACGAATCAATGTTGAGACGCAATTCGTCGTCTGTCATGATGGACTGTCGCCAGGGTATCTGAGGTGCAGATCGAAGGGTGCCGCTTGGACTGACTTCCGATAACAGATATTATGTCAACTTTTGAACCGGCAACAACGAAGCAAACAGCAGCGCGGACGAAGGCGGCCAACCCACAGCAGCAAAACCTCAAGAAACGTCCCGTTGTCATGATCCGCAAAATACGAGGCCCTGCTCAGCCGAGAGACTTCGACCGGGCTTTTTGGAAGCGCCTGGGGCTAAAGAAAATTCTGGAAGCGGCCTGGGATATGGTGGTCGAGTCCTATACCTGGAAGGGGAAAAAGCCTCCGAGTGAACAAGAATTTCAGAGATATGCTGGCGGTTTTCAACAAGCACCACGCCCGGTATCTGATCGTGGGCGCTTACGCCGTGATGCGGTACACGGAGCCTCGTTACACCAAAGACCGGGACGTGTGGATCGACACGGCTCCCGAAAACGCCGCCCGCTATAAGGCTCTCGCGGAATTCGGCGCTCCCGCCTCCCGTTACTCGCCTGAAGATTTCGAGGACCGATATGCAGTCTTTCAAGTTGGGGTAGAGCCACAGCGCATCGACGTTACAGCCCACATAGACGGCGTGGATTTTTCCAGCGCGTGGGAAAAGCGGCAAACCAGCCGGGTTGAGGGCCTTACCATGCATTTCCTTTCCCGTGAAGATCTCATCAAAAACAAGAAAGCCACCGGGCGTCGACAGGATTGGATCGACGTCGATAACCTGACAGGCAAAACCTGAATTCCGGACAGACCTCGGGCTCCTTTCCCGCCCATGGCATAATTAGGATAAACCTTGGCTCACATTCTTAACCTCCAGGAGGCGGTGCGGGAGGCGGTGCGCGATGGCGATACCATCGCCCTCGAGGGGTTCACCCACCTCATTCCCTTTGCCGCCGGTCACGAAATCATCCGTCAGGGGCGGCGCAATCTGACCCTCATCCGGATGACACCGGACCTTATCTATGACCAACTGATCGGCGCCGGCTGCGCCGCCAAGCTCATTTTTTCCTGGGGCGGCAATCCCGGGGTCGGGTCGCTGCACCGGTTGCGGGACGCCGTCGAACAGGGCTGGCCCGCGCCCCTCGCCGTCGAAGAGCACGCCCACGCCGGGATGGCGGCGGCGTATACGGCGGGAGCGTCCGGCCTGCCGTTCGGGATCCTGCGCGGTTATCTGGGCACCGATCTGCCGAAATACAATTCCAACGTGAAATTTATCGAGTGCCCGTTTACCGGCGAGCGCCTCGCGGCGGTGCCGGCGCATCGGCCGGACGTCACTATCATTCACGCGCAGAAAGCTGACCGGAAAGGCAACGTCCTCATGTGGGGCGTGGTGGGCGTACAAAAAGAAGCCGTGCTCGCGGCGCGGCGGTCGATCGTCACCGTCGAGGAGATCGTGGACGACCTCCACGCGCCGCCCAATTCCGTGGTGCTGCCTTCCTGGGTGGTGGGCGCGGTGGCGGAGGTCAAAGGCGGCGCGTTTCCGTCGTATGCGCAGGGCTACTACCCGCGCAACAACGCGTTCTACAAACAATGGGACGCTATCGCGCGCGAGCGCGCCACGTTCCAGGCGTGGATGGAACGCCACGTCCTGGGCACCAAGGATTTCCACGGGTTCAAGCTGAGCCTGCAGGAGGCCACCACGCATGCCTGAGGCGCGCTACACCGCCGACGAGATGATGACCATCGCCGCCGCGCGCATGATCCGCAACGGCGCGGTTTGCTTCGTGGGAATTGGGCTGCCCAGCGCCGCCGCCAATCTGGCGCGGCTGACGCATGCTCCCGACACGGTCCTGATTTACGAATCCGGCACGATCGGCGCGAAGCCTTCCGTTCTGCCGCTTTCGATCGGCGATGGCGAACTGGCGGAGACGGCCGATGCGGTGGTTCCCCTCCCTGAAATCTTCACTTACTGGCTGCAAGGCGGCCGCGTGGATCTGGGCTTCCTCGGCGCCGCGCAAATCGACCGTTTCGCCAATATCAATACCACCGTCATTGGGGATTACCACAAGCCTTCGACGCGCTTGCCGGGCGCCGGCGGCGCTCCCGAAATCGCGGCGTCCTCCAAGGAGGTGCTCATCACGCTGCGCCACAACAAGCGCGCGTTCGTGAACAAGCTGGATTTCGTCACATCGGGCGGACACATGGAAGGCGGCGATAGCCGCGCCAAACTGCGCCTACCCGGCCAGGGTCCCACCGCTGTAATTACGGATTTGGGAACGTTAACTCCCGATCCCGTCACGCGCGAGCTCACTCTCACCAGCGTGCATCCCGGAGTGGCCGTGGAGAAAGTGATCGAGAACACCGGCTGGCCGCTGAAAGTAGCGCCGCAGATCGCGACTACGGATGCTCCCACCGAAACCGAACTGAGCGTGCTCCGGGACCTGCACGCCCGGACGGCGCGCGCCCACGCCGGAGAGTAATGCTCTCGTTCGTCTACCAGATGATGCCTTCGCGCGTCGTGTTCGGCGCCGGATGCCTGGATAGACTCCCCGAAGAGATCGAACGGCTCGGCGCAACCAAAGCGCTGGTGCTTTCCACGCCCGAGCAGAGGCAAAGCGGACTGGACATGGTCGCGCGTTTGGGGCCGCGTGCCGTGGGGCTCTTCGATCGCGCCGTTATGCATGTGCCGATCGAGACGGCCGAGGCCGCACGCGAAGAGGCGCGCCGTCTGGGGGCTGATTGCTGTGTCGCGGTGGGCGGCGGTTCCACTACCGGGCTCGCCAAGGCAATCGCGCTGGTATCGGAGCTGCCGATACTTTCGGTTCCCACGACCTATGCCGGTTCGGAGATGACGCCCATCTGGGGGATCACCGAAGGCGGGCGCAAAACCACTGGCAAAGATGCGCGCGTGCTTCCCAAGACCGTGCTCTACGATCCGTGCCTCACCGTCACAATGCCGGCCGTGCTCTCGGCCACCAGCGGTATGAACTCAATGGCGCATTGCGTGGAGGCATTGTACGCTCAGGAAGCCAACCCCATCGTTTCTTTACTTGCGGAGGAAGGCATCCGAGCGTTCGCGGCCAGCCTCCCGGTGGTCGTGAAGGAACCCGGGAATTTGGAAGCCCGTTCGCAGGCACTGTACGGAGCCTGGCTCGGCGGTATCGCTTTGGGCTCGGTGGGCATGGCGCTCCATCACAAGCTGTGTCACACGCTGGGCGGCAGTTTCAACTTGCCGCACGCCGAAACCCACACTGTGATCCTGCCGCACGCAGTGGCGTACAACGAACCATCCGCGCGGGAGCCGATCTCGCGCGTGGCCCGCGCGTTGGGAGTTCGTTCGGCGGCACAAGGACTGTACGATCTGGCGGCTCTTTTGGGCGCCCCCCTCTCGCTGGCGGCCCTTGGCATGCAAGAGGTTCACCTGGACCATGCCGCTGCCATCGCTGTTCAAAACCCTTATTACAATCCCCGCGCCATCACGCGCGAGGGCATCCGGGCGTTGCTGCAGGATGCATTCGAAGGCCGCAGACCGGAAAGATAGCCCGTCTCTTGCCTGCCCTGCCCTGGGCTCCTTAGTACTGCCCCCGGTACGCCTAGCTCTTTCCGCCGTTTTTCCTGTAGTGCAAGATGGAATCAACAACGGCTCCTGTTCTCCACAACGACGCAACAAGGGGCGGCTCCATGGCGAGTCAATATGGAGCCGCCATTATTTTTTCCAGCGGAGGGAGTGCTGTGACTGACGATTTCCTGAAGTTCTACGAGGCAGCAAGCGCCGAGCCGCCTGCCATCCTTTCCACTCTGAACGAGTGTCCCGTATGCCTGGATGCGCATGATGAAGAGATCCATCAGGCGACCTTGAGTGTGCGGCAGTGGTTTCGCGGGGAAGTGACCAAGAGCTTTCAAGTGCTGCCGCCGGTTGTGTAGCGCAACCGGATCTACGAACGCGCCTTGGCTCCGAAGCGATAGACCAGTGCGCCCACACCTGCCGTCGCGAATGCAATGAGGGATGTCTTGGGTTGAGCGTACACTCCGTACAGCATCATAATGATCCCCACGCCGATGTAGGCTGCGGGAATCAAAGGCCACGCAAAATCGACAGCGCGCAGGCGCTGCCATCCCGGCCTCCTGCGCCGGAAGACGAACAGCGAACTGACCGACAACACCGCGAATAGGGTCAGATTGATGCTGACATAAACCACCAGTTCGCGGAAGGGCGTGAGCGTCATGAGCATGGCGCACAGCCCCTGGCTGAGGATGGCTACCACCGGTGTATGCCAGCGCGGATGAACGGCGGCCGCCGCGCTGAAAAATGCGCGGTTCTTCGCCATGGCGTAATAGACACGCGGGCCTATGGTCACTTCGGCGTTCACGGTCGAAAGGATCGAAAAGGCCATCAAGGCGGAGAATAGGCCGGCAATGCGAGGGCCGAAGAGGTTGGATGCCGCCTGGCTCCCGACCGCAATCACGCCCTTCATCTGTTCCGGTTGCGTGGCGTAGAAAAAAACCAGGTTGACGCCGATATAAAGCACCGCCACCAAAGCCGTGCCCGTCGCGAGCGCGGCCGGTAGAGTGCGCTCCGGCCGCCGCACTTCCTCAGCTACGTACGTCGCGGCGTTCCACCCGCTGTAGCCGAACATGACCAGCAGAAGGCTGACCCCAAACTGGACCGGAAGGCTCAACGGCGAGGTGCGCACAGCGGGCTCGGAAAAGTGCCCCCAACTGCCGCTGCCCAGCACCAATCCGAAGATCACAAAGCTGGCGATGATCAGCAGCTTGATGGAGGTCAGTACGTTTTGTACTTTGGCTACCCGCCCAACCCCGATGCAGTTCAGAATCGTGAACGCTGCCACCAGAGAGGACGCCAACAACTGCCCTCGCCCCAGGCGCAGCGAGAACGCTCCGGAGCCGACCACCACAGCCGCGCTCGCCTTCAGGCTCGGAAAGAAATAGCCCAGGTAGTCGGAGAACGCCAGCGCCGCAGTGGCAATGGGGGCGGAGAATCCCGCGAAGAAGGAGACCCAGCCGGTCATGAAGCCCCACTCCGGACCGAAGGCGTGGGTCAGGTAAACATACTCTCCGCCCGAACTGGGAAAGTTGATTCCCAGCTCGGAGTAGCTGAGCGCGCCTGCCAATGCAAATAGCACGCCTACCGACCAGCACGCCAGGATGAGACCGGCGCTGCCCAGATCACCAACCATGAGGCCCGTGGTAGCGAAAATCCCGGTGCCGATCATGTTCGAAATCACGAGGGCGGTGGCACTGAAGAAGCCGAGTTGCCGCAGCAACTCCGCGCGCGGCGTCTGTGTTCGGGTGGGAGGCATGAACGCCTAGTGCCATTTTAAGGCACCGTAGCGGCTTCAGCCCCTACAACGTTTGCCCTGTCCGCGCGGAAGGCAGAGCCTTGCGCCACTGTGGCACAACGCTCTGCCTGGTGCCTGGCTATTGAGCGAGGGTGAAGTTGACGTCGATTTCAGTGGTGACACCGACGGGTTGGCCATTGAGGAGGGTTGGGGAGTAGACCCACTGTTTCACGGCTTCGAGGGCGGCAGGAACCAGGAGCGGATGACCCGAGATGACGGTGAGGTCTTGGATTGTGCCATCCTTCCCGATTTGCGCGAGAAGCTTCACCGAGCCCTGAATCCGAGCTTCCTTGGCCAGGGGTGGATAAATCGGGCGCGCCTTGCTGATCAGCTTGGTGCTTTGCATGTTCCCACCGACTTGAATGCTGGCCGGACCGGGCTCACTCGTGGGAGCCGGTACGACGCGGAAGGGTTGCGGGCCGCCGCGCCCGGCGGCATCCGGAAGTTGGATGTTCAGAGCGATGCCGCCAGACTGTTGCCTGAAGGAAGAAATCAGGTGCTCGTCAAAATCGCGAATGGCTTGTACGGCCTGGGCGGCTTCGCCACTGGTCAATGTATCGCCCTCATGCACAGGAAGGCGGGCCAGCAGATCGGCGCGCGCTTGATCGGATAGGCCTTCGACATTGATGCTCTTGAGGGTTTGGCCCGAGTCCCCTGGGAGCGGTGGAGGCGGCGGCGTTGGGCGGCCATTGGGGATGCGGGTTTGACTCGCGGTGCCGGCCTGGAAGTTGATAGTGAGCTGTCGGACGGCGTTGGCCGAGTCCTTAGCGAAATGCCAGTTGAGGACCGCAGAGAGAACGGGATTGCGCAGTTCCTCGGGACCGCTCAGCACTTGGGCGTCGGAGACGTTCCCGTTGCCATCGAGCTTAACCTGCACGAGCAATGCGCCCTGGATTCCTTTCTCGCGGGCGGCGGCCGGATAATCGACGGCCGTACGGTGCATTAGAGTGGCGCCGCCGAGATCCACCGTAACTCCTGGGGCATCGGCAACGATTTGCGGCGCCCCGGCGAGCGGGAAGGTCGCGGTGACGAGCCAGCAAGCCGCGGTTAACATACCGAGGGCAGCGGCCAGCGAAGAAACCAAGCGTGTTTTGGACATGGGAACCTCCTTCAAAATGGAAAGAACTCGGTGTTTCAGGTGACGTTTGCGCAGGAACAAGGGCGCAGGGGCAAGGTCGAGTTGGGGAGTGGCTCCGGCGATGGCAAGAAGAGCATCTACGTACTCATCGCGGGAGAGAGTCTGGCCCACGACTTGGCGATCCACCTCCTGCTCGCGCGCGAGGCCGATTTCCCCAAGCACCCACCAGATGGCCGGGTGGAACCACAGGAGAGCGCGCACGATTTCCTCGCCTACGGTGAATAACCAATCGCGGCGGCGGATGTGCAGCAGTTCGTGACAAAGAATGGCTTCCTGCACGCGCACATCGAACGACGGAAATTGCGCGGGCAACAGGACGACGGGTTCGTGGAACCCGAAGGTGACGGGGCTCGTTACAGCATCCGAGAGCCGCAGACTTATGCCATTGCGGACGGCATACGGCACCGAATGGCGGCGGTAGCGGCGCAAGCGCCAGAATCCCGCCAGCAACCACAAGGCACGAATCGCGATTCCTGCTGCCAGCAGCCAGAGGGCGCCCTCGCTGAACGCGATGTGGTGCGACGCTGGGGCGCCGGTGGTCCGGACGATACTGACTGCGGTGACGGAATCGGTCATGTCGATGACCGGCTGGCGCCATGGCCGCACCAAAGGAAGCGCGAGGCACGCCAGCAGCGCCAATTGCCAGTACAAAAGGCGTGCGCCGGGCAGACGTAGACGCAGGACGGTGGCGGTGATGCCGGCGACGGTGACCAGGGCCCCGATTTGCAGGCTCCACGCCAGAAGGTTATTGGGGGTCATGATTTCCTCCGCAGTTTGGCGATCTCTTCGAGGTCTTTCTGGGAGAGGTGATGGTCTTCCACCAGGTGCACCAAAAGAGGCTCGGCCGACCCGTTGAATACGCGATTGACGAATTCGCGCACCATGGCGCCGATGACCTGGCCTTTCGGCTGCGCGGCACGGTAAACGTAGGCGCGCTCCTCCTGCGATTTCTTGAGGAAGCCTTTCTGTTCGAGGATCTTCATCATGGTCATGACCGTGGTGTAGGCAACTTTGCGCCGTTCGAGGAGCGCTTCGTAGACATCGCGAACGGTGGTCTGTTCGCGCTCCCAAACGATTTTCATGATTTCCAGTTCCTGGCCGGTTAAGGTCTGGCTGCGTGGTCGCATACTAATTTATTAGTACTAATTGGAGAGCATGTCAAGCGAAAAATGATAAATTTGGAATCGCTATGCCTGAAGCCGCACTTACCGAGTTCTGGAAAGATTTGAAACCGATCGCAAAGGTCTTCCAAAAAGACGCCCTGCCGGAGGTCTACACCCACAATGCACCGACCGACGATGAGCGTCTGTACGTGCCGTTCAACGAGACGGTTTATTCCCGCCCGCTGTGGATTTCACCCGGGCAGAACCGCTGGTGCGACATCCTGATGGCCAAGGGCGCGGGGCTGGTGAACCGCCATTACCATCCGCACGAGGTGTTCGCGTACACGATTTCCGGCAAGTGGGGCTACTTGGAACACGATTGGACTGCGACCGCCGGCGACTTCATCTATGAGACCCCCGGCGAAGCGCATACGCTGGTGGCGTACGAGCACAAAGACCCCATGAAGGTGTTCTTCGTGGTGAAGGGACCGCTCATCTGGCTAGATGAAAACGGCGAGCACTGCGGTTACTTCGACGTCCACCACTACATCGCCATGGCCCGGGAACATTATGAGAAGGTCGGGCTGGGCGCGGATTTTGTGGAGACGCTGTTCCGGTAATTATTCCTTTGCCATCGCTCCCTGACGGTCGCGGCTCTGCAGGCAAGCGTTTGCGAGCCGCGACTACGGCCGCCGGAACTGCGGGCCGCCGCGGCCTCTGCCCGGCAAGGGACTGATTGTGTAACCGCTCGGCACCACAAATAAAGATGCGCTCGGCTCCGACTGGACGATGTTGGTCAGGTTCATGCTCACTGTTCCGGTCCGGGGATCACTCCTCGTGACCTGCACCGGGATTTGCAGTGCCGTTGAGACCCAGGTCACACGCACGATCTGGATGGGTTGCGTGTTGCCGACCGTTCCCGCTGGAATGGTGTGCGTGACTTGAGTCCCGGTGGCGGCCACGCCGTTTATAGTTTGCGTCCCCAGGTTCTGCGTCTGCACGTCCGTGTTCCCGTTAGTGGATGGCACGCCGCGATCGGCTCCCTGCATGTTGTGACGAAGGGGCGACTGCACACCCTTCATGGTCTGCGGATTGAGCCGGTAGACGTATCCTGCCACGGGATCGAAGATCGTGATTTCCGTTCGTGTCTGGCTGGACTGTGTACCGCCAGACAAGCTCGCGTCGATGCGGACGCGACCCTGGCTATCGCGATAGATACTAGCCTGTTCCTGGCGCTGGATTTGATTGCCGTTCGCGAGGATCCGCTGCGATTGAGTGTTCTGCTGCGCGGAGAACGGAGCGCCAGTGATGGTTTTTTCTGCAAAAACGCCCAAACCCAGGCCGCCTCCGAATCCGAGCATCGCTCCCCGGCCGCCACCGGGCGGTTGGGCCAGAGCCATGCAAGCGGTGGCGAGTGCAAACGTTAAAGTTTTGGTGTGAATGCTATGAGATATCCGCATATGAAAGCCTCTGATAGGAATTCCGGCGAGCCGCGGAAAGAGTTCCGTTTGTTACCGGGAGGCATCACGTGGAAGCGGCACCGACAGGAGCCAGAAGAGCGCAAGGCCCACGGCGAAGCCTCCCAACAGGTACCAGGGCCACGGGCCGAACCAGTCAAGTAGCGACGGGTTCGCAGGTTTGTGGCGGAGGTACATGTAATTGGTGCCGAAGGCTGCATCGAAGGCGCCTACTGCGGCAGCGTAGACGGCGAGCATCCCGAATGCTCGCCATGCGGCGCCGCGGCGGACGAAGGCGACCTTGCCAAAGGTCAGTGTAAGGACTGCGGTGACGACTCCGCCGTGCGCCACAAAGAAATAGATGGCGGGATAAGAAGGCCACGGGCTCCACAAGTCGGGTGTCAGGAGAGCCATGCCCGCTCCCGCGAGGCCGGCGAAATAGGCAAATTCCACTGCGAGCGGGGCCGCACGGAAGCAAGCGCCTGCGGTGGCCCATACGCTGAGATCGCAGAGTTGGAGCGGCAGGTTGGCTACGTGGAGACCTTCGTGGGAATACCGAAAGATCCACCAGACGATTTCGTTGGTGGCGATGGCGGTCCCCAGGGCGAGGCGCACGGTGCGCCTCACAGCCGGACGGCGGCGGCAGATGAGGGCCAGCGCGGCGGCAATTGCCGCAATGGACGCCAATAATGCAAGATGGACAGAGCCGAAAATCGGCATGCTTCTGGGATACCCACTTGATTGTGCATCGTTGGGTGCGAATGTGGGCGCCCGCGCCACCCGGAAGCAACCCGGCCGGCTCTGTGAGGAATTGGCTGCTGTCCCCTCTAACTGAACAGCGCCATCTCAGCGGCTTTTTTGAGGCCTTTGGAGGCCAGCCGAAGGGCCATGTTGCCGGCCTTCTCTGGAACGTTCCGGCCTCCCTTCGGCGGTGCTGCTGTGTGCTCCGGATCCGCTAGATAAACCGCCGCTCCGAGAGGGACTCGGGCTATCGCCCGGTGATTCCGCCGGAGAACGAAACCGCCGTAAGCCGCGCCGATACCGGCGCCCACAAGGTACGGAACCAAAGCTTCGCCCGACGAATTGGCGCGCGCCAACCGGTAGAACCTATCGATCGCCCACCACGCGACCAGCCCTCCTGCAGCGCCCGTCAGCATTCCTTTCCATGAGCTTTCTCGCATATTCCATCCTATGCCGCCCGTTGCGGCGGTATTTTCTCCTCGGAGACCACTTTGACCGCTCCCGATTTCGGCTTAACACCACCGGAATACGCCTCCGACCACACAGCCGTCAGCTCCGCGCCGAAGAGCACAATGAGGGAAGAGTAGTAAATCCAGAGGACGATCAACACAAAGGAGCCCGCGGCTCCGTAAGCCGTGGCCGTGCTGCTATGCCCCAGGTACATGCCGATCAGGAATTTTCCGATTGTGAACAAGATGGCGGTGAATCCCGCGCCCACCCAAACGTCGCGCGATGCTATCTTGGCGTCCGGCAGAACTTTAAAAATAGCGGCGAATAATGCGGCGATGATTATCAGAGAGACGACGAACCAGATCGCGGTCAACACGGGGCCGGAAAGGGCGTGAGGCAGAAAGCTGGATACGTAGTGCCCGAAAGCCGACAGAGCTGCGCTGACTGCGAGAGACACGATCAGTAGAAATGCAATCGCCAGGATCATACCCAGCGAAAGGATGCGGTGGGCTATGAAGTTTTTGACGCCGCCCGTCCGCGGATCTGGTTTTACGTGCCAGACTTGGTTCAGCGATGATTGAAGCTGCGAAAATGCTCCGGACGCACCGGCCACCAGCGCAATAATCCCGAGGATCGCTCCGATAATGCCAGTTGAGGCGTGCTGTCCCGCATTCTTTACCATAGCCCCGATTTGCGAAGCGCCTCCCGTTCCGATCAAGCCCTGTATCTGGGTCTGGATTTCATGCTGGACCGCCTGCCGCCCGAAGATCAACCCTCGTGGGCCGCAAGCTGTTGAACTTGAGGCGGCGAGATTTGGCTGGCTTGCTCGGGCTGCACGCTTCCTCCGGCGAGCATAGAGGAGAGTCCACCTAAACCGGGAATCGATGCGATCGTGCCGGGCCCAGCCGAGCCCAATAGCCGGTTCAGCAGTCCAGCCCGTTGGGTCGGGTCGGAGTGGCTGAACAGATTGGAGACCATCTCGGAGAAAGACGGCGTCTGGTCGGAGCGAAACGCCTGTGCGATCCCGCTGGCCACCACATGGTTCGGGGCGGCTTGAGCCACTTGCTGAAAATCCTGGTGGGGGTCTTGGGGAGCGGCGGCCGTGCCGCCGCCTTGCCCCGTATAGCGCTGCGCAATATCTTCTACCGCATTCAACCAATCCATAGCTCTACTCCGGTATAACGAGCTGCTGCCCCGGCTGGATCTCGTTCGGGTTGCTCAGTTGACTTCGGTTGGCTTCGAAAATCTTCATGTAGTCATTTGCGTTGCCGTAAAACTGCTTGCTGATTTTCGATAATGAATCGCCGGCCTGCACCGTGTAGGTTCTACTGCTCTGGCCGCCGCTCATGCTTGCCCCGGCTGTTTGCGTGCGTGGCGCTTGAGCGGTCTCGTTCACCGTGATATCGGCAATGAGATCGGAATACGACGGGTCTACCAGTTTGATCTCGTCCCAGACCTTGTTCTTGGCGTCCTGAGACGGCGCTTGCGCCCGCATGAAGAGCTTGTCTCCTTGCATGTTTAAGTTTTCTAGCCGGACCTGGTATTGCGCCATCGCATTTTGTACCGGCTGGTATTTTTGCTTCAATTGCTCGAAGTGTTGATCTGTTTGGGCCATACGTCTCCTTTTGGAGTACTACTGGATAGCAGGAACCCTGCAAGGGGAGGGCCAGTCTGCGTTCCGGCGCGTCTTTCGTTCGTGTCTTTAGGCTTTCAACTCGTCACACGTTCCAAAGCGTCCAGCAACGTTTAGCGCTAGCACGAGCGCAACGCGACACCGAGGGCTATCAGGACGAGAATCGCGATGACCACCCCAATCGCAGAAGCGAAACGTCGCGGATGATGCGACTTATCTCGCAGGATTTTCGGGGAAAAAGGAGGGCGCCAAATCCAACGCATATTCGCTTCTGCCGGCCGGACGATGTCGGGCGCCCCCCACGTGGGAGTTTCAGTCTAGCAGCCGTGCTCCTGCTCGTGTAACTGCAGAGCGCCCATTGCGCGTTCCTTTTCACCAAACTTGAGCTCGATTTGCTGGTCGATGGCAGTTACAGTGTTCTCCGCCCCAGCCGTAACGGCCTCTCTTTGGTGCTGCAGTAGCTCGACTAGCTCCGAGAGCACGCGTTGTACCCTGCCGATGAGATCGGTCTTTTCCTGGCAGACTGACATCTGCGAGGCAACAGCCCTTCTAGACGGCCCGTCTACCGGCGATCAAGCTGATGACGAACAAAACCAGGAACACGATGAACAAAATCTTAGCGATTCCAGCAGCCGCGGCCGCAATACCGCCAAAACCGAAGATTGCGGCTAAGATTGCGATTACCAAAAAAACCCATGCGTACCAAAGCATCGAACTGACCTCCACCGACATACCGGCAATCGAACTTCCAACCGGCAATTCAGAACGTTGAGAGTTCGGGCGTCGCGCCTCACCGGCATGGCCCTGCTTAAGCCCCGAGAAACATCACGTGAACGTAAGTGCCCAAACGAGCGTTATAGGCCAGGTAATAGCCGGGATGATCCGGATCTTCGTAGATGTAAATTGGATCGGCGTTCCAAAGCCAGGCGGCTGTAAACGGGACATCGGAAGGAGCCACGCTCCAGTAGAAATTGTCCAGGAAGAAACGGTCCGGCCCACCACCAGCGAGGCGAAACTCGTGGCCAGGGCCAAAACCACCACGGAACCGGCCGCGCTCCCACGGACGCTCCACCTGATAGCGCCGATCATCGCGGTCCGCATGTCCCACCCATTCACCGTTTCCGTGCACGTGAGGAGCTTCGGGGTGTCCGGGTTCATCCGCGAACCGGTTCGCCTCCCCTTGCCGGGGAACACGCGCCTGCGGTTCGCCGCGCGGGGGAGCGGCCTGCTGCTGGGGAGCGCGCTGCTCCGGCCGGCTCCGGGGAGCAGGCGCGGGACCGTGCGCCGGAGGAGCCCCGGGTTGAAACGTAATACCGGGAGCGCCATGCCCCTGTTCTCTGCCCCGTTCCTGCGCGAAGATCACGGCCGCGCCGATCAGGAGGAATAATCCAGCTAACCGAATAAGAGCTTTCATGCGGCTATCATGGCACTCGGGCGAGATGGCGTCTGCGGAGTTTCATCCAGTAATGGCCGCTGAGGGCGTGCTGGTAACCAGGCTAACGGTGGGTGTGTGCGCCGACGCGCCGTTTATTTTGCGGGGGTTTTCGCACCAGCCAACTTCCGCCAGGCGTTGGCTTCCGCGCCCACAATCTCCACCAGATTGCCCATCGCGAGGTTCACATCCACCAGGTGTAAGCCCCAGTTGGTCTGAACCTGCCCTCCGGAAGTGAGGTCGCCGATGATGTTTGCATCGCGTCGGAGCGATATTTGCAGAAAGGTGGCGTTTTCGTTGGAGGCGCACTGGGCCACCAGCAGACCTGACAGCGTAACCCATGGTGTAGTGATGGGCTTCTGCGTGGGAAGCCAGGAGCGCGAGGGTTCGCCCACAATGGTGCGCCCGTCGGTGGCGAAGTACGGATGTAGCTCGCCGCTGCCTCCGCCCAGCGCGGCGGGATCGGTACAAGCAGCTACCATGTTCGGGTCGGTTACTTTGCCGAACAGAGTATTCGCCGGTGGGGGCGCCGTGGCGCGGAACGAGGCATACGTAATGACACATCCGCTCTGTGTCGCGGAGTGGCACAGCGGGATATGCTGGAAGGCGCCCCCGACATCTTTGCCGCGTGGAACGGCGAGCGTTGTGCCCAAAAGTATCGCGGATACCAGCCGCGATTGCACCGGCTTCCCATCTATCTCCTGGCGCATCAATTGGGCCAGAATGAACGAACCCTGCGAATGTCCGATAAGCACAACGCCGCGTCCGCGGTTATCGTGATCGAGATAGTAGTGCCAGGCATCGCGGACGTCATCGTACTGCAGGCCGTGTTCGAGAGAAACCGCACCCGTCAAAACGCGGCGCAGTCCCAGCAAAGTGACTTGGCGGTACATGGGCGCATAGGGCCGGCATTTCGCTGCGAACCGGGCGAACTGTTGCCGGATCACGTTGCGTTCGGCGTCATCGGGCGTCATGTCGCTATACGGCGTCGGGTCCGTGGAAACCGTCGGATAGACGTAGAAGCAATCGATGGGGGCGCCGGGGTCAGCCGCCCACGTCTCGCGGGTCATACCGCCATCGGGCTGGATCACCGTGGTGGTCAGATCGACATCGCAGGCATCGTGCCCGCCCGGGCGGCACAACCAGTTTTTGGGATCGCTGTAATCGTTAGGCGGCGGTGCCGTCTGAGCCAAGGCGGCTCCAGCGCCGACAACCAGAAGTATCAGCGGACAGGCGGCGATAGCTGCGTCCTGGGCCCGCATCAAGACGCGGCTGCCGCCGCGTGTCCAAGTCACGGTTTAAATCTCCAGCTTGCCAGTGCTGTCGCCGTGGTGTTCGGCCTGAATGCCAAGCTTATCCAGCATCGCCAACAGCAGATTCGACGCCGGCGTGTGCGGCGGGTTTTGCACATGGCGTCCGCCTTTCAATTGCCCGGCTGCGCCACCGGCCAGAATGATGGGCAGCGGATCGTGATCGTGCTGGTTCCCGTTGCTCATGCTGCTGCCGTATAGCACCATTGCGTGATCGAGCAGGTTACCGTCGCCATCCGGCGTAGCTTTCAGCTTGTCCAGAAAATAAGCCAGCAGCGAGACGTGATACTTGTTAATCAGCGCGTAACGGTCCATTTGCGCGCGGGCATTGGAGTGGTGGGAGGCCACGTGAAAACCCTCGCGCACGCCACTCTGCGGGTAGACGGCGCCGCTGGTGTCGCGGGCGTACATCATGGTGGCAATCCGAGTGATGTCACCGCGGAATGCCAACACCTGCAGATCGTACATGATCTTGAAATGCTCGTCGAAGGTTTCGGGCACGCCCACAGGAGCGTCGGGGAGCTTGAGATCGGCCGGGAACTGATTCTCCGCTTTGCGGATGCGCCGCTCGATTTCGCGGACATCTTCCAGGTACTCGGAGAGGCGCGCGCGGTCGTTAGCCGGGAGATCGCGTTGCAAGGAGGCCACCTGGTCCATCACGGAATCGAGCAAGCTACGGCTCTGCTGGCGGCGCGCGGCGCGGTCGGCGTCGTTGCCGCCATCCCCAAACAGCTTTTCGAAGATCACTTGTGGGTTGTTCTCCATGGGAAGGGGCGTGGTGGGGTTCTTCCAGGAGATGGTGTTGGTGTACGCGCAAGCGTATCCGGAGCCGCAGCTCAAGGCGACTTCTTCGATGGCCAGTTCCAGGGAAGGCAGCGGAGTATCCTGCCCGATGCGCTCGGCCGCGATCTGGTCGATGGTGGGGCCGGAGTGAATGGAATCCTTTTCCGGGTGAGCGCCGCTCAGAAACACCGCAGCGGAGCGGGCGTGATCGGCGCCCGCGTCGGACCCGATGCCGCCGGCTTGAGCATGCGCCAGATTGGAGAGGATGCAGACCCGGTCGCGCAGCTTTTCCAGGGGCGCGAGGATCTCGGTGAATTCGAAACCAGTTCCCTCTGTGGCCGGCGTCCATTTGTCCATGGTGGCGCCGTGCGGAACGTAGATGCAGCTTAGGCGGCTCTTGGCAGCGGCTGCCGTCTTGCGCAAAGGGGTTTGCGCCGGGAGCATGGAATCCAACAAGGGCAGCGCAATCGCCGCTCCCGCGCCGCGCAAAAATGTGCGCCGGGGAAGATGCTTTTTCGTAATGAAGTTCATTGCGTTCCTCCTGCCGCTCGGTTCTGTGCCGAAACGGTGACGGCGCCCTCTTTCATGCGCATTTGAAAAGGCTCGCTCTTCACGATTCCCAACAGGATGCTGGAAAGCCGGTTGCCGTTCTGGGCCGCTTCGCGGTCGATCGCCCGGACCACGGGCATATCATAATATTTCAGCGCCCGCCCGGTGGCGTAAATCAGAAGCTTCTCGGTCATGGTGCGGACGAATACGTCCGAGCGCGTGAGGAGGGCCTCGCGCAACGAACTCGGGCCCTCGAGCTTGGTGCCGTCCACGAGCTGCCCGGTTGCATCGATCCTGGCGCCGTCGTCGGTAGCGCGCCAGCGCCCGATCAGGTCAAAATTCTCCAACGAGAAGCCGATCGGGTCCATGATCTTATGGCAGGCGCCGCACACCGGGTTCTGCCGGTGCTCTTCCATCTTCTGGCGCAGCGAGAGTGGCTGCGAGGCGCTGTCGTTCTCCTTCAGCGGCGGCACATTGGGCGGCGGCAGCGGAGGCGGAGTTCCCAGCAGGTTCTCCAGAATCCACTTGCCACGCGCGACGGGGGAGGTGCGGTTGGCCACCGAGGTCACCAACAGGAAACTTCCCTGCCCCAACAGACCGCGGCGGTTCTCGTCCGGCAAACTCACGCGGCGAAAGCGGCTGCCATGCACGCCGGAAATGCCGTAGTGCCTGGCGAGTGTCTCATCCACGAAGGTGTAATCCGCATTCAGCAGATCGACTACGCTTCGATCCTCGCGCAGAATACTTTCCAGTAGCATTTCCGTCTCGCGGCGGAAAGCTTGGCGGAGATTATCGTTAAAGTCACGAGTTTCGGGACGCGCGCTCTTCAGCTCGCGCAGGTAAAGCCACTGATCGCCGAAATCGGTGATGAGCGCAATCGACCGGCCATCCGAAAGCATGCGGCGCGTCTGTGCTTCGAGCACCGCGGGCTCGTGCAGCTTACCTTGAATCGCGACATTCAGCAGTTCTTCATCCGGAATGCTGCTCCACAGGAAAAAGGAAAGGCGCGACGCCAGTTCCAGGTCGCTGACGCGGTATGGCGTACCGGGGGCAACATTGGCCGGCTCTTTTTCGAAACGAAATACGAAGCGCGGATCCACGAGGATGCGGGCCACAGCCTGCTCGATGCCGTTATCGAAAATGGCGTCCTTCCGGCCCGCGTGATAGAAGCTCAGCAAAAGATCAATGTCCGCGCCGGCCAACGGTTGGCGGAAGGCGCGCGTGGCCAACCTGGTGAGGATCTGTTTGGCGCAGCCCGGCTCCTCGGCTTCGGACGCAGGCCGGCAGACAAAAATCCGGCGGCGGCTGGGCGTATCGCCCGGGCCGGTTGGGTTGAGCGGGCCCGTTATCGCAATACTCTGCACGGCAGAATTGGGCGCGTAGACCTGCCAGATCTCATCCGCGCCGGGAGGGCTCTTGCGGATGAACGCTGCCCCAATCGCCTGCGGCCCGGCTTTGACGGGAATCTTGACATCGATTGAACCCTTGCCGCTCACTTCAATGCGCTGGTCATTGAGCGTGCCCTCCAATTCCTCGCCCGGAGGGGGAGCACCGTTTACGCCGAGCCCGAAAGAGCGCGTGCGGATTTTGATCTGATATTCGGCATCGAGTGGGAAGTAGTGGCGCACCAGCAGGCCCCCGCGCGTGCCGAGCGGCAAACCTTCGATGTGGTCGTTCTGCGAAAGATCCACGGCCGCGCGGTAGGTCGTAGTGGAAGCGCTCATTAGCATGTTGCCGACCGCGAGCCGGCTGATCTTGGCGGCCGCGGCGGCGTAGCGTTCTACCAGTGCCGGAGAGATCGCCAGCGCGTCGGCAATGTTGTCGAATCCCTCGCTGGAATCGTCGGCGGGGAGCAGGGAGGAAATGTCAAGATCGATGCCGAGTAGATCGCGAATGGCATTGGCGTACTCGGTGCGATTGAGCCGGTGGAGGCCGGGCGTCCCCGGATTCGGCTTCACTGCGCGATCGAGAGCGGTTTCCAAGGTACCGGCGAATCCGTCCAGTGCCGCGCGATCCGGACGCGGCGCGCCGCTCGGTGGCATCATGCCGGCGCGTACCTTACGAACAACCTTTTCCCAGGTTTCGGGGCTGTCGCCGGGACGGCTGACGTCCAGCTTGTCGAGCATCAAGCCGCCGGTCTTGAGCTTCTCGTTGTGGCAGGTAATGCAGTAGCGATCGAGCAGAGCCTTATCCTGCGCATGCGCCGGAAGGACCAGGGCGAATAACACCGGACACGCGGCGATAGCCGCGTTCTTCCACGGGTGCCGCCGAGACGCGGCCATCGCCGCGTGTCCGGAACAGCACGATTTCCTCACTGCGCTCTCGCTTGCGACAGCTTCGCAATCAGCGCCTCTGTCGCCGGCTTCTCAATGGGCGGATTCAGCAACAGGAACACGCCTTTGGCCCAATCCATCACGGTGCGGCCCTGGTTGTCCTTCACATCGAGCCGCGCGCCATGATCCACCAGGAACTGCAAAATATCATCGGAGCCACGGTTAGCCGCGGCCATAGCCGCCGTGACTCCCATGGCGTTGACGTGGTTCACGTCGCCGCCGAGTTGGTAGCACAGCTTCACGGCTTCGAGGAGCGATTCCTTGGATTCGGTAAACGTGTGTTCCTGCATCCAACTCACACCCGCAGCGGCCATCAGTGCCGTATTGCCGCCCAGCGTCGGAATGTTGGGATCGGCGCCATGATCGAGCAGCAGATGCATCACCGTGAGGTCGCCAGCCAGCGCCGCGCGTAGAAACGCCGTCTGGCCGGTGAAATCCGACCATGCCAAGTCGCCGAACGGAGAAATAAAGCGCCGGATGGGGAAGACCTCTTTCGTGCGAGCATTGGGGTCGGCTCCGCGATCCAGAATCGTCTTCATCAATTCCAGCGCCGCGGGCCGGTCAATATCGTGCTCACCACTGCGTGCGATATCGCGGTCGCGAATCTCCACCGCGGCGAATAGCGGCGTGCGACCCCACTGATCGGCCGCTTTCGCGGAAGCGCCATGCTCCAGGAAATAGCCGGCGATATCCAGATGGTTGTTGGTAAGAGCCATCAATAGGGGAGAAATTCCGTTCGCTTCGGCCTGGTTGATATCAGCTTTCGCCGCCAGCAGCAGTTTTGCTACTTCGAGGCGCCCATCGCGCGCGGCGTAGAGCAAGGCCGTCATGCCGCCGGGAGTTTCCGGCTGGAAGCCGCGTTCCGGCCAACCGCCCCGGTTGATGCCGAGCCCGTGAGATCCGCCGCCGTAATTTGGCGGGCGCACGGGAGGCGCTTTGCCGGTGCGGGTTGCGGCATTCACCTGCGCGCCATATTCAATCAGCAGATCGGCCGCTTTCATGTGACCGGTTCGCGCCGCCCACATCAGCGCGGTCTGCCCGCTCACGGTATCGTTGGCGTTGACCGCTGCCCCATGTTGCAAGAGCACTTTGATCGAGTCGATATCGCCGTTGCGCACGGCGGTGATGAGCGCCGTCTCGCCTTCGGCGCTGGCGGCATTGGGATCGGCGCCGGCTTCCACCAGCTTCCGGATGATGGCCGCATTGCCGTTGTTGCAGGCGAAATAGAGAGGGGTAAACCCATAGCGGTCCTGCGCCTTTACGTCCGCGCCGGATTTGATCAGTTGTTCGACAGTAGCCAAGTCGTCTGTTGAGACAGCTTCGGCGAGAGGGGAGTCCGCGGCAATCAAGGCGGCCGGCAGCATTAACAGGAGACATAGGACCGCCTGGCGGTCGCGACTCCACGACGATTTCCGAGCCGCGATTGTGGGGGAGCGATTATCAGTCGGTCGTATCACGCTTTCAACGCCATTACGAGGCCGTTGAGGTCTCTGAAGCGTAACGCATCCTTTTCTTCGGACGGCATGACTTCGACGTTCAGTTTTTTCAGGCGCTCGGAGGTGGTTTTACGATCGAAGCCGGCCACCCGGAAGCACACCCGATCGATGGCAGGCATCTTTCCGGCGCCTACGGGTTCCAGAGCCAACCGGGTTTTGGCGGCGGCGAACCAAATGCGCTCCGGCTTTTTGGTGCGCATCACTTCCATACCGAAAAATTTGCGGTAATAGTCCGCCGATTTTTCGAGATCCGAAACCGTGAGTACGATGTGGTCGAAGCCAATCGCCTGCACTGCCGGCTCCTCTTGCGAAATTCGGGAGGACGGAATAATCGTCTTGGCCAAGCCGCCCGGCACCCCGAGCAATTGCAAGCGCAATCCGTCGGGATCGGCGGGCATTCCCAAGGCGCCGCGGCCGCTCACGGTGATACCCAAGCCCTCCAGTTCCTTGCGCATTTCCTGCCCGTTGTAATCTTCCACCAGAGCGCAGAAATGGTCGATTCTGGGCGGCATCGTGGCATTTCCGCCGAACGCAATGTAGGCGGTTCCAGTGCGCACGTAATACCGCGGCGGCGGGTCGCGCTCCTGAAAAAGCTGCGGATCGAAAATGCGCCCGTAGAACTTAGCCGCTGCGTCCTGATCCGGCACGGTCATACCGATGTGTTCAAGACCGGTGGTATGCAGGGGCAGACCGGCTGCGTGCGCTTTGCCAACCGAGAGCCAGGCGGCAGCCCCGGCTCCCATCCAGGTGAGCATTTCACGGCGGGTTTGCGGCATGCCAATTATCCTATCGCGTTCTTTCGTCAAAAGCTTACGCGCATTTCCAGGGTGCCCTGGCGGGGCGGCAGAAAAGTGCTCCCACCGACGTAGTTGATGAATCCGAAACCCCCGGTGAGCTTCCCGGCCGTGGCTGGATTGGTGCAGACTGCGCCCGTGCCCGCCGTACAAGTGACCGGAGCCAGCGGGTTCGTGGCTGTCGGGTTGGATAGCTGTGTACGGTTAAAGATGTTCTGGAAGTTCATGCGGATGGTAAGCGCGATGCTCTCTTTGAACCGGAAGACGCGGCCGAAGCTCATCGATTCGGCAGGACGCCGCTCGTAACGGAAATCGTTGTAATACGGCGCGGAAGTGCCCCATTGGCCGTCGGCCGGGTTGCTCCACGCGGCCGGATTCAGCACCACGTTCTGCGTGGGATCAATGCAGTGGCAATTCAAGTCCTTGAGATACAGGGGCACGCCGGACACGCGGTTAAAGAAGGTTGGGCGGAACAAAAGCGTGCTCAGGTTGTTGGTCGACGTGGGCGTCAGAATAGGAAGGCCGCTGCCATAGCTCAGCACCGCGCCGATAGTCCAGTCGCGGACAACCTGCGACAGCAACCGGTTCGATCCCCAGGCGGGAAGACGGTAGTTGGCCGACACGACGCTCGCGAACGGGCGGGAGAATCCGGAAATCGATTTGTTTTGCAACCGGTTCAAATAGTCGTTGACCGTTCCCGCTTCGGTACCTAGCTGTTCCTCCTTTGCCCAGGTGAAAGCATAGTCGAGGATCAGCCCGTGAGAATACCGCTTCGTGACCTTCACCTGCAGTGAGTCGTACCAGGTTCGGCCTTCCGGCGCCCATAGCGGCGTCAAGCCACTCGAAAACTGCGGGAACGGCCGGAGCACCTGCGCTACGGTAGCCGTCAGCGGGAAACCGGCATAGGGCAGGTGGTTTTGGAAGCGGCCGGCAGAGCTCGAACCGATGGGCGCCCGAAGAATGGCGCGGTCGGCGGCGTTATTGATATCCAATCCGACGGCGCTCAAGATCTGAGGCGTAAGGGCGTTGTAGTTGTCGAGACTGTTACTGAGCCACCAGGCGCCGCGATTCCCGACGTAGGCGACATCCAGCGCCAGGTCCTTGAGGATCTCACGCTGGACGCCGGCGCTCCATTGAATCTGGCGAGCGGGCCGCCCGGCGTTTTGATCCACTACCGAAGTCATCCCATTCTGAAAAGCGGGGAAATTGGGGTTGGGATAAGCTCCGGCGGAAAGGTTAGGCCACGGCAAGAGGTAAGTCGAGGGAACTCCGCCAACCAGTGTCATCGCGGGATCGCCAAACCCAGGCGCGCTGAAGTTGTTGGCTGGCGAGGCGCTGGTGGTTCCGGTCGCCGCGGTGGCAGTCCCGTCATAGGCAATACCGATGCCGGCGCGGAATACCGTTTTGGAGGTGATCTGGTACGCCACTCCCACCCTCGGTCCAAACGCGTAGGGATAATTTCGGCCAAAACTGCAGTTACACGTGGCTTCATAAATCACGCCGCCCGGATGCCCTCCCGCCGTGGGGTTCGCCAATCCCGGCGCCAGGCTGGGCAAGCGGCCATATTGTTCTCTCGGATAGGTGTCGTAATCGTAGCGGAGTCCGTAATCGAACGTCAGCTTGCGCGTGATTTTCCAGGAATCCTGCGCGAACACCGCGATGAAATGCTTACCGGTGCGCAGGTCCGCCGGCGGGTTCACGGTTCCGTTATTCACCAGCCCCAGCAGGAAACTGGCGTAAGGGAAGCCCACCGTGCGGCCGCCAATGATGGACGATTGAGCGTAAGGTTGCGCCGTCTGGTTCGCCGAAAACGCGAACGAGCCGTTAGTGGCGGCCAGGGCCAGAAGAGGATAACCAAACTCCCGCACCTCGCTGCCGAACTTAAAAGTGTGATTGTTCTTGACCCAGGTAACAGACGCCTGATAAGTCGGCGTCATCTGTTTGGTGGTCGATTGCGCGCCTCCGATCCCTGGGCCCATGTTCATCATGCCGCCGGTACCAATGCATGGGGATGTGTTGATGCCCGCACCCGATACGCACAATCCGCTGATACTCGGGAAGCGCTTTCCGGGATTGGGCACGCCCGTCAGCCCGATGGTGCTGTCGTCGAAATTAGTGGTGGGGGAGTGGTCGTCGAGCAAGTACTGTAAGATGCCGGCCCCTACGTGCAAGAGCAGAGTGGGAGTGATCGTGTAATCGAAATTCAGGCGCCAATTCTGAGACCGGCTGAAGGTGCCGCGAGTGGCGGTGATCAGGGGCGGCAGCCCCTCGGAGCCGTTCAGGCTCTGCGAATACTGCGAGGCGCTGGCGTTGGTAAGGAAAAGGCCGCTGATTTTGGCCTTCGCACTGATCAGGTGATCCATCTTCACCGACTCGTTGGTGGTGACGCGATCGTTGGGGAAGGCCGGCAGATAATTGAGCGCATTGTTGCCGTTACTCGGAGCCGGAATCAAGTTCTGGATGGCTACGGCAACCTTGTCGAATCGTGAAGTTGGGATTACGTTGTTCGGAAACTGCGTCCGCACGAGCTGCCCGTTGACATTTTGCGCGGTGAGCGGATCGTAGATCATTCCTTCCAGAATGGTGTTGCCTAGAGGATCCTTGCCGAGGTTTGCGCCGGTGATGGCCCCGCCGAAGTTTCCCGCGCGGTAGGCGGCGGTGGGTACCGTGATGTAGGTATCGTTGACGACAAAACTTTCACGGTACTGCTCGCGATTATAGAAAAAGAACGTTTTATCCTTCCCGTTGTAAACCTTTGGAATGCGCACGGGGCCGCCCACATTGAAGCCGTAGTCGTTGCGCCGGATTCGTTGCAAGGTGTTGACGAACGGCGTTGAAGCATCGAACGCCTCGTTCGACAGGTAGTCATAGCCGGCGCCATGATATTGATTGGTGCCGGAACGCATCGTGATATTAAACAGCCCGCCGCCCACCGAGCCGAATTCGGGGGAGTAGTTACTGGTTTGAATGGCGGTCTCTTCAATGGCATCGACGCTGGCTCCGGTTCCGGCCTGAACGGCATTGATCTGGTTCGTGCCGTCCATCCCATCGATCTGGGTGCGCTGCGTTCCGTTGGGCGCGCCGTTCACGCGGACCCCAAAGATAAATCCGGAGCCCGGTGCAGAGGCGCCCGGTATCAACGCCACTTCCGCCTGGTAGAAGCGCATGCCTTGGCTGGAAGAGAAGGTTCCACCGATGCCGAGCAGCCCAAGATCGACCAAATGCTGCGCCTGGATCTCATGGCTCAGTTCGCCGCTTTCCGTTTTGAGGAGCGAGGCTTGCTCGTTGACCGTGATGGATTCGGTGGCCGAACCCACTTCGAGCGTGACATCCAGCCGCACGGTTTGCGCCACCTCCACCCCGATATTCTGGCGCACATACTTCTTGAATCCCGGGGACTCGACCGACATTTCGTAAGTGCCCACTGGAACTTCCGGCAACGTAAAGTTCCCGGTGGCGGTGCTGGCCGCTTGATATTCGAGACCGGTGGCGGTGTTTTTGAGATTGATGGCGGCATTGGCGACCACGGCGCCGGCCGGATCGGAAATGGTCCCCGTGATTATGCCGCGGTCACTTTGGCCGAACGCCAAACCACATAAAACAAACGAGCAGAAAATGATCCCCCGTGACGTCATCGCGCTTCCCCCTATCCCCTAGCTGCATACGCCTGTATGCAGTCCACAGCAGTTTATGGCAGAAGGTCTGTGGTGTCAAGGAAAATTTGACCAGTTGACTGGTAAACATTTCGGGGATAACTCGAAGTATCCACGCATCTTCTTCTGCAGGCCGCAGCTATCGGATCTTGCCCCGCTGACGATGGCCGTAGTAACATCCTGTATGCAGATGTCCAACGAGTTTTCCCATAGCGGCCGCACGGTTTTGCAATTGCGCGAACTGCTGCTGCGCGGCGAGTTTCGCCCCGGGGAACGGCTTTCGGAATTGCCTCTGGTTGCCCGGTTGGGCGTGTCGCGGACACCAATCCGCCTGGCCCTGGAACGGCTCTCACATGAAGGACTACTTGAGGTTTCTCCCTCAGGAGGCTTCGTGGTGCGTAGCTTCAACGTAGCGGACATCTGGGATGCGATCGAATTGCGCGGGGTGCTCGAAGGCACTGCGGCGCGCCTGGCGGCTGAGCGCCTGACTACCCCCGGCGAATTGGAACAGATTCGCGAGCTGCAGGGCCGCATGGATTCCATCGCCCGGGATTCGGTGGAATGGTTCGCCCAGTATATGGATTGGAATGAGGCTTTTCATTCGGGCCTGGTCGATCTGGCCAAGAGCGCGATGCTGCGGCGGTCGCTCGCATATATCAACGCGCTCCCTTTTGCTTCGCCCAGCGCCATGGTATACGCTCGCTCCAAGCTACCTAAAGCAGCGGAGCTTTTCACCATCGGACAGGAACAGCATCACGCCATTCTGGATGCCGTTGAGCATCGCCAAGGGACACGCGCCGAAGCCTTGGCGCGCGAGCATGCTCGCCTGGCCCGCCGGAACCTGGAAACGGTGCTGACCGATGGCACGATCTTGAATTGCGTACCGGGCGCGTCGCTCATCAGGTTCCCCGGGGATTTGAGCGCAAACCGGCCCAGTTAACAGGGTTCCATTACGGTATTCCGAAGGAGAAATCGAATATGAGAGGATTCGTGACCGCGCTTGTGGCTCTGGCAGCATGCGCACCCGTTTTCGCGGCGTTGCCGGTGGTGCCGGCCAAGGACCAGAGCGCCTTTCTCAAATCCAGCGATCCCAAGCTGGCCGCCAATAAAAAACTGTGCTACGACTTCTTCCGCATTGTGCTGCGCGCCGGGCACCTGGACGAGGCGGACAAGTACATGCGAGAGGATTACATGCAGCACAACCCCAATGCGGAAACGGCCCTTCAGGGCTTCAAGGCGTACTTTGTTGCGGCCGGGCTGAAGCCGCAGCCCATTAAAGACACGTTGGATGACCTGGTCACGGTGACTGCCGAAGGGGATTACGTGACGCTTTCGTTCCGCCGCCAATACGACGATCCCAATAAGCCGGGACAAAAGTACACCACGACCTGGTTCGACATGTTCCGCATTGCCGACGGCAAGATTGCCGAGCACTGGGATTCAGCGCTCATGGCGCCGCGGAAATAGCACCGCGCGGTTCCAGCCTTGACACCGCTCCCTTCGGGGTTGTACGACTATTCCATGCAACTCCATCGGCGTTCCTTTCTGCGGGTTAGCGCTCTGGGGGGAGGCGGCATGCTCCTCGGCATATACCTCGATCCTGCTTTGCGCGGCCAGACTCCCCTGCCCCCGCCGCAACTGCTCAAGCCCGATGCCTTCATTCGCATTTCAGCGGATGGCGCCGTGACTATCATGGCCAAGAACCCCGAAGTGGGCCAAGGCATCAAGACCGAGCTGCCCATGATCATCGCCGATGAGCTCGATGCCGATTGGAAGGACGTCCAGATCGAGCAGGCCGATCTCGATCAGGCCCGCTATGGCCAGCAAGTCGCGGGCGGCAGCACCGCCACTCCGGCCAATTGGGATCCCTTACGCCAGGTCGGTGCGACGGCCCGCCAGATGCTGATCACCGCCGCTGCCCAAACCTGGAGCGTGCCGGAATCGGAATGCGCGACTGGTGCTAGCCGTGTCACGCATCGCCCGACCAACCGCGCTTTGTCTTATGGCACGCTCGCAGCCAAGGCCGCCGCTCTGCCGGTTCCCGACCCCAAGACGGTTAAGCTGAAGGACCCCAAAGATTACAAAATCATAGGGCAGCCCATTCACGGCGTCGATAACGCCTCCATCGTCACGGGCAAGCCGATCTACAGCATCGACTTCACCCTGCCCGGCATGTTGTTCGCTGTTTTCGAGAAGTGTCCCGTCTTTGGCGGCAAGGTCGTGAGCGCGAATCTCGACGAAATCAAATCCATGCCCGGCGTGCGGCACGCGTTTGTGGTCGAAGGCGGCGCCAATCTCAATGGACTGCTGCCCGGAGTGGCGATCGTCGCCGATACCTGGTGGCAGGCGCGTACCGCGCGTCAGAAACTACAGGTGCAATGGGAGGAAGGGGCAACCGCAACACAATCCACCGACGCGTTTGCCCGCCGTGCGGTCGAAATCTCCAGCCAGCCTCCGGTCTTCTCGCTGCGCAACGACGGCAATGCCGACGCGAAGCTGCAAGGTGCTGCGAAGATCGTCGAGGCCGCCTACTCGTACCCATTCCTGTCGCACGCTCCTCTGGAACCGGAGAACTGCACGGCTTCTTATAAGGATGGCAAGCTCGAAATCTGGGCGCCGAGCCAGACCCCGGCCGCCGGCCTGCAAATCGTCACTCAAACCCTTAAGATTCTCGCCAGCGCCGTAACCATCCACCAGCTTCGCGGCGGAGGCGGCTTCGGGCGCCGGCTCAGCAATGACTACATGGTCGAGGCCGCTTGGATCGCAAAGACTATCGGCGTCCCTGTCAAGCTGCTCTGGACCCGCGAAGACGATTTCGGCCACGACTTCTATCGCCCCGGCGGTTTCCATTTCCTAAAGGGCGGGCTCGATTCCACCGGCCGCCTCGTCGCCTGGCGCAATCATTACGTGGGATACGGCGAAGGCCAACGCTTCGCGCCACAGGCCAACATTGTTTCCAACGAATTCCCGGCCACTTTCCTGCCAGACTTCGGTTTCCACGTGTCGCTGATGACCCTCGGCGTGCCCACCGGCGCTATGCGCGCCCCGCGCAGCAACGGCTACTGCTTCGTGTTCCAATGCTTCGTCGATGAGCTCGCGCTCGCCGCCCGCAAAGACCCGCTCCAGTTCCGGCTCGACATGTTGCAGGGCCCCCGCACCATGCCCGCCAAGCCCAATCCCGCCGAGCTCGATATCGAAGCCGATCGCATGCGCGGCGTGCTCGAACTGGTGCGCGAGAAGTCCGGTTGGGGAAAGCGCAAGCTCCCCAAAGGCACAGGTATGGGCGTGGCCTTCCAGTTCGCCCATCGCGGATACTTCGCCGAAGTGGCCGAGCTAAGCGTCGATGCCGCCAGCAAGGTCAAAGTCCATAAGGTGTGGGTAGCCGCCGATATCGGCAGTGAGATCATTAATCCCAGCAACGCGGTCAATCAGGTGCAGGGCTCTGTTATCGAGGCCATGAGCCATGCCATGGCCTATCAGATCACGATCGATAAAGGCCGCGCCGTCGAGACCAACTTTCATCAGTACCGGCCCGTGCGCCTCACCCAAGCCCCGCCCGATATCGAAGTGCATTTCCTGAAGACCAACAATCCGCCTACCGGGTTGGGCGAACCCGCATTGCCGCCGGCCATTCCCGCAATCTGCAACGCCATCTTCGCGGTCACTGGCAAGCGCATCCGCTCTCTGCCGCTCTCGACTCACGGATTCTCCTGGGCATAATTCAGATGAAAAACTTCCGACCTATCACGCGCCGCGAGGTGCTGGCCGCCACCACCGCGGCCCTCGTCACGCCATCTCTCCACGCTGCCGATCCGCCGCCCAATATCGTTTTCATCCTCGCCGACGACATGGGTTATGCCGACCTCTCCTGTTACGGCCGGCCAGACTACCGCACGCCCAACATCGACCGCATCGCCACAGGGGGCATGCAGTTCAAGCAGGCGTATGCCAATTCCGCAGTATGCTCCGCCACGCGCACCGCCCTCATCACCGGACGCTATCAATACCGTTTGCCTGTCGGCTTGGAAGAACCTCTCAACGCGCGCCGCAATATCGGCCTTCCCCCCAGCCATCCGACGTTGCCTTTGCTCTTGCGCAAAGCCGGCTACGGAACCACCTTAATCGGCAAATGGCACCTCGGCTGGCTGCCCGAATTTAGTCCTCTCAAGAGCGGCTACGATCACTTCTGGGGCTTCCGCGGAGGCGGCGTCGATTACTTCACCCACAAGTCTGGAACCGCCGAGACCAATACTGGCGACCTCTGGGACGATGACGTAAAGATCGAGCAAACCGGCTACATGACCACTCTACTGGGGGCCAGGGCCGTCTCGGTGATCCAGGATTATGCGAAGGCCAAACCTCCGTTCTTCCTGAGTTTGCACTTCAACGCGCCCCACTGGCCCTGGGAGGGGCCTGACGATGAGGCCGAATCCCGGCGCATCCGAAATCTGTTCGATTACGATGGCGGGTCGCAGAAGACCTTTGCCGCCATGGTGGGCGAGTTGGACCGGCAAGTCGGGCGCGTGCTCGATACGCTCGATGCAGCCGGCATTGCGGGCAAGACTATCGTGATCTTTACCAGCGATAACGGCGGCGAACGCTTCGCCGACACTTGGCCGTTCACTGGCCGAAAGACCGAGCTCCTCGAAGGCGGCCTGCGCATTCCCGCGCTCATCCGCTGGCCCGGCCACATCCAGGCCGGCAGCACTACCGAGCAGGTGGCCATCACCATGGATTGGGTTCCCACTCTGCTGGAGGCTGCCGGCGCCCACCCCGACCCGGCCTATCCGCCCGATGGCGTCAGTCTCTTACCGACCGTTACCCGCAATGCCGCGCCCGTGCCGCGCAAGCTCTTCTGGCGCTATAAATACAAGACGCAACGCGCCATGCGCGATGGTGACATGAAGTTTCTCGAAATCGATGGCAATACCTTCTTATTTAACGTAGTCGCGGATCCGCTGGAACGAGCGAATTTGAAAAACCGGCAGCCGGAAGTCTACAGCCGCATGGTGTCGGAATATGAAGCTTGGAACTCCGGCATGCTGCCGATCGATCCCGCTTCGTCCACCAGCGGCTTCACCGCCAGCCAACTAGCCGACCATTTCGGAGTGAAACCTTAGTAGATTCAACGACCGCTCCCTTGCGGTCGCGGCTCAGAAACGGCGCGCTACCGAGCCGCGGTCCCAGGTGGTTGGAACGCGGGTATGTTGCCGATCGACCCCGCATCACCCACCTGGCCGACCATTTCGGCGTGAAGCATGACACATCGCGCGTTCGCTCACGACGCGCACTACCCAGCCGCGACAGCAAGCGAGCGGTAGTTCCCTTACTTCGAAGGCAAAATCAGCTCGCAGGGCCGCGGGTCCCACTTCGATCCATCCGGTTCGCGGCGGAAGTGATTGCTGGTCACCCATGGCACGTCCAGGTACTGCGGATCGTCCACGCTCTGCATCTCTACTAAGTAGTCCGCACCCTTTAAAGAATGGATATCGTAATATTCCGTTAGCACCGTATTGCCGCTGTAGGGCACGCCGTTGTTCCGCAGGTAACCCGGCGCCAGATGCGTGGTCACCACCTTCAGCGAACCGCCCAGCTTCCGCGTGTCCGGCGGCTCCTGGGTCTCGCCGTTGAAGATCCCATGAAACCCGGGTGTATCGGGATCGCGGGCCGAGATCTTCGAGGTGTACGCCCTGGTCGCTTGCGGTGTCTGCCATTGCGCCACCGAAACGCCTTGCATGGTCGGCGCTCCCGTGGCGGCATGCGCCCCGAAGTAGAACAGCCGCGTCTGCTTGCCTGCATCCGTCTCCACCTTCAGCGTGGTGTCGTTCTCCCACGTGATATGCAGTCGTTCCGGCACGCGCATGATTCCCGCCGCGCCGTAGTTCATGCACTGCCTGCCCGCCGCGGTGTCCTTCGCCGCATCCCAGGTGTCGGCCACGCGCCGGCCTTCGGCATTCAGCGGAATGCTGTAATAGTCTCCTTTGGGCGCCGTCAGCATGCGGGTGCGCCAGTCCTCGGTTACCAGCGACACCCAATAACCGGTCAGGTCGATCGGAGCGGCTGCTTTGGGTGTTTGCGCCCGTCCAACCGCGCAGGCACACAGAACTACGGCCAGTATCTTCATCGCTTCACCTCCGCCTGGAGGCTTTTATAAACCGCCTCCACCAGCATGTCGCCCGTCCACGCGCTCGTGCTGTACCGCCGGTCGTAGTCCCGCGAAGGCCGCGCCGCTTTGATCTCATCCAGGCTCTTGCCCTTTCCGATCAAATCGGTCACTCGGTCGCGAATGATCGTCATCATGTCTCGGTAGTCCACCACGTCTGCCTGGTCGCACAATCGCCCGTGTCCCGGAATTACCATCGTGCCGCCTTCCTGCATCGTGTGCGGAATCGTCAGCTCGATGATGTGGTTCAGCGCCTGGATCTCGCCTTGGATGCTTCCCCCGCGCTTCACGTCGATCACCGGATAGCCGGTCGTCAGAAAGATATCACCCGCGCTGACCGCATTCGAACCGCGAAACAGCACGATGCTGTCGCCGTCCGTGTGCGCCGCCTTCTCCGCCAGCATCTCGACCGGTTCGCCGTTGAACTCGAATACCTTCTTGTCGTAGTAGGTGAGCGTCGGCCATGCCGCAGCCGGTACCGCCGATCCCGTCCCGCTCATCCGTGCCAGTACGTTATCGTGCGCGAAGATCGCCACTTCCGGCGCCACATAGTAAGGTCGCGCATCCGGCTTCGCAATCGACGCATTTCCGCCAACATGGTCCGCGTCCGCGCTGGTGTTCACGAGGTAGCGGATGGGCAGCGTCGTGGTCTTCCGGATCTCCGCCACAATCCTGTCCGTGAGCTGTGCCGGGCCCGTGTCCACCAGCAGCACCCCATCGTGCCCCGGATCCTTGCCCATTTGAACCGTCAGGTTGCCCAGCCCGGTCCCCAGCATGTAGACGTTGCCGCGCACGTGCAGCATCTGCATGGGCACGTCGCTTTGGGCCCACGCTGCTACCGCGACGCCCAGGATGGCGAACCACTTCATGGCCGCTTCTCCTGTGCCTGCTCATGCTCGCGGGCGAACTTGGAGTCGAATACTCTCGGTCGCGGAATGGTCATTTGCCGGAGCTTTTTTTGATATTCCGGGTACATCGTTTCCGCGCCGCCGCGCGAAGCGTCGAACGGTACGCCATATTCCTCGGAGAACTGCGGCAGCAGCGTGTTCGTTCCCGGCAGGTGATGCGGAATCCAACCGGCCGGCCGATCCAGCTCCGGATGCGGCAGGCACGAGCCATATCCCGCGATCGGAGTGAACACCTGGTACGGATTCCATACCCAGCTCTCCGTCCGCACCAGCGGCTCCGTCAGATACACCGGGTCTTCCGCAACGCTGGTCAACGTCAGGTACTTGTCGTGCAAATCAAAGAACTCGGTCAGCGTCGCTTCGTCGGAAAACGGGATGCCGTTGCGCCGCAGGTACCCCGCCCTGATGTGGGTCGTGTCGATCCGCAGCGTGTCGCCTTCCCAAACGCCCGTCGAAAAGCCCGACCAGGTGTGCGCCGCGAACTGCGAAGGGTGCGGGCGGCCATCCATCCAGATGGTCCGCGGCCCATCATATGTCCCGTCGATAATGAATGCCACGATCTGGCCTGTGGTGGGGTCGTCTATGGTCGAGATCTTCAGGTTCGAGGGCGCGCGCATCCCGTACACGCTCGAATGGGGAATGCACTGGTGCTCCAGCACGGAAATTAAGTCGGCGTCCCACGTGTCGGCGCGCAGCCGCGCGTCGTCGTTGATCGGAATCCCCAGGTAATCGCCCACCGGAGAGCCCGGATCGGTCCGTTCCAGTTCATCCTCGTGGTACATCGCGCTCCACATTCCTGTGAGATTGAAACCCACCCGCGTTTGAGCTGTGGCGCACGCCATCGCCGCCAAAAGGGCGGCCGCAACTTTGCCGGTCATACCCCCTCCCGCCAACCGCGCTATCGTATCACGCCCGAAACGGGAACTTCGCCGCCAGCCCCGGTGTCTACAGCGGCATGGCTTTTGCGCGCTTGCGCGGCTGGTGGGCGGAAACCCACGGCGTCCGTTTCGAATTGGTGCGGCACTTTTTGGCTCGCTCCTTCGATAGCGAGATGGTCACCGTCCCCGGTGAATGGCTGAAGTTTGCCATCGGGTTGGGCGCCGCCCTTTTTTCCGCCGGCTACCTGGCCATCGACATTTATTGGAAGCGCTACGCCTCCTTGCAGTCGCCGGATCTTTCGAACCGGGCGCTCTACCACCAGGGTATCCGCGAGGACATGCTTTCGTTCGTCATGCTCGCTATGGTGATCACCGCGGTCGCGACGTCGCTTCAGTGGCAGTCGCTCTTCCCCAGCGTGCGCGATTGCATGGCATTGGCCGGCCTGCCGGTGCGCATGCGGCAGATCTTCCTAGCCCGGTTCACGTCGCTTCTGGTCCTGTTCGCCAGCTTTGTTGTGGTCCTGACTCTGCCGTGGGCGGTGCTTTTTGGAGGCGCTGCGTCCGGGCCCTGGCAGGAGAACTCCACCGGCATCTATATCGCCGCGAATTTCGCCGCCACCGGTGGCGCTTGTGTGTTCGTGTTCTTCGTCCTGCTGAGCGTGCAAGGGCTTCTGCTGAATCTCTTGCCGGCCCGCATGTTCGTGCGCGTATCGCTCGCCGTGCAGGCGGTCGTCTTCATGGCGACTTTGGGCGCTCTGCCGCTGGAGCATCAACCAGCCGGCGCGGCGTGGTGGCCGCCAGTGTGGTTTCTGCGGCTCTGGGAAGCTATTGTCGCCGGGCGGCCTTCGGCGGCTCGTCCTGCCATCATCGCCGTGGCAGCACCCGCGGCGCTTTCAGTTTTGTCGTACCTCCTGAGTTACCGCCGCTACCGCAAACTGCTCGTCGAAGCGCCCAGGACGGCCAGCATGCGCGTGGCCCGCCGCGTGAACTGGCCCGCGTGGATTCGCGATTCCAATGAACTCGCCGCTTTCAGCTTTATCTGGAAAACGCTCCTGCGCAGCCGCAGCCACCGGCTGATCCTGATGGCATTCATCGGGCTCGCGGCCGGATGGGTTACCAAAAGCGCGCTCGATATCCCACGGCCTTCGTTGCGCGACGAAGGTCTCTACGGCCTGGTCGGCGTGCTGGCGCCGCTGGCGTTCGCCATGCTGGTCACCGCCGGGCTGCGCTATCTATTTTCGCTCCCCGTCGCGCTTCAAGCCAACTGGCTCTTCCGCACCACCGATAAGCGCGGCCGCGGCGCATGGCTGGCAGCCGTGGAGCGCTTCGTGGTCTGTTGCGCCATTGCTCCGATCTTTCTCGCCAGCGTGCCCGTCTCGATCGCCATCTGGGGCGGCGTCCGCGCGCTGGCCGCCACCCTCCTCGGATTCTTCGCCTCCCTGCTGTGGTTCGAAGCCCTGTTCCGCAACTGGTCGAAGCTTCCCTTCACCTGCTCATACCTGCCCGGCAAAAAGCCCTTCTGGCTCACCTTTGCGCGATACTTATTCGGCTCGGCGCTCCTGGCGCCCATCGCCGAGTTGATCCTCGCCAGTTCCGGCGAGCCTTTAGCATTTGCGACCGTGTTCACGTTCGAGGTCGCAGTTTGGTGGTGGCTGCGCGCGCGCCGCCGGGCCGCCTGGGCCGCGGTAACGCTCGTCTATGAGGAAACCGACGAAGCCGCCGTCAGCCCCCTCCACTTCGAGCCTGCGGAAGAGCGCCTCGTTTCGAGCGCGCCCCAGCGTGAAGCGCCGCTGTTCGCAGGCTCGCTGGTCGCCTCGCGCGGGCTCTTGCCGGAAGCCTGGGCGGAGGAGATCGCGGAAGAGCGCCGCCATCCTTCGCTTCTGCTCGATACTTTCCTCGAAGACGTCCGCTACGGTTTCCGGCTCATCCGCCGCAGTCCGCTGCTTTCGGCGGTCGTGGTCCTAACGCTCACAGTCGGCATCGGAATCAATGCCAGCGTTTTCACCGTAGTAAACAGCCTGGCCCTGCGCCCGCATGTGTACCACGCCCCGGACAGCTTTGTCCGCGTGGTGCCCTATGCGCGCGCGCAAAACCAATGGCGGCCGGTTTCCTATCCGGAATACAGCGCCCTTGCCAACCAAGCCCGCTCGCTGCGCCAACTCGCCGCCTACACCATGTTTCAGGCCATGATCGGTGACGAGGATTCCACCGGCGTCAACGGTCTGCTGGTCTCCTGCAATTTCTTCGCGGTGGATGGCACGGAGCGCGCCACGCTCGGCCGTGTCCTCGTGCCCCAGGATTGCGATGTAGGGACCGCCGCGCCCGTGGCGGTAATCAGTGAATCTATCTGGCACAGCCGCTTCGCCTCCGATCCGCGCGCCATCGGACGCACCATTCGCGTCAACAACCATCCCCTGCTCGTGATCGGAGTGGTCCCGGACCGCACTTCCAATTGGACCCGCGTCGGTGGTATCTGGGTGCCCTACACCGCCGAGTTGGTGGTCAAGCCCAACGCCTTCGCGCAGGAATCGTTTTTGTGGCTGGCGCTCGCCGGCCGTTTGGCGCCGGGCTATTCGCGCTCGCAGGCCGAGGCCGAATTGCAGATTTTGGAACAGCGCCAGGACAGCCTGAATCCGGGCCGCAGGACCGGCGTGCGCATCACCGATGGATCATGGGCCGCGGAACTGGATCTGGCGGATGCCGGCCGTAACCTGATGCTCTTCGCATTCTTCTTCGGCGCATTCCACCTGGTTCTGTTCATCTCCTGCGCCAACGTGGCTACGCTTCTGCTCTCTCGCGCCGCCGCTCGCCGGCGCGAGATTGCCGTGCGACTCTCTTTGGGTGCGCCGCGCGTCCGCCTCGTACGCATGCTCATCACGGAGAGCTTCATCCTTGCCGCGGCGGCAGGCGCCATCAGCCTGTACCTGGCCGAAAAAGTCCCGCATCCCCTCTACCGCATGGTCGCCAGCCGCGCACCCGATTTCCCCATGCCCACCGACTGGCGCACGTTCGTTTATGTTTTCGCGCTCGTTATGGTCACCGGATTTCTAGCCGGCCTCGCCCCGGCCCTGGAATCGTTGAAGCTCGATTTAACGGGGACGCTGAAAGGTTCCGGCGGAGCGCTCACCGGAGGCGCCACCGGCACGCGCGTGCGCGGTTGGCTAGTCGCCGCACAGGTGGCCATGAGCATGGTACTGGTAGTCGAGGCCGGCCTGTTCGGGCAATCCGAAAATCGCGCCCTGCGCGCCGATCCGGGCTATCTACCGCAACGCGTCGTCGTCGCTCCCATTCAATTCCCGGACACCGTGTCCCCGCAGACCGCCCAAGTGCGCCTAGAAGCCATGGCTGACAGAGTTCGCGCGATTCCCGGCGTGCATTCGGTGAGCTTTTCGGACGACTTGCCACTCCTCCGCCCCGAAACGCTGGAGATTGTTCCTCCTTTGCGGCACGATGCTTTGCAGCCGGTCGATGTCTTCCTGGTATCCGCGCACTTTCTCGAAACCATGGGCATCCCAGTTTTGAAAGGGCGCGATTTCCAGGATTCCGACACCTCGGGAGTGGTCATCTCCAATAGCCTGGCCCGGCTGCTCTTCTGGCGCCAGCAGAATCCCGTCGGCCAGACGTTGACGTTTCCGGATGGCGCAGAACCCATCATCGGTGTGGCTCGCGATATCGAGCCGCTGCGTGTCGGAGGGTCAGATAACCCACCGGTATACCGCCGCCACCCTTTCAACCCTCGCTGGAATGCCATGTCGGTCCGATTCGATTCGGGAGCGGCTAAAGGCGCACCGGCCGTGAGGGCCGCCATCCACCAGGCCGACCCCAACTCGGCCGTGGTATCGCGCCTGCTCCAGAGCTGGATCGATGAGGTCACCGAAGTGCTGTGGAACGTGGCGGCATTGATAGCGGTATTGGGTGTGGTCGCGACGGTGCTCACCACCACCGGGATCTATGGCGCCGTCTCCTTCGCGGTTAATCAGAAGACGCGCGACCTCGGCATTCGCGTAGCGCTTGGCGCCAGCCGCCTTGATATCGTGCGCGAGGTGTTCCTCTCCGGCGGCAAGCCCGTAATCTATGGCCTGTTGCTGGGGTTGTGGTTCTCAGTCGCGGCCGCAACCGGGTTGCGGGAATCGGTCAAAGGATCGCCGATCCGCCTCGATACGACCGAGCCGCTACTCTACGGCGGAACCCTGCTGCTGATCGCCATCGCCGCAGGGGTCGCGATGCTGGGGCCGGCGCGCCGCGGCTCGCGCTCCGATCCGCTCGAAGCGCTACGATGCGAGTGACCGTAGACAGGCAGGAATGCCTGTGCCACTCGTGATACCCTGCCTGTTTGCCGCTCCGCATCCGCAATGAGACGCGCAACACCGTTTTGGCCACCGCCGCCGACGTGGCCGATACCAGCGCCAAGCGGCGTACCGGGCTGCTCAGATACCAGCGCCTCGAACCCGGCGAAGGTTTGTGGATCTCGCCTTGCGAATCGGTCCATACTTTCTTCATGAAATTCGCCATCGACCTGGTTTACCTCGACCGGCAGAAGAAGGTCCGCAAGGTGCGCCATGCCGTGCCGGCTTGGCGTCTCTCCGCCTGTCTCATGGCGCACTCGGTCCTGGAGTTGCCTGCCGGCACTGTGGCGCAGACCGGAACTCAGCCGGGCGATCAGCTTGCCTTTGATACCCTGACATAAACATGGAAGCAGTAAAGAAGCGGCTGCCGATGGCGCTAGTGCTGTTCGCCGTCGTGGCCGGCTTCTATTGGAAGCTCACGCTCACCCGGCAATACGATTGGCTCTGGAGCCCCGATCTCGCGCAACAGGTGCTGCCGTGGTTCCAGGAGCAGGCGCGCTTCTGGGGCAAGGGCGGTATTCCGCTCTGGGACCCTTACGTCTGGGCCGGCCAGCCTCTGCTAGGCCAGGCTCAGCCCGGCACAGCGTATCCGTTGAACTGGATTCTGTTCGCGCTGCCCCTGCGCAGCGACGGCTTTATCCATTCGTGGGCGCTCGAGTGGTATTTCGTGGTCATGCGGCTGATGGCCATGGCGTTCTGCTACTGGCTGTGCCGCGATCAGGGCTGTTCGCGCATCGCTTCGCTCCTGGCGGGTGCGATCTTTGCGCTGGGCGGATATATTGGGGACACCGGCTGGCCTCAGATGGTGAACGGAGCGGTTTGGCTGCCACTCGTATTTCTGTTCCTGCTGCGCGCAGGGCGCGGCCAGAACGTCACAGCCAACGCAGCCCTGTCGGGCATGTTCCTGGGGATCTCGTGGCTGAGCGGGCATCACCAGGCGCCCATGTTCCTATCGCTGGCTGCCGCTGGCGCCTGGCTGTACTACATCTTCCGCACAGGCCGCCTCGATTGGCGGTTCGTCAAAGCCGCCGTCATCGCGATGCTCTTCACAGCTCTCACCGGAGCGTTGCAGATTCTGCCGGCCTACGAATACGGCCACCTTGCCCGACGTTGGGCGGGGGCGCCCGAGGCATTGGCTTGGAACCAGCCGGTTCCTTACAAGGTTCATGAGAAATACGTGCTCCGGCCGTCCAACTTACTAGGCACCGTTTTTCCGGACGTCAAAACCGATGCCGACCCGTTTGTCGGCGTAGCGGGAGTCTGTCTGGCCTTAATCGGCCTGGCTGTGTGCTGGCGGGACTGGCGGGTGCGGCTCCTCGCAGCCGTGGCGCTCGGCGGATTGCTATACTCGCTCGGAAACTTCAGCTTGTTCCAAGGCTTCCTTTACGGGGCCGTCCCCGATTTGGATAAGGCACGAGTGGTCTCCGCCGCCGTCGTCGTATTCGAATTCGGCGCCGCAGTCTTGGCCGCATTCGGGGTCGATCAACTAGCATCTCCCGCGTCGTCGCCGTGGCCGCGACGCGTGCTCCGCGGCGTGCTGGTCTTCGGTTTCGCCAGCCTGGCCCTGTTTCAAGGCCTCTATTTCGTGAACAAGTCGAGTTTCCCCGGGCCGGAGACCGTGATGCTGACTCCGTTCCTCGCGCTCGGCGTTGCAGCCGTTTTGTTCGCCACACTGCGGGGCAGCCTTACCAAAACGCAGGGTGCCGTGCTCCTGGTGATGATCGCCCTACTGGAACTCGGGAATAATACGGGGAGCGTGGTCCAGCCCCGCTCCGACGCGGGCGCCATGAGATGGCTGAACCAGATGCGCGGTAACGGCGATATCGCCGACTTTCTTAAGAAGGAGCCCGGCTTTCCCCGGGCTACTGTCGCCGACGACCTGTTTGTGCAGAACTGGGGAGCCATGCACGGCGTTGAAATGTGGGGCGGCCAACTGGCGGGCCTAACCGCGAACATCATGAGCTTCGAATTCTGGAAGTTTCAGTCCCGCATGCTTTGGGGCGTGAACTACACCATTTCCTCTAAGCCTGCAGAAGAGGGAGGAACGCTGGTATTCACCGGCGCCAGCGGCCTCAAGGTCTACAAGCATGCGGACGCCTTTCCCCGCGCCTGGGCCGTTCACGAGTTGCTTCGAGTGCCGGACCGCGGCGCCGGCAACCGGATGATCAACGAGCGGCTTTCCGCTCTCCGGCGGATCGCTTTCCTGCTCGATTCGCCGCCGGCTTTACAATCGTGCGCTGGACCAGACGAAGTCGCGCTTCAGAAACATACTCGAAATATTGTCGTCATCCGGGCAAACATGGCATGCACTGGTATGGTCGTCCTTTCGGACACCTATTTCCCAGGGTGGCACGCTGATATTGACGGGCATTCTGCCGCGATCTACGAAGTCAACGAAGCGATGCGCGGCGTAGTGGTGCCCGCCGGCATGCATAACCTGACGCTGCGCTATCGCCCGGCCTCGGTCATCTGGGGGGCGCTGTTCACCTTGCTGGGAGTGAGCGGGGCACTTACTCTGCGTTGGAGCAAACGCTTTTATCTTTCGCTCAAGATCGGCGGCCGCTCCCTCGCGGTCGCGGCTCAGCAAACCGTGGCTACCGAACGGTAACCATAAGGGAGCGGACTTATGGCTACTTCCCGACGAAATTATTCATCGCGCAGAAGTACTCTTTGAGATCGCGGCCGATCACTCGAGTGAAGCTTCGCGTGAAGGTATAGGGCTTGATAAATGCTTGCGGGTCTTCTAAGGTGTAAGCAACTTCCAGGTGGTCCAGATCCTTCCGGGTATACCGCTCGATGACGTGCAGAGCTTCGCTATGCGGTTTGCCTGTGCTGTCGAGCCAGGTGTGGTCGTTAAATCCGACCGTATCCACTACCAGGGTATTGCCTTCCCAGTGGCCGATCGAGTCGCCGTTCCAGGTGTTAGGTTCGAGCTCCAAATTATGAGGACGGCCGTCGGTGAAGATACGGCGATAGCTATGCGTATTGCCTTCGGAGAGCACAATCACCAGCTTGGGAGTTTGCACGATTTTGTAGGGCAGAGGTTCGATGCGCACGACCCCATTGGGCAAGCATACTTTCTCCGGATCGCCCTTACCGCCACTTGTCTTGCGCTCCTCGTAGAGCTTCTGCATGGCCGGAAGATACGCCGGGTCGCTGGGAAGATCGGTGCTTCCCGAAATCACCCAAACAGCGGTCAGATCCGGCTTCCCATCGCGGGCGCGGGGCGCTTGAGCCGGCGCCGCCCCGCTCGCAACTGATAACGCCGCAACCAAGACGGCGGCTGCCTTACACGTGTTCATGTCTATTTGTGATCCGTCTCACCAGCTAAATGACCGGGGTCGAGATTATTTTCGTTGCAGACGTACTCCAGAAGCTCAATATCCGGCGTCAGAGTGGCGAGGCGGTGCTGGACCCATGGCTTGGAATAGGCACCAGGATCAATGATGGTGACTTCCACCTCCAGGTTGCCGTAATCGCGGCGATGATAGCGTTCGATGACATGGAGCTGCGTCGTATGCGGATGGCCGGCCATGTCGAACCAGAACTTGTCATTGAAACCGATGGTGTCCACCACCAACGTGTCGCCTTCCCAGTGGCCGATGGAATCGCCATACCACAACGGTTCGGTAATCTTCAGGTGCTCCTTACGATCGAGGAAGATCTGGCGGAAGGTGTGAATATTGCCTTCAAATAGCATCAAGACCAGGTTGGGGGTCGAAACCATTTGCACGTGGTACGGAGTCGCACGCGGAACGCCGCCCGGTACGCAGCGGGCTTCCGGATCGTCGGCGGAGTAATTCTCGGTCCGTTGTTTGGTGAGCGCCGCGGCCCAAGGCAGCATCTCGGGCTCGGCATCGCCTGGGAGTTCCCGCTGCGCGTTCCAAATTCCCGAGAAATCGGGCTTGCCGTCCGGCAGGCGGGGAACCGGTCCCGACGGGCCGGGAGGCGGCGCTTTGGTCGGGCGGACGGCGCCCGGATACGGAACTTTCTTCTTCGCCGTGCCGTTGTCCTGCGCCATGGCCAATGACAGTGCGACGAATGAGACTCCGGCCACGAGCGGTAAGATTGATTTCAAATAAGGGATGCTCATTGGGCTCCTCAGGGACCGTTCCCTGACGGTTGCGGCTCGGAAACGCTACTGTTTCTGTTCCGCCGACGATCCTGCGAAGACTCGCCGGCCATCGGGCAGCGTCACTCTGCGGGCATTGGCCAACGCATCGCCGTCCTTGGCCAGATATCCTTCCACCGTTACCTGATCTCCGGGTTTGAGCGAGTCTTTCCTCCAGCCTTGCCGGAGCAGGATGACAATCGGGCCCAGCTCGAAATTCCAGTTGGTCACTTTCCCATTGGCGTCGGTGACGTCTACGTAAAACCGGGCGTGGGGATTCATCCACTCGACCTTGGTCACCGTGCCGGTGACCTTCATAGTCTTGTTGAAGTCGTATTCCGCTTCAAAGGAGTGGTGTGCCGCCAGGGGCACAACCGATGCGATGAGCGCAAAACCCACGATGTATGCCAGCTTGTTCTTCATGACGCCCCCTCAACGAGACCGCTGCTTTGAAAGTCAAATAAGAAATATCACGCTGGTTTCAGCGTGTCAAGGCAGGCGTTCGAATGCGCTTGACATTTGAATAGAACCTCCATACACTGCATCACAATAAGTGCTCAGCGGGGTCTAGTCCACTTTCGTCACGAGAGGAGGTTGTGTATGCGATTGGTATGGAGTGCGGTTAGTCTGATTCTCCTAAGCTCGGGCGCTATCGCGCAGAGCGACCGCGGAACGATTACCGGAACCGTGTCCGACCCAGCGGGCGCCGTCATTGCGAATGCGCCGATTCAGGCCAAAAACGAAGGAACCGGCGGCCTGTATCAGGTGGTGACGACCGCGACCGGCAACTACACCCTTCCTGAGTTGCCGGCGGGCACCTATGAGCTGAGCGTAGCGGTGCCCGGATTTAAAAAGTTCATACGCCAAGGACTGACGCTCCAAGTGGCTCAGACCATCCGTATCGATATCGCGCTCGAAGTCGGCAGTGCGACCGAGTCAGTTACCGTCAATGCAGAAGCTCCTTTGTTGAAGACAGAGAGCGGCGAATTGAGTCACAACGTCGCCATGAACCGAATGGATACTCTACCGCTGCTGCCTACGGGGGCAGCCGCCGGCAATTCCGGCATCCGCAATCCAGTGGCGGTGGTCGCGCTATTGCCTGGATCGTATTTCATCGGTACGGGCGCTAACGCGACTAACTCGACGGTCCGGATCAACGGCGCGCCGACCAATACGGAAGTGATTCTGGTTGAGGGGCAAGACGCTACCAACCCCATCGCGCAAGGCCTGGTCCAGCAGAACCAGCCGGGCGCCGATTCGATCCAGGAATTCACCATTCAGACCAGCAATTACGCCGCGGAGTTCGGTCAGGCCGGTGGCGGCATCATGAACGTCACCATGAAGTCCGGAACCAACCAGTTTCATGGAACCGGGTACGACTACCTCGTCAATGAAGACTTCAACGCCGGGCAGCCATTCACGAACAGCGGTAACGGCCACTTGCTGCGCCCGCAGACCCGTCGTAATGATTTCGGTGGGACACTCGGCGGTCCGGTGTGGATTCCGAAGATCTATAACGGGCGCGATAAGACATTCTTCTTCTTCACCGCAGAAGAGTACAACCTGGGTCAGAACGTCATACCGGCGGCATTCTCCGTTCCCACAGCCGCGTATCGCCAGGGGAACTTCAGTTCAGCGCTGCTCAGCAGCAAGAGCCTCGGCACAGACCCACTCGGGCGGCCGATCTTCGGCAATGAGATCTACGATCCCACGACGGCGCGGACCGTCGCCGGCCAAAGCGTTACCGACCCATTTCCCAACAACACCATTCCCGCGGCTCGTTTTGACCCGGTCGCGCTGAAAATCCAAAACCTGATCCCACCGCCGACCAACCCCTCGCTACTGGCGAATAACTATCAGCAGCAGTATTACAGCCATCGAGTGACCGATGTTCCTTCCATCAAGGCGGACGAGCTACTGAGTTCCCGGGACAAACTGTCCTTCTACTTTTCAGTGATTCACACCTTCTGCTGGTACTGTAGCGGCGCGGACGGCTTACCTGAGCCTATTTCCTCGACGATCGGGACAGACATCCGCGGAAATACCGAGCGCTTGAGCTATGACCGGACGCTGACTCCCACCTTGTTGTTGCACGCCGGAGCGGGCTTTTCGCAGAATAACCTCGGCCAGCCCGCCCTCGTTCCCGATTACGATACTTGCGGGCAACTGGGGTTGTGCGGGCCGTTCCAGCACCCGGCCACATTCCCAGTGCTCTCCGGTCTGGGCAATGCACAAGGCGGGTTGGGCGCTACCACGGGGGGAAGCGTCGGACCCGGATCGCATAACTATACGATCAATGAGTCGCCGACAGCCATCCTGAGCCTAACCTGGGTCAAGAACAATCACAGTTATAAGTTCGGCGGCTCTATGCTGCTGAACGGAAACATCGTTTATAACAATTCGACCTTGAACGGCACGTACGCGTTCAGCAACCTGCAGACTGCCTTGCCTTATGTTGCTCTGAGTAATGCGACGGGCAGTGTAGGCGGCAACACGATCGGCTTTCCATATGCCAGTTTCCTGCTGGGTGAGGTCAATTCGGGCAACATCCACGACTCCTCCGACACGCGGATTGGTAAGTCGCAGTGGGGATTCTATGCTCAGGACACCTGGAAGGTGACCCGCCGGTTCACCCTGGATTACGGGCTGCGGTACGACTACTCGACTTACTTCAAAGAACAATACGGCCGCGCCCCGAACTTCTCTCCGACTTTGGCGAATGCCGCGGCGGGCGGCCACCCGGGCGCCACGATCTACCAAGCCACATGCAACTGCCCGTTCGCGCACAATTATCCGTGGGCATTCGGGCCCCGGCTGGGGGCAGCCTACCAGATCACGTCGAAAACGGTGGCGCGGGCAGGTTTTGGAATCGCGTACTCCGGTACGGCTCTTTACGGAAACGGGAGCGGCGCCGGCAACGCGAGCAGTCCGTTCGGGCCGAACAGCAATCCCTGGCAGCCGAGTATGATCCTGAGCGGACCCATTCCATTTACAGCGCAGCAGATCGCGTGGCCCAACCTGGATCCCGCACAGTTTCCCAAAGTGTCGCCAGGAGCGCCGCCGCTGGGGGCGGGTCCACCGAATGTGATCGACCAGAATGCGGGCCGGCCGGGCAGGAACGTGCAGTGGAGTATCGGCATTCAACGCGAGATTGTGCCCAATTTGCTGGTGGAAGCGTCGTACGTCGGGACGCGCGGCGCGTGGTGGGCGCCGGCCGGAGCTTCCGGCAACATCGCCGGCACGCTGGTGAATTACAATCACCTGACTCCGCAGATATTGAGTACCTACGGGCTGAGCCTGGATAACCCGGCGGACCGCGCCATTCTCACGGCGCAAGTCGGCTCCCCGGCCGCGGGCCGGTTCCAGAACCATATCCCTTTTGCGGGCTTTCCCCTGACGGCCACGGTGGCTCAGTCCTTGCTGCCTTTTCCGCAGTTCAACTCCGGACTGCAGCCCACCTGGACCCCTCTGGGCGACACCTGGTACAACTCGTTCCAGGCCAAGGCGACTAAACGTCTGTCGCACGGGTTGGACCTGATCGCGAATTTCACCTGGTCCAAAGAGCTGGATACCTTGGAAGGGACGTTCTTCCCGATCAACGTGGACAACCGCGCGACGGCACGCACTCTGGCCACTCTGTACCGGCCGTTCGTGACCAGCTTCGCTTTCACCTACACAACTCCCGCATGGAAAGGCGGCGGGTCGGCTGCCACCCGGGCACTCTCGTGGGCCGCCCGCGATTGGGAGGTGAGCGGATTCTTTCAATACGCCAGCGGAGCGCTCATTCCGCCGCCTCTGGCCAACGCCAGCCCTACTCTGAGCAACCTGATTTTCCTGGGCACCGTGCAGGATCGCGTGCCGAACGTGCCGCTGTTCACGCAAGACTTGAATTGCCACTGCTTCGATCCGAGCAAGACGTTTGTCCTGAACCCGGCGGCATGGACGAACCCTCCCGCCGGCCAGTTCGGAACGGCGACCTACTACAACGACTACCGCCTGCAGCGCCGGCCCGTGGAGAATCTCGGGATCGGGCGCCAATTCCCCATTAAAGAGAGAGCCAGCTTCAATATTCGGATCGAGTTCACGAACCTGTTCAATCGCACCGAAATGAACGATCCCGTCGCGACCAATCCGCAGGCGGCGCAAACCGTCAACCCGGCCACCGGTCAAACCACGGCGGGGTTCGGCTACATCAACACACTGGGGACAACCTTTGGCATGCCGCGCCAGGGGCAGATCGTGGCGCGATTCCGGTTTTAGGCTTCACCTTTGTGAGGCGGATGGCTTGAATCGTGGGGCAGACCCCCTGGTCTGCGCGGGTCCCCTGGACCCGCTGTTTGGATGTTAATCAATCCGCCCCAAACCCCGCAGGCTGCCAGTGGGCCGGCCGGAGACGAGGGCGTCCGCCCCACAGCTGCACTGGACCACGGATGCTCGCTCGCTTCCCGCACCAGGCCGGCGCGCACCGGTTCTGCTCGATGTATTTCCGAATCTTTGCGAACTCCCCTTGGTGTCTCAGCACGTGATCATAGCTCTCTTCTTGCCAGAATGGTTTCCCGCTCAGCCCTAACATCACGTTAGCCCGTTTTGCCGTGATGCCCTTGAGAGATTTGGTCAGCTTGGGCAGCGGGACTGCCGCAGTCACTAATATGTGCACATGATTGGGCATCACCACAAAAGCGTGCGTGACGTAATGTTTTAGGATCTCGCTGTTGTAATTAATGGCCTCGACAACAATATCGGCGATTGACGGCTGGCGCAGGTACATAGGGCCTGTGAACGCTTGGTCCAAGAGGCGGTCCATCGCTGCAAAAGCCTTCCCTGACGTTACCCCTCCCGCGAAGAATGAACGGTGTGGAGGAAGACTACCGTGAAGCCGCCAGGTAAGGAAAACCGGTTCTTCCGTTGCATAGACGTGCGGAAGGCGGCGTCGATACAGGATCACGCCCAGATAGTGGCTCGAATCCGAAAATTTCTCTAAGAGGATTATTTACCGGCACAGCCGACCTGGGGGTCGGCAGCGGACCAGGGGTCCGCCCCACGATCTGGCAGTATCCTCAGGACACCACCAACGCCTGATGTACTGTAGCCCCCGTGCTAGGATGGATATTTGTCAGGTCTCGGGCTCCGTGCAACGGACGGCTGCAAACCCCGCCAGGTCCGGAAGGAAGCAACGGTAGTGGTGCGGTTCGTGTGCCGCGGATTACCCGGGGCCTGGCAGAGGATTCCGCCGGCCAGCCGGATGCCCGCCGCATGTACCAGGTCATCGCCCGCAAATACCGCCCGCAGACGTTCCAAGACGTAGTCAACCAGGAGCACGTCAAAACCACCCTGGAAAATGCCATCACGCAGAAGCGCGTCGGGCACGGTTATATTTTTTCCGGGCAGCGGGGGACCGGCAAGACGACCATCGCGCGCATCCTGGCGCGCTGCCTGAACTGCGTGGAAGGGCCCACCACCACTCCCTGCGGGGTTTGCCCGAGTTGCAAGGAAATCACGGCCGGGGGCACGGTGGACGTGATCGAAATCGACGCGGCCTCCAATCGCGGCATCAATGAAATGCGCGAATTGCGGGAGAACGTGCGCTACCAGCCGGTGCGCGACCGCTATAAGGTTTTCATTATCGATGAAGCGCACCAGATCACCACGGAAGCCTTCAACGCGCTGCTGAAAACGATTGAAGAGCCGCCCGAGTGGGTGGTCTTCGTACTGTGCACCACGGAAGCGCATAAGATACCGGCCACCATCGCTTCGCGGTGCCAGCACTTCAGTTTCCGCTCGGTCGATTTCGAAGACCTGACGTCGCGCATGGCTTGGATCTGCCGCGAGGAAGGCATCGAGGCCGATCCCGAGGCGTTGGCGGTGCTGGCGCAGGCCGGCGAAGGCAGCGTACGCGATTCGCTTTCGGCGCTGGATCAGGCTATTGCCTGCTGCGGTTCGCAGCTCAATGCGGCGGACGTGCGCGCGCTGCTGGGCGCCTTCTCGCTGGAGTGGCTGGAGCGCGTGGCGCAGGCGCTGCTCGGTTCCGATCCGCGCCGCATGCTGGACGTGGTTGACGAGTTGGAACGGAACGGCCACAACCTGCAGCACTTCGCGCGCGAGCTCTCCCGCTATTTTCGGAATCTGCTCGTAGCGAGGATCGCGGGCGCGGATACGCGCCTGGTGGCGGCCTCGCCCGCCCAGCGGCAAAAGCTCGCGGAAACGGCGGCGGGATTTTCGGAAGAGGATCTAACGCGGTATCTGCAGTTGAGCCTCGACCTGTTCCGCGACCTGCAATCTTCCCTGCAGCCGCGCTTTCATTTGGAACTGGGCCTGGTGCGCCTGGTGCAGGCCGGGCGATTGTTGCCCATCGAACAGGCGCTAGCAAACCTGGGGACGGGAGCAACGCCCGTGGCCCGACCAGCCGCGGCAAAGCCGGCTCTGAGCCCTGCGCCTCCGCCGCCACCTCCAGCGCCCGCGCCCCGGACGGCACCACCCGTCTCCTCCGGGGAGGAGCGCGGCCGCTTGCACGCTCACCTTTCGGAGAAAGGCCTGACGCACCTCGCGGATGCCGTGGAGAATTCGCGGATCGCGGTCTCCGGCGCGGAATTGCAGATCGTGACGGAAAAATCGTACAAGCTATACCTGGAAGACAAGCAGTTCGCCGATGCCGTTCGGGAAGTCTTCGGCCGCCCACTGCGGATCAGCGTTACGGTCGGCGACACAGGGCAACAGGCGCCGGCTGCCCCCGCGGGACGGAGCAAGGAAGACGACACAACGCGCCGTGCCCTTGCAAACCCGGAAGTGCAGCGTTTCCAGGAAGTGTTCGGCGGTGAAGTGCGCACAGTTCGAAATCTCAAGGAGTAGCGACGTGAAACTACCGGGCAACATGCAGAATATGATGCGCCAGGCGCAGCAAATGCAGGAAAAGCTGCAGCAGGAGATCGCGCAGATCCGGGTCGAAGCCACGGCCGGCGGCGGCATGGTCACGGTCAAAATGGACGGCCAAAAAAACATGCTAGCGGTCAAGATCGAACCGGAAGTGGCCGGGGACGTGGAGATGCTCCAGGACATGATCGTGGCTGCCTCGAATGAAGCCGTGAAGAAGGTGGAAGAGGAAATCAAGGGCAAGATGGGCGGGATGCTGGGCGGCATGGGCCTGCCTCCCGGCATGTTCTAACGCATGCCCGACTTCGCTGAACCGTTGGCGCGGCTCATCACGGAATTCAAGCGGCTTCCCGGGATCGGCCAGAAATCGGCGCAACGCATCGCTTTTCATCTTCTGCGCGCCGGCCGCGAGGAGGCGGAACACCTCTCGGCCGCCATCCTGGACGTGAAAGACAAGCTCGGGCTCTGCCGCGTCTGCAACAACATCAGTGAAAGCGACCTTTGCCTATATTGCAGCGACTCCCACCGCGACCCGCGCGTCGTGTGCGTGGTCGAGGAGCCGCATAATATTGTGGGCATCGAGACCACGCGGCAGTTCGAAGGCCGCTACCACGTGCTGCACGGCGCGCTTTCCCCTCTACGTGGCATTGGACCGGAATCCCTGAAGATCAAAGGTCTGGTCGAGCGCATTGGTCAGGGCGAAATTCAAGAGGTGATCGTCGCGACCAATCCGACGGTGGAAGGGGAAGCGACCGCGGTCTACCTGGCGCGGCTGCTGAAGCCGCTTGGCGTCAAAGTTACGCGGATTGCCATGGGAATTCCGGTAGGAAGCGATTTGGAGTTTGCCGACGAGGTGACGATCTCGAAGGCGATGGAGGGAAGAAGAGAGATGTAGCGCCGGCGGGCTGGCCGCCGGCGCCTACCCAGGCAGGAATGCCTGGGCCACTGAAGTTTACTTGTTGATGCCGCCCTTGATGTGGCCTTCCAGGAAGTCCTTGTTGTTCTCCTCGCAGGAGTATTCCATGATCTGCCAGTCGGGCCGGAGATTGAAAATGCGCGTATTTTTCCACGGACGCGTGTAGGTCTTGGGGTCGTCGATCGTCACTTCGTAGGCGATGTGCCCCAGATCCGTACGCGTGAACTTCTCGATAATGTGCAACTGGTCGCTGTGCGGATGACCGTTGGTATCGAGGCGCGTTTTGCCGTTGAAATTGATGGTATCCACAACCAGCGTGTCACCTTCCCAATGGCCGACGGAATCGCCGAACCAAGTCGGCTCCTGGTCGCGGTGCGGCCGGCCGTCGATCGGAATCACTTTGAACCAGGTGTTCTGTTCATAGAGCAGCGCCACGTACTGATCGCTCTGCATGATCTGAATCGGGTCGGGCGAATTCATCGAGCGCATCAGGCCGAACGGCAGGCAACTACCGGTGTAATCGCCCTTGGCAGCGTCGTACGCGTCCCACTGTTGTTTGCCCCACGCCGTAAACGGAAGCATCTTCTGCCCCTTTTTCGAGGGGTCGGGTTCGGTGACACCAGGGTCGGCTACCTGCGTTTTGCCATCGCGCGCGGTGGCAGTCATGTCGGGCGTATAAGGCCGCTGCCAGAGTCCGCTCAAATCCGGCTTGCCGTTAAGCTTCGGCGCGGGCCCTTCCGGCGGTTTCGGTCCACCGCGCCCCTGTGCCGCTGCGGGCACCGGTGTATAAGACAACAGCGCGAATGCCGCCGCCAGGATCAAACCGCTGGAACGAATCTTCATTTTACGATCTCCAAAAACACGGAGTGGGCACACCGTACCTGCAACCGGCGTTCCCGCCGGCGTGTGCCCACGTCTCGTTTGATTCTCTTTCTTTACTCTACTCTTTGCTGGCGGCGGCTTTGCTGTTGGGCCCGCCGTCATCGGCCGAACCCGCAAACACTTTCCGGCCATCCGGCAGTTTCACCGAACGGGAGTCGCAGGTGTTGGTCGCGTCCTTAGCCTTGTAGCCTTCGATCGTAACTTCATCGCCCGCCTTCAGGGCATTCTTGGTCCAACCGTTCCGAGTCAAGGTATTCGGGGGCCCACCCTCGCACTGCCACGTGGTCACTTTCCCCGTCTCGTCTTTGACATCGACGTAAATCCAGATATGGGGGTTCATCCAATCGATCTTGGTGACCTGCCCCTTTAGCGTAATCGGCTTGTTGTTGTCGAATTCCGCTGCAAATGAATGATGCGCAAAGGCCGGCGCCGCCGAAAGGAGCAGCCCCAGACCCGCCACTAGCACGCCAAAAGTCGCTTTCATCGCAATTCCTCCCGTTCCGAACGCTCTACTACGCTACTGTCCTTCGATATTCGAACCCGCAAACACTTTGCGCCCGTCCGCCAGCGTCACTCGCCGTGCGTTGGCCAGATTGGTGCCGTCCTTCGCCATGTATCCTTCTACAGTAACCTGATCCCCTACCTTCAAGGAGTCGCGGTGCCAACCCTGGCGGATCAGCACGTTGGGGCTGCCCAGCTCGAAATTCCAGTTGGTCACCTTGCCGCTGTCATCCTTCACGTCCACATAGAACCGGGCGTGGGGGTTGGTCCATTCCAGCTTGGTGACCACCCCGTGAATCTCCATCGGCTTCTTGGAATCGTACTCCGCCTCAAACGAGTGATGGGCGAGCACCGGAACCGCCGGCACCAGTAGGGCCAAGCCCGCAACCAACACACTCCACTTCGCTCTCATTCCGATCGATACCTCCAGAATTCTACTCCTACATTGTGACAGGTAGGGATTCTGCTTGATATTTGGCGAATTCCCACAGCGCCGGGTTACACATATACACACCGCCTCTGGGCGCAGCGATTCTCGCTATGGTTTATCAACTTGGTACACGATTGTCAAGTGGCTCAAGGGGGCTAAGGGGAGGCAGGCGGCCGGCCGGGGGGCCTACTTGCTCAGCCACGGATATCGCGCCGTGTCCTTGGTGGCGTAGTCAGGATCGAGATAGATGAAGCAGCGCTGGATCAGCCAGTCGCGGATTTCGAAAACGTCGCACCACCGACCCGCGGCCCATTCAGGGCTCCCCGCGCGCCACGGCCCATCGATGTGCTCGCCATGGCTGGTGCCTTCGCAGACCAGGGTGTCGCTTCCCGAAAAGATCCAGTTGAAATGCGAGTAGTGATGGGTAATGGATTTGATGGTCGCGCCCACTTCCCCGAAGAGTTTCCCGATCTGCTCCTTGCCGTTTGCCAATCCCCACTTGGGAAAGTAGACCTGGGCATCGGAGGCGAACAGCTCCAGAATCGAGCCGCCGGACGAGGTAACGCCGCCGTTGTCGAAAGCCTTCAGGTATTCGAGCGCGACTGACTTGCGCTGTTCGTCCGTCATGGTTTGCCTGGTGAGCGCCATTTCAGGCATTCTAACGCGGAGGATGTGCTCCACAGTAGACTCATAAGCATATGCAACTCGGACCCATCGGCATTTGGACACGCCAGTTTGAAGATCAACCCGCGGCCAAGGCGCAAGAAACCGCCGCCGAATTGGAGGAACTCGGGTATGGCGCCATTTGGTTCGGCGAAGCCGTGGGACGCGAAGCGCTGACGCATGCCGGCCTTCTGCTCGCTGCCACGAAACGCATCAGCATCGCCACCGGAATCGCCAATATTTACGCCCGCGATCCAGTGACGATGGCGGCAGGCCAGAAAACGCTTTCAGAGGCTTACCCGGGCCGGTTTGTGCTCGGACTCGGCGTGAGTCACATTCCGCTGGTCGAGCAGTTGCGTGGGCATCGCTACGACAAGCCGATCGCCACCATGCGCGCCTATCTCGACGCCATGGACCAGGCGCCTTACCGGTCCGTCGAGCCGCCGCAAGAGCCCACGCGCGTACTCGCCGCACTCGGGCCGAAAATGCTGCAACTCGCTGCCGAGCGCACCGATGGCGCGCACCCCTACAACACCAACCCGGAGCACACCGCGCAGGCACGCGAAGTTTTAGGCCAAGGCCCTTGTCTATGCCCCGAACAGGCCGTAATCCTGGAGAAGAATGCCGGCAAAGCGCGCGAGATCGGCCGCGCCTTCCTGAGCATCTACCTGGGCCTGCCCAACTACACAAACAACTTCCTGCGTTTGGGATTCACCGAAGCGGACTTCCAGAACGGTGGCAGCGACCGGCTGATCGATGCCATCATCGTCTGGGGCGATTTGAAAGAGATCGAGACGCGCGTGCGCGCCCACCAGGCGGCCGGAGCCGATCATGTCTGCATTCAGGTCCTGACCGCTGATGCGAGAGCACTGCCTGTAAGCGAGTGGCGGGAAGTGGCGGGCTTAGCGAAATAGATCCATCTCCGGCGCCCGCAGCAGAGATCGCGCCGTCCCTTGCGCCTTGCGCCAGGCGAATCCGCGAATTAGCACCACCGGGGTGCTCGCCGCTTTACCCATCGCCAATCCCGCCGCCGCCGCCAGTTGATCGGCCACCGCAATGATCGTAGCGGACAGCTTGCGGCCCCGCCGGTCCGTCGATCCGCGATAATCTTCTACCGCCTCCAAACCGGCCACACCGATGGCGACGTCCACCAGGCCTTCGCGCCAGGGCCGCCCAAACGTGTCGGTCACCAGCACCGCGCCGCAGCCCAGAGACTCGCGCAACTGGCGCGCCGAAGCATCCGGGTCGGCCGGTAGCACAGTCGCCGTATCATCGCTCTCCGTATTGGACTGATCCACGCCGGCATTGGCGCAAACTAGCCCGTGGCGTGTCTCTGCCACCAATACACCCCGATCCATTTTCACGATGCGGCGCGATTCGTTGAGGATCAATTGCACCAGCCGGGGATCCTTACCCCATTGGGCGCCCCAAGACTGCGCCAACACGGAGGGCTGGATCTGACGCAAATCGACCACCGCACCCTCGGCCTTGGAAACCACCTTTTGCGCCACTGCTACTACCGCGGATGCATCCAGCGGCTGCTGTTCCCTAACGGCAGCGTCGCGGATGAGGGCGGCAAGATCATTGCCGGGCCGTACTTCGGGCAGCGTGGCTAGCGCGGTTATCTCGATCCGCATGCAGTCCGCAAAAACGAACCCACCGGCGTCTGCGGCGCGCGCTCCAGCAGTTCCGCCACATCCTCGGGCGTATCGATGTCGAACATCAGGCCGGGCAGGCGCAGCACTCCGGCATTCACTCCTTTCGAGCGCGCCTGGCCGAGGTGCGCCCGGAAGCTCCCCGGTCCGAAACAGCTTGGGATCACATCCGGCGGCGTTCGCGCCAGAGCGTTGGTCCCGGTGCCGTCGGCCGAAGGCACGATCACCACACCCGGCTGGGCTGCCGCCGCGAGCATCTCGAAATCAACGGCAGTGGCCAGCGGAACGTCGATCGGCACCAGCAGCGCCGTGCGGGCCCCCAGTTCCATGGCGCGAAGGCACGCGGCATCCGCGGAGGAACTGTGGCTCAACTGTTCCTCTTCTTCGAAAACCAGCGCCTCCAACCGCTTCGCATGGGCTGCGATGGCGCTATCGCTCGTGATCACAACTATTTTGTCTATACCGCGGGCCTGGCACAGCGCCGTGATCGTTTGCTCGAATAGCAGGCGCGCGAGCGTTTCCCGCTGCTCGGCGGGCAGAAATCCATCCAGCCGCTGCTTGGCTTTTTGCGGATCTTTTACCGGCAGAAGCGCGAAAATCACGCCGCGATCCCCAAAGCCCGGACGACGGCGGCAGCGAGAGCCTTCCGCTCCCGCGATCCGCGCATGATGGTATCGGTCACCACCGGGCGGATCCCCAGCGACTCCACTCTTCCGGCGTCCCGCTGGTCAATCTCATCCAGCACGAAAACACTCGTGAAATCCGCGTACAGCCGCGCTACTTCGGCCGCTGCCGCGCGCATCTTCATGCTCCTCATCATAGCCGCCGCCGGGCCTTTGAGCGCGCGTCCGCCGACAATCGGCGAGATCGCCGCCACCACATCCCGCCGTTTCTGCAAGGCTTCCCGAATCCCGCCGGTGGCGAGGATCGGTCCCACGCTGATGAATGGGTTCGAGGGGCAGATCACAATGGCCTCCGCTGCCGCTATGGCGCTAAGGACTCCAGGTGCCGCCGCGGCCTCCCCGGCTCCCGCGAAATTCACGGAAGCCACCCGGTCGCGCGCGCGCCGCTTCACAAACCACGTTTGGAATTCCAACTCGCCCTTAGCGGTGCAAACGCGCGTGCGCACGCTTTGGTCCGACATCGGAACGAGTGTCGATCGCACTCCGAGCCGCGCCGTGATCTCGGCCGTTACCTGCGCGAGCGTCGCCCCTTGGCGCAACCGCTCGGTCCGGTAGATGTGGGTGGCCAGGTCGCGGTCGCCAAGTTGGAACCACGTGTCCGCGCCATAGCGGCCTAGAGACTCCAGGCAGCGGAACGTGTCCCCCCGAATCCCCCAGCCCCGCTGCGGGTCCGACAGGCCGGCCAGAGTATATGTGACAGTGTCCAGGTCAGGACAAATATGCAGGCCGTGCATCTCGGCGTCGTCGCCGGTATTCCCAATGATAAACAGCCGCTCGGGCGCCAGCACGCGCGCAAGGCCATCCAGAAAACGCGCGGCTCCGATACCGCCGGCCAGCGCCACCACCGGCCGGCGCTTCATTTGTGCGCGGCCCCGGACTCCAACCCCGTGATCCGCATTCCTGAACCTTTCACCTTGTGCCGCAAATTCAGGGCGATCAGCAGCGCCGCGGCGCTTTCGAGATAACGCGCGTTCTCCAGCGGTCCGGCATCGATCCCGCGCACGCCCGGAATCATGGCCGCGAACTCTCGCACCGCCGCTTTGGCTTCCGCGTCATCGCCGCAGATCAGGGTGTCGCAGTCCACCGGCTTGTCGAGCTCCGCCAGCGCTTCCGCGCTTAACGAATGAAAGGCTGAAACCACTCGCACCCCTTTTGGCGCGAGGCGTGCCGCCTGTTGCGCGGCTGAGCCGTCCCACAACGACACCATTCGCGAGACCCGCCCGCCGATGGCCACCTCCAGCGGAACCGTGGCATCCACCAGGATCGCCCCCGGTTGCAATCCGTCGCGAATCGATTTGAGAATGTCGATCTGCGCCGCCAATGGCACCGTGAGGATCACCATGAACGCGTCCCGCACCGCTTCGGCATTTGCGTGGCCGGTAACCCCTTCCGCGCCGGTCGCTGCCGCAATCCGCCGCGCCGCATCGTTCGCTTTTTCCGCGGCGCGCGAGCCGATGCGCACCTGAGTGCCCGCATGAGCCAGCCGCAGAGCCAAGCCGCCGCCTTCCGCTCCCGTACCGCCCACTACCGCAATGGTTGTTGTAACCCGCACTCATCCTAAAATAACCCGTACCGCCCGACCCTGGCATGGTGTACCCTCGAATTATTCCCAAATAGGAGAAAAAAGCATGGCAACCATCCCGGAGAAGTACCGCGACATTCTCGAAAAGAAAGCTTTCGCGCAACTGGCTACCTTGATGCCTGATGGATCGCCGCATGTAGCGCCGGTCTGGTTCGATTATGACGGCCAGAATATTCTGGTCAATACCGCCAAGGGACGCGTCAAGGACCAGAATATGCGGCGCGATCCGCGTGTCGGCCTCGATATCCTCGACCCGGATAATCCCTACCGCCATCTCTCGATACGCGGCCGCGTTGTCGACGTAACCGAACAGGGAGCCGATGCGCACATCGATAAGCTGACCAAAAAGTACATCAACCAGGATAAGTATCCTTATCGCGGGCCCGGCGAGGTGCGCGTCATCTATAAGATCGCACCTGAGCATACCCATTCGATGGGTTAACCGATGTTGGCGAACGCCACCGCAGCGGGCATTTCGCGCGCCGAGGCCTACCGGTTGATCCGCGCCACCGGAGCTGACTTCCTCGATCTTCTGAAAGAGGCGAGTGCAATTCGCGAGAGACGCACCGGCCGGACGGTCACTTACTCGCGGAAAGTCTTCCTGCCCCTCACCAATTTGTGCCGCGACCGCTGCGGCTACTGCACGTTCGCGCGCGAGCCCCAAGACGGCCAAGCCCACACCATGACGCCCCAGGAAGTGCTCGCCGTCGCGCGAGCCGGCCGCCAGGCCGGATGCAAGGAGGCTCTGTTCAGCCTGGGCGATAAGCCCGAGCTGCGGTATCCGCAATACCGTCAATGGCTCGAGGAACGCGGCTTCGCCTCCACCATCGACTACCTCGTGGCCATGTGCCGCCTGGTGCTGGAGGAGACCGGCCTTCTGCCGCACGCCAACCCCGGACTGCTCTCGCGCCAGGAAATGGAGCGCCTGCAGCCGTTCAACATCAGCCTCGGCATGATGCTGGAAACGGCCAGCCGCCGTCTCCTCGTCCCCGGAGAAGCTCATTACCGCTGCCCTGATAAAGTCCCGGAGCTTCGGCTCACCGCTCTCGAAACGGCGGGCGAACTCGGCATTCCGTTCACTACCGGCATTCTGATCGGAATCGGCGAGACTCCCGAGGAACGGGTCGACGCGCTTTTCGCCATTTGCGAGTTGGATGAACGCTACGGCCATATCCAGGAAGTCATCGTGCAGAATTTCCGTGCCAAACCGGACACACTGTTCGCCGGCCGTCCCGAGCCCGTCGCAATGGATATCGCGCGAACCGCGGCGGTCGCCCGTTTGATCTTCGGGCCGCGCATCAACCTGCAAATCCCGCCCAATCTGTCACCCGATGCCTACGGATTTTTCTTGCTGGCGGGCATCAACGATTGGGGCGGCATCTCGCCCGTTACCCGGGATTTTATCAACCCCGAAATGGCTTGGCCCCAAGTTGCCGTTCTGCGGCGCGTGACGGAGGATGCCGGCTTCGAGCTGCGCGAGCGGCTCGCCGCGTATCCGGAATTTCTCCGCCAGCCCGGCTGGATTCCCGACCATCTGCGCCAGCCGGCCCTGGCGTGGCACGATGGAGAAGGTCTCGTGCGCCGCGAACTGGAGGCTCGATGAGCGTCGGCACGATTCTGGATAAAGCCGCCGCGGGGCGTGAACTGACGGCGGCCGATGGCCAGGCCTTGTTTTCCGCTCGCGGCGAGGAGTTGCAACACCTCATCGCTCTAGCCGATGACCGCCGGCGCCAGCGTGCCGGCGACCGCGTTTCCTACGTAATCAACCGCAACATTAATTTCACGAACGTCTGCGTCAAGCGGTGCGGCTTCTGCGCATTCAGCCGCGGCCATCGCGCCGAAGAAGGCTATTTTCTACCGCTTGAGGAAATCCTCCGGCGCGTTCACGAGGCTCGCGGCCTGGGCGCGACGGAAGTCTGCATTCAAGCCGGCCTGCCTCCGCGCATTCCCGGCTCCTTCTATATCGACCTCTGCGCCGCGATCAAGCGCGCCGTGCCGGAAATCCACGTACATGCCTTCTCGCCAGAGGAGGTGCTCTATGGCGCGACGCTCTCCGGTTGCGAAGTCCGCGAGTACCTCGCCCGCCTGAAAGATGTTGGCCTCGGATCGCTGCCGGGCACTTCCGCTGAGATCCTCGACGACCGTGTCCGCGACCTCATCTCACCGGGGCGCATCCGCACCGAGGAGTGGCTCCGCGTAATCCGCGCCGCGCATGGACTGGGCATCCCGACCACCGTTACGATCATGTACGGCCACATGGAAACCCCCGCCGATCGTGCCCGGCACCTCGATCTGATCCGCTCCGTCCAGAAAGAAACCGGCAGTTTCACCGAATTCGTGCCGCTCAGCTTCATTGCATCCGAAGCCCCCATGTTCAAAAAAGGGCTCGTTCCCGGGTTGCACCCAAGCGTCCCCGAGGACGACGTCCTGCGGATGTATGCCATCGCGCGCCTGATGCTCGACCCGTGGATACCCAACATTCAGGCGGCTTGGGTGAAGCAGGGAGCGCGCCTCGCCCAGGCTTGCCTGGCGGCCGGAGCCAACGATTTCGGCGGCACGCTCATGAACGAAAGCATCTCCACTTCCGCCGGCGCTTCACACGGCCAGTTCCTGCACCCTACCGAAATGCGCCGCTGGATTCGCGCCGCCGGCCGTGTCCCCGCGCAGCGCTCCACCACGTATCAAACGCTGCAAGTTTTCGAGCAAGAGCCCGCAGAACCGGAAGCTCCCTGGGCCGATAACCAGTTCGGCTCCTACGCGAACCTAATCGCGGCCCCCGAATTTCGCTTCAAAGACCGCCCATCCGCAGCCGGAAGCTAATGGGTTGCGCCAGCCCGGGTTCCTTCCGCCGCCTCAGCGCCCCCAGATTTTGCCTTTTGCTTTTTCTCTGCGTCTCCGCGCCTCCGCGATGAATACAGGCGTTAGTGCGCTAGCTAGTGCGTCATCGCATACACCACGTAATTGACGCCGATCCGCAATCCCAGCTCTGAAAACTTCTCGGGATACTCCGGATTGTCCGCGTGCTCCCACGAATCGCCCAGATCCATGTTGAAGCACATGGCTACCATCAGGCGGCCGTGATCGTCATAGATCCCGCGCCAGTGAGCCACTGTCCCATCTTTCTCGTAGGTATGATGCGGCGGATACAGGAACTGCGCACCCGGTACCTGGTAGCGGTCGTCCAGGTTGTACACAGTGTGAAAAATCGGATCCGAATCCGGGATCTCAACGATGGGCCGATCCGGAAATACTCGGCTCATACCGGCGACAAACACGGCCCACTCCTGCGTGCCATGAAAGTCATCGCACATGAAGAAGCCTCCACGCAGCAGATATTCCCGCAGCGCTTTGGCCTGCGCGTCAGTAAGGTCCCAGTGGCCGACCTCCACACCGTAGAGCCACGGCCAGTCGAATTGCTGGCTCTCATCCAGGTTGACGGGCTGTTCCACCGACCGCACGTTGATTCGCGTCAGCCGCCGCACCGCCGCCGAAAGGTGCCGGTCCGACCGCGGATAATCGATGGTCCAATTGGAAGTGCCTTGCTTCCAGTCGAACCCGTACCGGTAGCCGAAGCCTTCCCTGGGGGGGTACATCAGCCGGGCGAACACCCATTCCGTCTTCTCGTTCCAATCGGGAGGCTTGGGAAAGGATTCGTACTCCACGCCGGGATATTCACGAAACGTCTGCGGCTGCTGCTGAAAAGCGTACACTACCCCCAGGCATAGCAGCGCTCCGGAAATCACCAGGCAAACTCTCGGGAAGCTCATCATCAGTGGGTCATCGCGTAGATGACGTAATTGGCGGCGATACGGATGCCCAGCGCGGAGAAGCGCTCGGGATAATCAGGCGCGTCGGCCCACTCCCAGGAATCCCCCAGATCCATATCGAAGCAAATCGCCACCATCAGGCGCCCTTTATCATCATAAATCCCGCGCCAGTGAGGCACGAAACCGTCGTATTCGTACTCCCGATGCGAGCGCAGGTACTGCGCGCCCGGCACCTGGTAACGGTCGTTCAGGTCATATATGGAATGGAAGATCGGGTCGGAACTGGGAATCTCCACAATCGGCCGGTCGGGGAAGACGCGCCGCATCGTCGCTTCGAACACGGCCCACTCTTCCGTGCCGTGGAAATCGTCGCACATGAAGAACCCGCCCCGCAGGAGGTACTCGCGCATCAACTGGGCCTGTGTATCCGTCAGGTTCCAGTGGCCCACTTCGACGGCGTAGAGCCATGGCCAGTTGTATTGATCACCCGTGTCCAGGTCTACCGGCTGCTCCACTGACCGTGTGTGGAGCCGGGTCAGTCGCCGGATCGCCAACGAAAGGTGCCGGTCCGCGCGCGGGTAATCCGTGGTCCAACTGGAATACCCTTCCTTCCAGTTATCCCAGTAAAAACCACGACGCCGCTGGCCGTGTACGCCCTGAGCCGGCGGATACATCAGCCTCGCGAAGGCCCACTCGGTTTTCTCCTGGTAGTCGGGCGGCAGCGGGAAATTTTCGTACTCGCGTCCCGGATATTCCCGAAACGGCACCTGGAAGGCGCACAGCACACCCACACCGGCCAAACCGCATGCCATCGCGCCTAACAAGACCTTCCGCAATCCGTCCTCTCGCGTCTGGAACGAGGATACCGCACGGGTCTACTTGGCGTCCTAATCTCCGACCGCTCGCTAGCGCGTTCTACCGAGCCGCGACCGCCAGGGAGCGGTCGATTGCGCACCACGCAAAGACTCACTGCACTTCCTCGCTGCTCACTTCGCGTCCCGCCAGTTATCCCCCACGCCCACATCCACCAGCAGAGGAACTTGCAACTCACGCACGCCTTCCATCTCCTGCTTCACCAATTTGGATACCGCTCCCACTTCCCCCGGCGGGCATTCGAACACCAACTCATCGTGGACCTGCAGCAGCATGGGCGACTGATAGCCGCCCGCCTCCAGCTTCTTGTCGATCCGCACCATCGCGAGCTTGATCAAATCCGCAGCCGTCCCCTGCAGCGGTGAATTCACCGCGGTCCGCTCGGCGAAGCCGCGCGCGCTGGGGTTCCGGCTGTTGATATCCGGGATCGGCCGCTCGCGCCCGAACAGTGTCTTGGTCACCCCGGTCTGCCGCACCTCCGCAATCGTATCGTCGATAAATTTCCGCACCCCGGCGTAGCGTTTGAAATAGTTCTGAATGTATTTCTGCGCTTCGGCCTGCGGAATTCCCAACTGCGCCGCCAGGCCGAACGGGCTGATGCCGTACACAATCCCGAAATTGACGGCCTTCGCATTGCGCCGCGCCTCGGGCGTGACCATCAGTGGCGGAATGCCAAGCACCTCCGCGGCAGTCAGCGTATGAATGTCGTCCCCCCGCCGGAACGCTTCCACCAGCAGCGGATCCCCCGAAAAATGCGCCAGCAGCCGCAGCTCGATCTGCGAATAATCCGCCACCAGCAGATTCCAACCTTCGCGCGGAACGAAAGCCGCCCGGATCTCGCGCCCCAGTTCCGTACGGATCGGAATGTTCTGCAGGTTCGGGTTCGAGGAAGAGAGCCGCCCCGTAGCCGCTCCCGTCTGGTTGAAGCTCGTGTGCAGCCGTCCGTCGCGTTGGTCAATGAGCGCCGGCAGGGCGTCCACATACGTTCCTTTCAATTTCGTGAGTTGCCGATATTCCAGCACTTTGCGCACGATCTCATGGTCCGCCGCCAGTTCTTCCAACACGTCAGCCGCAGTCGAGATCACTTTGCCCTTGCCGTATTTCACCGGCGCCGGCAGCTTCAAATCCTCAAAAAGCACCCGCCCCAACTGTTGCGGCGAGCTGATATTGAACGTCTTCCCCGCCAGTTCGTGGATTTCGGCCGTAAGCTGCGCAATATCCCGCTCCATCAGCTCCGACATCCGCTGTAGCTCGCGAGGATCGATCTTGATTCCGGTCCGCTCCATGTTGCCCAGCACACGCGCTAGCGGCAGTTCGATTTCTTCGTACAACTGCCGTAGCCCGCGCTCATCCACCGCCGGCGCGAGATGCTGGTATATCTCGAGCGTAATATCGGCGTGCTGTTCCGGCGAAGGCCCCAGTTTCAGGTCCATCCGCCGCCGCGCCTGTTCGTCCAAAGGACATCCGGAAGGGTCCGCATCCAGCAGAAATGCATAGAGCATCACGTCATGCTCGAAACCGCGGCCCGCAATCCCCATCCGATCCAGCGCCAGCAGCGCCGATTTCACGTCGCAGGCTATTTTCGGCGCATTGGGGTCCTCCAACCAGGGCTTCAGTGCCTCCAGGTTCTCCGCCGTAACCGCCCGCGCTTCCCCCAACCGCCACGCCAGCCCCACCGTGTCCAGCGCAAATTCCCCTTCGGCCGATTTCGAAATCGCCACCGCCACTGGCTCTCCCGATGGCAGCCAGGCGCGCAATTCGTCCGCATTGGCGATGACGCGATAATCTCTGGCGCGCGTGTCTTCGCTAGGCTCCAACTCCTTGAGCAGGCTGTGGAACTCCAGTTCCTTGTAGACCGCCTTCAGCAACCCCGCGTCGGCCGGCCGGGTTTTCACAGATTCCAGTCTGAATTCGATGGGCACGTCCGTCGCGATCGCCGCCAGCCGTTTGCTCATCCGGATGCGCTCCACGTTGTTCTGGAGGCTCTCGCGGTGCATCTTTCGCTCCACCTCGGCCGCCCGCTCCAGCAGAGCTTCCAACGTTTCAAACCGTTCCAGCAGAAGCTTCGCGCCCTTTTCCCCGATACCCGGCGCGCCCGGAATGTTATCGATGGTATCTCCCATCAGTGCCAGCAGGTCGGCTACCTGGTCCGGCCGCACTCCCATGAACTGCTTCACCTTGCCCGGGTCGTACCATTCATCGTCCTTAGCCGGGTTCAGCATAACCACCTTTTCCGTCACGAGCTGCAGCATGTCTTTGTCGCTCGAGACGATCACCACCTCCATGCCGTCCTGCTCGGCCCGCCGCGCCAGCGTCCCGATTACGTCATCTGCCTCAAAGCCTGGATACTCCAGGATCGGAATGTTCATTGCCTCCAGCACGCGCCGCACGTAGGGAATCTGATCGCCCAGATCCGGAGGCATTTCCGATCGGTTCGCTTTGTACTCCGCGAATTCCTGCACGCGGTGAGTGGCTTCTCCGCCTTCGAAAACCGCCGCGATGTACTCGGGCTTATACTGCTTCGCCAGCTTGCGAAGCATGTTATTGAAGATGTAAACCGCCTCCGTGGAGAGGCCGGTGCTGGTGCGCATGGGCGGCGCACCGCTCCGCGCGCGCGCATGGTAGGCGCGAAAGATGAACCCGAAGCTGTCGATCAGGAAGAGTCGTTTTTTGGCCACTGCGCCCATCATACATAAGGGCGCGCGGTCCTCTCGTCACTTCGCCGCAAAGACCCCCAGATCGAACACCTCCGCTATCGCCTTGTACCCCGCATCGTTCGGATGCAGATGATCGCGGATGTTGTACGCCGCCCGGATCTGCTTCGGGTTCTCCGGATCCTGCACCGCGGCGTCGAAGTCGATCACCGCATCGTAGGCTTTACTCGTTCGAATCCAGCGGTTGAGCGCCTCGCGAATGGCTTCCCCTTCTTCGCTGTAGTAGGTCGCTCCGCTGTATGGAGTCAGAGTGGCGCCCATGACCTTGATCCCGTGCATGTGCGCCCGCTCGATCATCTGCTGGTGGGCGGCGATCAAATCATCCACTGTGAGCGGGCCCTGCGGACCGCCGCGCGCTCCGATGCCGATGTCGTTGATTCCTTCCATCACGATCAGCCATTTCACACCCGGCTGGCTCAATACATCCCGATCGAACCGCGCCAGGGCCGAGACGCCCGCGCCGTCTGCCAGTACGCGGTTCCCCGAAATTCCTTCGTTCACAATCGCCACGTTGGCAGTCGCCTTATTAGCGGCGAGTCGCCGGGCCAGTTGACTGGGCCAGCTCGAATCCGTATCCGGCGTCGAGGTGGCGCCATCCGTGATGGAGTCTCCAAAGGCCACGATCAAAGAAGCGCTCCGCGGCGCCAGCACATCCACTCCGGAAAGCCAATACCAGGACTGGCGTGTCGTTGCATCGGCAATCGAGGGCGCCCCTGTGAAGTCGCCATCTTTCGAGATGTAGGTCGTGTGCAATCCGGTGAGATGGTTCGTGGGTGTGGGCGCTTCGCCCTCTACAAAAACGCTGACCGCCAGGTCCGCGAGCTTGGGCACCTCCAGGTCTACCGGATCGCTCACGATCTCGGCGCCCGGCGGGATCATGGCGGAAGGCTTCCCGCTGAACATCAACGCGCGATCGCTTGCCGCCACGATGGCCGATTCTTTATCGCGCAGCGCAATATGGGCGGCACCGATGTGCAGCGGCCCGTTCCCATAGGCATTCGAAAGCTGGATCCGGACGCGACGCCCGCCAATGCTGGAGCGCACAATCATGCGCACTGTCTGGTTGTGAAACGTAGGAGGCGGCGCGAACAGCGGTGGCTGGTTCCCTCGGCCACCTGGATCGGCCGGCGGCGTGGTCTGGTTGGCGGCCGCTGCTGGCGGCGTGTTCGCCTGCGTAGTCGCGCCGCCGCGGCCCGGTGCCGGGAAGTTGACCCGCGCCGCCTGCGGAGAGGCTGCCCAAGTCGCCACCCAGTGGTCTTGCGCGCTAGCGGCCGGCATCGCCGCGAAGGCCGCAGCCAATATCGCCGTCCAAGCGAATGTCCTGTCGATTCTCATGAACCCTCCTGCGGATATCTCTTTATGCCACTATGCCACGACCTTGTCCGCGCGGCGTAATCTAATTATGCTCAAGGTAACGTATGAATTTTACCGGGCGTTTGCTGGCTACGCTGTTGGCGTACGCGTCCCTTGCCGCCGCGCAGGCCCTTACCTTCACCCCGTTCCGAAGTGACGGAGTCTATCTGATCGGCGAGACGGTGGGCTGGAACGTCACCGGTCCCCCGGGCTCTTACAGCTATAGCATCCGCAAAAACGGTCTGGAGGCTCTCACATCCGGCACGCTGGACCTTTCCGGCGGCAGCGCCAACATCGAAACGGTGCTAAATGAGCCGGCCATGGTGTACGTCGAAGTAACCGGCAGCCGCAAGTACACGCTCGGAGCAGCAGTCGAACCGGCCTTGCTAAAACCTTCGGTTCCTCCGCCAGCCGATTTCGATGCGTTCTGGGATTCCAAATTGAAAGCCTTGGCCGCGATTCCCATCAACCCCACGCTGACGCCTGTGCAAACGGACGTTCCCGGCGTCGAACTGAACCTCGTGAAACTCGATAGCCTCGGCTCGCACGTGCAGGGCTACCTTGCCAAGCCGGCGCGCGAAGGGAAATTTCCTGCCCTCGTGATCTATCAATACGCCGGCGTCTACGCCCTCCAGCCTTCCACCGTTACCTCGCGCGCCGCCGAAGGCTGGCTTGCTCTCAACGTGGACTCGCACGATATGGCTCCCACCGAAGAGACCGGTGTGGCGCGGAACTACCAAGCCCTCGGCAACAAGGACCGCGAGACTTCGTACTTTTTGAACATGTACTTGCGCGATGCCCGGGCCATCGATTACATTGCCAGCCGGCCCGATTGGGACGGCAAAACGATTGTTGTTGTGGGCACCAGTATGGGAGGCCAGCAGAGCCTGATCACCGCTGCGCTGCGGAACGACAAAGTCACCGCCGTGCTGGTGGACGAGCCCGCGGGCGCGGACTCCAACGCCGAACTACACGGCCGCAAAGCGGGATATCCGAATTGGCCTGCCAACGACACCAGAATCATGCGGACCGCTTTGTATTTCGACACGGTCAACTTCGCGCCGCGGATCAAAGCGCCCACGCTCGCGGCCATCGGCCTGATCGATAGCATCTGTCCCCCGGCCGGAGTGTGGACCGCTATCAACCAGATTACCGGGCCGAAGGAAGTGATTCCCATGGTCTGGTCCGATCACAACAACATCACGCCGGATCAGCAGGGCGATTGGAATCGCCGCTCGCTGGAGGTGCTCGCCGATCTCCTGAAAACCGGTCAATTCCGCCCGCGCGAAAGCAGTTCCGCCGCTGCGCCCCGAACCGACCGCAACTCGATGATCGCCCACGAGCAGCTACTCCAGAAAGCCAGGCAGGGACGCACTGATATTTATTTCGAAGGCGATTCCATCACTCGTCGCTGGGGAGCGACCGATTACCCGGAACTGCTGGCCAACTGGAACGCGAACTTTTTCGGCTGGAACGCCGCGGATTTCGGCTGGGGCGCGGACCGCATCCAAAACATGCTCTGGCGCTTGGATAATGGCGAACTCGACGGAGTCAATCCCAAGGTAGTGGTGCTGCTCGCAGGCACGAATAATGTCGGCAACGCCTCCCCCGGCAGCGACGCCGCCGATATCACACGCGGCATTCAAGCCGTCGTCAATACCATCCAGCGAAAGGCCCCCGCAGCCACGATTATTCTGATGGGAATCTTCCCGCGCAACGACAATATGGCCGTCATGCCGATGATCGATGCGATCAACGCGAACCTGTCGCAGCTCGTCGACGGCAAGCGAGCACGTTACCTGAACATCAATGACAAGCTGGCCGGCCCCGATGGCACCCTCTTGGAAGGCATGATGAACGCGGATAAGCTGCATCCCGCCGTGAAGGGCTACCAAGTCTGGGCCGACGCGCTAAAGCCGGTGTTCACCGAGTTACTGGGCCCGCCCGCGACGGAAGATCACGCCCCGCCTCCCACGGGCGACCCCAGCGCCCGCCGTTAGTGGGGCCGGGGCTTCCGCCCTGCCGCCGCTCTTCTGAGCGGCGCTACGCCGCATTCCGCAAAATAAGATTCCCCACCGCCGTATTCGACGCCGGCACGTGGTAGAACCGGTACGCCTCCTCCACGCGATCCTCCAAGGCGCCCCGCATGATCAGCCACATCACCATCTCGATTCCCTCCGCGCCGGCCTCGCGCACATACTCCATATGCGGAATCGCCGCCGCGCTTTGCGGATCGCGAGTCAGCCGGTCGAGGAACTTCTTATCCCAATCCTGGTTGATGAGCCCACAGCGCTCGCCATGAATCTGGTGGGACATGCCCCCTGTCCCCAGAATCGCCACCCGCAGGTCCTTTTTGTATTCCTGCACCGCCTTGCGGATCGCCCGCCCCAGCGCAAAGCACCGCTTCCCGCTCGGCGGAGGATACGTGACCACATTGACGCACAGCGGAATCACGGGACACGGCCACTCCTTAGGCCCGCCGAACAGGAGCGACAGCGGCACTGTGAGCCCGTGATCGACCTCCATCTCGTTGATGATGGTCATATCGAATTCATCCAGGATCAGCGATTCCACCAGGTGCCAGGCGAAATCCGGATCGCCCTTCACCACGGGAACGGGTCGCGGCCCCCAGCCTTCATCCGCCGGCTTGAATTCGGCCGCCACTCCCAGACTGAAGGTCGGAATATATTGCAACGAGAAAGCCGACCCGTGGTCGTTGTATACCTCAATGATCAAATCCGGCTGGATCTCCGCTAGCAACTCTTTGGCCCGCTGGAACCCATCGAAAACGCCCTTCCAGTAATCCGTCTGGGTCTTGCCAAGATCGATCGCCGCTCCGATCGCCGGAACATGCGAGCAGCCGATACCCGCTACAACTCGTGCCATTACGCTTTCGCCTCCTGTTGCTCCGCCTTGCTGCGATTGCCCTTGATCGGCCGCCCGCCTCCCAGCATCATCGTGCGATACTGCTCCTTGCTCATGCCGCTCATGGCCGCGGCCATATCTTCAAACGTGAATCCGCAGGTGGCGCCCAGCTTCGAAACATAGTAGATGTTGCCACCCTCCTGAATCAGGCGCAGCCAGTCGCGTTCCAGAACCGCGCGCCGCTGCGCTTCGCTCAGCGGGAACTGGTCCAGATAGGCGGCGCCATCGGCCAGGAATTTCTTGCGGTTCTCCTCTTTCATGAGGGACATGCAGAAGTTGTTGAGCTGATATCCCTTGGCGCAAGCGTTTTTGTCGAACAAGTAGGTTCCGGGGATATCCGAATAAGCTTCTGATCGGGCCATAAGGTAAGTCCAAGATACTCCCCGCCCGCAAAACTGTCCATGATGTTACAGTGATGTTCACTATCACTGGCAGTGATCTTTGACCGGGTCGCTAATGACCAATATCGATCTGAGGCTGCTGGCGGTGCTCGTGGAATTGAGCAAAACGCGCCGCGTTTCTCGCGCTGCCGAGAATCTCAACCTGTCGCAATCCGCCATCAGCATGAGCCTGTCGCGGCTGCGCAAGCGTTTTCACGATCAGCTCTTCGTCCGAACCTCCACCGGGATGGAGCCAACGCCCTTCGCTCTCGATCTCATCGGCGAGGTGGAAAGGGCGATCAACATCATGGATTCCGCCATCGAGCGCCGGACCAGTTTCGATCCTGCCACGTCGGATCGCATGTTCCGCATTTACTCCACGGACATAGCCGAGCTCACCATCATGCCGCTGGTAATGACGCGCCTCCAATCGGTCGCCCCCCGCGTGCGCATCGATATGCGGAACATTACCGGCGAACTGCCGCACCTGCTGGAATCCGGTGAAGCCGATCTCGCCATCGGCGTCGTGCCGCCAGTGGGTGCGGGGTTCTGCCGCCAGAAGCTCTTCAATGGCCGGTTCCTCTGCGCCATGCGCGCGGACCACCCGCGAATTCACGACCACCTGACCCGCGAGCAGTTCGAAAGCGAAGTGCACCTGTCCGTCACCACCAGCGGCACCGGCTACGAGATGCTCGAAGAGACCCTCGCATCCCTGCACATCCATCGCAAGATTGGAATGCGCGTGCCCAGTTTTCTAGGCGTAGCCGGCATCCTCTCCGCCACCGGCTATCTCATGATCATCAAGGCCAGCCTGGGCGAGATCCTTGCCGTGGGGCGGAAGATGAAGCTGCTCCCGCTGCCCTTTCCGGTTCCCGAATACACGGTGACGCAAAACTGGCACGAGCGCTTCAGTTCCGAGCCCGGCAACCAATGGCTGCGCGGTATCTTAGCGGACGTGTTCCATGGCGGCGAGCACCGGTCCGGTTGGAAATAACAGAACTGCTCTCCTAAACCAAGCGCTTGGGACGATGCGCATCGCCCACCGTCGTACCGCGGTCCTGTGCCGGCTGTTTTGCGCTGCCCAGGACTTCCTGTTCGGCCTCCAGCCAATCGTCGAGCGCGCTCCGGTTATCCGATTCCCGGTGCGCCAGCCAAATCTCGTGCGCCCGCTTGCGAATGCGTTCTTCCAATTCCAAGTGACTCTCGGCAACGGCCTTGTCCCTCTCCTCCATCGTGTCCTCCCCACCCGCAGGGTAGCTCAGAATACTGCGGAGCCGCTGTAGGCTCGCCCACAAAATCTGTGGCAATGGCTTGGCCGCTGCATGGATCTATTCATGATGCCAGCCGCCGCCGGTCTACCGGATCTCTAAACCGATAAAATAGGTTGAACAAGAGAGGGGCGCTTGATTGCGATATCTTGGCGAACTCACAATCGTTGCGGCGTGCGCGCTCGGGTTTGCGCTGCCGCTTCCCGCCGCGAGTCTGGATGATCTCCAGATTCACTCTACCGTTAAGGGAACGGGATCGAAGACCGTGATTCTGGTGCATGGGTATACCTGCGACGAGAGTACCTGGACGGAGCAGGTGCCTGCGCTGGACAAGCAGTATCGCGTGGTGACCCTCGATTTGCCCGGTCACGGGAAGAGCGATTCGCCCAAAGACGGGAAGCTTTCCATGGACCTGTTTGCTCGCGCCATTGAGGCCGTCCGGGCGGAAGTTAAGGCGGAGCGGGTGGTGCTCGTGGGACACAGCATGGGAACCCCGGTAGTGCTGCGTTACGCACATCAATATCCGGCCCGCGTATCGGCGCTGGTGTTTGTGGATGGACTGATGCCCTTGCCGGCCTCCCAGGCCGCCGCGATGGCGAACCAGGGCGCGGCAATGGCCGGCCCCAATGGGCGCGCCGCGAGGGAGGCAATGATTCGTAGATTCTTTGTCCCCAGCACCTCGCCGGAAGTGCAGACCAAAGTGCTCAATATGATGTTGGGAGCACCGGAAGCGACGGCGGTCGGCGCGATGAACGCCACGCGCGAGCCCGCCGGCCAGACCACAGAAATCCCGAGGGTCCCCATCCTGGGGATTTACGCCAGCCCGGGCCTCGCGAGCGAGCAAGCGGTACACGCAGCCTTCCCGTGGGTTGAATATACGTCAATTCCCGGAACGGGCCACTTCCTGATGCTCGAAAAACCCGAGGAGTTCAATCGCCTCCTGCTGGCGTTTCTCGCGAAGCAAACATACTGATCCGTATTCCCCATTTGCAGGCCCCATCTCACGCTTGGAGCTGGCCCGCTTCCGGATGCGTTCGTCCAATTCCAAGTGACTCTCGGCGACGATCTTGCCGCTCTCCTCCATCGTGTGCTCCCCACTCGCGGGGTAGCTCAATAACGTGGGACGAACGATCTTGCCGCGCCCAGTTCGCCAAATTCAAAAGACCGTGAATTGACAGACAGATTCTCCCTGGGGGCGCTCCCCCTTGACCTCCGTCGTCACATCTGTCACATTACTCGTGTGACACCTTTGCGGTTCTCGCTTCGCCCCGGCGAATCCATCTTCGACCAGGTGGTCTACGCCGCCAAGAAGGCCTTCGTCAGCGGCGAGTTCACGCCTGGACAGTCATTCCCTTCCGTCCGCGCGCTCGCGGCCGAGCTGAAGATCCATCCCAATACGGCGCACAAGGCGGTACAACACCTGATTCAGGAGCGCTGGCTTGAGGTGCGGCCCGGCGTCGGCACCGTGGTCGCGGAACACCCGCCGGCCCGCGCGGGCGACCGCAAACGCTTGCTCGATCGCGAAGTGGAGCAACTCGTCGTGGAAGCCAAGCGGGTCGGCCTCGATCTCGACGATCTCCTGGACGCGGTCGAAACGCAATGGGCCAGGCTCGACAGAACGGAGGTAGTTCGCAAATGATTCAGGCAGAGAATCTCTGGAAAAAATTCGGACGGCACGAAGCCCTTTGCGGCTTGAGCTTCACGGTTCCGGAAGGCAGCGCCTATGCCCTCATCGGCGCCAATGGCGCGGGCAAGACCACCACCATCAAACTGCTCATGAACATTCTCGAACCCACCCGCGGCCGCGCTAGGGTTTTAGGCGTCGATTCGCGCCGCATCACGCCGCGCGAGCTGGAGCGCATCGGCTATGTCTCCGAAAACCAGGACATGCCCGAACGGCTCACCGTCAGCCAATTCCTCGATTACCTTCGTCCCTTTTATGCACGGTGGGACCGTGCATTGGAAGTTTCGATCCTCCACCAGCTCCGCCTCCCCCCGCAACGCAGAATCGGCGATCTTTCGCACGGCATGCGTTTGAAAATGGCGCTGGCGTGCGCCCTTCCCTTCCGCCCCGAGTTGCTGATCCTGGATGAACCCTTCAGCGGACTTGATCCTCTGGTGCGCGAAGAGTTCATGGAAGAGTTGCTGCAGCAAGCCGGCGAAATGACCATCTTGATCTCCTCCCACGAACTCGGCGAGATCGATGGCGTCGCCACCCACGTGGCTTTTCTGGATGAAGGCAAGCTGCTCTTCGAGGAATCCATGACCGATCTGACGGGCCGCTTCCGCGAAGTCCGGATCACTACCGAGCGCGAAGCCCGGCCGCCCGGCAACTGGCCCGCGCACTGGCTGAACATCAAGGCCGCCGGCAACATGCTCATGTTCGTGGATACGCGGTTCAATGATGATGGCCTCGGTGAACGCGTCGAGGCGTTGGTGGGCAGCGTGCGGCATATCGACGCGCAGCCTATGCCCTTGCGCTCGATCTTCACCACCTTGGCGCGCGCCGCGCGCGATGGAGGCAACGCATGATCTGGCACATCTTCAAAAAGGACGCTCGCTTGCTCTGGTGGCTGGCGGCGGCCGTGGCCGCGCTCGATTTCGCCAAAACCGCCATCCTGCACAGTGTGGGGCTGTTCCCGCAGAATGGCCGTCTGGTTCTGTTGGTGCAATTTATGTCCATCGGCATCCCGCTCGGCGCCGGGTTCACCATTGCAGCCTTGGTGCATCAGGATGCGATTCCCGGCGTGCGGCAGGATTGGCTTGTTCGTCCCATTCGCCGCCGCGATCTGCTGCTGGCCAAACTACTCTTCGTGTTGCTGATGGTGCAGCTTCCGATTTTGCTGCTGGACCTCTTCGCCGGATTGGCTGACGGCCATACCTTCGCCCGTTCGCTGGCCGGAGCCGCCGCGCGGTCGCTGTATCTCCTGCTGCTCGTCGACATTCCCTTCCTGGCATTCGCATCGCTCACCAGGAACCTCCTGGAAGCTATCACTGGTGGAGTCGCCATCTTTTTCGGTATCGCAACTCTAATTGCGCTCTTCACCGGCGGCGGGAACCGCTTCGCGCAACAGCCTACGCTCGGCACCGGTTTGGTCTGGATCATGGTCTCGGCCATGCTGCTGGTCCTGCTGATCGGAGGCACCATTTTGCTGGGCTTGCAATTTTTCCGTCGCTGCACCTTTCTCTCGCGTTGCTTGACCGGAGCAGTAGCGGTACTCGCTTTCGCAGCCACATTCCTGCCGTGGCAACCCGCGTTCGCCATCCAGCAAGCGGTTTCCGGCTCGTCTACGGCGGCCGATGCCGTCGCCGTAACCTTCAATCCGGGCTTAGGCCGGATGCTCCGCGATCCTCGCATGCCCATTTTTCCGCTGAACACACGAGACGAAGAGAGCACGCCGATTTTTCTGCCGCTTCGTGTGACCGGCTTGCCCCCCAGCGCCGGGCTGCAGTCCGATCGTTTGGCGTTCCGCATCGCCGGCGCGGACGGCCGGGTCATTCCGGCCGGCTCTTATCCTCAGTCCAGCCTCCGGGCCCTGCAGGACCCGGCCGGGCCTCGCGAACAGACAGCCTATCAGGCGCTCGTCGTCCCCTCCGGGGTATACCAACGGGTGAAAGACCAAACCATCCGCCTGGAGCTGGATTACTCGCTGACGCTCTTCCGGCTCACCTCTTCTCCCGCCCTTCCCGCGGTGAACAGCGACCGCCATATGCCCGGCATCGGCTGGTGCGCCACGAGGATCAATAACAGCCAAACCGCGGTGCAACTACGCTGCGAACAGGCGGGTGGCAAGCCCACCTGCGTAACGGCGCTCCTGGAAGATTCCAGCACCGGCCGGCGTAACCCCGAACGCTTCGCCTGCGAAGGCATGGATTATGGTCCTTTCCCCGCCTGGGATCTCATGCCCGACAGCCTGGGCCGCTATGGCGCCAACCTGCCCTTCCGCGATGACGCCGGCTTAGCGCATTACCCAGTCGACGGCTCCATGCTGCCGCAAGCGCAAGTCGTGATGCACGTCTATGAGCCCGCGGCCCACTTCGAGCGCCACCTCGTCATTCCGCAAATCCGCCTCGGTGATTGGGTGGTTCAGACGGCCGCCAACCCCCAGCCGTCTACTCAGGAATCCGTTTTGAGATAGCCGCCGCGGAGCCAGCCTCTACTCACTGGCGCTTTTCTCCGCCGAGGGGCCAGCCGGTTTACCATCTTCCAACACCGTAACCGCCGCGACCGTGCGGGCAGTCAGCGACTCTCCGGTCGCTAGCGGCGAATTCCCCGCATACACTAAAACCATCCGCTTCGGGTCCAGCGGATTGTTCGCTGTGAAGACCAGGGCATTCCGTTCCGACGCATACAGTTTGTCTTCGATCCGGAACGCCGCCGCCGAATAAGATAAACCGATCCTATCGGCCCATGACGACAGCGTTGAGTTCGTCTCCGGACGGCCAATGAAGATAACATCGCTGCCCGCTAGAGTCGCTCGCGAGACTTCGAAGTCCCTGAAAATCGGAAACTCCCGCTGTTCCTGCTCGCGCAACTGGGATTGCAGTTGCTCCGCGGCATATCGGTTGGTGGCCGCTTCCCGTACGGTGCCGTAGACGATCACTGCCGGTACATCGCGCCCACCATTCAGGTCGCTCGGCAACCACGCCGGTCCCTCGCCGGGATCGGGGACTTCAAAGGAAGCTCCAGCCATTTTGAGGAACGACTCTGCTGTGACTGTTTTCGTGGTGTTGGTTGCGAAATAATCACTCATCAGTTTCAGGAAGGCGGCGTCTCCCTGCTTGCGCCGCAGCGCATCCAGAAACAGGATGCCGCGCGTCTCCTCCATACGGTAACGCGTCACTTCGTTATCTGGAGAAAGCTTCAGCCCGCGGTATTGGATGCGCACCGTTTCCAGCGCCTTATCTACATTCGGCCCCTGTAACAGGCGGTAATAGGCCGCCGAGCCGGCCGCGAACCAGGTATCAGCATCGGAGGACGGAAGAATCCAGCCCTTCCACAGCCGGTCTTTGTACGAAACGGCTGGTGCCTTCTTGTCTAGATGCTCCGGTTGGCTTGCTGCGAGCCGGTCCTTCTCCCTTTCGTGTACCGAGGTCTCCAGACCTTGCGAGGGCACGCCGCTGAACAGGTAGTAACCGCCTGAGTAGAGCCCGCGATTCGGGTTTTGCGCGCTATTTGGATTCGGGCCGGCACTCCAAATCGATTCGTTCGGCCTGCCAATTTCGGCCCACACCATCAGATGATTCGCCATATCTGCGGTCGCCACCTTGGCATCCATGGTTGCCAGGCTCACCAGCGGCGCCGTGCGAAACGCCGTGAAAGCGAACTGCTCGTCGATATGCCCCTTATTTTCGTTGTAGAGTTGCATCCACGCCAGATCACGGACCCCCGGCACGAACGGAACGAATTCCGGCGCGCCGGCCGGATCCGGAAGGTCTTCGAGCCTGACCGCGAGATCTTTGGCGTTGTTGTTCCCCCAGTAGAATCCCGGTGTGCCGCCAAACCATTCGTTTTTCGAGCTGCGCCACAATTTCGTGTGGCTGGTTCCCAGCTCGTACATGGCGATCTCGTTATTTTTGGCGTCGCCGATCAGCCACTCGTTCGTGTAAAGACCGTTATTGCGCGTCCCCAGCTGCTGGACTACCTCATCCACATTGCCGCCGTACTGGATCGCACTGCGGGCGCGGAACGCCACCGGGGTCCCCTCCGCGTTGAACGGTGTTTGCCGAATGGTCGTTTCGGTGAGAACCATTCCGGCGTCGTTTTGATACCAGTCGGTGCCGCTTTCGATCCCACCTGGGTAGCTTTGCATCAGAATCCGATGCCCGGCCTCCGGCTGAACATCGAGCATCACGTTGGTTTGTTCGGCAAGCGTTTGCGGCCACCAGGTGACGTGCCCGATAACCATCTTCCCGTCGCGCGTCGCGGGTCCGGTTGCCGCGAATGCGCTGCAGTGCTCGGTTGGGTTGTCGTACTTGAGCGTGGCAGCGTATGGGGGAGCATCCAATCGAGTCCCTTCCAATCCCGTGCGCGTTACTCGCAAAGCCCCGGGCAATTCGCCCATCTCGACCGTGGTGTTCGCTACCACCAGGTCGATTAAGTCCAGTTTCCGTCCCAGCCACTTGGCCCCGTTTGCGTTCGCCCCATCGGCGATTCCGCGCATCTCTTCCAAAATCTCTTTATCGAAACCGCGCAGGAACAATGCGTTCGCCGTGGTTCGATATTGGTTCCACACAGCCGCGTCGGCTCGTTCGCCGAGCTCAAATGCGCACCGGCGCAGATATTCGGGAATCTCGCGCGCCATGAGAAACCCATGCTGGTAACCGCGCTCGTAGGGCTTCCCTTCGATATGCAGGTAGATCCAGCCCGCGGCTGGATAGCGGTAGGCCGGACCGAAGGTTTCTACAGCGTCGCGCGCAGGCCAATCGGTGTCCGTCGAAACCTCTTCAATGCTCACGCCTTCAAACCAGGCTTTGCCGTGCAGCGTTCCACCGTTCCCCGCGATCAGAAGAATTTGATCCTGGGCACGGCTCGCTGTGAAGCGCAAGGCCAGCCGGGTCCAAGCCTGCGTACCGCCTATCGAGGCCGAATGGACGTCAAAAGGCATCGACGCCATTGTGAGCGCCGCGCCTGACCCGATTGGCGTTCGAGCAGAATCGTGAACCGAGAGATCCTCGGTCCGCGCCCAACCGCTCAACTCGTACCGCTTGCCAATCGTTAGGGAGACCGGCGATAAAGCGATTGCCGCGTCTGGCGCATTGGAGGCCTTCTCAATTCGCAATGACTTTCTGCCTTCGTGCAGGACTTGCGAATCGAGGCTGGCTGACCCGCGAATGGGAGTCCACGTCTCCTTCGGCTTCTCAAACGAGCTGTTGAAGAGGGGAGTTGCGGCCTCGAGACCGTAAATGGCGCAAAACGCCAGAATCAGACGCTTCACCGAGTGGCCCTCCTTGTTGATTCAGGATAATACGGCAACGGCCACGCGGGAATCCGTATTAAGATAGCCGCTGTGGAGCCAGCAGCCCCGGCCGCCGATCCCTCTCTCACGTTGAATGTCGATCGCTACCCGGATCGTCTCACGGTGCTGAACCTGCTCTCCGCCGCGTATCCCCTGCCCGCCGGCTTTCTCGATCCCATGCAGGGCGATTTCATCCAGACGCAGTGGCAGCTCACCTCCGGACGCGCCGCCAATCCCTGGTGGAGCCGCATCAATTTCGCCCTGACCGTCTGGCGCTTCGAGGCCCTACAAAGCCGCGGCGAATTCCCGGATGTGCATCTGGAGGGCACTCTGCAACTTCCGCTGCCGGAAACGGTCCGGCGTGATCTGTTCGCGTACTACGATGCGATTCGCGCCATCCGTACCGTCGCGGATGCCGCCGAAGTGCGGCTGCAAGAACTCTTCTGGACCGCTCACGAAGATACCGTGGCGGCCGCCACCGCGTCGGCAGTGGCCTTGGTGCCTGCCCTGCCGCCAGGCGAGTCCGATTTTGCCCTGGGCTGGGGCAAAGTGATGGTGAAGGTCCTCGCGGGAGCCGATTTCTTCACCGACCGGCACTTTGTCGGCCCTCTCAATGCTGACCTGCTTCCGCAACGCGTCTGCGATTCAGCGGATGCCGACCCGCTCCAGCCCAGCGACCTCCCCGTCCCGCAGCGCGCAACCGTGCTCATGATCACGGAACTATATCGCCGCTCCGATCTGAGCCCGATTTACACGCCCGTCCTGGTGGATGGTGCAGAGTTGTTGTCGGATGGAATCAAAGCCAGGCTCGATCTGGATCAAGACTTCTACCGCTTAGTCGAACACCTGCGTAGGCCGGCCGCCGAAGCAGTCACGGTGTAAGGTCTCCTCCACTTTGTGGAATCCAACTTGCTACAACCGGTACCAGCATGCGCTATTGGTTCAGCACTTTTCTCCTAGCCGCGGCAGTGACCCTGATGTCTTGCGATACACAAACCACGCCACGACGTGACGATGAGGCCGCGCGTCAGGCCGGACGCGAAGCCTACCGCGCTTCGAAAGATCTGAAACGCGATGCCAAGGAAGCCGCGCGCGAATTGCACAACGCCGGCAAGGAATTCCGCGAGGGTTGGACCCAGGCCCAGCACGAAGACGAAGCCCGCCGCAAGTAACACCGGCGGTCTGGTCGCCGGTGCGGTTCGCCGCCTCTTGCGCCTTCACCCCCTCTGTTATAAAGTGGACCCATTACTCTGAGGGGGTCTATGTTTCTATACAGAATCTGCAGGATCTCTGTCTGCGCCGCGCTCCTGGTCCTGAGTCTCTCGGCCCAAAGCGATCGCGGCAGCATTACCGGAACGGTTTCCGATCCCGCCGGCGCGGTAGTCGCGGGTGCGCCGGTCGAAGCCAAACATATTGAAACGGGCGCCGTCTATACCGCCGCTACTTCGGCTACCGGCAACTATACCCTGGGGCAATTGCCCACCGGCACCTACGAGGTCACCGTTTCGGTGCCCGGCTTCAAGAAGTACACGCGTTCGGGCCTGACGGTGGCTGTAGCCCAGACGTTGCGCATCGATATCCCTCTGGAAGTCGGCGGCTCTACCGAATCCGTCACCGTCCAGGCGGATGCTCCGCTGCTGAAAACCGAGACCGGCGATGTGAGCCACAACGTCACAGCCGAGACCCTCGATAGCGTGCCGGTGCTGTCCATTGGCGCGGCTTCCAGCAGCGCCGGACTACGCAATCCGTATTCCGTGCTGAACCTGGTGCCCGGCGCCGACCTCCGCCCTGACTCCAGCATCCGCGTCAACGGCGCGCCGAGCAACACCATGACCATGCGCATCGAAGGCCAGGATGCCAATAACGGATGGAGCGCCGTGCAGTCCATCACCCAGCCCAGCGTCGATGCCATCCAGGAAATGGCCGTCCAGACCAGCAACTTTGCGCCGGAATTTGGCCAGGTTGGCGGCGGGTTCTTCAATGTCACTATGAAATCCGGCACCAACCAGTTTCACGGCACTGGTTACGAATATTTCGTCAACGAAGCGTTGAATGCCGGCGTTCCCTTCACCAACGATGGCAGGGGTGACCTGCTGCGCCCGCGCGCGCGCCGCAACGATTTCGGCTTCACCCTCGGCGGCCCGGTGGTCCTCCCCAAGCTCTACAATGGCCACGACAAAGCATTCTTCTTTTTCAGCTTCGAACAGTTCCGCGAAACCATCATTACCAACAGCACCTTTTACACGCTCCCAACGCCTGCCTATCGCAACGGAAATTTCAGCGGCGCTCTTACCGGCCGCACGCTGCTGGCCAACGACGGTTTCGGCCGTCCCGTTCTGGAGAACACGATTTACGACCCCAGCACCGATCGCATCGGCGCCAATGGCCTGCGCGAGCGCGATCCGTACCCCAATAATACGATCCCGCTGAGCCAGATGGACCCGGTGGCGCTGGCCATTCAGAAAATGATTCCCGCGCCTTCCGGCCCCAACGCGGCCGCCAACATCAACAATTACCTTCCCACCGTGGCCAATCCGCGGCTCTCCTACATTCCCTCGGTGAAGGGCGATTACCAGCTCAGTTCCCGCTCGAAGCTCTCCGGCTACTGGTCGCGCACTTTGACCCAAACGCCCAACAACGGACCTCTGCCGGAGCCCATCACCGGAACCGTCCCCAGCTACATCGTGGCGCATACCATCCGGTTGAATTTCGATGAGACCATCACGCCGACCTTGCTGGCGCATCTCGGCGCGGGCCTCATCTATACCTACTTCTCCCAGCCGAACCCGCCCTTCGACCCGGTATCACAACTCGGGTTGCGCGGCACGTACACCAATCTGTTTCCGGTCATCAGCGGATTGAATGGCAATGCGGGAGGCATGTCTTTAGGCATGGGTCCCGGCAACGCTCTCTACATGCACAATCCGGCGCCCACCGGCAACGCCAGCCTCACCTGGGTGCATGGCAACCACACGTACAAGGCCGGCGGCGAAGTGCGCTTCGAAGGATACGTCGCTTACAACCAGACCTACACCAATGGCTGGATGACCTTTGCTCCCGCGGCCACAGGCCTCCCCGCGCTCAACGGCGTGAACCTGGCGGGCGGAAACGTGGGTTATGGATATGCCAGTTTCTTGCTGGGCGCCGTGAATAACGGGTTTACCGGTGTTCCCACCACCACGCGCGTCGGCAGCCACGCCCTTGCCTGGTTCGTGCAGGATTCCTGGAAGGTCACCCGCAAAATGACCCTCGATTACGGCCTCCGCTACGACTTCTCGACTTACCTTTCCGAAGAGTACGGGCGCTTGGCCAACTTCGGGCCCAACACGCCGAACCCCTCGGCGGGCGGCCGTCTGGGCGCCGTTGTATTCGACGGTCACCTGCCCGGCCGTTGCGGCTGCAACATCGCCCACAACTACCCGTTTGCTTTCGGGCCGCGGCTTGGGTTGGCCTACCAGATTACGCCCAAGTGGGTGCTGCGCACGGGCGCTGGTATCTCCTACGCCAAGACCGACGATAACAACCAGGTATCGTTCTCTACGGGCTCGCAGAACCAATACTCCACCGCCAGTTTCGGCGACCCCGCGTTCCTCATGCGAAACGGAATGCCCTACAAGATCACCTGGCCCAACTTCGACCCCGGCCAACTGCCTCTGCCCGGTACAACGACAGGTCCGCTGCTGTACTTCGACCGTAACACCGGCCGCCCCGCCCGCCAAATCCAGTGGAGCTTCGGATTGCAGCGCGAACTCGCCCGCAACCTCGTCATCGAGGCATCCTATGTCGGCAATCGCGGCGCATGGTGGAGCGCTTCGGCCATGGATCAGCCCAATCAACTACGTCCATCGACCATTGCCGCTTACGGCCTGAACATCGACAGCGCCGCCGACCGCACCCTGCTACTCTCGCCTATCGGCGGAGCCCTTGCAGCGTCGCGCGGCTTCAATACACTGCCCTATCCCGGTTTCCCGGTTACCCAAACCGTGGCCTGGTCGCTGCGTCCTTATCCGCAATACGGCACCCTAATTGCGAACTATCCGCCGCTAGGCGATACCTGGTACAACTCACTCCAGGCCAAAGGCGTCAAGCGCTTCTCCCACGGGTTGGATTTCACCTCCACCTTCACCTGGGCCAAGCAGGAATACATCGGCTCCGAGATGGACTTTGTGGCCGGCTTCGTGAACCCCGCGCAGAACGACGTCTACAATCGGCAGCAGAATAAATATCTCTCCGGCTTCGATCAACCTTTCCTGTTCACTTTCGGCGGAAATTACACCACGCCCAAGCTGGCGCGAAACAAAGCATTCTCCTGGCTGGCGCGCGACTGGACGCTCGGAGCCGTGCTCCGCTACGGCAGCGGCTTGCCTTTGATGGTGCCCATCGCCAACAATGGCCTCAATTCGCTGCTCTTCACCGGCGGATATGCGGCCTCGCCCACCGGCGGAACGTTTGTGAACCGCGTCCCCGGCCAGCCGCTATTTACGGTTGATCTGAACTGTCACTGCTACGATCCCAACAAAACTTTCGTGCTCAATCCGAAGGCTTGGGCCGATCCGCTCCCCGGACATTTCGGGACGGCCGCTGCCTATTACAGCGATTACCGCCAGCAGCGCCGCCCGGGAGAAAACATCTCCCTCGGCCGTGTGTTCCGCATCAAGGAACGCGCCAGCCTGCAGATCCGTGCCGAGTTCACCAACATCTTTAACCGGACAGAAGTGAACACGCCTAGCTCAACGAATGCGGCCGCGACCCAGCTAACCAACTCCGCCGGCCAGAACATCGCCGGCTTCGGCTGGATCAACACCGGAACCGTCGCCGTTCAACCGCGCCAAGGCCAGATGGTGGCCCGCTTCCAATTCTAAAGACGTGGGGCCAGGCCTTCTGGCCTGCCGGCCGGATTTCCATCCGGCCAACCGGCCGTAGGCCGGCGTGTTTTCCGGCCTCAAGCAGCCCATCGGGCGCACCACCAGAGTGTTTTGGTGTGGCTGCCTTTCAGCCTACCGCGGCCGTATTTCATCTGGCACCGCCGGGCTTTCGGCCCGGCGCCCCCGCTTACGATTTCCCCATTGCCTTCCACACGTCAGCCTTGTACTGCGGCGCGGCCGAGGTGTGCACGTTGATGTAGCGATCGAAATCCAGATTTAACTTTTCCAGCACCGGAACCAACGCCTTCACGTGATCGTTCGCCGGCTCCCCCGGATTCACCGAGAAATCGCCCTGGAACAGAACCTTTTCCTTGGGAATGTATGCGATGATCAGGCCGTTGGAATGTGGAGCTGGAAAAATGTGATACATCTCTACCGTCCGCGTCCCATCCGAGTAGACCTTCTTTTCCTCCACCACCTCGATCTTCGCTTTCTTCGGGTTCTTGGCCAGTGTGTCGTTCATCAGCGTTCTGGGCGTATTGAGCGCCTTCGACAGGAACGACTCGTTATTCTTTTGCGTAATGATCGTGGCGCCTTCCGCCACCAGCACCGGCAGGCCCCCCGTGTGATCGGAATGCGGATGCGTGTTCATCACGTAGCGAATCGGCTTATTCGGAATGAGTTCCTTGGTTTTCGCGACATAGGCCAGGGCCCGCTGCTCCGACTGCCCTGCTTCGAGCATCATGATGTAGTCTTTGAACTCCACGATCACCGAGTCGTAGCTGCCGGGACCGGTAGTCAGCCGGTACAGGCCATCGCCGAGCTTTTCCGAAGTGACCGTCAGCGGCGCCGGGGCAGGAGGCGCGCCACCGCCCGCTCCGCCACGGCCTCTGCCCGCCGGCGCGGGAACCAGTGTCGCCACATCCGGCGGATTCGCCTTCGCCGCGGTTACATTCACTTCAAAGAACGGCCAGCCGCCGCGCGTCTGCACGATCTTCGATGGCGCCATCACACCGCCGAAATCTTTCCATCCGCTGTACACGGCGAGGATGTGCATGTCGCCCATTATGTTTTCCCCCAGCCACGTCTCCACGCGGTCGACCATATTGTGATCGTCAATGTAGCCGTTGATGACGTAATTCTTCCCCGAAGGCGCCTTCACAGTCGGGCTCCAGGTCAACACCGTGTAGTTCTTCCCTTCCACCTTCTTATGGCTGGCGGTCGCATTATTCTCCCCCGCGCCCTTCAAAAATCCCCACGGCGTAATGTAGAACTCCAGCGAGTTCGCCCAGGGCTGGGAGACATCCGCCTGCTGCGCCGTTACCTGTTGGAAAAACACTCCCGGCGTCAACGTCGTCGAGCCGCCCGCTCCGATGTTGTTGGTGGTGCCCGTGTGCCGCGAGGCCGGCGCGGTTAGATCGATCACCCGCACGTAATCGTTGATCGGCCGCATGGGATCGTGCGTCGACTTGCAGATCATATCGGTCGAGTTGGCTCCGCACTGCTGGAAAGCCACATCCTTCGCCGATCCCGAATATGTAATGGATTTCAGATCACCCAACGCCTTTTGGGCATTGGCGATGACGGTCTTGGCGTCCTGCGCCACGGCGCTCCCGCAGAGCAACACGGCCGAAATTGCAATAAAAGCAGGTTTCTGGAACACAGATTCTCCTTCCCGGTTCTGAGTATTGTATTGTATACCGCTCAAACTGCTGGAACTCGCGGGCGGACGATCTTGTCGAATGCCGTTTCACTTCGCCAGGAGCGCCGCTCGAATATCCGCAACCGTAACCACCAGGGTCATCCTCTCGGCGGACATTCGTCAAACCCGAGCCCGATGTAGAATCTCCGCGCCTCCTCGGAAATCGCATGGACCACGATTCCGCGGATTCCAATCGTATCTGCGGCATTAGCTACGCGCCGGGCTGCATCTCGAAGCATCCCCCGTCCCAAGCCCCGGCCCTGATACTGTCGGTCTACTGCCAGGCGGGAAAGCACCACCACCGGAATCGGATCCGGCATGTTCCTTCGGAACCTACCCGGAACCGCCGCTGGCGCGATCGCACCCGAAGCGAGGCCGTAATAGGCGACTACGACCGTCCCGTCGCAAACCACATAAGTTCTGGACGCCCTATTCGCCTGATTCGCCCGCGCCCGGCGTTTAAGCCAATCGTCGAGCACCCGTTCGCCCGAGTCGAACTCGCCAATTTGATGGTTGTTAGTGAGCGGCTCCGGCGGCGATAGCGGCACGCTCATTCCCAAGGCGCGGTTGTCGTCATGGCCGTAAGAAGACGCCGGTTCGGTTTCGGCGGAGCATCCAGGCGCGCTAGGAATTGGCGGTACGCCTTCGAACTGACCGTAAATACAGTCCGATCCATAAGCGTGTCCTCGGCCGCGCGGCGCGCCGCGTCCAAAACAAAATCCGTGCGGTTTTTGCCGGCAAGTTCGGCCGCCCTATCGATCAAATTTCGGACCTCAGGTTTAATCCTCAGAGCTGGCGGCCAAGCCCGCGCCGAACCGATGCAATGCGCAGCTTGCGCTTTATCTAGTCAAGCCGGAAGCCATCCTTGACCGCATCTGGGCCCATCCCGTAGATAATAAACTGTTCAACCCGGCGGATGAAAAAGCCGTTTTTCGTTTTCACCTTGACAGTTCCTGTCCGTCTGCTATGCTACCGGGCAGGGGCCGGAATTTCCGGCTTCCGGAATTAACCTTTATCCCTATGAACACCTTAGTAAGAGTTCAGCACAAAGGCCAAATGACCATCCCCAGCCGAGTCCGCTCTGCTGTGGGGCTTTCGGATGGTGACTTGGTAGAAGTCAAAGCCGTGGGCAAAAAAATCGTCATCACGCCCCAACTGGTAATGGATCGCTCCAAATTCCCTACTGCCGATGAGGAGTACTCGCCAGAGCAGCGCCGGATTATCAATGCCCGTCTTGCCGAAGCCGAAAAAGGCCCCTACTACGGCCCGTTTAAAAGCGGCGCCGAAGTAGCAGCGTTTCTGAAGAAGCGTACCCGAAGCGCCAAACGCGCCAAATTAAAAAAATCTCGATGAACGTTCATCTCTCCCAGCGCGCCATCGAAGCGCTGGCCGCCGCTCCCCTGCCCGTTCAAAGGGCTTTCATCAAGCAAATCAACTTTCTCACCCGCAACCTGGCCCATCCATCACTCCACGCCAAGAAGTACGACGAAGCCACCGATCGCTGGCAAGCGCGAGTCAATGACGATTGGCGGTTTTACTTCACGATCGATCGCGACACCGACCGTATCAGTGAACTGATGCCCCATCCCAAATAAAGCTCCACCACGGGACACCGCACCAAACCAGCCAACCGGCCGCTACTAAGGGGCGGACTATTGCCGATGCGTAACCGCCGATCCGCGCGAGGAAACGCCCGTTCTCTCCGCCTCCCACGCCCGGAGCAGCGATTCCCCTTTAACTTCGTTGCCTCACTCCAGGGTCCAACATCGCAGTTCCGCCCACCAGACACCGGCCGAATTCCGGTAACGGCGTCGTGACCACTTACCCGAAGGCCGCCGCCCCTGCGGGCCCGCACTCCGGCTTACACCTTCATCACCACGATCGTTAGATCGTCGTGCTGCTCCGCCGTGCCGATCCAGTCGCGCACTTGATGGGAGACCTTGTCCACAATCTCTTCTGCTCCCCAATCACGCGACTCGCGCAGTAGCTGCTTTAACCTCTCCTCGCCGAATTCCTCGCCCTCGGCATTCAGCGCCTCGGGTACACCGTCCGTAAACGCTACCATCACATCGCCGGGGAGCAACTCCAGATCGGACGCTTCGCAATCCACCTTTGGGAACAGCCCCAAAGGCGGCCCGCCCGCGCCGAGTTCGGTAATCTCCACGCCCTCCCCTGTATCTCGTGCCAGGTACGGTGGATTGTGACCAGCGTTGACGAACCGCAATCGCCGTCCGCCCGCCTCGATCTGCGCGTAGAAAAACGTGGCATATTTGTTCGCCCCGCTCGATCGGTACAGAAACTCATTCATCTTCTCGGCCAGCCGCGATAAGGGCGCTTCCCCTTCCGCCGAAATTACTCGTAGCGAAGCTTGTACCACCGACATCAGCAGAGCGGCCGCAATCCCTTTACCCGAGACATCCGCCACCGCGATTCCGATCCGCTCGCCCCCCAGGTCCAGAAAGTCGTAGTAATCGCCCCCCACGGTCCGAGCCGGAAGAGTAAACGCCGCCAGCGTTGCCAGCCCGTTATGGGGTGCTTGCGGTGGTAGCAACCGCCTTTGCACCTCAGCGGCTAATGCCAGGTCCCGTCGCAGTTTCTCCTGTTCCAGCGCGCGGCCGGTTAGCCGCGAATTCTCCATCATCAACGCAAACACTTCCGCCGCGCCGCTCAACCCCTGCCTCTCCGCAGCCGTATAGCTTTCCCGCCCGCCCGGAGAGCCAAGCATCAGCACACCCACAACTTCATTCTTCGTCCGCAGCGGAACGGCAATCCGCGCGCCGCTACTCGCCAACGCTTCCATCTCGGCGACACGCTCCGGTTTGAACTCTTTAGCCCATCGCATGCATGCGTCAATGTCGCCTTCCGTGAAGGACAACGGATGCGGATAATTCTGCAGCCGATTCAGAAGGAACCCTTGCGCAGGCAGCGCGCAATGACCGTTTCGATATTCAGTAGTCCCGTTTTTCTCCAGAAGCAGAATGGATTGCGCGCCCGTCTGTTCCCGCAACATCCCGAGAGCCGCGCCGATCGCATCTTGAAAAGACCCCGCGCTCCTTACGGACTCCGCAAACTCCGTGATCAATGTCCCCACCGGCACGACCGACTCGTTGCCGCTGCTGCCCATTTGGCCGATCACCTGCTGGACCTTGATACGCGCCGCCTGCCAGGCCGATTCTCGCCGGTCTCCCATTGCTGCTAACGGAGTCAACAGCGCTGCCCGCCGTGCCGGCACGTAACAAGCCAGAACGACGAATCCCAAAAGTAAAAGCGCTGCGCTGGCAAACGTCAAGAAATCCGTGGGGCCGATCCCAAACAACAGGCTGGCCATCAGGCGGGTGAGCGCCGTGGCGCCCACGAGACCGATCACCACACCGATTCCTCCTATGGTTGTTCCCTCGCGCAGCACGGTTACAAGGATGTCGCGCGGCTGCGCGCCGAGAGCCATGCGCACACCGATTTCGTTGGTGCGCCGGCTTACGAAGTACGACGCCACACCATAGATCCCAACCATCGACAGAATCAGCGACACCGTGGCAAAAGCGCCCAGGATCACCAGGGAGAAGCGCCGGGGCGCAAAGGAGCCCGCAATCGGCTCCGTCATCAGGACTGCGCCGGATATCGCCCGATCTCCGTTGAAGGTCCTCAAATCTCGGCGAATCGAATTCATGAGGCCGGCCGGATTGGTTTTCGCGTGCACCACCCCGTTCACATCCTGGGACGCGCCTGGAAGCATTTGGTCCGGAAACTGGCCCAGGGGAAGATAAAGCTGCGCGCGAACTTTCGCCGTCGCGTCGCCATCGAGCCCGGAGTGCTTCACATGGCCCGCAATTCCCACGATCTCTAAAGGGGAGGTGAAGATGCCGATTCGAAGGTGTCTTCCAATGGGATTCTCTCCCGGAAAAACCTGGCGAGCTAACTCCTGGTCGATTACCGTCACCAGCGGGGTCTTGTCCGTTTCCTGGCCGGTGAACTGGCGGCCTTCTACAATAGGGATTCCCATCGCGCGGAAATGATCTCCCGCAATCGCGTACACGTTCGCCAGTCTGGTGGTGTCTTTCCCCTTCGCATCCTCCCGCGTGAAGCCGTACTGCGTATTCCCCATAAATGGCAGCGCGCCTACCTCGACGCTGGCGGCATCCACACCCGGCAAACGGTTGAGTCGATCGCTGAGCTCCCGAAAGGCCTGGCGCGTTTTCTCGGGGCTGGAAGTGTGCTGGGGAGACAAGCTGGTGTGAAAAACCAGTACGTTTTCCGCGCGGAACCCGGGGCTGACAGCCCAGAGATTCAGGAAGCTGCGTAGCATCAGCCCCGCACCGACCAAAAGCATCAGAGTCAAAGCGACTTCAGCCGCAATCAGGACGGGTTGTGCGCGCCGGCGGCCTGCCAGAATCGATCGTCCGCCCTGCCTCAGCTCCTCGTAGATACGGGCATCTCCTGCCTGGAAGGCCGGTGCCAGCCCGAACAGCAAGCTCGTTAACAACGAAATCCCGGCGGAGAACCACAACACGCGATGGTTGATCCCCACCTGTGAGATTGCCGGTAATACAGAAGGAAGGACAGAGAGTGCCGCGGGAGCGCACCAGAACGCGCTCAGTACGCCGAGCGCGCCCCCGGCCAGGGAGAGTAGCATGCTTTCCGTCAACAATTGCCGGATCATTCGACCGCGGCCCGCGCCAACCGCAATGCGGATGCCGAATTCCTGGGAGCGGCTCGCCGATCGGGCCAGCACCAGATTCGCCACGTTGGTGCACGCGATCAGCAGCACAAAACCAACCGCCACGCTCAAGGCCATGAGTACCGGCCTCAAATCGCCCGCGATGTCTTCAATGTACGAAAGTACGTTGACCCCGGCTTTGTAGTTATCGTTCGGATACTGCGCCACCAGGCTTTGCATGATGGTCTGCATCTCCGCCCGTGCTTGAGCCAGCGGAACACCCGGTTTGAGGCGTCCCAGCCCTTCCGTGTCATCGCCCGTGCCCCGGCTGTAAAAGGAAGGGTTGTCATTTTGACCAAGCGGCGTGAACACGTCTTCGAAATAACGCCTCAACCGCACGCCGGCGGGCATGATCCCGATTACTTCGACATCCCGTCCATTGAGACGCACGGTTTGCCCGAGAATTGTCCTCTCCCCCCCGAAGTGCTGTTTCCAATAACGCTCCGACAGCAGAACCACCGGCCGCCCACCGCGCCGATCTTCTTCCGTCGTGAACATTCTGCCGAGGACCGGCTGTGTCCGGAGAACCGCGAGCAAATTCGAAGATACTCCCAGGCCCGCAATCTGCTCGGGATCGCCGCGGCCCGTCAGGGTCAGAGTTTCCCCGCGCACGCCTGCGATCGCTTCAAACGTTTGGGACTGCCGTTGCCAGTCCAACAGGTTCGGATACGACACGGCGTTTCTGTCACCCGCTTGCGGAAAGGTTTGGTAAAGCGAGGCGAGCCGATCGGAATCCGGGAATGGAACGGGGTGGAGCAGCGCCCCGTCCAGTACGCTGAAGATGGCGGTATTCGCGCCAATGCCGAGTGCCAGCGTAAAGATCACGGCAAAGGTGAAGCCCGGGCTCCGTCGAAAAGTCCTTATGGCGAACTGGAGGTCCTGAAGCATGCCTTCGAGCACAATAACTCTCCAGTATCTATGAAACTTGTGCTCTCAGGCAGACAACCGCCGTCTGTCGTCTGCCAACCCCCGAAGGCCGCCGTCCTCACGCGTACTTCAGCAGCGCTTTGAACCCGTAGTCCATGTGCTGCTGGATATGGCAATGAAACAGCGTCAGCCCCGGTTGGTCGGCCGTGAAGTCCACGCTCACCCGCCCATACGACGGAGCGACAACCGTATCCTTGATGATGCCCGCGGTTGGCTTGCCGTTCATATCCGTTATCTCGAACTGGTGCCGGTGCAGGTGCAGCGGATGCGAATCGTCCGTCCGGTTTCGGAATGTCAGCCGGTAGCGCGTCCCCTTCTTCAACAGGAACTCCGACTCGTGCGGATAAGGCACCCCGTTCACCGTGAACAGGTTGAACTTCCCCGCCCCGCGCGGCACCTTCTCGAAAATCATGTCCAGTTTTTCCGTGGGCGCCGGTCCCGAGGGGGCCTTGCCGAACAGCGTGTAATCCCATCCGGGTTGCGCCGGCGGCATCCATTGCGGCGTGCGGCGCTGGTTGGCGTACTCGATCACCACGCCCAGCCCGCCGTCCCGCACCATATCTTCCGGTGCTCCCATCACCCACACGCCCGGCTGATTCATCGTCACCCAGGCGTCGATGCGCTCGCCCGGCCCCAGCATCAATACGTCCACCGGCGCGCTGCGCGGTGTCGGGTTCCCATCCAGCGCCACAATATTGAACTTGTGCCCCGGCAGCGCCAGGTGCCGGTTCTCGATCGCGCTCGCGTTCAGAAAATGGAACATCACGCGCTCGCCGGGTTTCACCCGGATCGGTTCGCCCGCTCCCAGCGCTTTGTCGTTGATCGAATACAGATCGGCCGCCACCTCGATCCCCGGCGGCCGCGTATCTAAAACCTCGGGCTTCTCCGGTTTCGGCCCCGTCGGATCCAGATCGTCGGTATCCATGTACTGCGACGTGAAGTACGGCTCCCAATCGCGCAGCGCCAGGTAGTGCTCCTGATCGTAGTTGCCCGGGTTGGCCCCGCCTTCCACTACCAGGAACCCGAACTGCCCGGTGAAGGACCCGCGGTGCAGATCGTCCATTGCCATCGTGTGCGTGTGGTACCAGCGCGTGCCCGCAGGCGTCGGCGTGAATTGGTAGCTGCGGCTGCCGTGCGGCGGCACCGGTGGCGTGCCTTCCTCTTCGGAACCGTCCACATCCGCCGGGATCAGCAGCCCGTGACAATGCACAAATTCCGGCACATCGGTTTTGTTGACCACGTTGATCGTGACCGGCGCGCCTTCCTTCATGCGCAGCAGCGGCCCCGGAGACATCCCGTTGTAACCGATCGTGCTGACGATCCGGTTGGGCGCCAGTTCCACCGTCACCGGCGCGATCTCAAGGTTGAAGACCGTTCCCGAAAGCTCCTTGGCGCTGGTCGCCGACGAAGGCAGAGGCATCGGCATGGGCGCCGGCCGCTGTTGCCCCGCTAGTGTTCCGGCGGCCGTGGCCGCTCCGGCCAGTTTCAGGAAATCGCGGCGATCCATATGTGTTGGGTTGGGCATCGAAAACGACCCGCTGAGGGCTTCCGTTTGTGATACGCTTCAGGATAACAAAGGCCGCTACAGACCATGAAACTGGCGTGTTTCCTGCTTGCCATCGGCCTGCTGCTGATGGCCGCCATCGAACTTCCCGCCTGGCAACGGCAGGGCGGATCTCAGAGCGGTTTTCTGCCCTACGACGAGTCCGACCAGTCTGTTCCTTCCGAGTTCTTCTTCAGCCGCCTCCGCTACAACACTGGCTATGGGGGCGCCGGCTTCCGGTATCGCATGTTCGGCGGAGGATGGTCGCAGGACTTCCCGCGCGCCGACCACGATTGCCTGGTCGCCCTCCGTCGCCTCACCCGCATCGATTCGCCCTCGCCGCTCAGCGTAGTCGACATCGATGATGACAATCTGTTGAACTTTCCGTGGATCTACGCCGTCGGCGTCGCCAACTGGGCCTTCACCGACGCGGAAGCCCTGCGCCTCCGCAGCTTCCTCCAGCGCGGCGGATTTCTCATGGTCGATCACTTCCACGGCCAGGACGATTGGAAACGCTTCATGGCCGGCATGACCCAGGTCCTGCCCGACGCGGTTGTCGAAGACATCCCCGACAACGATCCCATCTTCCACGACCTCTACGACATCAACGAGAAGTTCCAGATCCCCGGCGAGCAGTACGTCGCCACCGGCCGCACTTATGAAAAGGATGGCTACATTCCCGGCTGGCGCTGCATTCGCGACAAGAAAGGCCGCATCGTCGTCGCCATCTGCTTCAACATGCACCTCGGCGATGCCTGGGAGTGGGCCAACGCCGGCGATTACCCCGAAAAGTTCTCCGGCCTCGCCTTCCGCATTGTCCTCAACTAC